>Ga0118677_10000026_pt1 | contig 263464 bp, 235 predicted proteins | sample AliMusrvi5mmetaG_FD_86154 | JGI IMG/M metagenome (GOLD analysis project Ga0118677, IMG submission 86154) | reverse complement strand
GGGTCGGTTCTCATGGGGGGGCGGCTTCCGGGGCGGACCAGGATTCCTGAGCGGGGCCTGGTTTTCCGGGGCTTGGCATCCGGGCCGATATCGGCTACAGTCATCAGTTCACCGGGCCACGCGCCCGGACCAAGAAGTTTTTTGGAGGAAGAATGTCAGGACACAGCAAATGGGCCACCATCCGGCGCGCCAAGGAAAAAACCGACGCAAAGAAGGGCCAGGTCTTCACCAAGGTCACCAAGGACATCATCCTGGCGGCCAAGGGCGGTGGCGATCCCAACCTGAACGCCCGCCTGCGCGCGGTCATCGCCAAGGCCAAGGCCGCCAACATGCCCAACGACAAGATCGACACGGCCATCAAGAAGGGCACGGGCGAGCTTGCGGGCGGCGAAGTCTTTGAGATGATGTACGAAGGCTATGCCCAGGGCGGCGTGGCCATGCTTGTTGAAGTCGCCACGGACAACAAGAACCGCACCATCGCCGACGTCCGCCACATCATCGGCAAGGGCGGCGGCAACATGGGCGAGCCGGGCAGCGTGGCCTGGATGTTCGACAAGCGCGGCGTGCTCTCCTTTGACGCGGCCAAGTACACCGAGGACCAGATCATGGAGGTGGCGCTGGAGGCCGGGGCCGACGACGTGGTGGTCGAGGAGGGCTCCATCGAGGTGCGCTCCGCGCCCGAGGACTACTCCACCGTGGAGAAGGCCTTTGAGGCTGCGGGCATCGTCCCGGAAAGCTCCGAGCTGACCATGATCCCCAAGAACCTGACCCCGGTGGACGCAGTCACGGCCCGCAAGGTCATGAATCTCATGGAAAACCTGGAGGAGAACGAGGACGTGTCCGCCGTGTACGTCACCGCCGACTTCACCGACGAAATCATGGAAGAGCTGGGGTAGGGCGCGTGGCCGGGCCTGTCGTGGTGCTGGGGCTGGACCCCGGAAGCCAGGTGACGGGCTATGGCCTCGTGCGCGAGTCCTCGGGCCGGGCCGAGCTGGTGGCCGTGGGCACCATCCGCACCCCCAGCGGCGGCGACATGGCCCAGCGCCTCGGCGTCATCTATACCCGCGTGACCGAGCTGATCCAGGCCCACGGCCCGGACGAGGCCGCCATCGAGAGCGTGTTCGTGGCGCGCAACACCGCCTCGGCCCTGAAGCTGGGGCAGGCGCGCGGCGCGGCCATGGCCGCCTGCGCCGTGGCCGGACTCACCGTGGCCGGGTACGCGCCCACCCAGGTCAAGAAGAGCCTGGTGGGCGTGGGCCGGGCCGAGAAGGAGCAGGTGGCCTTCATGGTGGCCCAGATCCTGGGCGTGAAAAAGCCGGACTGGGCGCTGGACGCCAGCGACGCCCTGGGCGTGGCCATCTGCCACCTGAACGAGCGCCGACTGCGCAAGCTCACCGGGCTGGCGAGCTGATGCCTGCCGACACACGGATGCCTGATCGCAAACAGATGCCTGAACGCAAACAGATGGAGGCCGCATGATCGCCTACATCGAAGGCCGCCTGCTGGAAATCACCGGCAAGGGCTGCGTGCTGCTCACCCCCGGCGGGGTGGGCTACGACATCGCCCTGCCCACCACCGCGCTGGTCGGCCTGCCGCCCAAGGGCGGGGAGGTCATGCTCTTCACACACCTCATCGTGCGCGAGGACGCCCTGGACCTCTACGGCTTTCTCGCACACGACGACCGCGACCTGTTCCGCCTGCTCATTGGCATCGACAAGCTGGGGCCGAAAAAGGCGCTGGCCATCCTCTCGCACTTCCGGCCCGACCATCTGCGCGAGCTGGTCCTGCGCGAAGACGCCGACATGCTGGCCACGGTGCCCGGCATCGGCCCCAAGTCCGCCCGCGAGATCATGTGGAAGCTCAAGGACAAGGTGGCGGGCATCAAGACCGGGCCGCTCACCGCAGGCCCGGCCCAGGAGCAGCCCCACAGCGAGTATTTCGACGCCCTGGCCGGCATGAAGGCCCTGGGCTACACCGAGGACGAGGCGCGTGGCATGATGAAGGACATCTTTGACGCCGAGCCGGACATCGACGCCTCCGCAGCCCTGCGGGTGGCCCTGAAGAAGATCGCGGCGGCGCGGTCGTAGGACGGGCGGAGCATGAGCGACGAGGCGGCCAAGAAACATCCCCTGGCGGACGACACCATCCGGCCCCAGCGGCTTGCGGATTTCATCGGCCAGGACGACCTGCGCGCCAACCTCGGCGTGTTCATACAAGCGGCGCGGGAACGCGGCAAGGCGCTGGACCACACGCTTTTTTCCGGCAACCCCGGCCTGGGCAAGACCACGCTGGCGCAGATCATGGCCTCGGAACTCGGCGTGAACATGGTCTCCACCTCCGGCCCGGTGCTGGAGCGCGTGGGCGACCTGGCGGCCATCCTGACCAACCTCTCGCGCCACGACATCCTGTTCATCGACGAGATCCACCGCATGCCCGCCACTGTGGAGGAAATTTTGTACCCCGCCATGGAGGATTACAAGATCGATCTGATCATCGGCCAGGGGCCGGGCGCGCGCACGGTCAAAATTGATCTTGAGCCGTTTACCCTCGTTGGCGCCACCACCCGCGTGGGGCTTTTGACCTCGCCCCTGCGCGACCGCTTCGGCTGCGTGTTCCGCCTGGAGTTCTACGCGCCGGAGGAACTCTCGCGCATCGTCCTGCGCGCGGCGGGCATCCTGGGCGTCCAGATCACCGAGGACGGGGCCTGGGCCATCGGGCGCAGGTCGCGCGGGACCCCGCGCATCGCCGGGCGGCTCTTGCGCCGCATCCGCGACTACGCCCTGGTGCAAGGCCAGGCCATGGTGGACAAGGCCCTGGCCGAGGACTCGCTGGACAAGCTCGACGTGGACCCCTTCGGCCTGGACCAGATGGACCGCAAGATCCTCTCGCTCATCGTCAACCAGTTCAGCGGCGGGCCGGTGGGGGTGAAGACCATCGCCGTGGCCTGCTCCGAGGAATCGCGCACCATCGAGGACATTTACGAGCCCTTCCTGATCCAGTGCGGGTTCATCAAGCGCACCCCGCGCGGTCGCGTGGCCACGGCCAAGGCCTACCAGCATCTGAAGATGCGCATGGACGGCGGCGGGGACGGACTGCTGTAGCCTGCCCGGCCTCTTGACTGTGTGCCCCCTGTTCGCGTACGCAATGGCGTACGACAGGGGGTCGCGCCCATGACAACACTCACGGCATCAGAGGCCCGCAAGCGGCTTTACACCCTCGTGGACGAGGTGACGCAGACCCATGACCCCGTGCAGATCGTTGGCAAGCGGAGCACGGCCGTGCTCGTTGCCGAGGACGACTGGCGGGCCATCCAGGAGACCATGCACCTGCTTTCGGTGCCGGGCATGCGTGAAGCCATCCGCGAGGGGCTGGCCACGCCCGTGGAGGAGTGCGCTGAGGAGCCCGGCTGGTGAACGACTGGCGGCTGGTGTTCACCCGGCAGGCCGCAAAGGACGCGCAGAGGATTGCCCAGTGCGGGCTCAAGGCCCAGGCCCAGCGGCTTCTGGGTGTGCTCAAGGTCAATCCCTTCCAGTCGCCGCCGCCCTACGAAAAATTGTTGGGCGATCTCGCGGGCGCATATTCCCGGCGCATCAACATCCAGCACCGTCTGGTCTATCAGGTGCTTGAGGAATTGAGGACGGTGAAGGTCCTGCGCCTGTGGACCCACTACGAGTAAGCGCGGCCTGGGTTTGGGCAAGATGCGTCTTGACGGGGGCGACGGTTCGCTGTAACTCCCGCCATGCGCGAAAGGCCCGCCCCCAGGCGGGGCCAGCGCGCCAGGTTTGAGAACGTACCGTCCCTGTTGGACATTGTTCCCCACAGACACCCCGAACCGACGCGCCGACCGGAGAATGCCGGAAACCGGCGCAAGCCCACCCCTGGACCCGGGCGCGACAGATGCCCGCAGCTCCAAGGGGACACGGAGGAACCGCCATGTTCGGACAGCTTTTACAGCCCACGCACCTGTTGCTGATCGTGGTCATCGCCCTGTTCATCTTCGGCCCGAACAAGCTGCCGCAGCTTGGCGCCAGCATCGGCAAGAGCATCCGCGAACTGCGCAAGGGCCTGGACGGCATCGCCGATCCGGCTGCGCAGCAGACCACCCAGCAGACGCAGACCAAGAAATAGTTCGCCGCTGCACCGCCAGCCGGGGCCTTGTCCCGGCGCGCGCTTTGCAGCGGCAGGGAAGAGGCCGGAGTCCGCGCCCATGCGGACTTCCGGCTTTTGCCGTTGGCGCAGCTCCAGGGCAGCGTCATGAACAGCCCCCGGCTCCGCCGGAAATCCGCAAAGGCCGCGCCGGACTGTCACACGATCGTTGCATACCCGCAGTTGACAGTCTCCAGCGCCCAGGTCTAATGCTATGACGGTCAACTGAAACGTTTTGAGGGAAATGATGGACGACCCACAAAGTAAGTGCTTGAATCAGCTTTACTTTTTTAAAAACGCAAGCGAATCCGAGTTGTCCGCACGTCCGGCTGCTCGCGTCTGAAGCCGCCCTTCCCGCGCCCATAGCGCAGTCTGGGCCGCCCCTGACGCGTCGCCGCTGTAATGCTGGCGACGCACACAGGAGGTGGCCGATGAAGCACACCCACATCCGGTTTCCAAAGCTGGCGCGCCTTCCCAGGCCGGTCCGCAGCCTGGCCCAGGCCGGTCCTGTTCATGGTCCTGTCCAGGCCGGTCCTGCCCATCTTGGCCCTGCGGCGGCAACGACAGCTGCGCCCGCACCCGTGCCGGGGCTGGCGCTGGCGGCCAGGTCTCTTGGCGCGCCTTGCTTCCCGCACCCCACCGGAACAGCCCGGAGGCCCGCATGACCCAGCCTGACAGCGGCATCTTTCTGAGCGCGGTGCTGGACCGCCCGGTCATCAGCCAGTCCGGCCAAGAGATCGGCACCCTGTGGGACGTGGCCATGAGCCCCGGCGAGTCCTTGCCCCTGGTGAAGCACCTGCTGGTGCGCAAGGCCGGACGCATTCGCCGCGTGCCCTGGCCCGACATCGCCCTGTTCAACCACGTGGTGGTCTCGCTCAAGGGCGAACTGCACGACGCAGGCGACGTGCCCGAGCTGGAGGACGAGGTGCTCATGCGTCGTGACATCATGGACAAGCAGATCGTGGACGTGGACGGCGCCCGCGTGGTGCGCGTCAATGACCTGAAGCTGCGGTTGGTGCAGGACGACCTGTGCCTGGCCACGGTCGACGTGGGCTTCCGGGGCGTGCTGCGCCGCCTGGGCTACCTCAACGCCTGGGACTTTCTGGGCGGGGTGCTGCACCGCACCCTGGCGCGCAAGGAGATCGACTGGCTGTTTGTGCAGCCCCTGGGCGCAAACCTTTCGCGGCTGACCCTGACCGTGACCCGGGACAAGCTCTCGGACCTGCACCCGGCGGACCTGGCGCACATCATTTCCCAGCTGCCGCATCAGAACGTCTCGGCGGTGCTGAACTCGCTCGACATGGACGTGGCGGGCGAGGCCCTGGGCGAGATGGAGCCTGAGGACTCCAGCCGCGTGCTGAGTCAGCTGGAAAGCGCCCACGCGGCCGACGTGCTGGAGGAGATGCCCCCGGACGAGGCCGCCGACCTGCTGGCCGAGCTGTCCGACGAGAAGGCCCAGGAGCTTTTGTCGCACATGGACCCCGAGGACGCCGAAAAGGTCCAGGAGCTGCTGGAGCACGAGGACGACTCCGCAGGCGGCCTGATGAACAACGAATATCTTTTCGTCGCGCCCGACGCCACAGTGGACGACGCCATGATCCAGGTGCGCCTGATGGCGGCCGAGGTCGACAACATCTATTATGTATACGTGCTGGACGCGGCGGAGCAGCTCTTCGGCGTGCTGAGCTTAAAGCGCCTGCTGCTGACCCCCGGCGACACCCCCGTGTCCGAGGTCATGAGCCGCAACCCCAAGAGCGTGCATGTGGACTCGGCCCTGGACGAGGTCTTCGAGCTGGTGGTGCAGTACAAGCTGGCCGCCGTGCCTGTGCTGGAAGAGGACGGCAAGATGGCGGGCATCGTGTCCGCAGACGACATCCTGGAACATTTTCTGCCCTTTGCCCTGCGCTGGAAACAGTACAAGGCCCTGCGCAAGTTCTAGCGTCAGCCGGGTGAGGGTACAATGACCGCAGCAAAAATCATCGCGCCCCTGCGCAAGCTCAACCGCCGGAACGTGTTCATGTTCCTGGCCCTGCTCGGACCGGGCATCATCACCGCCAACGTGGACAACGACGCCGGCGGCATCACCACCTATTCGCTCGCCGGGGCCCAGTTCGGGCTTTCGCTGTTGTGGATGATGCTGCCGACAACGGTGGCGCTGGTGGTGGTGCAGGAGATGTGCGCGCGCATGGGCGCGGTGACGGGCAAGGGCCTGTCCGACCTGATCCGCGAGAGCTTTGGCGTCAAGATCACCTTCTACGTCATGATCGCCCTGCTGTTGACCAACCTGGGCAACACCGTGAGCGAGTTCGCGGGCATCGCGGCCAGCATGGAGCTCTTCGGCATCAGCAAGTACGTGTCCGTGCCGCTGGGCGCGGTGGTGGTCTGGCTGCTCATCGTCAAGGGCTCCTACCGCATCGTGGAGAAGGTCTTCCTGGTGGCCTGCCTGGTCTACATCGCCTATCCCGTGGCCGCGTTCATGTCCGGGCCGGACTGGGGCGACGTGCTCAAGGCCTCGGTGGTGCCGGACTTCAAGGTCACCCCCGATTCCGTGACCATGATGATCGGCGTGGTGGGCACCACCATCGCCCCGTGGATGCAGTTCTACCAGCAGGCAAGCGTTGTGGAGAAGGGCATCACCAAGGAGAACTACGCCTTCTCAAGGCTGGATGTCATCGTGGGCTGCTTCATGGCCATCATCGTGGCCTTCTTCATCGTGGTGGCCTGCGCCGCCACCATCTTTAAGGCCGGGGTCACGGTCAACACCGCAGCCGACGCGGCCATGGCCCTGACCCCGCTGGTGGGCGGCTACGCCACCGGGCTGTTCGCCGTGGGCCTGTTCAACGCCTCGCTCTTCGCCGCCTGCGTGCTGCCCCTGTCCACGTCCTACTACATCTGCGAGGGGCTGGGCTGGGAGCTCGGCGTGGACAAGGACTTCCGCGAGGCCCCGCAGTTCTTCTGGCTGTTCACCATCATCATCGCCGTGTCCGCCGGGGTCATCCTGCTGCCCGGCGCGCCGCTCATCGCCATCATGTACATCTCCCAGGTGGTGAATGGCGCGGTGCTGCCCTTTGTGCTCATCTTCATGCTCAAGCTCATCAACGACAAGCGCCTCATGGGCGACTACGTCAACGGGCCGGTGTTCAACACCGTGGCCTGGGCCACTGTGGTCATCGTCATGGGGCTGACGCTGGTGATGACCCTGGAGATGGTCTTCCCCGGGCTCATCGCGCGGATAATGGGCAATTAGACAACCGGCGGGCGGCAAAGGCCCTTTGCGGCCCGCGCGGCCACAACGAACGAACCGCCCGGCTTCCCCAAGGAACGCTGGGCGGTTCTGCGTGAAACTGCTGGTCATGCATTTGTCCAAGGCGTTCCCGCAGTGCTCCATGATTCTGCGCGGAGCAACTGGGCCCCAGTCGGATTTCTGGCCTTCCTTGAAGAGTTCTAAGGGCCAGCAAATGTCGTGGCCCTGTTCAATCAGGGGAACCTTTAGATTACGGAGCCGCGCTTGCTCAGCGGTGGTGAAGAGGGGCCAGCAAGGTGAACCGGATCAGGATCAATGTGCTTTCGAGATCGACGTCATCAGCTCTGCCACATCTCGTCCCGCCTGCATGTACATCTTGGCCGCCTTTGACAGTGGCACCCCAACATCCCGCAAGAGCGACTGCGCTACATCCCATTCGTTGCGACAAATTGCGTCCAGCAGCCAAAGGTAGCGGGTGAGAGGCTCGTCCGCATCGCGCAGCAGGGCATTTTTTACGTTGGCTTTCAGGGGCATGTCATTCAAGATCTCTTCCATCTGTATGCCCATGAGCGCGTCCACGTTATTGAGCAACCCGAGCAGATACAGAGTATCGCCAGTGATACCGTCCAGGGAGTTCTTCTCGGCCAGCATGCCCAAAAAAGATGCGCCCATGCATGGCCCTGCATGAGAGCTCAACGCCCTTGTCGCTGGATTCCAGGTCAGAAAGCACTGCCGTCATGGCCCACTTCTTCAAGGTGTTCAGTCCCACCAGCACCGCCGCGCGTTCCAGCGAATCAACCCTGCCCCCCAGTGAACACGCGACAGAGTTCACGAAGTGCAGCAGCCGAACACTTAAAGCCTGGTCCGTTGAAACCATTTTCACGACCTTTGAAAGTCTGGCGTCTTCGTCCGAAAGCAGGCGCAGGAGATTGAGTCTGGCAGTTTGATACGACGAAATCTTCTTGCCCACCAAGTCCTTGGGGCAAGAGAAAAAGAAACCTTGGAAGAAGTCGAACCCCAAAAATTTACAGCCCTCATAGGCTTCCCAACTCTCAATCCGTGTGGCCACCATCTTGCCGTTCCAGCCCGACAGACTCTTTTTAATGAGAGCCACGCTCTTTCCGTCGAGTCCAGTGACGGACACCTTCACGTAATCCGCCAGGGGCACAAATTCACATCCGCCGGAACTGTCGGGGGTATAGTTATCCAACAGAAATTGGTACCCCGCACCCCTGAGTTCCCGGATCGCTCCCAGGAATTCACCGGTGGCCGGGGCGTCCCCGGGTATTTCAAGCAGCACTCGGTCAAACGGAAGGGCCTGTACATTCCGCGACATGATGTTGTCGTAGCCAACGTTGATCGTCACTTTGTCCCTCTGCCCCAGACGCTGGGAGGCCAGAGAAAATCCATCCGCAATGATGCTGTTGGTGGCGTCATCAAAGTCGGAAATGATGGCGCACTCGTCGCCAGTACATTTGCGAAAGAGCAATTCGTGGGCGAAAATGTCCATATCCCTTGAGAAGATCGGCTGGGTAGCCATGACATAATCCCTGGTACGCGATGAAGCACTCGAATCTAGTCGTTGGTTGGTTGACAGCATAAGAAACATTCCTTTGCAATGTTAGAGCATTCCGTGCTCCCAAGCGCGCTACTAATAAGTATATTTGTCTGGATTATACTAATAGTGCCAGATGTCAAGTATACGACAAGCTTAAACTAATGGTCCGGAGATTTCCCCCCTCCCTCCATCAAGTAGAATTGAGTAGTGTTGAACGCGCGGCCGCCAACGAAAGAACCGCCCGGCGTCCTTGTGGGATGCCGGGCGGTTCTTTCGTTGGCGGCGGGCCGGAAAAGCTAGCCGCGCGCGGCCTCGATCCTGTCCTTGATGAGCGCCACGGCGCGCCGGGCCACCTGGGTGATCTCCGGCTTGCTGATCTGGTCGTCCGCGCCCACGGCCTCGCCCTTGTGGTGCAGCTTGTCGTTGATGATGGACGAGAACAGGATCACCGGCAGGGCTTTGAGGATCGGATCCTCCTTGATGCGCTTGGTCAGGTTGTGCCCGTCCATGACCGGCATCTCGATGTCCGAGATGACCACCTGCACATAGTCGGTCACGGGCCGGTTCTCCTCCTCGGCGATCTTCTTGATGTGCAGCAGCCGCTCCCAGCACTCCCCGCCGTGGTTGGTCTTCTCCACCAGGAAGTTGGCCCGGTGCAGCAGGTCGCCGATCATCTCGCGGATCAGGGTGGAGTCGTCGGCGATGAGGGCGCGGTACTGGGTGTTGGTCTCCCAGGTCACGTTCTCCTCGAAGCGCAGGCCCAACTCCGGGTTCAGCTCGGCCACGATCTTCTCCAGGTCCAGGATGAAGATGATGCGGCCTTCCAGGCGCACCACGCCGGTGATGGAGTTGGAGGCCAGCGAGGACATGTACTTGTTGGGCGCCTCCACCTCCTCCCAGCTGATGCGGTGGATGCGCGTGACGCCGGAGACGAGAAAGGCCGTGGTCACGTTGTTGAACTCGCAGACGATGACCTTGGGCGGCTCCTGGTCGCCGTGCTCCTTCTTGAGCCACATGCCCAGGTCCACCAGGGGGATGATCTGGTTGCGCAGGTTGAAGGCGCCCAGCACCGAGGGGTGCGAGACCTGGGGCATTTCCGTGATCTTGGGCATGCGGATGATCTCCAGCACCTTGGCCACGTTGACCCCGTAATAGCCCTTGTAGGACTCCCCGCCCCCTGTCTTGGGCTCCTCCAGGTAGAACTCAACGATTTCAAGCTCGTTGGTTCCGGCCTCCAGGAGAATATTGGTCACGTTCGTGCTCATTTAGGCTCCGTGTTCCGGCGGTTCGGTGAGAGGCCCGGGAAAACTCGCGCTACAGCGCCAGGAGATGGGCTTCAATCTCGTCAATGATCCTTTTCGGCGTGGAAGCGCCAGCGGTTAAGCCCACGCGCCCGTATTTTACTACGTCAATGCCGTAGAGGTCGTCAACGGTCTCCACGAGAATGGTGGGGGTTCCTTCGGCCTCGATGACCTGGGCCAGCCTGCGGGTGTTGCCGCTGGCCTTGCCGCCCGCCACCACCACGCAGTCGGCCTGGGCCGCCAGGCGGATGGCCTCGTCCTGGCGCAGGCGCGTGGCGTCGCAGATGGTGGTGAGCACCACCGCCGCGTCGTGCAGGCGCAGGTTCAGGTCGCGCCGGATCTGCTCGAATCCCTGGCGGTCCTGGGTGGTCTGGGCGGCCAGGAAATAGGGCGTGTGCGGGTCCAGCGGATGCACGGCCAGCTCCTCCGGGGTCTCGAAGACGAAGGCGCCCTCGCCCGCGTAGCTCAAAAGCCCGCGCACCTCGGGGTGGTCGTCCTCGCCGAAAAGCAGCAGCCTGCGCCCGGCCTCAGCCTGTTCGCCGATGAGCAGCTGGGCGCGCTTGACCTTGGGGCAGGTGGCGTCCACCACCTCCACGCCGCGCTCCAGGAGCCCGCGCTCCTCGTCGGCGGGAATGCCGTGGGCGCGGATGACCACGCGCGCGCCCGCAGGAACCTCGGCCACGGTCTTGGCCAGGCCCACGCCGCGCTGGCGGTAGTCCTCCAGCACCTGGGGGTTGTGGATGATGGGCCCGAGCATGAAGGTGGGACGGTCGGTGTCCTTGGCCAGCAGGTCGTCGAGCTTTTTCAGGGCCAGCCCCACGCCCATGCAAAAGCCCGCCAGCCGGGCGCGGATGACTTCCATCGCGTGCGTCTCCTGTCTGTTCCGCGTGCCCGAACCGGAGTTCTGGCGCGCGAACCTATAATATTGTACCAGGCTGGGTTCGGAGTCAAGAGAGGGGGCCGGGCAGGGGGCCAGCCTGCACGCAAATGAAAGGACCAGCGGGCTGCCCAGCTGGCTCCACGGATATGACGCGCATTGGAATTGCAGCAAGTTGCAAGGAACAACACTCAAGGGCCGGACCAGCGACACAGCGGACAACGCCTGTGTACTTCATGCCGAGGACCCGCAGCCGCCGGACACGCCAGACAGGCCGGACAGGGCAGGCACGCCGGACAGGTTGAACTAGTCGGATAAGTCGGCCAGGTCAGACACGTCCGGCCCGTCGGACTCGTCGTCCGGGGCGGCGTCTTCGCACAGCCCGGCGATGCGACCGGCCGTGTCCTCCAGCTCCTCCCAACTGCCGCACTGGAGAAAGGCCTGGCGCAGCGCGCGGATGCCGGAAAAGCCCTTGGCGTAGCGCGGCAAAAAAGCCCGCAGCGCCCGTAGCGCGCGCGGGGTCCCGTCCAGGTTGCGGGCCAGCTCAATGTGCAGGGACGTGGTGGCCGCCAGGGATTCGGGCGTGCGCTGGGCGCTTTCGCGCCCGGCCAGGATGTCCTTCAGCCGCTGGAAGATCATGGGGTCGATGAGCGCCCCGCGCGCGAACATCACCCCGGCGCAGCCTGTTTCGGCCAGGCAGCGGGCTGCCGTCTCGGCCGTGAACAGATCGCCGCTGGCCAGCACCGGAATGCTGACCGCGCGCGCAAGCGTGCCAATGGCGCTCCAGTCCGCCGCGCCGCCGAAAAGCTGCCGGGCCGTGCGCGGGTGCAGGGCCAGCCAGCCCGCGCCCAGGTCGGCCAGGCGCTGGCCCATGTCCAGGTAGTTCTTCTCGCCCGGCGCGCTGCCCAGGCGCAGCTTGACCCCGACCCGTCCCGGCCCGGCGTGGCGCAGCATGACCTCGACGATCGCCAGCAGCAGGGCGGGCTTGGCCATCAGGGCCGAGCCGGAGCCGCCCTTGGTCACCTTGCGCACGGAGCAGCCGCAGTTCAGGTCGAAGTGCGTGAACCCGCGCTCCAACAAGAGCGGCATGGCGCGGTCGAAAATCGCAGGCTCGGAGCCGAAGAGCTGGACCACCAGGGGGGCGTCGCCCGCATCCGAGGTCAAAAGTCGTGCGGTGCCGTGCCCGCCGTAGACCAGGCCCTTGGCGCTGACCATCTCGGTCACGCAACAGGCCGCGCCAAAGCTGCGGCAAAGCATGCGGAAGGGCAGGTCGGAATATCCGGCCAGGGGGGCCAGCCAGGGGGCGTCGGGTTTGAAGGGCAGTTCGTGCATGGCGAAAGGGGAGATAGGGCTTTCGGCGCTGTCCGTCAAAGGGAGAATGAGGGAAAATATGGTCGGCGGAAAGAAAATATGCGCGGCGTGCAGAAAAGCTGTTGACAAGAAGGGGGGAATCTCAATAGAAAGATCGGCCTTGGAAACGAGGGAATTGCCGCTGTCCACGGCGCCATCAGTGGATGAAAAGGGTTGCAATTCATGGGCGGGGCGTGTATGCGTCCTTGTTCACACGCTGGCGTAGCTCAATGGCAGAGCAGCTGACTTGTAATCAGCAGGTTGCGGGTTCAAGTCCCATCGCCAGCTCCAGGTTGAAGTGAATGGTGGGGTTCCCGAGTGGCCAAAGGGAACAGACTGTAAATCTGTCGGCGTCAGCCTTCGGAGGTTCAAATCCTCCCCCCACCACCACATACGCGGCAAGAAACGTCGTAGGAGATTGGGCTTGGCCCGGTCGTAGGGACTACGGAATTACCGCGCGGGAATAGCTCAATTGGCTAGAGCATCAGCCTTCCAAGCTGAGGGTTGCGGGTTCGAGTCCCGTTTCCCGCTCCAAAGTCCAGGCCCATCGGGGGCCTCCTAAGGCGATCTTAGGCCCATGTAGCTCAGTCGGTAGAGCACTTCCTTGGTAAGGAAGAGGTCAACGGTTCAATTCCGTTCATGGGCTCCATCATTTTTTTCACGGCAACCGCTGACACGAAGCACAGGGGGTTCCAAAATGGGTAAGGCCAAATTTGAGCGCAAGAAGCCTCACGTCAACATCGGCACCATCGGTCACATCGACCACGGCAAGACCACCCTCACCGCCGCCATCACCAAGACGGCGTCCATGATGGGCCTGGGCTCTTACGTCGCCTTCGACCAGATCGACAAGGCGCCGGAAGAGAAAGAGCGCGGCATCACCATCGCCACCGCGCACGTGGAGTACGAGACCAAAAATCGTCACTACGCCCACGTGGACTGCCCGGGCCACGCCGACTACATCAAGAACATGATCACCGGCGCTGCCCAGATGGACGGCGCGATCCTGGTTGTGGCCGCCACCGACGGCCCCATGCCCCAGACCCGTGAGCACCTGCTGCTCGCCCGTCAGGTCGGCGTGCCTTACATGGTCGTCTTCATGAACAAGTGCGACATGGTCGACGACGCCGAGCTGCTTGAGCTCGTCGAGCTCGAAATGCGCGAGCTGCTGACCAAGTACGGCTTCCCCGGCGACGACGTGCCCATCATTCAGGGCTCCGCCCTGAAGGCGCTTGAGAGCGACGACCCGAAGAGCGAGGAGTGCAAGTGCATCCTGGCCCTGCTGGAAGCCTGCGACACGTACATCCCTGAGCCCAAGCGCGACATCGACAAGCCCTTCCTCATGCCCATCGAGGACGTGTTCTCCATCTCCGGTCGCGGCACCGTCGTCACCGGCCGTATCGAGCGCGGCATCGTCACCGTGGGCGACGAAGTCGAGATCGTCGGCATCAAGGACACCGTCAAGAGCACCTGCACCGGCGTCGAGATGTTCCGCAAGATTCTCGACCAGGGCCAGGCCGGCGACAACGTCGGCGTGCTGCTGCGCGGCATCAAGCGCGAAGATGTGGAGCGCGGCCAGGTTCTGGCCAAGCCCAAGAGCATCCCGCCCCACCGCAAGTTCAAGGCCGAGGTCTACGTTTTGTCCAAGGACGAGGGCGGCCGCCACACGCCGTTCTTCTCCGGCTACCGTCCGCAGTTCTACTTCCGCACCACGGACATCACCGGTGTCGTGAGCCTGGAAGAGGGCGTCGAGATGGTCATGCCCGGCGACAATGCAACCTTCATCGTTGACATGATCCACCCCATCGCCATGGAGCAGGGCCTGCGCTTCGCCATCCGCGAAGGCGGCCGCACCGTTGGCGCGGGCGTTGTCACCGAGATCCTGGAGTAATCCATGCGCGTCAATATCCAGCTTGCGTGCACCGAGTGCAAACGGCGCAATTACTCGACGGAGAAAAACAAGAAGAACACTACCGGTCGTCTTGAAGTGAAGAAGTACTGCCCCTTCGACAGGAAGCATACGGTTCACCGCGAGACCAAGTAGTTTTCATGCAGGCCAGTAGCTCCAACGGCTAGAGCACCGGTCTCCAAAACCGGACGCTGTAGGTTCGAATCCTACCTGGCCTGCCACACCCCCAACATGGGGAGAACAATGACGAAACATACAGCGAAAGGCACAAGCAGCCAGCAAGGCGCGGAACTGCCCGAAAAAACGGGCTTTGTCGCCAAGGCGCAGGAGCTTAAGCTCTTCTACGAGGAAGCCCAGGTTGAACTGAAGAAGATCACCTGGCCCTCCAAGAAAGAGACGTATCAAACCTGTGCGGCGGTCATGGTCCTTGTTTTGGTCATGTCCCTGTTTCTCGGCGTCGTCGATCTTGGCTTGTCCAAGCTCATCGAGGCTGTGCTGTCCTAACCCCCTGGCAGGTGAGCGCAAGTGACTGAAGATAGCGCCGTTGGCGGGGAAAAACCGGCCCGCTGGTTTATCGTCCACACCTACTCGGGGTTCGAGCAGCGTGTGGAGAAAACCATCCTTGAGATGATGCGTACCGGTCAGGAGAAAGGTCAGGTCCTTGAGGTCGTCGTCCCCACCGAAAAAGTGGTGGAGATGGTGAAGGGGGAGCGCCGCACCACGACCCGGAAGTTCTATCCGGGCTACGTGATGGTCAAGATGGTGCTCACCGACGACTCCTGGCACCTGATCCAGTCCATCCCGCGCGTAACGGGCTTTGTGGGCGGCAAGAACCGGCCCACACCCATGCGTGACAGCGAGGCACAGACCATCCTCTCCATGATGGAGAGCAGGCAGGAACAGCCCAGGCCCAAGTTCAACTTCGAGAGAAGCGACGAGGTCCGGGTCATCGACGGCCCCTTCAGCGGTTTCAATGGTGTCGTCGAGGACGTGAATTACGACAAGGGCAAGCTCCGCGTGGCCGTCTCCATCTTCGGTCGCCAGACCCCGGTGGAGCTCGACTTCGTCCAGGTGACGAAGGGCTAGACGGACCCTGTTCGACTGCGGCGGGAAACCGCCTGCGAGGATATAAAAATGGCTAAGAAAATCACAGGTAAAGTTAAACTGCAAATCCCGGCCGGTGTGGCCAACCCGTCCCCCCCAGTGGGGCCGGCGCTGGGTCAGCACGGCGTGAACATCATGGAGTTCTGCAAGGCCTTCAATGCCCGCACGCAGGACCAGAAAGGCATGATCATCCCGGTGATCATCACCGTCTACGCCGACCGCACCTTCTCCTTCATCACCAAGACGCCGCCGGCCCCTGTGCTCCTGCTCAAGGCCGCCAAGATCGAGAAGGGCTCGGGCGAGCCCAACAAGACCAAGGTCGGCAAGGTCACCATGGCCCAGGTGGAGGAAATCGCCAAGCTCAAGGCGCCCGATCTTACGGCCAAGTCCCTTGAGGCCGCCAAGAATTGCGTCGTCGGCACTGCCCGCAGCATGGGCCTTGAAGTCATAGGGTAGCGAGGATACGCCATGCCGAAACACGGAAAAAACTACGACAAAGCCGTAGAAGGCTTTGATCAGACCCAGCGTTATGCAGTGAACGAGGCTGTCAAGCTCGCGCTCGACAACTCCTTTGCCAAGTTCGACGAGACCGTTGATGTCGCCATCAACCTCGGCGTCGACCCCAAGTACTCTGACCAGATGGTGCGCGGCGCCTGCCCCCTGCCCAACGGCCTGGGCAAGACCTCCCGCGTCATCGTGTTCTGCAAGCCGGACAAGGAAGCCGAGGCCAAAGAGGCCGGAGCCGACGAGTGCGGCGGCGATGATTTGGTGGAAAAGATCAAGGGCGGCTGGCTGGACTTTGACAACGCCGTGGCCACCCCGGACATGATGGCCAAGGTCGGCCAGATCGGCCGCATGCTGGGCCCCCGGGGCTTAATGCCCAACGCCAAGACCGGCACCGTGACCTTCAACGTGGGCGACGCCGTCCGCGAACTCAAGGCCGGCCGCGTGGAGTTCAAGGTCGACAAGGCGGGCATCCTGCACGCGTCCATCGGGAAGAAGTCTTTTGGACCCGAGAAGCTGCTGCAGAACCTTTCCGCCCTGCTCGACACCGTGAACCGCCTGAAGCCTTCCACGGCCAAGGGCACGTACCTGAAGGCCATGGCCGTGGCCACCACCATGGGCCCGGGCGTCAAGATCGACACCCAGACCCTGCGCAAGTTTTTGGAAGTCTAGTTCCGGCGCGGGCGGATCGGCCGCCCGCACCGGTTTGATCATGTTAGCACGGGAAGTTGAGTCGAAGAAAGCAGGCGGGCTGTAAGCCCTTAATCACCTGCCGAGACGTACTTTGCTTTCCGGGCCAAAGAACGACGAGGAGCGAGTCACGATGAACAGGCAAGATAAAGCCCAGATCATCGAGCAGCTGCATGACAAGGCTGCACGCGCGAACATCGCTGTCGTCACCGACTTCAAGGGCATGGGCGTTGAGGAGATGACTCTTCTGCGCGCCAAGCTCCGCGAAGCCGGAGTCGATTACCAAGTCGTCAAGAACACCCTGGCCCGGTTGGCGCTCACGGACACGTCCCACGCTGTCTTAAATGAGCGTCTGAAGGAAAACTGTGCAGTCGCCTTGGGCTACGAAGATCCCGTCGCCCTGGCCAAGGCCCTGTCCGAGTTCGCAAAGGGGAGCAAGAAGCTCACCCTGCGCTACGGCAGCCTTGAGGGAAAGTTTCTTGACGAGGAGGGCGTGAAGCAGCTTGCAATGCTGCCGAGCAAGCCCGAACTGCTGGCCAAGTTGCTTGGCACCATGAATGCGGTGCCCACCAACTTCGTCGGCGTGTTTGCGGCCATTCTGCGCAACTTCCTCTACGCCTTGAACGCAATCAAGGAGCAGAAGGAAGGCGGCGCGGCCCCCGATACGGCGTCCGAAGCGGCCCCTGAAGCCCAGTAGTCTTTAGTCAACCAAAGCAAACAGAACTTTCCAGGAGGAATATACCATGTCCGTGACCAAAGAGCAGGTTGTCGAGTTCATCTCCAGCATGACCGTTCTCGATTTGGCTGAGTTCATCAAGGAGCTGGAGGAGAAGTTTGGCGTTTCCGCCGCCGCTCCCATGGCCGCCTTTGCCGCCGCTCCCGCTGGCGCCCCTGTTGAGGCCGCCGAGGAGAAGACCGAGTTCGACGTCATCCTGAAGGAAGCCGGCGCCAACAAGATCGGCGTCATCAAGGTCGTCCGCGCCCTCACCGGCCTGGGCCTGAAGGAAGCCAAGGACAAGGTTGACGGCGCTCCCCAGACCATCAAGGAAGGCGTGTCCAAGGCTGATGCCGAGGCCGCCAAGAAGGATCTGACCGAGGCTGGCGCCGTCGTCGAGGTGAAGTAGATCAGCGCTTCTGACTGAAGCGTTTTTGGGCGAAGGGCGCACCCCCCAATCGGGGTGCGTCCTTTGTCCCGTCTTTTATTTTTTTGTTGATCGTGTTTTTTTGCTGACCACTCCCGAGAGCGCCTGTCGGCGGCAACGGGGTTTGAGCGCGCCGGAAAAGCTGGCGCGATGCGGCGTAGAGGCCAGAAATGATTCCGCCCTGGCCCGAATTTCATCCCTCCCCCCTAGCGGAGATCTGATTCCACCTGGGGACTGCCTTATGACGCAACATTTTCCGCCTTTTCTGGACCGGGAGTAGCCACGAGTCCCCCTGTATGGTAACAGCGCCGCAGGGGCGTGTCGTCTTCTGTGAACACCAACCGTCTCGCTCGATGAGGTGACAATGGCCCAGCTCACGAAACTGTTCGGAAAGATTGCCAATACCCTTCCGATTCCGCACCTGCTTGAACTCCAGGTGGATTCGTACCTGAAATTTCTGCAGCGCGACGTCCCACCCGCCAGCCGGGCCGACCTGGGGCTGGAGGCGGTCTTCCGCTCCGTATTTCCCATCGAGGACTTCAACAAGACCGCCAGCCTGGAGTATGTCAGCTACATCATCCAGGAGCCCAAGTACGACGAGGACGAGTGCCTGGCCAAGGGCCTGACCTTTGAGGCGCCCATCCGCCTCATCGTGCGCCTGGTTGTGTTCGACGTGGACGAGGAGTCCGGCGCGCGCACCATCCGCGACATCAAGGAACAGGACATCTACTTCGGCACCATCCCCCTGATGACCGACAAGGGCACCTTCATCATCAACGGCACCGAGCGGGTCATCGTCAACCAGCTCCAGCGCTCGCCGGGCATCATCTTCGAGCACGACTCGGGCAAGACGCACTCCAGCCGCAAGGTGCTCTACTCCTGCCGCATCATCCCCATGCGCGGAAGCTGGCTGGACTTCGACTTCGACCACAAGGACATCTTGTACGTGCGCATCGACCGCCGCCGCAAGATGCCCGCCACCATCCTGTTCAAGGCCATGGGCCTGACCAAGACCGACATCCTGGACTACTTCTACGAGCATGAAGAGTACATCTTCGACGGCGAGCGCGTGCTGCGCAAGCTGACCAAGGACCAGTACCGCAAGGAAGACGCCTTTGAGGACATCGTCCTGTCCGACGGCAAGGTGGCGGTGAAGAAGAACCGCCCGGTGACCAAGAAGGCCTGGCGCGACATGATGAAGGACGGCATGGAGGCCATGGAGGTCTCGCCCGACACGCTGCTCGGCCAGTTCCTGGCCCAGGACATCGTGGACACCGCCACCGGCGAAGTCACCTTTGAGGCCGCCACCGAGCTCTCCGGCGACATGATCGAGACCATCCGCGCCACCGGGGTCAAGGAGATCCGCGTGCTGTTCACCCGTGGCATGGACGTCTCCTCGTCCATGCGCGACACCCTGACTGCGGACAAGACCACGGACCTGGCCACGGCGCAGATAGAGATCTATCGCCGCTTGCGCCCCAGCTCTCCGCCCACCTCGGAGATCGCCGCCAGCTTCTTCGAGAACCTGTTCCGCAGCTCGGACTACTACGACCTGTCCACCGTGGGCCGCTACAAGCTGAACACCCGGCTCGGCATCAACGAGTCCCTGGAGCTGCGCACCCTGACCAACGAGGATATCCTCAAGTCGGTCAAGGTGCTGGTGAAGCTGAAGGACTCCCACGGCCCGGCCGACGACATCGACCACCTGGGCAACCGCCGCGTGCGCCCCGTGGGCGAGCTGGTGGAGAACCAGTACCGCATCGGCCTGGTGCGCATGGAGCGCGCCATCAAGGAGCGCATGAGCCTGCAGGAAGTGTCCACGCTCATGCCCCATGACCTGATCAACCCCAAGCCCGTGGCTGCGGTGCTCAAGGAATTCTTCGGCACCAGCCAGCTCTCGCAGTTCATGGACCAGACCAACCCCCTGTCCGAAGTGACGCACAAGCGCCGCCTCTCGGCCCTGGGACCCGGCGGCCTGACCCGCGAGCGCGCGGGCTTTGAGGTGCGCGACGTGCATACCAGCCACTACGGCCGCATCTGCCCCATCGAAACGCCGGAAGGACCGAACATCGGCCTCATCGTTTCCTTGACCACCTACGCCCGGGTCAACGACTACGGCTTCATCGAGACCCCGTACCGCGTGGTCAAGGATGGCCGCGCCGGCGAGGAGATCATCTGGATGGACGCCAGCCGCGAGGCCAGCGAGTCCGTGGCGCAGGCCAGCCTGAAGCTGGACGCCGACGGCACCATCCAGGCCCAGCTGGTCCAGGCGCGCCTCGCGGGCGATGTGAACATCGTGCCCACCGAGACCGTGACCATGATGGACATCTCGCCCAGCCAGATCGTGTCCATCTCCGCCGCGCTCATTCCCTTCCTGGAGCACGACGACGCCAACCGCGCCCTCATGGGCTCGAACATGCAGCGCCAGGCCGTTCCGCTTTTGAAGAGCGAGGTGCCGCTGGTCGGCACCGGCATGGAGGGCGTGGTCGCCCGCGACTCCGGGGCCTGCATCCTGGCCAAGGCCGATGGCGTGGTCCACTTCGCCGATGCCGAGCGCCTCATCGTCAACTACGACGACGCGGTGAATCCGAACACCGGCGGCGCCATGCACTACGAGCTGCAGAAGTGGCACAAGAGCAACCAGAACTCCTGCTTTGGCCAGCGCCCCTGCGTGCACGTGGGCCAAAGGGTCAAGAAGGGCGATGTCATGGCCGACGGCCCGGGCATCAAGAACGGCGAGCTGGCCCTGGGCAAGAACCTGCTGGTGGCCTTCATGCCCTGGTGCGGTTATAACTACGAAGACTCCATCCTCATCTCCGAGCGCGTGGTCAAGGAGGATGTCTACACCTCCGTGCACATCGAGGAGTTCGAGGTCGTGGCGCGCGACACCAAGCTCGGACCCGAGGAGATCACCCGCGACATCCCGAACGTCAGCGAGGAGATGCTGCGCAACCTCGACGATTGCGGCATTATCCGGCTCGGAGCCAAGGTCGTGCCCGACGACATCCTGGTGGGCAAGATCACGCCCAAGGGCGAGACCCAGCTGACGCCGGAAGAGAAGCTGCTCAGAGCCATCTTCGGCGACAAGGCGCGCGACGTGAAGAACACCTCCCTCAAGGTTCCGCCTGGAATCGAGGGCACCGTGGTCGACGTGAAGGTCTTTAACCGCAGAAGCGGGGAAAAGGACGACCGCACGCTGGCCATCGAGCAGGCCGCGCTCGCCGCCTTTGACATGAAGGAGATGAAGCACATCGCCGCGCTGACCGACAACGTGCGTGAGCGCGTGTGGGAAGTGGCCGAGAACAAGCAGATCTCCCAGCCGCTGATGGGCAAGAAAAAGGGCGAGGTCCTGGTCGAGTCCGACCGGCCGCTCCCGCGCGAGGTGCTGGACGAGCTGCCCCTGAAGAAGCTCTCCGGCCTGTTCTCGTCCAAGGAAGTGAACGACCAGATCAAGCTGATCCTGGCCGACTACGAGCGCCAGGTGAAGTTCATCAAGACCGTGTACGACGTGAAGCGCGAGAAGGTCACCGAGGGCGACGACCTGCCTCCGGGCGTGATCAAGATGTGCAAGGTCTATGTCGCGGTGAAGCGCAAGCTCTCCGTGGGCGACAAGATGGCCGGACGCCACGGCAACAAGGGCGTCGTCTCCTGCATCCTGCCCGAGGAGGACATGCCCTTCTTTGCCGACGGCACCCCCATGGACATCGTGCTGAACCCGCTGGGCGTGCCTTCGCGCATGAACATCGGCCAGATCATGGAGACCCACCTTGGCTGGGCCGCACGCGAGCTGGGCGCGCAGATGAATGCGCTCATCGAGAACGGCGAGGCCATGGCCCAGGTGCGCAAGGAGCTCAATGACGTCTTCTCCGCCAAGGAGACCGTGGAGCTCATCAAGAGCCTGAACGACGAGGACCTGTCCCTTGCCGTGAGGAACCTGCGCCACGGCATCATCACCAAGACCCCGGTCTTCGACGGCGCGGACGAGTCCGAGATCTGGGGCTGGCTGGAGCGCGCAGGCCTGCCGGACGACGGCAAGATCACCCTGTACGACGGCCGCAGCGGCGAGACCTTCCACAGCCGCGTCACCGTGGGCGTGATGTACATGCTGAAATTGCACCACTTGGTTGACGAGAAGATCCACGCCCGCTCCACCGGCCCATACAGCCTGGTGACGCAGCAGCCCCTGGGCGGCAAGGCCCAGTTCGGCGGCCAGCGACTCGGCGAAATGGAAGTCTGGGCGCTGGAGGCTTACGGCGCGGCGTACCTGCTCCAGGAGTTCCTCACGGTCAAGAGCGACGACGTTGCCGGCCGTGTCAAGATGTACGAGAAGATAGTCAAGGGCGACAACTTCCTGGAGGCCGGCCTGCCCGAGTCCTTCAACGTGCTCATAAAGGAGTTGATGTCCCTGGGCCTGGATGTGAACCTGATCCAGGACGAGAAGAAGAGGCCCGCCAGAAGGCAGTAGGCCGGGGAGCACCCCGACCGTTGGTGGGTTGGCCCGCACTTGCGGGTTCATAGGGAACTGTCAAACTTACGAGGAAAATCCATGAGCTTGGACGAACTGTTCACCATGCGTGGAACAACGAATCTGACCGTCTCGGGCCGCAACTTGAAGGCGATTCAGATTTCCATAGCCTCTCCCGAGAAGATCCGCGAGTGGAGCTTCGGCGAGGTCAAGAAGCCGGAGACCATCAACTACCGCACCTTCAAGCCGGAGCGCGACGGCCTTTTCTGCGCCAAGATCTTCGGTCCGGTGAAGGACTACGAGTGCAACTGCGGCAAGTACAAGCGCATGAAGCACCGCGGCATCGTCTGCGAGAAATGCGGCGTCGAGGTCATCGCCAGCAAGGTCCGCCGCGAGCGCATGGGCCACATCGAGCTGGCCGCGCCTGTTGCGCACATCTGGTTTTTGAAGACCCTGCCCTCCAAAATCGGCACCCTGCTCGACATCACCATGGCCGACCTGGAGAAGGTGCTCTACTTCGACTCCTACATCGTGCTCGACCCGGGCGACACGAGCCTGAAGAAGCTGCAGGTGCTGGGCGAAGACCAGTACCTCCAGGTCATCGACCACTATGGCGAGGACGTCGTCACCGTGGGCATGGGCGCGGAGACCATCCGCAAGCTGCTTGAGGCCATCAACCTGGAGGAGCTGCGCGCCACCCTGCGCGAGGAGAGCGCCACCACGCGCTCCCAGACCAAGAAGAAAAAGATCACCAAGCGCCTCAAGATCGTCGAGGCCTTCATCGACTCCGGCAACAAGCCCGAGTGGATGGTCATGGAGGTCGTGCCGGTCATTCCGCCCGAGCTGCGCCCGCTGGTCCCCCTGGACGGCGGCCGCTTCGCGACAAGCGACCTGAACGACCTGTACCGCCGCGTCATCAACCGCAACAACCGCCTGAAGCGGCTGCTCGAACTCGGCGCGCCGGACATCATCATCCGCAACGAGAAGCGCATGCTCCAGGAGGCGGTGGACGCCCTGTTCGACAACGGACGCCGGGGCCGCGCCATCACCGGCACCAACGGCCGCCCGCTGAAGTCACTCAGCGACATGATCAAGGGCAAGCAGGGCCGCTTCCGCCAGAACCTGCTGGGCAAGCGCGTCGACTACTCCGGCCGTTCGGTCATCGTGGTCGGCCCGAACCTGAAGTTGCACCAGTGCGGCCTGCCCAAGAAAATGGCGCTTGAGCTGTTCAAGCCCTTCATCTACTCCGAGCTGGAAAAGCGCGAGATCGCGACAACCATCAAGAGCGCGAAGAAGATGGTCGAGCGCGAGGACCTGGTCGTGTGGGACATCCTGGAGGACGTGGTGCGCGAGTACCCCATCCTGCTCAACCGCGCGCCCACCCTGCACCGCCTGGGCATCCAGGCCTTTGAGCCGCTGCTTGTGGAAGGCAAGGCCATCCAGCTGCACCCGCTGGTCTGCGCTGCGTACAACGCGGACTTTGACGGCGACCAGATGGCCGTGCACGTTCCCCTGAGCGTCGAGGCGCAGATCGAGTGCCGCGTGCTCATGATGAGCTCCAACAACATCCTCTCGCCCGCCAACGGCTCACCCGTCATCAACCCCAGCCAGGACATCGTGCTTGGCCTGTACTACCTGACCACGGCCCGCAGCTTTGAAAAGGGCGAGGGCATGATCTTCACCGAGGCCTGGGAGGTCATCGCCGCCCACAGCGCCGGGCACCTGGGCCTGCACGCCCGCATCAAGTGCCGGGTGAACGGCGTGCTCACCGAGACCACCTGCGGCCGCATCATCGCGGGCGAACTTTTGCCCGAGAAGCTCGGGTTCGAGAACGTCAACCTGGTGCTGAACAAGAAGAACATCGGCCGCCTTGTGGCCATGGCCTACCGCACCGCAGGCACCAAGGCCACGGTCATCCTGTGCGACAAGCTGAAAAGCCTGGGCTACGACTTCGCCACCCGCGCGGGCGTGACCATCGGCCTGAAGGACCTGAAGATTCCGGACAACAAGCCCAAGCTGCTCGCTTCCGCCCAGCAGGAGGTCGAGGACATCGAGGTCCAGTACCGCGAGGGCATCATCACCCGCACGGAAAAGTACAACAAGGTCGTTGACGTGTGGACCAAGACCACCAACGAGGTCTCCCTCGAAATGATGGAGGAGATCAGCAAGGATACGGTCATCGACGCGCGCACCGGCGACGCCGAGGTCAACGCCAGCTTCAACCCCATCTACATGATGGCCACCTCCGGCGCCCGAGGCAACCAGGACCAGATGCGCCAGCTGGCCGGCATGCGCGGCCTGATGGCCAAGCCCTCGGGCGAGATCATCGAGACGCCCATCACGGCGAGCTTCCGTGAAGGCCTCTCGGTGCTCCAGTACTTCATCTCCACCCACGGCGCACGCAAGGGCCTGGCGGACACGGCGCTCAAGACGGCCAACTCCGGCTACCTCACCCGCCGACTGGTCGACGTGGTCCAGGACGTGACCATCTGCGAGATCGACTGCGGCACCGTGGACGGCCTGGAGCTGACGCACTACATCAAGGACGGCGAGATCAAGCAGCGCCTGGCCGAGCGGGTGCTTGGCCGCACCACCATGTTCCCGGTGTTCGACGAAGACACCGGCGAGCTCATCGTGGAGGCCAACACGCTCATCGAGGAAGTCATTGCCGAGAAGATCGACAACTCCGGCATCAACTCCATCCACATCCGCTCCGGGCTGACCTGCAAGAGCCCCCAGGGCATTTGCGCCTTCTGCTATGGACGCGACCTGGCGCGCGGGCACATCGTCAACGTGGGCGAAACCGTCGGCATCATCGCGGCACAAAGCATCGGCGAGCCCGGCACCCAGCTGACCATGCGCACCTTCCACATCGGCGGCACGGCCAGCCGTGAAATCGAACAGTCGCGCATCGACGCCCAGCACAATGGCCGGGTGGTCTTCTGGCGCATGCGCAACGTCACCAACTCCGAGGGCACCGTGATGGTGCTGGGCAAGAGCTGCCAGGTGGGCGTGGTGGACGAGCAGGGCCGCGAGCGCGAGAAGTACACCCTGCCCTCCGGCGCGCGCCTCTTGGCCAAGGAAGGCCAGGAGATCAAGAAGGGCCAGGCCATCGCCGAATGGGACCCGTTCAACGAGCCCTTCATCGCCGACGTCAACGGCATCGTCCAGTTCAAGGACATCGTGGAGGGCAAGACGTACCAGGAGCGCGTGGACGACATGACCCAGCGCGCCACGTACACCATCATCGAGTACCGCACCACGAGCTTCAGGCCGTCCATCTCCATCAATGACGACAAGGGCATGCCCGTGCCTCGTCCCGGCAGCGCGCTCAAGGCCGAGTTCCCCATGCCCGTGGGCGCCATCCTGATGGTCAAGGACGGTGACGAGATCAGGGCCGGCGACATCGTGGCCCGCCGCCCGCGCGAATCCAGCAAGACCAAGGACATCGTCGGCGGTCTGCCGCGCGTGGCCGAACTCTTCGAGGTGCGTAAGCCCAAGGAGCAGGCGGTCGTCTCCGAAATCGACGGCATCTGCTCGTTTGGCGCGGAGAGCAAGGGCAAGCGCAAGATCGTGGTCGTGCCGGAAACGGGCGAGACCAAGGAATACCTGATCCCCAAGGGCAAGCACATCACCGTGCAGGAGGGCGACTTCGTTGAGGCGGGCGACCTCTTGACCGAAGGCTATCCCGAACTGCACGACATCCTGAAGATCAAGGGCGAGAAGTTCCTGGCCCGCTACTTGGTGGAGGAGATCCAGAACGTCTACCGGGTGCAGAGCGTCAACATCAACGACAAGCACATCGAGATCATCGTGCGGCAGATGCTGAAAAAGGTCAGCATCATCGATCCGGGCGACACCACCTTCCTCATCGGGGAGCAGGTGGACAAGGTCCGCTTCATGGAGGAGAATGCCGCCGTCGTCGGCAGGGAAGGGGCTGCGGCCACGGCCGAGACGCTGGTGCTTGGCATCACCCAGGCCTCGCTGTCGACGGACTCGTTCATCTCTGCAGCGAGCTTCCAGGAGACCACCAAGGTGCTGACGGAGGCCTCGCTCGCGGGCAAGTCAGACTCCTTGCGCGGCTTGAAGGAGAACGTCATCGTGGGCAGGCTTATTCCGGCCGGAACTGGCTACCGCCAGTATGCCGAAGCCGAGATCAGCGTGCCCGAGCAGCCCGAGCGTCCGGACAAGTTCCTGGAGGAGCTTGAGGACGATCCGCTGCTCATTGAACCTTTTTAATGCGCCCGGCGCTTTGTACTAGAACTACCGCGGGTGAACGCCGGAGTAGGGCGTCCACCCGTTTCCCCGTGACCGGGGACGTGGCAGGGGACTTGACAGCAGGCCGCTTTGGGCATAAGAGCGGTCCTCTTGCATTGTATTTAAGCACTTTCTCGGAGGGTTCATGCCTACTATCAGCCAGTTGATCCGCAAGTCGCGCCAAAAGATCGGCAAGCGCAAAAAGACCCCGGCTCTGCTCGAATGTCCGCAGCGCCGTGGCGTGTGCACGCGCGTGTACACCACCACGCCCAAGAAGCCGAACTCCGCGCTCCGTAAGGTTGCCCGCGTGCGGCTGACCAACGGCATCGAGGTCACCGCGTACATCCCCGGCGAGGGCCACAACCTTCAGGAGCACTCGGTCGTGCTCATCCGCGGCGGCCGCGTGAAGGACCTTCCCGGTGTCCGCTACCATATCGTCCGTGGCACCCTTGACACCGCAGGCGTGTCCGATCGTCGCCAGGGCCGTTCCAAGTACGGCGCCAAGCGTCCGAAGTAACGCAAAGCACGGGAAGGAGAAGTACCCATGCCCCGTAAAGGTCCCATCACCAAGCGTCAGGTTCTGCCTGATCCGGTTTACGGCAGCCGCATGGCCGCCAAGTTCATCAACCGTCTCATGTACGACGGCAAGAAGAGCACCGCTGAGCGCATCTTCTACGAAGCCCTGGAATCCCTGGGCGAGAAGAGCAAGGAAGATCCCATCCGCGCCTTTGAAAAGGCGCTCGACAATGTGCGCCCGCACCTTGAGGTGAAGTCCCGCCGCGTTGGCGGCGCCACCTACCAGGTGCCCATGGAAGTGCGCCCCGACCGCCAGAGCGCGCTCGCCATCCGCTGGCTGATCAGCTACTCCCGCGGCCGCGGCGAGAAGGGCATGGTCGACCGCCTGTCCGGCGAGCTGCTGGACGCCTTCAACAATCGCGGCGGCGCCGTGAAGAAGAAGGAAGAAACCCACAAGATGGCCGAGGCGAACAAAGCCTTCGCTCACTACCGCTGGTAGTCACGGGGAGTTAGAACAGTGTCCAAAGTTGTCCCCAGCGAGAAGCAGCGCAACATCGGCATCATGGCCCACATTGATGCCGGCAAGACCACGACCACTGAGCGCATCCTCTATTATACCGGCGTTTCCCACAAGATCGGTGAAGTGCATGACGGTCAGGCCACCATGGACTGGATGGTCCAGGAGCAGGAACGCGGCATCACCATCACCAGCGCGGCCACGACTTGTTTCTGGCGTGAGCACCGCATCAACATCATCGACACGCCCGGGCACGTGGACTTCACCATGGAAGTCGAGCGCAGCCTGCGCGTGCTCGACGGCGCCGTGGCCGTGTTCGACGCCGTTGCCGGTGTCGAGCCCCAGTCCGAAACCGTCTGGCGCCAGGCCGACCGGTACAACGTCCCGCGCATCTGCTTTGTGAACAAGATGGACCGCGTCGGAGCGGACTACTTCCGCTGCGTGGACATGATCAAGACCCGTCTGGGCGCCAAGCCCGTGCCCCTGCACATCCCCATCGGCAGCGAGGACTCCTACGCCGGCATGGTCGACCTGGTGCGCGGCAACGCCGTCATCTACGTGGACCGCGCTGCGGACAAGGGCGTGGCCTTTGATGTGGTCGAGATCCCCGCCGAGCTCAAGGACAAGTACGACGAGCTGCGCCTCATCATGCTGGAGGCCGTGGTCGAGGAAGACGAAGCCTTGATGGAGAAGTACCTCGCTGGCGAGGAACTCACCGAGGATGAGATCATCCTGGGCATCCGCAAGGCCACCATCTCCATGAAGATCTGCCCGGTGCTCTGCGGCACGGCCTTCCGCAACAAGGGCGTGCAGTCCCTGCTCGACGCCATCATCGACTACCTGCCGTCCCCGCTGGAGATTCCGGCCATGATCGGCATCAACCCCGACAACGAGGAAGAGAAGATCGAGTGCCCCTGCGACGACACCAAGCCGCTGGCCGCGCTCGCCTTCAAGCTCATGACCGACCCCTTTGTCGGCCACCTGACCTTCCTGCGCATCTACTCCGGCCGCATCGAGTCCGGCGCCACCGTGGTCAACGCGGGCAGCGGCAAGAAGGAGCGCATCGGTCGTTTGCTCAAGATGCACGCCAACAAGCGTGAAGAGATCAAGGTCGCCCTGGCTGGCGACATCGTGGCCGCTGTGGGCCTGAAAAGCGTCTCCACCGGCGACACCCTGGCCGACCTCAAGTCCCCCGTGGTCCTGGAGTCGCTCGACATTCCGGAGCCGGTCATCGAGGTCGCCATCGAGCCCAAGACCAAGGCCGACCGCGACCTGCTCTCGGCCAGCCTGGCCAAGCTGACCAAGGAAGACCCCTCGTTCCGCGTCAAGGGCAACGAGGAGACCGGCCAGACCCTCATCGCCGGCATGGGCGAGCTGCACCTGGAGATCATCGTTGACCGCCTGCTGCGCGAGTTCAACGTCAACGCCAACGTGGGCGCGCCCCGCGTGGCCTACCGCGAGACCATCACCAAGCCCAGCCGCTGCGACATGAAGCACGCCAAGCAGACCGGCGGCCGTGGCCAGTACGCCCATTGCGTCATCGAGATCGAGCCCAACCCGGCGGGCGGCTTCGTGTTCGAGGACGACATCAAGGGCGGCCTGATCCCCAAGGAATACATCGCCCCCATCGGGCGCGGCATCGAGGACGCCCTGAAGAACGGCATCCTGGCGGGCTATCCCGCTGTGGACGTGAAGGTCAAGCTGGTCCACGGCTCCTTCCACGAAGTCGACTCCAGCGAGCAGGCCTTCTACGTGGCCGGCTCCATGGCCATCAAGGAAGCGGCGCTGAAGGCCGGACCGGTGCTGCTGGAGCCGATCATGAACGTTGAGGTCGTGACGCCCGAGGAATACCTGGGCGACGTCATGGGCGATCTCAATGGCCGGCGTGGGCGGGTGAGCAACCTGGAGGCCCGGGTTTCCTCCCAGGTCATCAACGCCCAGGTGCCTCTGTCCTGCATGTTCGGCTACGCAACCGACCTGCGTTCGCGCACCCAGGGCCGCGCCACCTTCACCATGCAGTTCGACCACTACGAGCAGGTCCCTGCCAGCATCGCCGAAGAGATCATGAAGAAGAAATAGCCGCCGGGCTGTTCCGGCGGCACTTTTCCCTTGACAGGAGAAGAGTCGAACAAGTAATCGAACGTTCCGCCTTAGAGAAATGTCCGGGGGGTGTCCCCGGAAATGAAAGCGAGAACCAGATAACCCCCAGCATTTCCGTGGAGCAGCAGGCCAACGCAAGCCTGCAGCGAGGGGTGCAAACCCCCGGAAACGAAGGAGAGTGTATGGCTGCGATGACGAGCGACCGTATTCGGATCAAGCTCAAGGCCTATGATTACCGCATCCTGGACAAGGCTGTGACGGAGATCGTCGATACCGCCCGGAACACCGGTGCGGCCATCGCCGGACCTGTGCCCCTGCCCACCAACATCCTCAAAACCACCGTCAACCGTTCCGTGCACGTGGACAAGAAGTCCCGCGAGCAGTTCGAGATGCGCATCCACAAGCGCCTGCTCGACATTCTGGAGCCCACCCAGCAGACTGTGGACGCCCTGGGCAAGCTTTCGCTGCCCGCTGGCGTCGACGTCGAGATCAAGCTGTAGGGGAGGGGAGAGATATGTCAAAGACTCTCGGACTTCTCGGCCGCAAACTCGGCATGACCCGCATCTTTGCTGATGACGGCACTGTTGTGCCGGTCACGGTCATCGCCGCCGGTCCCTGCCCGGTGCTCCAGATCAAGACCTCGGAAAAAGAGGGCTACAACGCCCTGCAGGTCGGCTTCGACGCCATCCCCGAGCGCAAGCTCAGCAAGCCTGCCAAGGGCCACCAGGCCAAGGCCGACAAGGGCTTTTTCCGCCACCTGCGGGAATTCCCCCTGGAGGCCGTGGACGGCTACGTGGTCGGCCAGGACATCACTGTCGACATCTTCCAGCCCGGCGAGAAGGTGAAGGTTACCGGCACCAGCAAGGGCAAGGGCTTCCAGGGCGTCATGAAGCGTTACAACTTCAAGGGCCTGAAGGCATCCCACGGCGCCGAAAAGGTGCACCGCTCCGGCGGCTCCATCGGCACCAACACCGAGCCCTCTCGCGTGTTTAAGGACAAGAAAATGCCCGGACACATGGGCGACGAGCGCGTGACCCTGTCAAGCGTGGAGATCGTCGACGTCCGCCCTGAGGATAACATCATCGTGGTCAAGGGCCAGGTGCCAGGCTGCAGAAACGGCTTGGTGATGATCCGCAAGGCCGGCTAGAAGGACACAATCATGGCAACTGTTACCGTGTTCGACCAGAGCAAAAAGGAAGTGGGCAGCCTCGATCTGTCCCCGGAGATCTTCGAGGTGGAAGTCCGCCCCGAGATCATGCACCTCGTGGTGCGCGCTCAGCTGGCCGCCAAGCGCGTCGGCACCCATTCCACCAAGACCCGCGCCTTTGTTTCCGGCGGCGGCAAGAAGCCCTGGAAGCAGAAGGGCACGGGCCACGCCCGCGCCGGTTCCAGCCGTTCGCCCATCTGGCGCGGCGGCGCGGTCATCTTCGGGCCCCAGCCGCGCAGCTACGAGTTCAAGGTGAACCGCAAGGTGCGCCGCCTGGCGCTGAAGATGGCTTTGTCCTCGCGCTTGAGCGAAGACAACCTGCTGGTGCTCAGGGGCATCGACCTTCCGGACTTCAAGACCAAGCGCTTCGCCGAGGTCGCCAAGACCCTCGGACTTGAAAAAGCCTTGATTGTTTTTACGGAAGTCGATAATAACCTCCTTCTTTCGGCGCGCAATCTGCCAGGCATCAAGCTGCTTCCGGCTGACAAACTCAACGCATACGATGTGTTGCTGTACCCGAAGCTGGTCATGCTTGAGAGCGCCGCTGTTTCTGTCCAGGAGAGGTTGAAGTAGCATGGACTACACGAAAATAATCATCCGCCCGGTCATCACCGAGAAGGCCAACCTCGCGAAGGAATACCTGAATCAGGTGTCCTTTGTGGTGGCGAACTCCGCCAACAAGATCGAGGTCAAGCGCGCCGTCGAGGCCGCCTTCAACGTGCACGTCGAGGCTGTGAACATCGTCCGCAGGCGTCCGTCCCGCCGTCTCCGCCATGGGCGGACCATCGGCAAGGTGTCGGGATACAAGAAGGCCTTCGTCACCCTGGCCAAGGGCGACAAAATTGAGTTCTTCGAGGGAGTTTAGAGATGTCCATCCGCAAGGTAAAACCCACTTCGGCTGGACGCCGGTTCCAGACCATCTCCACCTTTGAGGAGATCACCAGGAGCACGCCTGAGCCGTCCCTCACCAGTGGTCTGTGCAAAAAGTCCGGCCGCAACCACTTTGGCCGCATCACCTCGCGCCGCCGTGGCGGCGGGCATAAGCGCCTGTACCGCGAGATCGACTTCCGCCGCAACAAGACCGGCGTGCCGGCCAACGTCGCGTTTGTCGAATACGACCCCAACCGCAGCGCGCGCATCGCCCTTCTGCACTATGCCGACGGCGAGAAGCGCTACATCCTGGCTCCGCTCGGCCTCAAGGTGGGCGACCAGATCCTCTCCGGCGAGACTGCGGACATCAAGCCCGGCAACGCGCTGGTGCTGTCCAAGATCCCGGTGGGCACGGTCATCCACAACATCGAGCTGCACCCCGGCCGTGGCGGCCAGTTCTGCCGCGCCGCCGGCGCCTACGCCCAGTTGGTGGCCAAGGAGGGTCCGTACGCCCTGCTTCGCCTGCCCTCGGGCGAGGTGCGCAAGGTGCTCTCCCACTGCATGGCCACCATCGGCCAGGTGGGCAACATCCACCACGAAAAGATCACCCTGGGCAAGGCCGGCCGCAATCGCTGGAAGGGCCGTCGGCCCGAGGTGCGCGGCGTGGCCATGAACCCGGTCGACCATCCTTTGGGCGGCGGCGAGGGCAGAAGCTCCGGCGGTCGGCATCCGTGTTCCCCGTGGGGCATGCCGAGCAAGGGTTACAAGACCCGCAAGCCGAAGAAGTCGTCCTCCAAGCTTATCGTCAAGCGCCGCGGGCAGAAGTAGGAGTAGAACATGGCCAGATCAATCAAGAAAGGTCCCTTTGTGGACGGCCATCTGCAGAAGAAGGCCGATATCGCAAGCGAAAACAAGGACCGCCGCGTCATCAAAACCTGGTCCCGCAGGTCCACCATCCTTCCCGAGATGGTCGGGCTCACCTTTGCGGTGCACAATGGCCGCAAGTTCATTCCCGTGTTCGTGACGGAGAATATGGTCGGGCACAAGCTGGGCGAGTTTTCGCCCACCCGCACCTTCTTCGGACACGCTGCGGACAAGAAATCCAAGGGCAAGTAGGGAGCGCAAGCATGGAAGCCAAAGCTATCGCCAAGTACCTGCGCATATCCGCGCGCAAGGTGCGGATCGTGGCGGAGAACATCAAGGGCAAGCCGGTTGAGGATGCGCTCAACATCCTGAAGTTCACGCCCAAGAAGTCGGCCCAGCTGATCAGCAAGGTGCTGTATTCGGCCATCGCCAACGCCGGGCAGATGCCGGGCGTCGACGTGGACGCCCTCGTGGTGGGAAATGTGATGGTGAACGAAGGTCCGACCCAGAAGCGCATCATGCCGCGCGCCATGGGCCGTGCCTACCGCATCCTGAAGCGCACCAGCCACATAACCGTCATCGTGAAGGAAAAGTAGGGGGCGCCATGGGTCAGAAAGTACATCCGATCGGGTTCCGCCTGGGGTATACCAAGAACTGGCTTTCCCGCTGGTTCAGCAAGAAGGACTATCCGGCCTTCGTTCTCCAGGACGACCAGCTCCGTAAATACGTCAAGAAGAAGCTCTACCACGCCGGTCTTGCCAAGATCGAGATCGAACGCGCCGGCGGCAAGGTGCGCCTGGTGCTGCACACCGCCCGCCCGGGCATCGTCATCGGCCGCAAGGGCGCCGAGATCGAGAAGCTGCGCGACGACCTGAAGAAGGAGTTCGGACAGGACATCACCATCGAGGTGACCGAGATCCGCCGTCCCGAGGTCGAGGCCCAGCTCGTGGCCGAGAGCATCGCCACCCAGCTGGAGCGCCGCGTGGCCTTCCGCCGGGCCATGAAACGCACGGTTGCCCTGTCCCGCAAGTTCGGGGCCGAGGGCATCAAGGTGGCCTGTGCCGGCCGCCTGGCTGGCGCTGAAATCGCCCGCTCCGAGTGGTACCGTGACGGCCGCGTGCCCCTGCACACCCTGCGCGCCGACATTGACTACGGCTACGCCACCGCCAAGACCACCTACGGCATCATCGGCGTCCGGGTCTGGATCTTCAAGGGTGAGATTCTTGACAAGGTAGGAAAGTAACATGCTCTCGCCAAAGAAAGTCAAATACCGCAAGAAGCAGAAGGGCCGCATCAAGGGCCCCGCTGTGAACGGGAGCACCATCGCCTTTGGCGATGTGGCCTTGAAGTCCCTGGAGCCGGGCAAGCTCACCAGCCAGGAGATCGAAGCGGCCCGTATCGCCATCATGCGCCACATCAAGCGCGGCGGTAAGGTCTGGATCCGCATGTTCCCGGACTACCCCCTGACCAAGAAGCCCGCTGAAACCCGCATGGGTTCCGGCAAGGGCGCTCCGGAAGGCTGGGCCGCGCCCATCCGCGCCGGGCGCATCCTGTACGAGGTCAAGGGCGTGGAGCTTGAGGTGGCCAAGGTCGCACTGACCCGCGCCATGCACAAACTGTCCGTCAAGACGGTCATCGTGGTCAAGGAGGGCGCTGAATAATGGACGCCAAGGAACTGCGGGCCCTGGACGCGGGCGAGCTCAGCAACAAGCTGGTCGACCTGCGCAAGGAGCTCTTCAACCTCCGTTTCCAGCACGCCACGGCCCAGCTGGAGAACACGCAGCGCATACCCGCTGTCAAGAAAGACATCGCGCGCATTCTGACCATTCAGACTCAGCGCGCAGGAGCATAGGCCATGAGTGAGACGACTCAAGAAAGCAACAGGCGGATTCTCACCGGCGTGGTGGTGAGCGACAAGGCCGACAAGACCATCGTGGTCAGCGTCGCCACGCTCATCAAGCATCCGCTGTTCAAGAAATACATCCGCCGCCGCAAGAAGTTCATGGCCCATGATCCCAACAACGACTGCGGGATCGGGGATACGGTAACCATCGTTGAGCACCGCCCCATGAGCGCGCGCAAGCGTTGGCATCTGTCCAAAATCGTTGAGAAAGCGGTGTAGGTACAGCCATGATCCAGAGCGAAACCAATCTCGACGTCGCCGACAACTCCGGTGCCAAGCTCTTGTGCTGCATCAAGGTCCTCGGCGGCAGCAAGCGTCGTTACGCCTCGGTGGGCGACATCATCGTCGTGTCCGTCAAGGAAGCCATGCCCCATTCCAAAGTGAAGAAGGGCGCTGTGATGAAGGCCGTTGTTGTGCGCACCAGGAAAGAAGTTGGCCGCCCCGACGGCTCCTTCATCCGGTTCGACAGCAACTCCGCCGTTCTGCTGAACAATGCAAACGAGCCGCTGGGAACCCGCATCTTCGGACCCGTTGCCCGCGAGTTGCGTTTGAAGAACTTCATGAAGATCGTCTCCCTGGCCCCGGAAGTCCTCTAGGACGACCGTAACAGGGACGTAAGGACACAGTCATGAACTGCAAGATTCGTAAAGACGACAAGGTTATGATCCTTGCCGGCAAGGACAAGGGAAAGATCGGCAAAGTGCTCAAGATCCTTCGCAAGAAGGACCGTGTGCTTGTCGAGGGCGCCAACAAGGCCAGCCGCCACACCAAGGCCAATCCGTATGCCAACCAGCCTGGCGGCATTGTGGAAAAGGAAGCCCCCGTGCATGTCTCCAACGTCGCCGTGGTGTGCAGTGCCTGCACCAAGGCTACGCGCGTCGGCTACCGGGTGAATGAAGACGGCAAGAAAGTTCGCTTCTGCAAGAAGTGCAACGAAACCATCCAGTAGGTCGCCATGAGACGCCTTGAAACAGTTTACAACGAGAAGATCGCAGGCGAACTCAAGAAAGAGTTCGGCTACAAGAGCAGCATGGAGATCCCCCGCATGGTGAAGATCTCCCTGAACATCGGCCTGGGCGAGGCCAGCCAGAACCCCAAGCTCATCGACGCAGCCGTCATTGAGCTGACCAAGCTCGCCGGGCAGAAAGCCGTGGTCACCAAGGCCAAGAAGTCCATCGCGGCCTTCAAGCTGCGCGAGGGACAGCCTGTGGGCTGCCGCGTGACGCTCCGCGGTGACCGCATGTGGGACTTCTACGACAAGCTTGTGTCCTTTGCCCTGCCCCGTGTGCGCGACTTCCGTGGCGTGCCCGACCGGGGCTTTGATGGCCGTGGCAATTTCACCATGGGCATCAAGGAACACACGATCTTCTTCGAATTGGAGATCGACAAAGTGGAACGGGTCAAGGGCATGAACGTCACCATCTCCACCACCGCGAAGACGGACAAGGAAGGCAAGCTGTTGCTCGACCTCCTTGGCATGCCTTTCAAAAAATAGGAGGAAACCGGTTTGGCCAGGACGAGTCTCCGGGTGAAAGCCCAACGCAAACCGAAGTTCAAGGTCCGGGCTTACAATCGCTGCCCCATCTGTGGACGCTCCAGGGCGTACTTGCGCAAGTTCGGCTGCTGCCGCATCTGCTTCCGCAACAAGTCCCTGGCCGGCGAACTCCCAGGCGTGCGTAAATCCAGCTGGTAAGTCTGAAGGGAGATCTGATTATGTCTGTTTCTGATCCCATTGCCGACATGCTCGCTCGCATCCGCAACGCGCAAGGCGCCTTCCACTCCACTGTGGAGATGCCCGCGTCCAAGATGAAAGCGGCCATTGCCGAGATCCTCAAGACTGAGGGTTACATTTCCGAGTGCGCCAGCGCCGAGGGCAAGCTGAAGCTGACCCTCAAGTACAGCTCTGGCAAGTCCGCCATCCGCGGGCTGAAAAAGGTCAGCACCCCCGGACGTCGCGTTTACGTGGGCGTTGAGGACATCCCCAAGGTCCAGAACGGCCTGGGGATCTGCATCCTCTCCACCTCGCGCGGGCTGCTCCCCGGTGCCCAGGCCACCGCCGACAAGATCGGCGGCGAACTCCTTTGTGAAATCTGGTAGAAGAGGTAACCATGTCTCGTATCGGGAAAAAACCTGTTCCCATCCCTGCCGGGGTGGAGGTGAAAGTCGGCGCTGACGCCGTGCAGATCAAGGGGCCCAAGGGCGCCTTGTCCACCCCCGTGCATCCGTCCGTCACCTATGCGATGGAAGGAAATGAAATGCTGGTGTCCCGGGTCGATGAGTCCCGCGTCGCCTGCGCTCAGCACGGTCTGCGCCGCACGCTTTTGGCCAACTGCATCGAGGGTGTGACCACGGGCTTCAAGAAGACCCTTGAGGTCATCGGCGTGGGCTACAAGGTCGTTGTCCAGGGCAAAAGCGTTGTGCTCACCGTCGGCTTCTCTCATCCGGTGGAGTATCCTCTGCCCCAGGGAATCGAAGCCGCCATCGAGGGCAACAAGCTGCACCTGACCGGCATCGACAAGCAGCTTTTGGGTGAAGTGGCCGCGCAGATCCGACGTGTGCGTCCGCCCGAGCCGTATAAGGGCAAGGGCATCAAGTACATCGATGAACACATCAGGCGTAAGGCCGGCAAGTCCGGTTCCAAAAAATAGCGGAGTGCGGCTATGAAGATGACCAAAGAACAGGCGCGGCATCGCAGGAAGCTGCGCATCCGCAAGAAGGTGAACGGAACCGAGAACAAGCCCCGGCTTGTGGTGTTCCGCTCCAACGTGCACATTTACGCCCAGCTCGTGGACGACGAGACCGGCTGCACCCTTGTCAGCTCTTCCACGCTGACCATGACCCGCGGCGGCATCGCTGCCCGGGCCAACCGCGAGGGCGCCGCCAGTGTGGGCAAGGACATAGCGGAAAAGGCCAAGGCCAAGAATATCTTGACCGTTGTCTTTGACCGCAACGGGTACTTGTACCACGGCCGAATCAAGGCCCTTGCCGACGGCGCCCGCGAGGGCGGCCTCAAATTCTAGGGGTGGGTCTAAAAATGGAACAGAATGATTCCGGCTTCATCGAGAAGATTGTGTATCTCAACCGCGTGGCCAAGGTCGTCAAGGGCGGCCGCCGGTTCAGCTTCAGCTGCCTGGTCGTCGTGGGCGACGGGCAGGGCAAGGTCGGCTTCGGCCTGGGCAAGGCCAACGAAGTGCCCGAGGCCATCCGCAAGGCCACGGACCGCGCCCGCAAGGACATGATCACCGTGCCCGTGCTGGACGGCACCCTGCCGTACGAGGTCCTGGGCCGCTTCGGCGCCGGCCGCGTCATGCTCAAGCCCGCCAGCCGCGGCACCGGCATCATCGCCGGCGGTCCGGTGCGTGCGGTCATGGAGGCCGTGGGCGTCCACGACATCCTGACCAAGGCCATCGGCACCTGCAATCCGCACAACGTTCTGCGCGCCACCATGTGCGGGTTGGCCTCTTTGCGTAGCGCCGAGAGCGTGTCCGAGATCCTCGGCAAGACGGTCTCCACCCCCAGGAAGTAGACCCCTAACCGGGTCTGAGAAGCGAGGTCCACCGTGTTCAAGATTAAACTCGTCCGCAGCCGCATTGGTTGTACGCCCAAACAGCGCCAGACCCTTGACGCCTTGGGCCTCAAGCACATCCGGCAGGAAAAGTCTTTTGAGGAAGCCCCCGCCGTCGCGGGCATGATCGCGAAAGTGAATCACCTGATTGAGGTTACCAAGTCATGAGACTGCACGAACTGTATCCCTTCCCGGAAGAATACGCCCAGCGCAAACGCGTTGGCCGCGGTCCCGGCTCCGGCTCCGGCTGCACCTCCGGGCGCGGCAACAAGGGCCAGAACTCCCGCTCCGGCGGCGGTCGTCCGGCCTGGTTTGAAGGCGGTCAGATGCCTCTGGCCCGCCGTCTGCCCAAGCGCGGCTTCAAGAACCCGCACCGCGTGATCTACGAGGCCATCAACCTGGACCAGCTGCTGGCGGCCTTTCCCGGCGCTACCGAGATCACCATGGACGCCGTGTATGCCCGGGGCCTGTGCAAGGGCGGCATGCCGCTCAAGGTGCTCTCCCGCGGCGAGGTCACCGTCAAGGTGAGCATCGAGGCCCATCGCTTCAGCGCCGCTGCGGCGGAGAAGATCACCAAGGCCGGCGGAACCGTCAAAGCTCTGGAAGGGTAACCTGCTGTGGCGCTCTCCGGTGTAGAAAACCTCGCCCGTCTGCCTGAGCTGAAGAAGAAGCTCATCTGGACCTTCGTTCTTCTGGCTGTGTATCGCCTCGGGATCCACATCCCGGTGCCGGGCGTCGACAGCCATGCGTTGACGGAGTTCTTCAACAGCGCCTCGAACACCCTGTTCGGCCTGTTCGACATGTTCTCCGGCGGCGGCTTGAAGAAGCTGTCCATTTTCGCACTGGGCATCATGCCCTACATCTCGGCCTCCATCATCCTGCAGCTCTTGTCCGTTGTCAGCCCGGAGCTGAAGCGCCTGAGCAAGGATGAGGGCGCCGAGGGCCGCAAGAAGATCACCCAGTACACCCGCTACGGCACGGTGCTCATCACCTGCATCCAGGGCCTGGGCGTGGCTGTGGGCCTGGAGAGCATGTCCAGCCCCACGGGCGCGTCTTTGGTGCTGTTCTCGGGCTGGGGCTTCCGTCTGGTGACCATGGTCACCCTGACGGCGGGAACCGTGTTCCTCATGTGGCTGGGCGAGCAGATGACCGAGAAGGGCATCGGCAACGGCATCTCCATGATCATCTTCGCGGGCATCGTGGCCGGGCTGCCTTCGGCCGTGATGAACACCGTGCGCCTGATGACGGCCGGCGAGCTTTCGCTCATCATCCTGCTGCTCATCGGCGTGCTCATGGCCGCCACCCTGGCCTTCATCGTTTTCGTGGAGCGCGGCCAGCGCCGCATCCCCATCCACTACGCCAAGCGCATGCTGGGCCGAAAGATGGTCGGCGGCCAGACCACGCACCTGCCCCTGCGCATCAACACCGCAGGCGTCATCCCGCCCATCTTCGCGTCAAGCATTCTGCTCTTCCCGGCCACGCTGGCGAATTTCTCCAGTGTCGACTGGCTGCAGAAGATGTCGCACTACATGAGCCCTTCGTCTGTCCTGTACAACCTCGCGTTCATTGGGCTGATCCTGTTCTTCTCCTACTTCTATACGGCTATTCTCTTTGATCCCAAGGGCATCAGCGAGAACATCCAGAAACAGGGCGGCTTCATTCCCGGCATCCGGCCCGGGGCGAAGACCCGCGAATACATCGACCGGGTTTTGTCGCGCATCACCCTCTGGGGTGCTCTGTACATGGCGCTCATTTGCGTGCTGCCCATGATGCTCATCAGCCAGTTCAACATCCCCTTCTACTTTGGCGGCACCAGCCTGCTCATCGTGGTGGGCGTGGCCATGGACTTCATGGGCAAGATCGAGTCGTACCTGATCTCGCGCCAGTACGAAGGGCTTATGGGCGGCAACAAATCCCGCGTCAAGGGCAGGTAGGGGCTTGAAGAAAGCCAGAGGGATCTTTCTCAAGAACGAGAAAGAGATCGGGCTCATGCGTGAGGCCGGTCGCATCGTCTCCCTGATTTTGGACGAGATCGGCCAGGCCGTGAAACCTGGCGTGCCGACCATGCTCTTTGAAGACATTGCCCGCAGAATGTGCGATCAGTTCAAGGTGCGCCCCGCATTCTTGGGCTACCTGGGCTTCCCGTTCGCCATCTGCTGCTCGGTCAACGAGGTCATTGTGCACGGCTTCCCCTCCAGTGAGCGCATCGTGAAGGAAGGGGACATCGTCAGCATCGACATGGGTGTGGTTGCAGGCGGGTTCCACGGGGACTCTGCGCGCACCTTTGCCGTGGGCAAGATAAGTCAGAGCGCCCAGCGGCTCATGGACGTGACCAGTGAGTCCCTGGACAGGGGCATCGCCCAGGCCGTGAGCGGCAGGAATCTGTATGAGATCAGCGCTGCGGTGCAGGAATGCGTTGAATCTGCCGGGTTCGGGGTTGTGCGGCGCTTTGTGGGCCATGGCATCGGGGTGAAACTGCACGAAAAGCCGGAGATTCCGAATTTCGTGCCCAAGGGTTTGTCTGGGGTAACGCTCAAACCCGGCATGGTTTTGGCCATCGAACCCATGGTGACAGAGGGCAGCTTTGATGTAGAGGTTCTGGAGGACCGCTGGACGGCGGTGACCAAGGACCGCAAGTTGGCGGCCCATTTCGAGCATACTGTGGCGGTGACGACGGACGGTCCTATGATTCTGACCCTGAGTGGTTAGAAAACCCTTGCCTTTCTCTGGCAAGGCATATATTTTCCTCCGTCTCAAGTTTGTGTGTAAACCGCTCGGCCCAAGGCCTGGCATAATGCTGAAGAATGGCGCTGGCTCTCAAGCGCCAAGCAAAGTGGAGTAGGGCATGAAAGTTCGGCCTTCGGTGAAGAAGATGTGTCCCAAGTGCAAAATCATCCGTCGGCGTGGCGTGTTGCGGGTTATCTGTGAGGATCCCCGGCACAAGCAGCGTCAGGGTTAAGAGAGGGGTACGAGAGTGGCTCGCATTGCTGGCGTTGATCTGCCCAGAAACAAGCGGCTGGACATCGCGCTGACGTACATTTATGGCATCGGCCATACGACGGCGCTGAAGATCCTCGACACTGTCGGGATCGATTGGACAAAGAATACCGACAATCTCTCCAATGAGGACGTAAACCTCATTCGCGTGGAGATCGAGGCCAACCACAAGGTCGAAGGTGACCTGCGCCGCGACGTGACGCAGAACATCAAACGGCTCATGGACATTGGCTGCTACCGTGGTCTGCGCCATCGCAAGGGTCTGCCCGTGCGCGGACAGCGCAGCCACACCAATGCCCGCACCCGCAAGGGTCCGCGGCGCACCGTGATGGGCAAGAAGAAAGCGCCCACCAAGTAGTCACGGCTTTGGCTTGGACTACGCCGGTTGACGCCATGAGCGATCATGGCGCCTCGGCATTTCCTGAATGATGTATACCATCGCCTCCGGGCGAAGTGAGGACTGACATGGCTAAACCCCGTCGCACTGGGAAAAAGAAAGAGAAGAAGAGCATTCCGGTGGGCCTGGCCCACGTGCATGCCAGCTTCAACAACACCATCATCTCCTTCACCGACCTGAAGGGCAATGTGGTGAGCTGGGCAAGCGCCGGTGCCGCCTTCAAGGGCTCCCGCAAAAGCACGCCCTTTGCCGCGCAGATCGCTGCCGAGACTGCCGCCCGCAAGGCGCAGGACTGCGGCATGCGCCTGGTCGGCATCTTCGTCAAGGGACCCGGCTCCGGTCGCGAGGCAGCCATGCGCGCCATCAACAACGTTGGCTTAAAGGTGAGCTTCATCCGCGACGTGACCCCCATCCCGCACAACGGCTGCCGGCCTCCCAAGCGCCGTCGCGTCTAAGCCCAAGGAGGAATTAACTTGGCTCGTTATACTGAAGCGAAATGCAGGCTCTGCCGCCGCGAAGGCCAGAAGCTTTTCCTCAAGGGCGACCGCTGCTTCACCGACAAGTGCGCCTACGAGCGCCGTCCGTACGCCCCGGGCTTTGCCGGCAAGCTGCGCAAGAAGCTTACCGACTACGCCGTGCAGCTGCGTGAAAAGCAGCGCGTGCGCCGCATGTACGGCATCCTCGAAGGCCAGTTCCGCAACTACTTCGAGCGTGCGGAAGCCCAGAAGGGCGTCACCGGCGCAAACCTGCTCATCCTGCTGGAGCGTCGCCTGGACAACGTCGTCTACCGCCTCGGCTTTGCCAATTCCCGCGACCAGGCCCGGCAGATGGTGCGCCACGGCCTGTTCGTGCTCAATGGCCGCAAGGTCAACATCCCGTCCTTGATGGTGCGCCCGAGCGACGTCATCGAGGTGCGTGAGAAGAGCCGCAAGGTTCCTGTAATTACCGAGGCCCAGCAGGTCGTTGCTCGTCGCGGATGCCCCTCCTGGCTCGAGAGCGACGGCGCGTCCTTCAAGGGCGTCGTGAAGGCTTTACCGACACGTGAGGACATCCAGTTCCCGATCAACGAACAGCTCATCGTCGAACTTTACTCCAAATAAGCAGGTGTAGACATGCTTATTCAAAACGGCGACAAGCTTATCAACACACGCAACTGGTCCGAGCTGGTAAAGCCGGAACAGCTCGCGCGCGACCCCAAGTCCACCGAGATGTATGGTAAGTTTGTGTGTGAGCCCCTGGAACGCGGATTTGCCACCACCATTGGCAACTCTCTGCGGCGTGTGCTCTTGTCCTCCCTTCAGGGCGCGGCCATCGTCGCCGCGCACATTGAGGGCGTACAGCACGAGTTCACCACCGTTAAAGGTGTGCTTGAGGACGTCACCGAGATCGTCCTCAACCTGAAGCAGGTCCGCCTGGCCATGACCAGCGTCGAGCCCCAGAAACTGATCCTTGAGGCCAAGAAGAAGGGCCCGGTGACGGCGGGCAACATCAAAGAGAACCAGAACGTCCGCGTGCTCAACCCCGATCAGCACATCGCCACCCTGTCCGAGGACCGCGAGTTCCGCGTGGAGCTTGAGATCCGTATGGGCAAGGGCTATGTGCCAAGCGAGATGCACGAAGGCCTGGAAGACGAGATCGGGCTCATCACCCTGGACGCCAGCTTCTCCCCCGTGCGCAAGGTCGCGTACATGGTGGAGCAGGCCCGTGTTGGGCAGATGACCAACTACGACAAGCTCCTTCTCGAAGTCTGGACCGACGGCTCGCTGTCGCCTGAGGACGCCGTGGCCTACAGCGCCAAGATCCTCAAGGACCAGCTGTCCGTGTTCATCAACTTCGACGAGACCTCCTCGGACAAGAAGAAGAGCGCCGACAACGACCTCGACCTCAATCCGAATCTGCTGAAAAGCATTGACGAGCTTGAACTCTCCGTGCGCGCCACCAATTGCCTCAAGGCCGCCAACATCGCCTATGTGGGAGAGCTGGTCCAGCGCACCGAGGCTGCCATGCTCAAGACCAAGAACTTTGGCCGCAAGTCCCTGGACGAGATACGCCGCGTGCTGGAGAGCATGGACCTGCGCTTCGGCATGACCGACGAGACCTCCGAGAAGAAATTCCAGGAATTGCTCAAGAGGAAAGAAAGAAATGAGGCATAATAAGTCCGGAAGAAAGCTGAACCGGAACAGCTCCCACCGTAAGGCCATGTTCAAGAACATGGCTCGGGCCGTCTTCGCCCACGAGACCATCCGCACCACCGAGGCCAAGGCCAAGGAACTGCGCGCCGTGGTCGACGGGCTGATCACCCTGGCCCTCAAGGACGACCTGCAAGCCCGCCGCCAGGCCTTCAAGGTCCTGGGCAACCACAAGCTGGTGCAGCACCTGTTCGACAACGTCGGCCCGCGCTACGTCGGCGGCCAGGGCGGGTACACCCGCATCGTCAAGCTCGCCAACGTGCGCCCTGGCGATGCCGCGCCCATGGTCATCTTTGAGCTGACCAAGCTGGCCGAGAAGAAGGCCGAGGCCGCCCCCGCCGAGACCCCCAAGGTCGAAGCCAAGGCCAAGGCTGAAGACAAGGCTGCGGACAAGGCCGAGAAGCCCGTTAAGGCCGCCAAGCCCAAGGCCCCCAAGGCCCCGAAGGCCGCCACCAAGGCTGCTCCCAAGGTCGCCAAGCCCATGAAGAAGGCCACGGTCTAGCCGTTACTTCGCCATGCGTACAAATTAGGGGTGGCTATGGCCACCCCTTTTTTTTGCTTGCGCTATCAGTAGTCCTGATGTAAGGCTTGTTTCATATCGGGGGTTACCAATGGACTTTCGAAAGTTAGAAGCCTTCTGCAAGGTCTACGAGCTGAAAAGCTTCTCCAAGGCTGGGCTTGAGCTGCAACTCTCGCAGCCGACCATCAGCGCGCACGTGGCCAACCTGGAGGAGGAGCTGGGCGTGCCCCTGTTCGACCGCCTGGGGCGCACCGTGCTGCCCACCCAGGCCGGTGAGGTGCTCTACAGGGGCGCCAAGCAGGTCTTCCAGCAGGTGGGCCGCATCAATTCCGAGATCGGCCTGCTGCGCGACATGGTCGTGGGCGACCTGCTGCTCGGCGGCAGCACCATCCCGGCCAACTACATCCTGCCGAACCTGCTCAAGACCTTTCTGGCGCTCTATCCTTCCCTGCGCGTGCACTTGACCATCGGCGACACGGACTCCATCATCCGTCAGGTGGGCCAGGGCCGCCTGGAGCTGGGCATTGTCGGCTCCCAGCCGGAGCAGCAGGGCATCGCCTTCTACCCCCTGCGCCGCGACGAGCTGGTGCTGGTGGCCGCAGCGGACATCGCCGCGATCCGGCCTGCGCCAAAGAGCCTCAAGGACCTGCGCCCCTGGCCCTGGATCCTGCGCGAGCGCGGCTCCGGCACCCGGCGCTACCTGGAGACCCTGCTCAAGGGCGCGGGCATGTCCATCGGCGAGCTCAAGGTCTCCCTGTGGGTGGAAAGCACCGAGGCGGCCCTGCAGTGCTCCCGCGCGGGCCTGGGGGTCAGCGTGGTCTCGCGCCTGGCGGCCCAGCCCTACCTGGACCGGGGCGAACTGGTGGCCCTGGACGTGATGCCCCAGGTGCTGGAGCGCTCGTTCTACCTCATCCAGCGTCAGGGCCGCGAGCTTTTGCCCGCAGCCAACCTGTTCATCGAGCACGTGCGCAATTCCGCCGGGGGCTAGAGCCGCAGGGGTTTTTAGCCCAGCGGCAAAAACTCCAGCCGGGGCGCGGCCGGGATGACCCCGGCCTCGGCCAGCATGTCGTAAAAGAGCCTGAGCCCCGCAAGCTCCTCACTGCCCAGGTCGTAGACCAGTCCGTCGAAGTAGGAGCGCATCTCCGGCTCCGTGAGGATGCTTGTTTGCGCGGCCACGGCGGAGATGACATCCAGATTCGCCTGCCCCCACTTCTTGGCCGCCACCAGCAGCCTGGCCCCGGCCTGGATCTCCGTCCGCCTTGTACGCACCGCCTCCTTGCTGGCGATCCACAACCCGAAGATGAAGGGTTGCCCGGTCCACTGCCGCCAAGCCTCGCCCAGGTCCATGCGTCCGGGGTAGTCCGGGTGGCGGCGCAGGTTCAGGGCCTCGTCGCCGATGCACAGGATGGCCTCCGGCCTCTCGCCTGCGGCCAGCAGCGCCGTGGCGTCGCCGGTGCGGTAGCGCGGGGTCACGCCGATGTGGCGCTTGAGCAGCAGGTCCACCAGGGCCGCCGAGGTGTGCGTCTGGGCGCTGACCAGGATGGTCTGGCCGTCCAGGTCCTCGGGCCTGGTGCGGCACAGCAGCAGCACGCTCTGCACCGGGCCCCGGCTACCGATGGCCAGGTCCGGCACGATGACGTACTTTTCCGGCCTCCGGGCGTACTCGATGCACGAGCAGCCCGAGAGGTCGAGCCGCCCCTGGTCCATGAGCTGGTTGAGCACAGCCGGGGGGCCGGCCACAAGCTCAAAATCACCCGTCATCACGCCTGTTTCCAGCGGATAATGCAGGGGCAGCACGTTCAGGTAGCCGATGCGCCCCAACCGGATCCGGGAATCGCCGGTGGTCAGCATCAGGATTTCTCCACCAGGCTGTAGTCCATGCGCCGCTGGCGCGGCTCAAACCCGGCGGCGCGCACCAGCACATCGATCTCTTGTTGCGACAGCCGGAAGCAGACCCCGGCGGCGCGCACCACGTTCTCCTCGATCATGGTCGAGCCGAAGTCGTTGCCGCCGAAGTAGAGGGCCAGCTGCGCGATCTTCGGCCCCATGGTGACCCAGGACACCTGCACGTTGTCCACGTTGTCCAGCACCAGGCGCGAAAGGGCCAGCATGCGCAGATACTCCGGGCTGGTGAGCGGCCGGGCGTCGATGGCAGTATTGTCCGGCTGGAAGGTCCAGGGGATGAAGGCCGTGTACCCGCCGCCCACTTTCTGCAGGGACCGGTCCTGGCTCTCGCGCACGGCGAAGAGGTGCTCCAGGCGCTCGTCCTGCGTCTCCTCGTGGCCGAACATCATGGTGGCCGTGGTGCGCAGGCCCTGGCTGTGGGCCTCCTCCATGACGGCCAGCCACTGGCCCGCCGGGCACTTGTTGGGCGAGACTTGGCTGCGCACACGGTCCACCAGGATCTCCGCCCCGCCGCCGGGGATGGAGTCCAGGCCCGAGGCTTTCAGCCTCTGAATGACTTGTGCCGTGGTGAGTCCGGAAATCTTGGCGAAGTGCATGATCTCCGGCGGGGAGAAGGCATGCACGTGGATGCGGTAATTGGCCTTGATGTAGCGCAGCATGTCCTCGTACCAGGACAAGGGCAGGTCCGGGTGGTGGCCGCCCTGCATCAGAATCTGCGTGCCGCCAAGGGCGATGGTCTCCGCGATCTTCTGGCCGATCTCCTCGAAGGAGAGCACAAAGCCCTCTGCGTGGCCGGGCGCGCGGAAGTACGCGCAAAAGCGGCAGGCGCAGACGCAGACGTTGCTGTAGTTGATGTTCCGGTCCACCACGTAGGTGACGACAGGCTCCGGGTGCTTGCGCAGGCGCACGCGGTGCGCGGCGTGGCCAAGGTCGTGCAGGCCGGCCTCGCGCTGCAGCAGCTGGGCTTCGTCCAGGGTCAGCCTGCGGCCCTGGGCCGCCTCGTCCAGAATCTGCTGGATGCTCTGGCTCATGCCTGGACCTCCTGCGCGGATGTGGCGGTCGCGTCGCCAATGGGGACAAAGCGCGCGTCGCGCTCCACAGGGGTCAGCCCCAGGCCCCGGATCATGGCCTCCAGCTGGGCCTTGGTCAGGCCCTGCCTGCTGGTGGCCCCGGCCATGTGCCCGATCTTCTCCTCGACCACGGTGCCGTCCAGGTCGTCGGCCCCGAAGAACAGCGCGGCCTGGGCCTGCTTCACGGTCAGCATGACCCAGTAGGCCTTGAGGTGCGGGATATTGTCCAGCATCAGGCGGCTGACGGCGATGGTCCGCAGCTCGTCCAGGCCGGTGAGCGGGCGCTCGATCTTGATGGCGTTGTTCTCGGTCTGGAAGGGCAGGGGGATGAAGCAGGTAAAGCCGTCGCTGCCGTTCTGGCGCGACAGGTCCTGCTGCCTGCGCAGCTGGTCCAGGTGGTCCAGCCGGTCCTTGATGGTCTCCAGGTGGCCGAAGAGCATGGTGCAGTTTGTCGCCAGGCCGAGGGCATGCGCTTCCCCGTGGATGCGCAGCCATTCGTCGGTCGTGGACTTCTTCGGGCAGATGCGGCGGCGCACCTCGGGCGCGAAGATCTCTGCCCCGCCGCCCGGCAGCATGGCCAGCCCGGCGGCCTTGAGGATCTGCAAAACCTCGATGGTGCTGATGCCCTCCAGCCGGGCGAAGTGCGCGATCTCCACCGCAGTGAAGCATTTGAGCGTGGCTTCGGGCAGGGCCTTTTGCACGCTGGAAAGCAGGTCCACAAAGAACGCCAGGCGCAGGTCCGGGTGGCAGCCGCCCACGATGTGCACCTCGCGCGGGGTCAGGGGCGCGGCGAGCAAGAGTTCCACGGCGTCCGTCACGGAGAGCTCGAAGCCGCCCTCCTGGCCTTTTTCCCGCTGGTAGGCGCAGAAGGCGCAGCCGTTGATGCAGACGTTGGTGTAGTTGATGTGCCGGTTGACCACGTAGAAGGTGCGCTGGCCGTGCAGGGCGGTGCGCCGCAGGTGCGCCAGCGCGCCCACGGCGGTCACGTCCGGGCAGGCGAAGAGCGCGCGGCCCTGGTCCAGGCTCAGGCGCTCCCCGGCCAGCACCGTGCGGGCTATGGCCCCCAGGCCCAGGCTGTCGAATCGTTTTAGGTCAGGCATTGGCGTCTCCTTTGGCTGTGCTTGGAGCTGGGTGGACAGTAGGACAGACAGAGAAGCCCAGGCACAGGGCCTCGGCCAGGGCGTCCAGGCGGGCCTGGCGCGTTTGGGGGTCAGAGGCGAGGCCCAGGCCTGCGTCGAGCACGGGCGAGAGTTGGGCGGTCAGCGCGCGGTCCAGGGTGGCCTCGATGACAAAGGCTGCGGTTGCCGGGTCCAGGTCGGCGCGGACCGAGTCCTGGTTTTGGCCGAGCTCGATGAGCTCGCGGAAGAAGGTCAGGGTCTCGGCCCGGACCTGGGAGAGCAGGGTGGCGCGCAGGGGAAAGTCCTCCTGGGTCAGCATGCGCCGGTAGATGCCCCAGAGGAACGGGTGGGCCAGGGCAAAGGCCGAGCTGGCGGCAAAGACCCGCTTCAGCCGCTGCGGAAAGGGTTCGCCGGTCTGGCCGTCGCGGATTGCGCGCAAGGGTGCCTTGATCTCGTCCACGGCGCGTTGGAAAAGGTGGGCGAACAGCCCCTCCTTGCTGCCGAAGTACTGGAACAGCGAGCCCTTGGCGATGTCCAACCGGCCCACGATGCGGTTGATGCTGGCCTGGTGGTAGCCGTGCTCGGCGAACTCGCGGTAGGATTCGTCCAGCACGCGCTGCTGCTTTTGCGGGTCCAGGTTGTCGAAGGTCGAACGTGGGGCCGAACGTGGTGTCGAACCTTGTGTCGAGCCTTGTGTCGAACCTTGTGTTGAGACTGGGGGCTGGCTGGGGTGTGGGGTGTCCATATGTCCTGCAGTTTTTGCGGGCCTGCCGCTATGGTGCCGACCGTTTTGGCTTGCCACCCGGAAGCGCTCCGGGTAGGCTGCCGGACAAGTGACCGGGTGGTCATTCCTATGCTTGCGCGACCCCGCTGTCAACACATGGGAGCGACCGGAAGCGGCAACCAGCGCGTCAACCGGCACGACAACCGCCCGAAAAGAAACAGAAGTCCAGGAGGCCGCCATGCGCCTGTCGCTGCACTACTCGCCCTGCCCCAACGACACCTTCATCTTCCACGCCCTGGCCACGGGGCTGGTCAGCGTTCCAGGTGTGGACGCCAACGTGGATTTTGACGTGACCCTGGCCGACGTGGAGCGGCTGAACCAGGCCGCCAGCGCCGGGCTGCCGGATGTCTGCAAGGTCTCTGTGGCCGCCGCCGCCGGGGTGCTGGGCGAGTACCGCCTGCTGCGCGCAGGCGGGGCCCTGGGCCGGGGCGTGGGTCCGATCCTCGTCAGCCGGGCCGGGACGCGGTTGGAGGACCTGCACGGCAAACGTGTGGCCATCCCTGGCCGCCGCACCACGGCCAACCTCATCTTCGGGCTGCTCTGCCGGGAACGGGGCATCCAGCCGCTACCCGTGGAGCTGGTCTACGACCAGATCATGCCCGCCGTGACCAGCGGCGACTGCGCAGCCGGGGTGGTCATCCACGAGGGCCGCTTCACCTACGCCGAGCACGGGCTCACGCGGCTGCTGGACCTGGGCGCGTGGTGGGAACAGGAGCGCAGCCTGCCCATCCCGCTGGGCTGCATCGTCCTGCGCCGGTCGCTGGATCTGACGCCGGGGCTTGATCTGGCCCGGGCCGTGAACGCGGGCATCCGCGCCAGCCTGGAGCACGCCCGCGCCCACCCCGAGGCCAGCCGCGAATACATCCGCGCCCACACCCAGGAAATGGACCCCGGCGTCATCGCCCGGCACATCAAGATGTTCGTCACCGAGGCCAGTCTGGACATCGGACCCGAGGGCGAGGCCGCAACCCTGGCGCTGATGGCCGAGGCGCGCCGCGCGGAAGGTCTGGGCCCGCTGCCGGAGGATGTGTTCTTGCCGGAATAGCCAGGGGCTCCGCCCCCGGCACCCCCGCCGGGGGCCTGAGGCCCCCGGACCCCCCGTAGGGCCTGGGCCGGAGCGGCGGGGGAAATAGGCCCCGGCTCGACCTACGGGGGAGTCAAGAGGGCCTCAGGCCCTCTTGTGGGGGTTCAGGGGGCAACGCCCCCTGACAAAGCTTCTAAATGGGCACCGAGCGCAGGCGCAGGCGGCGCGCCTTCCAGTCCGGCATGAGGGCCGCGAGCAGGCCGTAGAAGCGCGCATCGTGGCCGTGGTGCACCAGGTGGCACAGCTCGTGCGCCACCACGTACTCCACGCAGGGCAGCGGGGCGCGCATCAGGTGCCGGTTCAGGGTGATGGACCCGGAGCGCGAGCAGGTGCCCCAGCGGCTGGTCATGGCCCTGATCTTCAGTTGCGCCGGGCGCGGCACACCAAAGGCGGCGGCCACCGGCAAAAGCTCGCGCAGCACGCGCAGGAACAGCTCCCGCGCCTGCTCAACGATCCAGGCGTCGAGCAGCTTCTTCACTGTGTCCGGCCGGGGCGGAAAGCGCGTGGTCACCACCAGGGTGCCTGCCTCCAGGCGCACGGCGTTGCGCTCGGCCTGGCGGGCCTCCAGCACGTACTCCTGGCCGAGAATAGCGTGGGTCTCCCCGCTTAAGTAGGCCAGCGGCTGCGGCCTGGCCTCGCGCAGGGTGCGGAAGCGCTCCAGGTGCCGTGCGATCCATGCGGCCTTGCTTTCCACATGCGCGTGGATCTGCGCCTGGCTGGCCCTGCGCGGCGCGCGGACCACCACGGAGCCCTCCGGCCTTACAGAAAGCCGCAGGGTGCGGAAGCGGTCGCGGTTGACCTGCACCAGGATGCGCTGGTCCTGGTGGACGATTTCGAGCAGCTCGATCATGTCCGCAACTCGCACGGCAGCGGTGGTTCTGTCCAGGGATGGGCTCTAGAAAAACACTAGACGAATGCCAATAGTTGACGTTGAGCTGTATCCCAAGACGCTAGGAAACACGGGCGTCGACCTTGTTGACCGTGGCCGCCCCCTCAGCAAGCTTTGGGCTGGCTGCGCTGATCTGGGAACAGTCTAGGCCAGGGCCTTGGCCTCAGCCTCTGCCCGCCGAGCCTTCCGGTCCTGGCTCAAAAGCACCCCGGCCAGCACCAGCCCGGAGGCCAGATACTGGCCCAGGCCGAAGACCTCGCCCAGGGTGAAGCGGGCCATGAGCACCGTGGCCACGGGGATGAGGTTGACGAAGGCCGAGGCCTGGCTGGCGGGGATCTTGCTCACGCCGTAGCTATAGAGGCCGTAAGCGCCCAGGGTGATGGCCGCGCCCAGGTAGATGACCGAGAGCGCGGGCACGAGCACGAACTCCGTGGGCAGGCGCTGGCCGGGCAGGAACATCAGCGGCAGGAAGAACAGGCAGCCGATGAGGGCCTGGCTGGCGGTGAGGAACAGGGGCGAGTAGCGCACAGAGAGCCGCTTGAGAAGAATGGTGTAGCCCATGGCGCAGCACATGGCCAGAAACTCCAGGAAGTTGCCCAGGGCCGGGTGCGGGGCGTTTTCCGTCGCGCCGGACTGCACGGAGAGCAGCGCGGCCCCGGTCACGGCCAGGCCGAAACCGGCCCAGGTGCGCGGGGTGACCTTTTCCTTGAGGATGAAGTGCGCGCCGATGGCCACCAGAAGCGGCAGCATGGCCACGATCATGCCCGCCTGGGAGGCCTCGGTGTTCTTGATGGCCGTGGTCTCGAACAGGAAGTACAGGCAGGGCTCAAACGCGCTCATGAGCAGGATGGGCTTCCAGTCGCCCGGCCTGTAGACTTGGTTGCGGAAGCGCGCGGCCAGGGGCAGAAAGCACAGGCAGGCCACAAGCATGCGCGCAAAAAGCACGAACATGGGGTCGTAGGCCAAAAAGGCCAGCTTGAAGGCGATGAACGCGCTGGCCCACAGGATGCTGGCCGCGGTGAGCGCCAGCACGGGCAAAAGCGCCGCGCGCCGTTGTTGGCCCTGTAAATCGGTCATGAATCGCCCCCAGGGTTTGTCTGCCATGCAGGGCAGGAAGGCTGGGGTACCACCCTTGCGGGCGGATGGGAATGGGTCTGCGCGGGCGAAATGGCGCGCAAGTCCTCACCCGCCAGATCAAGACCTCACCCGTCGGATGGCGCTGGAATGCGCTAGCCCGCGTCGAGCTGCGCCACCCGGCGGAAGTACTCCGCACGGCAGAAGTGCTCCACGTCCATGAGCGCCTGGAAGGCGTCGCGGAAGTCCACCGCGCCCAGGGTGAACAGCCCGTGGCCGTAGACGATGGCCCCGCGCCCGTGGCCTGTCGCATCGCCGGTGGTGTCGGCCAGCGCCGGGGGCAGGGTGTTGCACAGGCCGAAAGGCCCGGTGCCCACCTCGCCCGGCACGATGGGGATGCTCAGCCCGGATGCGTTGTCGCTCACGGCGCGGGGGGTGTCGCAGGCGCGGTGGCACTCGCCCAGCTTGGGGCAGTCCAGCCGCTCGCAGTCCAGCGACACGATGACCGAGAAGCGCGGGTGCCCGTGCAGCATGGCCCGCGCGCCCGCGCCCGCCGAGTCTGAAGCCATTTCCGCCTCGTACACGGCCTTGTGCGCAGAGTACTCGCTGGAGGCGGTGATGCCCGCGCAGGAGCCGTCGTCCATGCGGCAGGGGTCGATGCACGGGCCAAGCTCGTCCAGCGAGCTGCCGGTCTGGCTGATGAGGATGGTTTCGGACCCCGTGCCCTGGCCGGTGGCGGGCAGGCGGTAGGAGATGTTGCCGAAGTACGAGTCCACCAGGCCGTATTCCACGGTGTGGCGGCCGGCCTGGATGATGGCCGCGCGCGCGGCGTCCTCGCTGTCAAAGGGGCCGGGCAGCAGGTCCGGCAGGCCGTCAATATCACCCCGGTCCTCGGGCAGCAGGGCCTTGATGCGGGCAAAGGATGCCCGGCGCTGGTCCGTCATGGCCCCGGCGCGCAGCGTGCGCAGGTGGTCCGCGAAGTAGGCCACAAAGCAGGCGAAGCACATGGAGCTCATGGTGACGTACGCCTGCTCCGGGCTCACGGTGCCGAAGGCGGCCACAAGGGCCTCGCCTTCATGCAGAACGACGCAGCCCTTGCGCTGGCGCAGGGCTTGGATGATGCCGTCCGCAGTCAGACTGTCGACAACAGGCAGGTCGTGCAGAAAGGTGCGCGTTTCGCAGTCGCCGGGGGTGATGGACCCCTGTCCAGTGCCGCCGCCGTCGGCCAGAGCCTGGCGGACCAGCTCGGCCATGACGGCCTGGTACACGCCAGCGGGCCGGGCCAGCAGAAGCGCGCTGATGTTCAGGCCCGCGAACACCGACTCCATGAGCGGCTGGCGGGGGTCGTGTTCCGCACTCCAGGCCAGCTCGTCGTCCAGAGCGGCCATGAGCACGTCGCCTGGGGCGCACAGGCCCGTGGCCGCGAGCTTGGCGGCGTATTTGGCGAGCTGGGCGTTCATGCTGTTTGTTCCGGGTGGTTACCTTTATTTGTTGCGTTCTATGGACTCAATCCGATCATTCATGTTGTTGTTTGGAGTGATTCGTATGAGAAGGGCTTCGATAATGTCGATAAGGGAATCGTGAACTTGGTATGCAGAGAAGTATGCAGAGATGTCGTGTAAATATACATTTTGTTTTTTAATCCTTGAAGTAAACGGAGAGAAATCAGATAAGCGCGTATTAGTCATATACAACTTTTGTGGATCTCTTTCCCTATTGTATGCAGATTTAATTTCATCCCAAAGTGAATTTGTTTTTCCCTTTGTTTTTCCAATATAAAGTAGCTTTCCTTCAGAATTATAAAATATATACAAACCTGACTTTGTTGATAACTCTGTCCTAAGTGCTGAGTATGTGGAAGTATCTATGTTTTGCTTGTCGAGAAACTCCTTTCTTTTTCCGTGTGTAGACTCACACCTAGAAATTGGATAAAATTCAACGATGGCCCTAACGCCTGTTGTTGCAAGTTCATTGTGTGTTGCTTCAATTGTGTTGCAAATTATTGTGCTAATAGTCATAGGCTTTAGTTGTTTTTCTTGGAGTTGACATAACCTGGATTCGGCAATGCCAAGTTGTTGTGCTAGCTCACGAGCTGTGTTCGTTCCGAGTTTCTTCTGTAAATATCCGAAGACTTCCTTTCCAAGCATACTCACCTCCTAAGAGAACAATATATACGTTAGGTAAGAGTCCGATTAACGAGCAATTGAGTTGTCAAACCAGGGCAGCCCCAGCCTTTCCGCAGTCTCCCGCGTGGGCAGCCCGTCCGGCGTCAGGCCCCGGATGCGGTAGTAGGCCGCGCGGCAGGCCAGGAAGTCCGCGCGCGGCACAGGCGGGATGGGCAGGCCTGGGCCGCTTGAGCCCTCCTCGGCGAAGAAGCGCGGCGGCAGGTCGTCGTCCTTGGCGGAAAAGCCGTTCCTGGCGTTCATCAGCCGCTCCTGGTAGTCGATGCGCTCGCCGATGAGCAGCAGGTCCTGGGCCGTGGCCGCAACGCCCGTGACCGCAGTAAAGGCGCGGGCGTATTCCTCCAGGCTGGCGGCGAAGAACAGAAATTTGCAGGCGATAAGCGAGTCCACCACGGCGTTGGCGTCCTCGGCGATCTTCACGATGCGCGCCTTGCCCGAAAAGCTGAAGCGGTCCGTGGCCACGGGTTTGCGCAAGATCTCGTGGCTGATGGGATAGGCCCGCAAATGGCAGCCGCCGCGCGCGCAGATGGCGTAGGCCAGGGCCATGCCATAGGCCCCGCGCGGGTCGTAGGCGGGCAACTCCAGGCCCTTCACGCTCATGGACAGCTCCGGGCGGCCCTGGGCTCTGGAATATTTCGCCGACCCCACGGCCAACTCCGCGCCCGGCCCGCAACCGGTGCCCATGCCCGTAAGCAGCTCCAGCACGCGTTCGCCCGAGAGGTTTTGGCCTGTTACCTCCCGGTAGCAGGCCAGGGTGGAGCCCGCGCTGATGGTGTCGAGCCCCAGGCGGTTGCACAGGTCGCCCGCCTGCATCACCAGCTCCAGGTCCGTGTTGCCGATGAGCGCGGTGAAGTGGCTCATGGTCTCGAACTCGGGCATGGACCGGCCATCCGCCGCGATCTTCTTGCACAGCACGTGGCAGCCCTGGCAGCCGTGGCGGCGGGGCTGGTAGCGCGCCTTGTAGGCGTGGGCGTTCAGGTGCTCCGCGCCGGGAAAGCGCGTGCGCGCAAAGTTGTCCGTGGGCATCATGCGCCGGGAGTCCATCAGGTCGAAAATGCTGCCCGTGCCGAAGCAGGAGAACCCGTGCTGGCCCATGAGCGCGGGCGAGGCCGCAGTGAGCCGCAGGATGTCCTCGCGTGCGGCCTTGAGCCCGGCCAAGTCGGCCACCTTGCGACGGCCCGTGCCGTGCACGGCGATGTACTTGAGGTTCTTTTGCCCGGCGGCGAGGCCCAGGCCGCAGCGACCGGCGGCGTGGTGCGTGTCCACGATGAGGCTGGCGAACAGGCAGCCGGTATCCGCCGCCGGGCCGGTGGCGGCGATGGAGCCCTTGGGCCTGTGCTGGCGCAACCGCGCGAAGATCTCCTGCGTGTCCAGCCCGACCAGCGCGCTGGCGTCCAGCAGGCGCACGTCCGCGTCGTCGATCTCGATGCCGGTGGGGCGCATGGCCCGGCCCACGATGAGCACCGCGTCCCAACCCGCGCGGGCCAGCTCCGTGCCGAGGCGTCCGCCCGCGCTGGAGTCGGCCACGGCCCCGGTGAGCGGCGAGCGGGTGGTCAGGTGGCAGCGGCCCGAGGTGGGCGCGATGGTGGCGTTCAGCGGGCCCACGGCAATAATCAGCGGCAGGGCGGGGTCGCCTGGGGCCAGGGTGGCGTGGTCGCGCAGGAGAAACCCGCCCAGGCCCTTTCCGCCCAGATAGTCATGGTACACGGCCTTGGGCAGGCGCAGCACGTCACGTGCCCCTGTGCCCAGGTCCACGCGCAGAATCGCTCCTGTCCAGCCGAACATGCCTTGACCGCTCATGTGTTTGCCCCTGGCCTCCATGGAACTGGGGCCTTGACCCCGTGGCCGAAAGAAGTATGCTCTGCCGCCAGGAATCGCAAGGGTCAAGAGCTGCAAGCCGGGAGCATGGAGGAGGGCGCAGGTGGGCGAAGGGAAGGAAGAAATCGACGTGAAGCGGCGCAGGCTGCTGTTCGGGTTCATGGACACCCTGCGCGGCAAGTCCGAGGCCGAGCCCATGGCCACGGCCTCGCAGACCGCGCCCATCCTGGCCGAGGCCAACGCCGCCTTTGCCGCCGGGAGCTGGGAGGCCGCCCTGGCCCCCTTCCGCAAATTCCTGGAGTCCGAGCGGGAGAACGTCGAGGCCCGGCAGCGCCTGGGCGAGTGCCTGTACAACCTGGGCCGGTACATCCCGGCCAAGGTGGAGTTTGAGCGCATCCTGCAGAGAAACCGCACCAACAACCGGGCCATCCTGTTCCTGGGGCTGGTGCTGGTGCGGCTGGAGCGCGTGCAAAAGGCCGCCGTGGTCTGGAAGCTTTTTTTCGACCCGCACAACGTGGCGCTCCAGCGGGAGCTGAATATCCAGATCGCCCTGGTGGAGAGCGCCGCAGCTTCGGTTGCCGGGGACGTGGGCGAGGGCGAGAGCGACGGGGAGGGCGAAGCCGGGGACGATGCCGAGGCCGGAGCGGATGTCTCGGCGAACCTGCCGGACCACGTCCAGGTGGCCGAGGCCGTGGAGCGGGCGCTCAAGGTCTAGAATCGCCTGGACTGGCGGTCAGGGCCGGTCTCGAATAGCGTCCCTGGATGCCGCCGCATGCCGATGCGGGACAGGGCTGAACCGCAAGAGCGCTCTGCCTGCACCCGGCAACGCACACTCCGGCAACGGGCACCCAACCAAGGGGCCCACAGCGCCGGGAACACAAATTTTCTTTGGGCACCAGTCCCAGCCGGGCTACTGCTTCTTCGCCTTTTCGGCCAGCATGCCCAGGCGCGCGCGGATGTAGCTGGCGGCCATGTCGGCCAGGGCTTGGTCTGGACATTGGCCTTGGCCCTCGGCCGCAGCCCCGGCCCCCAGTGCGGCCAGGTCCTCGTCGATCTGCCGCTCCATGCGCGCGGACTCCAGGAACATCACGTAGGCCAGGGTCAGGGCGGCGGCGTTTTCCGCGCTGCCGTCGCAGACCAGCGCGATCTGGTCCAGCGGCACGGTCTGAAGCAGCCGGTCCGCGAACATGCTGATCCACTTGGCGTAGAGCGCGGGCATCAGCGCCGGGATGAGCCCGGCCAGGGCCTCGGACGTGGCCTTGTCGGTGGTCGCCTGGGTCACGTCCAGGTAGTCGCGCAGGGCCTCCTTGCGCTTGGCCTCGTCCTGGGACGCGCGCTCAAGCAGCAGGGCCGTGATGTGGGCGCGGGCATGGTCTGCGGTCATGGGCATTGCTGGGTTCTCCTGGCTGGGCGGCGGGTTTGGCGCGGCGGGCGGGGCATGCGGGCAAGGCCTGCGGAACATGAAAGCGGGCGGGCGCTCCGGGCTTTTCGTCCGCGCGCAAAGGGAGTATCACCCGCTCTTGCCGCTGGCAATGTCCTTTGAATCCCTGCGGCCTGGAGCCCTGTGTGACGGAAACCCTGCTCTCGCTTCTGCCCCTGGCCAAGGTGCTGGTCGCCTTTGGCGTGATGCTCCTGGGCCTGCGCCTGCGCCAGCCCTTGTGGCTGTCCGTGCTGGCCGGCGGGCTGGCCCTGGCCCTGCTCTTCGGCATGTCGCCGCTGGAGTGGCTGCGGGTCTCGGCGCTCTCCGCCTTCCAGCGCGAAACCTGCTTCCTCATCGTCATCCTGGCCCTGATCCTGTTCCTCAGCGAGGTGCTGGACAAGAGCGGCCAGACAGCCCGGCTGATGCAGGCGGCCACGGGGTTCCTGCGCGATCCGCGCCTGCGCCTGGCCTTTTTTCCAGCCCTGGTGGGCTTTCTGCCCATGCCCGGCGGGGCGGTGTTCTCCGCCCCCCTGGTGCGCGACATGGCCGACGGCCTGGGCCTGGCCCGGCGCGACACGGCCCTGGTGAACTACTGGTTCCGGCACCTGTGGGAGCTGTGCTGGCCGCTGTATCCGGGCATCATCCTGGCCTCGTCCCTGGCCGGGGTGCCCCTGGCGCGGCTCATCGCCTACACCCTGCCGTGCATCGGCCTGTGCATGGTCCTGGGCTGGGTGTTCATCATGCGCCCGGCTGTGGAGCACCTGCGCGGCGCGGCCAGGGAGGCGGGCCCCCCGGGCGACCTCAGGGCTGCGCTCTCCTGCGGACTGCCCATGCTGGTGGCCATCGTCGGCGGGCTGGGGCTGGAGGTGGCCATGACCTTGCTTGCGCCGGACTGGCCCTTTGAGCTGGGCATCATGGCCGCGCTGGCCCTGGCCATCCTCTGCGCCCTGGTCCAGAACCGCGTGGGGCCGCGCTTCGTGGCTGGGGTGCTGCGCAAGGCCGAACTCTACCAGCTGGTGGGCCTGGTGGTGAGCATCCTGATGTTCAAGGACGTGCTCCAGGAGTCCGGCGCAGTGGAGCAGCTGTCGCGCGTGGCCTCGGGTCCGGGCGCGCTCTTCGCCCTGTCGCTAGGCCTGCCCTTTCTGGTGGGCCTCATCTCCGGCATCAGCGTGGCCTTTGTGGGCTCCACCTTCCCCATCATCCTCGGCATCATCGGCGCGACAGGCACAGGCAGGCAGCTCATGCCCCACCTGGTGCTCGGCCTGTTCGCCGGGTTCACCGGGGTCATGGTCTCGCCCCTGCACGTCTGCTTCATCCTGTCCTGCCAGTTCTTCGGGGTCGACCTGGCCCAGGCCTGGCGGCGGCTGCTCTTGCCCTGCGCGCTGCTCTTGGCCTTCGGCATCGGCTGGTTCTTCGTCCTGTTGCGCTTCGCCTGATTCCGGCTACATTCCGGCCAAAAGCCAGCGCCACAGCGGCAGGGTCAGAAACGACAGCCCGGTGCCGATGCCCACCATGAGCGCGGCCAGCTCCGGGTCGAGCCCGTACTCCGTGGCCAGGATGGCCCCCAGGACCATGGGCGGCATGGCCGCCTCGAACACCGTGACCTGGGCCACCAGCCCGGTGTTGCCAAAGCATTTCGCCGCCACCAGCCAGATCAGCGCCGGGGCCAGCACGAGCTTGTAGGCCAGGCCCACGGCCAGGGGCTTGGCCCTGGTTCCGGGCAGGCGGAAGGTCAGGCCGAAGCCCACGGTCAAGAGCGACATGGGCACCAAGGTCGCGCCGATGCGCGCCAGGCCGGACAGAACCCATTCCGGCAGGGCCAAGGGACGCAGCAGCAGCCCCAGCATCAGGGCCTGGAAGGGCGGAAAGAGCAGCATGCGCCTCAGCGCGCCGCGCAGGGCGTTTAGGCCCCCGCCCGTCTGGCCGCCAGTCCGGTCGCCAGTCCGTTTCGAGAGGTGCGAGGCCAAAAGCACGCCCGGCACGGACAGGACCACCGAGGTGCCGGGATTGTCGCAGAGGAAGGCCACGTAGGCCATGTCGCGCCCGTAGAAGGCCTCGATCATGGGCAGGCCGATGAAGATGACGTTGCTCATGCCTCCGGCCAGCATCAGGCAGCCGAAAGTCTGGCGTGAGAGGCCGAGCAGCCGCGCCGCCAGCCCGAAAAAGGCGAACCCACCGGTGAAGATGATCCAGGCCATGCTGCCGGGCAAAAAAACCTCGGCGGTGAGCGGCATGGCCCGCGCAGCCAGAAAGGCCACGGGCGGCACGCAGAACTGGATGACCACCCCGGCCAGGATGCTGTCGGCGTTTTCGGGCAGCCGCCCGGACCAGCGCAGCAGGATGCCCGCGAGAAGGCTTGCGGCGGCGATGAAGATGCTGTCCACGGGGTCTGCGCTGGCGTGCTGCGGCGCGGGCTAGACGAAGATCGTTCCGCGCAGATACAGCGCGGCCCGGCCAGCGATGCGCACGCGGTCGCCCCGCAGCTCGCAGGACAGCCGCCCCCCGCGCGCGGACGCCTGGAAGGCCTCCAGCCGGGTCTTGCCCAGGCGCGCGGCCCAGAAGGGCGTCAGCAGGCTGTGCGCCGAGCCGGTCACCGGATCTTCGGGGATGCCCACCTCCGGGCAGAACACGCGGGAGACGAAGTCAAAGCCGCCGCCGGGGCGGCCCGGCGCGCTGGCGATGTTGCAGATGTACGGCAGCTCGTGCAGGGCCGCGAGGTTGGGGACAAGCCCGCGCACCTCGTCCTCGTCCGCGAACAGGCACAACAGGTCGCGCCCGACAAAGGCCTCCAGCGGCGCAGCGCCAAAGGCCCGGGCCATGGTCTCGGTGACGGCCAAGGGCCTGGGCGGCCAGGAGGGGAAGTCCAGGGCCAGCAGGCCGCTGTCCGGTCCGCCCATTTTCTCCACATACAGCGGCCCGCTCTGGGAGTCGAAGCGCAGGCGCGGCCCGGCAAAGCCCAGCTCGTTGAACAGGACAAAGGCGGCGGCCAGGGTGGCGTGGCCGCAGAGGTCGATCTCGAAGGTGGGAGTGAACCAGCGCAGGTGAAAGCCGCGGTCCCCGCCAAGCGGCACGAAGAACGCTGTCTCGGAGAGGTTGTTCTCCGCCGCAATGGCGGCCAGCGTGGCGTCGGGCAGCCAGAACGGAAGCGGCACCACGGCGGCCGGGTTGCCGGAGAACACGCCCTCGGCAAAGGCGTCGACCTGGTAGAAGGGGAGCGGCTGCGCCATGGCGGTGTCCTTTTGGTGCAGCGAAGGCTGGGCCCTCGGCGAAAGGGTTTGCGCCGTTAGGCCGGGCGCTTGGCCAAGAGCGCCCACATGCCTGCACAGGCCAGCAGCGAGCCGCCCATGAGGTTGAAACGCCGCTGGGCCCGGGGCGAATCCAGGAGCCTGCGCGCCGAGGCCGCGAACACCGCATACAGCGTTGCGTTGATGATGGCCAGGCCCACGAAGGTCACGGCGAGGATCCAGAGCTGGCGGGCGAGGGCAACGTGCGGGTCGATGAACTGCGGCAGGAAGGCCACGAAGAACATGATGCCCTTGGGGTTCAGCGCCGTGACCAGGTAGGTGTTGGCGAACAGCCGCCTGCGGGAGCCGGGCGCGGCCTGGGCGGGCGGACCAATGGCGGCGACCCCGGCGCGCAGCAGCCTGGCGCCGAGAAAGAGCAGGTACAGGCCGCCCAGCCACTTCAGCGTGGTGAACCACAAGGCCGAGGCGGCCAGAAGCGCGCCCAGGCCCAGGGTCGACATGGTCAGGGCCGTCGCATCGCCCAGGGCCACGGCAGCGACAAGGGGGACGCGCGCCCGGCGGCCATGCGCCAGGGAGTAGCTGACGACCGTGAGGATGGTCGGGCCGGGAAGGACCAGCAGCACCGCCGACGCGGCCACAAAGGCGAGCCAGTGTTCGATGGTCATGCGCAGTCTCCCCAAGGTGGGCAAATACTCTCAATGCCTGTATGGTCGCCGCCGCCGGGATCCCCATTGGCCCGCATGCCAAACGACCAAACGAGGGGGGGGGCCGAGGGGAATCATCCCCCCGGCCTGCGGAGCATCCCGTTCTTAAAACGCCTGCTTCATCAGGTCCGAGTCCGAGGTGGCGCTGCCGGCTGCCGCCCCCACGTCGGTGACGCCGGGCTGCGTGCCCTCGACAAAGGGCAGGAAGTAGCTCTCCGACACGTGTTCACCCTTGGAGCTCACGGCCTGGCTGTTCTCCACCCGGGCCCAGACGATGCCCTCGGGCGGGGTGAAGTCCTCGGGCGGGTAGCGGTCCTCCACGGCCTGGCGGTAGGCCAGCCAGATGGGCAGGGCCGTTTGCGCGCCGGTGCCGCCCCGGCCCATGCTCTGCAGCTGGTCGTAGCCCACGTACACGCCGGTCAAAAGGTACGGGGTGAAGCCCATGAACCAGGCGTCCTGCTCGTTGTTGGTGGTGCCGGTCTTGCCCGCCAGGGGGCGGCCCAGAACCTTGGCCGCTGCGCCGGTGCCCACGTTGATGACCTCTTTCAGCATGGCGACCATGATGAAGGCGGTCTGCGGGCTCATGGCCTCCACGTACTCTGGCTCGGACTTGTACAGGGTCTCGCCCCAGGCGCTGCGCACGGAGAGCACCATGCGCGGCTTCACGTAGGAGCCGCCGCGCGGGAAGGTGGTGTAGGCCTGGCACAGGTTAATCAGTGTCAGGGCCGAGGAGCCGAGCGCGATGGACAGGTTCTCGGGCAGCTCGCTGTCGATGCCCATGGCCCGGGCGCGCTCGATGACGTTGCGGATGCCGATCTTCTGGGCCACGCGGATGGTCACGAGGTTGCGCGACTTGGCCAGCGCCGTGGAGAGCAGGGTGGGGCCGTAGAAGATGTCCTCGTAGTTCTCCGGCCGCCAGATGGTGCCCTGCTCCACGTTGGCGAAGACGATGGGCGCGTCCATGACCACCGAGGCCGGGGTGAAGCCGTTGTCCAGGGCCGTGGAGTAGACGATGGGCTTGAAGGCCGAGCCGGGCTGGCGCTTGGCCTGGGTGGCGCGGTTGAACTGGCTTTTCTCGAAGCTGAAGCCGCCGGAAAGGGCCACCACCTCGCCTGTGGCGGGCATCATGGACACCAGCGCGCCCTCTGGTCCGGGCTCGCGCTCCAGGTTCAGGGTGAAGTGGTTGCTGCCCTTGGCCTCGCGCACGGTGACCCAGGCCAGGTCGCCCTTGTGCAGGATGCGCGAGAGATCGCCGGGCACGGGCGCGGCCGGGCCGGTCAGGCCCTTGATGGCGTTGCGGCACCAGGTGCTGCTGCTGGCGAGTATTTCGCCGGTGTACTGGGCGAAGCGGACCTGGGCCTTGTCCTTGGCCGTGTCGACCACCAGGACGCGCAGCCAGACCCCGGGCTTGGGGGTCTCGCCGTTGCGGCTGTCCTCCAGAAAGCGGGCGTATTCATCGGGGTTCAGGTGCCCGGCCGGGCCTTCCCAGCCCTTGCGCTTGGCTATCTCGGCCAGGCCCCGGCGCATGGCGTTGTCTGCGGCGATCTGGTGGGGTATCTCGCAGGCCGTCTCCACCGTGAGCCCGCCCTGATAGACCTCGTCCTCGCCGTACTTGTCCACCAGGAAGCGGCGCACCTCCTCCAGATAGTACGGGCCGATCTTCCAGGAGTGGTCCTCCATGCTCTTGTAGACCAGCTTCTGGGCCATGGCCTCGTCGTGCTGCTCCTTGGTGATGAAGCCCTGGGAGAGCATCTGGTCGAGCACGTACTTCTGGCGGGTCTTGGCCGCCGCAGGGTCGGAGTAGGGGTTGTAGCGGCTGGGGGCCTGGGGCAGGCCGGCCAGAATGGCGCTTTCGGCCAGGGTCAGGTTCTGCACGTGCTTGCCGAAGAACTCCCGCGCTGCGGCCTCCACCCCATAGGACTTGGACCCCAGAAAGATCTGGTTCAGATAGATGGTCAGGATCTCGTCCTTGGTCAGGTAATTCTCCAGGCGGTAGGCCAGCATGGCCTCCTTGATCTTGCGCTCGAAGCTCTTTTCCGGGGTCAACAGCAGCCGCTTCACCACCTGCTGGGTGATGGTGCTCCCGCCCTGCTTGATGCCTCCGGCCTTGAGGTTCATGACCATGGCCCGGACGATGGCGAAGGGATCGATGCCATCGTGCTTGTAGAAGCCGGAGTCCTCCGCCGCCAGAAAGGCCTTGGGCAGGTAGGCGGGCATGTCCTCCAGGCGCACCAGGAAGCGCTTTTCCTTGTAGAAATAACCCAGCACCTGGTTGTCCCGCGCCAGCACCGTGGTCACCAGGGGCGGCTTGTAGTCGGTGATGGTGCGGAAGCCCGGCAGGTCGTGGGAGAGCCACCAGAAGACCAGGACCACAAGGGCGAGCCCGATGGCGGGCGCCGCCAGCAGGCACCAGAGCACCTTGCGTTTGAACCGTCTGCTCCGTCTCATCGATGCGTCCCTTCTGGGCTTGTATTTTGGGGTCTTGCTCACGTTTTTCAGGGCCATTCAGCTTCGCTCCGAGAGGCCCCAGGCCTCGCGCAATCGGTGGTAGAGGTCAAACACGCCCGGCTCGGTCATGCCCAGGCGCTTAAGCAGCCCGGCCCCGCCGCGGCTTTCGCGCAGGGCCTGGCAATCCTTGAACTCGAAATACATCTGCCGGCCCGCGCGGATCCAGAAGGGGAACAGGCGGCAGTAAAGGGGCCGGGCCGCGCGCGGAAGGATGCAGCCGGACGGCCCCAGCAGCAGGCACGCGCCCTCCGGGCTCACGGCCAGGCGGTCGTGCTCGCCCCCGGCAGGGAACAGGGCCTGGATCTTGGCCGCCTCGCCGGGGAACAGGCGGCAGATGTTGTCCAGAAAGGCCTGGGTGTTGGCCTGGGCGCAAAAGGACCCGGGCCCGGCCCCGGCGGCCTGCATGTCCGCGCGCTCGCGCCCGGAGAGCGGGAAGCAATACTCCTCGTTCCCGGGCGAGAGCGTGCAGCAGGTGCCGGAACTCTCTGCGCAGCGGCTGCAGGCGTCGGCTTCCGGGACAGGTGGGGCGGCGGTCATGGCTGGCTACTCCGGGGCGAAGCGCACGCGGCCCTTGCCCAGGAGGTCGTGCACGTGCACGAGCCCGGCAAGGCCGCCGCCTTCGGTCAGCACCGGCAACACGGTGATCTGCATGGCCTCCATGAGGTCCAGCACCTGGGCCGCAGTGGTCGTGGCGGCCACGCTGCGCGGATTGACCGTCATGAAGGCGGAGACCGGCCAGGTGGGGTTGTAGCCGTTTTCATGGAACAGCATGCGGCGCACGTCGCCGTCGGTGAGCACGCCCGCAAGCCGCCCGGCCTCGTCCGTCACAGCCACCAGGCCGAAACCCCCGGCGTTGAGCGCGGCCAGCGCCTGGGATACAGGGGCCGTCTGCGGCGTCACTGGCAGATTTTCCGTGTGCATCAGGCAGGAGACCGGCTGCGACAGGCGCGCGCCCAGCGCCCCGGCCGGGTGCACGCGCTTGAAGTCCTTGGTGCCGAAGTCCTTGATGCGCATCAGGCACACGGCCAGCGCGTCGCCCACGGCCAGGGCCGCAGTGGTGCTGGCCGTGGGGGCCAGATTCATGGGGCAGGCCTCGCGCGGGACTTTGGCCTCGATGACCACGTCGGACATGCGCGCCAGGGTGGAGTCCGCGCCGGAGGTGATGCCCAGCACCGACACGCCCAGCGCGCGCAGGGCGGGCAGGAGGTTGTTCAGCTCGTCGGTCTCGCCCGAGTTGGACAGGGCCAGCACGACATCCTCCTTGCGGATCATGCCCAGGTCGCCGTGGGCACCCTCCACCGGATGCAGGAAAAAGGCCGGGGTGCCGGTGCTCGACAGGGTGGCCGCGATCTTGCGGGCCACCAACCCGGACTTGCCGATGCCGGTGACCACCACGCGGCCCGTGCAGGCGGCCAGAAGCGTGAGGGCCGCCACAAAGCCGCCGTTCAGCTGGCCGCGCACCGCAGCCAGGCCCTCCATCTCGATGTCCAGGACCTCGCGCGCCAGCTCCAGCCAGCCGCCCTCGGCCAAGGAGGACGAGGGGCCGTCGTTTTCCAGGCAATGGCTCATGGCGTCACCCTAGCCCACCACCTTGGACTCGGCCTCCAGGCACATCTTGCCCTGGTGCGCGCAGGGCGCAATGGGGTAGTTGCCGTCGAAGCAGGCCAGGCAGTGGGCGTCCTTTTCCACCACGGAGTCGAGCAGGCCGGGGATGGACAGGTAGTGCAGGCTGTCCAGGCCGATGAACCGGGCGATGTCGTTGACCGGGGTGGTGGCGGCGATGAGCTCGCCCTTGCTGGAGAAGTCGATGCCGTAGAAGCAGGGGAAGCGGATGGCCGGGCAGGACACGCGCATGTGGATCTCTCTCGCGCCCATCTCGCGCAGCTTCTTCACGCGGGTGCGGATGGTGGTGCCGCGCACGATGGAGTCCTCGACGATCAAGATGCGCTTGCCCTCGATCATGCTGCGCACGGGGTTCAGCTTCACGCGCACGCTGAAGTTGCGCATGTCTTGGCTGGGCTGGATGAAGGTGCGGCCCACGTAGTGATTGCGGATCATGGCCAGCTCCAGCGGCAGGCCCGAAGCCTGGGAATAGCCCACGGCGGCGTAGTTGCCGGAGTCCGGGAAGGGCATGACGAAGTCCGCGTCGACAGGCGCCTCCATGGCCAGGCGCGCGCCCATGGCCTTGCGCCGCTCGTACACGCCCTCGTCAAAGACCATGGAGTCGGGCCGGGCGAAGTAGATCAGCTCGAAGATGCACTGGCGCTTGGGGGCCTTTTCCAGCAGGCGGTGGCTGGTCAGCCGTCCGTTCTCGATGACGATCATCTCGCCGGGCTCCACCTGGCGGATGTACTCGGCCTCGATCAGGTCAAAGGCGCAGGTCTCGGAGGCGAAGACGTAGTTGTCGTTGAGCCGCCCCAGGCACAGGGGCCGCAGCCCGTGGGGGTCGCGCACGGCTATGAGCTTGTTGTTGGCCAGGATCAGAAGCGAGTACGCGCCCTTGACCCGGGCGCAGGACTTGAGGATGGCCTCCTCAATGGTGCTGCCGTTCATGTGCTTGGCGATGAGGTGGACAAAGATTTCGGTGTCCATGGTGGTCTGAAAGATGGAGCCGTCGTGCTCCAGCTCCTGGCGCAGCTCAAGGGTGTTCACCAGGTTGCCGTTGTGGCCCACGCCGATGTGCCAGTCCTTGAAGCGCACCAGGAAGGGCTGGGCGTTTCGGATCAGCGAGACGCCGGTGGTGGAGTAGCGGACGTGGCCCAGGGCGATCTGGCCTTTGAGCTCCTTGCCCAGGTGCCGCTCGTTGAACACGTCGTGCACCAGGCCCATGCCGCGCTGCTCGCGGATGCCCAGGCCGTCCCAGGTGACGATGCCGGCCGATTCCTGCCCCCGGTGCTGGAGGGCGTAGAGGCCGAAGTAGGCCATGCGTGCTGCCTCGGGATGTCCGTAGATGCCGAAGAGACCGCAATAGTCGCGTTTCATGGGTGTGTCCTGTCCGGGGTTTTGGCCGCCGGGTAAACAAATAAAAAAGCCTCCGGAGGGCAAAAACGCCCTCCGGTTCTCGCCACAATCCTGTGGCGGTCCGCAGGCGGACCGCTATTGCCTGCCGTAGTAGTCCTGCAGGCAGGTGACTCCGAGTCCTGCCCCGCGCTCCTCCAGGATGGCCTGGGCCATGGCCGCCGCCCCGGCCACCGTGGTGGTGTAGGGCACGCCGTACAAGAGCGCCGTCTGCCTGATCTCCTTGGAGTCGTTCACCGTGCGCTTGCCCGACGGCGTGTTGACCAGAAGGTCGATGGCCTTGTTCTTGATCAGGTCCACCACGTTGGGGCGGCCCTCCTGCACCTTGAACACGCGGGTGACCGCAACGCCGCCCTCGGCCAGGTGGTCAGCCGTGCCGCCGGTGGCCACGATCTTGAAGCCCAGGTCGGCAAAGGCCTTGGCCACGGGGGTGATGACGGCCTTGTCGCGGTCATTGACGGAGATAAACACGGTTCCCGAACCTGGCAAGCGCTGCCCGGCAGCCAACTGGCCCTTCATGAAGGCCAGGCCGAAGCTCTGGTCGATGCCCATGACCTCGCCGGTGGAGCGCATCTCGGGTCCGAGCAGGATGTCCACGCCGGGGAAGCGGTTGAAGGGGAACACCGACTCCTTGACCGAGACGTAGCCCTTCTTGCGCATCTCCCAGGGCTTCAGGTCCTTGAGCTTCTCGCCCAGCATGATGCGCGTGGCCAGCTTGGCCAGGGGCACGCCCGTGGCCTTGCTGACAAAGGGCACGGTGCGCGAGGCCCGCGGGTTCACTTCGAGGATGTACACCTCGGAGTCCTTGATGGCGAACTGGATGTTCATCAGGCCAATGACGCCGAGCTCTTTGGCGAGCTCCTTGGCCTGGCGCTCGATCTCGGCCACCAGCGCGGGCGCGATGGTGTGCGGGGGCAAAACGCAGGCCGAGTCGCCCGAGTGTATCCCGGCCTCCTCGATGTGCTCCATGATGCCGCCGATGTACGTGTCCTCCCCGTCGGAAAGGGCGTCTGCGTCCACCTCGATGGCGTTCTCCAGGAACTTGTCGATGAGGATGGGGTGCTCCGGCGAGATGATGGACGCCTTGCTGAAGTAGTTGTTGAACTCCTCGTCGTCGTAGACGATCTCCATGCCGCGCCCGCCGAGCACGTAGGAGGGCCGCAGCACCAGCGGGTAGCCCAGGCCGTTCTTGATCTCCGTCGCCTGGGTGAGCGTCATGGCCGTGCCGCCTGCGGGCTGCTTCAGGTGCAGCTTGCGGATGAGCGCGTTGAACAGCTCGCGGTCCTCGGCGCGGTCGATGCTTTCCGGCGGGGTGCCCAGCAGGGGCACGCCGGCTTTTTTCAGCGCCACGGCCAGGTTCAGCGGGGTCTGGCCGCCGAACTGCACGATGACCCCGAGCGGCTTCTCGAACTCCACGATGTTCAGCACGTCCTCGTAGGTCACGGGCTCGAAGTACAGGCGGTCGGAGGTGTCGTAGTCCGTGCTCACGGTCTCGGGGTTGGAGTTGACCATGATGGACTGCACGCCCATTTCCTTGAGCGCGAAGGAGGAATGGCAGCAGCAGTAGTCGAACTCGATGCCCTGGCCGATGCGGTTGGGCCCGCCGCCCAGGATGACCACCTTCTTGACGTCCTTGCACTCGATCTCGTGGCCTGTCTCATAGGTGGAGTAGTAGTAGGGGGTGTAGGCCTCGAACTCCGCCGCGCAGGTGTCCACCAGATAATAGGTGGGGATGATGCCGAGCGACGTGCGCATGCTGCGCACGCTGTCCTCGCTGGTGTTCCAGAGCACGGCCAACTGCCGGTCGGAGTAGCCGTACTGCTTGGCGCGCTTGAGCAGGGGCCGCAGGGCCGTGTTCTCCGCCGCGACCTGCTGCTTGAGCCCGAAGGCCTGGAGTTCGTCCTCCATGATCAGGATGTCGCGTATCTGGCGCAGGAACCAGGGGTCGATGAACGAGGCCTCGTGGATCTCCGCAAGGGTGAAGCCGCAACGCATGGCGTTTCTGAGGGCGAAGAGCCGGGCCGAGTTGGGCTTGCGCATCAGGCGCAAAATCTCCTCGCGCTCGATGGTGCAGGTCTCGAACTTCTTGCCCAGGCCGGGCATGCCCACCTCAAGGGAGCGCAGGCCCTTTTGCAAGGCCTCCTTGAAGGTGCGGCCAATGGCCATGGTCTCGCCCACGCTCTTCATGGACGTGGTCAGGTAGTCCTCGCTGCCGGGGAATTTCTCGAAGGTGAAGCGCGGTATCTTGATGACGCAGTAGTCGATGGACGGCTCGAAGCTGGCCATGGTCTCGCGCGTGATGTCGTTTGGGATCTCGTCGAGCGTGTAGCCCACGGCGAGCTTGGCCGCGATCTTGGCGATGGGAAAGCCCGTGGCCTTGCTGGCCAGCGCCGAGGAGCGGGACACGCGCGGGTTCATCTCCACGATGACCATCTCGCCGTCGGCCGGATTGATGGCGAACTGGACGTTTGAGCCGCCGGTCTCCACGCCGATCTCGCGCATGATGGCCAGCGCCGCGTCGCGCATCTTCTGGTACTCGTCGTCGGTGAGCGTCTGGGCCGGGGCCACGGTGATGGAGTCGCCCGTGTGCACGCCCATGGCGTCCATGTTCTCGATGGAGCAGATGATGACGCAGTTGTCCTTCTTGTCGCGCATGACCTCCAGCTCGAATTCCTTCCAGCCGAGCACGCTCTGCTCGATCATGATCTCGCTCTTCATGCTGGCGGCCAGGCCCTGGGCCGAAATGGACTCCAGGTCCTCCATGTTGTAGGCCACGCCGCCGCCGGTGCCGCCCATGGTGAAGGCCGGGCGGATGATCAGCGGAAAGGGCAGCTCGGCGCCGATGCGCCGCACGTCGTCCATGGTGCGGGCGATGCCGCTTTCAGGCACCTTGAGGCCGATGGCCGCCATGGCGGCGCGGAACAGCTCGCGGCTTTCGGCCTTCTTGATGGCCGGGATGGTTGCGCCGATGAGCTCCACATTGAACTTTTCCAGCACGCCCATTTCGGCCAGGGCCAGGGCGGTGTTCAGCGCGGTCTGGCCGCCCAGGGTGGGCAGCAGCGCGTCCGGGCGCTCCTTCTCGATGATCTTGGCCACGGTGCCGGGTTCGATGGGTTCGATGTAGGTGCGGTCGGCCAGTTCCGGGTCGGTCATGATGGTGGCCGGATTGGAGTTGACCAGGACGACCTCGTAGCCTTCCTCCTTGAGCGCCTTGAGGGCCTGGGTGCCGGAGTAGTCGAACTCGCAGGCCTGGCCGATGACGATGGGGCCGGAGCCGATGAGCATGATTTTCTTGATGTCTGTGCGCTTGGGCATTTATTCCGCCGCTTGTGAGGTTTGGGTAGTTCTTGGCCGGGCGTTGAAACGGGTTTGATGTACGTCATTCGCCGTCAGCAGGCAAGGGGCAAGCCCCAGCCGGTCCCGGTGGCGGGGGCTGCGGCGGGGTTTGCAGGTTGACAGGATTGCCTGGACATCCTAGGATTTTTTGTAGTCAGAGAGGCAAACAAAACTGAGGGGGGAAACCATGGTTCGAGAAAAATCACTCCTGGTCCTGCTGGTCGCGTGCCTGGCGTTTCTGGCGCTTTTTGCCTGCGCCCCGCAGAACCCCGCCGCAGGAACGCAGCCCCAGAAGGAGGTCCAGTTCCTGGACACCACCGGCTTTGACTACAAGCTCTCGGCCTCCCTGGAGGCCAAGCAGGAGCAGGTGGATGTGCTGTTCCCGGCCGTGATCACGCTGAACAACATCCCGGAGCGCATGGACAAGTGGCTGTCCAGGGTGGAGAAGTTCGGCGGCAAGGTGGAGATCCAGGCCGAGCCCGAAGCGGGACGCGGGTTGATCACGGAGATCTTCTCCCTCTTCATCAAGGCCTTCGAGGTGGCGGAGGAGAAGCTCATCTACGCCCCGGTCAAGGACTACAACGTGCTCGTCTCCTACAAGGCCAGAACCGGCATCATCACCAAGATGGCCTTTGTGCGCAAGACTGCGGTTGTTTCGGCTGGCGCTGCCGCGCCTGTCGCGCCTGTCGCAGCGGGCGGAAAGTAGGGGCCGGGGCCTTAAGCAAATCCCCCGGCTGTCCGAAGAGACGGCAACTGGCGAGACTGACCTCTCGAAAGAACACACCCTTTGGTTCAAGGCCGCTGGCGGAAGATGGGCTTCCGTTGGCGGCCTTGGGCTGTTCTGGGGGGTGGGGCTTTCCTGTGGTCCGGGCTTTTGCGCCGCCAACTGCTGCCGAGCTTGAATGCTGCGGGGCATGACTGCTGCGGGCCTGGGCCCCTCTGCCGCCGCGTCCATCCCGGCGGGCGGAAAGGTGGGGCCGGGGCCTAAAGCAAATCCCCGCGCTGTCCGATGAGACGGCAACTGGCGAGACTGACCTCTCGAAAGAACACACCCTTTGGTTCAAGGCCGCTGGCGGAAGATGGGCTTCCGTTGGCGGCCTTGGGCTTTGTGGAGAGAGGGCGAGTGCTGGCGTCGATGGAGCATGCTGGCGGTTACGGGCATGCTGATGAGAAGCGCAATGAAGCCATGGGCCGGGAAGAAAAGGCTGGTGCGCTCAAACAAGTGCTCGTTAATTTATTCAATAATTTAGCATAATTATCATGACGCGCCCATGCCGCCCCCTGCGGGTGGAACGGGTTGTGGATCAAATTTTCCTGCGCATCCGGGGTCCATCAGGTGGTTCAAGCGGACCAGCCGTGCGCAGACTCTGCCGGGCCGCAAGCCGCCTCACTCGAAAGTTCCTGCGCTGTCGGCAAATACGGCGCTGTTTTCACCGCCCCGTCTGGCTGCTTCCAAAGCGTGGTCGGCCAGTTCCATGATGGCCGTCGGCGTATCGGCATCGCTCGGAGCCAAGGCGATGCCGAGTATCGCTCCTACGTGGGCCTCATTGCCGTTGATCTCTTCTGGCTGGTTCACTGCGGCGATGATCTCTTGAACGAGGCGCAAGGCTTCGCCGCGATCACAAGGCGTTTGTAGAAGCGCGAATTTTGCGCTTCCAAGCCGGGCGCAGTATTCCGGGTTCGTCAAGCACTGGCGCAGGCGTTCAGCCATGACTTGCAGCAGGATGTCTCCGGCGTGATGGCCCAGGGTGTCGTTGATCTGCTTGAATTCATGAAGGTCAAGGAGCAGAAAGGCCAAGGACTCATTGTGCTGCTTGGCGGATGCGATCAAGTCCGGCAGAATTTCCGAGAGGTAGAGTCGATTTGGCAACCCGGTCAAGGTGTCGTGGTAGGCGACGTGCCGGATATTATTGACATCGCTCAGGTCCTTGACGGTGCAAAAGAAGACTTCAAAATCAGGTGAATAGAGTACATTCCAATTAAAGCGTTTGAATTCACCATCGGCGCAGCGGAACGGGAAAGCGAACGTGGTGGTGGCGGCATTGCTGATGATGAGGTGCTGAAAGCTGGCCAGTATGCGTTCCCGATTTTCAAAGTCGATGAACTCAAGAAGGTACTTTCCGGTCAACGTCTCCTGCGAGTGGCCCGAAGCACGCTGCCAGGCGGTGTTGACCGCCACAATATTCCCTTCCGTATCCAAGACAATGACCATATCATAGGACAACGTCATCCATGCATAGCGTTCGATGCTGAACATGCGCACAATTTGTTCGCCGCTCGCGCCCTCCTCTATGAGTGTCCTGATGTCCATACGTGTCCTTTTGGAAAACGCGCGGGATGCCTCAAAAGTGCGGCGCCCACCTTCTTCCGCCTGGCATCTCATTAGGCGGCGCGGCGCATACGTAACACAAAGATGCCCGCACCCCCAGCCCGTGCTAGCGCCCGGCCTACTGCACCACCCACACCGCGCAGTTCTTGGCGTTGTGCACCAGCTTGGTGGACACGCTGCCGAAGAGGAACTCCTCGCCCTTGGTCAGCCCGCGGCGGCCCACCACCAGCGTGCCATAGCCGCCCTCCTGCTGCACGTCCAGGATGGTCTGGGCGATGCTTGGCTCCGTGCTGCACAGCACCGTGCGCTCGCTGATGGCCCCGTCCGCCAGGCCTGCGGCCACCAGGACGCTTCTGGCCTTGGCCAGGAAGTCGAACACGCCTTGGTGGTCCAGCCTGCACTGGTTCAGCCAGGCGTCCTCGGTCTCGAAGCGGTCGCGGTTGGGGGCGCGTTCGATGTACAGCAGGGTCACGCGTACGCCCTGGGCGGGCCCGAGGATGGCGGCGGCGTATTCCACGGCGCGCAGGGCGTTGTCTGAGGCGTCGACGCTGATGAGGATGTTCCTGAAGTCCATGGGGTCCTCCGTTTGTGCTCGTGGGTCTGGGCGTTTTTGCCCGTGGGCCAGGGTTTTCAGGCCCGGTTCGGGTGGTCGTTCAGGTGGTCCAGGCAGGGTTCCAGGTCGGCCAAAAGCTCCGGCACGGTCTCGTAGAAGACCTCGGAGGCGGCCGAATAGTGCATGAGCACGCGGTTCAAGCCCTCGGGCACGTAGGGGAAGAGCTTCTTCAGGTTGACCACGCGGTGGCGGAAGAACAGGGCGCAGTCGTCCTCGGTCAGGCCCAGGGCGGCCTGGTCCAGCTCCTGGATGGCGTGCACCCCCTTGCCGCTGATGAAGGACAAAATGTTGCCCAAGCCGAACAGGTCCAGCCCAAAGGGATTCTCCACGGAGTCGTAGCCGTAGTCGAAGTCGATCCAGCAGTAGTCACCGGTATTGTGGTCCACGTAGAGGTGGTCGCGGCGGATGTCGCCGTGGGTTTCGCCGTGCTGGTGCAGGTGGTGGATGGCCCGGCAGGCGGCGATGAAGCGCGTGAGGATGCCGGGGAAGAGTTCATGGAAGTATTCGCGGTGGTCGGCGTGGATGTCCTCGATGTTCAGGTCCAGCCGACGCCCGGCCACGCGCTCCAGCACGCGCACCAGGTTGCCCGTGCTGTCCTTGTGGGCCACGCCTTGCATGAAGCGCGCGTCGCCCGCGACAAGCCTCAGGATTCTGGCTTCCTTGGCGGCGCTGCGGTGGCAGGTGATGGTCAAGGGCCCGATGTGCTGGTCGAAGCTCTCCGCAAACTCCAGCTTCAGGATGCGGTACAGGCCCGTCTCCAGTTCGATGCAGCGCTTGACCCAGAACTTCGGGTCCTCCATGCCGAAACGGCGCTCGCTCTCGTCGCCCAGCACAAGGTAGTTCCGCGCGCCCACGTGGATCACGTCGCCATAGCCGATGTTCATGAACTCCGAGGTGTCCGTGAACACCGTGCCATAGGTGCGCACGCTCACAGGGGGCTTGAAGCGTTCGACAAGTGCTCGGACGGATTCGGGCATGCCGCACCTCCTGGCTGAGTCTCCCATAAATTACGTATTTTTGTCCGTTCTGTCAAGGCGTTACAAACCAGGCCAAGGGCCGGGCAAGCCCGGGCGCGTACTCCCAGCGGCATTGCGCTGGCGGCCGTCAGGACAACCCCCGCAACCCGCCCGCGCAGAGCGCACTCCAGCGGGTCGGCATTGCTGGGAACTGCTCTTGCCAAGTCCGCAGTTCAGTGACATGCAGGATCACAACAGCGCGTTGCGCAGGCCATACCCCCTGCGGGCACGGGGAATGGCCGCCACACGCGGAGCAGACACCGCAGGCGCTGCGCAGGCCCAGGCGGGCGCACGCCTCCAGTTCCGAAGGAGGCCCAGATGGTTACCCAGTCAAAGGATCAGGACGCGCTGAAGAAGGATGTCCTGGCGCGCATGAAGCGCATCGAGGGGCAGGTGCGCGGCATCCAGCGCATGATCGACGAGGGCAAGGAGTGCGAGGACGTGCTGGTGCAGGTGCGGGCGGTGCGTTCGGCCCTGCGCGCGGCCACGGGCCTGATCATGCGCCGCTATGTCATGCGCTGTCAGGAGCAGTCCGTGACCACGGGCGATCCGGTGGGCCAGTACGAGAAGCTGGTCAAGCTCATCACGGACTTCATCGACGGCTAGCCGCCGGTTGGCATGCAAGCCGCCTCCGGCGGCTGTGGAGCCCCCTTCAGGGTTCATTACGCCCCCCCCCCATTCAGCGATAGGTTCCTCTCGACGCTAAACCGTCGACCGGAACCTTTCGCTTTGGGTGGTGCTGGGATGCATTCGTGGGTGCAATGGCCGGGGTATGCGGTTGGACTTGGACTCAACACGCTTGACCCACCCTGAGGGGGGCAGCCGCGCACCTCGCCAGGACCACGCCCGGCCTTCCCTGTCTGCCCGCGCCACCCTGGCCCAGGCCGATGGGGGTTCCAAGGGGCCTCAGGCCCCTTGGCCGCCGGAGGCTATTGTTCTGTCCCCGGTTCCGCCCCGGCCCCGGCGTTCTTGCCCCGCCTGAACGCCCCCGAGAGCTTCTTTTGCACCTTGTCCAGGTACACGTAGTACACGGGCGTGAAGTACAGCGTCAAAAGCTGCGAGACCATGAGCCCGCCCACCACGGCCAGGCCCAGCGGCCTGCGCGCCTCGGCCCCGGCGCCAAAGCCCATGGCGATGGGCAGGGTGCCCATGAGCGCGGCCATGGTCGTCATCATGATGGGCCGGAAGCGCACCAGCGCGCCCTCGTAGATGGCTGTCTCTCCGTCCTTGCCCTGGGTGCGCTGGGCCTCCAGCGCGAAGTCGATCATCATGATGGCGTTTTTCTTGACGATGCCGATGAGCATGATGATGCCGACGAATCCGTACAGGTTCAGGTCCAGCCCGAAGAGCATCAGGGTCAACAGCGCGCCCGCGCCTGCGCTGGGCAGGCCCGAGAGGATGGTCAGGGGGTGGATGAAGCTCTCGTACAGGATGCCCAGCACGATGTAGATGACCACGATGGACACGACGAGCAGCACCCACAGACCCTTGAAGGACGACTGGAAGGCCTGGGCCGTGCCCTGGAAGGTGGTGCTGAACCCGGCCGGGAGCATGTCCCGGGCCGCGCTCTGCACCTTGTCCACGGCCTGGCTTAAGGACACGCCGGGCCGCAGGTTGAAGGAGATGGTCACCGAGGGCAGCTGGCCGGAGTGGTTCACGGCCATGGGCCCCACGCCCAGCTCCTGGCGCACCAGGGTGGAGAAGGGCACCAGCTTGCCCGAGGCGGCGCGCACGTACAGCATGTTGATGGCCTGCTCGTCGCGCTGGAAGGCCGGGGCCAGCTCCACCAGCACCTTGTAGGAGTTGTTCGGCGCGAAGATCGTCGACACCTCGCGCGGGCCATAGGCGATGCCGAGCGCGTCCTCGATCTGCATGGCCGTGAGGCCCAGGGCGGCGGTCTTGTCGCGGTCGATGGTCAGGTTGAGCTGCGGGTTTTTCAGCTGCAGGTCGCTGTTCACGTCCTGGAGTTCCGGCAGCTCGCGCAGGTTGGCCTCCAGGGCTTGGGAGAACTGGAACAGCTCCGCCGTGTTCGGGCTTTGCAGGGTGAACTGGTACTCGGCCTTGGTGTAGTTCGCGCCCAGGTTGATGGGCGGCGGGTTCTGCAAGAAGGTCTTGATGCCCACGACGTTGGCCAGCTTTCTGCGCAGGGACTGGAGCACCTCGTCGGCGGTCATGGTGCGCTGGCGGCGGGGCTTCAGGCGGATGAGCAGGCGGCCGGAGTTGCCCGCCGGGTTCGGCCCGCCCGCGCCCACCAGGGACATGAAGCTTTCGACGTTCGGGTCGCTGGCGATGATGTCGGCCACGCGGTTCTGGTGCTCCAGCATGTACTCCAGCGAGATGCCCTGTTCGGCCTCGGTGACGCCGGTGAGCTGGCCGATGTCTTCGCTGGGGATGAAGCCCTTGGGGATGGTGACGAAGAGCGCGGCGGTGAGGCCGAGCAGCGCCAGGGAGAAGCCGAGCGTGATGCGCCGGTGGCGCAGGGTCCACTTGAGGGTGCTGTCGTAGAACCGCAGGATGGCCTGGAAGCCGCGCTCGGTGATGGCATAGAACTTCCCGTGCTCGGCGTGCGCGCCTTGCTTCAGCATCAGGCTGGCCAGCATGGGCGTCAGGCTCAAGGACACGAACCCGGACAAAAGGATGGCCGCCACGATGGTCACGGCGAACTCGTTGAACAGCCGGCCCACCACCCCGCCCATGAACAGCACCGGCAGGAACACGGCGGCCAGCGAAATGGTCATGGACACGATGGTGAAGCCGATCTCCTGGGAGCCCTGGAGCGCGGCCTCGCGCGGGAGCATCCCGGCCTCGGTGTGGCGCACGATGTTCTCCAGCACCACGATGGCGTCGTCGACCACGAAGCCCACGGCCAGGGTCAGGGCCATGAGCGAGATGTTGTCCAGGTTGAACCGGAACTGGAGCATGCAGGCGAAGGTGCCGATGACGCTCATGGGCAGGGCCAGGCTGGGGATGAAGGTGGCCGAGACGTTTCTGAGGAACAGGAAGATCACCAGCACCACCAGGAAAACCGTAAGCACCAGGGTGAACTTCACGTCGTCCACGCTCTCGCGGATGGATTCCGAGCGGTCGATCAGGGTCTCCACCTTCACCGAGGCGGGCAGCTGGCGCACGTAGCCCGGCAGGACCTTGTTGATGGCGTCGACCACGCCCACGGTGTTGGTGCCGGGCTGGCGCTGCACGGCCAGGATCAGGGCGGGCACGCGGTTGAAGCGGTTGGCCCGCTTGTTGTTCTCGGCGGAGTCGATGGCGTCGCCCACGTCGGAAAGCCGCACGGGCGCGCCGCCCCGGTAGGCCACGATGAGCGGTCGGTAGGCCTTGGCGTCGTTCAGCTGGCCGCTGGCCTGCACGGTGTATTCGCGCATGGGCCCGGTGAGCGTGCCGGTGGCGATGTTGGCGTTGCCCTTGCGCACGGCCTCGGCCACCTCGTCCACGCCGATCTCCCGGCTGGCCAGCTGGTTGGGGTCGAGCTGCACGCGCACGGCGTATTTCTGCTGGCCGTAGATCATGACCTGGGCCACGCCGCTGATCATGGAGATGCGCTGGGCCAAGAGCGTTTCCGCGTATTCGCTGACCTGGTACAGCGGCTGCGTGGGCGAGGACACGGCCAGATACAGGATGGGCTGGTCCGCCGGGTTGACCTTGCGCAGCACCGGGGGGGTGGGCAGGTCTGCGGGCAGGTTGCGCGCGGCCGAGGCGATGGCCGCCTGCACGTCCTGGGCTGCGGCGTCGATGTTGCGCTCCAGGCTGAACTGCAGGGTGATGCGCGTGTTGCCCAGCGTGTTGGTGGAGGTCATGGAGTCGATGCCGGAGATGTTGGAGAATTCCTTCTCCAGCGGGGTGGCGATGCTTGCCGCCATGGTCTCCGGGCTGGCCCCGGGCATGCTGGCCGAAACCTGCAGGGTGGGGAAGTCCACGTTGGGCAGGTCGCTCACGGGCAGCTTGAAATAGGCCATGACACCGAAGATGAGGATGGCGGTCATGACCAGGGTGGTCATGACCGGGCGTTCGATGAAGATCCTGGCCGGGTTCACGGCTTTGCCCCGGCGCTAGTGGCTGCCGGGGCCGGGGCGGCCTGGGCCGGTGTGCTGGTCTGGCCCGCCGTGGCGTTTGCCGAGGCGTTGGCCTGGGCCGCCGGGGCGGCCTTGAGCTCCACCTTTGCGCCGGGCACGAGCATGACCTGGCCATCGACCACGACCTTTTCGCCGGGGGCCACGCCTGTGTCCACCACCACGGCCTGATCCGGGGCCGGGCTGATGGTGACGGGGCGCATGTCCACGCTCAGGTCGTCCTTGACCACGAAGACATACGGGCCGGACACGCCTGTCTGCACGGCCTGGGCCGGAATGACCACGGCGCTCTCCCGCTCGGCCAGGCGCAGAAAGGCGCGCACGAACTGCCCGGGCCACAGGGCGCGGCCCTTGTTGGCGAACACGGCCTTGAGCCGGATGGTGCCGGTGGCCTTGTCCACAGCGTTGTCGATGCTGGCCAGCTGGCCGGTGTCCAGCACCACTCCCTCGGCGGTCTGGGCCTCAACGCGAAGGGGGCCCAGGGCGGCCTGCTTCTGGATCTCCGGCAGATGGCGCTCCGGCACGGAGAAGCTGACGAAGATGGGCTCGATCTGGTTGATGACCACCAGGGTGCGGTCGTCGTTGGACTTGCCCACCACGTTGCCCTCGTGCACCAGCACCTGCCCCACGCGCCCGGCGATGGGCGCGGTGATGGTGGCGTATTCCAGCTGCAGGCGGGCCTGCTCCACCTGGGCCCGGTCCAGCGCCAGGCTGGCGCGCAGGGTGCCCACGTTGGTCTGCATCTGCTCCAGCTGGTCGCGGCTCACAGCCCCCTGCTCGAACAGGGCCTGGAAGCGCGTGAGGTCGTCCTCGGCCTTCTTGGCCTGGGCCTGGTCCTTCTGCATGCGGGCCTGGGCCTCCTGCATGGCAGCCTTGTAAGTGCGCGGGTCGATGAAAAACAGGGGCTGGTCGCGGACCACATCCTGGCCGTCGCGCACCAGTTGCTTGGCGATGACGCCGCTGACCTGGGGCTTGATGACGACGCTGGCGTACGCCTCGACATTGCCCACGGCCAGCACCAGCACGGGCACGTTTTTGACTGCGGCCACGGCCACAGCCACGGCCACGGGCCGTTTGCCCTTGGCGTTTTTGTCGTCGCCGCGTCCGCAGGCCGGAAGAGTCAGCAGCAGGACCGCCAGGGTCAGGACTAGGATCAGGCCCAGGGCCAGGGGCTGCAGGCTGCTATTGCGGACGAGACGGGCGGGGGGGGCGCTCTGGGTCATCCGGGGATGTCCTTTGGAGAGAGTATTGGGCCGTGCGCCTAGGGTGCGCTCGCGACCGCGCCTGCTTTTTCGGCGCATTCCGAAAAGTTCTTCAGGGCGCAGAGGGAAAAACGCGTGATATGTTCAGCCAATGCGCGGATTCCTGCCGCGTCGAAACGCATCTCCGGGGCCAGGCGGTCGATGATGACCCGGGAGCGGAAGATGTACTGGCACTGGCCCACGATGCTCATGCCGCATTGGCGGCTCAGGGCGTCCTCCGGCCCGGCGCCGTTGCCAATTATTTCCGCAACAATGGCGCGCAGATAGGCCGACAGGGGCAGGATGTGGCGGTCCACCATCTGGTCCAGGGCCTGGGTGGGCTCGAACATCTCCCTGGCCATGAGCTTGCCGCACCAGGCGCTTTTGCCGTCGCCCAGCATGCGCAGCAAAAAGGAATGGATGAAGGCGAAGAGGCGCTCCTCCGCCGGGGCGGAAGCGGGCAGCCCCATGTCCGGCGGGTGGCGCCGCAGACCGTTCGCAAAGGCCTCGGACAAGAGGGCCTCGTACAGCCCCTCCTTGCCGCCGAAGTGGTAGTGCACCGCAGCCACGTTGGCGTGAGCCATGCGGCAGATGGTGCGCACCGTAGCGGCCTTGAAGCCGTGCCTGGAAAACACTTCCCCGGCGGCGTCCAAGAGCCGCCGTTTGGTGTCGTCGCCGGAATCCTGGGTCATGCGCATCTCCTTGTCGCTGGATGAAACGCTAGATTAAAACGCTTGATTGAGGGTGTCAAATGGAATACCAATTCCAGGCCATGGCAATCGGCGACCGGCCGACGGGAGGACTATGGGACAGGACGGAATAATCGAGAGCGCGGGCGACTGGCGGGCCTTTTGCGTGGCCGCGTCCGGCACCTTCATGGCTACGCTCGACGCGGGCATCGTGAACACGGCGCTGCCCACCATCGCCCATGACTTTGCGGCCAGCCTGCCGGAGGTCCAGTGGCTCGTGGCGGCGTATTTTCTGGTCATCTCCTGCCTGTTGCCCCTGTTCGGGCGCATGGGCGACATGTATGGCCGCAGGCGTCTGTACTCGCTCGGGTTCATCGCCTTCACAATCTCGTCCATGCTCTGCGGCGCGGCCCCGAGCCTGCTGGCCCTCATCGGCGCGCGCGTGCTCCAGGGCGTGGGCGCGGCCATGCTCATGGCCAACGGGCCGGCCATCATCATGGCCGCCTTTCCCGGCACCACCAGGGGCCGTGCGCTCGGCATGCTCGGCATGACCGTGGCCCTGGGCTCGCTCACGGGTCCGGGCCTGGGCGGCCTGCTCATCCAGTCCTTTGGCTGGCGCTGCGTGTTTTACGTGAACCTGCCCATCGGCCTGTTCGGGCTGTGGCTCACCCGCCGTTTCTTGTCCACAGTGGAGCGCCTGCACGACGAAACCCTGGATCTGGCGGGGGCGGGGCTTTTCGCCGTGGCCATGACCGGCATGCTCCTGGCCATGACCCATGGCCGCGACTGGGGCTGGGCCTCGCCGCAGGTGCTGGTCTGCCTGACCCTGGCTGTTGTGGCCTTTCCCTGCTTCGTGCTTTGGGAGCGCCGCACCGACCATCCCATGATCGACCTCTCGCTCTTTGGCATCTGGCCGTTCCTCTCGGGCAACATCGTGGCCTTCCTGACCTTCATGTCCATGTTCGCCAACGCCATTCTGCTGCCGTTCTACCTGCAGGGGCAGCAGCACCTGACGCCGCTGATGACCGGCATCGTGCTCTCCACCCTGCCGCTGGTCATGGCCGTGGCCGCCCCGATCAGCGGCTATCTGTCCGAGCGCGTGAACTTCGCCACCCTGACCACCATCGGCCTGGGCGTCATCTGCTCGGCGCTTCTGGGCCAGTCGCTGTTCGTGCCCGCCACGCCGCTGTGGCGGGTCTTCCTGAGTCAGGTGGTTCTTGGCCTGGGTGTGGGCATCTACATGTCGCCCAACAATAACTCCGTGCTCACCAGCGCCCCCCAGGACAAGATCGGCCTGGTGGGCGGATTTCTGGCCCTGGTGCGCAACGTGGGCATGGTCTCCGGCATCGCTGTGGCCATCAGCGTGTTCGGCGTGGTCCAGGGACACGCCGCAGCCCTGGGCCTGGACCGGGTGGCCGCCTTCAGCAGCGGCTTCCGCGCGGCGCTGACCTCCGGTGCGGTGCTCGCCTTCGTGGCGGGCTGCCTGTCCCTCCATCGGCGCGGCATGTTCCGGGTGCCCGTCGGTCATGTGCACCGCGAGGTGCGCAAGGACGCCTGAGGCCGCCGCAGGCTCCCCGCCATTTCCGCCTTGATTCCTGCGCAACCTCTGATACAGTCGCAGTGTAGTTTCAGTCGTTTGTATAAGGAAGCACCCGGCGCTGTGAAAAAACTCCCGCTGCCTGACTGGATGCGGGGCGGCACCTTCAAGCTCGCCCTGGCCATCGTGGTGCTTTTGTCCTTGAGCACCGTGAGCATCTATTTTCTGGAGAACCGCGACATTGTGCCGGGCCTGTTCGAGGCCCTGTGGTGGAGCGTGGTCACCATGACCACTGTGGGCTACGGCGACATCGTGCCCGCCACCAACTCCGGCAAGGTCATCGGCATCCTGGTCATGGTCAGCGGCATCGGCCTGGTCTCCACCCTCACCGGCAACCTGGCCTCGCTGCTGGTGGAGCGCAAGGCCAAGAAACGCAAGGGGCTTCTGGAAGTGAAGATCTCCGGGCATGTCATCATTCTTGGTTGGAACTCCTCGGTCCCCGGCCTGGTGCGCGGCCTGCGCGAGAGCGGCCTGCTGGAGCGGGACGGGCTGGTGCTGGTGACCGACCTGCCCCAGGAACGGCGCGACGAGATCGCCTTCCAGCTCGACCTGGGCGAGCGGCTGTTTTTCGTGGCGGGCAAGATCGCCCAGGAAAACGTGGTGCACAAGGCCAGGCCGGACCACGCCGCGCTTGTCTACATCCTGCGCCAGGACGACATGCCCCCGCACGAGTCCGACCAGCAGAGCATCTACGCCGCGCTCACCGTGCGCAGCATGGCCCCCAAGGTCCCCATCTACGCCGAGGCGGCCCAGGTGGAGAACCGCGTGCACCTGCTGCGCGCGGGCGTCACCGAGCTCATCGACCGGGGCGAGATATCAAGCGGCGTGCTTGCCCTGCTGGGCACCGCGCCCCCGGCCTGGCGCCTGCTCCAGGCCATGCTCGGGCTGCATGGGCGCCCTGGCCTGGCCCTGCGGCCGCTTTCGGATGAGGACAAGGCCATGCTCTGGGGCGATTTCTGCGGGGATCTGCGCCGCCGCGACGGCAGCCTGGGCCTGGCCCTGTGCCAGACCGCGCGCAGCCTGGCCCTGGAGGACATCCTGGACGCGGGCTCCGCACTGGACCAGTTCATCCTGGAGCTGTTCCAGTCCCACGGGCGGGAAACCAAGCTGGGCGACCAGGGCGCGGGCCTTTTGGTGAACCCCCCGGACAGCCAGCCCCTGGCCGGCTACGACGGCGTGCTGCTGCTGCGTTCCGGGCCCGCCGGGGAGCGGTCATGAACGGCCGGGACCTCTCCGCCATCCCAATGTTTCTGGGGCTCACCCCTGCGGAGCTGGGCAAGGTCGAGGCCATCTTCCACGAGGAGACGCGGCCCGCCGGAAGCGTTGTCGTGACCGAGGGCCAGACCGGGGAAGAAATGTACATCCTGGTGCGCGGTCGGGTGCAGGTGTCCAAGGCCATGCTCTTGGCGGGCATGAGCGTGCCCCTTCTGAACATGGCCTCCCCGCGCAAGGTGCTGGCCACCCTGGACGATTCTGGCTACCCCGTGTTCGGCGAGGTCGCGCTCATCGACTCGGACCAGCGCTCGGCCACGGTGACGGCCATCACGGACGCCACCTTCCTGGTCACCATCCGCGCGCAGTTCTTCGACCTGGCCGGGCGCGAGCCGGAGCTGGGCGTGAAGCTGCTGCTCACCCTGGGCAGGCGCATGGCCGCCACCATCCGCCGCTCCAATTCCGAGGTGGTCAAGCTGACCACGGCCCTGGCCCTGTCCTTGCGCAAGAGCGTGTCGTAAAGCTCTTCCGACGAAATGACGAAATGAAGAAGGGCCGCCTCCGTCTGTCGGAAGCGGCCCTTTGTGTTGGTGGTATTGGTCGAAGGCTGGCTTTCGGGGCCTAGTACTCCAGGTCGTGCTCGCCCGTGATTGCCTTGCCGAAGGTCAAAAGCGACCAGACCTGGTAGCCGATGACCACGGGCACAAAGACCAGGGCCACGCCAAGCATGATCTTCAGCGTCAGCGGCGAGGACGAGGCGTTGTAGATGGTCAGGCTCCAGGCCGGGTTCAGGGTGGAGATGATGATGGCCGGGTACAGGCCCACCACGCCGAACAGCGCCACGCAGGCGATGAACACCGCCGAACCGCCCCAGGCTTTCCAGGCCTGGCCCTGGGCCAGGTACAGCCGCGAAAGCAGCAGCCCGGCCACCGCAGCCGCCAGGATCAGGAACAGGTGCGGGCTCTTGCGGAAGTTGCCGAAGAGCTGGGTGTTCACGTAGCTGTACGCCAAAAAGGCCAGCACCAGCACCAGCACCAGGGGCCAGAGCCTGCTCGCCGTGGCCATGGCGCGCTCCTTCAGTTCGCCCGTGGCGCGGATGGACAGCCACAGCGCCCCGTGCAGGCAGAACATGGCCACAAAGAACACCCCGCCCAGCAGGCCGTAGGGGTTCAGCAGGTCGAACAGCCCGCCGGTGTTCACGTGGGCCTGGTTGATGGGCAGGCCGTGGAACAGGTTGGCGAAGGCCACGCCGAGGAGCAGCGCGGGCAGGAAGCTTCCGGCCACCTGGCAGCCGTCCCAGACCTTGCGCCAGGAGTCGCTGTCCACCTTGCCCCGGAACTCGAAGGAGACCCCGCGCAGGATCAGGGCGAAGAGCAGGAGCATCAGCGCCGAGTACAGGCCGCTGAACATGGTGGCATAGGCCTGGGGGAAGGCCGCGAAGGTCACGCCGCCAGCGGACAGCAGCCAGACCTCGTTGCCGTCCCAGAAGGGGCCCCCGGCGTTGTACATGACGCGTTTCTCGTACTCGTTCTTGGCCAGAAAGGGCATGAGCGTGCCGATGCCCAGGTCAAACCCGTCCAGCACGAAGTAGACGGCCCAGAGCACTCCCCAGAGCAGAAACCATATTGATTCGAGCATAGCAGACTCCCTTGTGTTGGCTACTGGTGCGGACGGCTTAGGCGTCCACAGGGCCCTTGCGGGCGAAGGTGACCATGAGGTAGGCCCCGGCCGCGCCGAGCAGGGTGTACAACAGCACCATGGCCACCAGCGAGACCCCGGCCTGGCTGGCCGCGATGGGCGACACCGCGTCCGTGGTGCGCATCAGCCCATAGACGATCCAGGGCTGGCGGCCCACCTCGGCCACGGCCCAGCCCGCCTGCATGCCCAGGTAGGGCAGCGGCATGGCCCAGACCATGGCCTTCAGGTACAGCGGATACTGGGCCAGCGTGTCGCGCTTGAAGAGGCCGAAGAGCATGAGCAGCGGCATGAGGGTGCCGATGCCGACCATGATGCGGAAGGCCAGGAAGGTGATGGTCACGGGCGGGCGGTCAGCGGCGGGGAAGTCCTTCAGCCCCTTGACCTCGGCGTCCGGATCGTTGAAGGCCAGGATGCTCAGCAGGCTGGGAACGGCCACGGCCTGCACCAGGTTCTTTTCGCCCTTTTCATCGGGGATCTGCAACAGGTACATGGGCGCGTTCTTCTGGGTCTCCCAGTGGGACTCCATGGCCGCCAGCTTGGCCGGCTGGAGCTGGGCCACCAGGTTGCCGTGCAAATGGCCCTGCACCACCACGATGGCCGTGGCCGCCATGCCCACGTAGAGCGCCAGGCGGAAGGACTTCTGGAAGAACTCCTCATTCTGCTTGCGCAACAGGTGCCAGGCGCTGATGCCCATGATGAAGAACGTGGCCACGCAGAACGAGGCCGCCACCACGTGCACGAACTGGTTCCAGGCCCAGGGGTTGGTGATGACGGCCACGAAGTCGGTCAGCTCGGCGCGGCCGTTTCTGAGCTCAAAGCCCAGCGGGTTCTGCATGAACCCGTTGGCGATGAGGATCCAGACGGCGGAGAGATTGCTGGCCCCGGCCACCAGCCAGGCGGAAATGGCGTGGGCCCTGGGCGAAAGCTTGTCCCAGCCGAAGTGCCAGACGCCGATGAAGGTGGATTCGAGGAAAAACGCCGCCGTGGCCTCGATGGCCAGAAGCGACCCGAAGATGTCACCCACATAGGCCGAGTAGCGCGACCAGTTGGTGCCGAACTGGAATTCCAGGGTGATGCCGGTGACCACGCCCAGGGTGAAATTGATGAGGAACAGCTTGCCCCAGAACCTGGCCATGCGTTTGTAGACATCCTTGCCCGTACGCACGTAGGCCGTCTCCATGCAGGCGATGAGCACCGAGATGCCCAGCGTCAGCGGCACGAACAAAAAGTGGAACATGGTGGCGGCAGCGAATTGCAGCCGCGAAAGCATGAGAACATCCATGAGACCCCTCCCACTAAAAGATTAGGAATAGTTCCTAGTATCGAAGCTCGAAAATTTAATCAACACAAATCTAGTACCAAGATCAGGAAAGATTGCAACGCCCTTTACGCGGCAGCCTTGCATGGCCGGGATGAATATCATACTACATGTCAACCGTTGGAGGTGGTAAAGATGGGCAAGAGCCAGTGGAACCAGTGGCGGGGCACGGACGAGTTTCGCGAGCAGATGGACCGGATGCTTGACCGAGTCGGGCAGGGACCGACCCTGTCTGCGGGAACAAGTCAGGGCTATGTCTGGATGCCCCTGGCTGATATCATCGAGACGGCCGTAGCGCTCGTGCTGCGCATCGAACTGCCCGGGGTGGCGCAGGAGCAGGTGCTGGTCGAGGTGGCCGACGGCGCGCTGGTGGTGCGCGGAGAGCGCCCGCCCGATGCCGATTCCCGCGCCGACTCCCGCGCCGGCTCCGGGGTCAGCGATGACGCGGACACGGTCTATCATCTGATGGAGCGCGCCCACGGCGCCTTTGCCCGGCGCTTTCCCTTGCCGGAGGATGCGCACGGCGAGGGCATCAGCGCTGTCCTGCGCGAGGGGCTTCTGACCGTCACCGTGCCCAAGCGCCGCCCGGCGGCCCCGGCCCGGCGCATCCTGCTGCTGGACTAGCCCAGTCAGCAAACGGGGCTTCCCCGGTTGCGCACACGGAACCAATTCAGTCCATTATTCTTTTTCACCTGCGAGCGGATGCCCGCAGCCCAAGGCCTCCGGCTAGTCAACCAGAAAATCAACCAGCATTGCATATGGTTGTAGATGTTCGTAGTCGGAAACTACGTAAAGCGACCTGCCGCCACGCCTTTCCGGGCGCAGGCCGCTGGTCTGTGGGAACCCTGAAAATTCGGTCTGGAAGGGTCGCATGCAACCAAGCCTGGGCAGGCGCAGACTGGCTGTTGCGGTGTCCATGGGTCCAGATGTTTCACAGGTTTCATGCAGGGTGCGGAAATGATCAGTGCTGAAATCCCGTCTTATTTTGAGTAATCCGGCGAAAAACGAACCCGTGCCTGTGCAGAAATCTTTACACAGGTTGCCTCGGCAATGCCTTGATGCGAGGATTAACCTAGGCGGCGCAAGCGTTCCGCGTATGCAGCGTTTTGCCTCGGACTGCTTTTTGTTTTCATGAATGCAATGAAGTCGGCAGGTTATGTTGTAGAGAACAGCGGTCTGTCCTGGGCTGCTTCCGGCCTGAGCCAGCGTTGTCCTGGACCCGCCCAAAGCGTAGACCTGCCTCCATGAACGCGGACCTCTGGCCAAAATTGCTTCTTATCCTCGAAAATCGACTCGACCAGGGATTATTCACCCTCTGGATCAAGCCGCTTGACGCCAAGGTCGTGGACAACGTCCTGCACCTGTCCGCCCCCAACGAGTTCGTTGCCGCCTGGGTGCGCGACCGCCTGCTGGAGACCATCCGCGAGGCGGTGCTCGAACTCACGGGCCGCCGCCCCGAGATCCTGGTCAGCGTGGACCCGCGCCGCCCGGTGCTCCAGACCCCGGCGCAGACCCCGGCCCGCCCGGCGGTGGAGCATCTGGCCCTGCCCCTGGGCCATGCGCCCCGGGTCGAGTCTCTGAACCGCTGGCGCTTCCGCTTCGACGACTTTGTGGTCGGCCCGTGCAACGAGCTGGCCTGCGCCGCGGCCAAGGGCATCTGCAACGACTCCCTGGACACGGACCACCTGTTCCTCAGCGCCGGGCCGGGCCTGGGCAAGACCCACCTGCTGCACGCCATCGGCCGCCACTTGGCCGAGCGTTCCAACCGCAGCCGGGTGTCCATCGCCTGCCTCTCGGCCGAGGAGTTCACCACGCGCCTGGTGCTGGCCATCAAGGCCCGCGAGGCCGCGCGCTTCAAGGCCGAATTCCGCGAGTCCGTGGACGTGCTGCTCCTGGAGGACATCCACTTCTTCCAGGGCAAGGGCAAGCTCCAGGAGGAGCTCTTGCTGACACTGAAGGCCCTGCAGCAGCGCGGCTGCAAGGTGGTGCTCACCAGCTCGTTCCTCCCGCGCGAGCTCTCCGACGTGGACCCGCAGCTCGTGTCCTGCTTCGCCTCGGGTTTCATGGCCCTGATGCAGGCCCCGGACTACGCCACCCGCGAGGAGATCATCCGCCGCAAGTCCAAGGCCCTCCAGGTCCAGGTGCCGGACAACGTCACCGGGCTCTTGGCCGAGCGGCTGACCACGGACATCCGCCAGCTGGAGAGCTGTTTGAACAATCTGGTGCTCAAGGCCCGGCTGCTGGGCCAGCAGATCACCGAGGAGCTGGCCTGGCAGGTGCTGGAGAACTACGCCGTGCAGACCCCCACGCCCGGCCTGGAGCGCATCGTGGCCTTTGTCTGCAAGACCTACGGCATCGACGAGAACGAGCTGAAGTCCAAAAGCCGCAGCCAGCAGACCGTGCTGGCCCGCAACACCGCCTTCTACCTGTGCCGCCGCCACACGGATCTCTCCCTGGCCGCCATCGGCGACCGCCTGGGCCGCAAGCACTCCACGGTGCTCAAGGGCATCATCCAGGTGGAGCGCGAAATCGCCCACCAGACCCCGCTGGGCAGGCAGATCGGCAACACCGTGGACCGTCTCCTGGTCTAGTCGGCGTCGCCCTTTCACAGGCCGTTTTTCCGGCCGAACATCAGTGGATTGCTGAAACGGATTGCCGAACGCGTCAGCCGGAGCGCCGCCTGCCAGCCGGAGGGCCGCCTGTCAGCCGGTGCGCCGCCTGTCAGACCGCTCGGCTGCCCCGATCGAGGACGGCCTGGGCCTCGACCGCGTCCAGGCCGCGTCCGGCGGCGATGGCCGCGAGGTTGTCCTCGGCGTCGGAGGCGCGCAGATACACGGGCTCAAGGGCTTGGAGCCCATAGGCCGCGCGGCTGGCCAGGTCGAGCAGGGCGGATGGGCGCGGGGCGTCCCAAAGGGCGGGCAGCAGGCGCAGGCCAGGATCCCGCCCGGCCAGCTCCTCGAAAAAGGGCAGGTTCCGGCGCAGGCCGCCGCCCAGCAGGCGCACTGGCCGGGGCAGGGCCGCAAGGAATTCCGGCAGGGCCGCAAGGGCCAACACCTGGGCCGGGCCAAGGGGCAGGGCCTGGTCCCCGCCGCCGCTGAAGGCCTGGGCATAGACCTGCCCCCGCCGCGACCAGACCAGGGCGGCCACAGAGCCTCCGCCTTGCCCCCCGCCTTGCCCGGCGCCTTGCGCGGCGCCTTGACCGCTGGCTTCCCCGCTGCATTGTGCGGCCTCGCAGGCCAAAAGCTCCAAGTGGTTCAGCCCGGCCAGCTCCGCGTCGGTTCCGGCGGCCAGGCCCTGGGCCAGGGCCAGGGACATGCGCAGGCCCGTGAAGCTGCCGGGGCCCACAACGCAGGCGATGCGCCGGATGTCCCGCGCGGCCAGGCCCAGGCTGTCCAGCACCTGGCGGATGCCCGGGGCCAGGAAGCGCACGGCGCTGCCGGGCACGGTCCATTCCTGCGCGGCCAGAGGCGCAACGCTTTCGTCCCCGCCCCCGTCATCCAGGCCGCCGGGCGCGATGCGGCCCAGGGCCAGCTGCAGGCGCTCGTCGGCCCCGTTCAGGGCCAGCAGCAGGCCGGGCTCACTCAAGCAGTCGGCGCAGGTCATTGTAGGTCGCCAGGATCATGAGCGCCGCCAGCATGGCGATGCCCACGCGGATGGCTGCGGAACGCGCCCGCACGCCTAGCGGCCTGCGCGTCACGGCCTCCAGGCCGAAGATGACCAGGTGCCCGCCGTCGAGCACCGGGATGGGCAGCAGGTTCACAAAGCCCAGGTTGGCCGAAAGGGCGGCCGTGAGGGCGATGAGCCCGACAATGCCGCTCTGGGCCTCGCGGCTGATGAGCTGGGCGATGAGGATGGGCCCGCCGATGGAGTCGGCCGGGATGACCCGCTCGATCATCTTGATCAGCGCGGTGACCATGTTCACCACGGCCCGCCAGGTCTCCTTGCCGGAAACCTGGAGGCTCTGGGCCGCGCCCAGCTCCAGGGTGACGATCTTCTTGGCCGCCACGATGCCCATCATGGGCGTGGACACGGTTTCGCCAAAGATGTTTTTGCGCGGGCGCATTTCCGGGGTCACGCTCAGGGTGATGCGCTGCTTGCCGCGCAGGAGCTCCAGCACCAGGCTGTGGCCCTGGGAGCCCTGGACCCGTTCAGTCAGGTCCTCCCAGAAGGTGATGGGATGGCCGTCCACGGCGAGCACGCTGTCGCCCGGGAGGATGCCGGACTGGGCCGCCGGGGAGTCGGGCAGGACCTGATCGACGTCCGGGGCCAGGCCCATCTGTCCCTGGGTGGCGAAAAGCACCCAGAACAGGCCCCAGGCCAGCAGGAAGTTGGCGATTGGTCCGGAGGCCACCACGGCCATGCGCTGCCACACCGGCCGGGCGGAAAAGAGCAGCGCCTTGGGGAAGGCCGGGTCCTCCTCATTGTCCGGGGATTCTCCGGCCAGCATGACGTAGCCGCCGAGCGGCACGGCGCAGAGCCGGTACTCGGTCATGCCCCAGGTGAAGGAGAAGATCTTGGGGCCGAAGCCCAGGGCAAAGGCCTTGACCCCGATGCCAAGGCTGCGGGCCATGAGGAAGTGCCCGAGTTCATGGAAAAAGATGAGGCCCCCCAGGACCAGAAGAACGGCAATGGCTCCCACGTGCAACTCCTCGTGCGTCCGGGCGGGACGCCTTGTTCAACTGTTCAGTCGGCGGCGGCAAGGGTCTCGCGCCGCGTGTCGGCGTCGGCGTTGATGAGTTCCGCCGCGCCGCAGTGTTCCGGCAAGGCCGCGTGCCGGGCCAGGGCAGCCTCGATGAGCCGGGGGATGTCGAGAAAGCGGATGCGTCCCTTCAAAAACAGGTCAACAGCCACCTCGTTGGCGGCGTTGAGGGCCACAGGGTGGCTGTGGCTGGCCGCAAAGGCCGCCTTGGCCAGGCCCAGGCAGGGGAACAGAATCTCGTCAGGGGCCTCGAATGTCAAGTTCGGCGCGTTCGCCAGGTCCAGCCGGGGCATGGCCAGGGCCACGCGGCGCGGGAAGCACAGGCTGTGGGCGATGGGGATGCGCATGTCCGGCACGCCCAGGTGCGCCAGCTGCGAGCCGTCCACGTACTCCACCAGGGAGTGCACGATGCTCTGCGGGTGCACCAGCACGTCCACGCGGCTGACGGGCAGGCCATACAGGTGGCAGGCCTCGATGACCTCCAGGCCCTTGTTCATCAGCGTGGCCGAGTCGATGGAGATCTTGGCGCCCATGCTCCAGTTGGGGTGCTTCAGCGCCTGGGCCGGGGTGACGGCGGCGAGGAAGGCCGCGTCGCGTCCGTGAAAGGGCCCGCCCGAGGCCGTGAGGATGAGCCGGGCCAGGTCCTCGTCGCCGTTATGCCCGCACAGGGCTTGGAACAGCGCGTTGTGCTCGGAGTCCACGGGCAGGATGACAGCGCCCGAGGCCCGGCAGGCATTGCGGATGAGCCGACCGCCCAGGACCAGGCTCTCCTTGTTGGCCAGCGCGATGCGCTTGCCCGCCTTGGCGGCGGCAAGGGTGGGCAGAAAGCCCGCCGCGCCCACAATGGCCGAAAGCACCAGATCGACCCCGGCCATGGCCGCCACGTCCTCAAAGGCCGAGGGGCCGACCAGTATCTCCGGCGCGTAGCCCGCAGGCAGCAGGCCCTTGAGTTTGGCGGCTGCGGCCTCGTCGAGCACGGCCAGCACGCCGGGGAGGAAGGCTGCGGCCTGTTCGGCCAGGCGCGCGGCGTTTTTGCCTCCGGTGAGCGCGGCCACGCGGAACAGGGCCGGGTGCTGGGCCACCACGGACAGGGCGCTGACCCCGATGGAGCCGGTGGAGCCCAGGATGGCCAGGCTGCGGGGAAAGGGCAGCTCGGGCGCGTGCGTGGGCCAGAGGGAGATGTACGTCTTCACGTCAGGGCCTTATTGGGGGAAAAAGGGCAGGGCCAGCCGCAGCAGCACGTAGCAGGGCAGGGCCAACAGCAGGCTGTCGATGCGGTCGAGCAGGCCGCCGTGGCCGGGCAGAAGCGCGCCCGAGTCCTTGACCGCCAGGCTGCGCTTGAGCGCGGACTCGAAGAAGTCGCCCATCTGGGCGGAGATGTTGAGGAGCGCGCCCAGGACCAGCCAGGCCCACAGCGGGGCCTGGCCCAGGCGCAGGCCATAGGCCGCCACGGCCAGCATGCATCCGGCCAGCCCGCCGATGCTCCCGGCCCAGGACTTCTTGGGGCTCACCTGGGGCCAGATCCTGCGTTTGCCCAGCCAGGTTCCGACATAGAAGGCCGCCGTGTCGGACACGGTGGTCGAGAGCACAACCAGGATGATCTCGCGGGTGGAGAGCAGCAGGAAGAACTGGAGCATGAGCGGCAGGTAAGCCAGGGAGCAGAGCAGGATCAGCTCGTCGGTGAATTGTGCGGCGCGCGCGCCTGGCTCCCCGCGCCTCTGGGCCCGGCTGTAGCGCACGAGAAAGCGCAGGGCCAGGATCCAGAAGCAGGCGGCAAAGGCCCACAGGGCGGCGGTCGGGCCGCCCGCCTGGGCCGCCAGGACCATGGCCGCGCCCAGGGCCACGGCGGTGATGCGCAGGTTCGTGTGCCCGGCTCCGGGCCGGAACATGGCCGTGAACTCCCACTGGCCAAGGCCGCACAGGGCCAGAAGCAGCAGCGTGACCAGCACGCCGCCCTGCCACAGGGCCAAGGTCACAAGGGCCACAGCGAGGCCTGCGGTAAGGATGCGTTGCTGGTGCGGTGTCGCCTGCACGAAAACTCCTGGTAGGGGATAAGCGCCCGGTCGCGCCAGCCCTGTGTACGCGATTCTGTTGCTGCGGGCAACCTGGGGCTTTCCTCTTTCCTTCTGCCACGTTGGTGTGGTACGTATATGTGGGTGCGAACCTTCGTGACCTTTACCGCCAAGCAGACGTTTTTGTGGGGTGCGCATGATTGATGAGCCCATTGATGAGATCATTGATGAGCCGAACGGTTCGCCGAGCGCGTGCGCCGGGCCAGCGCCGGGGCTGGAGACGGCCACGGTGGAGGATCTGCGCGAGCAGGTCAACCGGCTGAACCGGCAGATGCACCGGCTTTCGGAGATCGGCCTGGCCCTCTCGGCCGAGCAGGACCGCAACCGGCTCCTGGAGATGATCGTGGAGCTGGCGCGCAACCTCACCTATGCCGATGCGGGCACCCTGTACATCGTGGACCCCACGGGCAAAAAACTGGAGTTCGTGGTGCTCCAGAACGACACCATGAACGTGCGCCTGGGCGGCACCAGCGGCAATCCCGTGACCCTGCCCCCGGTGTCGCTGTACAAGGAGGGCGGCGAGCCCAACCACGCCAACGTCTCCTCCCACGTGGCCCTGACCCGCGAGTACGTCAACATCGACGACGTCTACTGCGCGGAGGGCTTCGACTTCACCGGCACGCGCGGCTACGACAAGTCCACGGGCTACCGCTCCCAGTCCATGCTGGTCATGCCCATGGAGAACCACGAGCACGAGATCATCGGCGTGCTGCAGCTCTTGAACGCCAAGGACAAGGACACCGGACAGGTGGTGGGCTTTTCCCAGGAGCGGCTGGAGGCCGTGCGCTCCCTGGCCTCCCAGGCCGCCGTGGCCCTGACCAACACCCAGCTCATCAACGGGCTCAAGGCCCTGTTGTACTCCTTCATGCAGTCCATCGCCGCCGCCATCGACGCCAAGAGCCCCTACACCAAGGGCCACATCGACCGCGTGGTGGACCTGACCATGCGCATCGCCGAGACCATCAACGCCCAGGACAGCGGGCCGTATGCCGGCGTGCACTTCAGCGTCGACGAGATGGAGGAGCTGAAGCTGGCGGCCTGGATGCACGACGTGGGGAAGATCACCACGCCGGTGCACGTGGTGGACAAGTCCACCAAGCTGGAGGCCATTGTCGACCGCATCGACTTCATCCGCACGCGCTTCAAGTTCATCGGCAAGGCCCTGCAGGCCGAGCTTTTGGAGAAGCTGCTGGAGATGGCCGGGCGCGGGGCCGCGCGCACGGAGATGTTCGCCGTGACCGAGGAGATGGAGAAGCGCCGCCAAGACCTGGAGGAGGACCTCGCGTTCATCGAGTCCTGCAACAAGCCCGGCGAATTCATGAGCGACGAGCGCATCACCCGGGTCAAGGACATCGCCGCGCGCACATACGACGACGGCGGTGAGCAGAAGCCCTGGCTCTCCGAGAACGAGGTCATGAACCTCTGCATCCGCAAGGGCTCCCTCAACGATGCCGAGCGCAAGATCATCGAAGACCACACCGTGGTCACCATGGACATGCTGGGACGCCTGCCCTTTCCCAAGCGCCTGTCGCGCATCCCGGAATTTGCCGGCAGCCACCACGAAAAGCTTGACGGCACCGGCTACCCCAACCACATCGGCGGGGACGCCCTGTCGCTGCAGGCGCGCATCCTGGCCGTGGCCGACGTGTTCGAGGCGCTCACCGCTGCGGACCGGCCCTACAAGCAGCCCATGAAGCTGTCCCAGGCCGTGAAGATTCTGGGCTTCATGGTCAAGGACAAGCACGTGGACGCGGACGTGTTCGGGCTGTTCCTTGAAAGCGGGGTGTACAAGGACTACGCCGAGGCGCACCTGAAGCCCGAGCAGCGCGACGAGGTGCCCATGCCGGGCGGCCCGCCGCCAGCACCGGCAGGCGCTCCGACAACCGCACCGGCAGGCGACGCCGCCCCGGCCAAGGGCTAGGGCGCGCACAGGCCAGGGCCGGTCGTTTCAGCCCGGCGGCCTCCTGACGGTCTTGCGCCGGTGAGCCCGCGCACCTGCGGACCAAGAGCCAAAAGAAAAGCCAGCGGGTTGCCCGGCTGGCTGAGTGGATGCTGCCCGCTACGCCCTGGTTACAGCAGCTTCAGGCACGTCTTGACGCTGACCTTGACTCCAGAGCCGGACCTCTGCTTCCGCTCCGCTTGACTTGTGTACGACTACTGGTACAAGTCGGCTGAGAAAGGAGGCCCGCCATGGACGCCATCACCTATTCCGCCGCCCGCAAGAAGCTTGTCGAGACCATGGAGCGCGTGTGCGACAGCCACGAGCCCATCATCGTGACCCGGCGCAACGCCCGGCCCGTGGTCATGATGAGCCTGGAGGACTATGGCGCCATCGAGGAGACGGCCTATCTGCTGCGCAGCCCGGCCAACGCCGCGCGCCTGCGGGAGAGCATCAGCCAGGCCGAGTCGGGGCAGGCCGTGGCCCGCCCCCTGCCGGAGCCATTGCCGGAGCCATTGCCGGTGCAATTGACGGTGCCATTGACAAAGCCGTGAAGCTCCTGGCCTGGACCCCCAACGCCTGGGAGGACTACCTCTACTGGCAGGCCCATGACAAGGCCATGGTGCGGAAAATCAACACGCTGGTCCAGGAGGCCTTGCGCACGCCGTTTGCAGGCCTGGGCAAGCCCGAGGCGCTACGGTTCGACCTGGCGGGCAAGTGGTCCCGCCGCATCAACGCCGAACACCGGCTGGTGTATCTGGTGGATGGCGAGCGGCTTGTCATTCTGCAATGCCGGTACCACTATTGAATGATACGCCAGCGCCGCGCGTAGCGCCTGCGTCGTCCACAACGGAGGGCGCAGCCAAGTAAGGTTAGCCCGCGCCGCGGTAGATCAAGAGCCAAAAGAAAAGCCAGCGGGCGAACCCGCTGGCTTTTGCGTGTGCGGCGACCCGCCTTGAGCGGGCTACAGCAGCTTCAAATAGGTCTTGACGATGACCTTGAGCCCGAAGCCGGGAAAGTTCACGCGGAACTTGTCCGGCGGAATCTCGGCGATGATTTTCCCCTGCCCGAAGATCTTGTGCTCGCATAGGCCGAGCTTGGTGGTCGCGCCATCCATGGCCGATTTCGGCGCGGGTGCGGCGGCATAGGCCGTGTGCGGGGCGGCCGCCGCGCTGATGGGCCGCGCTCCGGGCGCGTAGGCCGGGCGCTGGGGCGGAACCGGCAGCACCACCGGCGCCAGGCGCTCGTCGGACCTGTCGATGAACCTGTCTCCGGCGCTGTCTCCGGCCCCGGATTCCAGCACCGAGAGCACGCGCTCGTCCCTGCGGCGCAGCCCGCCGGTGAAGGTCTCCACCAGACGCTCAGCGACGGAATCCGGCAGCTCCTGCACAAAGGGGCTGGGCTGGGCCGGTTCGCGGCAGTTGTTGAAGCGGTTGTACAGGGTGCCGGGCACCAAAAGCGCCAGCTCATCCTTGGCCCGGGTGCAGGCCACGTACATCAGCCTGCGCTCCTCCTCCATGTCCTCCTGGCGCTGCATGGCCTTTTTGGACGGGAAGCGCTCCTCCACCAGGTCGATGATGATCACCGCGCGCCACTCCAGGCCCTTGGCCGAGTGTACGGTGGAGAGCACCACCGCGTTCGACGCGTCCTCGTCCTCCGAGGGCGAGCCGTCCAGGCACAGGTCGGCCAGGAACTCCTCGATGGTCTGGTAGTTCACCGCAATCTGGGCCAGCTGCTCCAGGCCCGCCTGGCGCTTGGGGTAGTCGTCCGGGTAGGTCTGGATGAGCAGCGGGGCATAGTGGCTCATGGCCCGGTCCAGGGCCGCCGCCGGGGCGTGGTTCAGGCGGCGCAGGGCGTCCAGCTCGGCCAAGAGGCCGGGCAGGTCCGGGAACCGCCGGGCCAGCGCCTCCAGGGCCTTGGCCTCGCCCGCCACCACGGCCTGCGCAATCTTGGACGCGGTCTTGCCGCCCACGCCCTTGAGCAGGCCCAGCACGCGCTGCCAGGCCAGCATGTCCGCGCCATTGGCGGCCAGGCGCAGGTAGCACAAGACGTCCTTGATGTGCGCGGCCTCGTGGAAGCGCACCCCGCCGTACTTGCGATAGGGCAGGCCAGCGCGGGTCAGCGCCACTTCCAGGGAATAGGACTGGTACCCGGCGCGGAAGAGCACGGCGATCTCGTGCAGGGGGTGGCGGCCGGCCATGTCCGCGATGAGGCTGACGGCCTGGGCGGCCTGGGACTGGTCGCTGTGGGTCTGGATGATGCGCGGCCGCGTCCCACCGGTGCGGGCGGCGTAGAGATGCTTGTCGAACTTGTGCGCCGCGCCGGAGAGCACGCAGTTGGTCAGGTCGAGGATGGGCTGCACCGAGCGGTAGTTCTTCTCCAGGCGGATGAGTTTGACGTCCTTGAAGATCTGCGGGAACTCCAGAATGTTGGCCACAACGGCCCCGCGAAAGGCGTAGATGGACTGGGCGTCGTCGCCCACGGCCATGACGTTGCCGCTGCGGCCAGCCAGCAGGCGCACCAGCCGGGCCTGCACCAGGTTGGTGTCCTGGTACTCGTCGACCATGACAAAGGGATAGCGGCGGCGTAAGGAGTCCTTGATCTCCGGGTGCGCCACCAGGAGATTCTCCAGGCCGAAGAGCAGGTCGTCGTAGTCCATGAGCCCCTGGCTGCGCTTGGCCTTTTCGTATTCCCCGGCCAGGCGCTCGATGTCCGCCTGGTAGGGCAGCAGGTGGTAGGCCTCGCGGTCCAGGATGGCCGCGATGGAAAGCTCCTTGTTGCGGGACTTGGTGATGGTGTCGGCCAGGGTGGCGCGCTTGGGATAGGAGCGGTCGCCCCGGCCCAGGTCCAGGTGGGCTTTGAGTTCGCCGAGAAGATCCTCGCAGTCGCCCCGGTCCATCAGCGTCAGGCCCTGGGGATACCCGGCCTCCAGGGCGTGGCGGCGCAGCACGCCGTAGGCGAAGGAGTGGAAGGTGCCGCCGCTGGCCCCGGTGAGCGGGCGGCCCATGATGCTCCCGGCCCGGTGCAGCATCTCCAGGGAGGCGCGCCGGGTGAAGGTCAGCAGCAGGATGTTTTCCGGCGAGACGTGCTCCTGAGCCAGCCGGGCCAGCCGGTAGACGATGGTGCGCGTTTTCCCGCTGCCCGCGCCCGCGATGCACAGCATGGGGCCGTGCACGTGCATCACAGCCTCCAGCTGGGCCGGGTTCAGCTCGCGCTCAAAATTTATGCTCATGCGTTCCTGCCCCTGTGCCGCCGCTGGTTCGCCGGGGGTCCGTTCATGCGTGTGCGTTGTGCGTCGTTGCGCGTACGTCTTCGCGCTGCGTTGCCGCGAAGGGTTTCCGTCCGGGTGTCGACGCCCATGTGTTGTCGCGCGCGGGTCAGCGCCAAACGATCAACGCCAAAAAATCAGCGCCAAAAGGTCAACGCCAGCGTGCCGGTGCCAGTCTGCCAGCGTTAGCGTATCAACGCCAGTGAGTAACCGCCTACGCGACGATCCCGCCAAAATGCCCGCCCGCGCCAAAATGCTCCAGGACGAGCTGGCCCACGTCGCGCACGCGCGCTGGCGTGGCCCCGCCGGTGTCGCAGAAAATGGCGTCCTCGGGCCGGTGCATGCCGAAACGCCCGCACAGGCCGTAGATTCCCCGGCGGTCGAACTTGGCCTTGAGGTCAAAGCCCGGCTCCGGCACGCAGACCAGATCCGGCTGTCCGCTCGGCGCTGGGCCTGTGGACGCCGTGGCGTACAGTTCGCGACCGTCGAGCACCCTGTTCATGACCCGCTGGCCCTCCCAGGTCAACCCCAGGAGCAGGGCGGTCAGGTCGCGCTTGAGCGCGTGCTCGTCGGCCTCGGCCACGCGTCCTCGTGAGAAGCGGTCGTGGCTGTGCAGGTACACCCGGCCAGGGTCCAGGGCAAAGGCCCGGCTGTCCGCGCTGATCACGCCCGCGTCCCACTCGTCGCGGCCCGGACGGGAGAGGCGCAGGAACCCGGCGTCCAGGAGCACGCGGTTGAGGTCCACCTCCTGGACCAGGGAGCAGAAGCCGTGGTCCGCCAGCACCAGCAGACGCTTGGGGCCGGGCAGGGCGTCAAAGCGCTCCAGCACCGCGCCGATGAGCGCGTCCCACTGGACCAGGAAGGCCAGGCAGGCCGCGTGCAGCGGGTGGCCGGGGCGCTCCACCGCCGGGAACAGGAAGTGGAACAGCCGGTCGGTCTCGGTGAGCACGCAGACGAACAGGTCCCAGGCCAGGTCCGGCCAGAGCAGGTTCAGCGCGGCCCGGCGCGCGTCCAGCGACTGCCGCAACTGGCCCAGCAGATAGCCGGGGTCGCTTGAGCCGCGCGTTGTGTCGCCCTCGATGCGGTAGCCAGCGGCCTTGAGCGGGCCGAGCAGGAACGGCGGGTACACGGCGGCATCCAGGCTGGGGGCCACGAACCCGGCCACGAGCATGCCGCGCAAGGGCCTGGCCGGGGCCATGTTCGGCAGGTTCAGCACCCGGGAGACCAGCCCGCGCTCGCCCAGGCGGTCAAAAATGGTCGGCGCGCGCACGTCGCTGAAATTGGCGATGCGCAAGCCGTAGCTGGCCGGGTCCAGGAGCGTGAAGCCGTACACCCCGTGCTCGCCGGGGCCGACTCCGGTGAAGAAGCTCGTCCAGTTGACGGGCGAAAGCTCGGGCAGCTCGGCTTCGATGCCGCCCGCAAAGGCCGCCAGGCGCGCCAGGTTCGGCAGGCGTTCCGGATAGTTGCTGGCGAGGGCCTTGGCCAGGCGCAGCGGCAGGCCGTCCAGGCCGAGGACGAGCAGGCGCGAACGGTTCATGGCTTGCTGCCGGTGGTGGAAGGACAGCCTCCGGCGGCCAAGCCAGCGGCAATGAAAGGTATACCCTCCGGGGGCCAGGGGGCCTGAGGCCCCCTGGGACCCCCCAAATGGGGATTCCAAAGGGCCTCAGGCCCTTTGGCCCCCGGAGGGACATTCTCCACTCTACACCAGCTCCACTTCATATTTCTGCATGAACGACACCGGGTTGTACGACAGCTTGGCCTTGCGCAGGCCTTCGTCGCCCAGGTCCTGTTCGCGGTTCACCAAGCTGAAGCGGTCCTCCTGGGCGGCCAGGAAATGCTTGTTGATGGCCTGGTAGATGCCCTTGAAGCGCGTGTCGCCCTTTTCAAAGTGGATGACGATGGTGTTTTGGTTCAGGCATTCGCCCACGGTATAGGCGATGACCTTGCCACCCACGCGGATGGTGCCGCCCGTGAGGTGCCCCAGGCGGTCGAAATTTTTGAGCACGCGGGAGATGGCCTGGTTTTCGGCCACCAGGGCCTCGGAGGGGTGCTCCTGCCAGCCGTGCCACTCGGCCTGCATGTCCAGCACCTCCTCCACGCAGTCGGCCTGCATGGGCGTGTACTCGAACATGTTGGCCTTTTCGAACTGGTTCAACAGATTCTTTTTCTTGTGGAACTTGTTGCCCTTGAGCTCGACCAGATCCGGCACGGAATAGACGTAGTCGAAGTGGTCGCGGGCCTCCACGGCGCGCAGGCGCGGGCCAAAGGCCTGCCGCCAGATGCCGAGCAGGGTCTCGGGCACGCGGATGAAGCGCTGCGGCCCGGCCAGGCAGGGCAGAGCGGCCCAGTCCACCTTGGTCCAGTCACCCACCGGGGCCCAGAACATCTCCTGGGGCAGGGTCTGCTTGATCCACACCAGGCCGCCCTCGAAGCGCCACGCAAGGCCGTAGTGCTCGGCCCAGCCGTAGAGGTTGGCGAAGGCGTAGTCCGAGGTCACCTCGGGACAGGCGCACAGGGCGGTCTTGAAGGCGTCCTGGTGCTTCAGGCAGATGTGTTCGAAAGGCTCGCAGTTGCTCATCAGGTGTTTCCGTTGCGTTTGCCGGGCATGGCGAAGCGCTGCCAGTCCCAGCGGGTGAAGATGTACAGCAGGATTGCCGCCTGGACAGCCTGGGAGGCCAGCATGGAGATCCACACGCCCGTGGCCCGGCCCAGCACCAGGTGCCCCAGGATGTAGGCCAGGGGCAGGCGCACCAGCCAGGTGCCCGCGCCCATGCCCAGCAGGTTGTACAGCGTGGCCCCGGCCCCGCCCAGCGCCCCGGCCAGGATCATGGTCGTGAGGGTGAAGGGGATGGCCAGCATGTTCCAGGTCAGGTAGTCCAGGGCCTGGGCCTTGACCTCGGGGTTGGGCGCCAAAAATCCGGTCAGGGGGCCGAGCACGGTCCACAGCAGCAGCGTGAAGGCGCAGATGCCCACCAGCCCGATGCCCAGGATGCGCAGGCCCACGCGCCGGGCCTCGTCTGGCCTGCCTGCGCCCAGAAAATGACCCACCAGGATGCTGGCCGTGAGGTTCAGGGCAAAGGCGGGCAAAAAGAGCAGGGACTCGATGCGCGTGCCTGCGGCCATGCCCGCCAGGGCCATGACGCTGCCCTCGGGCAGGCTGGCAGTGATGGCGAAAAGCACCAGGTAGCCGGAATGCCAAACGATCTGCATGAGCCCGGCAGGCCAGGCCACCTTGAACAGGTAGGGGTAGGCGCAGCGCACCCAGCGCCACGGCGCGAAGATCTGGCGGCGCAGGGTGCCGTCGCGGCGCAGCATGTACAATCCGTAAACCATGCCCAGGCTGATGGACCAGAAGGTGGACCAGACCACGCCCGTAACCCCGAGCCTGGGCAGGCCGAACCAGCCCAGGCCGAAGCCCAGGTCGCCCAGGGTGTTCACCACGGTGACCAGGATCATGGCGTAGAGCGGAATCATGACCTTCTTGCGCGAGCGGAACACGGCGTTCTGCACGATGAGCATGTAGTAGGGCGGCAGGGTGTACATGAACACCTTGAGCACGTATTCGGTCAGGGGGGCGATGTCTTGGGGCACCTGGAGCAGGCGCACGAACAGGCCCTTGGTCGGCAGCCCGACCAGCGGGAAGACGAGCCCGAAGACCAGGGACACGAGCAGGCACAGGCCGATGTAGCGTTCGGCGCGCAGCTTTCGGCCCGCGCCCAGCGACTGGCTGATGGCCGCCACGCCGCCGCCCGCCACAGCCGTGGCGATGACCAGGAAGAAGAACAGGGACTGGGTGATGATGCCCAGCGCCGCCTGCAGCCGGTGGTCGATCTGCCCGGCCACCCAGACGTCCACGAACCCGATGAGGAAGTGGAAGACCATCATCAGCATCTGCGGCCAGGACAGGGTCCAGATGAGGCGGGAGGTGCTCTGGGCGGGTTCGGTCTGCATGGGGTCCGTGGGTTTGGGGGTGTATTGCTGCCGCGTCTGGGCGCAAGCGGGTAATGTAGGCACGAATCGCGGTCTGCCAAGGGGCCTTGGCGGGATTTTCTTTGCCTGGAAATAGTGCTATGCTACAAAAAGCACAACTGGCGCCACACGCTATGTACTCTGCAGAACAAAGCGCCAGACAACGGAGGGACCATGAGCCGCACAAGCACATCCGCACAGGGTAGCGGGAATCCTGACAAGCCGGTCCTGCGCGTCCATCTTTGGCTGGAGTCCGAGGGCGGCATGCTTTTCGGCCTGGGCCGGGCGCAGCTGCTGGAAATGGTGGCGCTGCACGGCTCGCTCAACCAGGCCGCCAAGGTTCTGGGCATGAGCTACCGCGCGGCCTGGGGGCGCATCAAACGCACCGAGCAGGCCCTGGGCCAGCCGCTGCTGGTCAAGGCCAGCGGACGAAAGGGCTATGAGCTGACCCCATTGGCGGGTGATCTGGTGCGCGACTTCGCCGTCTGGCACCACGAGGTGGAGGAGTTCGCCCTGGCCCGCGCCCGGCAGCACCTGCCCTGGGACATCAAGGGCTTTGCCGTCAGCCCCGCCATTGAGGAGCCCGGCGTCTAGCTCCCCAGCGCCAGCAGCAAAGAACCTGAATCAAAGAACCAAGAGCAAAGAAAAGGGGCTGCCCTCGGCGTCCGGGCTTTAACAGCTTGCGGACGCCAGGGGCAGCCCCGTTGCGTTGTCTTATCTAGCGCCGGGGACGGCCACGGTCGCGGTCGCCGCCACGGCCACGGTCGCGGTCGCCTTCACGCGCGGGCGGGCGGCGGAAATCGTCGATGTTGACGGTCTCGCCAGCCTGCTCCATGAGCCAGGCCTTGCGCGAGAGACGGATGCGGCCATTGGCCTCCAGCTCAATGACCTTGACCCAGACCTCCTGGCCCAGCTGCAGCAGGTCCTCCACGCGCTCCACACGCTCCATGTCCATCTGGGACACGTGCAGCATGCCCTCGGCTCCGGGCAGAATCTCCACCAGGGCGCCCACTTCCAGGATCTTGCGCACGGTGCCCAGGTAGTTGCGGCCCGGCTCCGGGGTCTGGTCGTAGTATTGCACCATGGCCTTGGCCTTCTTCAGGCTCTCGCTGGTGGGGGCGAAGATGGCCACCTTACCGGAATCCTCGATGTCGATGGACGCGCCGGTCTCGGCGGTGATGGCTTTAATGTTTTTTCCGCCAGGTCCAATAACGCTCCTGATCTTTTCGGGATTGATGAACACCACCTCCATCTGCGGGGCCAGCTCGGAGAGCTGGGGCCGGGGCGCGGCCAGGCACATGGCCATGTGCTCCAGGATGTGCTGGCGGGCGTCGCGGCTCTGGGCCAGGGCGCGGCGCAGCACGTCGTAGGGGATGCCGCTCATGATCTTGATGTCCATCTGGATGCCGGTGATGCCGCGGGCGCTGCCGGCCACCTTGAAGTCCATGTCGCCGAGCGCGTCCTCGTCGCCGAGGATGTCGGTCAGCACGATGTACTCGTCGCCTTCCTTCATCAGGCCCATGGCGATGCCCGCCACAGGCTCCTTGATGGGCACGCCCGCGTCCATGAGCGCAATGCTCGCGCCGCAGATGGTGGCCATGGAGGAGGAGCCGTTGGAGTCCATGACCTCAGAGACCACGCGCAGGGTGAACGGGAAGTCGTCAGGGTTGGGCAGCACCGGGAGGATGGAGCGCTCGGCCAGTGCGCCGTGGCCGATGTCGCGGCGGCTGGGCCCGCGCAGGATGCGCACTTCGCCCACGCAGTACGGCGGGAAGTTGTAGTGCAGCATGAAGCGCTTTGTGTCTTCGCCCACCAGGGTCTCGATGCGCTGCTCGTCGCGGCTGCTGCCCAGGGTGACGACGGCCAGGGCCGTGGTCTCGCCGCGGGTGAACAGGGCCGAGCCGTGGGTCATGGGCAGGGTGCCCGCCTCGATGGACAGGGGGCGCACGGTGGTGGTGTCGCGGCCGTCGATGCGGATCTTTTCGGTCCGCACGCGCTCGCGCACGATCTTCTTCTCCAGGGTGCCGATGATGTTTCCAGCCTGGCGCAGGGCCTCGGAGTCGTCCGGGAACTTGGCGGCCACGGCGTCCATGGCCAGGACCTTGGCGACGGACTTGGCCTCGCGGCGCGGGCCTTTCTCAATCATGGCGAAGGCGGCCTTGAGGCCCGGGGTGGCGATCTCCTCGACAATGGCCTGCACGGCCTCGTCGACAACAGGGGCCACCACTTCAAGCTTGGGCTTGCCCACCAGCCCCCGCAGCTCGTCCTGGATGTCGAACATCGGGGTGAGCTGCTTGTGGGCCCATTCCAGGGCGTCGACTACCAGCTCCTCGCTCACGAAATTCGCGCCGCCCTCGACCATGACGATGGCCTCGCGGGTGGCGGCGAAGATGAGGTTCAGGCTGCTCTCGTTGGTGATCTGCTTGTAGCTGGGGAAGAGCACGAACTCGCCGTTCACGTAACCCACGCGCGCGCCGCAGATGGGGCCCTCAAAGGGCATGTGCGAGAGGTGCAGCGCGGTCGAGGCGCCGGTGATGGCCAGCACGTCGGGGTTGATGGTGTCGTCGGCGGAGAGGACCGTGGCGATGATCTGGACCTCGTCGCGGAAGCCCTTCTTGAACAGCGGGCGGATGGGCCGGTCGATCAGGCGGGAGACCAGGGTCTCGCGCTCGCTGGGGCGGCCTATCTCGCGGCGGAAGTAGCTGCCGGGGATGCGGCCTGCGGCGTACGACATCTCCTGGTAGTTGACGGTGAGCGGGAAGAAGCCGCGGTCGATCTCCAGGTGCTGGTTCACGGCTGTGACGTGCACGACGGTGCCGCCGGACTGGACCCAGACGCTGCCGCTGGCCTGCTTGGCCATTTTCCCGGTCTCCATGATGACGTCAAGGCCGCCGACCTTTGTGGTGAGGCGAGTGGGTGCAAAGGGTACTAGCATTGAAGCTCCTATCGATTTGCCGCCCTGACGCTGCTCGTGCCCGGAATTTTAGCCAGCTTGGGGAAGGGCTGTTGCGCGCCGGGCCGGTTCATGGCTCTTGTGCGCGCAAAAACACTTTCCGCAGCCAACTAAAGGGGGGCTTAGGTGAGTCCTGCGTCATGGGCGAGGTTTACGCGGACGCGACCTCCGCGCCCGTGGTGGTTGGTCCGCACGGGCAGGGGCCGAAACCCCCGCCCGCACGGGTCGTTGTACGTGGTCCTACTTGCGGAGACCCAGGCGCTCGATAAGCTCGCGGTAGCGCTGGACATCCTTGCTCTTCAGATACTTCAGAAGCTTCCTGCGCTGGCCGACCATGCGCAGCAGGCCGGTCTTGGAGTGGAAGTCCTTCTTGTGCACCTTGAAGTGCTCGGTGAGATAGGTGATGCGCTCGGTCAAAAGCGCAACCTGCACCTCCGGGGAGCCGGTGTCGCCATCGTGGGTCTTGTAGTCCTCGATGACCTTGGTCTTTCCTTCAGGCGTCATGACCACAGCAGTGTCCTCCTTTGCCGGATGCCGATCAAAGCGGTATCCGGGTAATGCCGGGAGCTTCCCCGATCAGGTCGTCGCGTCGCCTTCCGGCCACAGTCCACGCAGAATCATCCAGCGCAGCATGCCGTCCTTGGGGGTCGCCTGCGCCAGCGCAACCGGTTCGCCGCTTTCCTCGACCAGCATGACCTGCTCCCCGGGCTGCCCCAGAAGCTCTTGTCCGCTTGGTCCGCCCACCGGCAGCCAGGCCCCGTTCTTCACGAGGCCCGCCAGGGTGGGGGAAAGCACGATGGTGTGCCAGTGCGGGAGCATCTTGGCCAGCGGTATGACCCGCTGGGCAAAACGCTCCGGCTCGCCAAGAACCGCATCCAGGCTGTGGGCGTCTGCAAGCCGGTAGGGCTCGCAGGCTTCCCGCGTGAGCTGGGCCAGGGCTGCTCCGCAACCTAGCCGTATCCCCAAGCTGTGGACCAGGGATCGAATGTACGTGCCTGCCTGGCACCGCACCCTGAATCGTGCTGTGGGAAGCTCAATGTCCAGCGGTTCAACCTCGTGTATCTCAATGGTCTTCTCCTTGACCGGCACGTCCTCGCCCTTGCGGGCGAGTTCGTAGAGGGGCCTGCCCTCGTGCTTGGCCGCGGAGTATGCGGGCACCACCTGTTCCGTGAGGTCCTTCCAGGACAGGATGGCGGTCCGCACATCGTCTTGCGAAATATGGTCGAGCGGCGCTTCGGCCACCACCTTGCCTTCCATGTCGAAGGTGTCGGTGGTCAGGCCCAGGCGCATCTGCCCGGAATAGACCTTGTTGCCGCTGGTCAGATACCCGGCCAGCTTTGTGCCCCGGCCAAGCAGCACCAGCAGCACGCCCTCGGCCAGGGGGTCCAGGGTACCGGCGTGGCCGATCTTGCCCTGGCCCAGGCCGTGCTTGATGCTGTTCAGGCACCCGGCGGAGGTCGGCCCGCTGGGCTTGTTCAGCACCAGCAGCCCGTCCAGCTGGCCCTCGCTTCTCTTGCTGCGTCTGCCCACCGTCTACACCAGTCCGAGGCTTTCGCCAAGGGCTTCGATGAGGCGCACCTTGGCCGAGAGGATGTCGGCGCTGATGGTGCCGCCGGAGGCGTTGCGGTGTCCGCCGCCGCCGAACAGCGCGGCCACGGACTGCACATTGTCCGCACCGGAGGAGCGCATGCTGAACTTGAAGCCGCCGTCCGGCTCCTCGCGCAATATGACCGCAGCCCGCGCCCCGCGCAGCCGCCGCAGGAAGTTGACGATCTCCTCGCAGTCGGCCGCGCTTGTGCCGGTGCGCTCCATCATGCCCTGGGTGACAATGGCCACGGCCACCTGGCCGTCATAAAACAGCTCGGTGGTGGCGAAGCTTTCCCCCCACAGGCGGAAGCGGTTCACGCTCCACTGGTTGCGGATCTTGGCGTTGACCGCCCCGGGGTTCAGCCCCTGGCGGATGAGCCGCGCCGCCAACTCCATCACAGCCGGAGTGGTGTTGTCAAAGGTGAAGAAGCCCGTGTCCGTGACGATGCCGAGATAGATGGCCTCGGCCAGGGGGCCGACCATGGGAACCTCAAGCTCGTAGGCCAGGTCGGCGATCATGGCGCACACGGCCGGGTACCTGTCGTCCACCCAGTTGAACTGGCCGAACATGGGGTTGCCCAGGTGATGGTCCACATTGGCGATGGGCCGGGAGGCCATGACCCGGGAAAGCTCGTCGCCCACGCGGTTCGGGCTGCCGCAGTCCAGCACGAAGATCCAGTTGCCCTCGGCCCCGGCCAAGGTGTCGTGGATGGGTCCGGGCAGGGGCAGCCAGTCGAACTGGTGCGGCAGGCCGGAGCGGTTGTACAGGCTGAACTCCTTGCCCATGTGCTCCAGAATGTAGCCCAGGGCCACGGTGGAGCCGATGGCGTCGCCGTCCGGGTTGGCGTGCGAGGCCACCAGAAAGCTGTCCGTCCTGCGGATCAGGTCAGCTATCTGGGTGATCGGGCTTTGCATAGACCATGTCCTCAAGAAAGTCGTCGTGGGCGAAGCGCAGGTCCGGCAGGGAGCGCATGTTCAGCCGCCGGGCCAGGCCGGAACGCAAAAAGCCCTTGGCCTTGGTCAGGCCGTCCAGGGCCTCTTTGCGGCGCTCTTCGCCGCCGCCCACGGTGAAGCTCACCAGAGCGATGCTGATGTCCGCGTTGAGCTTGACCCCGGTGAGGCTGACCAGCTCCAGGCGCGGATCCGCGACCTCCTCCAGGAGCATGGTAGCCAGCTCCCGCAGGATGAGATCGGCCAGGCGGATGGACCGCCTGCTGCCTGAACTTTTCATTTACTCCTCCCCGCTGCTGCTGAACACTTCCGTGTCGCAACGCACAAGCTCCGCCGGGGAAATGGCCTCGACCATGGCGAGCGCCTTGGCCAGGCTGCTTTCCACCCTGGCAGTCTCCCCGGACACGGTGACCACGGCCAGCACCAACTTTTGGTGGGCCTCCTGGGCCTCAACCTCGCCCACGGCGCAGTTGAAGGTGTTGCGCAGCTTCTGCTTCAGGCTCTGGGCCACCTGGCGCTTGCCCTTCAGCGAGTCGTTGCCGTGCAGGCGGAATTCAAGCGTCATCACGCCGATGATCATGCGACCCCGTATTCAGTCCTATTACGCTCCGGCGCAGGCCCTATTCGAGCGTCCTGGCGACTTCCTTGGTCTCGAAGGCCTCGATGACGTCGCCGATCTTGATGTCGTTGAAGTTCTCCAGGCCCACGCCGCATTCGTAGCCCTTGGCCACTTCCTTGGCGTCGTCCTTGAAGCGCTTGAGCGAGCTGAGCGCACCCGTGTAGATGACGATGCCGTCGCGCAGCAGGCGCACCTTGGCCTGGCGGGTCAGCTTGCCGTCGACCACGCCGCAGCCGGCCACCATGCCCACCTTGGGCACGCTGAAGGTCTCGCGCACCTCGGCCTGGCCCAGGTAGACCTCCAGGATGTCCGGGGTCAGCATGCCGCTCATGGCGTCCTTGATCTCGCCCACAAGCTTGTAGATGATGTCGTAGAAGCGGATCTCCACGTGCTCGCTGTCGGCCATGTCCTTGACCTTGGCCGTGGGACGCACGTTGAAGCCGATGATGATGGCCTGGGAGGCCGTGGCCAGCAGGATGTCCGACTCGGTGAGGCCGCCGGTTGCGCCGTGCACCACCTGGATCTTGACCTCTTCGGTGGAGAGCTTGTTCACCGCCTCGGTGATGGCCTCCAGCGAGCCCTGCACGTCGGCCTTGAGCACCAGGTTGAGCGTCTTGACCTCGTTGGCGGGCTTGGACAGCAGGAAGGACTCCAGCGTGAGCTTGCTCTTGCCAACCATGTCCTTTTCGCGCTGCTTGGCGGCCCTGGTCTCGGCGATGCGGCGGGCCACCTTGTCGTCGGCCACGACCACGAACTCGTCGCCGGCCTCGGGCACCACGTCAAAGCCCTGGATCTCGACGGGAATCGCCGGTCCGGCCTGCTTGATCTTGCGGCCCTGGTCGTTGAACATGGCGCGCACCTTGCCGTGCACGGTGCCGCAGACAAAGGCGTCGCCGTTCTTCAGGGTGCCGTCCTGGATGAGCACGGTGCCCAGCGGGCCGCGTCCCTTGTCCAGCTTGGCCTCCACGATGTGCCCGCGCGCGGGCTTGGCCGGGTTGGCCTTGAGCTCCAGCACCTCGGCCTGGAGCACGATCATTTCGAGCAGTTCGTCCAGGCCGATGCGCTGCTTGGCCGAGACATTGGCGAAGATGGTGGTGCCGCCCCATTCTTCCGGCACGAGGTCGAACTCGGCCAGCTCGCGCTTCACGCGGTCGGGGTTGGCGCCTTCCTTGTCGATCTTGTTCACCGCGACCACGATGGGCACGCCTGCGGCCTTGGCGTGGTTCACGGCCTCGCGGGTCTGGTCCATCACGCCGTCGTCGGCGGCGACCACGAGCACCACGATGTCCGTCACCTGTGCGCCGCGGGCGCGCATGGCGGTGAAGGCCTCGTGGCCCGGGGTGTCGAGGAACACGACCTCGCCCCGTGTGGTGGCCACGTGGTACGCGCCGATGTGCTGGGTGATGCCGCCCGCCTCGCCCGAGGCGATGCTGGTCATGCGGATGGCGTCCAAAAGCGAGGTCTTGCCGTGGTCGACGTGGCCCATGATGGTGACCACCGGCGGCCTGGGCTTCAGGTCCTCCACGGTGTCCGGGCTGCTGGCGGACAGGAACTCCTGCTCATCAAAGGAGACGTTCTCCACCTCGTGCCCGAACTCGTTGGCGAGCAGGGTGGCGGTGTCCATGTCCAGCGCCTGGTTGATGGTGGCCATGACGCCCATGGCGAACAGGGCCTTGATGATGGCCTGGGCCTTGACGCCCATCTGGTGCGCCAGGTCGGACAGTCGGATGTGCTCGTCGATGCGGATCTTGCGCTTGCCGACGGGCTTGATCTCCTCGCGCTGCTCCACGCCGCCGCGGTGCTTCTTGCCCCGGCGCGAGGACTTGAGGCGCATGGGCGACTCGCCGTCCTCGGACACAACGGGCGCAGGGGCGAAGTTGGTCTTCTTCTTGGCGGCCGCGCCTGCGGCCTTGCGGCGATCCTCTTCGCTGCCGCCGCCCGGGGTGAATTCCACCACGCGATGCGGCTTTCTGCGGGCGCGGTCCTCGCCTTCCTTGGGCGGAACCACCGGCGCGATGCCAGCCCCGCCTGGAGCGGCAGGACGCTGCTGGCCGTAGCTGCTGCCAGGAGCGCTGCTGGGCGGTCGCTGCTGGCCGTAGCTGCTGCCTGGGGCGCTGCTGGGCGGACGCTGGTAGCCGCCTGGTGCGGGCGGACGCTGACCCTGCGCGCCGCCGCCGTAGCCGCCGCCGCGAGGGCCGTCGGCCTGGGGGCGAACGCCGCCGGGGTGCGGGGTGTAGGGCCGTGCGCCGCCGTCATGGCCGGCGGAGAATTCAGGACGCCTGGACGCGGGCTGCGGCGGCGGCGGAGTGCTGCCGGGCTCGGGCCGGGAGATGATGCGCACCTGGGGCGCGGCGGGAACGATGACCTCGCGCTTGGGCTTGCGCTTGCGCTTGCCGTCCTCGTCCAGCTCTTCGGTCGGGCTGGGCTGGGCGGCCTTGGGCTCGGACGAAGCGTCGGACGTCGCGGACGGGGGCGTTGCGGACAGGGACCCTTCGGCAGAAGATGCCGGGGCAGGGGACTCGGTCCCGGCGGGTTTGGCCTTGGCCTCGGCCACGGGGGATGCCGCAGGCTTGTCCACCGGGGCTTGCGGCTGGGCAGCGGCTTCCGCCACAGCCTCCACGAGCGCTTCGGCGCGGACATTGGCCTGGGGCTCCGGCTGGGGCTCCGGCCTAGCCACGATCCTGGCGGTCTGGGGTTCGGCCTTGGCTTCAGGCGCCGCTTCCGGGGCCTTGGCCTCGGTTTCGGCCTTGGGCTCGGCCTTCGCATCGACCGGGGTCTCCTGGCGGCTGATGATGCGCGCGGGCTTGTCCACGGGTTTGTCTGCGGGCTTGTCGGCGGCCTCGACCACGCGGGCGGGCTTGGGGGCCTCGGCTTCCGGCTGCACGGCCTGGGCGGCCACAGCGGGCGTCTCGTCCCCAGGGTGCTGCGCCGATGGCTGTGCCGCAGGTTTCGCCGCAGCGCTCGGGGCCGGGGCCTCGGCGCTATTGGCCGCCTTATCGGCCGCCGCAGGTGTAGACTCCTGCTCGCCGGGCTTGGCCTTGCGGCTGCGCACGATGACGTCGCCCACCTCGCGGCGCACGACCTCGTTCTTGGCGGCGGGCTGGCCGCGCAGAGATTGACGGAGCCTGTCGGCCTCCTCGTCCTCCAAGGTGCTCATGAAGGTTTTAACCTGGATGTCCATGTCCCGCAGCTGCTGCAGGATCTCCTTGTGGCCGATGCCAAGTTCGGCCGCCAGGTCCTTCACTTTGAGCTTTGTCACCATTCATGTTCCCCTTGTTAACGCTTCTTCCGCCCGTCGCCTCGGCGGAGAAATCTCTCGCGGCATTCGGCCTGGTCGCAGACGTACAGCCCTTTTCCGGGCATCCTGCGCCGGGGATCGGGCACAAACCCGTTCCCCGCGTCCTGTTCCTCTCCGGCCTTGGCCGCCCGGACATGCCGGAGCAGCTGGGCTTGCGGCAGGCGGCGTCTGCAGATGCAGCACATGCGCACCGGCCCGGCAACGCTCTTCGCCCGTCCGTTTTCGGACTCCACAGCCTGTTGTCCGTCTCCGGACATCAGGGCCGCCTATTCGGCTCCGGGAGCGTCCGGGGCCGTTTCCTCTTTTTCTGCGTCTTCAGCTTCAATGGGCGCCAGGCCCAGGATGTTGATGGCTGCGCGCATGTCGCGGATCTTGTCCGGAGTCATGCCCTCCACAGCCAGAAGCTCTTCCTCGCTGGCCGCAACCAGCTGGGCGGTGGTCTCAAAGCCCGCAGCGAAGAAGGCCTCCATGGCCACCTCGGCCACGCTGGCCAGCTGGTCCATGCCCTTCTTGTCGGCATTGAGCTCGCCGTAGCGGCTCTCGGTGAATATGTCGATCTTCCAGCCCAGCAGCTGCGCAGCCAGCTTCACGTTTTGTCCCTTGCGGCCAATGGCCAGGGTCAGCTGGTCGTCGGGCACCACGACTTCGAGGGTCTTCTCCTCGTCGTCGACCATGATGCGGCTGATGACGGCCGGGGACAGGGCGTTCTGGGCGTAGACGGCGATGTCCGGGCTCCAGACCACGATGTCGATGCGCTCGCCCTTGAGCTCCTGCACGATGTTCTGGATGCGCGAGCCGCGGATGCCCACGCAGGCGCCCACGGGATCGACGTCGCGGTCGCGGGAGCTGACGGCGACCTTGGCGCGCAGGCCGGGGTCGCGGGCCACGCCCATGATCTTGACGGTGGAGTCGAAGACCTCGGGCACCTCGCGGGCGAAGAGCGCGCCCATGTAGTCCGGGTGCGAGCGGGAAACCACGATCTGCGGCCCGCGCGACTCCTTCTGGACCTCGATGATGTAAGCCTGGATGCGGTCGCCGCGCTTGTAGCGTTCGCGCGGAATCTGCTCGTCCTTGGGCAGCAGCGCCTCGGTGCGGCCCAGGTTGATGATCCAGCCTGTGCGGTCGCGCCGCTGGACGATGCCGGAGACGATCTCGCCCTTGCGCTCGCGGTACTCCTCGTAAATGATCTCCTGCTCGGCGTCGCGCATGCGCTGGATGATGACCTGCTTGGCGCTCTGCGCGGCGATGCGGCCCAGGTCCTCGATCTTGACCCGGAAGCCCATCTCGTCGTCGAGATTGATGTTCGGGTCGTGCTCGCGGGCCTCGGCCAGGGTGATCTCGCTGATGGGGTCGTTGATCTTGGTCACCACGACCTTGAACTGGTAGACCTGAATCTCTCCCAGCTCCTCGTTGAACGTGACCTCGATGTCCATCTGGTCGCCGTACTTGCGGGCCACGGATGACCGCACGGCCTCTTCCAGGGTGTCGATGAGCAGGTCGCGGTCGATGCCGCGGTCCTTGCTGATCTGGTCTATTGTCTTCTTCAGTTCCGAGCTCATGGCGCTCCCTCCGGTGCCGCCCGGCGTCCGGTTTTGAGTCCGGCGCGCGTGGGCGAGAGATAATGCGTCTGTTTCCGCCGCCCGCGAAGGCCCTTTCAAAGGCCGCGCTCAGGCGGTGGTGGATGAAAACACGTTTGCGGCGCCAGCCCCTATGCGCTTGCGCCTGGAAATTCATGCACGAGGTGGGCGGTCTTCACATGCTCCCACGCCACGCGGGTGCGCACGCCGACCTCGTCCACCACAAGAAAATCCGGTCCTGCCTCGGCCAGAATCCCGCGCAGGTGGCGGCGGGAGTCCTGGGGCTGGTGCAGGCGCACATCCACGGTGCGGCCCAGGTAGGCTTCAAGCTGCCCCGGGGAGAAAAAGCGGCGCTCCAGCCCGGGGGAGGAAACCTCCAGCACATACGCGCCAGGCACGGCGTCCTCGGCCTCCAGCACGGCGCCCAGATGGCGGCTGACCTGGGCGCAGGCGGCGATGGTCACGCCGGGGATAACGCCCGTGCGCTGCGCCCCGCCGTCCAGCTCGGCCTCGCCTTCCCCGACCCTGGTGGACTCTGTGGATTCGGCGACAGCCGGAGCGTCGATGTACACCCGGACGACCATGCGGCTGCCGGCTGAGGCGAACTCAACACCCCAGAGCTCAACCCCAAGGGTGCTCACCGCCGGGCCGATGATCCCGGTGAGCCTTTCTGCGAGGGGTGTTTTCGTCATGCCTGTGCGTCTCCGATCCCGGTTCCTGAAAACAAAAAAGTGGACCAAAAGGCCCACCATCTCTCGAGGAACCAACGAGGTTCAGGCGGTCAAATCCCTTAAGGCCATGGAGCGGGTGACGAGGATCGAACTCGCAACACCGAGCTTGGGAAGCTCGTACTCTACCGTTGAGCTACACCCGCCCGCACGGCCCTATCTAGTCGCGCGTTATGCCATTGTCAACGGAAAAGCGGTTGTGCGCAAGCATTTCTTCGGGCCGCGTCAGCCGGGTATTTTCACCGGGTGGCCCAGGGCCGTGGCCGGGTCGTGGCGGGTCTGGCGGGGGGCGTTTGGCCGATTTTCTGGCTCACAACTTGCATGAATGTGGGCAGCACAGGAGGACATGATGCGCGAAAGCATGAGCAGCGCTCTTTTTGGAGCCATGACCAACGAGCACCGGCTCGACGTCATCGCCAATAATCTGGCGAATGCGAGCACCAACGGCTACAAGAAGGACTCGTACGCCTTTCAGGATACGTTCCAGCGCTTCGCCCACGACTATCTGGTCGACAACAAGCCCTACGTGCGCGCCGAAAACATCTTTCCCAAGCCCTACATCGAGGCGCGCACCAGGATGAGCGGCCAGTTTTCCGACATGTCCCAGGGCAGCATGCAGCCCACGGGGAATTCCCTGGACATCGCCCTGGTGGGCGATGGGTTCTTCAAGGTGCGCACCCCCACGGGCGACTTCATGACCAGAAACGGCAGCTTCACCCTTTCCTCTGATGGCCGGCTCATCACCGAGCAGGGCTTCGAGGTCCTGGGCGGCGGCAGCGCCATCACCCTGCCGCGCGACAACAAGATAGACATCGACGCCAAAGGGGTCATCAGCGTGGACGGCAACCAGGTCGGCACCCTTGACCTGGTCAACGTCTCCGACCCCAAGTCCATCGAAAAGGTCGGCAAGAACCTGTTCCAGATCCGCAAGGGCAGCAAGGCCACGGAGGCGCCGGCTGATAATCTGCAGGTCCAGCAGGGCTACCTGGAAAAGTCCAACGTGGAGATCGTGGGCGAGATGGTGAACATGATGGAGGCCCAGCGGGCCTTTGAAATCAACCAGAAGATCATGACCACCACGGACGGCATGGAATCCCTCGTCATCAACAAGGTCGGCCAGGCTGGCTAGGCTGTCATTATTTCAGGAGGATAACAGTTATGATGCGTTCGCTTTGGACCGCCGCCACCGGCATGATCGCCCAGCAGACCCACATCGATGTGCTCTCGAACAACCTGGCCAACGTGAACACCGTCGGCTTCAAGAAAAGCCGCGCCGAGTTCGAGGACCTCATGTACCAGACCATGAGCATCGCCGGCACGCTCAATGAGGGCGGCAACCGCCTGCCCACGGGCTTCCAGGTCGGCATGGGCGTGCGCCCGGTCACCGTGCACAAGTTCTTCTCCCAGGGGTCCTTCCAGAACACCGGCAACCAGCTGGACATCTCCATCGAGGGCCAGGGTTTCTTCAAACTGAACCAGAACGGCAACGACGTGTACACCCGCGCGGGCAACTTCAAGCTCGACAACAACGGCCGCATCGTCAACGCCAACGGCTACCCCCTGCAGCCGGAGTTCACCGTGCCCTCGGGCACCTCCACCGTGGTCATCACCGAGAAGGGCCACCTCTCGGCCATGGACAAGGCCGGCACCGAACTGGCCGGGACCGACATCACCATCTACAACTTCGCCAACCCCTCCGGCCTGACCGCCCAGGGCCGCAACCTCTACACCGAGTCTGACGGAAGCGGCGCGGCCACCTCGGGCACACCCGGCGACACCAACTTCGGCACCCTGGCCCAGGGCTTTTTGGAAAGCTCCAACGTGGAGATGGTGGACGAAATGGTTGGGCTCATCATCGGCCAGCGCGCCTATGAAGTGAACTCCAAGGCCCTGACCACCGCAGACACCATGCTCCAGACCGCTATCAACGTGAAGCGCTAGGACTGACAAGGGGAGGCGACCATGCACTGCGCACACGAGCAACACCGCCCATCCGGCCCCGGCCCGGAGCCGGGCCTGGTGCGCGCCGCCGCGCCGAGGTCGTCCGCCCTGGCCGCCCTGGCCGTGTCCTTCCTGGCCCTGGCCGTGCTGCTGCTGGCCGCCAGCCCCGCTGCGGCGCAAACAGCTCAGGACTGGCGCATCCAGGTGCGCAACGCCGCCTGCGTGTCCGGAGCGGTGGTCCACCTGGGCGAGATAGCCGAGGCCAGCCACAACATCCCTTCTGAATTGTGGAAGGAGCTCTCCACCAAGCCTTTGTGGCCCGCACCGGAAAAGGCCGGTCACCAGACGGCCCTGACCCGCGAGCGGCTGCTGGGCATGCTGCGCCACTACCTGGGCGATGTGGCCGGAACCTTTGGGCTGCCGCAGCAGCTTGTGGTGCAGCGCGGGGGCAAGGCAGTGGATGGCGTCACCCTGGCGCGCAAGACCGTTGACTTTTTGACAGCCGGGGCGGCCGGCCAGCGCGGCGATCTGGAGATCAACGATCTGCGCACCCCGGACTATGTCTTTCTGCCGCACCCCGGCGACCACCTGAACGTGACCATGGACGGGGCCGTGCGGCCGGGCCGCAACAACCTGATCTTCGAGGTCATCTCCGGCGAGGGCAAGGCCACGCGCCGCTTCGCCGGGTCGGCCTTTGTGAACCTTTGGCGGCCCGTGCCCTGCGCCACCAGACCCATCAACCGCCTGGAGCTTTTGACCCCGGACATGGTTACCTTCAAGCGCAAGAACATGGCTTACCAGCAGAAGGCCTGGGACGGCAGCGGCGGCCCCTGGCGCGTGGCCAAAAGCGTGGGCACGGACCAGGTCATCACCATCGAGAGCATCGAGCCGGTGCCGGTCATCGCCAAGGGCGGGCAGGTGAACCTCGTGTACGAGGGCACCAACATCCGCCTGACCGTGAAGGCCGTGGCCCTGGCCGACGCGGGCATAGGCCAGCTGGTCCAGGTGCGCAATGTGCAAAGCAACAGGAACATAACGGGAACCGTGCTGGATTCCGAGACCGTGCTGGTCCACTAGCCTGTTTACGGCTTCTATTATTAGAGGATGCGACCATGAAGAAAATTCTGCTGATCCTGGCCCTGGTTTCCGTTCTGCCCGGCTGCGCCGTGGAGAACAGGCCCATGCCCGCGCCCATTCTGACGAACCCGAACGCCATCGAGGCCGAGCCGGTGAACAACCCGGCCTCGCTCTACGAGGCCGGGCAGTCAGACTTCCTGTTTGATGACAACCGGGCCAACAAGGTGGGCGACATCGTCATGGTTCTCGTCACCGAGACGACCAACGGCAAGAACAAGTCCGACACCACGGCCCAGAAGTCCAACACCAACACCTATGGCATCACCGCCATGCCCAGCACCGGCCTTTACGGCGCCCTGGGCAAGGTGGTGCCCGGCGTGACGGCTGTGGGCAACCCCGGGGTGGGCGCCAGCAGCGTGAGCAATTTCGTGAGCACGGGCGAGACCAAGCAGGAGACCTCGCTGACCACCACCGTGGCCGCCCGGGTCATCCGCATGCTGCCGGGCAAGGTCATGCAGGTGGAGGGCGCGCGCCAGATCCGCATCAACGCCGAGACCCAGATCCTGGTTGTGCGCGGCCTGGTGCGCCAGCGCGACATCGACTCCAAGAACACCGTTGCCTCCTCGGCCCTGGCCGACGCCAAGATCGAAGTCTACGGGCAGGGCATGCTCACCGACAAGCAGCGCGCCGGCTGGCTGTCCAGGCTTCTGGACAACGTCTGGCCTTTCTAGCCGCGCCACAAGGGAGACTCTCATGACCAACGACGCACGCACCATAAGCCGCCGCAAGGAACTGGCCCGCACCCTGGCCCTGATTCTGCTTTGCCTGGCCGTGCTCATCATCGCCGGGACCGAACCGGCCCGCGCCGTGCGGCTGAAGGACATCGCCAGCTTTTCCGGCGTGCGCAACAACGAGCTGGTGGGTTACGGCCTGGTGGTCGGCCTCTCCGGCACGGGCGACGGCACCACCAACGAGTTCACCATCCGCTCCATGACCAACATGCTGGAGAAGATGGGCGTGAGCGTAAACCCGGCCAACCTGAAGCCCAAGAACACCGCAGCAGTCATGGTCACGGCCAAGATGCCCGCCTCGACGCGGCCCGGTTCGCCCATCGACGTCACCGTGTCCAGCGTGGGCGACGCCAAGAGCCTGTTCGGCGGCGTGCTGCTCATCACGCCCCTGCGCGGGCTGGATGGCAATGTCTACGCCGTGGCCCAGGGCTCCATGACCCTGGGCGGCTACTCGGCCGAGGGCCAGGCCGCATCGACCCAAAAGAACATCACCACCGTGGCCAACATTCCAAATGGCGCAACCGTGGAGCGCGAGGTGCCCTTCGAGTTCAACAAGCAGGAGGGGCTGACCATCAACCTTTCCGGCACGCCGGACTTCGGCACGGCCATGCAGGTGGTCAACCGCATCAACGCCGCCATTGGCGGCAACGTGGCCAAGGCCCTGGACGGCGCCACCATCAAGCTGGCGGTCCCCTCCCGGTTCCAGGGCAACCTGGTGCCACTCATGGCCTCGCTGGAGAACCTGGAGATCTCGCCCGACTCCCGCGCCAAGGTGGTGGTGGACGAGAAGACCGGCACCGTGGTCCTGGGCGGCAACGTGCGCCTGACCAGGGTCGCCGTGGCCCACGGCAACCTGCAGATCGTGGTGGCCGAGACCCCCAACGTGAGCCAGCCAAACGCCTTCTCCGGCGGCACCACCCAGGTGACCCCGGAAACCAACGTGAAGATCAAGGAGCAGAACAACCGCCTGCTGCTCATGGAGGGCGCGACCCTGCAGGAGCTGGTGGACGGCCTGAACTCCGTGGGGGCCACCCCGCGCGACCTGATCTCGGTGTTGCGCAGCCTCAAGACCGCCGGCTCCCTGCATGCAGACCTGGAGGTCCTCTAACATGGCGGACTTGACCATGGACGCGAACCTGGCGTCCAAGAAGGCCCAGGACAGCGAACTGGTGCAGCTCCAGACCCAGGTGAACCGCCTGCGCAGCGACCTGACCCCCGGAGTCTCCAAGGAAAAGAAGCTGCGTGAGGCCTGCACCAAATTCGAGGCCGTGTTCATCAGCAAGCTTTGGGAGCAGATGCGCGCCACAGTGCCCAAGAACGGCTACCTGAATTCGCCCCAGGAAGACATGTACCGCTCCATGTTCGACCGGGATTTTTCCGAAAAGCTGGCCAAGGACGGCGGCATCGGCCTGGGCGACATGCTCTACGGCCAGCTCAAGGGCCAGCTCAACAACACCGCCAAGACCACCAAATCCGATGGCGCGGCCTCCGTGGCGGCGGGAACGGCGGTTGCGGGGCAGGACGCGGCCACAGAGAGCGCCGCCACGACGCAGACCGCCGGGACGGCCACGACGCTTGGAGCAAAGCCGCTCAACCCCCTGCCCAAGCGCACGCAGGCTGCGGCTCCGACCGGCCCGGCCTCGGTGTCGGGGGATGTCATGCCTGATGTCGAGGCTCTGGCCAAGCGCATCGAGGATGCCTACGACCGCCGGGCCCAGTCCGCAGGCAGCGGTGGCGCGGCCACTGGCCGCAGATTTGCAGTGATTGGCTAGAACAGGTCCCGCCGCCTTTGGCCAGGATGCGTTAGCTTGTTGAGAATGCTGAAGTTCAAACATGTTACAGGAAAGGGAGGAGGCCGCCATGCTGCAACTCATCCAGGAAAATTTGTCCCGCCAGGTTCATGCGCTGGAGCTTCTTGCCACCCTGCTTGAAGAAGAATTTGCCGCACTCATGGATCGGCGCCCCCAGGACGTGAGCGTCCTTGAGATCTCCGTGCAGGATCTGATGCGCCAACTCATGATCGAGCGTCTGCAGCTCAGGCGCTTCATCGGCAGGGGCTTTCCCGGGCTGGAGCGCCTGCGCGACGTGATGGCGAAGCTCCCGGCCGAAACCGCCGCCAAGATCAGCGCCGACCTGGCCGAACTGGACAAGACCGAGCAGCTGTGCGCCATGCAGGCCGACAAGAACCGCCAGTTGGCCCTGGGCCTCTACGACCAGAGCATGCAGCTTTTGACGCATCTGCACACGGCCATCCAGCCCAGCCGGGGCGACGTGTACGGCAAGCGCGGACGCTACGCCAAGCCGCCCCAGGCCCAGGCCAGCTTCTTCAGCGGGAGGCTTTAGATGTTCGGAGCCAACTCCATTCTCGACATCGGGCGCACAGCGCTCTCTGCCGCCCAGGCCGCCATCTCGGTGACAGGCGAGAACATCGCCAACGTCAGCACCGAGGGCTACAGCCGCCGCACCGTCCGCCTGGCCGAAGGCTACAACATCAACTCCAGCGTCGGCCAGATCGGCACGGGCGTGCAGGTCGCGGCGATCCAGCGCAACTTCGACCAGTACGTGGAAAGCCAGTACTACAGCCAAGCCACCCAGCGCGACCGCTGGGACGCGCTCTACACCCAGCTTCAGGGCACGGAGAGTCTGTTCAACGAGTCCCAGGGCTATGGCTTGAGTTCGAGCCTGTCCACATTTTTCGACAACTGGGAGAACCTGACCCAGAGGCCCGAGGATTCGGGCAGCCGCAGCCAGGTCATTGAGAGCGCCCAGACCCTGGTCTCCACCCTGCGCCAGGCCGACGCCGACCTGTCCCAGATGCAGCTGAAGACCGACACGGCCATCACCCAGGAAGTGTCCAACACCAATGACATCATGAAGCAGATCGCGGACTTGAACACGCAGATCAAGATCCACAGCGCGTCCGACTCAAACAACGCCAACCAGCTCATGGACCAGCGCAGCCAGCTCGTGCGCGACCTGGCGCAGATCGTGGACATCAACTACATCGACAAGGGCAACGGCAACGTCACCATCACCACCGAGGCCGGCCAGACCCTGGTGGACAACGAGCAGTACTTCTCCCTGTCCTACGAGGCCCCGCAGGCCACCGCAGCGCTCAAGTCGGATTCGAAATTTGACGGCAACGTGTATTTCTCGGGCAGCGACAACCTTGAGTACACCCTGGAGATAACCAGCAACGCCGCAACCAACTTCACGGTCAGCAACGCCGCCGCCGCCGCCACCTTCCGCGTTTCTGTGGACGGCGGCAAGACCTGGCTCAAGAACTCCGACGGCTCGGACCAGCAGTTCTACGCCCGGCCCGAGGACAACATGGTCCAGGTGGGCAACATCCAGATCTGGTTCGGCAGCGGCAAGGACTCTTCCGTGACGCCCGACACGACCTTCACCAAGGGCGACCGCTTCACCATCGTGCCCAAGAAGGCCGTGTACTGGAACGAGAACACCTCCACCAAGGAGATCATTTCGCCCGCGACCAGCCTGAGCGGCGTGGACAACCCCTCAAGGCTCTCCGGCGGCAGCCTTGCGGGCCTGTGCAATTTCAAGGACGACTACGTGGGCAAGTACCGCGAGACCCTGGACGCCACCGCCGAAAGCCTGATCTGGGAGATCAACCGCCGCCACAGCCAGGGTGTGGGTCTACAGAAGCTGACCGACGTGCAGGGCACTTACTCCGTGGCCAACGACAACCGCGCCCTGGCCAGCGCCTCCTCCGGCCTGGATTACGGCAGCAAGCTCACCGCTGGCAGCGCCAACCTGTACATCTACAACGCCAGCACCGGCCTGCTCATCTCCGGCGCGGCCCTGGACTTCAGCGACGCGGCCGGCCAGCAGAACTTCGACCCCGCCACCACGACCATAGGCGACGTCAGCGCCGCCGTGAACCGCACCTTCGGCAACTACCTCACGGCTTCGGTGATCAACCACAAGCTGACCATTTCGACCAAGCCCGGCGTCGACTGCAACTTCGCCTTCGGCACGGACTCCTCTGGCCTGGTGGCGGCCCTGGGGCTGAACACCTTCCTGGACGGCTCCAGCTGCAGCGACATTGAGGTGAACAGCAAGATCATCACGGATCAGGACAACCTCTGCACCGGGCACGTGAACGGCGCGGGAGAGGCCAACCAGGGCGACGCCACAACGGCCACGTCCATTTCCGACCTGCGCGACACGAAAATCGACATAACCACCGTGCGCGGCGGCACCGTGAGCCAGAGCGTGGTCAAGTACTACGACAGCCTAGTGGCCACCGTCGGCTCGGACACCTCCACGGCGCAGTACAACTACAAGTACAAGAAGACCCTGGCGGGAGACCTCGACGACCGCCAGCAGTCTGTCGCCGGCGTCAACCTGGACGAAGAAATGGCAGCCCTGGTCAAGTACCAGCATGCCTACACGGCCGCAGCCAAGCTCATCACCACCGCAGACCAGATGCTGCAAACACTGCTTGGAATGAAGTCCTAGGCCAGGAGGAACAACATGTTCCGCATCTCGCAGAATCAGCTGTACAGCCAGTACCTCAGGGGCATGAACGGTTCGCTCAGCAGCCTTGTCGAGTCGAACCTGCAGGCGCAGACCCAGAAGCGCGTGAACAAGCCCTCGGACGACCCCACGGCCACGGCGCGCATCATGGACCACCGCGATACCTTGGCCGCCTACGGCCAGTACCAGACCAACCTGGACACGGCCACGGGCTGGCTCAACATGAGCGACTCCACCCTGTCCCAGGTTTCGACCATCATCTCCCGGGCCAAGGAACTGGCCGAGGAGGCCTCCACCGGCACCGTTTCCGCGGACAACCGCCAGCAGATCAGCTACGAGGCGCGCCAGCTCTTCGACCAGCTTCTTGAGCTGAGCAACATGCAGTACGAGAACAAGAGCATCTACGCCGGGCAGAAGACCGACCAGAACGCCTTCCGCGAAGTGCTTTGGATGACCACCAACGATTCCACGCTGACATCAGGCAACAGCTTCCAGATCGACGGCTTCTCCAAGCAGACCACCCTGGTGCAGTTCACCGACTCCACCGGCGCAACGGCGTCGGGCGGAAAGATCAACATGAGCGACCCGAACACCCGCGTGCGCTACAGCATCGACGGCGGCAAAACCTTCCTGACCGACGGCACCGTGACCACGGACCCCACCACCGGCAAGGTGCTGCTGACCCTGCCCAAGAGCGGAGCCTCGGTGACCTTCGACCACGACGCCCAGGTGCGCGTCACCAGCACCGCCGACACCAACGACGCCAAGGGCTCCTGGCTCTGGCTGCGGCCCTCGGCCGTGTATCAGGGCGACGACGCCGACGCCATCAAGGTCACCTCCATGGGCGCCGGCACCGAGTCGATCAAGAGCCAGGCTTCCGGGGCATTTCCTGGCAGCACGCTGGTGCGCATCGACAACACCACCACCCTGGATGGCAACATCAACTATTCCTACAGCATGGACAACGGTCTGTCCTGGGTCACGGGCAACACCGTGGCCGCGGACTCCACCGCCAGCAACGCCCTGCTCAACGTGGCCGGGGGCGGCGTGCTCACGCTGAACTCAAACGGCGGAAACGCGCTCCAGGCCGGGGCGCAGTTTGTGATCTCGCCGCGCTCCGCCGCCATCACCCTGCAGGTGAACGTCAGCGAGACCGTGCGCATCAACGACGTGGGCAAGGACATCTTCGGCGGCATCTACCAGAACCCGGACCTGGTGTCGGGCAACGGCGGGAATCGCCTGGCGCTCACCAGCAGCAACGCCGCTGCGGTGTTCGACGCCAATTCCACGAACTTCATCACCAGCAACAGCGGGGTGGTCACCAAGAATCTATTCGAGACCATGGGCAACCTGGTGGCCTTTTTGGAGACCAACACCCAGACCGGCGTGCAGCAGTGCCTGGCCAGCCTCAAGACCTCGCAGCAGCAGATACTGACCAGCGTGGCCAGCGTGGGCGGCCGCGAGAACCGGCTCAACATCACCTCGAACATCTTGTCGAACCTGACGCTGAACGAAAACGAGCGCATCAGCGCGGAGGAGGACATCGACATCGGCGAGCTCATGACCAAGCTCTCCATGCAGCAGACGGTCTACCAGGCCGTGCTCAAGTCCTCGTCCATGATCATGCAGATGAATTTGATGTCGTACTTATAACGCTCGTTCCGGGCTGGACTTTCCCCCAGCCCTCAGATAGCTTGCCACCAGCCGCAGCCTGCTGGCCTGGCATCCTGAAACGACAAGCGGAGATTCGAGGAAACATGCTCATCCTCACACGGCGGCCCGGAGAAAGCCTCTATCTGGGCGAAAACATAAAGCTCAAGGTGTTGAGCATCCAGGGAAAGCAGATCAAGCTCGGGCTTGAAGTGCCCGAAGACATGACGGTGTACAGGGAAGAAGTGTACCTCAAGATCAAAGAGCAGAACAGCCTGGCCCTGGAGGCCAGTCAGCAGGATCTGCTCGCGGCGGCGTCGTTATGGCAGGAAGAAGCAAAAAAATAATCATCCGGACGAAGCTGGGCGAGCGGGAAATCGCGCGTGACAGCATCATTTATTTCCCGCACGGGCTCATCGGCCTGGACGACAAGCGCGAGTTTGTCCTGATCCAGGTGCGCGAGAACTCCCCGTTCCTGCTCTTGCAGTGCGTCACCGATCCGGGCCTGGGCCTGCTCGTGGCCGACCCCTATCCCTTCCTGCCCAGCTACAACGTTAAGCTCGAAGGGCCGGAGAAGAAGATCTTGTGCGTGGAGAGCATCCGCCAGATCGCCGTGCTCGTCACCGTGACCATTCCCAAGGACAGCCCGCAGGAGACCACCCTGAACCTTTCCGGCCCGATCATCCTGAACACCAATGCGCGCCTGGGCCTGCAGGCCCCGCAGATGGACGCCGACCACCCCACGCATTTTCGCCTGGTGGACGCGCAGCGCGCCCAGAAGCCCGCGCCGGAATAGCGTTTTTTTTCCGCCCGCCGCACCCCGTCCACAAAACACAAAGCCCCCCCTGGCAGCCTTCTGCCTGGGGAGCCTCCATCTTTCCCGCCTGTGCCGGGGCGATCCCGGCACGCGGAGCTATCTGATGAGGTCGATGTCCTCGCGGATCAGGTTGGCTGCGGCCTTCTTAATGTCCGGCTTGTAGGTGCCGCTCTGCACCTGTTCCTTCAGGGTGCGCACCTTTTCAGCGCGCGTGTCCGGGGCCGCGTTGGCCGCGGTCATCGTGGCGCCCAGCAGCCTGGCCTCGGGCGAGAGGGCGACCTTGTCGCCGGCCAGCGGGTCCGCCGCGCCGTTCTGTCGGCCCACAGCCTGATCCTGCTGCGCACGCTGGTTTTCCTGCAGCCGCTGCGCGGCGTAGGGGTCCAGTCCTCCGTAAACCTTCTTGATCTCCATGACGCCTCCCCCCCCGTGTTCGGGGTATCAAAGCATGGTGCCGTCGACCCTGTCCAGGGTTATTTCCCAGAGCCTGCGCAGGATGCGCATCTTCTCGTCCGGGTCGACCTCCTGCGGTCCCCCCTCGGTCTGGCGCAGAATCTGCACCTCGCCGCCTTCCAGGGGATAGTCGAACAGCACCCGTTCACCCAAATCCTGTTCCAAATCCTCAAGCACGCTTGCGACCACCGGATTTCCCTGCCCGTTGACCAGCAGATTCTCGATGACCTCCTGGCTGATGCGCTCCACCAGCTCTCGGCGCTTGGCCTCGCGTGAGATGTCCAGCTGGTCCTGCGCGCCTGAAAGCACGAGCGCCCTCTTGAAGCGGGCCAGCCGCTTGGCGCTGGTGAGCTGCCTTCCGTAAGTGCGCAGCATCAGGCGAACATTCACCGGGTGAACAACCATCTCATATACTCCTAGCTTGACTCCTTTATCGTCAGCATGGGGAAATAACTTTAGGGGTGCGGGCGAAGAAATGTCATATTTCCCGATTTTTCTCGCTCCAGCGTCGTGTTGTATGTTTCCATAGATTTGACTAGTATCAGCTGATGAACAGGCAACTCAAGTCTTTCCTGGTGATGACGCGCTCGGGCGATGCCGCCGCCCGCAGCCTGGGGCAGGATGTTTCGGCCTGGCTTGAGCCGCGCGGGGCCCACGCCACCGTGTGCGAACATCTCTCGACCCGGGGCGACTGCGGCTGCAGGGTTCCGGAGGGCGCGTTCGACGTGGTGCTGGTCCTCGGGGGCGACGGCACCTTCATCGGCGTGGCCCGCGCCAGCCTGGGCCAGGGCAGGCCGCTTCTGGGGCTGAACCTGGGCCGGGTGGGCTTCCTGGCCGAGCCGGCCGGGGACTGGCGGCGCAGCCTTTCGGCTTTGTTGGCCGGAACCTACACCCTGTCCCGGCGGGTCTGCCTGTCCTATGATGTGAAGCGCGGCGGCGGCAGCGTGTGCTCCGGCCTGGCCATCAACGACCTGGTGGTCAGCCGGGGCGAGCTGGCCCGGCTCATCCGCCTGCTGGTCCAGCGCGACGGCGAGCGGGTGGGGGCCATGCGCTCCGACGGGCTGATTATCTCCACGCCCACGGGCTCCACGGCCTATGGCTTCTCTGCTGGCGGCCCGCTGGTCTACCCGGAGATGGAGGCCATCTGCCTGACGCCGGTGTGCCCCTTCCTGAACAATTTCCGCCCGGTGGTGCTGCCCGCCGCAGGCGAGCTCAGCGTGGTGGTGGAGGACCAGGCGGGCGAGGTGCGCCTGTCCGTAGACGGGCAGCGCTCCTTTGCGCTGGAGCCGGGGGATGTGGTGCGCGTGCGCCGCGCCCCGGACGACCTGATCCTGGCCGAGACGGACAAAACGAGCTATTTCGCCAAGCTGGCGAGCAAAGGCTTCTTTACCGAGAGGTGACCCGTGCCCCTGAACTTTTCCTTCGAGAGCGCCCGGGACATCAAGTACGGCAAGGACCCGGTGCTGGACGCGCTGCTCTTGCACTTCATGACCGAGAACAACCTGGAGCACTCCATTGATCCGGTGAAGAACGCCTCGCCGGAGCAGATACGCTTCATGGTGGCGCTGGACGAGGACAGCTTCTACGCCCCCTGCGGCGACTGGATGCTGCACTTTCTGCTCAAGGCCAAGCTGGGCAGGGACCTGGCGGCGGAATACGGCCAGCAGTGGCGGCTTCTGGTGCGGCTCATCCGGGACCACGTGCGCGAGCCCCTGCCGCGCAAGCGCATCCTGCACCTGTGCCGCCACAAGTTCCGCATGGTGCTCGCCGCGCCCATCCTCATCCCCTCGCGCCTGCTCAAGCGCATGCTGACCATCATCCTGACCCAGAGCGGCCTGGACGACCCCTTCCGCACCCTCAAGCGGCAGATGAACCGCCGCGCGCGCAACTTTGTGGACAGCCCGTTTTACGCCCGGCTGGTCAACGTCTGCCCGGAGGCGCGCCTGCAATGCGCAAGCATCGCCCAGCTGCGCTTCGAGCTGGACCTGCTGGAGATGGAGCGGCTGCTTCTGCTCTCCACCTGCAAGAGCTGCTGGACCGTGGACGACCCCGGCGCCAGCCTGGACCCCGAGGCGCTGGCCGCCTCGCTCGCGCCCGTGGACTTCTCGCCCCTGCGCGGCCTGTTCGCCCCGGAGCGCGGCCCCCTGCGCATCCTGTACCTGCCCAGGGCCAGCGGCGGCATCATCCTGGACCTCAAGGTGGTGCGCGCCCTGCTGCGCCAGGGCCACCGCGTCATCCTGGCCCTGAAGGAGGGCTTCTACTTCGACAGCCCCACGGTCTGGGACCTGGACAGCGACCCCATCCTGGCGGCGGAGTTCAAGGACGCGTTCTTCATCCAGAACCACCGCGCCACCAAGAACGAACTTTTGCAGGCCACCCGCGAGCACCAGTTGGTGGTCATCTCCGACGGCACCCGCGAGCGCTTCAACCCCTACCGCACCTCCGTCACCTTCGCCCGGGCCTGGAAGGAGTCGGACCTGGTGCTGGCCAAGGGCGAGGCCTACTACCGCCGCTTCATCAACACCAGCCACGAGTTCACCCGCGACGTGCTGGTCTTCTTCACCGACTCCCAGGGCAAGTTCCGCATGTACTGCAAGCCCAAGGCCGCCCACGTGCACAAGTTCAGCGAGGAGGCCATCCTGACCAAGGCCGACGGCATCATCAGCCAGATGCGCCGGGCGCGCGCCGCAGGCAAGACGGTGATGTTCTACAGCGCCATCGTGGGCAGCATCCCCGGCCAGGTCAAGCTGGCCATCGAGGTGCTGAACACCTTTGTGGCGCATTTGCGCTCGCGCCTGGAGGGCACCTTCATCATCAATCCCGGCGAGTATTTCGAGGAGGGCCTGGACGCCGACGACCTGATGTACATGTGGGAGCGCGTGCAGAGAAGCGGCTTTTTGAACGTCTGGCGCTTCCAGACCGACACGGACATCGAGAAGAGCTTCGAACTCATGGGCAAGAAGGTGCCGCCGGCATGGGCGGGCAAGGACTCCACCTATTCCACGGGCTGCACCAAGGAGATGAACATCGCGCTCTCGGTGCAGAAGCGCCAGCCGGAGCTGCAGATCATCGGCCCCAGCCCGGAGAAGTTTCTGCGCCGCCGGGAGTACGGGGTGGGCAAGTACTGCGATGCGTCCATTGATCAGTGTGGATAGGTCGGCCAATGCGGACAGCCCGGCCAGCCCGGCCAGCGCGGGTAGGGCGATCAATGCGGACAGCCCGGCCAATGCGGGCAGGGCGGCGCGGCGGGATTCCTGCGCGCAGGGCAGGGCGGCTGTGAGGGCCAAGGCAAGGACCGGCGGCCCACGTCCACATGAACCGCATGAAACGCGTGTCCCGCGTGGCGGCGCGCCGCGCGTTGCGGTCTTGCTTGCGGCCCTGGCCCTGGCGCTCTTTGGCTGCGGCGTGGGCGACTATGTCCCCTGGCCCGGTTCCCCTTCTTCCGGGGGCGGGGGCCGCCCGGCCCCGGCGCAGCGTCCGCGCGTTTCCGCCCCGTCGTCGTCGCCAGCGCAAACGGACCAGGACTACCGCCCGGCGCAGACTTCGGCCAGGTGGACCGCCCTGCGCGGGTCCGAGGCCCAGCTCTTGGCCCGCCAGCTGTCCCCGGCCTCGCAGTCCCTGCGCTCCTTCACCGACCTGACCGGGCCCCTGCGCATCAGCCTGGAGCACCTCTCGCGCCAGCCCCAGGACGCCCCGGCCCTGGTGCAGCCCGGCGGCTCGCTCTCCTGGGGCATGCTGCGCCAGAGCGCCGAGGAGCTGCTGGCCCTGCTGCCCGGCCTGGACGCGGACCCCGGCCTGCTTGCCGAGCGCTTTGTCTGGTATGAGCTGACCCCGGCCCCGCTGCTCACGGGCTACTATTCGCCGGAGATGGAGGCCAGCCTGGCGCGCGCCCCGGGCTACGACTATCCGCTCTACGCCCCCCCGCCGGACCTGGCCGCGCATCCGGGCGGCTACAGCCGCCGCGCCGTGGACCAGGGCCGGGCGCTGGGAGGGCGCGGGCTGGAGCTGGCCTGGTTCAGGAATCCGGCCGACCCATTTTTGATGCAGACCGAGGGCGGCGGCTCCCTGCGCCTGCAGGACGGCTCTGTGCGCGGGGTGCACTTTGCCGGGGGCAACGGCCTGCCCTTCAAGGGCCTGGGGCAGATTCTTCTGGAGGCCGGGGCCCTGCCCAAGGAACGCCTGAGCAGGGAGTCCATCCGCTCCTGGTGCGCGGCCAACCCCGCCCGCGCGCTGGAGCTTATGGCCGCGAACCAGAGCTACGTGTTCTTCCGCTTCACCCGTGGCGCAAGCGAGGGCTCGCTTGGAAAACCGTTGACGCCGCTTGTCAGTCTGGCTACAGACCCAAGTCTCCTGCCGCTTGGCGCGGTGGCGGCGCTTGATGCGCCCCTGCCTGTCTCGTCGTCCGGCGCCTTGCCGGGCCAGGCCGGAACAGGCTCCCTGCGCGGGATCGTGCTGGCCCAGGACTGCGGCGCGGACATCCAGGGCCCCAGGCTCGACCTGTACCTGGGCAGCGGCGAACGGGCCGAACGCCTGGTGGCGAATTTGCGTTCGCCCGCCACAGTGCGCCTGCTCGTGAGCAAGGCCGCGTTGCGGGCCAGACAATGACATCATGGCCATGAACCAAGAGAGCTCAATGACCGATCTCAGCTTTGACGACATCCGCGCGCTCCTCACGCGGGCTTTTGTGGATCAGGACCAGGCCTGCGGGCCCTGGCACCGGCAGGAGCCGGTCTTCTCCCCGGACATCATGAACGCGACCAGCGCCGCGACCGACGCCGAAGGCTTTGCGGAGCTGGTGCTGCGCCAGCACTGGGCCAACTTTTGCCGCTGGCACGTGGAGGACCGCGCGCGCCGCAAGGATGCCGGGGCGGAGCTCATCGCGGACTGCACGTTCGCCATCAACAAGCTGAACCAGGAGCGCAACGATCTGATCGAGCGCCTGGACCTGTTCCTGGTGCGCGCCCTTGAGCCCATCCTGCCGACCCAAGCCGAGGGCCTGCGCCCGCGCCACAACACCGAAGCCCTGGGCGGGGCGCTCGACCGTGGCTCGATCCTGGCGCTGAAGAGCTTCCACATGCTGGAGCAGGTGGAGCGCAAGGGCGCGGGCGAAGACCTGGCCAGCGAGTGCCGCCGCAAGCTCAACGTGCTCCAGGAGCAGCGCGTGGATCTTTTGCAGTCCGTCAGGGACCTCGTGGACGACTACGCCCAGGGCCAGAAACGGCCCAAGGTCTACTACCAGTTCAAGATGTACAATGATCCGCGCCTGAACCCGGAGCTGTACAGCCGCAGGTCCGGGGTCTAAAGTCGCCGGGAAAGGGGAGGGCTCATGACCAGGTACGAAACCGTCATCGGCCTTGAGGTGCATGCCCAGCTCAAGACCAGATCCAAGATCTTCTGCTCCTGCTCCACCCAGTTTGGCGCGGAGCCGAACGAGAACGTCTGCCCGGTGTGCTCCGGCATGCCTGGCGTTCTGCCCGTGCTCAACCGCAAGGTGGTGGAGTACGCCGCCAAGATGGGCCTGGCCATCGACAGCCACATCAACATGAAGAGCGTGTTCGCGCGCAAGAACTACTTCTACCCGGACCTGCCCAAGGGCTACCAGACCTCGCAGTTCGAGCTGCCCATCTGCGAGTTCGGCCATGTGGACATCGTGACCGCCAAGGGCCCCAAGCGGGTGGGCGTCACGCGCATCCACATGGAGGAGGACGCGGGCAAGAACATCCACTCGGTCCAGGACAACGCGAGCTACGTGGACCTGAACCGCTCCTGCGTGCCCTTGATCGAGATCGTGAGCGAGCCGGACATGCGCAACGCCGAGGAGGCCGTGGCCTACTTGAAGGCCCTGCGCAGCATCCTGGTCTACCTCGACATCTGCGACGGCAACATGGAGGAGGGCAGTTTCCGCTGCGACGCCAACGTCAGCGTGCGGCCCTTTGGCCAGGAGGCCTTCGGCACCCGTGCGGAGCTGAAGAACCTGAACTCCTTCAAGCACGTGCAAAAGGCCATCGACTACGAGGTGGAGCGCCAGATCGACCTGGTGGAGGACGGCGAAAAGGTGGTCCAGGAGACGCGCCTGTACGACGCCGCCAAGGGCACCACGCACTCCATGCGCGGGAAGGAAGAAGCCCACGACTACCGCTACTTCCCCTGTCCGGACCTTGTTCCGCTGGTGCTGGAGCAGGCCTGGCTCGACCAGTGGCGCGCCGAGCTGCCGGAGCTGCCCAAGGCGCGCGGGCAACGCTTCGCCGCCCAGTACGGCCTGTCCGTGGACGACGCCGTGCTGCTCACCGCCGAGCGCGACCTGGCCGAATACTTCGAGGCCGCAGTGGGCGCTTACGGCGAGCCCAAGAAGATCGCCAACTGGATCATGACCGACATCCTGCGCGAGCTGAACCAGACCGGCGGCCGCGCGGCGGACTTGAAGCTTTCCCCGCAGAGCCTGGCCACCCTGGTGCGCCTGGTGGAGGAGGGGTCAATAAGCGCCAAGAGCGGCAAGGACATCCTGCCCGAGCTGCTGGCCACCGGTGACGACCCCGAGGCGCTGGTCAAGGCCAAGGGCCTGGTGCAGATCTCCGACACCTCGGCCCTGGAGGCCGACGTGGACGCCGTGCTGGCCGAGAACCCCAAGGAGCTGGCCGACTTTCGCGCGGGCAAGACCAAGCTCATGGGCTTTTTCGTGGGCCAGATCATGCGCCGCACCAAGGGCCAGGCCAACCCGGCCGTCGTCAACCAGCTCCTCGCCGAGAAGCTGAAATAGTCCGCACAGCTCTGAAGGAAAGGACATGACCGAGCATATTCAGTATTCGCCGGAAAAGGACGCCCTCGTCCTGCTGGATCAGCGTTATTTGCCCACGCGCGAGGAATGGTTCGTCTGCAAGACGGTCAACGACATCTGCGAGGCGCTGGTGGTCATGGTTGTGCGCGGCGCGCCCGCCATCGGCGTCACTGCGGCCTATGGCTGCTACCTGGCCGCGCGCGAGGTCAAGGGCCTTGTTCCTGCCGACGGCGACTGGAAGTCCCTGCTTGCGGCCAAGCTGGAGCAGATCGCCCTGGCCCGGCCCACGGCGGTGAACCTGCGCTGGGCCGTGCGCCTCATGCAGGCTGAATGGGCCAAGCGCCCGGAGTTCAGCCTGGACGAGCTTTCGGCCTTCTGGCTGGCCAAGGCCAAGGTTGTGCACGCCGAGGACATCAAGACCTGCATGGTCATCGGCCAGGCGGGCATGGACCTGCTGAGTGACGGCGACACGGTCATGACCCACTGCAACGCCGGGGCCCTGGCCACCGCAGGCTACGGCACGGCTCTGGCGCCCATCCGCGCGGCGGTTGCGCAGGGCAAGAAGATCCAGGTCATCGCCAACGAGACCCGGCCTTTTCTCCAGGGCGCGCGCCTCACCGCCTATGAGCTTTACCGCGACGGCATCCCGGTGAAGGTGGCCTGCGACAATGCCTGCGCCCTTCTGATGCAGCGCGGCCTGGTGCAGAAGGTCATCGTCGGGGCCGACCGCATCGCCGCCAACGGCGACGCGGCCAACAAGATCGGCACCTTTGGCGTGGCGCTTTTGGCGCACGAGTTCGGCATCCCGTTCTACGTGGCCGCCCCGGTGTCGACCATCGACCCGGAGACCGCCGAGGGCTCGCTCATCCCCATCGAGGACCGCACCCCGCGCGAGGTGACCCACGTGGGCACCACCCAGATCACCCCGGATGGCGTGGGCGTGTTCAACTACGCCTTTGACGTGACCCCGGCCCGGCTCATCCACGGCATCATCACCGAGCGCGGCGTGCTGACCGCACCCTACACGGAGGCCATAGCCAAGCTTTTTAAATAGTTCCGTTTTAAGGAACAAGCCGTCCTGCGGGAGCTCGGAGAAACCGGGCTGAGAGGATCCCTTGCCATGTGCTGTGGGGTCGACCGTTGAACCTGTCCGGGTAATGCCGACGAAGGGAACACTGCAACGCGAGAAGCCGTCCCTTCTGTGGACGGCTTTTCGTTTGAGGTGCGTTTTGACGAGAACCGCAACAGTTGCAGGAGGATGAGATGATCATTGACGAACGCATCGTGACCGAGGCCATTGCCAGCGCCTACTTTGACAAGTTCAAAAGCTGCCTGGACCTGGACGTGGCCATTGTGGGCGGCGGGCCTTCGGGGCTCACAGCCGCCTGGAAATTGGCCGAGGCCGGGCGAAAGGTCGCCCTGTTCGAGCGCAAGCTCAGCGTGGGCGGCGGCATGTGGGGCGGCGGCATGACCTGGAATTATATCGTGGTGCAGGAGGAGGCCAAGGGCATCCTGGAGGACGCGGGCTGCGCGCTGTCTGAGTACAAGCCGGGCTATTTCGTGGCCGACTCCGTGGCCGCCACCGCCGCCTTGGCCTACCGGGCCACCAAGGCGGGCGCGCAGGTCTTCAACTGCATGAGCGTGGAGGACGTGGTGCTGCGCGAGAAGGACGGCGTCAAACGCGTCATGGGCCTGGTGGTGAATTCCAGCCCCGTTGAAATGGCGCGGCTGCACGTGGACCCGCTTGTGCTCCACTGCAAACATGCCGTAGAATGCACCGGACACGCTGTGGAGATGCTCAAAACCCTGGTGCGCAAGAACGGCGTCAGGCTGAACACGCCCTCCGGCGGCATCGAGGGCGAGCAGTCCATGTGGGCCGACGTGGCCGAGGCCAACACCGTGCGCCACACGCGGGAGGTGTTCCCCGGCGTGTGGGTGGCGGGCATGGCCGCCAACGCCACCTACGGCTCCTACCGCATGGGGCCGATTTTCGGCGGCATGCTCCTGTCCGGCGTCAAGGTCGCCGAGGAGATCAACGCCAGATTGTAAACCTGTAGAGATAAAGCCCGCCTCCTTTGACACCCCGAAGGGGGCGGGCATCTGGAAAACGACATGCTCCCAATCATCGCTCTTTTAGGCCGCCCCAACGTTGGCAAAAGCAGCCTGTTCAACCGCCTGATCCGCAAAAATAAAGCCATCACCCACGACATGCCCGGCGTGACCCGCGACCGCATCTACGGCGAGATGGTCGACGACGAGGTGCGCGTGGCCGTGGTCGACACCGGCGGCATGCTGCCGGATGCCGCCTTAGAGGACAACGACGGCATCGACCGGAGCGTCTTCGAGCAGGCGGCCGAGGCCATGGAGGAGGCCGACATCCTGCTGTTCGTGGTCGACGGGCGCGAGGGCATCACCGGCCTGGACGAATCCGTGAGCGAACTCGTGCGCGCCGCTGGCAAGCCCATCCTGCTGGTGGTCAACAAGATCGACGGGCCCGAGCAGGAGGCCAAGGCCACCACGGACTTCCACGCCCTGGGCCTGGAGATAGCGCCGGTCTCCGCAGCCCACGGCTTCGGGCTGAACACCCTGCGCGCGCGCATCGCCGAGCTGGCCCGGCCGCTCATCGCGCAGGGGCCGGAAGACCCGGACGCGCCCGAACGCGGGCTCAAGATCTGCATGCTGGGCCGGCCCAACGCGGGCAAGTCGTCCATGGTCAACGCGCTCGTGGGCCAGGGCAGGCAAATTGTCAGCGACGTGGCCGGAACCACGCGCGACTCCGTGCAGATCACCTACGACATCGGCGGCAAGCGCTATGTCTTCGTGGACACTGCGGGCGTGCGCCGCAAGGCCAACATCCACGACTCGCTGGAGAAGATGTCCGTGTACCGGGCCCTGGCCAGCAGCAAACGCGCCGACGTGACCATCCTGGTGCTCGACGCCCTGGAAGGCCTGTCGCGCCAGGACAAGCGGCTCATCGACTACCTGGCCAGTGAGCGCACGCCGTTCTTCGTGGCCGTGAACAAGATCGACCTGGTGCCCAAGCAGCACCTGAAGGCCCTGCGCGAGACCTACGAGGAGGCCCTGCGCATCGCGCCGTATGTGCCCACGCTGTACGTCTCGGCCCTGACCGGACTGGGCCTGCAAAAGGTGCTCACCCTGGCCGAGGACATCCGCGCCGAGTGCACCATCCGCATCGGCACCGGGGCGCTCAACCGGGCCATGACCGAGGCCACCACCCGGCACATGCCCCCGGTCATCAACCGCCGCCGGGCCAAGTTCTACTACATGACCCAGGCCGACGAGGATCCGCCGACCTTCGTCTTCTTCGTCAACGACGCCGAGCTGGTCAAGCCCGCCTACGCGCGCTACCTGGAAAGCCAGCTGCGCAAGCTGCTGGGCATCCGCATGGCCCCGCTCTCGGCCGTGTTCCGCTCCAGCCACGAGAAGAAGGAGCCGGAACGCGTGCTCAAGACCCGCACGCCCAGGCTGGGCAAGTCGCGCCAAGCCATGGACGCCAAGACCGCCGCCAGCAAGAAGCACTGGGTCGATTCGCCGTCAAAACCCGGGGGGAAGGCGGGAGTGGGGCCCGGCGGCAAGCCTGGGAGCAAGCCCGGAAAGCCCGCCGCGCCGCGCAAAAAGGGCTGAGGCGTAACGGGCACCTTGACAGCGGACGCCGCCAGAGGGTAGAGAGTCCAACCGCGCTGTTTCGGCGCGTTTTCAAGGAGAGGTGGCCGAGTCGGCCGAAGGCGCTCGCCTGCTAAGCGGGTATGGGCCTTAAAAGCCCATCGAGGGTTCGAATCCCTCCCTCTCCGCCAGTAGATCAAGGGGTTGCGGTGCACGCCGCAGCCCCTTTTTTGCGCCCAAAAGCAGGTCAAAATCTGAACATGCACCCCGCACCTTCACCCTTTGGCGGAGGAAGCCCGGTTTGGTGCGCCACGCTGGGAGACTTGCCCAGGGGCGCCGGGACAGGGCGCGATATTGCGGGACAGGCAGGGGCGGAAGACTCCGGCGCCAGCGGCAAAGCGAGGGCAAAAATCCGTTCCTGCCAGACATAAGCCATATGGGTGATTGGGAATGGGCGCGCACGGAAAGGGGCCAGGACGTTTATCCCAACCCCTTGGTCTCGTGAGCGGAGCCTCTGGTCCAAACGTGCGCCTCTAACGTGCGCCTCTACAGTGCGAGTGGCGATGGGTCCAAACCGTGGCTGAACACGGGGGCGGAAAGACCCGTTCAGCGAACCCGCGCGGCCTCGTACACGAAGCTCATGCCTCGATTGGCCTTGAAGGCACTGCAGTCTTGCGAAAAACAATCACATATTCCTGATCGTACCCGGCCTTGAACTTCATGTGGAGCCGCATCCCGCTCCCTTCACGGGTCCACGTGCCAGTCCAGGTCCCCTTCTCGTCCTGGGTCGTGCCATTGGGCCGGATGAGCCACAAGTTCTTGGCATCTCCTTGGACACGCCAAGCGGTGTTGTTGAACACCTGATTATTGAACTTCACCGCTGCAGCCGTAGCTGGCGTTGCGCCTGTTTCAGAAGAACCACTGGCCCCGCCGCTGCACTTCAATACGGCTTGCGCAGTGTCTGGAAAGGACAACGTCTCAACTTTGCCGTTACAGCTATACGTCACCACAAGCGACTTGAGTTTCCTGAAGGCCGGGTCAGGCCACAAGTACATTTGGTCGGCGTAGACACAGCAGCCCTCTTTGCAGTTGCATTGCTGGCGCATTGCCGCTGTCGCGTCGCGACTCGGACCGTGAGGGACAACACCATAGACCGCTTTCTGTATCTGGATGCCTTGCTTGGCTGCTGCCGGAACAAAGCGCGCGAGGATACTGGCGATTGCCAAAAGGAGGAATGTCTGGCTGGCTATCCGCATCTTATTTACGGGAACATGGTTATATTTCATGAAGCACATCCGAATGAAGAGACACATATACATCTAGGGACTTTGGCAGAAAGCGCCTGTTCCTGCACTCGGACGGCCCTCCCTTCCGTCAGTTGATGGGAAATGCAGGTTGAAAGCTTACATGCCATAATTGAGCGACAGCCTCTTGGCCAGGATTCCAGCAAGGTAATCAAGACTATTTTTGGGATTATACATTCATTAACTGAAGAAAAGCTGTCAAGACAAGATTGCATCAGACGTGTCCGTGCCATCACTGCGTTGAAGTGAAGCAACACTACAGAAATACACAAGTATTCGTGGGCGCACCGGGGACTTCCCCGCCGCCGTCCTCTGACATCTTTCGCAAAGGGACAGTGCGGCATTCCACCCGGGTGCGCTGGTCCGTGCGGCAGGGGATTGACCAGGTTCGCCGACGTGCGTACAGAACAAACATCGCGGTTTGTCGCTGCCGCGCGCCGGGCAGGCGCATCTGCCCCAACTCGTCACAAAGGGAGCTTGAGATGTTCAAGAAATTCAGCTTTGCAGCCGTTCTCTTGGGGGTTCTTCTCGTTGCGCTTCCGGCCTTGGCCGACCACCACAAGGCCAAGATCATGACCAAGGACGGGCTGGGAGCCTACATTGCGGACGCAAAAGGCATGACGCTGTATTACTTCACGAAGGATGCGGACGGCACGTCCGTGTGCCTGGGCGAATGCGTGCAGAAATGGCCCCTGTACACCGCCGACAAGGTCGAGCCCCAGGCCGGGCTTGAGGCCAAGGACTTCGGGTCCATCAAGCGCACGGACGGCAAGTCCCAGGTGACCTACAAGGGCGCCCCGCTGTATTATTTCTTCAAGGACCTGAAGCCCGGTGACACCAATGGCCAGGGCGTGGGCGGCGTCTGGTTCGTCGTCAACCCCGCAGCCTTCCCGCCGAAGAAGTAGGCGGGGCCGGGGCGTTTTGAGCCCCATTGCCTGAACGCAGGGGTTGCGGTGTTTGCCGCAACCCTTTTTTCGTGCGCAGGATGAAGTGGGAGCAGGACGAAGTGGGAGCAGGATGAAGTGGGAGCAGGATGAATCGCGTAGCAGGATGACCTGCCGCCTGCGCCAGGCCGCGTTCAAGGCGTGCGCCGCCGTGGGTGTTCCGGCAGCGGCTTCAGGCCGCTGGGCCCCGCAGCCCAGCAGGGAGATGCGCTGTCATGACATGAGCCGGCGGGCCAGTGGAGGGCAAAACAAGCCGTCGTGTGGTTGTTCGGGCCTTCGAGGCTATTTCCAGCCGCCGCCGCGCTGGGAGGAGTAGATGACGCGGTTGGATTTTTCGGAGACCGGCGCAAAGGAGCCCTTGCGGCAGGCCTCTGCGGTCTGGCCGGTGCTCTCCAGCACAAGCTCCTTGTAGACGATGTCGCCCACAAAGTAGTGGGGATCGTGCTCGGCCCGGCGCACCCGGCAGACCACCTCGCCCAGGTCGATGGCCTTGTAGCTGGCGTGGTACAGCCCGTCGGAGCCCTTGTAGACGCGCATGCTGTTCCTGCCGCCCAGGATGGTGGCGTTCATGCGTTCCACCTGCTGCCGGGCGAACTGCGAGAACCGCTGATGCTCGCGCTCCAGCTCGCTGTCCACAGGCGCAGCATCTGCCGGGGCCTGGAGCTGGCTTTGCCCGTCCGGCGCAACCGTGGGAGCCTGGAGCTGGGTCTGGTCGTCCGGCGCGGACTCCGTCGCCTGGGCCGACAGGGCGGACAGCAGCAGCAGGGGCAGAAGCAGCAGGGAAACGATGAGCAGGCTGGTGATGCGCATGTGGGGGCAGACTCCGGTTCGGGTTTCTTCTCGCCGGGGAATGTACGCATGGCGCTGCGGGTCTGTCAATGCGTCTTGAATACGCAACTTGGCGCACACGTCAGCTCTGGGGCCGGTTGTTGGCGGGCGCGCCGGCAGTTTTACGGGCCCGTCTTGGCATACGTGCTTGCATAAGCGGTTGAGAGTGCTGTACCGTTTCCAAAGTCGGAATAGTCCCGGCCCGTCAGGGAGCCAGACAAACCCGTTGCCGCCCAGGGCGGGAGACTTATGCAGACGCGCCGATTCCTCGCAAACATGAGTGCCTCCTGGCTGACCTTGGCGATTCTTGTTCTTGGCTTGGCCGCTGCCTTGGGCTTCAGCCTGGAGCTTGAACAACGCCGTGTGGAGGCCAGGGAGCAGGAGCGCCTCCTGGCCCAGTCCCGGGTTGTCCAGCTGATCCTCAACGAGGCTCTCACGTCGCTCAACGATGTGCTCGGCTCCTTGAGCGAGGATTGGGCCAACCAGAAAAAGGACCGGGACTTCAACGCCCGGCTGCGGACCCTGGTCGACGGCATGCCCGGCGTGCGCACCATCACCATCATGGACGTCCAGGGCACCATACAGGTGAGCAACCGGCCCGAGCTGATCGGTCGGAATTTCAGCAAGCGCGCCTATTTCATGAACGCGCAGCAGGCCCCTGATCCGGGAATGCTGTATGTGTCCCCGCCGTTTTGGAGCACCCTCGGCGCATTCACCCTGAATGTGGGGCGGATGATCCCGGGGCCGCAGGGCGAGTTCAACGGTCTGGTCACCGCCGCCCTGGACCCGAAGTATTTCGCCCCGCTCTTGGGCTCCATCCTCTACGCGCCGGACATGTGGGCGCACCTGGCCCACGGCGCGGGCTCCGTCTTCATCAGCATCCCGGAGCGCCAGGGCGTGGCGGGCAAGAACCTGGCCCAGCCGGGGTCCTTCTTCACCCAGCACATGCAAAGCGGTCAGGAGGCAAGCATCTTCAGCGGCAGGGCGCTGTCCACAGGCGAGATGCGCATGCTGGCCGTGCGCTCCATCCGGCCCGCCGGGCTGAAGATGGAGGTCCCGCTCGTGCTGGGGCTGGCCCGCGACCTGGACTCCGTCTATGCGGGCTGGCGCGCCGACGCCCTCCGGCAGTGCCTGTTGCTCCTGGTCCTGGCTGTGCTGAGCTCTGCCGGGCTGTACGTCCATGAGCGCCGCAAGAAGGAGTTCGAGCGCCAGAAGGCCCAGGCGGCCCAGGCCCTGGCGGACAGCGAGCGGTTCATGCGCACCATCACCGACAACATCCCCGGCATGGTCGGGTACTGGGACGCGGACCTGCGCTGCGGGTATGCCAACAGCGCCTACATGGAATGGCTCGGCCGCACCAGGGAGGAGCTGCTCGGGGCGCAGAGACAGGAGGTCTTTGGCGAGGAGCTGTTCCACAAGAACGAAACATTCGTGCGCGCCGCCCTTGGCGGGCAGACGCAGCATTTCGAGCGCGTCCTGACCAAGGCCGACGGCAGCACCGGCTACGCCCTGGCCCACTACATCCCGGACAAGGTCGACGGGAGCGTGCGCGGATTCTTCGTGCTCGTGACCGACGTGACCGAGCTCAAGACCGCGCAGGTGCTGCTGGAAACCCGCGTGGAGGAGCGCACCGAGGAGCTGCGCCAGACCGTGCTGGCCCTGGAGGCGGCCAAGACCCAGGCCGAGTCCGCGAACAGGATGAAGTCCGACTTTCTGGCCAACCTGAGCCACGAGCTGCGGACCCCGCTCAACCCCATCGTGGCGCTGACGGACCTGGTGCTGGGAACAACGCTTTCGCCGGAGCAGCGCGACTATCTCCAGGATGTGCGCGCCGCAGCCCAGAAGCTGCTGCATCTGTTCAACCGGCTCATCGACCTCATGGAGCTGGAGAATTACGTCCCGGTCCCCGGCATCGTGGGCCTGAATTCCCTGCGCGAGCTGTCGGTCCAGTCCGTCGCCGCCGCAGTGGCGGCCAAGGGTCTGGTCATCCAGGCCGACGTGGCCCCGGACCTGCCGCTTGCCATCTGGGTCGACCTGCACCTGCTGCGCATGGTTCTTTTGGAGCTGGTGGAAAACGCCGTGCGCTTCACCGATGAGGGCATGGTGTCCATCACCTTTGACCGGGCCGTGGACCAAAACGCGCGGGAGCAGCTGTGCCTTGAGGTGCGCGACACGGGCATGGGCATTCCCGCCGCGCGCCTGGCCGACATCAGCACCGGTCTGACCCAGGCCGACGCCCCCCTGACCAAGCGTTTCGCCGGGCTGGGCATCGGCATGGCCAAGACGCTCAAGGCCGTCGCCCTCCTGGACGGCCGCCTGGAGGTGGAGAGCGTCCCGGCCCATGGCTCGACCTTCCGCGTCCTGCTGCCGCTCGTCCCTGTGAACCTTTCCGGCCAGTGAACCTGACCGGCGACGCACCCTGACCCCCGATCGATACTGGCGCAGCGCTGCCCGGCTTGAACACGTCAGGCTGCTTTCCCGGCTCATCCTGCCAGGTGTTGTTCCAACTAGCAAAAGTGAATGAAGTATTGTTCCTGCCAGGAGCTGCTGGCGAGGAAGCAGGAAGACTGTCTGTGCTGGACACATTTGCCTGGCATGATATAGCAACGTCAGGCGCAACTGCCGACGTTTTCCAGAGGCGCCGCTACGCAGATTGGAGGACAGGGATGTGCACCTCGCAGCACGAACGCACCACAGGGCTGGCGGACCCGGACTCGACACCCGCAACGCCGCCCGCAACGGCGTCGCACAGGACTCTTGAGGCCTACCAGGACTTCATGGAGGACTGCCCGGAGCCCATGCAGATAACGGACACGCACGGCGTCATCCGCGCGGCCAACCGCAGCTATAGCAAGGAGGCCGGGCACCCGCGCGAGGAGCTCATCGGCAAGAACGTCCTTGATTTCGGCTTCTATGTGGACACCCGCCAGCGCGACCAGCTCTTCGCGCTGCTCAAGTCACAGGGCCAGGTCAGCGAGTTCGAGGTGCGGCTGCGCACGGAAAGCCTCGGCGAGTTCGCGGGGCTGGTTTCGGCCTCGCTCATCGTGATTGATGGCGAAGCCATGGTCATGAGCACCGTCCGCAACGTCAGCGCCATGTCCGCAGCCCAGGAGGCGTTGCGCAAGAGCGAGGAGCTGCTGCGCGGGGCCTTTCAGGCCAGCCTCGATCCCATCACCCTTTCCAAGACCGATGGCGAGTTCGTGGAGATCAACGACGCCTTCTGCGAGCAGAGCGGCTACCTGCGCGAGGAGGTGCTGGGCCGCACCACCAAGGACATCGGCCTGTGGTTCTCCATCACGCAGCGCGACGCGTTCCTGAAGGCCTTGACCGAGCTGGGCTCGGTTCGCGCCTTCGAGGCGAACCTGGTCGACCGTTCGGGCAGGGTGCGGCGCTGCCTGCTTTCGGCGCGCATCGCGGTGCTCGGCGGTGTGCCCATGGTCCTCACCGTGACCAAGGATGTGACCAAGCTCATGGAGGTCGAGGACGCCCTGCGCAGGAGCGAGGAGTTCTTCCGCACCCTGATGCACGACGGTGTGGACCCCGTGGGCCTGGCCGAGCCCAGCGGCGTCTTCGTGGAGGTCAACGACGCCTTTGTGGCGCTCATCGGCTATTCCCGGGCCGAGATCATCGGCAAGAACGCCACCCAGCTGCAACTGTGGACCGACCTCAAGCAGCGTGATGAAATGCGCGACCTGATGGCCGCGCACGGGACCGTGCACAACTATTCCCTGACCGTGCGGCGCAAGGACGGGGCCCTGCGGCACTGCCTGTTTTCCGGGCGGCGGCTGCGCATCGGCGGGCGCGAGCTGTTGTATTCCTCCACCAAGGACATCACCGAACTGCGCGCCGCCGAGCAGGCGCGCCGGGCCGGGGAAAACCGCCTGCGCATCCTGGTGGAGACTGCCTCGGAGGGCGTGTGGATCGTTGACGCGGACGGTCTGGTCTCCTTTGTCAATGCGCGCATGTGCGAGCTTTTGGGCCTGCCGCAGGAGCAGGTTCTGGGCCGCGCCCCGGCGGAGTTCGGCATCCCGGCAGTGCATGCGCCCGCGTGCGCCTTTCCCGAGGACGGCCGCAAACCCTCGCGCGACGTGCACTTGACCCGGCCAGACGGTGCGAACTGCTGGGTCATCATGAACGACACGCCGCTGTTGGACGAGGAGGGCGTCTGTATCGGGGCCGTGGGGCTGTTCACAGACATCTCCGAGCGCAAGCAGATGGAGGAGCAGCTCATGCAGGCGTGCACCCGCGCCGAAGCTGCGGACAAGGCCAAAAGCGAGTTTCTGGCCAACATGAGCCACGAGATACGCACGCCCCTCAATGGCATGCTCGGCATGCTGCAGCTCATGCAGGTCGAAGAGGCGGACCCGGACCAGCGCAACTACGTCAGCATGGCCGTCAGCGCCGGCCGCAGGCTTTTGTCCCTGCTCACCGACGTGCTCGACTTCTCCAAGATGAACGCGGGCCAGGTCAGGCTGCGCACAGAGCCCTTCAGCATCACCCGGCTCTTCGAGTCCGTGGAGGCGATTTTCCACCTGCCGTGCGCGGCCAAGAAACTGCGCCTCTCCTTCCACATGCACGCGGGCGTGCCCGAGATGCTCTTGGGCGACGAGGCGCGCCTGCGCCAGATCCTGTTCAACCTCGTGGGCAATGCGGTGAAGTTCACCAGCTCCGGCCAGGTGCGCGTGGAGGCCTGGGCCAGGCCCAGCGAGAAGTACGGGCCGGGCGTGGTCTGGCTCCACCTGACCGTGGCGGACACCGGCATCGGCATCCCCGAGGACAAGATCGCCCATGTGTTCCACCGGTTCACCCAGAACGACGGCACCTTCACGCGGGAGTATGAGGGCGCGGGCCTGGGCCTGGCCATCGTGAAGCGCATCGTGGGCCTCATGCAGGGCGGCATCGTTGTGGAAAGCCAGGTGGGCCTTGGCACCACCATGAACGTGCGCGTGCTCCTGGGCGTTCCGCAGCCCCCGGACCGGGAGGGGCAGGCAGAGGCCAAGGCCGCACCGGACGGAAACGCCCCGCTGCGCATCCTTCTGGCCGAGGACGACGCCACCAGCCAGCTGGCCGTGCGGGTCATGCTGCAGCGCCTGGGGCACGAGGTGGTCATGGTGGAGACCGGGCGCATGGCCGTGGAGGCCCTCAAGGCCGGGGATTACGACTGTATCCTCATGGACATCCAGATGCCGGAGATGGACGGGGTGCAGGCCACAAGATTGATCCGCACCTCGCCCGCGCTGGGGCGCAAGGCGCGCATCCCCATCATCGCGCTGACGGCCTACGCCATGAACGGAGACCGGGAGCGGTTCCTGGCGGAGGGCCTGGACGGCCATGTGACCAAGCCGGTGGAGATAACGGACCTGGAGCGGGCCCTGCGCCTGGCGGTGGCGGGCGGTCCGGGCCGCGCGGGCTAGGCGTTCCCGTCTCCGTCGCCGTCCCTGCCGCCCGATCTGCCGTTCGGCCTGGTGCCCGGCCTGGCGGAATTGGCGTGGGCCCGGGCATAGCGGGCCGGGCTGAGGCCCACAACGCGCGCAAAGTGCCGGGTCATGTGGGCCTGGTCGCAAAAGCCGGACCGGAGCGCCGCCTCGGCCAGGCTGGTCCCGCAACGCAGCAGCTCCTTGGCCCGGCGCAGGCGCAGGTGCGTCTGGAAGGCGTGCGGCGGCAGGCCCAGCTCGCGCGTGAAGGCCCGGTGCAGGGCGAACATGTCCACCCCGCAGGCTGCGGCCAGCCCGGCCAGATCCACGCCCGCCTCAAGATTCTCCGCGATGAGCCGCCGCGCCGCGCCTGCCGCCTCCTGCATCCTGGCCGTTTTGGCCAGGCCGCCTCCGACGCCATCCTGGCCTGGGGCCCTGCCGTCATGCCGGGCCAGCAGCTCCAGGCATTCGGCCAAGAGCGACTGCCGCTCCAGGCGGCCCGTGGGCGCGTCCAGGGCCTCGGCCAGGCGGGCCAGGGCCCGGGCCAGCGCGGGATCGTCCAGCCTCGGCGAAGCCGCGCGCCAGCCTGCCAGCTCCGGCGGCAGCGCGTGCGGCGCTATGCTCAGGGCCAGGTAGGAGCATCCAGGTGCTGCGGCGTCTGCTGCAGCGTCTGTGCCGGCGTCGGAAGCGCTGTTGGGCGTGGCGTTGGCCTTGGCGTCGGCCTTCGTGTCGGATTCGGCGACGGCTGCGGCTCCAGGCGTGCGCTTGCCGTCGCGCCAGGCGTTGACCGTGGCGTTGACCGTGACGTCGGACTTGGCGTCTGACTGGGCGGGCGCGCAGGCGTGGGCCTGGCCCGGGGCGAGCACGAAGACCGCGCCCTGGGGCACGCGTGTCGACGCGCCAGCTGCCTCAATGCGCCGCGTCCCGGCCAGGACCACGCCCAGGACCAGCGAGTCGTGGGCGTGGCGCGGCTGGGATGCGTGTGATGACTGGACCAGGGTCAGGCTCACGCCGGGCAGCTCCGCCGGGCAGAAGAGCCGGATGAGCGGGCCCGGACCAAAGGACCGCCTAGAGCAGCGCGGGCGCGAATTTGGCAAGAATGTAGAGGGCTTCTCCATGCTGACCGTCGTGTTTGGCGGCGGCCCGCACGCTGTGCGCCACGCCCGCCGGAATGAGCCCGCAGACGCCGGGCCGGTAGACGGCTTCGCGGCCGCCCAGGGTGCACACGCCGCTGCCCCGCACCACCTCGTGCAGCTCCAGGCTGCCTTCGTGGACGTGGGAGGAAAGCTCGGCCCCGGCCTCGATGCGCACCAGGTGTGCGCTCAGGGCCCCGCCTGTGGCCGCGCCGGTGACAAGGTGCTTGAGGGCCACCCCGGCAAAGCGCGGGTGCGGGTTCCAGGGCAGGGCGGCCAGATCCGTGTCCGTCTCCGGCGTGGCGAGACGGGCGGTTCCGGGCAGTTGCGAAAGATCGGCGTTCATGTGGGCTCCTTGGGTTGAAGGTGGCGTTTGCGCCTCCTCTTTGCCAAAAAGCCGCGCCTGCGGTCTTGGACGTTTTTGCAGGTGCGCGCTAGGCCCCCAGGTGCTTCTTGAACGCCGCCACGGTGTTCAGCAAAAGCATGGCCCTGGTCATGGGGCCGATGCCGCCGGGCACCGGGGTCATGGCGCTGGCCGTGGCGCACAGGTACTCGAAGTCGCAGTCGCCCACCAGGCTGTCGTCCACGCGGTTGATGCCCACGTCCACCACCACCGCGCCGGGCTTGACCATGTCGCAGGTGATGAACCTGGGTTTGCCGATGGCCGAGAACACGAAGTCCGCGCGTTTGCACTGCTCGGCCAGGTCCGGGGTGCGGGAGTGGCACAGGGTCACTGTGGCGTCGCCGAAGGGGCCCGGCAGCGAAAGCATGATGGACAGCGGGCGGCCGACGATGTTGCTGCGGCCCACCACCACGGCATGCTTGCCCTGGGTGGGCAGGTTGTAGCGGCGCAAAAGCTCGATGACCCCGGCCGGGGTGCAGGGCTGCAGTCCAGGCAGGCCCAGGGCCAGCCGCCCGATGTTTTTCGGATGGAAGCCGTCCACATCCTTGTCCGGATCGATGCGCTCAAGCAGCGAGAGGCTGTCCAGCCCCTTGGGAACGGGCAGCTGGAGCAGCACGCCGTCAACGTCCGGGTCGGCATTGAGGCTGTCGATGGTGGCCTCCAGCTCGGCCTGGGTGGTCTCCGGCCCGAGGCGGTGCGGGAAGGAGGCAAAGCCCACCTCGACACAGTCGCACTCCTTGTTGCGCACATAGACCTGGGAGGCGGGGTCCTCCCCCACCAGGATGACGGCGAGTCCTGGCGCGCGGCCATGGGCCGCAGTGATTTTCGCCACCTCGGCCTTGAGCTCCGTGCGGATGGACTGGGCCGTGGCTTTGCCGTCGAGCAGGATCATTGGGCCTCCTTGATTGCGTGGGGGAATGCCGGACGCGACAGCGCGTCCGCGAGGTGGCAATCTAGGCCAAAGCGAGGCCGTTGTCGAGGAGCGGAAGCGCCGTATCCTAGCGGACGGTGATCTCCACGCGACGGTTCCTGGGCTCATACGGGTTGTTGTTGATGACCAGGGGATTCGCCGAGCCGTGGGAGGTGACATCGATGATCCCTGTCGGCAGGCCGTCCTTGACCAGGATCTTGCGCACGGCCTCGGCCCGCCTGCGCGAAAGGCCGATGTTGAAGGCCTCGTCTCCGGCCTTGCTGGCGTGGCCCACCACGGAGATGTCGCGCGACTGGCGCTCCCGGACCGTGGCCAGGACCTTGGGCAGGTCCGCCTTGGACTCGGGCGTGAGCTCCACCCCGTCGCTTTCGAAGTACAGGATGTAGCGCACAGGCTTGGTGGGCAGGGCGCGCTGGGCCGGGCCGAAGAGTTGTTCCGTCTCAGCTGCGGAGAGGGTCTCAGGCGGGCTGGGCGCGGCCTTGGGGGCGATGCGCGTGGCCGTTCCGGCCTGGGTCAGGATCTGGCTGCCCTGGGCGTTGGTCACGACCACGGAGCCCACATGGCCGTCCGGATCGGGCAGCAGGAGCACCACAGTCTTTGCGCCGCAGGCGCTCAGCATCTGGATAGCCAGCAATGCGAACAAAAACAGCTGGATCAGACGAGCGGTTCGCATCTTAGCGCCCCCCTTCGGTCTTTGGCTCCATGTCCGGGCCGCCTTCGGCGTGCACCAGGAAGTGGGTGCCCCGGATGCCGATGACTGCAGTGGGGGTCAGGACCTGCACGGTTCCCGGCGAGAGCTTGGCGATCTCCCCGGTGATGCATGCGGCGGAGCCCTTGGCCAGCCGCATGACCGAGGCCAGCGCGCCCTTTTCCGGCGCGAACTGGAAGCTTTCCACCACGAGCCGACTCTCCGGCCCCAGGGACAGGACGGAGTTGTCGCGCATCACCAGCCCCAGGCTGCTCTGCGCGTCTGTGGTCAGCACGTCCTTTTCGAAGATGCGGTCGCCGGGCTTCAGCTGGGCGGGCGCGGCCTTGTTGCGGGCCACCTGGGCCACGCCGGTGGAGGATTTGACGCTCCCGGCCGGGGGGGCGTCCTCGGCAAGGGCCGAACCGGCAGCCAGGGCCAGCAAGGCAGTCAGGACAAGGATTCCAAGGGTTGAAGGAAATGGCTGTCGTGGCATGGCATATACCTCCATAGGTGTATCCCTACGCTGGTCTTTGCACATGTCAATGATCAAGGGGGCTGCACGAAATATAGTTTTGTCATATGTAGGCGCACCGACGGAAAATGCACGTGCGGTGCGGCAAGGGTGGCCGCGTGTTGTCGCAGAGGGCATTTGGGGCGGTTCGGAGGGGGATGGACTGTCTTGCCGTTCGCACAGGTGAGGATGCTGCGCGGAGCGAAGCGCTATGGCCTGCCGAGCCACCAGTGCAGGAACTGCGGCCCGGCCAGGAGAAAGGCCGCTGCCCCGGCGCAGAGGAACGGGCCAAAGGGCAGGGCCGTGCGCAGGCCTTCGCCCGCACCTGTGCCCTCGCCCTCTTGCGCGGCCCGGCGCGCGGCGACGAGCCCCATGGGCAGGGCCAGCACGGCCCCGGCGAAAAGCGTCAGCGGCACGGCCACCGGGCCCAGCAGCGCGCCCACCAGGAGCATGAGCTTGGCGTCGCCCAGGCCCAAGCCGTCCTCGCCCCGGATGCGGCGGTAGGCCCAGGCCATGAGCCACAGGCCCCCGCCGCCCACAGCCGCGCCGAGAAGCCCCGCCCGCCAGCCTATGCCCAGGGTGTGCGCGTGCGGCAGCAACGTCGACGCGAGCAGGGCCAATCCCGCGCCCGGCAGGGTCAACACATCGGGCAAGAGCCAGGTCTGAAGGTCGATGAGCGAGAGCACGAGCAGGAGCGTGCCGAAGCCCACGGCCACGAGGAAAGGCCAGCCGAAACCGAACACGGTGGCAGCAGCCAGGGCGAAGAGGGCGCATGCCAGCTCGCTCAGCGGGTAGCGCAGGGGGATTCTGGCCCGGCAGAAGCGGCAGCGTCCGCCTTGCAGCAGCCAGCCTGCAAGCGGGATGTTTTCGCGCCAGGTCAACGTGTGGCCGCAGGCCGGGCAAAAGGACCGCGCCGGGCTGGTCAGGCTGCCGCCCGTGGCCAGGCGGTGGGCGGCGCAGGTGGCGAAGCTGCCGAGGATCAACCCGAGCGTGGCGGCCAGGATCAGGAACAGGCTGTGGTCCACAGGCGTATGCTCTCCCTTGCGGCCCTGTTTTGGTCTGGAAGATCGGGTGTCCAGGCTTGAAGATCAGGCCGATCTGCTGCATGATGGCGTACGCCGCGCGGACTGTGCCGCTCATGCACCCCGATGCACAGGTACCGAATTTTCCCCGGCCCCACAAGCGCCCCCATGCGAGGAGAACCGCCCCATGATCCAGACCGCCCGCTTCATCCCGGACATGAGCGCCGATGAACTCGCCGCCGTGCAGCAGGAGGGCCTCAAATGGACCCTGCACCACGCCTTCCAGGGCAGCCCCTTCTACCGCCGCCGCCTGGAAGAGGCCGGCATCCACCCCGGCGACATCAAGCACCTGTCCGACCTGGCCAGATTGCCCTTCACCACGGCCCACGACCTGCAGGCCGAGTACCCCCTGCCGCTCCTCAGCGTGCCGGAGGAGCAGGTGGTGCGCATCCACGGCAGCAGCGGGACGACGGGCAAGCGGAAGATCCTGACCTACACGCAGAAGGACATCGCCGACTGGGCCGACATGTTCGCCCGCTGTTACGAACTGGCGGGCCTGACCATCCTGGACCGTGTTCAAATTTGCGTCGGCTACGGCCTGTGGACCGCCGGGGCGGGCTTCCAGCTCGGGTGCGAGCGCTTCGGGGCCATGGCCCTGCCGGTCGGTCCGGGCATGCTCGACATCCAGCTGCAGATGCTGACCGACCTGGGCACCACCTGCCTGGGCTCCACGGCCAGCATGGCCCTGCTCCTGGGCGAGGAGGTGGAGAAGCAGAACCTGCGCGCCAAGCTCAAGCTCAAGCGCGCCATCTTCGGGGCCGAGGCGCACACCAAGAAGATGCGCCAGCGCTTTGAGGAGGCCCTCGGCCTGGAGCACAGTTTCGACATCTCCGGCATGACCGAGATCTACGGCCCTGGCGCGGGCATCGAGTGCGAGGCGCACCAGGGCATCCACTACTGGGCCGACATGTACATCCTGGAGCTCATCGACCCGGACACGCTGCTGCCCGTGGCTTCCGGCGAGCTGGGCGAGATGGTCATCACCAGCCTGAGGAAGGAGGCCAGCCCGCTCATCCGCTACCGCACGCGTGACATGACCCGGCTCATCCCCGGCGCCTGCCCCTGCGGCTGCGCCATGCCGCGCCACGAGCGCATCCAGGGCCGCAGCGACGACATGATCATCTTCCGCGGGGTGAACATCTACCCCGGCCAGGTGGCGGCCGTGCTCGACAGGCACCCGCAGATGCAGTGTGAGTACCAGATCGCCCTCACCCGCGCCGACGGCCTGGACCACATGGTGGTGCGCGCGGAGCGCCGGACCGAGGTGCCGGAGTCCGAATCCGGCCAGTTGGCCAAGGCCATCGCCACGGAGATCAAGAACCACATTCTGGTGACCGCCACGGTCGAGATCATGCCCCCTGGCAGCCTGCCGCGCAGCTTCGCCAAAACCAAGCGCGTCATCGACGAGCGGGATAAGGACTGAACGCGAAAAAGCGCCAAGGGCCAAGTGGTGGGCCCGGTTGCCGTACAGCCGGGGTGCTGAAGAAAGTCTAGACTTCTCGCTGACGCGCGGCGGTTACAACCCGCGCCAGCAGGTGGCGGGCACGACGACGCACAACACGGACGCAACCCGAGACATTGTCTAACATCCCGGAGGACCGCCATGCCGAGCCTCGACACCCTTGCGGAGCGGCACGTGGTCATCGACCGCCGCCAGGGGCAGTACCTCTGCTTCCCGGACCTGTGCCTGACCGACGACGGCAGGCTGTTGTGCGCGTACAACGAGTTTGACCGCCACGTGGGCACCCGGCGCAGGCTGCTCCTGCGCGAAAGCGCGGACCTGGGCCGCAGCTGGGGCCCGGCGCGGATCATGAACGCCTCGGAGTCCCACTGCCCGCGCATCTCACGCGTGGCCAACGGCGAGGCGGGCGGCCTGCTCATCCTCGTGGACGACGCCGGGCCGATCCTCTACTTCAGCGCCGACCAGGGCCGCACCTGGGCCCAGCAGCCGGGCGGCGGCCTGGGCCACGGCCTGCAGGACCGCATCCTGGAGCTGGGCGGCCAGGTGCTCTTCACCACCGGGCACCAGCACCGGGGCAGCCAGCCGCAGCCGCGCATCCGCCAGGCCCCCAGCGAGCAGATGGCCTATCTCTCGCGCAACCTGGGCCGCAGCTGGGAGCCGTTTTCCGTCATCGCCAGCGAAAAGTGCCTGGTGCTCTGCGAAGCCTCGGTGATCCGCCTGCCGCAGGAGCTGGTGGGCGGGCCGCCGCGCCTGCTGGCGCTGATGCGCGAGAACTCCTTTGTGGGCGAGCCCATGTACTTTTGCCTCAGCGAGGACGGCGGGGCCACCTGGGGCGCGCCCAGGCCCACCCCGCTCATCGGCCACCGGCCCACGCTGGGCTGGACCAGCAGCGGCAAGCTGCTCGTGACCTACCGCGATGTCGGGCCGGACCCCGGCACCAAGGCCTGGCTGGGCTCGCTGGACGACCTCTGCTCGGACTTCGAGGCCCACGGCCTGCACGCCGCGCCGGGCAATCCGCGCCTGACCAAACGCGGCCTGGAGATCAAGAACGAATCCGGCCCGCCCTCGGCGACCGCCTCGCCGGTGCGCTACTTCCTGCGGCCGCTCACCGATCCGGCCTCGGCCCGGGCGGTGTTCGAGGCCGAGGTCAAGGTGCTTTCGGCGGAGGTCAACGGCTGCGGCATCCGCCTTGGCCTGTGGTGGAAGCTGTACCCGGACGGCCTGGCGCCGGATGCGGACGAGGCCCCGCTGATCCCCTGGAAGCCGGGGCAGTTCCACACCGTGCGCATCGAGTACGAGCCCGGCCTGTGCCGCCTGTTCATTGACGGGCAGGCGAGCGGGGAGTACCCGGTGGACCGCATGAGCGGCGAGACCCGGCCCATTCTGGTGGGGGCCATCGTGCGCAAGGGCGACAACGCCTGCGAGGCCGTGTGGCGGCGCATGTCGCTTATGACCGAGGAGCCGACCCTGGGCCGCCATTACGCCTGGTCCTGGGACCACAAGAGCGGGCTTTTGCCCGATGAGCACATCGTTCGGCGCGTGCTGGAGCTGAAAAACGACCGCCAGGCCAGCCCGGCGGACTTCGGCTATTCCGGCTGGGCTGAGCTGCCCGCCGATGCGAACGGCGCGCGCTTTCTCTGCGCGTACCACCACGGCGGCGGTGACGAGCCGGGCTACACGCCGGGCGAGAGCGCGCATGTGCTGGGCACCATGTTTTGGGAGAGTGATTTTGTTTGACCATGTTACGCTAAGCCTATACTTGTTCGGATAGCTTGGTACATTTTAATTCTTGCAGAGGTTAATGATGGCACAAGAGACACCAACAGTAGCTTCTCACGTATCTTCATATTCCGATGAAGATGTTGAGTCCTGGTTTGATTCTGAATCGGAAACAGAAAATCTTCCTGTCAAGGAAGACGTGGAAGTTCGGTTTGTTGAGTCACAATTGCGCGTTGTACGTTCAACGATGGACTTAACAATCCATACCCTTAAAGCATCACTGTCTGACCAAAACTACATTAAAATTAACCCAGCATACCAACGACGCCAGAGATGGACGCATAAGCAAAAGTCTCTACTCATCGAGTCGCTTTTGTTAAACATTCCAGTTCCACCAATATTCTTGTTTGAAAATGAATACAATCAGTATGAAATAATGGATGGGCGTCAACGCATAGAGTCCATTCGTGACTATCTTGATAATAGGTATGCACTGCGCTCTCTAGAATACTGGCCAGAACTAAATGGGAAACAGTTTTCACAACTTCCAGAGATAATCCAGCGCGGCCTCTTGCGTCGGACAATATCTGCAATGGTCTTATTAGCTGAAACAACGCGCCCTGAACAGGCCGGTTTCGATGTACGTATGGCTCTCTTTAAGCGCTTAAACACTGGCGGTACGAGATTAAATCCGCAAGAAATTCGAAACGCTTTATATCCATCAAGTTTCAATAGCTTAATAATTGAATTGTCGAAGCATGATATGTTTCGATCAATTTGGGGCATCCCTCTATTTCGAGATGGAGAGGACGAAAATCCATCAAAAGATTTGCTGAATAATACGTTGTATAAAATGATGGCAGACTGTGACATTGTTCTGCGCTTTTTCGCAATCAAAGAAACAATTGAGTGCGGGCGTAAGGGTTCTCTCCAAACCCTGATGAATGTGTGCATGAAGTCACACTTGTACGATGCGCCAGATATTATATCGTCATTGCGCGATGATTACATACACACACTAGAAGCATTGTATGGTATTTTTCAGGGTAAACCTTTTGTTCTCCCAGGCACAAATCGTGTTAGTCGTCCTGTTTATGATGCGCTGATGGTTGGTGCTTCTCTTATAGGATTAGATACACTTCAGGGCAGAGGGATGTCTATACGTGACTGCTATCGGGATGAAGTGGCTGATCCCGACTCGTACGAGATTTTAATCGGCCGCGGTAATACCATAGAATCAATAGTTGATCGTGTTGACCTGGCTATCCAGATTCTCTCTTCTTAACGAGTCAGCAATGAACCTAATATTTGCTGATTTTAATAACGATGTTGTGATGCTTCGCAAGATGGTTGGTCTCGTTGACAGCCTTGCGAAAGCGCCAAATATTTCATCAAACTCAATTACCAGCCTTGATGACACGCCCAATGATGATATTAGAACAATATTGCTTTCCGCAAATTCTTCACGTCATGTGATGCCTATTTATCACGGTGTTCTTTTGCTTTATTTGGCCGGCAGGTTTGAAAACTATATACGTGATTTATTTGAAGACATGTGTTTGACGATAGCTCAACGTTGTAAAAAGTATACAAATTTGCCAAAAAAGATGCGGGAAAATCTAATATCTTTTACGGCGAAGGTCATGGTCGATCCACATAAATTCGGGCATGGGGATGGTGGAGTAAGCAGTTTTATAAAAACGCTGTCTAGTAATATTCATGATAATGATTTGGTAAACATTAATACTCAGTGTCTTTCAATAACTTTTGAGAATATGCGCTCAAATACGATTATTGAACTTTTTGGTCGAGTCGGTCTTGATAAGATTTGGGAATCTATGGGGCAGCAAATCGCTGTACGAAATTTTTTTTCTGAAAAGGATCCGCAGCAGGCGACAAATAAAGCAAAAGATTTACTCGATGAAATTATGAATGTGCGGAACAGAATTGCTCATCCATCTGGTGGTTTCATTTGGCCTTCATCTGTTGACATTGCACGATACATTGATTTTTTACTCATTCTTTCTCTTACGCTTGCTGAGTACTGTGATTTCTGGCCTACTACTATTCAGACTGAGACCACTTAGCCATACTCCGGCATAGCAATGGATATTTCTATCCCCATCATCACCCCCGACTGGCCGGAGTACGAGCTCATCGACTCCGGCGACAGCCGCAAGCTCGAACGCTTCGGCCAGTACCTGATCGTGCGCCACGAGCCCAAGGCCTGGTGGCGGCCCGCGCTGCCCGAGGCCGAGTGGGCCAAGGCCCACGCCAGCCAGGACGAGGAGGGGCGGCTCACGGTCCGTCAGGACGGCAAGCTGCCCAAGGCCTGGCCGTTGCGGCTTGATCTTCCCGGCGGGCAGTCCGGCAACAAGCAGATCACGCTGGAGGCGCGCCTGTCCGAGACCTCCCGGCACATCGGCCTGTTCCCGGAGCAGGCCCCGCACTGGCGGCTCATCGCCGAGCTGGGCGCGGGGATGACGGCGGCCACCCGTGAAACGGGCGAAGCCCGGCCCAAGTTGTTGAATCTCTTCGGCTACACCGGGGCCGCCAGCCTGGCCGCCCAGGCCAGCGGCTTTGCCGCCACCCACGTGGACGCCTCGCGCCCGGCCATTGCCTGGGCCAAGCGCAACCAGGAGCTGTCCGGCCCTGCCAATCCTGGCTTGGCCGGCCACCCGGTGCGCTTCCTGCTCGACGACGTGGTCAAGTTCACCCAGCGCGAGGTGCGGCGCGGCAACCGCTACCAGGCCATTCTGCTTGACCCGCCGTCCTTTGGCCGTGGCCCGAACCGCGAGGTCTGGAAGGTCGAGGGCATGGTCCGCGACCTGCTGGCGGACTGCCGCACGCTGCTTTCCGACGACGCGCGCCTGCTGCTCCTCACCATGTACAACATCGAGGCCTCGGCGCTCATGCTCGGCAACCTTTTGCACGACGTGCTGCGGGGCTTGCCCGGCACCATCCAGGTGGGCGAGCTGGCCGTGCCGCACACGGCCCCCGGGGCCGAGGCGCGCCTCCTGCCGCGCTCCATCTACGCGCGCTGGCAGGCCTGAGAGCTATAGATCCAGCGGCGCCGCCCCTGCACCCCGGTCCAGGGAAAGAAAGGAACACCCGGCTTCAACGGCCCTGGCCCCTCATCTTGAGCCTGCCGGAAGCCGGGTGCGGCCACGTTCATGCCATTCAAGGACGGCTGGCCGCCTCGGTGCGTTCCGCATGCCGGATGGCAGCGGCAGGCAGCGAGGTTTGGCGCAACCTGGCACGCGCCTTGACGCCGGCCAGTCCATCTTCAAAACCGTTGAAAGCCCGCCGGTAGAGCTTCCCAGGGGGCAGGCCAGGGTCGGTCGGGATGTCCGCGTGCAGGAAGGGCTACTTCGGCAGCCGTAGCGTCACCACGGTCTCGTCGTCGTTGTCCGAGGTGCGCATGGCGATGTCCCCGCCCTGCGCCGTGGTCGTTATCCAGGCCGCATACGTGCCGAGACCGGTGCCGTCAGCCTTGCCCGTGGTCACAAACTTGTCGAAGAATCTGTCCCGGATCTCGACAGGAACGACGCCCCTGTTCCGTATCTCGATGCTGCAGTCCGCGCCCGAGGACAGGCGGACGGCCACGGTCGCGCCCGGCGGCGAAGCCTCCAGCGCGTTGACCAGCAGGTTTTGCAGGGCCCTGCGCAGGAGCTTCGGCTCCCCCAGGCAGGGGCAGCCGCACTCCGAAGCGTGCGGAAGGCCCGCGGTCTGCAGGTCGAGACGGACGCTGACGAACTGGGGCCTCTTGCCCAGCGCCTCGACGAGTTCCCGGACAAGGACGGCGCAGTCAAATCGCTGCGGGAGCAGCTGGTATTTCCCGGTTTCTATCTTGTAGAGGTCCAGGTGGCTGTTCAGGGTTTCGAGCATGTGACGGGACGATTTCTCAAGGAGCAAGACGAGTTTGTCCTGCTCCGCCGTCATGCCTGCGTTTTCGCGAAGCATCCGGGCGATGGAGATGGCGTTGTCGACCGGGGCCCGCAGATCGTGCTGGATCATGAGCTCGATCTCGCGGCGCAACTCTTCATCCCGCTTTTGTTCTGTAATGTCGCAGGTGAACCCCTCATAGCGCAGAATCGTCCCGTTGTGGTCGCGGACCGTCCGCGCAGACAGGGACACCCAGAGGACCGAGCCGTCCTTGCGGCGGTGCCGGAGCTCCATCCCGTCAACCGGCCCCTGCGCCAGGGCTGCATTGATCCTATTCCTGTCTCCCGGGTTCACGTACAGCTGCGTCCGGATGTCCCGGACGCTGTCCATAAGCTCCTGCACGGAGGCGTAGCCGTACATCCTGGCCAGATGTGCGTTGGCCGCGAGGTAGCGCCCCTGAGGCGTGGACTGGAAAATGCCGATGGGGGCGGCCTCGATCAACTCCCGGTAGCGTGCGCTCGTGAGCAGGGCGAGGAGGGTCGCCTGCGCGCGGGCGTCATCGTCCAGGACGATCCGGCATCCGGCGGTCTCGCTGTTCGTCCAGACCACCTCCACAGGCAGCCGGTCAACGAACAGGGTGTCGCCCTGGATGATGCCCCCGACAAAGTGTTGCCCCGGAGAGAACATTCTGCCCTTGGGCCGGAAGCAGATGCCGCTGGGGCTGGCGTCGATGACCTGATGGGCGCCCTGCAGCAAAAGGCGGCAGTTGCGCAGCGGCAAACGGTCCAGGCGGCGCTTCTCCGTCCTGCCTGTCTGTTCGATGAGTGATGGTGTCGCGGTCATGGCGGTCTCCGGAGAAAATGATCGTCTTGGGGCGGCCTGGCGCGCGGGTTCGCATTATTGTCTTCATGCAACAATAACAAAAGCCGCATGCATGTTGATGAGCCAAGACAGGTGTGGATGTCGATCATCAACCTGAAAACGACAAAATATGAATTTCTTGTATCACAATGTATCCTTGTTTTGGCCATTTACAGGCGTAAACTGCTTGTTCAAACAAGCAACAATACTCCTGTCGGACATGAATATGTGTTCAATATACAAATCTGATACAAATCTGAGCGCTGCAAAACTAATATGTATTTCGCCAGAGTAAATTTTGTTCATAATAGAGGTTAATGATTCCATGAATTCTATGTGCTCACGTCTGTTTGCCTGCCACATATTGAAATCAATTAGAACGGTGCAATACTCTTCTTCATTGAAATGAAATTTTAAATATCTGAAGAACTGCCCGAAGATGCGCAGAAGCATGCTCTGCTCAGCGCCATCTGATATTGATTTGTGAAGTGTATTGAGCATGTACATCAATGTTCTGTGCTGATTGTCTATAATCTCGTGCCCCACCATAAGTGAGCTGTTCCATTGTAAGAATGTCATTTGGAAGCCCCTTGTGCCGACTACAATAGATAAGAAATTGGTTGCCTGTCCGCAACATGAATGTGTTTGAGACATCCCCCGACCAACTGACCTGCTCCCAGCCGCTATCCCGCCCATCGTGGCAGTCTTCTCGTTTGCGGGGTGGAAGGCCGGGCCCCCGTGCGGGAGCCCGGCCAGGATGTGCGTCTAGACGCCGGGGATCTTGATGCCGAAGAAGCCGGCCAGCAGGTAGCCCACGCCGATGTAGAACGAAAGCACGATGAAGATGCGCTTCATCAGGACGTCGGAGAAATACCTGGAGGTCATGGGGCCGACGATGGAGCCTACGGCCACGCCCGTGAGTTCAATGCCTATGAGGCTCCACTCGACTGAGGTGCCCTTGCTCATGAGGGTGATGATGCTGGTGATCATGCTGATGAGCACGGCCATGGCGCTGGTGCCGGCCGCCAGGTACATGGGCAACTGGGTGACACTGGTCAGGAAGGGCACCAGCAGAAAGCCGCCGCCCACGCCCAGGAAGGCCGCTACGGCGGAGATGAGGACACCGCCAATAAAGGGGAGCAGCGGCTTGAAGCGGAAGGGCACCCCGCAGAAGGTGAACTCGCAGGTGGACAGGGTGAACTTCTGGACATGCATGCCCAGGTTGCACTCCTCCACGGTCTCGCCGCACTTCTGTTTCTTAACGGCGTCCTCAAAGGCCCTGGCGGCCTTTGAGGCAGTCTGTTTTTTGGCCTGACCGGCCGGAGTGGTCTCGTAGAACAGCCAGAAGCCTAAGAGCAAGACGAAGAGGCCGAAGTAGCCCTGGTAGGACTTGAAGTCGAGCTTGCCAGCCGAAAGTTCCTGCGCACCCCAGGCTCCGATGAGTGAGCCCAGTCCCAGACTGATAGCGAGCGGCAGCACCAGGCGCCCCATCTTGAGGTAGTTGAAGGAGCTGATGGCGGCGCTCAGGCCTCCCATGAACTGGTTGGAGATCTTGATGGAGTCGGTGATGATGCGGCCCAGTTCCGGGACGGTCTTCTTGAGCGGCCCTGCGAAGGAGCCGAGGCCGAAAATGCTCATGTGGCCCACGCCAGCCATGACACCGCCGAAGGCGCCCACGGTGGAGAAAATCCAGCCGACCCACACGGCCCAGCAGAAGGCCAGGATGGGGTTGACGGTGGGCGCGCCGGGGATGCCCAGAAAGCCCAAGGGCTTGGAATCGTCGATCTGCCCGGCTCCGGTGCCGCGCGGGGCCTTGGCGATGGCTGCGGCCAGCTTGCTCTGCTTGGGCGCATCGGCTGCGGCGACGGCAGGGGCGGCCGCTTCCGCCGTTTTGGCGGTCTCGGTTGCCGGAGCGCTGGCCGGAGACTGCTGGGCCACGGCCACGCCGAGGCAGAGGCAAAGGCCTAGGGCCGCAACGGCGGCGGCAAGAGCGGAACATTTGTATTTAAACATGGTTCTCCCCCTTCAAGGTTACATGTGACTGCCAGTGCGGGCGTTCAAGCGTCCGCTTGCGTTCGGTTCACAGACCGGTGATCTTTTCCTGCAGGGCGGACAGGCCCTCCAGCTGGGCCTCCGGGCGGGCGGGGCCGTAGGGGGATGCCGCATCCGTAGGGCTCAAGCAGGCGCTTGTTGCTCAACCGGGTGGCCAGCAGGCGCAAGGCCAACTGCGGCGCCCCTCCGAAGAGCACTCCGGTCGGCAGGAAGAGCAGCAAGGCAATGTGCATCCAGGTGAGGGTCATACAGGCCTCAACCTCGGTTCGTGTTATGGCCTGTGTGGTCGCGCGCCCCCGCCTTTGGGAGGGGGGGGGCGAGGGGCCTCTTTGTAAGCCTAAAAGCAAGAGCTGTGCCAGCGGTTCGCATGAATAATATTGTTGTATTTTAGTACATTACCATTGCTGGTGAAGGGTTGTTGTCTGGAGCGCGAGATCGGTTATTAATAATGAATAATATTTATTGCGGACGGCTGCGGCCCGTCCCAGGACCGGATGGACAGTCGCGCATGGGGCAGGAGCCGATCCGCAGGGCCGAGACATCCGCATTGCAGGATTGGCCGCTCTGGCATAGTTAGGGGCAGGTTCAACAACAGCTTGGCTGCCGGTTTTCCGGTGCGTCGGCGGGCCATGCGCCAGGCCAGGGGAGAGGACATGCTCAAGGCCACGGCCTGGGTGAGGGCGGCAAGATGGGCGGCAGCAACGCTGCCGGTCCTGTGCTGCCTGGTTCTTGGTCCGTTTCAGGCCAGGGCCGCCGAGCCCAGGGACATCCGCATCGGGGTGCTGGCCAACCGTGGGGCGTCCAAATGCCTGGAGTTGTGGACCCCGACTGCGCGCTACCTGACCTCCTCCATTCCGGGATGCCGATTCAGCATCGTGCCCCTGAGCTTTGAGGAGATCGATCCGGTCGTAGCTGCGGGCGAGGTCCACTTCGTCCTCGTGAACCCCATGATCTACGTCAACCTGGAGATGCGCTACAACGTCATGCGCATCGCCACCATGCGCAGCTCGTTCTTGGGCCGCATCACCACCTACTACGGCGGGGTCATCCTGACCCGGGCCGACCGCGCGGACATCAACTCCCTGGCAGACCTCAAGGGCAAGCGGTTCATGGCTGTGGACCCATACTCCTTCGGGGGCTGGCTGGCCGGCCTCGACGAGCTGCGCCGGGCCGGCGTGCGCCCTGAGAGCGACTTTGCCCAACTGCAATTCGCGGGGTTGCAGGAGGATGTGGTCAAGAACGTGCTCGACCGAACCGTGGACGCGGGCACAGTGCGCACCGGCATCCTGGAGCGCATGGCCGCAGGCGGGCTCATCTCCCTGAAGGACGTGAAGGTTCTGTCGCCGAAGGACCAGGCGTCCGGACTCGACGCCTTCCCCTTTCTGGTCAGCACCCGCCTGTATCCCGAATGGGCCCTGGCCACGACCCGCGATGTGCCGGAGGAGCTGGCCGCGCAGGTGGCCTCGGCCCTGCTGGGGCTCTCGCGCCGGAAGTCACTGGCCCTGAACCCGCAGATGGCGGGGTGGACGGTCCCCCTGAGCTACAACACCGTGCAGGACCTGATGCGGACTTACAGCATCGGGGTGTACGTGAACCAAGGCAAGTTCACGGCCCGCGAGGTGCTGCGGGAGCACTGGTTCACGGCCGTGCTGCTGCTGCTGCTGCTGGCCGGGCTCATGTCGGCCATGCTGTACTTCCGGGCCATCAACCAGAAAATCTCCGAGGCCAAGGCCCAGGCCGAAGGGGCCAACCGCGCCAAGAGCGACTTCCTGGCCAACATGAGCCACGAGATCCGCACGCCCATGAACGTCGTCATCGGCATGTCCAACCTGGCCCTGCAGGCGGACCTGCTCCCCAGGCAGCGGGGCTACATCCAGAAGGTGGACCGCGCGGCCAGATCCCTGCTGCTCATCCTGAACGACATCCTGGACTTCTCCAAGATCGAAGCCGGACGGCTGGAGCTGGAGGAGAACGTCTTCAGCCTGCGTCAGGTGGTGGAGGACATGCTGCTCTCTGTGTCCCACCTGATGGGGGACAAGGACCTGAAGTTCCTGGCGCGCGTGTCGCCCCAGATCCCGGATTTGCTGGTGGGCGACGCCTTCCGGCTGGGCCAGATCCTGCTCAACCTGGCCAGCAACGCCGTGAAGTTCACTGAACAGGGAGAGATAGTCCTGGACGTGGACGTGCTGGAGCACGGCACAGACTCGGTGCTGTTGCGCATCAGCATGCTGGACAGTGGCATCGGCATGGCGCCGGAGCAGAAGGCTCGCCTCTTTCAGGCCTTCTCACAGGCCGACGCCTCCACCACGCGCAAGTACGGGGGCACGGGCCTGGGGCTCGCCATCTGCCGCCAGCTGGTCTGGCTCATGCGTGGTGAGATCGCGGTGGACAGCGCGCCCGGCCAGGGCAGCCGCTTCTGGTTCACCGCTCCCCTGGCCGTGGCCCAAACCTCCAAAAGCGCGGCCCAGGCCGACGAGGCCTGCTTCTCCGGGTTCCGGGCCCTGGTGGCAGACCCCCACGGCCAGGCCCGGTCCTGCCTCGCCGCCATGCTCTCCGGCCTGGGGTTCCAGGTTCAAGAGGCCGACTCCTGGGGCGAGGTGCGGCAGCTTCTGGCCGGCATGTCGCCCTCGGTCAGGCCGGACACGATCTGCCTGGACTGGCGCATGACCTCCGCAGGCGGCCTGGGGGAGCTCCGGGCGCTCCAGGAGGCCGTGGGCGGCGTGTCGCGTCGCTGGTTTCTTTCCGCCAGCAAGGCCCAGGTCCAGGCAGCTGCGCCCGGCCTGCTGGCCCTGTTCTACGGGCGGATCGAAAAGCCGCTGACCTGGTCCGGGCTCCAGGGCGGCCTGTCCGCAGTGCTGCTTGACCCGGACGGAAGGGAATGCGCAGGGGCCTTGCAGAGCCCGCCCATGGCCGATGGCTACGCGGATCTGGCCGGGCTCAGGGTCCTGCTGGCCGAGGACAGCGAGATCAATCAGGAGATGGTTGCAGAGATTCTGGCCCAGGTCGGCGTTTCGTGCCGTATGGCCAACAACGGCATGGAGGCGCTGCGCATCCTGGACCTGGAGGCCTTCGACGCCGTGTTTCTGGACATCCAGATGCCCGAGATGGACGGCCTGGTCGCGGCGCGCGCCATCCGCGGCACGGATCGGTTCCGGGAGCTGCCGCTCATCGCCATGACCGCCAATGCCATGGCCGGGGACATGGAGCTCAGCCTGGACGCAGGGATGAACGACCACATCACCAAGCCCATCACCCCCTGTGCGCTCTACGCCGCATTGCGGAAATGGGCCGCCGGGCGGCCCGCGGCCTGAATCGGCCACGCCCTTTCCCCCCACAGGCTCAAGAATCCAGCAGGGGGGCGAGCTCCTGACGCAGGGCCCGGACCCGTTGGCGCAATTCCTCAAGGGAGTGGAGGGATTCGTCCTTTTGCAGGGCGTGCACAGCGTCGGCCATGTCCTTCAGCCCGATGTTGGAGAGATCCCCCTTGAGCTTGTGCAGCTTGGCGGACACCGGAGCCCGGTCGCCATCCCTGAGGGTGCGCTCCAGGGACTCCATGTCTCGGCTCAGGGTGGCCCGGATCTTGACCATGATGTGGTCCGTGGCCTCCGGACTGAAATGCATGGTCTGGGAGAAGTGTTGGGAAATCACCTGCATGATGTCTGTCATGGCATGAATCCTGCGGGTTGGGGCGCTATTCGCCGTAGACCAGCCTCTTGGCCGATATCTTGTACTTCCTCAGACTCGCATACAGGTTCGGGACGGACATTTTGGACAGCTCGCTGGCCTTTTTCATGTCTCCATGCACAGCTTTCATCAGGTTCAGAAAGTATTCGTGGGCCGCAGCCTGGACGATGCTTTCCCGCACATCCTTCCAGGAAAGAAGCCTTGAGGGGTCCGCCGGAATGTCCTGCCGGGCCTCCTGACCCGGCTGGTTCAGCCGCGACCGGGTGAAGCGCTGGCGAAGATCCGTGGGCAGGTGCTTGGCAAAGAGCTTGTTCTCGTACCTGGCCTGGATCACCGCCTTCTCCAGGGTGTTCATGAACTCCCGCACGTTGCCCGGCCAGGAGGAGCTTTCCAGGACATCCAGAAAATCCTTGGAGACGTCCTTGGCTTCCGTCTCGTATTTGGCGGCAAAGACCGCCAGGAAATGCCGGGTCAGGGTCTGGATGTCCCCGTGGCGCACCCGCAAGGCCGGGATGTGCAGAGTGAAGACGTTGAGCCTGTAGAGCAGGTCCTTGCGGAAGGTGTTCTGCTCCACCAGTTCGTTGATGTTGCGGTTGGTGGCCGCCACAACACGGAAATCGCTGTGCAGTTCGCTGCTGCCGCCAACCTGGCGGTAGGTTCCCTCCTGCAGAACGCGCAGGAAGGACTTCTGGAGGGACAAGGGCAGCTCGCCCAGTTCGTCCAGAAAAAGCGTGCCGCCGTTGGCCTTGGCGATGAGCCCCTCGTGGCTGCGGTCGGCGCTGGTGAAGGCGCCCTTGATGTGGCCGAAAAGGATGCTGTCCGCCAGATCCCTGGGCAGGGCGGTGCAGTCCACCACAACGAAGGGGCCGCCGCTGCACGCGCTGTTTTTATGCAAGGCGCGTGCAAACAGCTCCTTGCCCGTGCCGGTTTCGCCCATGATGAGCACGTTGGCCTCGCTGCTGGCGGCCACGGCCAGAATGTCCAGCACCGCCTTGATCTGGGGGCTTTCGCCCACGACGCCCTCCCGGAACACCTGGGCGCGGGGCTGGGTGGACTTGCGCGCCCGGTATTCCAGGGCCCGGCCGATGGACAGGTGCAGGTGGTCCGTGGGCGAGCCCTTCTCAATATAGTCCCAGACCCCGTCCTGGATGGCCATGGATGCGCCGTCGGGATCGCCCCGCGAGGTGATGATGATGATCTCAGGAGGATCGGGCAGGGCCTTGATCTTCGGAATGCACTGGATGCCGTTGCCGTCCGGGAGCATCACGTCCAGTAGCACAAGGTCGCAGCCCGGGCCGGAAGCCAGCAGCTCCAGGCCCTCGGCCATGGAGCCCGCGCTGTCCACCTGATGCCTGGACTTCTTCAGCACGGTTTCCATGATCGATACGGTGATCTCCGAGTCGTCAATGATGAGGATTCTGGCCATGGCGTCACTCCGGAAGTGCGGGTGCTGGAAAAATATGCATGAGCAAGAGTTCTTATCACACAACGATACACCGTACGCTCATCTAATACAAGGGCCACCCCTTGCAGGGAAGGCCGCAGGCGCACAGCCTGTGTCGCTGATGTTCAGCACAGCGCGGGGAAGGCGGATGCGCTGGAGCAGTGCGGTTGGCGGCGAGAGAGGCTGGTCCTGCGCCCAGGAACTCGGCCTTGTTTTTGCACAAAGGTGGTCGTGACCATCTGCGAGGCGTCCGGAAGGCGGGCTTGCCAATTCGAGCGGCGAGGCCTTGAACGAGATGTTGAACTTGTGGATACGGCCACGGACCAGGTGCGCTCCGTTGCCACGGCGAGCGAACAGCAGTCCGCCACCAGCGAGGAGATCAACCGCAGCATCAAGGAGATCAACCGCAGCTTCAGCGAGAACGCCTGCGCCATGAATCGGTCCAGCGTGGCCGCGAACGAGCTGGCAAGCCAGGCCCAGGGGCTGCGCGCGCTCATTGAGCGCAGGAACTCCGGTGGCCAACAGCGTCAATCATCGCAAGATGTGGGCATGGCGAACGGATCACACTGAAGTCTACAGCATCTCCACTGCAATGACTCTGGCAGGAAGATTCTTACCGCAACGCGCACATGGTGTGTGGGTCCAGTACGTACAATGAATCCTGCTCCGGGCAAGTCATCTTGCGGATGACCACGGCGACTGGCGTACTGTGGGCGGCCTGCTGCAGGGCAAACGAAATTTGCCCCTTGGTGTAAGGGGCTTGCCCGGAGGCCGGGGAAGGACCGGAAAGTGGTGGCCAACGTTTGGGATGCAAAACTCCTGAAGGAGATGTGCCTATGTCGTGGTTGAAGTATGACCCGGCGAAGCAAGGGGCGAAAAAGATCGACATCCTCCGGCACATCCGGGTTGACGTGAAGCTGATTGGCGGCTTTTCGTTCATGGCGTTCATCTGCCTCACTGTCGGCGCCCTGGGGGTCTTCTCGGTGTTGAGTCTCGGCGGTGCCGGCAAGACGCTGGGCCGGGTGAGGATGCCTGCCGTGGAGCGTCTGCTCTGCGTCAAGGAGGCCCTGACCGATCTGAAGGCCGCGCAACGGTCGTTGCTTATCCCGGATCTCGACGCGGCTATCCGCAGCGGGCAGTTCAAACTGGTCCAGGCCTCGCGCGAGCGGTATGCGGCCGCAATGACCGCGTTGGACAAACTGCCGCAAAGCGCGGAGGAATCCCGTGAGTGGGCCACGTTCAAGCAGTCCCTGGCCGCCGTGAACGAGGCCGACGCGACCTTCTTCAAGGTTGCGCAGGAGGGTGACCGCCCAAAAATGCTGGAGCTGGCCTTCGGCATCTGCCGCGAGCGGCAGCTGCATGCCGGGCAGCTGCTGGACTCGTATCTCACCGGGATCATCGCAAAGGCCGACGCCGAGGCCCAGAACGTCAGCAGCAAGTCCAGCCTCCTGCTCTGGGTCACGGTGACAGGCATGGTTCTGGGCGCGTTCATGGCCTTGGTGCTGGGGCTGAACCTTGCCTGGGACTCCGTGCGGCCCCTGCGGAAGCTTGTGGCCTTTGCCAAGGCCGTGGCGGCAGGGAGCCTTGACGAGAAGCTGAACATCACCCGCAGGGACGACTATGGCGAGCTGGCCCAGTCCCTGCGCGTCATGCTGGGCAACATCAAGAGCAATATCCAAGAGGCTGGCGAGAAATCCGCCCAGGCCGACGCAGAGGCCGCCCGGGCGAAAACGGCCACGGAAGGGGCCCTCGCGGCCAGGGCCAAGGCCGAGCGCGGGGCCGAGCACATGATGCAGGCCGCCACGCAGCTGGAGCACGTCGTGGAGATCATCAGCTCCGCCAGCGAGGAGCTCTCGGCCCAGGTGGAGCAGGCCAGCCGGGGCGCGGAAACGCAGGCCAGCCGCGTGGCCGAGACCGCAACGGCCATGGAGGAGATGAACTCCACCGTGCTTGAGGTCGCCAAGAACGCCTCCCAGGCCGCAGAGTCCACCGACGCCGTGCGCCGGAAGGCAGTCGAAGGCTCCAAGGTCGTGGGCCAGGTGGTGATGGGCATAGGGGCCATACAAAAGGTGTCCATGGACCTCAAGGACGACATGGGCTTGCTCGGCAAACAGGCCGAGGGCATCGGCCAGATCATGAACGTCATCTCCGACATCGCGGACCAGACCAACCTGCTGGCGCTGAACGCGGCCATCGAGGCCGCGCGCGCAGGCGACGCGGGCCGGGGTTTCGCAGTTGTGGCCGACGAGGTGCGCAAGCTGGCGGAGAAGACCATGACCGCCACCAAGGAGGTGGGCCAGGCCATCCGGGGCATCCAGAACGGCACCAGGAAGAACCTGGAGAACGTGGAGCGCGAGGTGGCCACGGTCGAGCAGGCCACCGTCCTGGCAAACTCCAGCGGACAGGCCCTGAACGAGATCGTCGAGTTGGTGGACACGGCCACGGACCAGGTGCGGTCCATTGCCACGGCCAGCGAGGAGCAGTCCGCCACCAGCGAAGAGATCAACCAGAGCATCGAGGACATCAGCCGCATCTCCAGCGAGACCGCCAGCGCCATGCGCCAGTCGGCCCAGGCCGTGGGCGAGCTGGCCAGCCAGGCCCAGAGCCTGCGCGCGCTCATCGAGAAGATGAAGAGCGGCGGCTAGGGTCTGTTTTCAACTCGTCGCAGCCAGATCAGACATGATGCGCTGGCGACCATTGCCAGGAAGGTTGCCGCCAATTTCTTGTAGCGCGTTGCGCTGCGGCGGAACTATTTGATCTTGCGAAAGAAGCATTCGTTCAAATGCCTTTCTTTGAAGATACGCTTGTGTAAACGAGCTGGATGGACGGCTTGATATCGACGGAATAACGCGCACTGACGCATGTCTTTGGTTTTTCCATTTTGGGGGCTGGAAAAGAGCGATGGTCGCCGCTCTCCCACGCCCTCGCCCCACGCTTGGCTCTGGGACGAGAGTCGGATATATGCGTATGCCTGTGACGCCGGTGGTGGTGGGGTGTATATTTTTCATAAGAGCACACTGCAGCAGTGTTTTTCCATGGCGCCAGGACTTTTTGGGGGGGCCAGACAAAGCCTGGCGCATGCCTGTTGCGGCAATTATCAAAAATTGTTTCCGAAAGTAATGTTTCTTTGGATGGGAGAGTTCTTCTCCGCACCCCGTCAAAGGGCCTGGGGCCCTGTGGACACCCCGTTTGGCCGCAAACCCAGCCGGGGGGGGGGCGGGGAATCAATCCCCCCGGCCGCCAGAGGCTATTTCCCGCCCCTTGCCTGCCTCTAACCCGAATGGAGGGACGCATGATCACCAGCACCAGTCTCCCGGAAAAATTCTTGACGCGCTTCACCGACGGCGCACACGAGGCCCTGGCCGACACCACCCCGGAGCACGGCGGCCAATCCGGCGGGTTCCGGCCCCACGCCCTGCTGGAGGCCGCCCTGGCCAACTGCCTGTGCATGACGGTGCGCATCGCGGCGGACAAGCGCGGCATCCCCCTGGCCGGGGTCCGGGCCAGCGTGGTCCTGAGCCGCGAGGGCCAGACGGGCGAGACGGGAGAAACGGACGAGAGCGTGTTCACCTACGCCATCGAGCTCGACGGCGACCTGAGCGAGGCCCAGCGGGCCGCGCTTTTGCGCGCCGCCGGGGGCTGCCCGGTCAAGAAGACCCTGTCGCGGAAGGTGGTGTTCCGACCTGCCGGAGGGTAGGGGCGCGGCTACTTGAGCACGTGCCGGGCGTTGGCCAGGGCGAAGCGCAGGGTGGACCAGAAGCTGCGGCGCTCGCTGCGCAGATACAAGATGAAGTAGACGAAGCCGAACCACAACGAAAACAATACGTTGGGCCGCAGGCCGATGAGCCGCCGGACCAGCGGCTTGGCCCAGGGCCAGAGCACCAGGGTCTGGAAGAACTTCTGCAGGTTCTCCATCTCGCGGATGTTCGGCATGTCCAGGGCCGAGCCCACGAAAAAGCTCTCGGTCATGTCGTCCTCGGAGAAGCTTTCGGGCAGCAGCTTCAGGCGCACGGCCTCGGAGGCGAGCGGGGTGCCGGGATACGGCGCGAAGATGGAGCACCAGGGGTAGTCGGCCTTGATGCGCACGTTCAGGTCCACGGTGCTGAAGGCGTCCTCCAGGGTCTCGCCCGGCAGGCCCAGGATGTTGTAGGTGCGGAACCTGATCCCGGCCTGGTGCAGCTGCTCTGCGGCGGTGATGATGTCCGCGTTGGATAGGCGCTTGTTCAAGACCTCGTTGCGCAGGCGTTCGTTGCCGGTCTCGATGCCGAAGAACACGGACTCGCACCCGGCGGCGGCCAGCCTCGGGGCGTACTCCGGGTCGCGGGCGATGATGTCGGCCCGGGCCAGGCAGACAAAGGGCAGCCCCACCTGCGCCCGGAACTCCTCCAGGAAGGGGTACAGCCACTTGCGGTCCACGCCGAAGCAGTCGTCCGCGAAAAAGATGACCTGTGCGCCGTGCTCGTTCTTGAGGCTCAGGCATTCCTCGATGACCGTGGCGGCCTTGCGCACGCGCATGAGCCGTCCCTTGCCCGCGTAGAGCACGCGCATGGAGCCCTGGAAGCAGAAGGCGCAGTCAAAGGGGCAGCCGCGTGCGGTGATCACCCGCTGCACGCGGACCTCGCGCTTGTCGCCCAGCACGTCGTACAGGCTGCGGTCGGCCGGGGCGATGAGGTCCAGGTCCTCCACCAGCGGGCGCACCGGGGTCTCCTGCACAGCGCCGTCCACGCGGCAGAGCACGTTGGCGATGCCCTGGAAGTCCTGCCCGGCGTCGATGCGGTCCATGATCTCGACCATGGCCTGTTCGGCCTCGCCGCGCACGGCCAAGTCCAGGTTCGGGTGCGCGGCCACGCCGGGGCAGAAGGTGGGGTGCGGACCGCCCATGACGATGGTCGCTTTGGTGAGGGCGCGCAGCCTGCCCGCGATGTCCAGGGCCCAGAGGTGCCCGCCGGTCATGACGGACAGGCCGATGGCGTCCGGGGCGTACTCCTCGATGACCGGCCGGAAGTCCTCGACGCTCCGGCCCACGGCCAGTCGGCACTGGTGCCCGGCCCGCTTGAGCTCCGCTGAGATGTACATGGGTCCGAGGAATTCGGCGTCGTGATTTTGCAGAAACAGCAGCTTGCCCACTCGTCGCCCCTTTGCGCCGCCAGCCCTGCCAGAGGCCATGCGCGTGCTTGCGGGTAGGTAGCACAGGGCAGGGCCGCCCGCAAGAAAGCGGCTGGCGGCCCGTGTCAGGCCTCTGGGGCGCTAGGCCCCGCGCTTCAGATAGGCTAGGTATTCCTGGTTGCCCTTGGGGCCCAGCAGGGCCGAGGGCGCGCTGCCCATAAGCGTGAGCCCCAGCACGCCCTGGCAGAAGGACAGGACCGAGTCCAGGGCCTCCAGGCGGTCGGCCTCGGCGCGGACCACGCCCCGGTCCGTGCGGCCCACGGGCAGCTCGAACTGCGGCTTGACCAGCAGCACCAGCTCGCAGGCGGGAGCAAGCAGCGCCAGGCAGCCCGGCAGGATGGCCGTGAGCGAGATGAAGGACACGTCGGCGGTCAAGACATCCAGCGGCTCCGGGAAGAGCCCCTCCGGATCGATGGCCGGGGGCTGGCGCAGGTTCAGGCGCTCCAGAACGACCACGCGCGGGTCGCTGCGCAGCTTCCAGGCCAGCTGGCCGTAGCCCACATCAGCGGCATAGACCCTGGCCGCGCCGTGTTGCAGCAGGCAGTCCGTGAACCCGCCGGTGGACGCGCCCGCGTCCAGGCAGGCCTTGCCCAGGGGGTTGAAGCCCAGCTCCTCAATGGCGGTGAGCAGCTTGTACCCGCCCCGGCTGACAAAGCGGTCCTGGCCGCGCAGGGAGAACTCCGTGTCGTCCGGGAACTGCTGCCCGGGCGAGTCCACGGGGATCTTCTGGCCGTCCTTCAGGTAATGCGCGCCCCCGGACATGATCAGGCGCATGGCCATCTCCGGCGATTCGGCCAGGCCGTGCTGGGCCATGAGTCTGTCCGCCCGCATCCTGGTGCGGTATTTCTTGGGCTTGGCTTCTTCAGTCATGAGCTATTTTGGGGTCACGAGCTATTTCTCGGGCACGGGCTATTTCTTGGCCAGGCCCAGGCGCGCCACGACGTTCCCGGCGGCCTGCACCACATAGTCCTTGGCGGGCAGGCGGTCCTTGTCGGCCTGGGTGATGATCAGCTCGGGCCGGTTGGCCAGCTCCGGCCTTGGCGTCACGCCGAACTCCGCCGGGAAGCTGTTCGTGAAGTACATCTCCTGGAAGCCGATGAACTTCAGGTGGTGGGCCGTGGCGTCGAGGACCAGGGTTTCGCTCGCGCTCACGAGGCCGAGCTCCAGCGCGCGCTTGGCCCCGGCCAGGCATTCGCCGCCCTGGGTGCAGGCGATGTGCCCGTGGCGGTTGGCCTGGATCATGGAGTCCATGATCTGCTGCTCGGTGACCTGGAGGACCTGGAAGGAGCCCGGCCCGGAAATGGCCTCGTACTGCTCCGCAAAGTGGCGCACGCGCGGAAAACTGACCGGGTTGCCGATCATGGCCGCCTGGGCCACGCTGGCCGTCACCTCGACCGGCTTGTACTCGCGGCGCCCGGCCTCCGCCGCGTAGTAGCGGAACACCGGGTCCGCGTGGTGCGACTGCACGCCGAAGACGCGTGGCAGGGTTTCAATAATTCCAAGTGCATGCAACTTAAGGAAGCCGCCCATTATGGCCGTGATATTGCCCGCGTTGCCGATGGGCACGAACACGCACGCGCCCCGCATGTCCCAGTCGTACCACTGGGCCACCTCAAAGGCGTAGCTCTCCTGGCCCAGGATGCGCCAAGCGTTCTTGGAGTTGAGGAGCGCCACGCGGTAGTTGTCGGCCAAATGCTCGACCACCTTCATGCAGTCGTCGAACACGCCGGGCACCTCCAGCACCACTGCGCCGCTGCCCAGGGGCTGGGCCAGCTGCTGCGGCGTGACCTTGCCTGCAGGCAGGATCACCGCGCTTTTCACCGCGCCGCCCACGTAGGAGGCGTACAAGGCGGCCGAGGCCGAGGTGTCGCCCGTGCTGGCGCAGATGGCCAGGACCTCGGTCCAGCCCTGGGTGCGGATGAGCGACTTCAGGAAGCTGAAGGCGCAGGCCATGCCCCGGTCCTTGAAGGACGCGCTGGGGTTCTGGCCGTCGTTCTTGTACACGGTTTTGAGGCCCAGTTCGGCGCGCAGGGCCGGGGGCGAGTCCACCAGCGGGGTGTTGCCCTCGCCGAGGTACAGGATGTCCTCCTGCTCCAGCACCGGGGCCATGAGCTCGTAGAAGCGGAAGATGCCGCGCAGGGCCGGGATCTTGCTGGCCGCGCGCGCGTCGAAGATGTTGCGCCACTCCTGCGCCGTGGTCTTTTTGAGCTGGTCGAAGTTCTGGTCGCGCAGGACGAACACGCCGCCGCAGGTGGGGCAGGTGTAGTGCAGCTCGCTGATGCCGTACGTGGCGCCGCAGCCCAGGCAGACGTACTGCATGCTGCCGCGGTAGGTGGGAAAGCTCATGACGGACTCCTTGCGTAAACTGTGGCTGATTATGTACCAGGTGCGGCGCGGGCTAGGCCACGAACCTAGGCAACGAACCGGTGGATGCTCATGGCGATGATGGTGGCCCCGACGGCCGACTTGGCCACCAAGCCGAAGCTGCGGCCCCAGAAGGCCCCCCAGGCGGCCTCAGAGGCGCGCTGGAGCGATTCCTGGCGCAGGCGCTCCACGGCGAAGCAGCCGGTCCATGCTCCGAAAAGGGCTCCCACCAGGCTGCCCAGGCCCAGGGCAAAGGGCGCGAACACAATGGCCCCGACGATGGAGCCCACGATGCCGCCGAAATTCCCGGCGCGGCTGGCCCCGCCGCGCTTGCCGCCGATGACCTGGGCGGCCAGCTCCATGATTTCGCCCAGGATGGCCGCAGCGCCCATGAGGCCCACGAAGTCCCAGGTGATGCGCCCGGCAGGCCCGAACCAGGCCAGAAGCGAGAGCACGCCGAGCATGAGCCAGTTGCCCGGCAGGGAAAGCAGGTTGAGCCACAGGAAACTGAACAGCAGCAGGCCGAGGAGCAGTCCCCAGAGCAGGTCCATCATTCGCCCCGCCGGTCCATCACTCGCCCCGCAGAGTCATCGCGCCCCGCAGATCCATCATTTGCCCCGCAGGTCCACCACGCGCACGGCCTTGCCCTCGCCTTTGGGGATGGAGTTGTGCTGCACGAGCTCCACGCGCGGGGTGACCAGGATCTCGTCGCGCAGGCGCGCGGTGATCTTCTTCTGCAAGGTGGTCAGGGCGCGCATGTCCTCGACAAAGTAGTCGTCCTTGATCTCCACCTTGATGCGCAGCTGGTCCATCACGCCCTCCTGGAAGAGCTCGATGACGTAGTTCTGCGCCACCTCGGGCAGGGACATCAGCGCCTGCTCGATCTGCATGGGGTAGATGTTGCAGCCCTTGATGATGAGCATGTCGTCGGCGCGGCCGGTGATGCGGTCGATGCGAACATGGGTGCGGCCGCAGGCGCAGTCGCCGGGGATGAAGCGCGTCAGGTCGCGCGTGCGGTAGCGCAAAAGCGGCATGCCGTCGCGGCAGAGCGTGGTCATGACCAGCTCGCCCACCTCGCCCTCCTTGACCCACTGGCCAGTCTCGGGGTCGATGATCTCGGCGATGTAGGCGTCCTCCCAGAGGTGCATGCCTGCCTGCTCCTCGCACTCAAAGGCCACGCCGGGCCCGTTCATCTCGGTTAGGCCGTAGGAGTTGAAGGCCTTGACCCCGAGCAGCTGCTGGATGCGCTGGCGCACCTCCTCCGTGTGCGGCTCCGCGCCGACCAGGGCGAAGCGCCAGTCCAGGCTCCTGGGGTCCACGCCCTCCTGCTCAAGAAAGGTGGCGAAGTGCAGGGCGTAGGACGGGATGATGTGCACGCCGGTGACGTGGAAATCGCGCAGGAGCTTGAGCTGGCGTTTGGAGTTGCCCGCGCCCGCAGGCACGGTGAGGCAGCCCAGGCGCTCGGACCCGTAGTGGATGCCAAGCCCGCCGGTGAACAGGCCGTAGCCGCTCATGTTCTGGAACACGTCGCCCTTGCGCAGGCCCACGGCGTACATGCAGCGCGCCACAAGCCCGGCCCAGGAGTTGATGTCGTTCTGGGTGTAGAAGATGGCCGTGGGCGTGCCCGTGGTGCCGCTGCTGGCGTGCAGGCGCACGTACTGGTCCATGGGCTGGCACAAGAAGCCGTAGGGGTAGTTGCCGCGCAGGTCGTCCTTGGTGGTGAAGGGCAGCTTCTGGATGTCGTCGGGGGAGGTGAAGTATTCCGCGCAGATGCCGAGCCCGCCCAGGCGTGCGCCGTAGAAGCTGGAGCGCAGGCACGTGGTGATGGTGCTTTTGAGACGCTCGGTCTGCAGTTTCCTCAGGGATTCGCGGGACAGGCCCTCTGCGGCTTCGTAATGCATCTGCTCCCCCAATGGCGTGGCGTTGTCAGATCAGCTGGATTGGAAGTACTCTGATGGATACGCTGTTGCGTTCAAATTTTCAAACCTACTGTAATTCTTTAGGAAGTGCAACTCGATTTCGCCAACCGGGCCGTTTCTCTGCTTGCCGATGATGATCTCGGCCACGCCGGCCTTGGGGTTGCCTTCCTTCTTGTTGTATACCTCGTCGCGGTAGATGAACATGATCACGTCGGCGTCCTGCTCGATGGCGCCGGATTCGCGCAGGTCCGAGAGCATGGGGCGCTTGTCGCTGCGTTCCTCGACCTTGCGGTTGAGCTGCGAGAGCGCGATGACCGGAATGTTCAGCTCCTTGGCGAGCGCCTTCAGGTTGCGCGAGATGTCGGAAATTTCCTGTTCGCGGGAGTCGATGTCGCGGCTGGCGCGCATGAGCTGGAGATAGTCCACCACCACCAGGCCCAGGTTGTGTTCACTCTTGAGCCTGCGGCAGCGGGCGCGCAGCTCCATGGTCGACAGGGCGGCTGTGTCATCGATAAACAGCGGGGCGTTGGAGAGCACCTCGGCCGCCTCGTACAGGTCGGCCCAGTCCTTGTCCTCCAGATAGCCGCGCCGCAGGCTGCCCAGGTCCACCTTGCCCTGGCAGCAGAGCAGGCGCATCATGATCTGGTCCATGGACATCTCCAGCGAGAAGATGGCCGTGGGCGTGGGCGCTTCGCCCTTGATGGCGGCGTTGAGCGCCAGGTTCAGCGCAAAGGCGGTCTTGCCCATGCTGGGGCGGCCGGCCACGATGATCAAATCCGAGTTCTGCATGCCTGCGGTTATTTCGTCGAGCTTGTCGTAGCCCGTGGTGGTGCCCGTGACCAGCGCCTGGCGGCCCACGCGCTTCTGCAGCTCCTTGAACACGCGGACCACCAGGTCCTTGCTGGTGTGCACGGTGGTCTTGGTGCGCACGTCCGAGATCTGGAAGATGGACTGCTCACTCTTGTCCAGCAGCCCCTCGATGTCCTGGGACTCGTAGCAGTTGCCGATGATATCGCTGGCGGCCTCGATGAGGCGGCGGGCCACGGCCTTGTCGCGCACGATGGCCGCGTGGTGCAGGGCGTTGGCCGCGCTCACGGGCGAGGACGCCAGCTCGGCCAGGTACACCGGCCCGCCCACATTCTCCAGCTCACTCGTCTGGGAGAGCTGCTCGCTCACCGTGATCAGGTCCACCGGCGAGTTCTTGGCGTAGAGGGTCTCGAAGCTGCGGAAGATGATGCGGTGGGCCGGGGAGTAGAAGTCCTCGGAGGTGATCAGGTCGACCAGGGAGTGGAACAGGGAGTTGCGCAAAAAAACCCCCCCGAGAACCGCCTGTTCGGCTTCCAGGTTTTGCGGGGGGACATTGCGCGAGAGAGCGGCGGAGGCCCGTTCCAGGGCCTCCGCGCCGTCGTCTCGCTTTTTGCCCTTGCTATGCCTCGGGCTGCTCAAGTTCGGGTGCTTTTTCAGGCTGTCCATGCTTGATCACGCGCAGTTTCAGTTCGCCCTTCACGTCGGGGTGCAGGCGGATCTCCACGTCGTACTCGCCCAGCGCGCGGATGGCGTCAGGCATGTCGATCTTGCGGCGATCGATCTCGATGCCCTGCTCCAGCAAGGCGTCGGCGATGTTGGCGGCGGTGACGGAGCCGTAAAGCTTGTCGCCTTCGCCCACGCGCACGGTGATGGCCACATTGGCCTTGGCGATCTTTTCGGCCAGGTCAGTGGCCTCGGCGCGCAGGGAGTCGGCCTGTCCGGCCAGCTTCTTGCGCTCCAGTTCAAACTGTTTCAGATTGGCCTCGGAAGCCATCATGGCCAGGCCCTGGGGAATCAGGTAGTTTCGCCCAAAGCCGGGCTTGACCGCGACGATGTCCCCCAGGCGGCCCAGGGCATCAACGTCGGCTCGCAGGATGAGTTTCATTGGTCATGCCCTCCTAGACGGTCTTCTTCTTGACGTCCGTGCTGTGCACAGTGGTGTAGAACAACAGAGCCATCTGCCGGGCGCGCTTGATCTCGGTGGTCAGGCTGCGCTGATGCTTGGCGCAGGTGCCGGTGATGCGACGGGCGATGATCTTGCCACGCTCGGTGATGTAGTCGCGCAGGATGTCCGCACGCTTGTAGTCAAGCGGCAGGTTCTTGTCCGCGCAAAAACGGCAGAACTTTCTTTTCGGGGTGAACTTCTTGCGGAATGCCATGACTTAGGCCTCCTCTGTCACGGGCGCAGGCGCGGCGGCGGCGGCAGGCGCGGCGTCGGCCAGACGGACGGTGACGAACTTGAAGATGCCGTCCGTGATGCGGACGTTGCGCTCCAGCTCGGCCACCAGCGCCCCAGGGGCGAGGTATTCGAGGCGGACGTAATGGCCGCGCGTCAGCTTGCGCACGGGGTAGGCCAGAATCTTGATGCCCCAGTCATCGACGAGGGTGAGTTTCCCCCCGTCGCGCTCGATGATCCCGGTGAGATTCGTCAGAATCTCCTTGCGGTTTTCTTCCGCCAGTTCCGGACTCAGGAGCAGCAGAGTCTCGTAGTTGTTGAGCATGTAAATCTCCTTTTGGGCTTTGGCCCTTCCCGCACAGGGGAAGAGCAAGGTAGAGGGGTGCTCTTACTTGCTCAGATGCACTCTGTCAAGCCTTGTCGGAATCCTTGGGCTTCTCGGGCGTCTCCCAGACGTCCGGGGGCTGGGGCATTCAGCCCCGCATGCCGAATTTCGGCAGCACAAAGCCCACATACACGACGACGACCCCCGCAAGGGTGAGCAGAAACAGGATGTTGTCCCACATGGCGTACGCCTTTGCCTGGCTTGGCCCGGCTTACTTGGCCTGGCTGTCCTTGTCTTCGGGGTTTGTCTTTTCCGGGGCGGAGGGCGGCGTCCAGCCGCACTGCTTCTTGGGGCCTCAGCCCCGGCCCAGGCCGGGCATCAGGCGGCTCATGGCGAACCAGGCCACCACCACGGCCAATAGAATCCATACGGCGTCCATACTGCTCCTTCTAGATGCCGAGCTCGCGCCCGGTCAGCAGGCGGTAGGCCTCCAGGTACTTGGTCCTGGTCTGGTCGATGATCTCCTGCGGAATTTTGGGCGCGGGCGGGCGCTTGTTGAACGCGATCGCCTCCAGCCAGTCGCGCAGAAACTGCTTGTCAAAGCTCTGCTGGCCCCGGCCCGGCGCATAGCCGCTCATGGGCCAGAAGCGCGAGGAGTCCGGGGTCAGCACCTCGTCGATGAGGATCAGCTGGTCGACCCCGCCTTCCTTGACCGTGCCGAACTCGAACTTGGTGTCCGCGATGATGATGCCGCGCCCCTTGGCGTAGTCGCGCCCGGCCGAGTAAATGCCCAGCGCCAGCTCCTGGGCCTTTGCGGCCAGGTCCTGCCCGGTGATGCGCATGGCCTCGGCCACGGAGATGTTCTCGTCGTGCTCGCCCAGGTCGGCCTTGGTGGACGGCGTGAACAGGGGCTGGGCCAGCTTGTCGGACTCGCGCAGGCCCTGGGGCAGGGTGTGCCCGCTGACCTGGCCGGTCTTCTGGTAGTCCTTCCAGCCGCTGCCGGTGATGTAGCCGCGCACGATGCACTCGATGGCCAGGGGCTTGGCCCGGCGCACCAGCACGCTGCGGCCCTCCAGCAGGTCGGCGTGGGCCTGCAGGGGCTTGGGAAAGTCCTTGACCTCCGTGGCCAGCAAATGGTTGGGCGCCAGGTGCGCGAATTTCTCCATCCAGAACAGGGTGATCTGGTTCAGGACCACACCCTTGAGCGGGATGGGGTCGTCCATGATCACGTCAAAGGCCGAGATGCGGTCCGTGGTGACGATGAGCAGGGAGTCCGGGCCGGTTTCGTAGATGTCGCGCACCTTCCCGCGCGAGAGCAGCGGGTATTCGGCGAGGCTGGTGCTGGTGACGCATTGCATGGCGTGCTCCGTAGGCTGTTGCGGCGAGGTTAGAGGTCGCTGCCGTTTGTTTCCATGTCGTCCAGGCGGCACTGGACGCTTGCGGCATGGGCCGTGAGGCCCTCCAGGTGCGCCATGCGGGCGATCTTGGCCCCGTGCCTGCGCAGGTACTCCGGCGTGGTGGCGATGATGCTGGATTTCTTGCAGAAGGTTTGCACCGATAGGGCCGAGGAGAAGCGAGCGGTGCCAAGCGTGGGCAGCACGTGGTTCGGCCCGGCGAAATAGTCGCCCACGGGCTCCGGGCAGTGCTGGCCCAGGAAGATGGCCCCGGCGTTGCGCACGCGGCCAAGCAGCCCAAAGGGCTCGGCCACGGCCAGCTCCAGGTGCTCCGGCGCGATGGCGTTGACCAGGGCGAGGCCCTCCTCCAGGCTGTCCACCACCAGCACGCCGCCCCACAGGTCCAGGGCCTTTCGGGCCAGTTCGTTGCGCGAAAGCTTTGGCAGCTGCCCGGCCAGGGCCTGGCGCACGCCTTCGGCCAGCTTCGGGCTCGCGGTGATGCACAGGGCGGCGGCCAGGGGGTCGTGCTCGGCCTGGGAGAGCATGTCTGCGGCCAGCCAGGCCGGGTTGGCCGTGTCGTCGGCCAGGATGACGATCTCGCTTGGGCCCGCGATCATGTCGATGCCGACCTCGCCCACGAGCAGGGCCTTGGCCGTGGCCACGTAGATGTTGCCCGGCCCGGCGATGACGTCGCAGGGGCGGATGCTCCTGGTGCCGTAGGCCAGGGCCGCGATGGCCCAGGCGCTGCCCGCGCGGTGGATCTCGGTGATGCCGAGCAGGGCGGCCGTAGCCAGGATGTACGGGTTCAGGCTGGAGTCCTTGCGCGGGGGGGAGACCACGGCGATGTCCGTGACCCCGGCCACCTGCGCAGGCACGGCGTTCATGATCAGGCTGGAGATGAGCGGGGTCTCGCCCCCCTGGCCGCCGGGCACATAAAGCCCCACGCGGTCCACAGGGCGCACCATCTGGCCCAGCACGCTGCCGTCCGGCGCGGTGGTGAACCAGGACTGCTCGGCCTGCCGGGCGTGGAAGTCGCGCACGTTGGCGATGGCCTCGCGCAGGATGTCCAGGTCGGCTGCGGGAACCTCCTTCAGGGCGGAGCGGATGGCGCGCACAGGCACGCCCATGCGCGCGGGCAGGTCCGGCGCGTCGAAGCGGCGGGTATAGCGGCGCAGGGCCTGATCGCCGTCCTTGCGCACGGTGTCCAGGATGCTGCGCACGGTGGTGGTGACATCCAGGCCAGGGTCTTTGCGTTCCTTGAGCCAGGCCAGAACGCCGGGCGTGTCCATTTCGGCGGGAACGCGGAGAATGCGGCAGGGCATGCAGGACCTCGAAAACGTGGAGTGTTGCTGAGTTCGACCGTTTGGGGTGTGTAATCTATCCCAGGGGGGCGCGAAAGTCGAGGTCGAACCAGGCACGAAGAAGGGGCCGGAACTTTCGTCCCGGCCCCTGGCTTTCGTGGTGAAAAGGAGCTTTGGGCTAGAAGAAGTAGTTCAGGCCCACGCCCAGCTTGTAGGCGTCGGACTTGCTGTACTGCCTGATGTCTGCGGCGTTGCTCAGGCTGGAGGCGCCCCAGACGTCCTTGTCGAAGTCGGCACGGATGTAGCCCGTGTACACCAGAAGCGTCAGTTCGTCATAAATCTTGTAGCGGGTGTTGAAGTCAACTTCCCACAGGGAGTCCTTGGTGGTCAGGAAGCCGGCGTAGTTGGCGTTGCGAACGTTGCTGACGCCGCCGTTGTTCAGCTCCTTGATGTAGTCCTTGTCGTTGGTGCCGCGGGCGTACAACACGGTGAAGTCGTGCGAGAACTTGTCGAGCAGGGTGATGTTCTTCAAGGTGACGCCAGCGGCCCAGTAGCCCAGGGTGTTGCTGGTGTAGCCTGCGGTGGTGTTGATGGAGCCGCTGAGCTCCAGGCGTTCGCCGAAGAAGAAGGAGCCAACGGTCCAGTTCTGCGGGGTGCCGAGCACAGGCATGCGCTCAGAGGTGCCGCCCTGGGAGCTGTTGCCGTTCTCACCGGAGGAGTACGTGAAGAAGGCCTCAGGCGTGAGCATGGAAAAACCGGTGTAGTCCACGGCGGCGTCGAACAGGAAGCCCTGGCGGCCGCCCTTGCGGTCCGTGGCGGCGTTGTTGTTGAAGGTGGCCTTGCCGTAGTTGAAGTCCGACATGAACTTGAAGTTGTCCAGCGCCGTCACCGTGGCTGCAACGCCGCCCCAGTACGCGCGGATGCCTTCACCGGCGGAGCTGTTCGGCCCGGCGAACCCGGCGGAGGTCCCTGCCCCGTTTCCGCTGAGGGTCTTCGCGCCAGCGTTGGCGTAGGCTGCAAAGGGGATGATGGTCGCGCCCTTCAAAGTGACGGGCAGCGCGGCGAAAACGACATCGGTGGCGGTGCCGGAGCCGGTGAGGCCTGTGCCGGTGCTGGTCTGGGAGGGGTTGCCGTCATACGGACGGGCGTAGCCGGCCAAGAGCGAGATGTTGTCAGTGAGGGGGGCGCTGACCACTGCGGCCGCAATCTGGTCGTCCAGGATGGCGCTGCCGCCGCCAAAGGCCGCAGGCAGGGTCAGGGTCTGGAAGCCGACTTTGATGTTCACCAGCGTGTTGGGCCACTTGTATTCAACGTAGCCCTGGCGGAGCATGATGTTGCCGTTGCCTGCCTGGTTGGCGCCGAGGGTGTACGCAGCTGTGGAGATGGACCGGCCAGAGCCGACGGCCAGCATGCCATTGCCCCAGTTCGTGGTGCCGATCTGGGTGTCCAGGACGCCGCGCAGGTTCTCATTGGCGATGAAGTGGAACTGGGTGCGCAACTTCTGCTCAATGTTGATGGTCTTGTCCTCGCTGGTTGCGGCACCCTTGCCGAGGAAGTCCCAGCCGTTCCTCATGACGCCTTCGATCCACCAGTACCCCTTGGCCTGGACTTCCATGCCAAAGGAGATACTTGCCGAAGCAAGAAGCAGAAACACAACCATTCCAAAAACACCGAGCTTTTTCATGCCATGCACCCCTTCAAACAAAATGTTTCACTTCGTCACCACGATGTGAGTAAGCACTTCTTAGTTGACTCTACGAGGAAAATCAAGGGGGAAATCATGATTTGTACAAATATCTTTACCGCAGAAACAAGAAGGGGCCGGAGCTTTCGCTCCGGCCCCAAGAAGGCGTCAGGTGGTTATGTGTCTGGTCTAGAAGCTGTAAACCACGCCAAGACGAGCGCTGTAGGCGTCGTTGTTGCCGTACTGCTTGATGTCAGCAGCGTTGGAGGCCTTGGAAGCGCCCCACACGTTCTTGTCGAAGTTGGCGTTGATGTAACCCAGGTCCAGGTTAACAGCCAGTTCGTCGTAGATCATGTACTTGGTGTTGAAGTCCACTTCCCACAAGGAGTCCTTGGTGGTCAGGAAGCCGCCGTAGGCGGCGCCGTTGGAGTTGGCGGCAGTGGAGGTCGTGCGCTCGCTGATGAACCTCTTGTCGTTGGTGCCCTTGACGTACAACAGGTTGGCAGTGTGGCTGAACTTGTCGATCAGCTTGATGTCCTTCAAGGACACGCCAGCAGTCCAGAAGCCCATGATGCGCTGGACGTAGCCGTCCTGACCCGTGTAGGAGGTGATGAAGTTCCTGTCGCCGAAGAAGAAGGAGCCGACGGCCCAGGTCTGCGGGTTGCCAAGGCTGGGCATACGGTTGGAGCCGGACTGGCCACCGTCGGTGGAGTTGCCCTTCTCACCAGAGGAGTACACGAAGAAGGCTTCCGGGGTCATCATCTTGAAGCCAGTGTAGTCAACGGCGATGTCGGCCATCCAGCCAGCGCGGTTGTTGGAGTTCCTGTTACCGCTTCCGGCGACCTTGCCGTAGTTGAAGTCACCCATGAACTTGAAGCTGTCCAGAGCGGTGACAGTGGCGGCAACGCCACCCCAGTAGGCACGCATTCCCTGGTTGGAGGTGCTGTTCACGCCGCTGAGGCCCATCACAGCGCCGGCGCCGCCGGAGGTGTTCAGGCCGGTGGCGACGGTCGAGGCGCCAATGTTGGCATACGCGCCAAACGGGGTGATGTTGAAGCCCGTGAAGTCCATGGGCACAGCGGCGAAGACCACGTCAGTGGAGGTGCCGGAGCCGGTCACGCCACCAGCAGTAGTGGTCTGGGAGGGGTTGGAGTCGTACGGGCGGGCATAGCCAGCCAGCAGCTTGATGTTGTCGGTCAGGGGAGCAACCATGACCGCAGCGGCGACCTGGTCGTCCAGGATGGCGCTGCCGCCGCCAAAGGCTGCGGGCAGGGACACGGTCTGGTAGCCGACGAGGAAGTTGACCTTGGTGCCGGGCCACTTGAAGTCAACAAAGCCACGGCGCAGCATGATGTTGCCGTTGCCAGCCTGGTCGGCGCCCAGGGTGTAGGCGGCGGTGCTGATGGAACGGCCAGCGCCGACGCTCATGGCGCCGGTACCCCAGTTAGCGGTGCCGATCTGGATGTCCAGGACGCCCTTCAGGTTCTCGTTGGCGATGAACTCAAAGGCGGTGCGGACGCGCTGCTCGATGTTGAACTGCTTGTCTTCGCTGACAGCGCCCTTCTTCAAGAAGTCGGCGTTCTGCATGGTCGCGTCAATCTGCCATTTGCCGGTAGCTTTGATTTCGGCGGCGGAAGCCGTCGCCGCCAGGCCCAGGACCATCAGTCCGAGCAAGGCGATCGCGTAAATCTTTTTCATGTTTCCTTCCCTCTTTTGCGGTTGTGAAAAACCACCCTCAGCCATTCTTAATGAGACATCTACCAAAAGGAAATGACAGGAGCAAGGGAAAATCGCACCAAAAGTAAAAAAAATTTTACCGTACGGTTTTTTGTATTTCGGCTGCGGTGGACATTGTCCAGGGGGTAAAAAAAGAAGGGCCGACGCTTGCGCGTCGGCCCTGTGGTCAGGCTCGCGAAAGGATCTAGAAGTTGTAGTTGACGATCAAGCCGGCCTTGTAGGCGTCCTGGTTGCCGTAGTTCTGGTAGTCGGAGTTCACGGCGCCCCAGGCGTTCTTGTTGAAGTTGGCGCTGATGTAGCCCAACTCAAGGCCAACGGAGAGTTCGTCGTAAATCTGGTACTTGGAGTTCACGTCGACTTCAAACAGGGAGTCCTTGGTGGTCAGGAACTTCCCGTAGGCAGCGTTGGTGCCCTGGGTGCCGGTGAGGGTCTTCTGCTTCAGGTAGTCAACATCGTTGGTGCCCTTGAAGTAGATGAAGTGAACGGTGTGGGACAGCTTGTCGATGAGCTTGATGTCCTTGAAGGACAGGCCCAGGGCCCAGTAGCCCATGACGGCGTCGGGGGTGTTCATCTGACCGGAGTTCAGGGAGTCGCCGCCCTGGAGCCAGAAGGAGCCAAGGGCGTAGGTCTGGGGGCTGCCGACAACAGGCATGCGGTCAGACTTGCCGCCGTTGGTGCTGTTTCCGCTCTCACCGCTGGAGTACGCGAAGAACAGTTCCGGGGTCATCATGGACAGGCCGGTGTAGTCAATAGCGGCGTCGAACAGGAAGCCCTGGCGGCCGCCGTCGTTGTGGGTGTTGCTGTTGTTGTTCCAGGTGGCCTTGCCGTAGTTGAAGTCGGCCATGATCTTGAAGGGATCAAAGGCGGACACGGTCAGGGCAGCGCCGCCCCAGTAGGCGCGCACGCCGGAGATCGACGAGGAGTTGGCGCCCTGGAAGCCGGCCAGAGTCGTGGCGGCGGTCTTGGCGCCGAGGTTGGCGTAGGCCAACCAGGGCTTCAATGACACGCCCTTGATCATGTCGACATTGGCGATCAAGAAGGCCACATCGCCAGCGGTGCCGGAACCGGTGTTGGCGCCGGAAGTGGTGGTCTGGCTGGGGTTCACTTCGAACAGACGGCCAAAGCCGCCAACCAGGGACAGGCCGTCGGTGATGGGCACGACAGCCGCGGCGGCCGCGAGCTGGTCGTCAAGAACCGGGCTGCCGCCGCCAACGGCGGAGGGCAGGGACAGGGTCTGGTAGCCGACGAGGAAGTTGACCTTGGTGTTCGGCCACTTGAAGTCGACATAGCCGCGGCGCAGCATGATGTTGCCGTTGCCAGCCTGGGCGGCGCCCAGGGTGTAGGCGGCGGTGCTGATGGAACGGCCGGCGCCGACCTGCATGGCGCCAGTGCCCCAGTTCGCGGTGCCGATCTGGGTGTCGAGGACGCCCTTCAGGTTCTCGTTGGCGATGAACTCGAAGGCGGTGCGCACGCGCTGGGCGATGTTGAAGGTCTTGTCTTCGCTGACAGCGCCCTTTTTCTGGAAGTCATTACCGGCGCTCAGGTCGGCTTCAATGGTCCACTGACCGGTGGCTTTGATCTGAGCTGCGGAGGCGCTGGTGACGGAACCCATGACGAGGGCGAGCATCAGCACCAGGAGCAGTGCAAATTTCTTGTTCATCCTTTCCTTCCTTTGATGTAAGTTCCAAAAACGAGCCTGAACCACGTTACGAGTCATCTTCTAGCCCTTCTTTGAGGGATTTTCAAGGCAGCAAAGGGCATTTTTCGAAAAAAAGTAAAAATATTTTTACCGTCAAGATTTTTTTCCTTTTCCATGGAACGCACCTCAGTTACAAGGCTTTCCCTGGCGCGAATCATGTCTTGATGCAGGGACGAACCTCTGGAGTGACCCCATGATGCCCTTTGCCCCCATGGACTACCCCGACACGCCGGGGGTCTACCTGATGAAAGACGCCGCAGGCCGCATCCTCTACGTGGGCAAGGCCAAGAGTCTGCGCAAGCGTCTGTCGTCCTACTTCCGCGCCAGCGCGGACCACGCGCCCAAGACCCTGGCGCTGCTCGGCAAGGTCCAACACGTAGACGTCCTGCTCGTCTCCACCGAAAAGGAGGCCCTGCTTCTGGAGGAAAGCCTCATCAAGAAGCACCGGCCGCGCTACAACATCGTCCTGCGCGACGACAAGCGCTCGCTCTTGTTCCGGCTGGACAAGCGCGCGGACTATCCGCGCCTGACCATGACCCGGCAGGTCGCGCGCGACGGCTCGGCCTATTTCGGGCCTTTTTCCTCGGCCTCGGCTGCGCGGGCCACGCTCAAGCTGGTGGGCGGCATCTTTCCCCTGCGCAAATGTTCCGACCGCATGTTTACAAACCGCGTGCGGCCCTGCCTGTACCAGCAGATCGGTCAGTGCCTCGGCCCCTGCTGCCTGCCCGTGGACCGCGCCCGCTACCAGGAGATGGTGGCCCAGGTGGAGCAGTTCCTGGCCGGACGTTCGCGCGCGCTCGTGCGCGAGCTGGGACGACGCATGCGCGAGGACTCGGAGGCCCTGCGCTACGAGGAGGCGGCCCTTTTGCGCGACCAAATCGCGGCCATCGAGAAGACCGTTGAGGGCCAGGCCTCGGTATTGCGCGACGCCCTGGACCGCGACGTGCTGGCCGTGGTCACGGCTGGCGACGGGCTGGGGCTGGGCGTTCTGTTTGTGCGCGCCGGGCAGTTGCTGGAGCAGAAGACCTTCCACTGGCGCGGCCTAAGCACGGCGGACATCCCCGAGACCCTGGAGAGCTTCCTGCCGCAGTTCTATGCGCCAGGGCGCTACATCCCCGGGCGCATCGTGCTCTCCCACGACCTTTCCGGCCAGGAGCTGTCCGGCGAATTGACCGAGATCCTGGTCGAGCGCCGGGGCGGGCCGGTGCGCCTGGGCCTGCCGCGCGGAGACGACGAGCGCCGCCTGCTGGACATGGCCGCCAACCTGGCCCTGACCGCCCACCGCAGCGATTCCGTGCAGGACGTGCCGGGCATGCTTGAGCGCGCCCTGGGCCTGCCGCGCGCGCCCCGGCGCGTGGAGTGCGTGGACATCTCGCACCTGGCCGGGGCCGACGTGCGCGCCGGGGTGGTGGTCTTCGAGGACGGGGCTCCGGTCAAGGCGGACTACCGCGCCTATGGCCTGCCGGGCGCGGAGGGCACGGGCGACGACTACGCGGCCCTGGCCCAGTGGGCGCTGCGGCGCGTGGAGTCCGGCCCGCCCTGGCCGGACCTGCTGCTCGTGGACGGCGGGCGCGGCCAGCTGGCCGCCGTGGCGCGGGCCCTGGACGAGGCCGGAGCAGGGGAGGAGTTCGAGTGCGCGTCCATCGCCAAGGGGCCCAGCCGCCGCGCCGGTGAGCTGGAGGACCGCGTGTTCCGGCCGGGCCGCAGGAATCCGGTGGCCCTGCGTGGCGGCAGCCCGGCGCTGCTCTTCTTGCAGCGCGTGCGCGACGAGGCCCACCGCTTCGTCATCGGCAAAAGCCGCAAGGCCGGGCGCAAGACGCGGCTGGACAGCGCGCTGCTGGGCGTCGACGGCCTTGGCCCGGCCCTGGCCCGGCGGCTCTGGGACGCCTTCGGCTCGCTTTCCGCCATGCGCGAGGCCGGGCCGGAGCGGCTGGCCCGGGTGCGCGGCGTTGGTCCGGCCCTGGCCGGACGCATCGTCCAGGCCCTGGGCGCGTCCCGGCCAGATCATCCGTATGAGACAGACCAGCCGTATGAGACAGGCCAGCCGGATCAGACAGGCCAGCCGGACCTGTCTGACACGTCAGACTAGCCCAGTCGGCCTGGCCAGCCAGACGAGACCACCCAGCCAGGGCAGCCGCAGCGGCCAGAACATCCGGCCCTGCCAGCGGATTTTTGGGGGGACGTCAGCACAGAACGGCGGCAGGCCCGCCTTCCTGGCGCGAGGCGAGGCAGCGGCTTGCGCCCGGCCAGGGGTCAGGACTCCACGGGGAAACAGGCTGCTAGGCCACGTCCACCGGCGTTCCCGGCGCAAGGTCCAGCAGCCGCGTGTCCGGCGCGTGCTCCTTGAGGGCTGCGGCAAAGGCGCCGGTGTTCTGGGCCAGGACCGGGAAGGTGCCCCAGTGCATGGGTGCGACCACGCGGCAACCCAAAAACGAGCAGGCCACGGCGGCCTCTGCGGCGTCCATGGTGAACCAGCCGCCCATGGACAGCATGGCCAGGTCGATGTCGAAGAAGCGGCGGAACAGCTTCATGTCCGAGAACAGCGCCGTGTCGCCGGAGTGGTAGGCGCAGAACCCGCCGGGAAAGCTCAGGATGTAGCCCGCAGGCGCGCCCGTGGCCGAGGAATGCACGGCCTGGACCATCTTCACCCGCAGTGGGCCCACATGCACGGTCCCGCCCATGTTCATGCCCAGGATGCCCTCTGCGGGCGCTCCCAGCCCCTTCATCTTCGGCACGGTGTCGAACAGGCACACCAGCTGCGCGCCCGTGGCCCGGCAGATCTCCGCCGCCTGGCCCACATGGTCGCCGTGGTCGTGGGTCACGAGCACCGCGTCCACCCTGTCCAAGGCCTGCCAGCCGCAGGGGGCTTTGGGGTTGCCCTCAAAAAAGGGGTCGATGAGCACGCTGAGCCCGTCTTCCTGCAACAGAAAGTTGGAATGTCCGAACCAGGTGAGCTGCATGGCCGTGTCCTCCTTCTTCGTATGGTGGACGGCGGGTTATTCCTTCATATGGTAGGATGGTCGGTTATTCGCCCCAGCGCGTGAACAGCGCGTTGTCCAGGCCCAGCTGGTCCAGTATGCGCCCGGCCAGGTGGTTCACCAGGTCGCCTAAGCCCTGAGGCTTGTGGTAGAAGCCGGGGCAGGCGGGCATGATGTCGGCTCCGGCCTCTTTGGCGGCGAGCATGTTCTTGATATGGATGAGGGAGAGCGGCGTCTCGCGGGTGACGAGCACGAGCTTGCGCCCCTCCTTCAGGGTCACGTCCGCCGCGCGGTGGATCAGGTTCGTGCCCAGCCCGTGGGCGATGGCCCCCAGCGAGGCCATGGAGCAGGGGCACACGACCATGCCCGCGTGCCGCCAGGAGCCGCTGGCCGGGCCTGCGGCGATGTCCTTCTCGTTGTAGCTCGTGTGTGCCAGCTTGAGCATGTCCTCGGGGGCGAAGTCCGCCTCCAGGGCGATGACCTTTTTCGCCGCCTCGGACAAAATCAGGTGCAGCTCGACATCCTGGCGCGCGGACAGCGCCCGGGCCAGGGCCATGGCGTACTGCGGGCCGCTGGCCCCGGTGACGGCGAGAAGAATGCGTGTGGCCATGGTGCTCCGTTTGGTTGGGAGTATACCCTTCGGTGACCGGGGCTCCGCCCCCGGACCCCCTCATGTGTCCGCTTCGATTTCCGTTGCGGGAACCGCTACGGAAATCGAAGCCAAATGGGGATTCCAAAGGGCCTCAGGCCCTTTGGCCGCCGGAGGCATATTCTTTTATCTTACTGCTACAGCCCCAGCTTGTCCCACAAGGCGTCGACCTTGGCCTTGACGCCCTCGTCCATGCGCAGGGTGCTGGGCCACTGCCGGTGGTGCCCGTCCTCCGGGCCCTTCTTGGTGGCGTCGATGCCCATCTTGCCGCCGTAGAAAGCCAGCGGCGAGGCATGGTCCAGGGCGTCCAGCGGGCCTTCAAGGATGGCGATGTCGCGCCGGGGGTCGACGTTGTTGCCGATGCGCCAGAGCACCTCGGAAACGTTCTGCACGTTGATGTTCTTGTCCACCACCACGATGATCTTGGTGAACATCATCTGGCCCATGCCCCACAGGGCATACATGACCTTGCGGGCCTGGCCGGGGTAGCGCTTGTCGATAGAGACGAAGCAGAGGTTGTGGAACACGCCCTCCAAGGGCAGGTTCATGTCCACCACCTCGGGCAGCTGCTTCTTGATCAGCGGCAAAAACAGGCGCTCGGTGGCCTTGCCGATGAAGCAGTCCTCCATCGGAGGAGGCCCGACCAGCGTCGCCGGGTAGATGGCGTCGTTTCGGTGGGTGATGGCCGTGACGTGGAACACCGGGTAGTCGTCGGCCAGGGAATAGTAGCCGGTGTGGTCGCCAAAGGGCCCCTCGCGGCGGCGCTCCCCTGGGTCCACGTAGCCCTCCAGCACGAACTGGCTGGTGGCGGGCACTTCGAGGTCGACTGTTTTGCACTTGACCAGCTCCACCGGCTTGTTGCGCAAAAAGCCTGCGAAGAGCATCTCGTCGATCTCGTCCGGGATGGGCGCGGTGGCGGCGTAGGTCACGGCCGGGTCCGGGCCGATGGCCACGGCAACTTCCAGGCGCTGACCCAGCTTCTCGGCCAGGTGGTAGTGGTAGGCCCCGCCCTTGTGCCGGTGCCAGTGCATGCCTGTGGTGTTCTTGTCGTACACCTGCATGCGGTACATGCCCGCGTTGCGCACGCCGGTCTCCGGGTTCTTGGTGTAAACCACGGGCAGGGTGATGAACGGCCCGGCATCGCCCGGCCAGGTGGTCAAAACCGGCAGGATGGACAGGTCGACCTCGTCGCCGGTGAGCACCACGTCCTGGCAGCAGCCGCGCTTCACGTGGTCCGGGAAGATGTTGGTCAGCTTGGAGAGCTTGGGGATCATCTGCAGCTTCTTGATGATGCCGTCGGGCCGCTCGATCTCCAGGTACTCGTGGATGCGCTCGCCCAGTTCGTCCAGGTTCTCGCTGTCGAGCGCCATGTTCATGCGCTTGTACGAGCCGTACATGTTGGTCAAGACCGGGAACTTTGAGCCCTTGACCTTTTGGAAGAGCAGGGCCGGGCCGAACTTCTTGCTCACGCGGTCGGTCACCTCGGCAATCTCAAGGTAGGGGTCGAGCTCGGCGTCGATGCGCCTGATCTCGCCATTCTGGTCCAAATGCTTCAGAAAATCCTGCAAGTCCTTGTAGGGCATGGAATCCTCGCTCGGGTCGTTTTTTGGCATCCTACCCCACCCGCCAGCACTCTGACAAGCCGACAACCCGGACCTGAAAGTATTCGCACGCGACCAAGCCCTGTGGGCTTGACACCTGGCAAACACAGTATTAAACGATATTTTATGACGTGTATGAAACAGAATTGCGGAGGAGCCATGCAGGACCAGGCGGATGCCGGAACCAGAGACAGGGTGCTGGCCAGCGCGCGGGCGGTCTTTGCCGAGCGCGGGGTCAAGGAGGCCACGGTGCGCGAGATATGTTCCCGGGCCAAGGCCAACGTGGCGGCGGTGAACTACTACTTTGGCGGCAAGGACAAGCTGTTCATGGCCGTGCTGGCGGACCACCTGCAAGCCGCCCAGGAGCGCTTCCCGGCGGACATGGGCCTGGGGCCCGAGGCCCCCGCGCGCGACCGGCTCAAGGCCTACATCCGCTCCATGCTGTTCAAGCTGGTGGGCGACGGCGACCCGCTGTACGAACGCTTAAGCCAGCTCTTCACTGCGGAGATGATCGAGCCCTCGGAACATTTTGGCGCCATCGCGGAGCGCTACATCATCCCCCAGCAAGAGGTGCTGGTGGGCATCGTGGCCGAGCTCATGCCCGGGGCCGACGAGCGCACCGTGCACCTGAGCGCCGCCGGGGTGGTGGGCCACTGCCTGCTTTTTGACAACGCCAAGCAGATCATCCGCCGCATGTGCCCGGAGCTGGCCTTGGAGCGGCTCGGGGTGGAGCTGGTGGCCAACGTCATCTTCGAGTTCGGCCTGGCCGGCATCGAGCGCATGCGGGCCCTCAAGGAGTGAGAGCATGAACGTGAACCTTCGCCTGAACCGGAAGAAGCTGGCAGTGCTGGGCGCGATTTTAGTCGCCGCCCTGGTTCTGGCCGCCACGACCTTCTCCAAGACCAAGCCCCAGGGCAGCCCCCCGGTGCCGGTGCGCGTGCAGGCCGTGGAGGACGCGGGCGCGGCCTCGGGCCTGCGCTACTCGGCCAACATCAACCCGCGCGAGCAGGTGGAGCTGGCCTTCAAGGTCGGCGGCTACGTGCGCGAGATCACCTCCGTGCCCGGCCCGGACGGGATCAAGCGCGAGCTGCGCGCGGGCGACCGCGTGACCCGGGGCATGGTGCTGGCCCGCCTGGACCCGCAGGACCACGCGGCCCGCGCCGACCAGGCCCGCGCAGCCATGGAGGAGGCCAAGGCCTCCCTGGAGCAGGCGCAGAAGAATTTCAAGCGCTCGCAGGCCCTGGTGGCCGAAGGCTATCTGGCCAGAAGCGAGTTCGACCTCTCCCAGGAACGCCTGGGCGTGGGCCGGGCCAAGCTCGATGGCGCGCGGGCCCAGCTGGAGCAGGCCAACATCATGTTCGCCGACTCCCAGCTCAAGTCGCCCCTGGACGGCGTGGTGGCCAGCCGCCAGGTGGAGCACGGAACCCTGGTCGCCAGCGGCACCAAGGCCTTTGTGCTGGTGGACCTCTCGTCGGTGAAGGCCGTGTTCGGCGTGCCCGACGCCATGCAGGCGCGCATCAAGCCGGGCGCGCCGCTGTCCGTGGTGGTGGAGGCCCTGGGCGGCCGCGAGTTCGCGGGCAAGGTCACGGCGGTGTCGCCCTCGGCTGATCCCAAGAGCCGCGTCTTCGACATCGAGCTGACCATCCCCAACCCGGACGCGCTGCTGAAGGACGGCATGATCGCCGCCGTGCGCCTGGACGGCGTGGCTGGGCCGGACGCAACGGCAGTGCCCCTGGTCCAGGGCGCGGCCAGCGTGCCTCTGCAATCCGTGGTGCGCCCACCGGACGATCCCCACGGCTACATGGTCTACGTGGCCGTGGACGAGGGCGGCCAGACCGTGGCCCGTGGCCGCCGGGTGGAGCTGGGCGACGTCACCGGCCGCAGCGTGCTGGTGCGCGGCGGGGTCAAGCCCGGCGAGCGCGTCGTCACCAACGGGGCCACCCTGATCCACGACGGCGCGGCCATCACCATCGTGCCCTAAGGGGCCGACCACATCCTCCCAGACCCCGCGCGCGGCGCGGGCATGCAAGGAAACCTGCCATGCACGGCAAGGACGAGAGTCTTCTGCTTCAGAAGCACAACACCGCGCGCTTCTTCGTCGAAAATAGGCAAATCGCCCTGGTGCTGCTGGTGGCGGTGTTCATCTGGGGCGCGGTGAGCTATTTCCGCATGCCCCAGCGCAAGGACCCGGACATCCCCATGCGCGTGGCCGCCGTGACCTGCTCCTGGCCGGGCGCTGCGGCGGACAAGGTCGAGGACCTGGTGACGCGCAGGCTGGAGGAGAAGATCGCCGAGAACGACAAGGTGGACCGCATCGAGTCCACCACGCGCACCGGCCTGGCCGTGGTCATCATCAAGCTGCACGACGAGATCAAGAGCCCCAGCGACGTGTTCGACGACCTGAACCTCAAGCTGGCCTCCTTGACCGGCCTGCCCGACGGCGCGGGGCCGGTGAACTTCATCAAGGATTTCGGCGATGCCACCACCCTGATGCTCACCGTGGCCTCGCCGCTGGAGGGCGAGGTGGAGCTGTCCTTGCGGACCAGGCAGGTGCGGCAAGCCATTGAGGACCTGCGCGGGCCGACTCTGAACTCGACAAACACGATGAACGCGGCAAGCACGCCCGCCGACAGCGGCCAAGCCAACGCCACGGCAGGCGCCACCAACATGTCCCAGGCCCGCGCGACCCTGGTGGAGGTGCTGCCGGCCACGGCCACGGAGGCGTCGGTGCGGCGCAAGGTGGACCTCTTCGCCCGCTTCCTGGCGGACAAGGGCCTGGCCAGCGACGTGCGCACGAGCATCACCCCGGGCCTGGCCCTGCTCGACGTGCGCACGATTGCCAGCGACGACGAGCTCCAGGCCGTGGTGCGGCGGTTCATCGAGGAGCGTTTGCGGGCCTCGGAGTTTCACCCCGACGCCTGGCCCGTGGCCATCGTGCGCGACCCGGCCCAGACGGCCCAGGCCCTGGCCCCGGTGGCGGGCAGCCGCTACGGCTTCCGCGACCTGGAGGCCTACACCGACGAGATCATGCGCACCCTGCAGGCCCTGCCTGTGGTCTCCCGCGTGAACCGCTGGGGCGTGCGCGACGAGGCCGTGTACCTGAACTATTCCCAGGAGCGCCTGGCGGCGTACGGCATCGGCCCGGTGCAGATCAAAGGCGTGTTGGCCGCGCGGAACATCCGCCAGGGCGGCGGCGTGGTCGAGGCCGCAGGCAAGTCCATGCTCGTGGACCCCTCGGGCGAGATCACCAGCGAGGACGAGCTGGGCGGGGTGGCCGTGGGCCGCGCCAGGAACGGCTCCCTGGCCTATCTGCGCGACATGGTCGACATCGAGCGTGGCTACTTGAGCCCGCCGAGCAAGCTCCACCACCACGTGGTGCGCGACGCCAAGGGCGGCTGGGCGCGCATGCCCGCCGTGACGCTCGCCATCACCATGAAAAGCGGAGAGCAGATCGGCGACTTTTCCAAGGCCGTGGACCAGACCCTGGACGGCCTGAAAAAGCGCCTCCCGGCCGACCTCGTGCTCTCGCGCACCTCGGACCAGCCGCAGCAGGTGGAGGACAAGGTCGATCTGTTCATGACCAGCCTGTACGAGGCCATCATCCTGGTGGTGCTGGTGTCCTTCGTGGGCTTCCGCGAATGGCGCTCGGCCCTGCTCATGGCCCTGTCCATCCCCATCACCCTGGCCATGACCTTCGGCATGATGAATCTGCTCGGCATCGACATCCAGCAGATCTCCATAGCCGCGCTGATCCTGGCCCTGGGGCTTTTGGTGGACGACCCCGTGGTGGCCAACGACGCCATCAAGCTGGAGCTGCGCGCGGGCAAGCCCTTTGACGTGGCGGCCTGGCTGGGGCCCACCAAGCTGGCCAAGGCCATCCTCTACGCCACCATCACCAACATCGTGGCCTACCTGCCGTACCTGCTGCTCTCCGGCGACAAGGGCCGCTTCCTGTACTCGCTGCCGGTGGTCATCGGCTGTTCGCTGGTGGCCTCGCGCATCGTGTCCATGACCTTCATCCCGTTCATCGCCCAGTACCTGCTGCGGCCCGGCCACAACGCGGGCAAGAGCGTGGCCGACCTGCGCGGCCAGGGCTTCACAGGGCGCTACTACCGCCTGGCCAGCGCGCTCATCGACCACCGCTGGAAGGCGCTTGGCGTCTCCCTGGTCATCGTGGCCGTGGCCTTTGTCATGAAGTCCCAGCTCAAGGACCAGTTCTTCCCCTACGACCTCTCGCACCTGGCCTACGTGGACCTTTGGCTGCCGGAGGACGCCTCGGTGGCGGCCACGGACCAGGCGGCGCGCAAGGCCGACGGGCTCATCGCCGAGGCCGCGGCCCAGTACGCCAGGGAGCACCCGAAGAGCGGCGGCCCGGAGCATAAAATCATCAAGTCCATGACGGCCTTCATCGGCGCCGGGGGCCCGCGCTTCTGGTTCTCCGTCACGCCGGAGCTGGGCCAGCCCAACTACGCCCAGATTTTGCTGGAGGTGAGCGACGTGCACGACACCGAGGGCTTCATGGACTTCCTGCAGCCCCGGCTCACCGCGGCCATGCCCGGGGTGCGGGCCAGCGCCCGCAGGCTGGAAAGCGGCCCGCCGGTCGGCATCCCGGTGCAGCTGCGGCTCTCGGGCGACGACATGCCGACCCTGCGCGCCCAGTCCGAGACGCTCAAGGGCATCCTGCGGGCCCGCCCGGACACGGACCGCGTGCAGGACAACTGGGGCGCGGAGATCTTCCGCGCGCACCTCAAGATCGACCCGGACAAGGCCGCGCTCGCCGGGGTGACCAACCAGGACGTGGCGCGGTCCTCGGCAGCGGCCATGAACGGCTTTCTGCTGACGAGCCTGCGCCAGGGCCGCATCGAGGTGCCGGTGTTCGCCCGGCTGCGCATGGAGGAGCGCGCGGGCATGGAGGACATCAAGAACCTCTACGTCAGCTCCGCCGACGGCGCGGGCAAGGTGCCCCTGGGGCAGATCTCCAGCGTGTCCTGGGGGCTTGAGACGGAGAAGATCGCCCGGCGCAACCACTTCCGCACCATCACCGTGTCCTGCTTCACCGCTCCGGGCGTGCTTTCCAGTGAGGTCATCCAGGGCATCTCCCCGCAGCTTGAGGCCTTCAAAAAGCAGCTGCCGCCGGGCTACCGGCTGGAGATCGGCGGGGAGTACGAGGAGCAGACCAAGGGCTTCGGCGAGATGGGCATGGTCATGGGCGTGTCCATCCTGTCCATCTACCTGGCGCTGCTGTTCCAGTTCAAGAACGCGGTCAAGCCGCTCATCGTCTTTGCCGCCGTGCCCTACGGCATGGCCGGGGCCTTCGGCTCGCTGTACATTGCGGGCGCGCCCTTCGGGTTCATGGCCTATCTCGGCATCGTCAGCCTCATGGGCGTCATCGTTAGCCACATCATCGTGCTCTTCGACTTCATCGAGGAGCGCAGGGCCGCAGGCGACGACCTGCGCATGGCCATCCTGGACGCGGGCATCATGCGCTTGCGGCCGGTGATGATCACCGTGGCCGCCACGGTCTTCGCCCTGGTGCCCCTGGCCCTGCACGGCGGGCCGCTGTGGGAGCCTTTGTGCTACGCCCAGATCGGCGGGCTCACCGTGGCCACCTTCGTGACCCTGCTCATGGTCCCGGTGATCTACTCCATCGCCGCGTTCGATTTGAAGATCGTGGACTGAGACTATCCATATATATATGAGCGCGCGGCCCCTCCCTGAAGGATCAGGTGGGGGCCGCCTTGCGTTTTGGCCGCTGCGCCGCGCTGTCTGTGCGCAGTGTCTGTGCGCATGCTCCTGTGCTGCGAGCGGGTGCGTTCCGGTGGGCGCAAAGCGGGCCGTGCGCGAAAGGGCCAAGGACCCCAGCGGGCCGGGCTCAGGCCGAGGGGCTCGCAGTGGGCACTGGGAGGGCAGGGCGTCCTGGTGCGGCTGGCCCACTTGGTCCGCCTGGAGCGGAAGCACAGCCCTGGCGGCGTGGCTACGCCGGGAAAAAATCGGGGCCTGCCTGACGGTTCGGTTCGGGGCTGTTTGCGCCTTTGGTCCATCGCACACCCAGAATCAGAGACTCGGTCCGAAGGAATCAAACAGGGGCTTGCGGTGACGGGCGGGGGTGGTGGATGGGCTTTGCCTGGTGCTTCCGGGACGGCCCGTGCCAGAAAATGAATTGGCCCCTGCCTGGGCGTTACAGGCAGGGGCCGGAGAGGATGGTGTCCGCGCGCGTCCCTCAACACGCGCGGACACACCGCATGGGAGGGAGAGTTAGACCGCCGTCTCGCCGCGCTCGTTGGTGCGGATGCGGACAGCTTCCTCAACGTTCAGGACGAAGATCTTGCCGTCGCCGATGGCGTTGGTGTTGGCGGCGACGCGGATGGCGTCCACAACCGCCGCCGCGATGGCGTCGGTCACGACCACTTCGATCTTCACCTTGGCCTTGAACACCACCTGGTATTCCGCGCCGCGGTACATTTCCACATGGCCCTTCTGGCGTCCGTAGCCCTTCACTTCCGTGATGGTCATGCCGTGCACGCCGACCTTGTCCAGGGCGTCCTTGACCTCGTCGAGCTTGTGCGGCTTGATGATCGCTTCTATCTTCTTCATGGCGAACCTCCGTAAGCCTAGCGGTGGGTCTTGTTGATGGAGAACTCGGGGTAGGCCATGACACCGACCTCGCTGTCCAGACCTTCGGCCTCGACCTCGGGAGCCACGCGCATCTTCACGATCTTGTCGAAGATCTTGAAGTACAGGTAGAAGGCTGCGAAGACGAAGACGATGTTCACGCCCACGCCGATGCACTGGGCGAAGAACTGGCTGGCGTCGCCATAGAACAGCCCCTTCACGGTGCCTTCCACGCCGTTGAGCTTGTCACCGTAAGTTCCGTCGGCGAAGAGGCCGAGGGACAGCAGACCCCAGGCGCCGTTGACGCCGTGGACCGAGATGGCGCCAACCGGGTCGTCGAGCTTCAGCTTGCCTTCCACGAAGAGCACGCTCATACAAAGGAGCAGTCCGGCGATAAGGCCGATGAGGACAGCGGCCGGAGCATTGACGAAGGCGCAGGGGGCGGTGATGGCGACCAGACCAGCCAGCAGGCCGTTGGCGGCCATGGACAGGTCAGGCGTGCCGTAGCGGAACCACATGTAGAGCATGGCAGACGTTGCGCCAGCGCCGGAGGCCAGCATGGTGTTCGTGGCGATGACGCCGATGCGCAGGTCGCTGCCGGCCAGGGTGGAGCCGGTGTTGAAGCCGAACCAGCCAAAGGCCAGGATGAGACAACCGGTGACGGCCATGGGGATGTGGTGGCCAGGGATGGCGTTGGGCGTGCCGTCGGCGCGGAACTTGCCGATGCGCGGTCCGAGCACGATGACACCAGCCAGGGCGGCGAAACCGCCGGTCATGTGGACCACCGAGGAACCGGCGAAGTCGACGACGCCGTGGCCCAGGTGGAAGTTCGCGCCAAGCTGCGAGAGCCAGCCGCCGCCCCAGACCCAGTTGGCGTACAAGGGGTAGATCAGGGCGGACATCATCAGACCGTAGAAGCAGAAGGACTTGAATCTCCAGCGCTCGGCCAGGGCGCCCGTGGGAATGGTGGCCGCAGTGTCCATGAAGACCATCTGGAACAGGAACATGGTGAAGATTGTGGCGTCGTACGCGTCGCCGACGAGGAAGAAGCCCTTGGTGCCCCAAAGACCGAAGTCCACGCCAAAGAGCGAGATGACGAACTCGGAGTTGAGCTGGGTGCCGCCACCCAGAGTGGCCGCGCCGCCGCCGCCGCCCATCTGCAGCGCGAAGCCGCACAGCCAGAAGCCGAGCATGCCGATGCCGTAGACCATGATGTTCATGGCCATGGTATGGCTGGCGTTCTTGGCCCTGGTAAAGCCGGTTTCGCAGAGGGCGAAGCCCACTTGCATGAACATGACCAGGAAACCGCAGACGAGCGTCCAGGTCATGTTGATGGAAACGCGGTTGTGGCCGACCGTGTCGGCGAGCTTGGTGGCCAGGGGTTCAGAGTCCTTGTACTTGTCCATGTCCTCGGCCGTCGGCGCGCCGGAGGTGGCGTTGACCACGTCAGCGGCGGTGCCGATGGAGGTGCCGGCGGGGTCCGGCTTCGGGGGATCGCCCGCGAAGCAGGTGCCGGTCCCTACGAGGACGACCAGAGCCAAAGTAAGAGCCAGAAGAATTTTCTTGAGCATGATGCCCTCCCAAATGAAGTAATGAAAAACGCTAATCTGCTTAAGGCAAGAAGCGGGCCAACACGTTAATACGCTGTAATGACATAATTAATTAAGAAATGTAGCCACATGGTTGCGACCTGATGTATCGATAATGTAAAAATTATGTAAATCATGATTTGCACGGGAAGCCAAGTCAAGCATGGGCGTATACAGCATAACAGTCTAAAATAACAAGATATGTTTGATTATAGGAATCGCCTGACGCGGGTGTTGTCTCGGCAATGCTGTGGGACACATAGAAGTGGTTTCGAAATTGTAGAAATTCGCGAAAACATCACGGAGAGATTGGTTCTTTTGATTTATATTAATGATTACGGTATTTTATTAAAATTAAGGGCATTGCTGCGCGAGTCTTTGTCCAAGGCCCACGAGCGTCTTCTCCGAGTAAAAAGCAGTTTCAGCAGTGCTTGTTGCTCCAGATGCTAAAATTGTCAAATCGTGCAATTCTGGCGTGCGGGTGCCGGTTTACGTTGACTGGCCCTGCTGGCTTTCCGTGAGCATGTGTACCGGGCGTGGATTTTGGCCCCCTTGGGGACTTTCTTGCTGCATACCACAAATTTGAATATATTCAAGATGGAAATCGTGTGCAGCTCGCTTCCACAGCCTTGACATCGACCTTTCAGGCCCCACCTTTTCACTGGTGCGCGAGACCCTGCTCACAGGCGGACCCGCGAAGATGGCCGCCTGGCGGAAGCCCCTCTGCGTACATGTCGCGCAACGCCTGGAACGCAAGGGTTTTTTTCGGCGTCCCGCCGGGTCGCGTGGCGGAGTTGGGAAGCCAGGTGGAACTCTTGGATTTCCGCGCTCACGTCGACTGCAGGGGGTTTTCAAACCCCGGCGGGTAGGATAAGACCGATTCCAGGTAAACCCCTTGGAGGACATCATGCTTGGCGAACTGTTTCAGCCCATGCACCTGCTTCTGGTCCTAGTCATTGCCCTGCTGTTGTTCGGCCCGGGCAAACTGCCGCAGATTGCGGCCAACCTTGGCAAGAGCATTCGTGAGTTCAAGGGCGCCCTGTCGGCCCAGGAAGAAATCACTGTTGCTCCGCCCGCACAGCAGCCTGCCCAGGCCCAGCCCGCGCAGGCCCAGGCGGCCCAGCCCGTGCAGCCCCAGGCTGCCCAGGCCGAGGCGCCCAAGCAGGAGCAGAAGAGCGCCTAGTGGCTGCTCCGTGTTCCGAGTATCGAACCGTGCAGGGCGTTCCGGCCCGGCCTCTCCGGGCCGGACGCTCGCGCGCGTTCCCCGTCGCCCCTTGAACACCCCGGCGGCAGCGTGGACCTGACCCATTACCTCGCCACATACGGGTATCTGGCGCTGTTCATCGGCACCTTCCTGGAAGGCGAGACCATCCTCATCATCGCGGGCTTTGCCGCGTTCAACGGGCATCTCTCGCTGCCTCTGTGCATCCTGGCCGCTTTTTTGGGCAGCTTTGCCGGGGACCAGACAGCCTTTTACGTGGGCCGCTACAACAGGCGTTTTCTGGACACCCGGCTGAAGAAGTGGGAGTGCCGCATCGAGCGCGTCCACCATCTGCTGGAGAAACACCAGGTGCTGGTGCTCCTCTCTTTCCGGTTCTTCTACGGCTTCCGCAACATCACGCCCTTTGCCGTGGGCACCACGAACATCTCGCCCCTGCGCTTCTTCGCCCTGAACGCCGTGGGCGCGGGGGGGTGGGCCATCACGTTCGGGATGGGCGGATACTATCTGGGCGATGTGCTGGAGCGTTTCCTCCAGCAGGCCAAGTGGTGGGTGGCCGGGGGTCTGTTCGGCGTCATCCTGCTCGTCTGGCTCATCAAGCTCATCCGCAACCGTCTGCGCACGCCCAAGTGCTAGCGGGCCTCACCGCGCGCTGGCGCGTCTGATTCTATTCCTAAAGAAGCTTGCAGATCTCCATGCCCGGCGGCGGGGGGCCATCTTGTTCGGGCTGGGCGGGCGCTTTCTGGGCGATGTGCTGGAGCGTTTCCTCCAGCAGGCCAAGTGGTGCGCAGCCGGGGGCCTGTTCGGCGTCATCCTGTTCGGCAATACGGCGCACGTCTGGCTCATCCCGCTCTTCTGGCTCATCAAGCCCGTCCGCAACCGTCTGCGCACGCCCAAGTGCTGGCGGGCCTCACCGCGCGTCGGCGCGCCCGGTCTGCCCCCTGGGCAGGTCCACGTTGAGCGCGCCCCAGAGCTTGAAAACCTCCATGCCCGGCGCGGACGCGCTGCGCAGCACGGCCCTGGCGTCGCCCTGGTCCGGGCCATAGTAGGCCTGGGTCAGGCCCTCGTTCAGCGTCAGCACGGCCCCGCGCAGGGCCACGCCGATCATGAGCCCCACCCCGTCGCTGAAGGCCGTCACCGGTCGGCGCTCCGTGAGCGAGCCCCGGTTCGCCTCCTCGCGCACGTTCAGCACAGCGTACTTGGCGATGGCGTCGAAATTGAGCCCGCCCTCAAGGATCTGCTCAAGCATCTCCCGCTCCTGCACCACCAGCACCAGGCGCTGCTTCTCCAGCCCGATCTGGAGCCCGAACCCGGCCCCGCCGACGCCCACAAAGGCCGGTGCGCTCCAGGAGCCGTCCGCTCGGCGGGCGACGATGACGCCGCTGCCGCCGTGCACGGAATAGTAGAACCCGGCCTGGTACACGCCGGTCAGGATGATCACCGCGCAGGCGTCCTCCAGGGCGTAGTCCAGGATCTGCTGGCGCGTGGCGGCGCGCATCTCGGTCAGAGTGCGGGCGGACTCGTCGATAAGGTCCGCGCCCTGGCTGCCGCGCGGGTTCGGCTGGCCGACGGGAACGCTCCTGGTGGCGGCGCAGGCCGTGAGCAGGAGCAGGCAGGACAGGGCAAGGGCTGTGCGGGTCATCGTGTCTCGGGTCATGGGGTCTCCGGGGTGCGCCCGAGCAGGGCTTGGAGCGCGGCCAGTCGTTCCGGCAGGCTTGCCGGGTCGGGCGCGCTGGGGGTTGCAAGCAGGTCGCGCAGCAGGTCCACGCCGTCCAGCAGGGCCTGAACCACATCCCCGCGCGGGGCCAGCTGGCCCTTGCGCAGGCTGTCCAGCACGTTCTCCAGGACATGGGCCACGGTCTCGATCTTCTTCAGGTGCAGCAGGTTGGCCCCAGCCTTGATGGAGTGCGCGTCGCGGAACACGGCGTTCAGGCGCTCGTCCTGGGGCGCGCCGGGCGCGCGCTCCAGCTCCAGCAGCCCGGCTTCCAGGGCCTCCAGGCGTTCCGCAGCCTCCTCGGCAAAGGCGGCCAGGACTTCCGGGTCGCCCTCAGACATTGCGTTCCGAACGTTTGCGTTCATACTCCTGCACCAGCGCCGCCACTGTCTCCGGGATGCGCTCCAGGTCCGGCTTGGAGATCTGCCGGTCCGCCCCGACGGACTGGCCCTTGTGGCGCAGCTCGTCGGTGATGATCGACGAGTACAACACAACGGGCAGGTCGCGCAATACTGCGTCGTGCTTGAGGTTCTTGGTCAGGGTGAAGCCGTCCATGAGGGGCATCTCGATGTCCGAGATGACGGCCTCCAGGAAATCGTGGATGGGCCTGCCCTCGGCCTTGGCCTGGCGGGCCAGGGCCTGGGCGATCTCCAGGGCCTCCTGGCCGTTGGAGGCGATGGTGGGCGCAAGCCCCGCCCGAACCAGGCCCTTCTTGAGCAGCAGGCGGATGGTGGCGGAGTCGTCGGCCACCAGGACCTTGATCTCGCGCGGGGCCACAAAGGCCGGGGCCATGTCGGCCAGGCGGTCCTCGGGCGAGAGGTCGGCGATGATGGTCTCCAGGTCCAGGAGCTGGATGAAGTGGCCGTCGCGCTCAACCAGCCCGATGATGGCCTGGATGCCGTTTCTGGGCACGTAGCTGTCGGGCGGAATGACCTCGGGCCAGCCCACGCGGTGGATCCCCGTGACCCCGGAGACCACGAACCCGGTGACGGCCTTGCTGAACTCGGTGACGATGATGTTGTCGCGCTGGGCCGGGGTCTTGGCGATGTTCAGCCAGACCGCGAGGTCGATGACGGGCAGGATGTGGCTGCGCAGGGGGATGATGCCCCGGAAGCTGGGGTGCGTCGCGCCGGGCAGCGGCGCAAGGCCGGGGCTCTCGATGACCTCCATGACCTTGGCCACGTTGACGCCGAAGGAGTGCCGCTCGCCGGGGGCCCCGGGGCTGGCGGCGCTGTCGATGTGGAACTCCAGTATCTCCAGCTCGTTGGTGCCGGTATCGAGCAGGATGCCGGTCTGCATGACATCGGCGCTGGTGTCGGCCTTCTGGTTTCTCATTGCTGATTTCTAGCGCGTCCGGTCGGGCCTGTCCAGCAGGTGTCTGCGAACATTGCGCCGGTCACTGCTGTTTGGGCCGCGCCGGGTTTGCAGGCGGTGAAGGCTGCTGCGGAGGGCCAGCGTATTGCCCTGGACCACGCGTGCACTGCTGTTTCCGGTCAGGACGCTCCGTGCGCGGACCGCCTTGGCGTATCTCCGTGGGTGGCCGCTGCGACGGCAGGAGCGCCGCCGCGTTTCGCTGGAGTTCGGCAAAGGTTGAGACGTGGTCGGTGCGCGTCCTGCGCCAGGGCTTCCGGCGCGTGAAGCAGTTGGTAGAGCAGCCGTCCGTGGCCCTGCTTGACCCGTTTTGGCGCGCGGATTACACAGCAGCATGGACAAGGCGGCTCAGGACGCCGCGCCTGAGGCAACCTGTCTGCTTGGCCGCCTGCCCGGCCGCCTGCAAGGCCTCCGGCGTTCGGCCATGTCGCCCGGGGTGGGGGCTGCGACCGCCGGGCGGCTGCGGTCTGGACGGTTGTGTCCGGGCGGTTGTGTTCCTGGCGGCGCACGCGTACAAGCCCCTTCCGCCGCGCGCCTTCGGATGTCCCTGGGCCGCGCGCCCTCCGGCCTTCGGAGGCAGCGCATCATTTTTACGCAAGGACGCCCATGCTTCGCCTGACTGACATCCGCCTGCCCCTGCCCGCCGGCCCGGCCCACGCCGAGGCCGAACTCCGCCAGGCCGCTGCGCAGCGCCTGGGCCTGTCCGAGGCCGACCTGGCCAGCGTGCGCGTGGCGCGCCGCAGCCTGGACGCGCGCAAAAAGAACGCCGCCGTGTTTCTGTACAGCCTGGATGTTGATCTGGATGTCTGCCAGGGCGTTGGCGCGCCCGGCGAGGCCCGCGTGCTGGCGAAATGTTCGGAGGGTTCCGGCGTAACGCTTTTGTCCGAGCAGCAGTACCGCTTTCCGGTTGTGGCCCCGGCAGCCCCTGCGTCGGCATTGCCGCGGCCCGTGGTCATCGGCGCGGGCCCCTGCGGGCTGTTCGCGGCCCTGGCCCTGGCCCAGGCCGGGTTTGCGCCGCTGGTGCTGGAGCGCGGCCAGGCCATCGAGCAGCGCGCCACATGCGTGGACGCCTTCTGGCGCGGCGGACCGCTTTCGCCGGAATCCAACGTCCAGTTCGGCGAGGGCGGGGCCGGGGCGTTCTCCGACGGCAAGCTGACCACCCAGACCAAGGAGCGCCGGGGCCGCTGCCGGAAAGTGCTCTCCGAGCTGGTGGCCCACGGCGCGCCCGAGGACATCCTCTGGCAGCACAAGCCGCACGTGGGCACGGACCTGCTGCGCGGGGTGGTGCTGGGGCTGCGCACAAGCATCCTGGCCCTGGGCGGAGCGGTGCGCTTTGGCGCGCGGGTGGACGGCATCGTGGCGCGCCAGGGTCGTGTGGCCGGAGTCAAGCTTTCCGACGGCGCGGAGATACCGGCCTCGGCGGTGATCCTGGCCGTTGGGCACAGCGCGCGCGACACCTTCGCCATGCTGTTTGCTGGCGGCGTGCGCCTGGAGCAGAAACCCTTCGCCATGGGCTGCCGGGTGGAGCACCTGCAATGGGACATCGACCGGGCGCAGCTGCGCGACCTGGCCGGGCACCCGGCCCTGGGCCCGGCGGACTACAAGCTGGCGCACGCCTGCCAGGACGGGGCCGCCGCTGGCCGCTCGATCTACAGCTTCTGCATGTGCCCCGGCGGGTCGGTCATCGCGGCGGCCAACGAGGAGGGCTGCGTGGTCACCAACGGCATGAGCCTGCACGCCCGCGCGGCGGTGAACAGCAACAGCGCGCTCTTGGTGAACGTCGGCCCGGCGGACCTGGGCAGCGACAACCCGCTGGCGGGCGTGGACTTCCAGCGCCGCTGGGAGCGCCTGGCCTTTGAACTCGGCGGGGGCGGCTACGCGGCCCCCGCCCAGAGCGTGGGCGATTTTCTGGCTGGCCGCGCCTCCCAGGGCTTCGGCCTGATCCACCCGAGCTATGAGCCGGGGGTGCGCCCGGCGGACCTTTCGCGCTGTTTGCCGGACTTTGTATCCGCCGCAATGCGCGAGGCCCTGCCCGCCTTTGACCGCAAGCTGCGCGGCTTTGCCGAGGCCAGCGCCGTGCTCACCGGGGTGGAGACGCGCTCGTCCTCGCCGGTGCGCATCCTGCGCGGGGCGGACATGCAGAGCGTGGGCCTGCCCGGCCTGTTCCCGGCGGGGGAGGGCGCGGGCTACGCCGGGGGCATTGTCTCCAGCGCGGTGGACGGCCTGCGCGTGGCCGAGGCTGCGGCCTTGAGCCTCTGCGGCCTGCCCGTGGGCGACCTGGAATTGTGATGAAGGGAATCGTGATGAAGTCCCTGGAATCGTGATGAAGGCCTGGAGTCCTGACATGCATGCCGACATGAACCCTGGAAGCGACGACTTCCTGTTCCCCCTGCCGGAAGTCCTGCCCGGCTGGATGGCGTCCGGCACGTTCACCGGCTACCTGGCTGCGCCGGGCTTTCTGCCCGAGCTTTTGGCCGAGCTGGGCCTTTCCGGCAGGTCCGGGCCGGAACACGTGGTCTTTGGCGACCTCGTCTTCACCATGAACCGGGCGAAGCCTGCCATGAATCAGGCGAAGCCTGCCTGGGCGCAGAACATCTGGCTGGATGCACGGCTTGTGCCTGCGCCGAGCATCGGCCAGGCGGCCAAGGCCCTGCGCGGCATCCAGCGCAACTGGTGGCCGCACCCGGTGCGGCTGGCCCGGCGCAGCGCGCTTGTCACCGACAAGCTGCCCAAGGTCTCGGCCAGGCCGCAGGTCTTCGGCCAGCCCGCGCCCACGGCCCAGCTTGGCTCCTGGACCCTGTGGGACGAGGGCTGGCTCATCGCCGCGCCCGCCTGCACCAGCCCGTACCCGGACGGCCAGCCGCAGTTCGTGGAGGACCGCGAAAGCGCGCCCAGCCGGGCGTATTTGAAGCTCTGGGAGACCTTCACCCTGCTCGGCGTCGCGCCCAGTCCCGGCGAGCTGTGCCTGGACCTGGGGTCGAGCCCTGGCGGCTGGAGCTGGGTGCTGGCGACACTCGGCGCGCGGGTGTTCAGCGTGGACAAGGCCCCGCTCGACCCGCGCATCGGCGCCATGCCGAACGTGGACCACTGCCTGGGCAGCGGCTTCGGGCTCGACCCGGCCCTGGCGGCACCCCCGGACAGGCCCGTGGACTGGCTCTTCTCGGACATGGCCTGCTACCCGGAGCGCCTGCTTGGGCTCATCCAGCGCTGGCTGGAGGCCGGAACCTGCCGCAACTTCGTGTGCACCCTGAAGTTCCAGGCCGAGACCGACCACGAGACCGCGCAAGCCTTTGCGGCCATTCCCGGCTCGCGCCTGCTGCACCTGGCGCACAACAAGCACGAGCTGACCTGGGCGCTGCTGCGCTGATCAGCCTCCTTCCGCGTCTCCACCTCGCCTTGCCCCCCGCCCCTCGCCCCTCGCCTCCGCCCATCAGCCAAAGAAAAGACCCCGGAGCCTGCGCCCCGGGGTCTTTGTTTGCGTTGTGCGGGTTTGGTCTAGCCGTAGATGCCCATGAGGTAGGGCACGCCGATGATCAAGAGCGCGGCCAGGAAGATGGCGCCGAAGATGAAGCCCTGGAGCCAGAAGTCCTTGCGCGAGACAAATCCGCTGCCGTAGTAGATGGGGCTGGGGCCCGTGGCGTACGGCGTGATGATGCCCATGATGCCCAGGCTCAGGCAGAGCAGCATGGCCAGCAGCTTGATGTTCACGCCGGGGATGACCGCCGCCGTGGTCAGGAACACGGGCAAAAGCGCGGTCACGTGGGCCGTGATGCTGGCGAAGAGGTAGTGCACCACGAAGAACAGCACCAGCAGCATGACCACGATGGTCATGGGCGAGTACGCGGACATTGCCCCGGCGCTGGTGGTGGCGAACCACTTCAGGAAGCCGACCCGGGCCAGGCCGTCGGCCAGGGTGACCAGGGTGGCGAACCAGAACAGCACGTTCCAGGCCTGCTTGTGGCCCAAGAGGTCATCCCAGGTGATGACGTTCGTGAGGATCATCAGCGTGAGCGCGATGAGCGCCACCAGGGTGGCGTCCAGGTAGGCGTCGCCGAAGATCCAGCCCAGCAGGGCGAAGATCGCCAGACCGGCCATGGTCAGTTCCTTGGAGGTGATGGGGCCGAGGGTGCTCAGCTCCTTGGCCGCCCAGACCGGGGCGTCCACGGAAACCTTCAGGGTGGGCGGGTAGAGGACATAGGCCAGCCAGGGCGTGGCCAGGAACAGGGCGATGCCGACCGGGGCAAAGGCGATGAACCATTCGCCCCAGGCGATCTTGATGCCGATGGTCTTCTCCACGATGGACAGGGCCAGCAGGTTCGGGGCCAGGCCGGTGAGGAACATGGAGCTGGTGATGCAGGTGGTGGCCAGCGCCGTCCACATGAGGTAGCCGCCGATCTTGCGCGGCTCGTTGTCCGGGGTGGAGCCATACAGCCCAGGAATGTTCTTGATGATGGGGAAGATGGTGCCGCCGCTGCGCGCGGTGTTGGACGGCATGAACGGGGCCAGGGCCAGGTCGCTCAAGGCCACGGCGTAGCCCAGGCCCAGGGTGCGCTTGCCCAGGGTCCTGATGAGCAGAAGCGAGATGCGCTTGCCCAAACCGGTCTTTTCATAGCCCAGGGCGAACATGAAGGCGATGAAGATCAGCCACACGGTGCCGTTGGAGAACCCGGCCAGCGCCCAACGGATCTCGTCGGCGGGCTTGGGCTTCTTCACGGCGGACTTGGCTGCGTCGGGCTTGACCGCAACCTGAGCGCCAGCCACAGCAGGAGCGCCAGCCACAGCAGGAGCGGCGGCGGGCTTGGCCGCATCGGCCTTCGGAGCCTCGGCCTTGGCTGCTGCTGCAGGAGCGGCGGCCGGAGCGGCGGCTGGTTTGGCTGCGTCTGTCTTGGCCGCGTCGGGCGCCTTCACGCCGTCAGGCGGCTTGGGCGCGTCCGCTGGCTTGGCGGCCTCGACCTTGGCCGCATCGGGCTTGGGCGCGGGGGCCTTCGGGGGTTCGGGCGCGGGCACAAGCATCAGCGAGGCGCAGAGCACCACGCCCACCAGGCCCACGGCGGCCGCCGGGATGGGCTCCAGGATGAGGGCCACCACAACGCCGACGAAGATGGAGAAATATTGCCAGGCGAAAGGCTCCAGGCCCTGTGGGGTGGGGATGGCCCAAATCGCCAACGCTGCCAGGATGGGCAGCAGTCCTTTCCAAAGCTTGCTCACAGTGACCTCCGGTGGTGTTGAGGGAAAAGGTCGTGATCAGGTGCGCTAAGTACTTGAACAATTATTCACAATCTACACCCGCGCTGCACTGATGTCTAGCGATTGCACGGGGGAAATATTGGATCAGCTGTCGGAATCCTGCGCCAGCTCGGCCGCGTGGTAGCTGCTGCGCACCAGGGGCGCGCAGAACATTTTGGCCACGCCGAGCGAGCGGCCGAACTCGGCCAGGGCCTCGAACTCCTCCGGCACCATGTAGCGCACCACGGGCGGGTGCAGGCGCGAGGGCCGCATGTACTGCCCCACGGTGATCATGGCGCAGCCCACGCCCGCCAGGTCGCGGATGGTCTGCTTGAGTTCCTCGTCTGTTTCGCCCAGTCCGACCATGAGCCCGCTCTTGGCCGGGATGCCTCTTGTGTCCGCCGCCACGCGCCGCAACAGCTCCAGGCTCTGGGCGTAGTCGGCCTGGGGGCGGATGGCCGGGTACAGGCGCGGCGCGGTCTCCACGTTGTGGTTCAGCACGTCCGGGCGGGCCGCCAGCACGGTCTCCAGGGCCGCCGCGTCGCCCCGGAAGTCCGGGATGAGCACTTCGACGGTGCAGCCGGGCAGGCGATCGCGCACCTTGCGGATGGTGGCGGCGAAGTGCGCGGCCCCGCCGTCAGGCAGGTCGTCGCGGGTCACGGAGGTCACGACCACGTGCTTGAGGCCGAGCCTGGCCGCGCCTTCGGCCACGCGCCGGGGCTCGTCCGCGTCCAGGGGTTCCGGCGCGCCGGGATTGATGTTGCAGAAGGCGCAGTTGCGCGTGCACTCCCGACCCATGACCAGGAAGGTGGCGACGGAATTGGAGAAACATTCCCAGGTGTTGGGACAGCGGGCGCTCTGGCACACAGTGTTCAGCCCCAGGCCCTCCAGCAGGCCGCGCGTGCCGACAAAGGTTGTGTTGCTGGGCAGCTTGACCCTAAGCCAGGGCGGGATGCGCAAACAGGGCTCGGAATTCTTCGGCAAGGACATCCTTCACTTCCTTCATGGCGATTTCCCGCCCGGCCTCGCGGGAAAGCGAGGTGGCTGCGGCCCCACTGATGCCGCAGAGGGTGATGAGCTGAAACAGGCTGACATCCGGCCCCACGTTCAGGGCCAGGCCGTGGTAGGTGACCCCGCGTTTGACCCCGATGCCCATGGAGCAGATCTTGCGCGCCCCGGCCTGGACGTCTGTACGTATGTCCGTCTGAATGTCCGCCTGAATGCCCGCCCGGACATTCGTCTGATCGGCCACCCAGACGCCGGGAAAGCCGGGGCGGCGCACGGTCCGCACGCTGAACTGGGCGGTGGTGCGGATGACCGCCTCCTCCATGTCCGCGAAAAATTGACGGATGCCGCCCCTGCGCCGGTCAACGCGGAAGATCGGGTAGGCCACCAGCTGGCCGGGGAAATGGCAGGTGATGTTGCCGCCGCGCCGGGTCTGGGCCAGCTCGATGCCCTGGTTGGCCAGAAACGCCGCGTTCACGTGCAGATTCTCCTGCCCGCCCTGCCTGCCCAGGGTGATGACCTTCGGGTGCTCCACCAGAAACAGCGTCTGCTCGCCTCCCGCCAGCACCTCGGCCAGGGTGGCCAGTTGCAGGGCCTCGGCCTCGTGGTGGGCCATGACTCCCAGGTCGACGACGCGCATCTATTTCTTCTGGCTTTTCTGGGCCTTCTGGGCCTTGCGGGATGCGCGCGAGTCGGCCTTGGGCGCGGACTTGCCGCCCTTCTTGCTCTCGGGCTTGCTCACGACCTTGACCGCAGGCCTGCCCGGCTTCTTCTTCGCGGGCCGGTGGTCGGCCTTGCGCGCCGCCTCCTGCACCTGCGCATCGGCAAAGGGATCGTCCGCATAGCCGGACGGAACATTATGTTTGCCTGCCGTCTTGTCCGCAGGCTTGCCCGGCGATTTGTTGTGCGAAGCGCCTGTTGAAGTGCTTATCGACGCGTCAGCGGCTTTGCCCGCGCGCATGTCCGCGTGGGCGGCTCTGGCCTGGCCGGAAGGCGTAGCGGTCCTGTCTGATGTCTTGCCTGCAGCCGAGTCGGGATGGTTGCCCGAAGCCTTGTGCTCAGGCTTGGGGCCGCGCTTCAGCGGACGTTCCGAAGGCAGACGCGTCGGCTTTGCCGTGGTCTTGTCCGAGGCTTTGGGGGCAGCCCCTGACGCAGACGCAGACCCAGACTCAGACCGGGGCGCGGTTTCGGTCGCGGGTTTCGCCTTGGCCTTGGGTTTGGGGCCACGCTCCATGGGCCGCTCCGAAGGCAGGCGCGGCGGCTTGCGCGCAGGCTTTGGCCGGGCCGATCGTGCGGATGCGGGTACGGGCGCGGGCGCGGGCTGGTCCGCGCCGGGAACCTGGCACAGGGGCAGCACCAGCGCGCCGGACTTGGCGTCCTTGGTCGGGTCCGCAGGCCAGGCGGCCTCCAGCAGGGTGCCGGGCAGGGGCACCAAGTGCTTCTGCGGCAGGGAGAGCAGGGTCAGGCCGCGCTCCGAGCAGCAGTACTGGCCGAAGCGCCGCTGCTGGCCCTCGCTGTCCTTTCCGGCGGCGGGCAGCTCGAACGGGCCGGACACGGCGCGCACCAGGCTTTTGCCCGGCTCCGCCTCCAGCTTGCGGCCACGGGCCGAGAAGAAGAGGAAGCTCAGGCTGACGTTGTCCTTGGTCAGCCGGGCGTCCTCGGACTGACGCTTGAGCCAAGCCGGGGCGGCCTCGGCATCGAAATTGAAGTGGCACCAGGCCGTGTAGCCGCGCCCGCTCATGGGGCAGGGGCCGGTGTGCGGGCAGGGGGACAGCGGCTTCAGTCCCCGGTGCAGCAGCCCGCGCCGCAGGGCCGAGAGCAAATGCGCCGAGGGCCGGATGCCGGGCTCCACAACCATGAGTTGGCCTGCGGGGGTGAGCATGGAGCACAGGTGCGCGGCCAGGACCTCGGCGTCCTCCAGCAGGGCGCCCTCGCCCCGGTGCAGCACCTCGTTCAGGGCATTGCCCATGACCACCAGGTCGGCCTTTTCGCGCAGGCGCTCGTCCAGCGAGCCCTTGACCAGGGTGAAGCGCCAGGGCTCCAGGCCGTTTTTCGCGGCCAGGCTCTTCAGCGTGTCCAGGCCTGCGCGCATGGGCCGTTGCGCGCGGTCCACGCAGATGAAGTGCAGCTTGCGGCGGCGCAGGTGCGGCCTGGCCATCCACAGGGCCAGGGCCGTTGTGAGCGGTCCGGCCCCCAGGTCGATGATGGTGGCTTCAGCTTCAGGATTGTCGCCGCCGGGGTCCAGGGCCAGCCCGGCAAAAAGCACGCCCAGGCGGTAGATGTTCCAGGGCAGGAAGTAGCGCAGGTAGGCCGAGAGCGCCGCCGGGTCGGATAGGTAGTCGCGCTTCAGGTCGTCGCGCTCGTCGGTCAAGAGGTGTGAGAGCTGGCGTATCTGCCCCGCGAGCTCGTGGCGGTGCTGGCGGCGCATGGGCATGACCGCGTCCAGGTGCCTGGGCAGCCCGGCCAGCTGGCCCAGGAAGTCGCTTCCGGGGCGGGTGAAGATCTGTTCAGGCGACATGGCGCAGCACCATCCTTTCAACGTAGAGGGAGCCGAAACCGGGCTCGGCGGTGAGATCAAGGGCCCGGCAGCAGCCGGGCAGCCCAAGGACCCAGTCCCAGGCCCGTGGATCAGTGAGCAGCAGGCGCGCCCCGGCCAGCGCGGTGTTGCCCGCGCGAACAAGCCGCCCGGCCAGGACTTCTGGCAGGAAGCCAAGCTCCGTCAGGTCACGCGGGTCCACGTGCTCGCCCATGGCCCCGGCCAGGTGCACGCTTTGGAGCGCGCCGGCGGCCAGGCCCGCCTCGGCGAGCAGGCGCGACAGGGCCAGGTTGAAGGCCGCCTTGACCTTGACCAGCTCCTCCACGTCCGAGGCCGGGAGCAGCAGGCCGTGGCCCAGGTCCAGGGCCTGTTCGCCGTCGAGATCCGTCAGGCCCTGGGCCAGCCGCCGGGCCAGAGGAGTGGCCAGAGGAGTGGCCAGAGGAGTTGTCAGAGGACTGGCCAGGGGCGTGGCGGGTACCACGAAGCGCCCCGACTCGTCCAGCACGCCAGCGCGCAGCAGCGTGGCCGCCAGCGACAGGTAGCCCACGCCGGTGATGCCAGGGTCTTCATCAGGAAGCGGTGCGCGCCCAATGTATTCGGGCCGCAGGCCCGCCGGGGTCAGGACAAAGGCGCGCACGGCTCCGGGCGCGGCCATGCGGCCATGGCGCAGGCCCACGCCCTCCAGCGCCGGGCCCAGGGGCACGCTGGCCAGCAGATATTTGTCCGGGGAAAGCGCCAGCACGAACTCGCCGTTGGTGCCCAGGTCGGCCAAAAGATACGGGTAGGCGGGCGGCCCTTGTGGTGAGAATTGCAGGGCCGCCAGCCCGGCGCTCAGGTCCGCGCCCACAAAGGGCGCCAGCAGCGGCGGGATCAACGCCGGGGGCAGGCCGTCTGGATTGTCCGGCGCTAGCTGCCGCTCGCTGCCGCCAGCGTAGTCCAGGCGGTAGGGCGCGCGGGACAGGCCGACGATCATCTCCGGGGGCAGGCCGAGCAGAAGATAGGTCATGGCGCTGTTGGCCGCTACGCAGAGCCGGGTGATCGTGACGCCATGCGTTGCCTCGGCCTGGGCCACCAGGGCCCGCAGGCGATCCTGCACCAGCCCGGACAGCGTCTTGGCCCCGCCGGGTTTTGCGGCATAGGCCAGGCGCGACATGACCTCGCTGCCCAGGCCCATCTGCGGGTTCAGGCCCTGGCCCGTGGACAGGAGCCCGCCCGTGGCGGTCTGCGCGGCCCAGTGGATGCTCGTGGTGCCCAGGTCGACTGCCAGGGTTGCGGCCAGGGCCGCGTGGCCGCCGGGTGTCTGGCCGGGGGTATGGCCAGTGGTCCGGCTTGAAATGGTCGAGCGCGGCCGGGCCGAGCGTTTGGGCTCGGGCAGTTCGATGTGGCAGGACTCCGCCGGATGCAGGCAGGACAGCCGCCAGCCCAGGGCCACGGCCTCCGCGCCCAGGCGCTTCAGCTCCTCGGCTGCGGGCGCGGGCGGCGTGGAAAGATAACGCACGCGGCACAGGCCGCATTTGCCCAGGCCAGCGCAGAGCGGCACGCCGTCCCACAGCTCGGCCAGGAATATGGCCTGGGCCAGGGTCTGGCCTTGGGCCATCTGGTCATGGGCCGTGACCAGCTCCAGGGTGCGTGCGTCGTGGGTCAGGATGCGGATCATGGGGCTGCCCTGTCGCTGCGCAGGGCTAGACCCGGCGCGGCAGGCGCACGGTGAAGGCCGCGCCCTGGCCCGGTTTGCTCGCCACGCTGATCTTGCCCTTCATGCCGTCCACCAGGGTGTGGCACATGGACAGCCCAAGGCCGGTGCCCTGGCCTGGCGGCTTGGTGGTGAAGAAGGGGTTGAAGATCTTGTCGATGTTTTCCGGCGCAATGCCGCAGCCGTTGTCTTTGATGCAGATCTCCAGGGCCTCGTCGTCGGCCAGGGCCGAGACCTCGATGCGCCCGCCCGTGTCCACGGCGTGCAGGGCGTTGGTCATGAGGTTCAGCACCACCTGGCGCAGCAGGGGCGCGTCGGTGCGCAGCTTGGGCAGGTCCTGGGGCAGGCTGCGCACCAGGGTCACGTTCTTGTACGAGGCCTCCTTGTCCACCAGCCGGGCCATGTCCTCGATGATGCGGACCACGTCCACGTCCTGGAGCACGGGCTCGCGCTTGCGGGCGAAGTCGAGCAGCTTGTGCGTGATGTTCTTGCAGCGGTCCACCTGGGCGCGCACCTCGCGCAGGGAGTCCTTGACCTCGGCGAAGTCGGCGCTGCAGCCTTTCTCGGCTTCGCCGATGAGGTGCGCCGCCCACTCCGCCTCCTGGGCGATGATGGCGATGGGGTTGTTGATCTCGTGCGCGATGCCGGCGGAGAGTTCGCCGATGGCCGCCAGCTTTTGGGACTGGATGAGCTGGGTGTTCAGGGCCAGCCGCGCCTCCTCGGTCTGGCTCAGGCGGCTCAACAGCCCGCGCGCGCTCACGGCGGCTATGCCCAGCACGATCGCAGCCAGGATTCCGGCCAGGATGGGCGTGGCGAAGGTGGCGGCCACGACCAGGGCGGCCAGCACGGGCGGCACCAGAAAGTGCGCCCACAAAAGCAGGCTGTGGTCCTTCCAGAGCCGGGCCCCGGTGGCCCTGGCCAAAATGCCCTTGGGGTCGCCGTGGGGGTCGCTGGCGGGCTCAGGCGCCCTGTTTGCGGGCCTTGGCATTGAGCTGCTTCCTTTCAAAGGCCTTGCGCACCTTGTCCAGAAGGTCGTCGAAGTCGGCCGGCTTGAGCACATAGTCGTACGCGCCCATGTTCATGCCCTGCATCCCGGCCTCCAGGGAGGCGTGGCCGGTGAGCATGATGACCTCGGTCAGGGGCGCGCGCGCGCGGATCAGCTTCAGGGTCTCCAGGCCGTCCATGCCGGGCATGCGCACGTCCAGGATGATCACGTCGTAGTCCTTGGCCGCCAGGGAGGTCAGGGCCTCCTGGCCGCTTTTGGCGCTGTCGATGGGCATCTTGCGGATGCCGAAGCGTTTGACCATGGTCTCCACGAAGTCGGCCTCGTCGTCCACAAGCAGGATATTGATGTCCATAGGCGCTCCTTTTGCGGGCCTGTCCGGGGCCTTAGGCATTGCGCAGCGGCAGGGTGATGATGAACGTCGCGCCGTGGCCTTCCTGGCTTTCCACGGTGATGCGCCCGCCGAGCTTCTGGATGATGCTGAAGCTGATGGTCAGCCCCAGGCCCGTGCCCTCGCCCACCTTTTTGGTGGTGAAAAAGGGGTCGAAGATCTTGTCCAGCTTTTCCTTGGAGATGCCGGGCCCGGTGTCGGAGATGGCGATGACGATCTCGTCGGGCTCGTGCACGGCCTGGGTGCGGATGTTGATGCTGCCGTCCTTGCCGATGGCGTCGATGGCGTTGTCGATGATGTTCAGGAAGACCTGCTGGAGCTGGGCCGAGTCGCTGGCGATGAAGGGCAGGTTCGTCTCGAAATTCCTGGTGATCTCGATGGCGCGGAAGCGGGCCTCGTTTTCCAGGAAGGTCACGGTCTGGCTCAGGACCTCGTTGATGTCGATGTCTTCCTGGATGGGGTCCATGCGCCGGGCAAAGCCCAGCAGGCGGTGGGTCACGTCCTTGGCCCGGGTCACATGGTACTCGATCTTGGCGATGGCGTCCTCGAATTCCTTGAAGTTCGGGCTGGCCTTGATGTCCTCCTCGGTCAAGAGGTCGCGCATCCAGCCGGCCTTCTCCTTGATGATGGCCAGGGGGTTGTTGACCTCGTGGGCCACGCCGGCGGCCATTTTGCCCAGGGAGGCCATCTTGCTCGACTGGGTCAGGGAGGCGTTGAGCGTGGCCTTTTCACGCTCGGAGCGCACCAGTTGGGCGATGATGGTGGTGCTGGTGAGCACCGTGCCCCCGGCGATGAGCAAAAGCCCTCCGGCCAGGATGACCCAGACCAGGTAGCGCGTGTGCTTGAGCGGCAGCAGCTCCTCGGTGGGGTCGTCGCGGATGGCCAGAAGCCAGTTCTTGTTCTCCAGCCAGGCCAGGCCGAAGAGGTACTGCTTGCCGTTCACCTCGATCATCTCCGAGCGCACGCCAGGGAAGCGCGAAAAGGTGCCCAGGTCCATTTTTCCCAAAAGTTTGGAGCCGAAGCGCGGCTTGGATTGCAAAATGTTCTCGGCGTTGATCAAGAAGGCGTCGCCGTTGGCGCCCAACTGGTCGCTCTGCACCAGGGAGTCGAAGATGTCCGAGTCGATGGTGGCGCGCAGTATCCAGCTCTTGTCGCCGTCGTGGCGCATGACGGCGATGATGATGTGCGGGTAGTTGCGGCGGCCCATGAAGACATCGCTGATGTAGATGCCCTTGGCCTGGACCTGGTGGAACCAGTCCTCGTCCTTGTAGTTGGCCGTGCGGATGACCTGGTATGGCCCTGTGTACACGACATGGTCGCCGTTCATGTCGATGATGCCGAGGTCGATGTAGTACTTGGAGCGGGCCTGGAGCAGGGTGAACACGCGCTCGAAGTTCTCGGTCTCAAGGAAGTACGAAAGCTTGTGGGTGTAGGCGATGGCCGTGAGCTGCGACAGGCGCTCGTTCAGGAACAGGTCCAGGGTGCGGCGTTTGTTGTCGGTGATGTGATTGAGATTCTGAAGAATCTTGCTGGTGTGCGAGGTCTCGAACTGGCGATAGATGGTGTAGCCCAGGATGAGCAGGGGAATGAGCGAGAACCCGAGCGTCGTCAGGATCATCTTGACGCGGAGCTTCGTGTATCCGGAGCTTTCAAGCATGCCCGCCGCCTTGTCTTTGGGGGTGATGTGCGCGCGGAGCTTTCGCCCGACAGGCCGGAGGAGGGCCGCGCTACAGTCTTTAGTTACCCCGTGGGAAGATGATATGCAAGGGATTTGGGGCAGGTATGCCCTGGTGTATATTTTGGCCGGGTCTGGGCCCTTGGGTGCCGGGCGGCTTGTATCCGGCGGGATTTTCTGCGATTGGGTGGATATGGAACAGCGCGCAGGCTTCTTTGGCAGGATCAGGCAGGCCCTGACGGGCGGCAAATCAGGCCCGGCCCCCAGCCAGGAGCAGTTGCGCACGCTCTTCGCCAGCCGCTCCCAGGCCTTTGCCCGCGTGCTGGAGGCCAACAACAAGGCCCTTGAGATCATGAGCGACCTGGAGGAGGCTCTGCGCGGCCGGAGCATCTTCGGCATGAGCTTTGTGCGCGCAAGCGCCACCGCCGTGGGCGTCAACGTCTTCAAGCTGGTGCGCGCCCTGACCGAGCTGGAGCCCGGCCGCTACGACGCCCTGTTCGGCAGGCTGGCCGCCATCCAGGCGGGCATCGACGCAGCCCTGGCCTGCCGCGCCCCGGCGCGCGACGTGCCCCTGGTCCTGCGCTTCGACGAGATCGACCGCCACTCCTCGGACCACACCGGCGGCAAGATGGCCAACCTGGGCGACATGCGCTCGCGCATCAAGCTGCCCGTGCCCGACGGCTTCGTCATCACCGCCAGCGGCTTCGACGCCTTCATGGCCGCGGGCGACCTCCAGGCCGAGATCAACGCCCGGCTCCAGGCCCTGCCCGAGGACAGCTCCGGGGGCTCCGGCCCGGACGCCTCCGACGCCTCCGACGCCCTGGACGCGCGCTTCCGCCTGGCCTCGGAGATCCAGCAGCGCATCATCAATGCCCCGGTGCCCGAGCCTCTGGCCCGGGCCATCGCGGCGGCCTACGAGCGCCTGTGCGCTGATTCCGGGGCGGTTTCCGGCCGTTTGCGGGTGTCGCTGCGCTCCAGCGCGCTGGGCGAAGACGCCGCCGGAACCACCTTTGCCGGGCAGTTCAAGAGCCTTTTGAACGTCCCGCGCGAGCACCTGCTCTCGGCCTACAAGGAGATCGTGGCCAGCAAGCACACCCTGCACGCCATGACCTACCGCCTGAACCGGGGCATCCGCGACGAGGACGTGGCCATGTGCGTGGGCTGCATGACCCTGGTCGACGCCCGCGCGGGCGGGGTCATGTACTCGCGCAACCCGCTTAACGTGCGCGACGCCTCGGTGGTCATCAACTCCGTGTTCGGCCTGCCCACGGCCGTGGTGGACGGCACCACGCCAACCGACCTCTTCGTGGTCGAGCCTGTAACCGGGGGGGGCGGCGGCAGCGGCCCGAGGGTGCGCGAGCGGGTCATCAAGCGCAAGGACACCCGCACCGTGCCCGACCAGGGCGAGGGCCTGCGCCGCGAGGCCCTGGACGAGGACCAGGCCGGACAGCCGTCCATCACCGACGCCGAGGCCTGCGAACTGGCGCGCCTGGCCGGTGTCCTGGAGGAGGCCTATGGCGGCCCCCAGGACATCGAATGGGCCGTGGACCAGGCGGGCCAGGTGTTTCTGCTGCAATGCCGCCCCCTGCAGCAGATGACCACGACAGGCGATTCAAGGACCGGCGACTCCGCGACCGGCGGCGTGCCTGATTCGCCCGCCGTGCCTGGCGCGCAGGAGCTTTTTGCGGGCGGCGTCACGGCCAGCCCGGGCGTGGGCTTCGGCCCGGTGTTCGTGGCCCGGCGCGAGGTGGACGCCCTGCGCTTCCCCGAGGGCGCGGTGCTGGTCACGCCCATGGCCCTGCCGCGCTGGGCCGCGCTCTTGTCCCGGGCCTCGGCCCTGGTCACGGAGCAGGGCGGCATCACCGGGCATTTGGCCAACGTGGCGCGGGAGTTCGGCGTGCCCGCCCTGTTCGACGTGCCGAACGCCGCCACCCGCTTCGCCGAGGGTCGGCCCGTCACCGTGGACGCCCTGGGGCGGCGGATTTACGAGGGCCGGGTGGACGAGCTTTTGGCCGGGAACGAGCCCCCGCAAAGCGTCATGGCGGGCAGCCCGGTGTTCGAGACCCTGCGCGAGGTCACCCGGCTCATCCTGCCGCTCAACCTGACCGACCCGGACGGCCCGGACTTCCGCATCAAGAACTGCGCCACCTACCACGACATCACGCGCCTGGCCCACGAGATGAGCGTGCGCGACATGTTCGAGTTCGGCACGCGCCACGGGCTGTCCAGCCAGGCCAGCAAGCAGCTGGTCTGCGACGTGCCCATGCAGTGGTGGATCATCAACCTGGACGACGGCTTCAACCGGGAGATTCCAGAGCGCTTCGTGCGCCTGAGCGACATCGCCAGCCCGCCCATGCTGGCCATCTGGGAGGGCATTGTGGCCGTGCCCTGGGCCGGGCCGCCGGCAGCCAGCGCCGGGAGCATGATGAACGTGTTTTTGCAGGCCACCATGAACCCGGAGCTGGGCGAGGGCGGGGGCGGAGGCTTCTGCGAGCGCAACGTGTTCATGATCTCCAGGCGGTACGCCTGCCTGAACTCGCGCTTCGGCTTCCACTTCACCACCATCGAGTCCATGCTCTCCGAGGGCGACTTCGACTCGTACGCGGGCTTCAAGTTCAGCGGCGGCGCGGCGGATGAGCACAGGCGCGTGCTCCGGGCCGAGCTCATCGGCGAGGTGCTGGAGCACTATGATTTCCAGGTCAAGATCCGTGGTGATAATCTCTTCGCCAAGGTCGAGAGCCGACGCCACCCCTTCATTCTGGAGCGCCTGCGCATCCTGGGCTACCTGCTCGTGCACACCCGGCAGATCGACATGGCCATGGCCGACCGGGGCGCGGCGGACAGCCTGCGCCAGAAGATGCTGGCCGACATTGCGGCCATGCTGGCGTCCGGTCCTGTTGACGGTCCTGTGGCCAGTCCTGTTGACGGTCCTGTGTCCGATCCTGTTGACGGGCCAGCAGGCCAGCCCGGCGACGAGGGCCCATGACCGGGGCCGTGACCGACCGGGTGACTGACCGCGCGACCGATCAGGCGACGGACCGGGCGACTGGCCGCATCCGGGTGCTCCACGTGGTGAAGACCCTGGGCCTGGGCGGCACGGAAAAGGTCATGCAGTTCCTGGTGCAACACCTCGACGCCGGGCGCTTCGAAGCAGCCGTGCACAGCCCGGAGCCCGGCCCGCGCGCGCAGCAGATACGCGCGGCGGGCCTGGCCACCTACGTGGGCCAGGGCCAGAACCTTGACCGGGCGCTGGCGGCCTTCCGGCCCCAAATCATCCACGTGCACCGCGCGGGCTGGCCCGAGCCGGAATTCCTGCGGCCCATCCGCGATTACTGCGCCGCGCAGCCGCGCACCGTCGTGGTCGAAACCAACGTCTTTGGCCGCCACGACCCCTCGCCCTCGGGCCGGGTCATCGGCTGCCATCTGTTCGTCTCGCAGTTCTGCGCGGACCGCTTCACGCGGCTCACGGGCATCCCGGCCCGCTGGCCGGACTATGGCGTGCTGTACAACCCCGTGGACACGGACTTTTTCGCCCACGCGCTGCCTGCCGGGCCAGCGTTCGACGCGCCGGTTGTCGGGCGCATCTCCCGGTCTGATCCGGGCAAGTGGTCGCGGCTGGCGCTGGACATCCTGCCCCTTCTGGCGCGCAGCGTGCCGGATTTTTGTTGCCGCATCATCGGAGGCGTCCCGGAGGCCGAGGCGTACGTGCGCCAGCACGGGCTGGAGGCGCAGGTGGAGTTTCTGCCGCCGGTGTCGACAGACGCGGAGCTGGCGGCGTTTTACGGCGGGCTCGCGGTCCTGGCCCACGCCAACGACACGGGCGAGAGCTTCGGGCTGGTCATCGCCGAGGCCATGGCCTGCGGCCTGCCCGTGGTCACGCACCCGGCAGCGGGCGAGCGCGACAACGCCCAGCTGGAGCTGGTGGACCACGGCGTGACCGGGCTGGTGGCCGAAACGGCGGAGCAGTACGCCCAGGCCGTGGCCTGGCTGTTCGGCCACCCCGAAGAGGCCCGCCGCATGGGCCAAGCCGGGCGCGACAAGGCCCGGCGGCTGTTCCGCGCCCAGGACATCGCGGTGAAGCTTGGCGGCCTGTACCTGGACCTGCTGGCGCGCAAGGACGGGGCTGCGTGATGCTCCCGCACGAGGTCCTGAACGCCTACAGCTCTGTGGTCCTGGGCTTCGGCTTCAAGGGCTCTGGCGGCGCAGGCGGCGCAGGCGGCGTTGGTCAGGCGGATGCTCCGACAGCCGATTCGTCCGCCAGTCCGCCCGGCGTTTCGTCCGCCAGTCCGTCCGTTATTCCGTCCGTCATCCCGGTCGCCCCGGCCCCAGCCGACCTGGAGCGTATGGCCGCGCGCGCCGGTGCCGCGTTCGTGCGCTCGGGCCGGAAATATCTGGCGCTGCTGGGCCTGGGGTCCGGGGCCCTGGCCGGGGCCCTGGCCGAGAGCCTGCCCGCCGGAACCCTCTGCGTCTGCGAGCAGGACCTGGACCTGGTGCGCGGCCTGCGCGAGCACGGTCAGCTCGACTGGTGGCGGCAGGGGGCTGCGGTGGGCCTGGCGGCGGATGCTTCGCCCTGGGCGCTGTTCCTCCTGCTCGACCGCGCGGGCGTGGGCCAGGGGGACACGCTCGTCCTGCCCAACCCGGAGCTTGCGCCCCAGGCCAAGGCCGCGCACAAGCCCCTGGAACTCCTGCTCACGCGCTCGCGGCCGCTGGTCCTGCCCGCCTCCGACACCTCCGATGGGTCCGACGCGTCCGACGCCCCCGACGCCCTCGATGCCCCCGATGCGTCCGGTGCGCCCGCGCCCCGGCTCTCGGTGGCGGCCATCCTCGCGCCCTCGGAGCCGGACCTGCCGGAGTTCTTCGCCCAGATGCCGGACTGGATCGCCGAGCTGGTGCTGGTCTGGGACGCGGCGTCGTTGCCTGGAATCCACGTGCCGGACCGCTTCCCGGTGCGGCAGCTCGCCCGGCCCCTGGGCGCGGACTTCTCGGCCCAGCGGGGCGCCATGCTCGCGGCCTGCACCGGGGACTGGGTGCTCTATCTCGACGCCGACGAACGCCTGTCGCCTTGGGCCTGGGCAACGCTTCCGGCCCTGTGCGTGGCCTCTGCTGCGCACAAGGTCGCGGCCTGGCATTTCCCGCGCCTGTCGCCCTATCCGGACGCGGAGCACGCGCTCACCGGGTTTGGCCTCTGGCCCGACGTGCAGCTGCGGCTCTTTCGCAACGCACCGTCCTTGCGCTTCGTCAACCCGGTGCATGAGCGCCTCACGGGCCTCAGCGGGGCCCAGGCCCTGGCGCTGGACGTGGAGATCGAGCACCTAAGCCGCCTGCGCAAGGGCGACGCGGTGCTGCGCAGCAAGCTCGCGGGCTTTGACCGGGCCGGGGCGGGCCGCGTGCGCCACGCCTTGAGCGCCGAGTATCCGAGCGTTCCGCGCGCGCTGCTGGCCGCTCGCAGCCGGGGCGGCCCGCCTCGCTGCCTGCTGTTGCCGCCGGAATTTTCCTGACCGCCGCGCGTCTTGATTCCTGGGCGCAAAACGGCTACGGTAGCACATCTGAATAAACCTATTCCCAAGGATCGTGATGCGGATTCTCTGTCCCTTGTGCGGCTTCGCCCGGGAAATCGACGAGGCCAAGATACCCCGGCTCGCCCAGATGGCCACCTGCCCGCGCTGCGAGCACAAGTTCCGTTTCCGTGTGGTGGACGACCCGCCGACTGCGGGCCTGTCGTCTGTGAACCCGGCCTCTGTGAACGTGCCGCCTGTGAACCAGCCGCCTGTGAACCTGCCGCCAGCGGGCCCGGCCTCCGCAGGCAGCGCCCCGGACCCCATGGCCGCCCAGCGCGCCGCAGCGGAGCGGGCCTGGATGCACGTCCAGGGCGTCAAGCCTGATGGCTCCAAACCCGCCGGTTCCGAGCCCGCCGATACCCAACCCGCCGGTTCCGAGCCCGCCGGGCCCAAGCCTGACGGCTCCCCTGATGGGATTGTCGCCGGGCAGCAGCCCGATGCGGCCAAGCCCTCCGCGACCATGTACCTGAACTCCCCCCAGGGGGCTGTCCGGCCAGAGGCCTCGCCCTCGCCCGTACCCTTCGAGGACCTGCCGCGCTTCGGCTTTTTCCCCGGCCTGTGGGGCACCATCACGGCGGTGCTCAAGACGCCCGCGGCCTTTTTCCGGTCCATGCCCGTCACCGGCGGCATGGCCAAGCCGCTGATCTTCCACCTGCTTCTGGCCGAGTTCATGGTGCTCTGCCAATACCTGTGGAGCCTGTCCAGCCTGGGCGCGCTGTCGCAATACACCGGCAGCCAGGAGCTCATGGACCTGGGCCTGAACATGGCCGGGGTCGGGCCTGCGCTCATCCTGGGCGTGTATCCGCTGCTGCTCATTGTGCGGCTGCTGCTCATGACCGGCGTCATCCACCTGATCCTGCGCGCCATCTTCCGCCTCAGCGGGGGGCAGGGCAGCGGGATCGAGGCCACTTTCCGGGTGCTGTGCTATTCCGCCGCGCCGCTGATCCTCGGCGTCATCCCCTTTTTCGGCCCCCTTCTGGGCGGGGTCTGGAGCATCGGGCTCACCGTCATCGGGCTCAAGGAGGCGCACCGCACGCGCGGCTCCGCAGCCATGTTCGCGGTGTTCTTGCCCATATTGATGCTTCTGGCGGCCGCCCTGGGCCTCTTGCAGGCCGGGGTCAAGGGCTGACAGGCCGGGGTTCCCGGAAAACCGCTGCCCGGCTGGGGACGCCGCAGTGGGCGGGCCTGCTGTGCGGCGCGCCGGAGCGCCGCCTGCATTCGCGCATCTGACGCGTCCACGAGAAGATGCGTGTCCACCACGAGCTGCGCATGCTGGCCGACCCCGCCGCCAGCCCGGAGCTGCGCCATTTGGCCCCGGACAAGCGCCAGCTTTTGCACCGGGGACTGGTCGACTCGCGTGAGCAGCTGCTGCGCGCCATGGGCCAGGCTCCGGCGCCCACCAGGCTGCTGCAGCAGCCCCGCCGACCCCGCCTGATTCCGCTTGATATTGCCTGGGCGCGCCCCGCGCGTCTCGGGGGCGGTACGCATCTTGCTACCATCCCGGCACAGGACCGCGTCCGCGTCGGGTTTCCGTCGCGCGCGGGCAACATGCAGACCCCCGAGAGCACGCCCATGAAAATGATCCTCCGCGCCCTGGCCCTTTTGGCCTTCATCGCCCTGGCCCTGCTGGGCCTGGCCGCCTGCGCCCATGTCGACCCGAGCATCGTCAATCCGAGCAAGGTCTACCGCGACGCGCCGGTGGAGAAGAGCAAGTTGGCCATCTCCATCCGGCCCAAGAGCAAGCTGAACGACGCGCCCACGGTGCTCATGTACCCCTTCTGGGTCAGCCAGAAGATGGACAACCACATGCTTGTGGGCCGCGAGCTGGCCCGGCTGGTGCACCAGACCTGGACCGAGGAGGCCGCCTTTGAGACCCTGATGTTCGACCCGCAGTTGGTGTACCGGGGGCCGGAGCAGGCCGTGAGCGTGGCCCGCGCCGCCGGGGCCGACCTCGTGGTGGTGGGCATCGTGCCCTATCTGTACACCGGCGGCAGCATCGACAGCACCGCCGTGACCTTGCAGGTGCGCATCTACGAGACCAAGGGCGGCAACCTGCTCCTGTCCATGGAGCAGGCGGCCCGGGTCAACGCCCGGCTGCCCCAGGACTGGATATTCTTCGACCTGAACACGCGCCTGTCCGATTCGCCCCTGACCGAGGCCATTGCCTCCATCGCCCACGACATGGCCGTGCCCATCAAGTCCTGGATGCCGCCCACGGACGAGGAAATGGGCTTTGCCGACAGCTCATCGGGCATGATCCAGGGCATCTTGTCCGGCGGCTCGCCCCTGTCCGGGCCAGACTACTCCGACGGCTCGCGCGGGATGGTGGCCGGGCTGCTGGACACCGCAGGCCAGGGGGGCAAGGGCGCGCGCGGCTTCAGCAAAAGCTTGAAACTCAAGGTCGAGTTCGACGTGGACTCCTCACACATCCGCCCGGAATCCTACACGATCTTGAACGAGCTGGCCAAGGCGCTGAAGTCCGACGCGCTCAAGGGCCGCAGGGTCGTCATCGCCGGGCACTGCGATTCCGACGCCTCGCTGGAGTACAACCAGAAGCTCAGCGAGCGCCGCTCCGACGCGGTCAAGGCCTATCTTGTGGAGCGCGGCGGCGTGGCCGCGCAGTCCATGCGCACCGAGGGTTATGGCAAGACCCGCCCCCTGGTGCCGAACACCTCCAAGGCCAACAAGCAGCGCAACCGCCGCGTGGAGGTGCGCCTGGACAACTAGGCGCGGGTATGTACAAAGTTTGTTCCAGGGGCGGCCAAATCCGCCCCTTTTTTTCGTCTTTGCGCCCGGCTGCGAATGTGATAGGGGAGGGCCTCGCATCACTAACGCTACGCCACCAACGAGGTTTTCATGATCGGCATATCCAAGCTTTACTGCGGCGCCGTCGAGGCCGCCGACGCCCTGCGCTACAACCGCCAGTCCGGCGCGCTGCCCTCGCACCTGCTCCAGTTCTCCAAGGACAAGAAGCCCGTGGTCGTGTGGAACATGACCAAGCGCTGCAACCTGAAGTGCGTGCACTGCTACGCCAAGGCCGTCGAGGTCGAGGGCGACGACCAGATCAACACCGAACAGGCCAAGGCCCTGATCGCCGACCTGGCCGCCTTTGGCGCTCCGGTCATGCTCTTTTCCGGCGGCGAGCCCCTGGTGCGCAAGGACCTGGTCGAGCTGGCCAGCTTCGCCACCAGCAAAGGCATGCGCGCGGTCATCTCCACCAACGGCACGCTCATCACCAAGGAAAAGGCGCGCGAGCTGAAGCAGGTCGGCCTGTCCTACGTCGGCATCTCGCTCGACGGCGGGGAGGAGATCCACGACAAGTTCCGCGCCGTGCCCGGCTCCTTCAAAAAGGCGCTGCAGGGCGTGGAGAACTGCATGGCCGAGGGCCTCAAGGTCGGCCTTAGGTTCACCATCAACAAGCGCAACCAGGGCGAGGTGCCCACGCTGTTCAAAATCGTGCGCGAGCTGGACGTGCCGCGCATCTGCTTCTACCATCTGGTGTACTCGGGCCGCGGCTCGGAGCTCATCAAGGAGGACCTGGACCACGAGGAGACCCGCGCCGTGGTCAACCTGATCATGGACGAGACCCGCGCGCTCTTCGACGCCGGTCGGCCCAAGGAAGTGCTGACCGTGGACAACCACGCCGACGGCCCGCTGGTCTACTACCGCCTCTTGAAGGAAGACCCCAAGCGCGCGGCCGAGGTCATGGAGCTCTTGCAGATGAACGAGGGCAACAGCACCGGCCGCGGCATCGGCTGCATCTCCTGGGACGGCCAGGTCCACGCCGACCAGTTTTGGCGGCAGCACAGCTTCGGCAACGTGCTGGAGCGCCCGTTCTCGCAGATCTGGGACGACCCGGAGATCGAACTCTTGCACAAGCTCAAGGACAAGAAGCCGCACGTCAAGGGCCGCTGCGCCACCTGCAAGTTCCTGAACATCTGCGGCGGCAACTTCCGCGCCCGGGCCGAGGCCTTCTACGGCGACGTCTGGGCCCAGGACCCGGCCTGCTACCTGACTGATGAAGAGATAAAGCAGGACTAGCGCCGCTCTTGCAGTGTCCGCGACGCGGCGGCAAAGCCTCCGCCAGGGGGCCTTGCCGCAGCAGGCGACGCAAGCGGGCCGCAGGCGGCATAATCGGCGAAGCGATCCCAGGCGGAATCCGGCGCCGGGTTCCGCGACAGCGAGACGAGGAGACAGAGTATGCAAGGTTCGGACTTCGGGGACTTCTATCGGGGCCGCCGCCTGCGCCGCAGCCCCGGCATCCGCGCCCTGGTGCGCGAGAACGAGATCAGGCCCCAGGATCTGGTCATGCCCTACTTCGTGGTGGAGACCGACGACGCGGGCCTCAAGAAGTCCATCGGCTCCATGCCCGGCCAGTTCCAGCTCTCCCTTCAGGAGCTGGAGAAGCAGGTGGGCGCGGCGGTGAAAAACGGCCTGACCAGCGTGCTGCTCTTCGGCATCCCGAAAGAGAAGGACGAGCAGGGCTCCCAGGCCTACGCTGACGAGGGCATCGTGCAGGAGGCCGTGCGCAGGCTCAAGCAGGCCTTCCCGGAGCTTGTGGTCATCACCGACGTCTGCCTGTGCGAGTACACCTCCCACGGCCACTGCGGCCTGGTGCACAAGGGCGGGGAGATTCAAAACGACCCGACGCTGGACCTGCTGGCGCGCTCGGCCCTGTCCCATGTGCGCGCCGGGGCGGACATGGTGGCCCCCTCGGACATGATGGACGGCCGCGTGCTGGCCATCCGCGACACGCTTGACGAAAACGGCTTCTCGGGCGTGCCGATCATGAGCTACGCGGTGAAGTACGCCTCGGCCTTTTACGGGCCATTCAGAGAAGCGGCGGACAGCGCGCCCAAGTTCGGCGACCGCAAGACCCACCAGATGGACCCGGCCAACAGCCGCGAGGCCCTGCGCGAGGCCGAGGCCGACCTGGCCGAGGGCGCGGACATCCTCATGGTCAAGCCGGGCCTGCCGTACCTGGACATCGTGCGCCAACTGCGCGACAACTTCGACACGCCCATCGCCGTGTACAACGTGAGCGGCGAGTACAGCATGGTCAAGGCCGCGGCGCAGAACGGCTGGATCGACGAAGAGCGCCTGGTGCTGGAGATGATGACCTCCTTCAAGCGCGCCGGTGCGGATATCATCCTGACCTACTTTGCCGAGGACATCCTCACGTGGCTCAATAAATAAGCGAAAGAACAGGCGACCTATGCACGACCACGCGAAAGGACAGCCTTCAGGACATCCGGGCGGACATCCGGGCGGCCAGCCTTCAGGACACCCCGGCGCACAGCACCCCGGCGTCCAGCCCATCCACGCCCCCAAGGACGGCGTGCCGCAGCTCCGGCTCATCGCCTGGGAGGTGACGCGCTCCTGCAACCTGGCCTGCAAGCACTGCCGGGCCGAGGCGCACATGGAGCCCTACGAGGGCGAGCTCTCCACAGCCGAGGCCAAGGCGCTCATCGACACCTTCCCCGAGGCCGGCAGCCCGATCATCATCTTCACCGGCGGCGAGCCGCTGATGCGCCACGACATCTTCGAGCTCATCCCCTACGCCAAAAGCAAGGGCCTGCGCTGCGTCATGGCCCCCAACGGCACGCTTTTGACCGAGGAGAACGCGCGCACAATCAAGGAGCTGGGCATCGAGCGCTGCTCCATCTCCATCGACGCGCCAAACGCCCCGGCGCACGACGAGTTCCGGGGCGTCAAGGGCGCGTTCGCGTCCTCCATGCAGGGCATTGAGCACTTGAAGGCCGCTGGACTGGAGTTCCAGATCAACACCACGGTGACCAAGGACAACCTGCACCAGTTCAAGGAGATCTTCCACCTGGCGGAGGACCTCGGGGCCTCGGCCTGGCACATCTTCCTCCTGGTGCCCACGGGCCGCGCGGCGGAGCTGGGCGCCCAGGTCATCACCGCCGAGGAATACGAGGAAGTGCTCAACTGGTTCTACGACTTCCGCAAGACCACAAACATGCAGCTCAAAGCCACCTGCGCGCCGCACTACCACCGCATCCTGCGCCAGCGGGCGAAAGAGGACGGCACCCCGGTTGATTTCGCCACCTTCGGGCTCGACGCCGTGAGCCGGGGCTGCCTGGGCGGGGTCGGGTTCTGCTTCATCTCGCACTCGGGCATTGTGCAGCCCTGCGGCTACCTCGACCTGGACTGCGGCGACGTGCGCAAGACCCCCTTCCCGGAGATTTGGCGCAGCTCCCAGCAGTTCTTGAACCTGCGCAACCCCAAGGTCTACGAGGGCAAGTGCGGGGTCTGCGAGTACGAAAAGGTCTGCGGCGGCTGCCGGGCGCGGGCGGCCACCATGCGCGGGGGCTACCTGCGCGAGGAGCCTTTGTGCTCGCACACGCCGGTGAAGCTGAGCGGGAAGGGCTAGGGCATGGACACCTACGACAAGCAGATCCTGGACATCATCCAGTCGAGCTTCCCGCTCTCGTCCCGGCCCTACGAGGTCGTGGGCGGGCAGGTGGGCCTGACCGAGGCCGAGGTGCTGGCGCGGGTGCGCGGCCTGAAGCAGCAGGGCGTGATCCGACGCATGGGCGCGAACTTCGGCTCGCGGCAGCTGGGGTGGAGTTCCACGCTCTGCGGGGCCGAGGTGCCAGAGGACAAGCTGGAGCTGTTCGTGGCCGAGGTCAACAAGCACAGCGGCGTGACGCACAACTACCTGCGCGCCCACCAGTTCAACGTCTGGTTCGCGCTCATCGCGCCCAGCGAGGCGGCCGTGGAGGAGATTCTGGCGGCAATCACGGCCAGAACCGGCGTGCCCATCATGAACCTGCCCGCGAGCACCCTGTTCAAGATCAAGGTGGACTTCGCCATGGGCGGCGAGTAGCCGCCTCTGAATGGGCGATGGCGAGTAGCCGCCTCTGAATGGGCGATGGCGAGTAGCCGCCGAATGGCGGACGGCGAACCCAAATGAGCCCCGAAGGGGCAAGGAGCCCCGCATGATCCTCTCGCCCTCGCTTCTTTCCTGCGACTTCGCCCGCCTGGCCGAAGAGCTGGCCGCCCTTGAGGCCGCCGGGATCACCTGGGCGCACCTGGATGTCATGGACGGCTCTTTCGTGCCGAACATCACCTTTGGCCCGCCGGTCATTAAAGCCATGCGCAAGACAAGCAGGCTCTTCTTCGACTGCCACCTGATGATCGACGAGCCGGGCCGCTTTGTTGACGACTACGCCCAGGCCGGCGCGGACCTCATCTGTGTCCACGCCGAGGCCACCCACCACCTGGAGCGCACCTGCGCGGCCATTGCCCAGGCCGGGGCCAAGCCCGCCGTGGCCCTCAACCCGGCCACCCCGCTTTCCGCCGTGCGCTACCTCTTGCCGCAGCTGTCCATGGTGCTCATCATGAGCGTCAACCCCGGCTTCGGCGGCCAGAGCTTCATCCCCTTCTGCCTGGACAAGGTGCGCGAACTGAAGGCCATGATCGTCCAGGCCGGGGCGCAGACGCTGATCCAGGTGGACGGCGGCGTGACCCTGGACAATTGCGCCGAGCTGGTCCATGCCGGGGCCGACGTGCTGGTGTCCGGCTCGGCCTTTTTCGGCTTTCCGCCCTACGGCGAGCGCCACAGCCAGTTCCAGGAGCGCTGCCAGGGCTGATTTGTAAAGCCCGCAAAGCCGGTTGCCAAGGCTGGCAAGCCCCGGTATACGAGGACAAGGATGGGGCCAGCCCTGTCCGAATCCTGCTGGAGGCCCCACATGCCGCGCACGTCGCCCCCCCGACTTCGCCTTGCCCTGTGCCTCGCCCTCTGTCTCGCCTTGCCCCTGGCCGGCTCGCTGCATCCGTCCCCGGCCCGGGCTGCGGAACTGCTGGGCGTGGTGGTGCTGCACGACAAGAACGAGACCCCGGAAAAACACCTGGCCGAGACAGTGCGCCTGTTGCGCAACACCGGGTTCCTGGTGGACACGCCGGAGATGCCCTGGTCGCGCAAGCGCGGCTTCGACGCCTCCTACCAGCAGTCCTTGGTGGAGATCGGCCTGTCCGTGGGCGAGCTGCGCGCCCGTGGCGCAACGCAGGTGGCCCTCGTGGGCCACGGCCTGGGGGCCAATGCCGCCCTGGGCTATGCCGCGACCCGGCCCGGCGTCTTCGCCATCGTGGCCCTGGCCCCCTCCCACGACCCGGAGCGCAACCGCGACGTGTTCATGGCCGACCTGCGCAAGGCCCACGAAATGGTCATGTCCGGGCGCGGAACCGAGCGCTCGGCCTTCATGGACATGCGCCATGGCAAGGACTACGACCTGTCCACCACGGCGGAGATCTATCTGAGCTACAGCGATCCCGACGGCCCGGCGGTGATGCCGCGCACCGTGGAGGGCATCAAGCCGCCTGTGCCGCTGTTGTGGGTGGTGGGGACAAACGATCCCCTCTCGCGGCTGGGCCGGTCCTATGCCTTCTCCAAAGCGCCGGAGGACCCGAAGAGCCGCTACGAAGAGATTTTGGCCGACCACGGGAGCGTGCCCGCAGAGTCCGCGCGCCTCGTGGCCGAGTGGCTGAAGGAGCTTTGGGTGGCGACGGCTGGCAAGTAGGGTAACGTTCTGACGAGGAGGCGCCGCATGCGCTGGTTTCTTTGCATTCTTCTGACTCTGGTGACAACCGCGATCCTTGCCCCCGCCCCTCCGGCCCTGGCTGCGGAGGCCGGGCCCATGGGCGTGGTGGTTCTGCACGGCAAGCAGGGCTCACCCGACGCCTATGTCGCGGATCTGGCCACGGCCCTGCGCGCCGCAGGTTTTCTGGTGGCCGTGCCGGAAATGCCCTGGTCCAGGCGCCGTGCCTACGCCGCAGGCTACCAGGACGCCATGCAGGAGATCGCCGCCGTCGTGCAGGACCTGCGTGCAAAGGGTGCCAAGGGAATAGTCGTGGCCGGGCACAGCCTGGGGGGCAACGCCGCCCTGGCCTATGCTGCGCAGCACCCCGATCTGGCCGCTGTGGTGTGCCTGGCGCCGGGACATAATCCGGAACGGGCGCGGGTGCGCGAACTGAACACGGCAGCGGTCCAAAAGGCCAGGGAGCTGGTGGCTGCGGGCCATGGCGAGGAGAGCGTCCGCTTCACCGATACGAACCTGGGCAAGACCTTCGACGTGGTCCTCCCGGCCGGTGTATTCCTGAGCTATTTCGATCCGGACGGACTGGCGAACATGCCGCGCAACGCGGCCGACCTCAGCCCAAAGGTGCCGCTGTTGTGGGTGGTGGGGCAGCGCGATCCGCTGTCCAAGCTCGGCCCGGACTACGCCTTTTCGCGCGCTCCGGCCAATCCCTCCAGCCGGTACGTGGAGGTGGACGCCGACCATCTGCATGTGCCGCTGGCGGCGGCGGGGCTTGTAGTGGACTGGCTGCGCGGGCTCGGCTCCGTCCGATAGATCAGGACCCGCCCGGCAAATCAGCGCCCGCGGGCTGATTCAGGCCCCGCCGGTTGTGCACGTCCCGACGTTGGTTCAGAACCAGGCGTCGATTCATGTCCCGTCGGGGATTCAGGGGACGATGCGCCCGGGGTCGTTGTAGACCCAGAAGCTGTCGGCCTTGATGTTGCCGATGAGGGTGAGCCCGATCTTGCGCGCCAGCTCCACGGAAAAGCTGGTGGCCACCGCAGTGCTTGCCAGCAGCGAAACCCCGATGCGCACGGTCTTGAGCAGGATCTCCGAAGCCACCCGCCCGGTGGACACGATCATCTTGTCCTCTGCCGACACCTCTTCCAGGAAGCATTCCCCCACGATCATGTCGATGGCGTTGTGTCGGCCGATGTCCTCGCGGAAGAGCAGCATCTCCGTCGGCGTGCAGAGCGACGAATTGTGGCAGCCGCGCGTGCGGCCGTACAGCGTGCTGCGGCGCTTGAGTTCTCCGGCCAGGGCCAGGATCTGCGCTGGCGTGACCGTAAGCTCCGAGGTCACGCGGCGCCTTGAGATGGTCGCCACATTGCGGTCGAAGTTGGTGCCCTTGCCGCAGCCCGAGGTGATGGAGCGCTTGATCTCCCGGCCCTGGGCCCAGGGGTCGTGGCTCACGCGCACCCGCGCGGTGATGCGCCCGACCTCGTCGCGCACGTCCACGTCGAGCAGCTGCGCCGGGTCGGTCAACAGCGCGTCGGACTTGAGGAAACCCACGGCCAGGTGCCGGGGATATTTCCCGGTGCACAGCAGGGTCACCACCTCGCGGTCGTTCAGGTAGATGGTCAGCGGCACCTCGCGGATGGCCTCGATGTGCAGCTGCTGCGGGCCGTTTGGGCCGTATTCGGTGATCTCAAAGGGGAAGGCTTCGGACATGGGGCCTCTCTTTTCCTCCTCAAACGGTATGTGTACTGCGCGGGCAGGGCAACCAGCCCCGGAAATGTCAGCTTTCGGCACCAGCGTCCGGCGCCATCCTGCGGCGCCAGCCGTTGCGCAAGGCTCATCCGGCCAGGGTGTCCCAGAGCAGCAGGATGTTCAGGCCCACCACCACGACGGAGATCAACCCGAGCACGAAGTTGTGCCAGGCGCTGTTCACGAATTCGCCCATGACCGCGCGCGAGGCCGTGAGCCGGAACTGCAGGTAGATGGTCAGCGGCAGCTGGATGCTTAAAAGGATCTGGGAGACCACCAGCCCCTGGAAGGGCGAGGTGATGGCCAGGATGCACAGGGCCGCAGGCACGAGGGTCAGGGCCACGCCCAGGCGGCTGTGCGGGTCCTTGATGTCAAAGGGCTCGGAGAACAGCCCGGCGAAGATGCTGCCCCCGGCCATGCCCGCCGTGACGCTGGAGGACAGGCCGGCCATGAGCAGGGCCAGGGCGAAGACCACGGCCGCCGCGTCGCCCAGGATGGGCCGCAGCATGGCCTGGGCCTGCTCCAGCTGGTCCACGCCCGTGCCCTGGACGAAGAAGGTCGCGGCGGCCACCAGGATCATGGCGCTGTTGATGCCCCAGCCCACGAGCATGGAGAAGAGCGTGTCCGCGAACTCGAAGCGCAGCTGGTGCTTGATGACGTCCTTGTCCTTGAGGTTCCACTGGCGGCTCTGGATGATCTCGGAGTGCAGGAACAGGTTGTGTGGCATGACCACCGCGCCGAGCACGCTCATGATGATGGGGATGGAGCCGTGCGGCATGCTGGGCACAACCCAGGCCACGGCGGCCTGGCCCCAGTGGATCTTGACCAGGGTCAGCTCGTAGATGAAGGAGAGCCCGATGAGCGAGACAAAGGCGATGATGATCTTCTCCAGCCGCCTGTAGGCGTTGGAGTAAAGCATCCAGGCCACGAAAACCGTAGTCAGCAGCGTGCCCAGCCAGATGGGCAGGCCGAAAAGCATGTTCAAGGCGATGGCCCCGCCGAGCAGCTCGGCCAGGGCCGTGGCCACGGCGGCGATCATGGCCGAGCCGAGCAGCGTGCGCGAGGCCGCGGGCCGCATGTGCTTCACCGCCGCCTCGGACAGGCACAGGCCCGTGGCGATGCCCAGGTGCGCGGCGTTGTGCTGGAGCACGATGAGCATGAGCGTGGCCAGGGTGACCATCCACAAGAGCGAATAGCCGAACCCGGCGCCGGCGGCCACGTTGGCGGCCCAGTTGCCGGGGTCGATGAAGCCCACCGTGACCAGCATGCCCGGCCCGATGTACTTCAGGATCTCCAGGCCCGTGAAGCGTGGCCTGTGGCGGTCGTGGAACCATTGGCGGAGGCGTTTGCCGATCACCGCTTTGGCCCCGAAATTGCTTTGAATAGGGAGGGATTCATGTCCGCATATCTATCCTGCCGCCCGGAGCTTGTCCAGACGTGGGCCATGTCGCCGGAGGCGTTGCCAGCAGGGGCATTGTCGGATAGCAGTATACTCAATCGCCTTGTTCAGGAGCTTGCCATGCGCACCACCACCGGACTCATTCTTGCGCTTGCCGCGCTGATTTTGCTCACTGCCCCGGCCCAGGCCAGCAGTGGGCGCTATGCCCTGGTCATCGGCAACTCGGCCTACAAGGACAAGCCGCTGAAGAACCCGGCCAACGACGCCAAGGACATGGCCCGCACCCTCACGCGGCTGGGGTTCGACGTGCAGCTCAAGACCGACGTGGGCATGCGCGACATGGAGGAGGCCATCCGGGAGTTCGGCGAGCGGCTCAAGCGCGGCGGCGTGGGCCTGTTCTACTTTGCCGGGCACGGGGTGCAGGTGCAGGGCGTCAATTATCTGGTGCCCGTGGGGGCCAAGATCGCAAGCGAGTCCGACGCCAAGTTCGAGTGCGTGGATGCGGGCCGGGTGCTGGGCAAGATGGAGGATGCGGGCAACGAACTGAACATCGTCATCCTCGACGCCTGCCGCAACAACCCCTTTGCCCGCAGCTTCCGCAGCGTGGACCAGGGCCTGGCGCGCATGGACGCGCCCACGGGCTCCATCGTGGCCTACGCCACGGCGCCCAATGCCGTGGCCTCGGACGGCAAGGGCCAGAACGGCATGTACACCAAGTACCTGCTGCAGAACATCACCACGCCCGGCATCCCCATTGAGGAAGTTTTCAAGCGCGTGCGCATCAGCGTCATGGGCGAGTCGGGCAAGAAGCAGGTGCCCTGGGAGTCCTCGTCCATCGCCGGCTATTTCTACCTGGCCGGGCAGCCCCAGCAGTCGCTGAGCATCAGGGCCCCGCAGGCCACGGCCGAGCAGAGCCAGCAGGAGCAGAAGCTCAAGGAGTACATCACCGGGCTGGAGGCCGAGAAGCGGCAGGTGGAGCAGGAACGCGCCGAGCTGGCCCGCCGCAGCCAGCAGCTGGACCAGGAGGCCGCCAAGAAGCTGGCCGAGGATCAGGCGCCCAAGGACAAGCGCCTGCGCGACCAGCTGGCCGTGCTTGAAGCCGAGCGCCACAAGCTGGAACAGGAGCGTATGGCGCTGGAGGCCGCGCGTCGGGAGACCGAGCGCATGCAGGCCGAGCAGGCCGCCCGGGCCAAGCAGCAGCAGGCCAGCGCCGCAGTCAGCGCGAAGGTCAGCGCACCGAGTGTCGGCCAGCAGGCCTCGGTTGCACCACAGAAGCCGTGGCAGCCGCAACCGCAGCCGCAGCGCCCCCGCCTGGACGACCGCTCCACGGTGCTGAACCGCTTGGCCGGGGTCTGGCGCATGGAGACCGACGGCAACTGGCAATTCCCCATGCTCCAGCTCAAGCCCGGCGGCGACACCCTTTACGGCACCCTGGTGGGCGACCAGCGCGTCGTGAGCCGCACGGAGCTGACCGGCCTGGCCGTGGAGGACGGCAACCTGCACGTGCGCCTGGACCTCAAGCGGCCTCCGGAAGACGAGCAGCAGGCCCCCGCCCGCCGCCTGCGCAGCCTCTTGCGCGGCCAGGCGCGACCGCGCGGCCTGGCGATCCCGGTCAGGACCGTGGAGTGCGTGGGCAACCTGGTCTCGTCCCAGGGCGGGGAGATTCCGCTGGTCTGCGAGCGCGTGGACGAGGCCGCCAGGTCCCAGGGCATCTCCCGCAAGGAGACGGGCCGCATGGTCCGCACCGCGCCCGCGCGGGGCTGGTAGCCGGGCGGGCCGAAGCTCTTCAGACTTTGATTTCAGGCCGCCTGTTCGGGCCGCCTTCAGGTGACGGCCTTCCACCGCCTGCCCGGACCGGGCTGGCCGGTTCCGGCATGGACTTGCTGCGCGTGGGGCAGGGGTGCGCTTCCCAGGGCGGGGAGCGTTTTTTGCTGTGCGCGGCATGCGTGCTCTTTGGCTGCAGCGGAACGGGCCGGATGGTCCGCACCGCGCCCGCGCGGGGCTGGCAGCCGGGCGGGCCGGGACTCTTCAACGTTAGTATTCTGGCCGCCTGTCAAACAGCTTGCCAAGCTTACAGCATGCCCCGGCCTCCGGCCTGCCGGTTGCGGCCAGGACTGGTTGCACCCGTGGGGGGAACCCTGGCCAAGGCGGGGTGATTCCGCTTGCCTGCGGGCGCGGGAAATCGATCACCAGCCCTGCATCCTTGCGGCGCGGAGCTGGCGGTCGGTTGTGTCGAAGCGTCGTTGCGTCGTTGCGTCGAAGCGTCGGGATTCCGGCCTGTCAGGCCGCCTGTACGGCCCAGCTCGGCAGGATGGGACCGGCGAAGCGCCCCAGGCCCAGGGCTTCAAGCCTGGCCAGGGTCTCCTCGTCGCTCAAGCCGCGCAGGAAATGCAGATGGTTGCGCACGTCCAGGGGGTTTTCGCGCCCGCGGCTGCAGGTGCGGCAGGCCTCCGGCGGATTGGCCGAGTTCACCCTGGCCCGGAAGGCGCGCATGGCCTTGCCGTTCCAGACATGCTCGAACCCCTTCTCGAACACGTTGCCCAGGCCGTCGGCCCCGCCGCAGCAGACCGTGGCCTCGCCGGTGTGGCTGATGTTCACGCTGCGCCAGGGGTTGTAGCAGGGCGTGGCGAAGTTCTCGGGCCGCCAGTCGAAGAAGGTCGGCTGGTGGTTCAGCAGGATGCCGAGCGACGCGGCCAGGCGTGTGGCCTTGAGCACGCGGTCGTCGTACAGCTCCTGGTTGAAGATCATGGCCTCGTCCTCCAGGCCCGTGCCCGGCTTGACCACCAGCAGGTAGTTGACCTGGATGACCCTGGCGCCCACGCGCTTGGCTAGGTGCACGTAGTCCAAAAGCTCGTCGATGTTGCGGCGCATGGCGCAGAAGACCATGGTCAGCGCGAACTCCGGCTTGTAGCGGCGGGCGATCTGCGTGAGCGAGACGAGGTTGTGCAGCACCTGGTCGAAGTCCGTGCCGCGCATGATGGCCTCGCAGGACTCTTTCCTGGCCCCGTGCAGCGAGTTCCACAGGGAGATCATGCCGCTGCGCAGCAGAAATTCGCCCAGCTCCGGGGTCATGGCCTTGCCGTTGCTGAAGACCTGGAACGGGGTGCCGTTGCGGCGCAGGATGCGCACGAACTGGTCGAGCTTGGGGTTCAGCAGGGCCTCGAACGAGGACAGGACGCCGACGCCGATGAACGGCAAAAGCTCCTCCAACTGCTCCAGCCAGACCGGCTCGCGGAAGGCGTTCTCGTCGGTTGCGAGCTTGCGGCCGATGTCGGCCAGGCAAAAAATGCAGCGCACGTTGCAGACGCTGGAGATGTCAAAGCCCAGATGCACCGGCCTGGACAGGCAGACCTGGCGGCCCTGTTCGGCCTCGGTGTGGTTGACCACGGCGTTGGTCTGGCGGGTGGCCTGCTGCTGGGCCTGCAGTTTTGAGGCGTCGGCTGTGTGGCGCATGCTCTGCTCCTTGGGTGGTGTGCGGAAAACACCCAGATGAAGCAAAAAACGTGCCTGCCGCGAGCCTTAACCCGGCCCGGCTCAGCCCGGCCCGGCTCAGCCAGCCCGGTTCAGCCAGCCCGGTTCAGCCAGCCCGAACAGCCGCTCCGGCCTTCAGCTGATGACCAGCCCGGCGTAGCCCACCACGCGGCGCATCTCGCCGTTGATCTCCCCGGAGGTGGCGTAGTCCGTGATCTCGCTCTGGCTCGCGCCCAGCTCGCACGCGGCGGCCAGGGCCAGGGTCATGGGCAGCACGCCGCACATGCTGATGTTCTCGCCGCGCACGGTCTCGTAGAAGCGGGTCGGGTTCAGGGCCAGGGCCGGGTCCAGCGCCTTGGCGTCCAGCTCCTGGGCCATCTCGTGGGTCACGAAGTGGCTCATGTCCGAGCTGACGACCATGCTCACCGGCCGCGCAAAGCCGCGCAGGGCCCGGCCCACGGCCTTGCCCACGCTGAGCAGGGTGGCCAGGTCCGGCTGGGACACGGCGATGGGCACGATGCGCATGTCCGGGTTGAGCTCGGCCAGGAAGGGCACCAGGACCTCCAGGGAGTGCTCGCGCTGGTGGGCCAGGGTGTCTGGGGTCAGGCGGCTTTCCTGGGCGCACAGGTGCTCCACGAGTTCGGTGTCGACCTCCAGGGTGCCGCCCGGATACTGCCAGCGGCCAGCGGGCCACACGGCCAGCGGTTTGCCCAGGCCGGTGTGGTTGGGGCCCAGCAGCAGCACGGTATCGGCCAGGTTGGCGCGGCCCAGGGTGGCCCCGGTCACGGCGCCGGAAAAATAGTAGCCCGCGTGTGGGACCATGGTCAGGATGGAGTGCACGCTGGACTTGCGCTCGGCCTGCTCCAGGTAGCCGCGCACCTCCAGGCGCAGGGCTTCGGGGTCGTTGGTGTAGAACTGGCCGGCCACGGCGGGCTGGCGGTCCTGGCTGGCGGCAAAGGGCATGGGCATGTCGCTTCTCCTGGTCCGTGGACGGGTCAGCGTCCGTTGCTGTTCTGCAGATATTTCTGGAGCCGCTGGTCCAGGGCGCTGCTCTCCAGCTCCTGGGCGGCCATGCGGGCGTACACCGTGCCCGGCTTCTTCTTTACGATGTCCTGAAGCAGGCTCTTCCACTCGTCAAATTTGCCGCCCTGGCGGTAGATGCCCGCCAGGCGCAGGCGCACGGGCGCCCAGTCCGGGTCGCTGTCCGGAATGATACGGTCGAACTGATTGGCCCACTTGAGGGTTTCCTTGTAGCGGCCGGAGCGCTCCGTGGCGGTGATGGACATGAGCAGGCAGTCCTTGATCTTGTCCTTGTCGCCGTGGGCCTCAAGCAGCAGCAGCAGGGCCTCCTGCGAGAGGGCGAAGAGGCGGTGGATGTCCTGCTTGCGGGCCGCGTCTTTGGCCAGGGTGTAGGTGGCGAAGGCGCGGGTGGGCAGGTCCGTGGCCGGGTCCGAGGCGATGCGCGTCCACAGGGGGATGCTCTTTTCGCTGTCGCCCTGGTTCTCCAGGGCCATGGCCCGGGCCTGCTCGAACTGGGCCAGCTGCCGGGGCGAAAGCTTCCAGGCCTTGGAGGCCTTGGCAGCCAGGTCGGAGATGCGGCTCCACTCCTTGCGCTGCACAAAGATGTTCATGGCCAGGTCCAGCGCCATTTCCGAGTACTTGGGCACCTGCTTTTGGCCCAGGAACTTTCCCGCCAGCTTCAGCGCGCGGTCAGGCTCGCCGTGCTTCCAGGCGCTCACGGCCACGGCCATCAGCGCATCGTCGCCGAGCTTGTCCTGGTTCTCCTTGACGTAGCTGGCGGAGTCGTAGAGCTGCATCACGCGCGCGTAGTCGCCCTCCCGCACCAGCTGCGGCAGGGCCATGAGGAAGGACTGGAAGCCCAGCTCCTTGGCTTTGCCGATGAGCGGGCTCTTGGGGTACTTCTCCAGAAACGAGCTGGCCGTGTTGATGGCGTCGAGGTAGGCCTTGTTGAAGAACTGCCACATCCCGAGCTTGATCTGGGCCAGGGGCGCCAGCGGGCTTTGCGGATACTTGGAGATGATGTGCTGGTAGGTCTCGTTGGGCTTCAGCGCTTCGGGCTTGCCGAACACCGAGACCATCTCGGCCATGGTCGGGTCATCGTACACGCCCTCCTCGGCGATGCGCATGCGTGCCACAAGCCCGCCCTCGCTGCCGGGGAAGTCGTGCACGGCCTTCTGGTACACCTCCTTGGCGGCGGGGCGCTGGTTCTGGCGCAGGTAGATGTCGCCGATGCGCACCAGGGTGACGTCCGCAAACTCCGCATTCGGGTTCAGGTTGTAGTAGGTCCAGTAGTGGTCCTTGGCCTGGGCCAGCTTGCCCACCTTTTCCTCGATCTCCGCCGCCAGGCGCAGGAAGTCCGGGGCCTCCATGTAGAAGAGCGGCCAGCGCTTGTCGAGGTAGTCGACGATCTTGTAAGCCTTCTCGAAGTCGCCGAGCCTGCGCAGGGTCTGGGCCAGGACGTAGGCGGTGTCCTTGGCCAGCCTGCTGTCCGGGTAGTCCTGGATGAGCTCCTGGTATTGGTCTGCGGCCTTTTTCAGGTCGCCCTTGCTGCGGTAGTATTCGCCCAGGGCAAAGGGCACCATGGCCGCATTCTGGTCGATCTTGTATTTTTTCTTGATGATGTTGAAATAGGCCTTGGCCTCGGCCAGGCTGCCCACCTTGAGGTTCAAGAGGCCCAGGTTGAGCAGGGCGCGGGGCACGCGCCTGGACTTCTGGTTGGCGTTCATGGCCGTCTGCTGCGCACCGGCGATCTTGTCGTAATTGGCGGCCATGCTGTCTTTGTAGGCCTGCATGTAGGCGTCGGCCACGGTGTAGAGGACCTCTTCGCGCAGGTCGCCCTTGAGGTTCGGCTCGCGCATGATCTCGTCAAGCTCGGTGACGACCTGGCTCCACAGGCCGGTGGTCATGTGCGACTGGGCCACCAGCAGCATGTCCTTGATCTGCGCTTCTTCGTGCGGGCCTTCAATTGCCTTGTCCTTGCCGCCGTCCTTGCCAGCGGGCGCGTGCGCGTCCTTGGCCCCGTCCTTCGCGCCGTCCTTCGCGCTGTCCTTCGCGGCCTCCTTGGGGTGGGCCTTGTCCGCCGCGTGGTCCGAGGCGTTGGCTGCGGCATGGTCCGGGGCGCTGGCCGGGTCCTGCGTCTGGGTCTGCGCCGGGGCGTGCTCCGGGGCGTGCTCGGCCACGGCCCCCTGGGCCACGGGCGGCAGGGTGTCCTTGGCGCCGCCGCCAAGAGGCGGCAGGGTCTTCTGCACCTGCTGGCGCACCTCCCAGGGGTGCACCCCCTGGGCCGGGGCGATTTTGGCCGGGCCCGGGCCAGAAGCCGGAGCCCTGCGCACCGCCGCCGTGCCGGACACGACCTCGGCCAGGCGGGCCTCCTCGGGGCTGCGGTGGTCGGCCCGGAAGCGCACGTCGCCCTGGCCCTGGGACGGCTGCACGTCCACCGGCTGGGTCTGCGTCGGGGCGGGCAGGGCGGCTTCGGGCTGGCGCGGGGGCATGGTCGGCGGGGTGGTCTGCTGGTCCTGCAGGATCGGCTTTTCCGTCACGCCTGCGGGCAGCCTGCCGCCGACCACCTTCCCGGAGGACTTGGCGGCAGGGGCCGGAGCTGGGGCCGGGCCTGCGGACGTCTGACCTGCGGATGTCTGGCCAGCCACCTGGGGCAGGGTCGCGACGACCCCGCTGGGCGGGCCGAGCACGGTCTTGTTCACCGGCGCGCGCATGGAATAGGGCACGGAAAAATAGGGCTGGCCTTTTGAAGCATCATCCTTGGCCGAGGCGGCGGCAGCGGCCTGGGCGGGCCGTGCGGCCGGAGTCTGTGCCGGTGCTGCCGCTGCGGCTGGCTGGGTCGGGGCCATGACCGTTGCTGGCGCGCGCTCCTGGGCCTTGGCCTGGGCGGCCTGGGCCTGTTTGTCGCGCTTGGCCTCGGCCTCGGCCTTTTTGCGCGCGGCCTCCTCGGCCCTGGCCTCCTGCTGGCGCTTCTTCTCGGCCTGCTTCAGCTCCTTGGCCGTGGGCTTGGCTTCCGGGGCGGGCTTCTGCGCGGACTCGCCCTTATTTTCCGGCGTTGCCTGGGCCTTGGGCTCGGGTTTGGAGGCGGCCTTGGCTTCGGCCTTGGCTGCGGGCTTGGCCTGGCCGGATTCCCAGCGCGAGCCGATGGGATCGGAAAAGACCTGGATCTGGAGCTGGCCCTTGCCCGCAGGCTGCGCGTGCACATAGCTGAAGCCGCTGCTGCGCATCTGGATCTTGAAGCCGCCGGGGATGGCGCGCACGGAGCTGACCAGCTTGGAGCCGCCCACGCTCGGCGCGGCAGCGGCCTTTTCGCCTGGCGCGGGCTGGAAGAGCACGGTCAGCTCCTGGGGCCCGGTGCGCTGCACGGTGTACTTCGGCAGCGTGCCGGAATCGGCGGCGACGCTGATGGTGTCCGCCCCGGCCCCGGCCTTGAATCCTGTCTGCAGGGCCAGCCCCGGCGACGGGCGCAGGTCTGCCCCGGCGGCCAGGGCCGCCACGAGCCAGAGGTGCGCTGTCAGTCGTCTCCAGGTCATGGCATGGGCCTGCTTGGTCCCCGCTCCCCTGCCCGCCGCTTGGCCGGGCTCAGGTGTCGAGGAGGTTGCGTTTCTTGAGCTTTTCGATGAGCGTGGTGCGCTTGATGCCAAGGATCTCCGCAGCCTGGTTCTTGACCCCGCCGGACTCCCGCAGGGCCTCGGTCAGCAGGCGCTCCTCGATCTCGTCCAGGAATTCCTTGAGCCCCAGGCCCTTGTCGCGGATGTCCTTCAGCTCCGGCCAGGCAAACCCCGCGCTCAGGCCCGCGCCGACGTCCGTGTTGACGCCTGCGCTGACGATGACCTGCTGGACCTTCTCCTGCTCGGGCAGGCCCGCGCTGCGCTGGATCTTTTCCGGCAGGTCGCCGGGCTCCACCTTCTGGCCCTCGCACAGGATGGACAGGCGCTCCATGAAGTTTTCCAGCTCGCGCACGTTGCCCGGCCAGGAATAGGCCACAAGCATGGCCTTGGCCTGGGGGCTTACCTGCATGTTCGGGCGGTCCTTTTCGAAGCAGAAGCTTTTGAGGAAATACTCGGCCAGGATCAGGATGTCGTCTCCGCGCTCGCGCAGGGGTGGCAGCTGCATGGGGATGACGTTCAGGCGGTAGAACAGGTCCTCGCGGAAGCGGCCGGCGGCCACCTCGACCTCCAGGTCGCGGTTGGTGGCGGCCACCACGCGCACATCGACCTTCTTGGTCTGGGTGCCGCCCACGCGCTCAATCTCCTTCTCCTGCAGGGCGCGCAAGATCTTCACCTGCAGGCTGAAGTCCATCTCCCCAATCTCGTCGAGGAAGATGGTGCCGCCGTCGGCCAGCTCGAAGCGGCCCGGACGTGAGCGGATGGCGTGGGTGAACGCGCCCTTCTCGTGGCCGAAGAGCTCGCTTTCCAGAAGCTCGCGCGGGATGGCCCCGCAGTTGATGGGCACAAAGGGCTTGTCGCGGCGTTTGCTGTTTCTGTGCAGGGCCCGCACGAGCAGTTCCTTGCCCGTGCCGGACTCCCCGGTGACAAGCACGGTGGAGTCCGTGGGCGCGACCTTCTCCAGCATCCTGTAGACCTCGCGAAGAGCCGGGCTGTTGCCGATCATGCCGTCGATGTTGAGCGCCATTGCTCCTCCCCGGATTGCCTCCCCAGACCGCAGGCGCACTGAAAGACGCCTGCGAGGCGTTCCCCAGTCACTGTCAATGAAATGACGCGATGTCAATGGTTTTCTAGAAAAAATTTAAACACGGCCCTTGGTGCGTGGTCTTGCGTGGCAAGCGTGGCTGGCTGGGCTTTGTGGAAAGGGTGCGGAGTTTTTCCACAGCGGAGCATGCAGAAGCACGGCCCGCTTGACGCAACCCAGCATGCCAGAATCGCGCAGCCCTTTGCCAGGGCTGGCCCTGGGTCGAGGCCTGGGCGCGTTGGCGGCGGGTGCTTTTCCCCAGGGGCGTGTGCAGAAGCATGGCCCGTTGAACGCAGCCCTGCACGCCAGAACCGCGCAGGCCTTTGCCATGGCTGGCCAGGGGTCGAGGCCTGGACGTTTGCGCCGGGAGTTTTCCCTACGCGCCGAGCCGCCGGGCGATCTCCTTGCTCGGAATGAGCCCCGTGGCGGCGGCGGAGACGATGTTGCCCGCCACCCCGGGCCCGTCGCCCGCAACAAAGAGCCCGCGCACCGCTGTCTCCAGGTGCGGGCTGGTCTCCACCTGGGTGGCGAAGAACTTGATCTCCGGCGCGTAGAGCAGGGTCTCGTCGTTGGCCACGCCCGGCACCACCTGACCCAGCTTCTCCAGCCCTTCCACGATGTTGGTCAGGATGCGCTCGGGCAGGGCCATGGCGATGTCGCCGCAGACGACATTCTTCAGCGTGGGCTCAATCGAGCTGTTCTTGATGCGCGACCAGGTGCTGCGCCGGCCGCGCTTCAGGTCGCCGAAGCGCTGGAGGATGGGCTTGCCGTCGCCGATGAGCGAGGCCAGCCGCCCGATGTGCTCGCCGTAGGCCTGGTTGTCGGTCACCGGATCGTTCAGCACCACCTTGGACAGAAAGGCGAAGTTGGTGTTCGGGCTTTTTCTGTCCAGGTAGGCGTGGCCGTTGACGCAGACGAAGTCCTGGTAGTTCTCCAGCGCCACGAAGCCGCCATCGTTGGTGCAGAAGGTGCGCGTCTGGTCGTCGTACTTGCTGGTGCGGATGAAGAACGTCGGGTCGTAGATGACCTCGCAGAGGTCCTGCATGACCTCGCGGGGAATTTCCACGCGCACCCCCACCTCGATGCCGCGCTGCGACAGGCCGAGGCCGAGCTCGCGGGCCTGTGCGCCCACCCATTCCGCGCCCACCCGGCCCGGAGCCAGGATCACGGCGCGGGCTGTGTACTCGGCCCGGTTGGTAAGCACGCCCCTGAGCGCCCCGTCCTCGGCCAGCACGCTTTTGACCTCCTCGGAGGTGTGGAAGGTGACCCCGCGCGACTTCACGTACTCGGTCATGTCCGCAATGAGGCCGGGGAGCTTGTCGCTGCCCAGGTGCTTCTGGCGGATGATCAAGAGGTCGATGCCGCATTTCCGGGCCTGGGCGCGCACGCGCTGGGCCTGCTCCATGTTCGTGGGGTACACGGGCCCGTCCATGCCGAAGCGGTTGAACATGGCCTCGGTCTCGTCGATGAGCGCGCGCGCTGCGGACTCGTCCATGAACTGGGTCAGGTCGGTCTTGCCGAGCTTGTGGATGAAGTTGAGCTTGCCGTCGGAGAACAGCCCGGCCCCGCCGATGCCTGAGAGGATGTTGCAGGGCTTGCAGTGGATGCAGCCCAGGCGGCCCACCGGGCAGTCGCGCTTGGCTGCGGGCTTGCCGCGTTCGATGACGAGCACCGAGAGGCCGGTGTTCTCGCCCAGCCAGGCCGAGGCGAAGAGCCCGGCCGGGCCGCCGCCCACGATGATCACGTCGAAATCGGTGCGCAGGGGCTTGTTCGGGGTCATGTGCGCTCCTTGGACCGGGCATTGAACCATGAATTTACCCATGAATTGAATCTTGAATTGAACCGGGTGCGCAGGGCGCTTGTCCAGTCCATATATGATGGTAGCACCCGTGTGCGGGGTCCGGCAAGCCCGCCGGGCAGGGCAGGGCGGCAGCCGCGCGGCAGGCCCGCGCGGATTGAATATGGGAAAGAGGTGTAACCACCCTAAAGTTCTTGGCGTCATAGTGTGTAAGGACTCTTTCGTGTCCCTCGGGAGGGGAGGCGATGGAGGACGCCATGCGCTGATGCCGACTGCGGCCAAGGGCCGCGCCTTGATGGATCTTTTGTTTCCGGCAATGTGTTTACGCGATTGGCATCCCGCCGTGCAGACCAAAGACGGCGGTCTTCAGGAGTGACCATGCAGATCAGCTCCTCTCTCAGCGGCATCAGCGCCTACAGCAGCATGAGCGCTGCCTATGGCTCGAAAAATGCGGACGACATGGACACCAAGCTGGCCACGGACATCATGTCCGCCAAGGACACCGACAAGAGCGGCACCCTTTCGGCCTCGGAACTGGGCGTGAGCCAAAGCAATGTGGCCGAGTACGATACGGACGGCGACGGCGTCGTCAGCGCGGCCGAACTGGCCGCCGGGCTCAAGGCCAAGCGCGAGCAGATGCAGGCGTCCATGCAGAACAAGATGACGCAGGACGGCCAGATGGGCATGCTCCAGGCCAGCATGGGCCAGGGCGTGGATGCGGGCCAGATGGCCAGCCAGATGGCCCAGAACATCTTCACCCAGAAGGACGCCGACAAGAGCGGCGGCCTGAGCGCCAGCGAGCTCGGCGTCAGCGACGACCAGCTCAAGAAGATCGACACCGACGGCGACGGCCAGGTCAGCCAGGATGAACTCACCGCCGCCCTCAAGGCCAAGCACGAAAGCGACGGGGCTGGCAAGGCGCACCACCATCACCATCAGGCCGCCTCGACCGGCCAGGATGGCGTGGACGGCCAGGATGATCAGAACGGCGACGGTCAGGGCGCGCCGAACATCGACAACTTGATCAGCGGGTTGTTCGGCACCAGCAGCAGCACGAGTTCCACCAGCACCAGTTCCAGCAGCAGCACCAGCAGCGCCAGCGGCGGCCTGAGCGCACCGGACATGGACAAGCTCGTGGCCAGCCTCTTCTCGGCCACCTCAACGAACAGCGCCAGCAGCAGCACGTCAACCTCCAGCTCCACCAGCACCGACTCTTCGTCCCTGGCCGCGAGCCTGTCGGAATTCCTGCTGCGGCAAAAGGCTTCAAGCGCTTACCAGAATGTTGACAATCTCATCTCCAGCCTCTTCGGAGCCAGCGATCAGACGGCGCAGTCGGTGTCCGTAACTGCCTGACGGCATGAACGGCAAGTGCGCCTCTCCCTCCCTGGGGGGCGGTCTGGTCAACCGCCCCCCGCTTTGACGGGGCGCGCCGCAAGGCATAGACTGAAAACGCCGGGGTGCTTCCCGGCGGGGGCCAGAGGCGGCAGCAAGAGATGCGCGAATGAATGACGCCGAGATCGTGCGCCGAGTGCTGGCGGGAGACGTGAACGCCTACGCGCTTCTGGTGGACGGCCACGGCGCGCGGCTTTTGGGCGTCATCTCGCGCCACGTGCCGCCGGACCGCGCCGCCGAGGTGGCGCACGAGACCTTTGTCCGCGCCTTTGAGAAGCTTGGCACCTACCGGGCCGAGAGTCCCTTCGGCCACTGGCTGGTGCGCATTGCGTTGCGGCGCTGCTCCGACTTCTGGCGGGAGAAGGCCCGGCGGCGCGAGACGGTGTTCAGCGCACTCGGGCCGGAGACCATGGACTGGATCGAAAGCATCCCGGCCGAGGCCGCTTCCGGCGGGCTAGAGGCCCTGGCGGAGTCGAGCGAGGCCGGAGCGCTGTTGGACTGGGCCATGGGGCAGCTGGCGCCGGACGACCGTGTGGTGCTGACCCTGACCCACATGGACGGCCAGGCCCTGGCTGAGGTGGCCGAGCTCATGGGTTGGAGCGTGGCCAAGGTCAAGGTGCGCTCGTTCCGGGCGCGGCGCAAATTGCGCGAAGTCCTGGGGGGACTGCTTGGTCGCTGATATCTATAGTAATTTTTGACAACATGTTTTGGCTGCATGTTTCGGCCGCTGGCTTCGGCCCTTGGCTTCCAACGTGAACGACTACTATGACCGGAGGTTGCAATCATGGATGATGGCAGACTCGACCAACTGGAACAGGCGCTGGTGCTGCGCGCCGGGAACCGCAAGCCGCCAGCAATGCCAGCGGGCTTCACCGCTGGCGTCATGCGCGAGGTGCGCCGGAGCGTGGAGCGGCGCAGCGACTTCTGGAGCCTCTTCGCCTTCGCTGCCCGGCGTTTTGTTCCGGCCGGGGCCCTGGCCGCCACGGCGAGCTTTGGCTACGCGCAGCTCTCGGAGCGGCTGCTGAACCAGGCGCTGCTTTCCCTGTCGCTGCACGGCGGTTCTGCCGCCTTCACCCTGGCCGGGCTGCTGCCGTAGAGGATCAGAGCACATGAAATCCTGGAAGGCCTGGCTCCTTGTGGCGGCGATTTTCCTCTCCGGCGCCCTCTCCGGCGCCTTTGGCATGCGTGCGTATCTGTTCCGCCACCTGCCGGAGATGCTGGCGCACCCTTCGGAGCGTCTGGAAGACCGCATCCTGGCGCACATCGACGCCGAGGTCGGCTTGAGCGCCACACAGCGTGCGGAGTTGCGCCCGCTCATCGCCGCCGTGATGGCCAAAACCAGCAAAGCGCAGCAGGCCCTGCACGCCGAGCTGGAGCCCATCTTCGCGAAGATGGACGAGGACATCGCCGCCAGGCTCGACCAGGGCCAGAAGGTCAAGTTCGCCGAACTGCGCGCGCGCATGAAGGCCTTCCGCAACGCCAGGCCTTTTGGCCCGCCGCCCGGACCGCCGCCGAAGTAGCCCCTCCATCCGCCAAGCCCCGGAGCGCCTGCGTGCCCAACGTCGAACGTTTGACCGCGCAGGCGCTTTGGCATATTCATAAGGTTTGCGGCTGGCACGCGCCTGGCCGCTCCACTGTATGCAACAAGGACACACGCGCATGAGCACCCCTGAGAACGCCCCGGCCTCCGCCGCCGCAGCGGGCGAGACCTGCCAGCAGGCCCCTGTGAATTTCATCCGCGCCCGCGTGGCCGAGGATGTGCAAAGCGGCAAGAACGCGGGCCGCGTCATGACCCGTTTTCCGCCGGAGCCCAACGGCTACCTGCACCTGGGCCACGCCAAGAGCATCTGCCTGAACTTCGGCCTGGCCAAGGAATTCGGCGGCGTGACCAACCTGCGCTTCGACGACACCAATCCGGCCAAGGAAGAGACGGAATACGTCGAGAGCATCATGCGCGACGTGAAATGGCTGGGTTTTGACTGGGAGGAGCGGCTCTACTACGCCTCGGACTATTTCCAGCAGCTGTACGACTTTGCCGAGGCCCTGATCGGCAAGGGCAAGGCCTATGTGGACGACCAGACGGCCGAGGAGATCCGCGCCACGCGCGGCACGCTCAAGGAGCCCGGCAGGAACAGTCCGTACCGCGACCGCCCTGTTGAGGAGAACCTGGACCTGTTCCGGCGCATGCGCGCGGGCGAGTTCCCGGATGGCGCACGCGTGCTGCGCGCCAAGATCGACATGGCCTCGCCCAATGTCGTCATGCGCGACCCGGCCATGTACCGCATCAAGCACGTGCACCACCACCGCACGGCGGATGCCTGGTGCATCTATCCCATGTACGACTTCGCGCACTGCATCTCCGACTCCATCGAGGGCGTGACGCACTCCATCTGCACCCTGGAGTTTGAGAACAACAGGCCGCTGTACGACTGGATACTGGACGAGCTGGGCGTGTTCCACCCGCAGCAGATCGAATTCGCGCGGCTGAACATCACGGGCACCGTGCTCAGCAAGCGTAAGCTCATCCACCTTGTCACCGAGGGCATCACCACCGGCTGGGACGACCCGCGCATGCCCACGCTCTCGGGCATCCGCAGGCGCGGCTACACGCCGGAGGCCCTGCGCGATTTCTGCGAACGCATCGGCGTGGCCCGGTGCGACAACATGGTCGAGTTCGCGCTCTTGGAGCACTGCGTGCGCGAGGACCTGAACGCCCGCGCCCCGCGCGCCATGGCCGTGCTGAATCCGCTCAAGGTGGTCATCGAGAACTACCCGGAAAACCAAGTGGACGAGTTCGACTTCCCCTGGCACCCGGAAACGGACATGGGCTCGCGCGCGGTGCCCTTTTCCAAGGTCCTCTACATCGAGCAGGACGACTTCCGCGAGGTTCCGCCCAAGGGCTACCACCGGCTCTATCCCGGCAACGAGGTGCGCCTGCGCTACGCCTACTACATCACCTGCACCGGCGTGGTGAAGGACGAGGTCGGCAACGTCATCGAGCTGCGCTGCACGTACGATCCCGAGAGCAAGGGCGGCGGCAGCCCGGACGGCCGCAAGGTCAAGGGCACCCTGCACTGGGTCAGCGCGGCCCACGCGCTTGACGCCGAGGTGCGCCTGTACGACCTGCTGTTCACCAAGCCCAACCCCGGCGCGGAGGAGGACTTCACCTCCTGCATCAACCCGGATTCCTTGAAGGTTGTGCGCGGCAAGCTGGAGCCCGCCCTGGCCGATTGCGCGCCCGGCTGGCATTGCCAGTTCGAGCGTCTGGGCTATTTCTGCGCCGACGAGAAGGACACCAGGCCCGGCGCTCCGGTGTTCAACCGCACGGCCACCCTGCGCGACACCTGGGGCAAGATCGAGAAGAAGCAAGGCGGCCGCTAGGCCCCCGGCGCACGAAAAGCAGGGCCGCGTCCGGGCAACTGGGCGCGGCTTTTTTGCGTCCGGCGCGGAAGAGGGCTTCGCCTCCTGCATCAGTCTGGTCCGCTCAAGGTTGTGCGCGGCAAGCTGGAGCCCGCAGGGCCGATGTCGAGTCGGCGGGCGCTGCCAGTTCGAGCGCATGGGCAGGTTCCGCGCCGACGAGAAGGGCACGGGGCTTAGCGCGCCGGTGTTCACCCGCACGCGACATTTTTGTGTCTGGCATTGACAGGCCCTGGCCGATTTGTTAGTTGTACACACAAGTGAGGAGCCCATGACCGACCCCTGCGACCTGCTGCACAATTGTCTGTACTTTACGGCCAACAGCCTGGCCCGCACGATCACGCGTCTGGCCGAGGAGGCCTTCAAGCCCACAGGGCTTTCACCCTCGCACGCCTTTGTGCTCATGACGGCGGCCTCCAGTCCGGGCATCGGCCCCGGTGACCTGGCTGCCCGGCTGGCCCTGGCCCCGTCCACGGTGACGCGTTTCGTCGATGCCCTGGTGGCCAAGGGCCTGCTCACGCGCCTGGCCGAGGGCAGGACCGCGCGCCTGGCCGCCACCCCGGCGGGCCTGGCCCTGCTCAAGGGCGTGGAGAAGTCCTGGAGCCGCCTGCACACGGCCTACGCGAACATCCTCGGCCCGGAGGGCGACCGCCTGGCCGCAGACATCCATGCCGCCTGCCGTAAGCTGGAGGGCGAGGAAGGGTAGGACAAAGGTTTCGGGGATGATCCGGATGGCTACGTCTGAATTGCTTGTACACGCAATTAAACTGGAGGTCACATGAAACGCAATCTCGGACCTGTGAACGCGCTGTATCCGTCGCTGACGACCATTGTCGGGGCCGTGGTGGACGACAAACCGAACTTTCTGGCCGTGGCCCACGTGGGCATCATGAACCACGGCCAGCCGCAGTACCTGTCCTTCGGCATCAACAAGGCCCACCACTCGAACAGGGGCATCCACGAGCACAAAGAGTTCAGCGTGTGCATTCCCGGCGAGGATCTGGTGGCGCAGACGGATTACGTGGGCCTCGTCAGCGGCAGGAACACGGACAAGTCCAAGGTCTTCGAGCTGTTCTCCGGGGAGCTGGCGCATGCCCCGCTGATCCGGGAATGTCCGGTGTGCATGGAGTGCAGGCTGGCGCGGGTGGTGGACTTCGAGTCCCATGACGTGTTCATCGGCGAGATCGTGGCCACCCACGTGGAGGAGTCAGTGTTGCGAGACGATGGCAAGATCGACATCGCCCGGATCAGGCCGCTGCTGTTCGACATGGCCAGCGTCAAGTACTGGAGCCTGGGCGCGGAGGTTGCGGCCTGCTGGAGCGTGGGCAAGGGGCTCAAGGGCGCGTAACGCCCAGGCCGGGCCCAGACCGGGCCTAGACCAGGGCCTAGACCAGGGCCTAGACCAGGGCCTAGACCAGGGCGAAGAGGAGCGCGCTCAGGCGCTCCAGAGCTGGCGCTGGTCCCAGCCGGGGCTGCCGGGGCGCAGGGGCTGGTCCAGGCCCGCAAACAGCGCCAGCACATCGCGCGGGGAGGGAATCACGCCCGGCGCACAGGGGGCGGCCCAGCCCTCGCCGCGCAGCAGGGCCAGGGCCCAGCGGCACACGTCCGGCTCAAAGGCCCCTGGCGTGTGGACCACCAAGAGCGCCTTGGCCCGGCCGTCCTGCTCGGGGGAGAGCCTGCGCAGGGGCGGGCACGCGGCCAGCAGTCCTGAAACCTGCGCCAGCCGACCCCGTTGCAGGACCAGCCGCAGCCAGAAGTCCCACAGGCTGTAGTCCAGGTGCGGGTGCAGGCCGCCCAGGATGTCCCAGGCCGTGCGCTGGATCAGGGCCACGGGGCCCACGGCGTTGTGGCGGATGAGCTGCTCGGGCCGGAAGGCCGGGCGGCGGGAAAAGGGCCGGATGTCCGCGCTGCCCGCAGTGTGCGCGCAGAACGCGGCCTGGGGGCTCTTTCTGCCGCGCAGGGCGGCCAGGCAGTGTGACAGGAATTGCGGGTGCAGCCGCGCACCTTCCGGAACCAGGGCCAGGTGTTCGGCGTCGCCGTCCCTGGCGGCCAGATTCAGGGCCTGGTGCCGGGTCAGGCCGCGCGCGTCCAGCACCTCGACGGCGTGGAAGTCCAGGGCGCTGTGCAGCAGCCTGGCCTCGTGGCCGGAATGCAGGTCCGGGTCCGTGGTCGCGAGGGCGATCTCCAGCCGCTTGGGACCGATGTCCTGGCAGCCGAGGGAGACGAGGGTTCTGAAAATATTCGTGCCGGTTCCGCGAGAGTGAACCAGCACCCGTATCCGCTTTGCTGCGTTCATGTGGCACCCCTTCCCTGGGATTGTCTGGAGGCAGGCACGATCCGTGTGCCGGAGTAAGCCCCTTTCGCGTCTCTTATCGGCGGGATTAGGCGGATACTTTAGGCCGCGCGCCGTGTTCCAGGCCTTGGCGCGGTTTTTTGTCTGTCATGATCCTTGCATTGCACCCTGCGGACAGGTGCGCCATGCAGCAAAAACGTAAGAAATCTGACGCCCGGACAGGCAATCGGAAAGGGCGGCCCCTGGCCGTGGCCGAGGCCTGGCCTGTGCTCGCGGGCGAGGCTGCGGACACAACCTCCGAAGTCCCTCTGGACGACCTGCGCCTGCTGGTGAACGGCAAGACCTGGCATCTCTGGGGGCGCGACGGACTGGCCCGGGAACAGGCCCTGGCCGCCTCCGCGCCGGAACGCTCCCTGCCGGTGCTCCTGGGCCCTGGCCTGGGCCATTGCCTGGACCTGCTCGCGGCCACGGGCCGCGCGGTGGCCGTGGTGGACCGCGAGGCCGCGGTCTGGGCCGTCACCGGCGCGCGCGAACGCCACCGCGCCTCCAAAAATGTGCTCTGGCTGGAGCAGGTCGACCCGGAGGCCGTGCTGGCCGGGCTGACGCGCTGGCAGTCCGGGCACGGTGGGCTGCCCTTTGCGCCGCTCATGGCGCCCACGGCCCGGCGCATCGACCCGGACCTGTACGCCCGGCTGGAGCGGGAGCTTCTGGCCAGCGCCAGGGCCAACTTCTGGGACCAGGCCGCGTACCCCAAATTTCAGGGCGCGCTCCCGCGCGTGCTCCTGCTGGACCGCCCGTACTTCTTGCAAACCGAGATCAAGGATGCGCTGACGCGCCTGGGCGTGGCCTGGTCGGCCCTGCCCGTGGGCACGCAGGCGCGGGGCAGCACGCACTTCATCGAGGACCTGCTGCGCCGCGTGCTGGAGTTCAAGCCGGACCTTCTGCTTACCGTGAACCACTTCGGGCTGGACAGCGAGGGGCGGCTGGCCGAGCTGCTGGAGCGCCTGGGCCTGCCCCTGGCCTCGTGGTTCGTGGACAATCCGCACCTCATTCTTTCGCGCCACGCCGGGTTGGCCCGCCCGGGCACGGTCATCTTCACCTGGGACGCGGACACCGTCGCGAGCCTCAAGGCCCAGGGCTACGCCAACGCGCACTACCTGCCCCTGGCCACGGACCCTGTGCGCTTTTGCCCCGGCCTTTCTCCTGCGCCGCATTCCGGCCAGGCCCAGGCCTGGCGGGCCGAGGTCTCCTTTGTGGGCGACTCCATGCAGCGGGCCGTGGCCGACAGCCTGGCCGCCTGCACAGCTCCGTTGGCGCTGTTGGCGGACTATGCGGACCTGGCCGCCGGGTTCGGCGCGGCCAGCCAGCGCTCGGTGCAGGACTATCTGGAGGCCGCGCACCCGGCCCACGCCGCCGCCTTGCGCGGCCTGGACCCTGCGCAGCGTCTGGCCTGCGAGTCGCTTTTGACCTGGGAGGCCACGCGCCAGTATCGCGCGTGCTGCGTTTCCGCCCTGGCCGGGTTCGACGCCATTGTGGCGGGTGACCCCGAAGGCTGGGGCGCGGTGTTCGCGTCGGCCGGTCCGGTGCGCCTGCTTCCGCGCCTGGACTACTACCGCGACCTGCCCGCGTTCTATCCCTTGAGCGCGGTGAACCTGAACAGCACCAGCAGGCAGATGAAGGGCGCGGTGAACCAGCGCGTGTTCGACGTTCCGGCCTGCGGGGGCTTTGTGCTCACGGACCGCCGCGCCCAGCTGGACGGACTCTTTGAGCCGGGGCGGGAGGTCGTGGCCTATGACGCGCCGGAAGACATCGCCGAACTGGCGGCGCGCTTCCTGCGCGACACGGCGCAACGCACGCGCATCGTCGATGCCGCGCGGCGGCGCATCCTGGCCGAGCACACCTACGAGCACCGGCTGGCGCGGCTTTTGGCCGTCATGCGCGAGAGTTTCGCCTAAGATCGTTTGCAGCGCGTTGCGGCCTTGAGAATTGCAGCCGAATTTGCCATAGTCAAAAAGGTGGTGTGCAACCGCCGCCAAGCACGGAGGGCAGAGTGTCCGACGAGCAGAAGAAGCCAGAGACAGCAACCGCGCCGCCAGCAGCCCCGGAAGGGGCCGTGTTCCAGTGCGCCTCGTGCGGGCATACCCAGTCCCTGCCTGTCGGGCTTATCGGACGTCAGGCCAAGTGCCCCAAGTGCGGCCAGCTTGGCCTGGTGGACCGGCCCCACGCCCCGCAGCACGAGCCGGACGTGAACGATGTCCGCCTGGACGACCTGACCGAGGGCGACCCGGCCTCGGCTTTGCCCCGGCCCGAGACCGCTCTGCCTTCCCCGGAATCCCTGGCCCTGGACACCGCAGACAGGCCTGTGAGCACCTTCGACCACCTGCGCCTATTCTTTGCGGGCAACCCGGCCGTGAACCTGCTGGCTGGCGTCTCGGTGGGCGTGCAGGAATGCCTGGTCTGCCTGGCCCTGGCCCTGCTTGTCTTCTCGGTGCCGAGCCTGCGGGGCGTCTTTCCGCATGCCCTGTACCTGACGCTGTTCCCGGCGGTGCTCGGCTCGGTGCTTTTCGCCCTGCATGGGCGGCTGCCCGTGGCCGTGGGCGGCCCCGGCCCGGCGACCACCCTGTGCGTGCTGCTCATGCTGGCCGCCCTTGCGGGCGACCTTGAAGGCCGCGCCCCGGCCCCGGTGCTGGCCGCCACCCTGCTGGCCGCCCTGGCGCTGGCCAGCGCCCTGACCGGCGTGGTCGGCGTCCTGTTCTCCCGGCTTGGGCTTTCCGAGCGTATCCGCTTTCTGCCTGTGGAGATCTTTGGCGGCCTGCTGGCGGGCTTCGGGCTGCTGCTGGTCAAGGCCTGGTTCCAGGTGCTCACCGCAGGCGCGCCCGAACTGGCCGGACTCTTCCAGCTGTCCGGCGCGGACATGGGCGCGGCGCTGCTGCGCAATGCCGCCGCCTGGGGACCGCCCGTGGCCTTCGGCCTCGTCTATTTCCTGGTGCGCATCGGCATCAGGGGCATGATCTGGCCGCTACTGCTCGCGCTTCTGGCCGTTGCCGGCTGGAATGCGGCTGTGATGCTGGGCGGCCCGGTGTATGGCCCGCTGGCGGCGCAGCTGCCCCACGTGCCGGACCTGCTCGACCGGGGCTGCTACCTGAACCTGTTTGACGCCAGCGCCCTGGTGCGGATCGACTGGGCGGCCATTCTCCAGCGCAAGGAGTTTTTGGCCACCGTGGCCGTGGTGGCCATCGGCCCGTCCCTGGTGCGCACGACCATCCTTGAAACCGTGCTGGCCCGCGACTCCGACCCGGACGCGCAACTGCGCATGGTGGGCGGCGCGAGCATGCTCTCCGGATTCCTGGGCGGGCTGCCGGCCACCCTGTCCCTTTCAAGCAGCCTGGGCCTGCGCGCCCTGGGCGCCACCGGCCCCCTGGCCGGGTTCGTGGTGGGCCTTGTCTGCCTGGGCTTCGCCCTGTTCGGGCAGGGTCTGCTGGTGCAGATTCCCCTGTTCGTGCCCCTGGGCGTCCTGCTGGCCACGGGCCTGTCCATGCCCGTGAGCTGGCTCCTGCGCGACAGCAAGAACCCCCTCACGCGCAAGGACGACCAGTACACCGGCTGGCTCGCCTGCCTTTTGACCGTGATCCTGGGGCCTGTGCTGGGCGTGTTCTCCTGCCTGGTCCTGGGGCTGGCCGTGGCTCTGTCCCGGGCCGTGCACGGCGGCGGCGTCCGGTTCATCCAGTCCGGCGGCGTGTTCCGCAGCAACGTGGACCGCTCCCCGGCAGAGAGCCGCATCCTGCGCGAGCGGGGCGACCAGATCCTGATCCTGCGCCTGCAGGGCTTCATGTTTTTGGGAACGCTGTACGGCCTGCAGCGCACCATCCGCATTCGCATGGAGGACGCCGGACCCCTGGGGCTCAAGTACGTGCTGCTGGACTTCGGCGCGGTGAGCGGCCTGGGGGCCTCCACTCTGCACGGCTTCCGGCGGCTGGAGCACCTGGCGGCGGAGCGCGGGGCGCGGCTCTTCTTCACCAGCGTGCCCCTGGAGCTGGAGGAGCACCTGGAGGCCCTGGGCTACCGCATGGGCGACGAGGAGGGCGTCTGTAGCATCTCCCTGAACCTGGACCATGCCCTGGAGACGTGCGAGGACGAGATTCTGGCCGCAGCGGGCGCGCAGGAGCAGCGCCAGGAGACGCTGGAGGACCTGCTGGACGTCACCTTCCCGGAGCCGAAGCTGGTGCCCGCGCTCATGAAGTGCCTGGAGCGCATGGAGGTGCTGAAGAAGCGGCAGATCATCCGCCAGGGCGACGAGTCGGACAGCATGTACTTCCTGCAGTCCGGCAAGGTGCAGGTGGAGCTGGCGCTGCCCGGCGGCAAGCTCCTGCGGCTGAAGAAGATGGGTCCGGGCACGGTGTTCGGCGAGATGGGCCTGTACACCAACGCCCCGCGCTCGGCCTCGGTCATCGCCTCGGAGCGCTGCGTGCTCTACCGGCTCTCGGCGGCGCGCTTCAAGCTCATCCAGGACAAGGCCCCGCAGCTGGCCGCAGCAGTGAACCGCTTCATCGTGGCCCTGCTGGCCGAGCGTCTGGCCGAGGAAAATACGCGCAACCGCGCCTCCCGGGCCTAGCCGCCCGGTTCCGGTCGCCGCGCCAGCCCCCCTAGCCCCAGGCCGAAAGGTCGATCTTGTCGCGCTTGCGGTAGGCCGTGCCCTGGAAGGTGGCGATGGTCTCGCCGCTGTCATCCTTCACCTCCACCACATAGGTCGAAAGGGGGCCCGCAGCCGCAGTCTCGCGCGCGTGGGCCGTCAGGCTGCCGGAAAGGCCCGGCTTGGTGAAGGCGATGGTCATGTTCACGCCCAGCGCCAGGTTGCCGTGGGAGTTGCAGGCCGCGCCAAAGGCCAGGTCGGCCAGGGTGAAGATGGCCCCGCCCTGGACCACGTCCGCGCCGTTCAGGTGCTTCTCCTCAATGACCATGCGCGTGCTGGCCGTGCCGTGGCCGATCTCCGTGACCTCGATTCCCAGGGTCTTGCACAGCCGGTCGCGGGCGTTGAAAAAGCGTTTGAGGCGCTGGAAACGTTCGTCGTCGCTCATATGCGCGGTCATGCGTGATCCTCCGGTTTTAATGAAAGTTTGGGCAGGCCAAAGAAGGCGCAGGCGTTTCGCCCCGTGGCGGACCAGACCTCGTCCACGGACGTGTTCCGGATGCGGGCCACGGACAACGCCGTGAAGCCGAGCAGGGCCGGGTGGTTGCGCTTGCCGCGCCAGGGCTCGGCAGCGAGGTACGGGCAGTCGGTTTCGAGCAGCATGCGCTCCAGCGGGATGGCCGCCACGGCGCGGGCCAGGGCCTCGTTCTTGGCGTAGCTCACCGGGCCGGGGATGCTCAGGTGCCAGCCGTGGTCCAGCAGGGTGCGGGCCTGCTCTTCGTCGCCGCCGAAGCAGTGCCAGAGCAGCGTGCGCCCGGAATAGCCCTCGTCCAGAAGCACGCGCAGCGTGTCCGCAAAGGCGTCGCGGCAGTGGATCACCGGCGGCAGGCCAAGGCTCGCGGCCAGCTTGAGCTGCTGGCGGAAGACCCGCTCCTGCAAGTCGCGCGGGTGGTCGTCCCAGTAGTAATCCAGGCCGATCTCGCCCACGGCCCTGAGGCGCGGGTCGGCCCCGAAGGCCCGGCGCATGGCGTCCAGCGCCTCGTCCGTGCCCTGGTCGGCGTTGCCGGGGTGGATGCCGAGGAGGAAGAAGACCTCCGGCCTGTGGGCGAACATCGCGCGGTTCTTCTGGTAGGCCTCGGGCCCGAGGAAGACGTTGCCGGTGCGGGCCACGCCGCAGGCTCTGGCCCGGTCCATGAGTTCTTCGCGGTCAGGGTCGAAGTCGACGAGGTCCAGGTGCGCGTGAGAGTCCACGCCGGAGGGCGGCAGGGTCAGGGTCTCCGGCTCGGGCCGGGGGGCTTTATTTTTTTTTGGCATGGTTTTGGGTGCGTGGCTCAGACGGATTCCAGGCGTTGCCAGAGCTCCAGCACACACTGGCGCTGGATGTCCAGGGTGTAGGCTGCGGCGGTGGCGCGGGCGTTGTCCAGGGTTAGGGCCAAGGTTTGGGCCAGGTCCGGGCTGCCGCTTGCAAACCATTGGGCGGCGGTCTGGAGGTGCAGGGCCGCGCCCAGGATGTCGGCGTCGGCGCTCCACAGGCCATTACCGCCCCAGCCTACCTCGCGCAGGGGCCACCAGGGCGCAAAGGGCGCGGGGTCAGCCCCCTCGGCGAGGGTCTGGGGCAGGGCCTGGCGCATGTAGTCCGCCCCGCCAAAGCCCATGTAGCCCACGCACAGGCAGCCGCAGGCCATGGCCTCCAGCGGCGGCAGGGGGCAGCCCTCGGGGAAGCCCGTGGCCAGAAAGATGTGCGCGCCTTGCAGCGCCCCGGCCACTTCCCTCGCCGTCATTCCGGCGATTTCGACCCACTGGCAGCGCGCGGCCAGGCCCTCGTCCAGGGCGTTGAAGGTCTCGCGGATCTGCTTGGCCAGGGCCTTGTTTTTGCGCGGCATGGAGGCGATGCGGATGCCGCCTGCCGGGTCGGGCTTCTTGTCCGGCGCGCAAAACAGCGCGGCGTCGATGCCGGGCCGCAGGATCGGGGCCGCGCGTCCGGTTGTGGCGGCCACGAACCGCGCCACCGGGTCGGACACGGCCACGAACTCCACGGGCAGGGAGCGCCAGGACACGTCGTCGGGCAGGGCCGAGAGCAGGTACGCCCAGTTCTGCACGTAGACCAGGCAGCGCGCCTTGGCCTGCAGGCCGGGCGAAAGGGCGTTGACCCAGCCCTCGGGCACCACCCAGAGGTCGCCGGGCTTGAGCGAAAGCTCGTCCCAGGCCACCACGGGCGCTTCGACAAAGGCTTCCGAGGGTGCCCAGCCTGGGCCCTGGCCCTGCATCTCGCGCGGGACAAGATAGGCCTCCCGCCCGGAGGCGGCCAGAAACGCGGCCAGTCGGCGCAGCACGGTGACGCCCCCGGCGGCCTGGCGCACCGGCGGCAGGAAGAAATACGACTTCATGGGCAAGGGCAAACCACAATCCCCGGGCTTTGGCAAGCCGCCCTACACGGTCGGAAAGCCCGAGAGGTAGTCGGCCAGGGCCTCGCGCCAGTGGCGGGGCGTGTATCCGGCCAGGCGCGCGGCATCCGCGATGTCCAGCGCGGAATTGGCCGGGCGCACGGCCTTAGTGGGGTAGCCGCCAGTGGGGATGGGCAGCACGCGGCAGTCCAGCCCGGCCAGGCGCACGGTCTCGGCGGCCAGCTCATGCCAGGAGGCCTGGCCGGAGTTGGCGGCGTGGAGCAGGCCCGCGGCCCGGTTTTGCAGCAGCGCCACGCTCAGTCGCGCCAGGTCCGTGGTGTACGTGGGCGAGCCGAACTGGTCGGCCACGACCTTGAGCTCCTTGCGCTCGGCGGCGAGTTCGAGGATGCGCTGCACGAAGTTCATCTTGCCCGGGCCGAAAAGCCAGGCCGTGCGCAGGATGATGAGGCCGGGCGGGTCCAGGGAGCGCAGGGCCTCCTCGCCCGCCAGCTTGCTCGCGCCGTAGACCGAGAGCGGGTTCGCCGGGTCCGTGGGCAGGTAGGGCGCGCCCTTTTTGCCGTCGAACACGAAGTCCGTGGAATAGTGCAGCAGCGGGATCTCGTGGTCCCCGGCCAGCACGCCGAGCAGGGCGGGCAGGGAGGCGTTCAGGCGGTAGGCCTCCTCGGCTGCTTCCTCGGCCTTGTCCACCTGGGTGTAGCCCACGGCGTTGATGATGCAGTCGGGTTCGTGCTCGTCCAGGTAGTCGTCCAGGGCGTCGGCGTCGAAATAGTCCACGTCCGCGCCGGAAGCGGCCAGGGTCTCCACCCCGGCCTCCCGCAGCGCGGCCGCCACGGCCCGGCCCAGCAGGCCGTTGGCCCCGCCCAGGACAAGGGCCTTTTGCAACGGCAGATTATCGGGCAGGTTCATGCGCGCTCCTTGTACCAGGAATCCATGAATTTCAGGTACTCGCCGCTCTGGACCTCGGCCAGCCAGTCCGGGTTGGCGCGGTACCAGGCGATGGTGCGCTCCATGCCCTGGGCGAAGCTGACGCTGGGCGCGAAGCCGAGTTCGGCTGCAGCCAGGTCGAAGTTCATGGCGTAGCGGCGGTCGTGGCCGGGCCTGTCAATGACGAAGCGGATGAGGCCCTCGTCCTGACCGGTGAGGCGCAGGATGGTGCGCACCACCTCGATATTCGGCATCTCCGCCGCGCCGCCGAAGTTGTACACCGCGCCCGCCCGGCCTTGCGTCAGGGCCAGCTCCACGCCCCGGCAGTGGTCGTCCACGAAGATCCAGTCGCGCACGTTTGCGCCGTCGCCGTAGACCGGCAGGGTCTCGCCCTTTGTGGCCTTGCAGTACATCAGCGGGATGAGCTTTTCCGGGAACTGGTACGGGCCGTAGTTGTTGGAGCAGCGGGTGAGGACCACGTCCTGGCCGTAGGTCTCGTGATAGGCGCGGGCGAGCAGGTCGGCCCCGGCCTTGGAGGCGGAATAGGGGCTGTTGGGCGCCAGCGGCGTGGACTCGTAGAACTGGCCCGTGGGGCCGAGGCTGCCGTACACCTCGTCCGTGGACACGTGGACCACGCGCCTGGTTCCGGCGCGCCGGGCGCAGTCCAGGATGTTCTGCGCGCCCAGGACATTGGTGACCACAAAGGGCGCGGGGTCGTCGATGGAGCGGTCCACGTGGGACTCCGCAGCAAAGTTCACCACCGCGTCGATCTGGTGCTCGGTGAGCAGGCGCGTGACCAGTTCGCGGTCGCAGATGTCGCCGTGGATGAAGGCGTAGTGCGCTCCGGCCTCGGCTTCCAGGGCGCGCAGGTTGCCCAGGTTGCCCGCGTAGGTCAGCTTGTCCAGGTTCACGAGCCGCCAGTCCGGGTGGCGCGCGCGCATGGCGTAGAGGAAGTTGGCGCCGATGAATCCGCAGCCGCCGGTGACGAGCAGGCGCATGGGGGGCTCCTTGTGCTTGGTGTTCAGGGCTTCGTACCCGCAAGGCGGCGGATTCGCAAGGTTGACGCGCAGGGTTGGCAGGCAGGGCTGGCGCGCATGGACGACGGATTATCCGGCCAGGCCGCCAGTCAGGCCGCCAGCCAGGCCATTTGTCTGGCGCAGCGCCTCATATAAGAGGATGCCCGCCGCAGTGGACAGGTTCAGGCTGCGCACGCCCGCGCAGGCGATGGGGATGCGCACGCGGTCCGGGTAGCGGTCGTGCAAATGGTCTGGCAGGCCCCTGGTCTCCTGGCCGAGGACGAGAACGTCGCCGGGGCGGAAGGCGAACTCGTGCACGGGCAGGCCTGCTCGGGCGCTGCTGAGCACCACGCGGGCCGAGGGATCAGGCGTGAGCACCTCCGCCTCGAAGGCTTCCCAACTGGGATGCACCGAGAGGTCGACGAGCGGCCAGTAGTCCAGCCCGGCGCGCTTCAGGTGCTTGTCGTCGATGGAGAATCCCAGGGGCTCGATGAGGGAGAGCGGCACGCCCATGGCCGCGCAGAGCCGGGCGACGTTGCCGGTGTTGGGCGGAATCTCCGGCTGGTGGAGCACAAGGCGCATGGCTGGGTGTCCTCCGGTTCAGGCCGCTTGTTCGTTCTCTGGGCGGAAACGAAAAAGGCTCCGCCTGGGCGGAGCCGATCTCTCTGGGTGGTGGGCGATCCGGGATTTGAACTCGGGACTTCCACCGTGTGAAGGTGGCACTCTAACCGCTGAGTTAATCGCCCAGGACCGACTCTCTAAACCAAGCCGCCCTGCGTTGGCAAGATTTTTTTGCACGTCCGGGCGCGTGAATGTGAACAATCGCGCTCCGGACGCCGACAATGCGCTATTCGACAAAGTGAATCGCGTAGGGAAGTTGTGTCGGCCTGGTCGCGGCGCGGTCGATCTGTGCCGAGCATGCAAAGTCTGTATGGCATACGGTTGCGATGCAGCATAAGCGCGTATGTGTACTTTTGACAGCACAATTTTAGGCGGCTATACACGGCAACGGCGCTCCAGCATTATTTTCCGTAATGACTGTTGCGGCTGGCAGGCGATTTCTGTACATCCGGCCAGTGCCCGGAGTCAGTCTCGTGTGGGTGCTCGCCTTGATTCTGGCATGTTTTGTGCTAAACACAAGCTGGCCCCCCACTGGGCGGCAAATTTCAAGGATACCCCGGCAGATACGAAAACTGTGCGGCTAAAGTGATCAAGGGGGCTGGTCGATAGATTGACAGGTGCGATTGTATCAGAATTTGCCATACGTGCTGGCGTGCGGCGCCGCAAAGGCCCAAGGGCCGGGCATTGGCGCGCGTGTGCCGGTTTAATGCATTCAGATAATTGGCGAAGCGTTTCCCTTTGCCAGGAGGTAACGATATGCGGCGGGTGACATGCATGTTTGTTTTGGCGCTGTTTCTGGTGTCGGGTTGCGGGTCGGTGCAGCGCACCACCGCCCTGGACCAGGTGCAGTTGAATTCCCGGGCGCGAAAAGTCGTGGTGCTGCCCCTGGTGAACCTGACCTCCATGCCCAACGCCGGGCGCATCGTGGGCGAGCTTTTGAGCACGGAGATCATCGCCCAGACGGATTTCCGCATGCTGGAGCGCTCGGAGATGATGGAGCACCTGGCCAGCGGCAAGAACGAGGTCGAGGAGGTGCTTGAAAAGTCCGCCGCAGCCAGGGTCGGCCGGTCCCTTGGCGTGGACACCGTGATCTACGGCGCGGTGACCGAGTACCGCTACAAGAAGGGCGTGGACGAGGACCCGGTGGTGGGCATCTCCGTCAAGATGTTGGACATCCCGGAAACGCGCATCCTCTGGGCCGAGAGCGTGACGGCCACGGGCTCCATGTACACGGGCCGCACCTCGCTCAGCGCGCTGGCGCACATGATGTGCGCGGACATGGTCAAGACCCTGGCCTCCAAACTGAAGCAATAAGGACCGGGAGCACCGTCATGATCCGCCGCCTGCTGCTTTGCGTGGCGCTCCTGCTGTCCTGCCAGCAGGTTTCCGTGGCGCGGGCCGCGCAGTTCAACACCTGGCTGTGCAACTACGGCACGTCCTTTGGTCCGGCGGAATACGGCCGCTTCGACCTGGTGGTGCTCGACGGCCTGCGCCATCCGCCCCTGGTGCGCAGGGAGCCGGGCAAGCCCGTGCTGCTGGGGTACGTCACCGTGGGCGAGTCAGATCCTTCGAGCCCCACGTGGATGCTGGCGCAGAACCAGGGCTTCGTCGCCGGAACCAACGACAACTGGGGTTCGCTGGTCATCGACATGCGCAGCGCCAAGTGGCAGGCCATCCTGCTCGACCTCGTGATCCCCAAGGTGCTGGCCCAGGGCTTTGACGGCATCTTTCTGGACACCATCGATTCGGCCCTGGCCCTGGCCGAGGGCAAGGACGCGGCCAAGTACTACGGCATGCGCGAGAGCATCCTCGAATTTTTGCGCACCGTGCGCACGCGCTACCCGAACATCCACATCTGCATGAACAGGGGGCTGGAGCTGTTGCCCGAGGCCGCGCCGTTCATCAACTCGCTGCTCATCGAGGATCTTTCCTACGAGTACGACTTTGACAAGAAGGAGTACCGGGCGGTGAAGCAGCAGGTGCGCCAGGCCCTGGTGGCTGCGGCGCGCAAGGGGCTGGCCGCCAACCCGGCGCTGACCGTGCTCACGCTTGACTACGCCACGCCGGACCAGAAGGAGCGCATCAAGGCGGCCATCAGTTATTCCCGCAGCAAAGGATTCGTGCCCTATGTCAGCACCCTCGCCCTGGACAAGGTGTATTACCACACCCTGGCCCGCTAGCCTGCGCCGCCTGCCGACGCTGTGCCTGCTGGCCCTGTGCCTGCTGGCGGGCCTTTCGCCGAGCGGGTCCGCCCTGGCCGCGCAAAAGCCCGCGCCCCAGGCCGCGCGCAAAACCGCCGCGCCCGCCGCCCCGGAACTCGTGGGGCGCAGGGTGCTGGTGCTCTACGACGGCTCCGCCGGGGCCGGGCCGGACGACAACATCGTGCACCAGGGCTTCCAGATGGTTTTCGACTACTACGGCCTGATGCCCTATTACCGGGACATCAATTCCCAGGCCCTGCCCGACGACGCGGTCATGGCCGATACCATGGCCGTGGTCACCACCCTCGCCCAGAACTCCGTGCGCAAGCCCAGGCCGTATCTGCCCTGGCTGCTCAGGCAGTTGAAGGCCGGCAAGCGGGTCATGATCCTGGGTCAGCTTGGCGTGTCCCGGCTCCAGGGGGCCGATCTCGGCGACGTGGAGCAGCTCTCCCGTGCCGTGTTCGCGGAGCTTGGCGTGGTCCCGGTCAGCCTGTTGGGACTGGACCAGCGCGCCTTCCGCTATGCCCGCAAGGCCCCCGGGCTCATCGACTTCGAGCGGGCGCTGCCCCCGCAGCCTTCGGTCACCAGCTTTTTTGAGCAGACGAGCCCGGCGCTCAAAGTCTACGCGAGCCTGAAGCATCCGGCCCGGCCCGGCAAAGAGTACCCTGCTGTGTTTGTCGGGCCGTCCGGAGGCTTCGCGGCGGAAGACCATATATACTGGGAGGAGTCCACCGGGGACAACCGCCGCAAGTGGTACCTGGACCCCTTCGCCTTTGTGGCGGACTGCTTCGGGCTTAAGCAGCGCAACGTCCCCATCCCGGACGTGACCACGTTAAACGGCCTGCGCATGGCCTTTTCCCACGTCGATGCCGACGGCTTCGGCGGGTTCACCGAGGTGGTGAAAGGCGACATGTGCGCCGAGGTGCTGCGCGACCGCATCTACAAGCGCTTCAACTTTCCGGTGACGTTGTCGCTCATCGTGGCCGACGTGGACCCCAAGATCGCCGCCGACCCCAAGCATGCCCAAAAGGCCCAGGACGTGGCGCGCGGGCTCTTCCGCCTGCCGAACATCGAGCCGGGCAGCCACACCTATTCGCACCCCTTCTACTGGGATGTGAACGGCAAGACCAGCAAGTCGTATGAACTCCAACTGCCGTACACCATTCCGGGTTACAAGTTCAACGAGGCCCAGGAGATCGACGGCTCGATGCGCTACATCAGCTCGCTGAGCCCGCCGGACAAGCCCTGCCGCATCCTTCAGTGGTCCGGCGACTGCCGCCCCACGGCCCAGCAGATCGCCCGCGTCGATGCCTTGGGTTTTTGGAACATCAACGGCGGCGACACCATGCTGGACCAGCGGAGCAACTCCCTGTCCGCTCTGTTCAAAGAACGTGTTGATGCCTTGACACGTATCGTTGATTCTGATACACATGGACTCCTCAAATTGACGGAGGTGTTCCATGACAGAGGCGGAATTCCAGTCGCTGCTCGGC
>Ga0118677_10000024_pt1 | contig 271681 bp, 208 predicted proteins | sample AliMusrvi5mmetaG_FD_86154 | JGI IMG/M metagenome (GOLD analysis project Ga0118677, IMG submission 86154) | reverse complement strand
AGAACAAGAGCAACGGCGAGCAGGCGGCGGGCGTGGCGTTTTCGCGGCGTTGGTCTTCGTCACACGCCAGATGCGGCCCCGCACCCGGTCACGGCCCGGATGGTCGAGTGGGATCTCGTAGTGGCCGATGATGCGGTTGTAAAAGTCAGCAATGTAGAGCGCGTTGTCGGGACCCAATTGCAGATCGACCGGGCGGAACCAGGGGTCGTCGCTGACCAGGAACTCAGGCTCTTCATTCGCCTTCGGCGTGCTACCGCTGAAGGTGATGTGGTCGTGATTGATGATGGAAGTGACGACGTTGCCAATGAGCATGTGGTTGTCCCACTGCGGTCCCCAGATGCCGCCGGAAATGTACACGATGCCGGCGATGCCTGTGGAGCCGTGGCTGTGCGCGCACATCACGGGCCCGAAGCCCAGGCCGTCATCGGGTTTGCCGAAACTGGGATAGCAGGCGCCGTGGAGGAGTTGGTAGATCGGCGAGCTGTGGCAGTCCGCGCTGTAGAGGTTGCCGCGCGGGTCCCAGCACAGGCCGAAGGGATTCACCTGTCCCCAGGACCAGATCTCGATGTGCGAACCATCGGGGCGGAAGCGGAACACGTTGCCGCTGTGCAGGTCCAGCGTGGAGCCGTCCTTGGCCTTGAAGTGGCTGGTGTTGTTGAATCCATGGGTGGCGTACACCCAGCCATCGGTGCCCATGCGGTAACTGGAGCACATGCCATGCGTGTCCTTTTCATAGCCGAGCGGGCCAAACAGCATCTCGCGTTTGTTGCAGACGCCGCCGCCGTTGGTGTCGGCGAAGTACCAGATGTTTGGAATGCTCCAGGCAATGCAACCGGCCTTGTCCTCCGGCTTGTGCCAGGGCAGCACCCCGGTGGGAATATTCAGCCCGTCGGCGAAAATGGTGACCTTGTCCGCCACGCCGTCGCCGTCAGTGTCTTCGAGGATCTTGATGGCATCGTGGCTGTCCGCAATCTGGGTGCCTTGGGGATCGGACCAGCGCGCTTTGTCGGCGCTGTAGGGATACTCAGCGGTGGAGGAGACCCACATCCGGCCACGCTCGTCAAACGCCATGTTGACGGGCTTGTTGATCATCGGCTCGCTGGCGAACAGATGCACCTGGAACCCCTTCGGCACGTGCAGTTGCTTTTCCTCCTGCTCCGGCGTGAGCGCTTCGGTGGTCCGGATGAGGCGCAGGGGCGACTCCACCAGCGCGTGGGCGGCGAGGGGGAGGACGAGAAGGACGGCGAGCAGCTTCATGAAGGGCGGTTTCTTACGCTGCGGCGGGGCAGGTTCTACCTGGGATCACCTCGGCGGGCCTTTCACGATGCCAATCCTTGTCCGTCTTTTTCACGCCGCCGCCTTCTCGCGCACATGCGCCCAGCAATGGACGTGAGGCTGGCCGCGGAAGTACCAGACCATCGAGGGGCCTTCGATCTGCCACACGTCCCAGACACCGTCGTTGCCGATGTCCTGGTTCTTGTAAAAGGCGAGGTGCAGATGCTCGGTGCCGGCGCCCTGAATGTATTTCATGGCCTCGGCGGCATCCTGCTTGCGGAACGGCGCGAGCAGATCGGCCAGCACCTTTTGCACGAGTTCTCGCTGATCGCCGCTCAGCTCGCTCACGGGGATGCCGGGCAGGCCCTTGGTTTTGCCCGTGAGCTTCACGGTGTCGTTGCCCTGTTCCTCGCGACCGGTGCCCAGCAGGGCGATTTCGCGCTGTTTGCCGTCGAGGGCTTTGAACACTTCGTTGGCGCGTTTGGCCTGATACCAATAGACGTTGCCTTCATGCGTGGGGCCTTCGTTGAAGCCTTTCGAGGCATGACCATAGAAGATTGGGCCGCCAAAGGCCACCCCAGCTTCCGAATCGCCATCGCAGCGGCGGGTGCAGTGGCGGCCGGTGAAGACAAACTCAAACTTGCCGGTGCCCGGCTCACCGAATACGCCGATGGCCGCGCTGCCGAAGCCGGCCTTGCCGCTGTCTTCGTTGAACTGGCGCCACACTTCCTTCTGGTATTCCGGGCTGTGCAGGTTGTTGAAGATTTGTTTGATAAGATCGGTCTGGTCCGCAGTGAACAGCTGCTCAATGGGCGAATTAGTGATGTGCCAGTTGTTGTCCACCTTGTGCCGCAGCGGGTGCTCATAGGGGAAGCACACGGCTTTGCGCTGCACCTCGGTCATGCTCTTATAGAGCTGGGTGACGAGGGTTTCGCCGGAGGCCTGCGGGCTTTCGGCGGCGGACGCGATGAGGTCGGAGCCCAAAAGCCCCGCCGTGGCCGCATAAGCACTGCGAGTGATGAACTGGCGCCGGTTGAAGGCCTGCGGCGTGACGATTAGCGGGGTGTTCATGCGAGCTTTCTATCAAAACGCTCCGGGCGAGGGAAGCTCTTTCGCTGGCAGGGAGGCTGGTATGAACTCTATCATTCGCCATAAAAGTCGGCGCGCGGCCGCACTTTACAGCCGTGCCATTCTGAGCCATTGCCTTCCATGTCCCTCGACTCCGCCCGCTCCGAACTCCGCTCCATCCTGCTCGAAAAGTCTGTCAAGACCGGTGACTTCACCCTCGCCTCGGGCGCCAAAAGCAACCTGTACGTGGATTGCCGCGTGACCACGTTTGATTCGCGCGGTGCGGTGCTGGTGGGCCAGTTGATGCATGACCTGGTGCGGCGCGAGCAGGCGGCGCGTGGTGTTCAGATTGACGCCATTGGCGGGCTCACCCTGGGTGCCGACCCCATTTCGCTCTCCACCGCCATGACCTCGAGCATGGCTGGCGACACGCCGCCGATCCGCTGTTTTGTGGTGCGCAAGGAAGCCAAGAGCCATGGCCGTGGCAAGCGCATCGAAGGCAACTTCCACGCCGGTGACTCCGTGGTGGTGGTGGATGACGTGATCACCACCGGTGATTCCACGCTCAAGGCCATTGCCGCCATCGAAGAGGAAGGCGGCAAAGTCGCCCTCGTCGTGGTGCTGGTGGACCGCGATGAAGGCGGCCGGGCAAACATCGAAGGCAAGGGCTACCCGGTGGCCTCGCTGTTCAAGCGCTCGGATTTGGTGAGCGTCTGAGCGAAAGCGGCAAGAGTGCCGCTTCCACTTTTTTTTACGCCGTCGCGGGCACGGGCGCATCCACCCACTTGCCGTGCTCGCGGATCAGATCCACGAGCCGTTCGACGGCTTCAGCTTCGGGGATGTTGAACTTCACGGCCTGCTTGCCCACGTAAAGATTGATCTTGTGGGGTGCGCCGCCCACGTAGCCAAAATCGGCGTCGGCCATTTCGCCGGGGCCGTTGACGATGCAGCCCATGATGGCGATTTTGACACCCTTCAAATGCACCGTCGCCGCCTTGATGCGGGCGGTGGTGCTTTGCAGGTCGAAGAGCGTGCGGCCACAGCTCGGGCAGGCCACGTAGTCGGTCTTGAAGATGCGCGAGCCGGCGGCCTGAAGGATGTTGAAGCTGAGGCGCAGCGACTGGCCGGGAGCCTCTTCGCCCTGCACGAGGATTGCGTCGCCAATGCCATCGCATAGCAGGCTGCCGATGTTCGCCGAGGCATTGAGCAGGGTGCGCAGGAAGAACTCGTGCGGATTGTGCGATGCGCTCAGCGTGTCCTTCAGCACAATGGGATGGCGGGCTGCCAGCTTGGCCGCCAGCAACCGGAAGGCGGTGACCACGGGCAGATCGAGGCCATCGGCCACGGTCACCACCGTGGTCGCACCGGCGTTGAGTTTGGCGATGGCTGCGTCGTCACGGGGATCGACTGCGACGATGCCGGCCTGCTCAAAGACGAAGTCGGGCTTGAAGTCGCCCAGCTTGTCGAGCTTGTGGGCGATCTGGTCGTACTTCTCCTGGCGGATGCCGACCTGGATGACCTGTTCGCCGCCGATCGTGGCGTCCGCGCGTTGCAACGATTCGGTGGCCCGGCGTGAGTACACGAAGGGATCCCAGGTGGGGGCGGGCGTGGAAGCCAGCGGCACGGGAGGTTTCTCGCCTTTGTGGGCGGCCCACTGCGCGAGGGCGATAGCCACCGGAATTTCATGCACACTGTCTTCGGTGAGCGAGACGCGAATCGTGTCGCCAATGCCATCGTTCAGGAGCGAGCCGATGCCGATGGCGCTCTTGATGCGGCCATCCTCGCCATCGCCGGCCTCGGTCACGCCAAGATGAATCGGGTAGTTCCAGTCGGAGCCCTCCTGAGCAAGTCGTGCCACCAGCAGCCGGTAGGCTTCGATCATGACCTTCGGGTTCGAGGCCTTCATGCTGAAGGCGAAATCATGGTAGCCCAGATCACGGGCGATGCGGGCGAATTCCAACGCGCTTTCCACCATGCCCAGCGGCGTGTCGCCGTAGCGGTTCATGATGCGGTCGCTGAGCGAGCCGTGATTGGTGCCGATGCGCATGGCCACGCCGCGCTGCTTGCACAGTTCCACCAGCGGGGTGAAGCGCTCACGGATCCGGTTCAGTTCGTCGAGGTACTGCTCGTCGGTGTACTCGATGATCTTGAACTTCTTGGAGTCCGCGTAATTGCCCGGATTCACGCGCACCTTCTCCACCCACTTCGCTGCTTCCATGGCCGCCTCGGGCTTGAAATGGATGTCTGCCACGATGGGGATTTCACAACCCTGGGCGCGCAGCCCGGCGACGATGTGCTGAAGGTTCGCGGCGTCCTTCACCGTCGGGGCCGTGATGCGCACGATCTCGCAGCCGACCTCGGCCAGGTCCAGTGTCTGCTGAATGCACTGCTCCGTGTCCATGGTGTCGCAGGTGATCATCGACTGGACACGGATGGGATTGTCGCCACCGACGCCGACCTTGCCAATCATGACCTCGCGCGAGCGACGGCGCTGATAGTGGTACAGATCGGGGCAGTAGGTGAGCGACGAGGTGTCAATCATGGCGGCGGGGACGATAGCAGGGTATTCGGATTTGTCAGATCGGACTAACGGGCTCAAGCCCCATAGGCATGCACCTTCTCACAGATCAGCCGCAGCGAGGCTTCCAGATCGCCACCGGCGGTTTTGAAGGCGTCTGCGTCGATCGTCAGGGGGGCACCCAGCACGACCAGCGGCGCACCGTACTCGGGGCAGCGCACTGCCTGCTCCAGGGTGAGACCGCCCACGGCCTGCACCGGGATTTTGACGGCTTTCACGACTTCGCGAAGCTGGTCCATGGGGCTGGGCATGCGCCTGCCCTGGGCGGCGATGCCCCGGCGCTCATCGTAGCCGATGTGGTGCACAATGTAGTCGCAGCCCAGATCTTCCAGCCACTTCGCGCCGGCGACCATGTCGGGACTGACCATGTTATCGCCCATCACCTTCACGCCATGGTCGCGACCGGCGGCAACCACGCATTTCACGGTTTCCTCATGCGCCCGGGCCATCACGACCACATGGGTGGCACCGGCTTTGGCCATCATCTCGGCTTCCAGATAGCCGCCGTCCATGGTCTTCAAATCCGCGACGATAGGGATGTTCGGAAAGGCTTTGCGTAGTGCGCGCACGCCGTGCAGGCCTTCGGCGAGGATGAGCGGCGTGCCCGCTTCCAGCCAGTCAACCCCGGCGCGCAGGGCCATTGCGGCGGTTTCAAGGGCTTCGTCGATGTTGGTAAGGTCCAGGGAGATTTGAACGATGGGGCGCATGATGAATGGGGGTGTAGGCGAGGGGTGAGAGGTGGGCGAGGCCAAAAAAGTAGCGCAAAAGGCGATTCGATCCACCATCTTACGTCATGGATGTTCGTCGTTCTCGCACCAAGAACCCAGATCGCTGGCTGGCGACCTGTCCGGACTTTTCGCGTCCTCTGTGTGAAGAATTGCGCGAACTGGTGTTCCGCTGGGAGCCGGACCTGACCGAATCGGTCAACACCAACATGCTGTGCTTTTCCGGGCGCAAGCGCGTGTGCGGGCTCGGCGCGTTCTTGAAAAAGGTGCATTTCACTTTTTACCGGGGCTCAGAACTCCCTGATCCCGCCGCGCTTTTCAACAACGGGCTGGAGAACCTTTCCATTCGCAATATCGAACTCACCACGCTGGATGACCTGGATCGCGGCGCCCTGCGCGCATTGCTGCGGGCAGCAGTGCGGCTCGATGCGAGACCCGACCTGCCCCCGCCGGCACCCGCCAAGCGAGAGCCCTTTCCCATGCCGCCGCTGCTGGGGGAGGCCTTGAAGGCAAATCCGGCCGCCTCGGCTTATTTTGCGACTCTGAAGCCCACTTATCAGCGGGAATACATTGTCTGGAACACCTCTGCGAAGCTGCCGGAAACGCAGCATAGGCGGCTGGAGGAAACGATCCATGCACTGACACATGGGCGAAAATGGGCGCAGCGGAAGGGGTAGCCCGCATTTCGCACAGCCTTTCTGCTGTGACCGGCTGCGGCCTGATCTGGCGGCGTTGGGCTCGCGACGGGAGGAACTTCGCTCCCATGCTGGATTACGAGAGCGCGAGGGCGGGGTCGCCAAACAGGGTGAAGTTCGCCAAATCGGTCACGCGAACATCGAAAATCTCGCCCACATGCCGGTCCGGATCGCCTTCGAAAACGACGATTTTGTTGGTGCGGGTCCGGCCGGTAAGCCGCGCATCGTTGGTCTTGCTCGTGCCTTCACAGAGGATCTCGACGTTGCTGCCCACCAGCTTCTCATAGCCCTCGTAGGCGATGCGGTTGATCAGCCCCAGCAGGTCCTGGTTGCGTTGCTCCTTGATGGCCTCGGGAAGCTGCAGCGCCTCGTCCATCTCCGCCGCAGGGGTGCCTCGGCGCTTGGAATAGCGAAAAACGAAGGCGTTGTCGAAGCGCACGCGCTCGCACAAGGCCCGCGTCTCCAGGTACTGTTCCTCGGTTTCGCCCGGAAAGGCCACGATGATGTCCGTGGTGATGGCGATGTCTGGACGGGCCGCGCGGATGCGCGCCACCAGGTCTTCGAATTTCGCGGCAGAATAGGGGCGGTGCATCCTTTTGAGCACGGCATCGCTGCCGCTCTGAAGGGGCAGATGCACATGCTCGGCAAGCTTCGGCAGGTAGGTGAAGGCCTCGATGAGGTCCTTCTTGTAACCGATCGGGTGCGGGCTGGTGAAGCGAATGCGCTCGATGCCATTGACGTCATGGATGGCTTCGATGAGCTGCACGAAGGGGCTTTTGCCACCGACGACAGGGAACTCATGGCGGCCATACAAATTGACGATCTGGCCCAGCAGCGTCACTTCTTTCACACCACGACCGGCCAGACGCTTCACCTCTTCGACGATTTCCGCGATGGGCCGGCTGCGCTCTTCACCACGCGTGTAGGGCACAATGCAGAAGGTGCACTTCATGTTGCACCCCTGCATGATGCTCACGAAGGCGGTGGCCTGGCGATCCTTGAGCTGATGATCGCGAATGGTGTTTTGTGAGGCGGCTTCTTCCTCCACATCGACAATGCTGTAGCGCTCCTCATCCATCTGCCGCTCTTCCTGGGCGCGGATGATCTGCTCCACATGCTCGACCACGCGATGGTATTTCTGCGTGCCGACGACGAGATCGACCTTCGCCTTGGCAATGAGTTCCGCGCCCCGGCTCTGCGCCATGCAGCCCATGAAGCCGGTCACCAGCGGCGCGCGGCCACGACGATTGCGGCGCACCATGCCCATCTTGCCCAGCGCCTTCTGCTCGGCCTGATCGCGCACGCTGCAGGTGTTGATCAGCACCACGTCCGCGTCGGCTTCGGTGCGTGTCATGGTGAAGCCTTTTTCAACGAACATCTGCGACACCTGCTCGGAGTCGCGTTCGTTCATCTGGCAGCCGTAGGTCTTGATGTAAACGCGGGGCATGAAGGTGGCAGGATAGCCATGCCTCGGCGGATGACAACCCCGCAAGGGAACCACGTGGGGACGCCTCTACTCGTCGTTGAGTGAGAGGCTCTCGGGCATCGCGGGAGCCACAATGCTGTCATGGCATTTCAGGTTGTGGGCGGGATCGTAGCTGGCGCCTGCGGCGCTGACATTGCCCAGGTCAAAGTCAAATGTGCCGGCGCTGGTGACACGGGCCGAATGGAAGGTGGCACGGCCCTGGTGGTTTGTGAGCGCACTGGCGTTGGCTGTTGTCAGCCCCGACCAGCAGCCCGTGACGAGCGCCCCTCCGACTGGCGTGCCGTCGCTGTTGAGAATGGTGACGGTGGCGGTGGCCACGATGCCTTTGCGACTGAGGTTGGTGCTCATCGCAATGTCCGACACCGAAACCTTGAGGTTCGACGTGGCAGCATCCTGCGAAAAGGTGCTGGCAGCGAGCGAGCCGCGGGACGCTCCATTGCTGGCGACCGCAGACACCTCAGGTGTCCCGGCTGAAGCGGTGAAGAGCATGCTCCAAACTGTCGCCACCGCGATGGCGAACCGCCACGCGAGAAACGAATTTGATCCCTGTTTCATAAATTATGGAATTACCGTAACACCGGTGGCGCTTTATTCTACCCCTCTTGACAATCAGGAGGCGTGCCAACCCGTATCAGGAGTTTAGAAGAGCCCGGCGGCCCTCTGTTCACTTTTTGTGGCGGTTCTACCGGCCCTCAAGCCAGGAAACGTGAGCGCAAGTGCTCCAGGTACCAATGCGCATCCGATGGCCCGCCTGTTGCCGCAGTCATCAGCTCACCTGGTGAGAGGACCGAGCCCCTGGAGTGGACGTGTTGCCGCAGCCAGGCCAGCAGCGGTGCATACTCGGCATGGTCGCACGCATGTTTGACGGCCCCTTCTTTCTGGGCTGCCTGATAGAGCTGTGCGGCATTCAGATTGCCGAGCGTATAGGTGGGAAAGTAGCCGAGTGCACCCATGGACCAATGAATGTCCTGCAGGCAGCCGCGTGCATCATCCGGAGGAGTGAACCCAAACAAGGACTCAAATTCCTCATTCCATGCGCGGGGCAGGTCTTTGATCTCCAGTTCGCGATCCAGCATCCGGCGCTCAAGGGTGAAGCGCAGAATGATGTGCAGATCATACGTGGCCTCATCCGCCTCCACCCGGACAAAGGAAAATTCCGCGCGATACAGCGCCCGCAAAAATTCGTCGAGCGGCAGGTGCAGTGCGGGAAAAATCTCTTTGGCACGCGGCAGCCAGCGTTCCCAGAAAGCACGCGATCTGCCCACGTGATTCTCCCACAGCCGCGACTGTGATTCGTGGATGCCCAGCGATACGGCAGTCCCCGAGGGCAGACCGTAGTCCTCTGCCGGCAGGCCCTGCTCATAGAGGCCGTGCCCCGCCTCATGCAGCACCCCGAAGAGGGACGAAGTGAAGTCGGTGGGATCGTAGCGTGTGGTCAGCCGCACATCACGAGGACCCAGTTTGGTGCAGAAGGGATGTGTGGTCGTGTCGATGCGCCCGGCGTCGAAGTCGAAGCCGATGCTCGCTGCGACTTCGCGATTGAACTGTTGCTGTTGGGCCACGGGAAAATCGCCCGCCAGCGCGTCTGCAGGCACATGGGCGCTGCGTGCCACCGCTTCCCTGGCCAGCATGGAGAGCTGGGGCCGCAGGGTGCTGAAAAGGGTGCTGATCTCGCCAGCCTTGGCTCCCGGCTCAAACTCATCGAGCAGCGCATCATAAGGCTCCGAGGTGTAGCCCCAGCGGTCGGCCTTCTTGCGTGTGAGCCGCAGCAGTTTCTCCAGGTGCGGAGCGAACTGGGCGAAATCAGACTGGCGGCGCGCTTCGACCCAGGCCGCCTTGGCGTGCGACGAAGCGACGCTGAATTCCTCGACCAGCTTCCGCGACAGCCGGGTTGCGCGGTTCACCAGCCGGCGCCACTCGCGCACGTTGGCACGGGCGACGGTTGGCAGCTCTTCGCCTTCCGCCTTGTCCAGCAGCACCCGGAACTTCTTTGCCGTGAAGAGAGCATGGCCCTTGCCTGTCAGGTAGCCAATCTGCTGTGCCCGATGTTCCAGGGCCTTCGGCGGCATGTAAGTCTCCTGCTCCCAGCTCAATGTCGCGGAGGTGGACTCCAGAAGAGCAATTTCAGAGGCAAGCTGGCAAAGCTGGGGATAGGCGGACATCGTTGAAAATGTAGCGGAGTGCGCGGCCTTTGCCACGGCGGGGTTGGACGAAACAACAACGGCGGCCCGCAGGCTGTTGCCCAGGAGCCGCCGCTGTGGAATGAAAACGGGTTACGGCTTGATCTCCGGGGTCTCGGCGGCCGGCAGTTCCTTGCGGTTTTCCAGCACCTTGTCCACTAGGCCATAGGCGGCGGCTTGAGCGGCGGTCATGTAATTATCGCGGTCAGCGTCAATGCCGATTTGCTCCACCGTTTTGCCGGTGTGGTGGGCCAGAATGCCGTTGAGACGGCGCTTCAGGCTGTACATGTACTCCACCGTGCGCTCGACGTCGCTGGCCGTGCCGCGGGCGCCGCCGGAAACCTGGTGGATCATGATGTCGGAATTTGGCAGGGCATAGCGCTTGCCCTTGGTGCCGGCAGCGAGAAGCACCGCGCCCATGCTGGCCACGAGACCGATGCTGTAGGTGCAGACGTCGCAGGTGAGGAACTGCATCGTGTCGTAGATCGCGAGGCCGGCGGTGACGCTGCCGCCCGGGCTGTTGACATAAATATTGATGTCCTTTTTCGGATCCTGCATCTGCAGAAACAACAGCTGCGCGATGATGATGCTGGCCATCGTGTCGTTCACTTCACCGCTGAGGAAGATGATGCGGTCCTTCAGCAGGCGGGAGTAGATGTCGTAGGCGCGCTCCATGCGGCCTTCCGTCTCGATGACGGTCGGCACCATGTAGCTGGCGTGCGGGGCGATGATGGTTGGGTCGAAGCTGGACATAATTTGGGGGGGGTAATAACGGGTGTGGGTTTGTCTTGTCAATACGAGGCGCAGAAGCTTTGCGACGCCATCGGAATGAAGTTGGTGCTTGTCCGGGAGTTCGCGGTTGAATTCGCTCGTTTGCTCGGTTTGTGTCCCCGTTCTCGAAAATACCCTTCCCAAATTCCATGAACTACGACCTTATCGTGATCGGCGGCGGCCCAGCAGGCTATGTGGGCGCCATTCGCGGCGCACAACTCGGCAAGAAAGTGGCAGTCGTGGAAAACGATCGTGCCGGCGGCATCTGCCTCAACTGGGGCTGCATCCCGACCAAGGCGCTGCTCAAGAACGCCGAGGTGTACCACACCATTGCCCACCGTGCCGCCGAGTTTGGCCTGAAGGTCGAGGGCCTCAGCTACGACTGGAGCGCCATCGTCGGCCGCAGCCGCAAGGTTTCGGACCGCCTCGCCGGCGGCATCGAGTTCCTGTTCAAGAAGAACAAGATCGACTACATCCGCGGCACAGGTGCCATCACCGCCCCGGGCAAGGTCGAGGTCACCGACAAGGACGGCGGCAAGGTCACGCATGACGCCGCCAAGATTCTCGTGGCCACGGGAGCCAAGACCCGCCCGATGCCCGGATTGCCTTTCAATGGCAAAACCGTCGTTGGCAGTCGTGAGGCGATGAACTTGCCCACGCAGCCAAAGGAAATCGTCATCGTCGGTGCTGGCGCCATCGGCGTCGAGTTCGCCTATTTCTTCAATACCTATGGCACCAAGGTCACGCTCATCGAAATGCTGCCGAAGGTGCTCCCCGTCGAAGATGACGAGGTAAGCGATCTTCTGGAGAAGTCGTTGAAGAAGCAGGGCATCCGCGTGCTCACCAACACCAAGGTCACCGCCGCCAAGGAAGACGGTTCCAAGGTCAGTCTCACCATTGAAGGCGCGGCCAGCGAAACGCTCGAAGCAGAGATCTGCCTGGTCGCCATCGGCGTGCAGCCGCTGCTACCCGGCGGCGTCGAGTTGAAGCTCACCGAGAGGGGCTGGCTCAACACGGATGCCAACTACGAGACCAATGTGAAGGGCGTCTATGGCGCGGGCGACATCATCGGCCCGCCGTGGCTCGCGCACGTAGCCAGTTACGAAGCGATCCAGGCGGTGGAAGGCATGTTCGGCAAGACCAAGCCCAAGAAGGTGACAGTCTTCCCTGGCTGCACGTATTGCCAGCCACAGGTGGCCAGCATCGGTCTCACCGAGCGCGATGCAAAGTCCAAGGGCCTGAAGTACAAGGTTGGCAAGTTCCCTTACAGCGCCAGCGGCAAGGCGCTTGCCATCGCCGAACCCGAAGGCTTCGTGAAGATCATCTATGGCGAGCCGCATGGCGAAGTCATCGGAGCCCACATCATCGGTTCCGAAGCCACGGAAATGATTGCCGAGCTCGGTCTGGCGATCACCCTGGAAGCGACCAAGGACGAAATCGAAGGCACCATCCACGCGCATCCCACGCTCGCTGAGATGCTGCACGAAGCCACCGGCGTGGCCCTCGGGCATCCGATTCATATCTAACAACGGGCGTCAATGTTGAACCGGTGGTCCAGGCCGCCGGTTCAATTTATCACCCCGCATCTCTCGCCCATCCACGCATACACCTCGCGCCCTTCCTTGCCGTGTTCAACCAGATCGGCATCCCATGTCGCGCGGCCGGGTTCGTAAACTGTGATCACACAGGACCCGCCAAAGCGGAAATAGCCCTTCTCATCGCCCTTGGCCACAGGCTGCTGCGGCGATGAAGTATGCACCACCGTGCCCACGCAAGTGGCGCCGATTTCGAGAAACAGCACTTCGCCCAGATCCGGCGTGCTGATCCGCGTCAGGTAGCGCTTGTTCTCCCACAGGATGCTGGGTCGCTGCTTCAGGGCAATGGGGCTTACGGAATACAGCGGGCCATTGAGAAGAACGGACTCGCCTGGTGTGCCTGCGCAGGGGAAGTGAAAGCGATGATAGTCCACCGGGCAGAGCCGGGAAATCAGCATGCTGCCATGGGCGAAGCGCCGGGCCAGATCCGCGCTGCCAAGCAAGGCCGCAAGATCGAAGCGTGTGCCCTTCACAAAGACGCTGTTACAGTCAGCGATATCCTCGATAAAGAGGTGCCTGCCATCTGCCGGAAAGACGATGCTGTGCGCTTCCCCGTTGATCGGCCGCGCAGACGGCTTGAGCTTGCGATAAAAGAAGTCATTGAAGCTGCGGAAACTCGCCACCGGATAAGCAAAGCTTGCGGGGTCGAGGCCATAGGTGGCGATGAAGGGCGCAATCTTTTGCGCACTCACCGGGCGGTCCATGCGCCAGCCATACCAGCGCGAGAAAGCCGCCCGCTTTACCAGCGAGTGGAGGGCCACCCTCCCCAGCGGGTTTTCATAGACCCAGCGCAGAAAGGCTTCGCCGTACACCGCCTCGGTATCGAGCTGGCGGGTATGGCGGTTGAAGAAGACTATGGATTCAGAGGCAGGCATGGCCGCACACCCTCAAGAGGCGGAGCATCCGTTTGTCAACCACCGCCGGGCAAGAATGCTACGGGTTGGAGATCTGGCTGATACGCTGGCCGGAGGGATCAATCACCTTGACCGTGACAAAGAACAGGATGCAGCGCTTCTCGCTCTGGCGGACCTTGCTTTGCCAGAAGCGGCCCACCAGCGGAATGTCGCCAATCAGAGGCACTTTGTCATTGATGTCCGTCACCTTGTCCGAAATGAGTCCACCGAGGACCACGGTGCTGCCATCGTAGATGTTGACGGCAGTGGTGACGTGGGTGTTACGGAAGACGGGCTGGTAGATGTGATTCGGCTGGACGGTGACGGTGCCCCCTTGGGTGGTCGCGGTAAGCGACAAGAAATTGAGCACCGAGGACGATGACCCGGTTTTTGTGATGGGAGAACCATAATCAATGAACCCTTCAAACTCAATATCACTGGGTGTAAGGGAAATCTCCACGGTGCGCCCATCGCCAGAAATGACCGGTTCCACTTCCAGAATGGTTCCCAGCTCCCGTGTCGCGAAAGCAGTGGGCGTGGTCGGCGTGATCGGAGCGCCCCCGCTTGTACCCGACGTCTGGGGGATCTGCGGCGGATTGAACTGGGTGGGGTAGGGGAACTCGCGCACCACCCGCACCGATGACTTCTGGCCGCTCTTCACGGTAATCGACGGCGCGGTGACCAGATCCACTCCCTTGGCCTGGCTCAAGGACCGCAGCGCCATTTGGAACTGTGGAACCGTGGAGACGCCGAGCAACCCAAAGGTCGCCGGGGTTCTGGATGTCACACCGGGTACGGACCCAGGATTCGCATTGGCGGCAATGAGGCCCTCAACGCTCGGCTGGCCGAGAATTTCGCCCGAACTGCGCAGGCCGCCCGTCACCAGTGTGCTGCTGGCACTGCCGTTAGAAGGAAGGGTGGAGGAAGGGAAAACACCCTGAAAGGCTGCCGCTGCAGGAGCACTTCCAGCACCGCCGCCGCTGCCAACCACGCGGCTGGAGCCGGGAACATTGAATTGGCCGAGTTCCCAGTCAAACCCCAGCTCGTCGAGGCGATTCTGGCTGATGTCGATCATCTTCACCGAGATGACTGCCTGCTTGGCACCGGGGGCCATCGCCTGCTCCACCATCGTGTCCACCAGGTTGATGTTGTCAGCCGTGTTGCGCACGGTCAGCACGCTGTTGCTGCCGGAGAAGCTGGCCGAGGCCCCTTCCATGAATACGACGCCGCGCCCTTCGAGGAACTCCTTCGCTCCCATACGACGCACCAGCAGCCCCGTGTCAACACCCCCGGCGGGTGCTTTCGCAAAGGGATCTGCCGGCGCATTGGCGGCGGGTTCGACTGCGGCCGTTTGAATGAAATCCGGGGGCACTTTGTAGCTCTTGGTGATCAGTGTGGTGGATCTCTCGGTGAGCGAGACAATCATCACGGCATTGGCTTCCACCCGGTACGTGACACCCGCCATCTCGGTGACGTACCGAAGCAGATCCTCCAGGGGCACATTATTCAAGTTGAGGCTTATCTGACGGCCCCGCGCCTCCGCATCAAGATGGACGATAATATCGATGCCGCGGCCTGTGGGGTCCACATTGCGGCTCGTCACCCTCAGGTACTCCATCACCTCGTCCAGACCTGCGCCGCTGAAGTCCACATGCGCAATCCTCAATCCCCGCAGTTTCTTCTCAACCTGCGCCCGCCCGCTGCGGGCCACGCCCTCCCCACCCTCCGGAGTGGAGAGGAGAGCGGTCACCTTGTCGGATGGCGGCACGGCCTCTTCCCACAAGCTGTCCACGATGCCCAGCTGCTTGGCACGGGTGTGGTCACGGGCTGAGCCAAAATAGCGGCTTCTAATCTTTTCAACATGCTCCAGTCCACGGCGCGCGGCCGTGTTGTAGGGGTCGACCCGCAGGACTTGCGCATAAAAATCGCGGGCCTTGTTGTAATCGCCGAGATCCGTCGCCGAACCTGCGAGCGCGAGCAGACGGCTCACTTCATTGACTGCGGCGATGTGCCGAGGAGTGAGCGCTCGTGGATAACGGTCGGGATCGGCCGCTTCCTTGCGCAGGGCAAGGGCCTGTTTGTTGCCGGGATCCATGTCGGTATCCAGCACGCCATCGATCACTTTGGAGGCCTGATCGTACCGCCCCTCGCTCAGCAGTTTGTGCGCCCAGGCGCAGGCTGCGCTCGCATAGGCGGCACGTAGCCGGATGCGCGGATTCTCGGTCACGGGCGACTTGGGCAGGCTCTCGTAAGCGGCGAGGAAGGCTCGCGCCGCCTCTTCCGGCTGCCTCTTGTCCATCAGGAGCTGACCTTCACCTAGCTGGCCTTCTGCGGACCGCATCAGCCCATCCCGGCGCTGAATCTCCCGCCGCGTAATGGACTGAACCGAGCTCAAGTCATCCGCCAGCACGGACATCCCGGCGACCAGAATCGCCATGCCCGCAGTGATCACGATGCGCCTGGCACACGTGAAATAGGGGAGTGGGTTCAAAATCAGGGGGGCTGGAGAGGGCATTACGGGCCGCGCTTTTTAGCAGGTTTCTGCTTTTTTCCCAAGCTAATTCTTTGCGCACCGCCCGTCGTGCTGCACGGGGCTCGTTCGGTGGAAGGCCGGTCCTCACCGGACCGCCGGGTTGTTTGGCAGTGCCGGCTGCAAGCCCGGGAGGGAAGTGGCGCCCCCCGGGGCCGGGAGAGCTAACCGTCGTTCGTCACGCTCAGGCGTGCTTTGTCCATCTCCTCCAGGATGGACCGCGCATGAGGCAGCAGCCGCGTGCCGGCTGCCGTGAGTGACATCCTTTGGTCGGTCCGGGCAAACAAATCACATCCCAGTTCATCCTCAAGCGTGCGCATTGCATGGCTCAAGGCAGAACGTGTGAGACACAGTTGTCTTGCCGCCTTGGCGATGCTGCCGGTCGCCGCGACCGCATGGAAAATGAGAAGCTTATGAGACCCTATGGGCGCAAATGCCGGAGGCGTGAGAGTCGTGGCATCGTGGTGCATGGGCGGCAGGAAGTCATGATTTCCAACTGCGGAAGGCATGCCAAGACACCTGCTTAATCTAACGATCATGAGGTGAATTTTATTCACCCCCAAAAGGACGGTGAGCCGGCGCACTTGGCACGGCCAGTGCTTTTGGAGGGCCGTGCAACAAAGGGTGTTTCCGCAATGAGATGCCACGCGTGACCATCAATCCCGAACTCAAGCAACAACCATCCCTGACTCCATGAAACTGAAGCAAAATGCATTCGCACGTGTCGCCCTCCTCGCACTCGCTGCCGGCTCTCTGAGCACTACCGCGCTGCTCGCAGGCACTTCGGACAAAGCTGCCGCTCCCGTGACCCCGGCTCCGGAAGAGCCTTTCATGACCGGCAATCTTACGGTGCTATACGAAACCCATTTCATCTCCTACGGCCAGGACGTGTGGGGCATTGGCAACAGTTGGAAGGATGCCCTCATCCATCCCTCGGTGGAACTTGACTTCAATCTGGGTGGCGGCTGGCAAGCCTATGTCAATACCTGGTGGGATGTGAACAGCCTCGGTGTGACCACCATCGGTTCGCAGATCCAGGAGGTGGATATCAACGCCGGCGTCTACTATACTGACGGCAAGTGGAAGTGGCAGCTTGGCTACGGCGCCTGGAATTACGGCTCGCAGACCGAGAGCGTGATCGACTTCAAGGTGGCCTACACGAATGTGCTCAATCCGTTCTTCGCGGTCCACGGTCGAATCGATTCAGGAATCGCATTCGACAATGGTGCCGTGGGACAGGTCGGTATTGCTCCCGCGCTGACTCTCGGACCGGTTGCCCTGAGCTTCCCGGTAACGCTCTCCTTTGATACACACGACTTCCACGGAGGTGATGCTGGGTTCGCCTATGCATCCGCTGGCATCACGGGCACCATCCCCCTGACCAAGCATATCTCGGCGATCATTGGGGCCACCTATTATCACACCAATAAATCCGTGATTCCGGGCAATCCCACCGAGAATTTCATCATGGGCTCCGGCGGTATCTCCGTGGCCTTCTAATCTGATTGGATCGGTGGCGCAGCGCCCCAGTGGCGCTGCGTTTTCCTCAAGCACAAATTTCTCCCACGCATGAACTATAAATTTGTTAAAATTCTGCTCCCCGTTTTCGCGGCGTTCGGCCTGTCCGTGCAGGCGGCGGACACTGTCAAAGTCGGCGTATTGCACTCTTTGAGCGGCACCATGGCCATCAGCGAGACCTCGCTGCGGGACGTGCTTTTGTTCACCTTCGACGAAATCAACGCCAAAGGGGGCGTGCTCGGCAAGAAGATTGAACCCGTCGTTGTGGATGGTGCGTCCGACTGGCCGCTGTTCGCAGAGAAAGCCGAGCAACTGCTCACCAAGGACAAGGTCGCCGTCACCTTCGGCTGCTGGACATCGGTGAGCCGCAAGTCGGTTCTGCCGGTGTTTGAGAAGGACAAGGGTCTGCTTTTTTACCCCGTGCAATACGAGGGTGAAGAGATGTCCCCAAACATCTTCTACACAGCCGAGGCCGTGAATCAGCAGGCGACTCCTGCGGTGGATTACCTGCTCAAGGAAGGCTACACCAAGTTCTACCTGCTGGGCACCGACTATGTGTACCCGCAAACCACGAACTTGGTGCTGCTGGAATACTTGTTGTCCAAAGGCATCCCCGTTGAGAACATCGGTGGCGGCTTCCGCAAGGATGACAAGGGCGAGATTATCTCCGCCGGCAAATACACCCCCTTCGGGCACACCGATTTCCAGCAGATCGTTGCTGAGATCAAGCAGTTCTCCGCCGGTGGCAAGGCCTGCGTGATCAATACCACCAACGGCGATGCCAACGTGCCCTTCTTCAAGGAGTTTGCCGCGTCCGGCCTCACCTCGGAGAAGTGTCCTGTGGTGTCCTTCAGCCTGTCGGAAGACGAGTTCCGCTCGCTGCCCACCAAGGACCTTGTCGGGCACCTGGGCTGCTGGACTTACTTCATGTCCCTCGACACGCCGGCCAACAAGAAGTTCGTCAAGTCCTTCAAAGCCTGGTTGAAAACCACCAAGGCTGCCGGTGTGGTCAAGGATAACCGCGTCACCTGCAGCCCCATGGTGCTGTCCTATGACGGTGTCTATCTCTGGAAGGCCGCTGTCGAGAAGGCGAAAAGCTTTGATGTGGAAAAGGTGATGAAAGCGCTCGAGGGCGGCATCTCCTTCGCGGGTCCTGGTGACACGGTCACCAGCCAAAAGAATCATCACCTGACCAAGAATGTCTACATCGGCGAAACGCTGCCGAACGGACAGTTCCAGGTGGTAAAGAGCTTCAAGAACGTGGTCGGCGAACCATTCCTCAAAGGCACGTTCAAGAAGAAGTAACGAGAGTGTTCATGATGTTGTAATGAGACGGGCACCGCCCTGGGTGGGGCGGTGCCTTTTCGTTGATGCGATGAGCATCCGAAAGCACCGGTTGGATTCAGCAACCGTGACTTGTCCAGAGCGATTCCCCTTGTTGGAACGCATCTAGCTAACAATGACCTTGGAAGTTCCTTCCCATTCCCATGCGTCTCACTCTTCCCCCCCGCCTGGCCGTCCGCATCATCGGCGTCCTGCTGAGTTTCAGCCCTCCCGTCGCATATGCGCACCAGTCCACGAAGGGCTCCGTCTTACTTTCCCAGGCCATTCTAGCGAATGATGAAGCACGCGAGAAGCTCCTCGAGCAGTTCGGTGCCGAGGGCGTTCAATCCGATGCCGCCCTGATCGAACTATGGCGCCGGGGTGAAATTTGGATCACCCAGCCCGATACGGGACCTGGCGAGGTGGTGGTTTACAACGGCAAGTCCGGCGAAGGCTCGGCCACAGGCACGCGACTTAGCACTGGAGAACCCATCACCTTTGATCTCGCGGCCGCCGCCGCGTCGAATCCCGACCGCGCCTCCCGCAAACAATTGGGCAGGCTGCTGGATGTGCTGGCGCTGAAGCATCCTGGAGACCGGGAGCGTGCCGAAGCCGCCAGGCAACTGGGCATGCGCCAGGATGAGGCAAGCCTGAAAATCCTTCAGGACCTGCTGCCCATGCAGACATCGCCGGCTGCGCGGGCGGGCTTTGAAGAAGGCATCGCGCTGGCCAAACTGAAGCTCACCTCCGGAAATGAGCGGCTGGAGGCCGTCAAAAGACTGGGCGAACTTGCTTCCCTTCCGGCGCGGGACCAGTTGAGCGCCCTCGTCCAGTCAGAATCGGTCAAGCCCGACGCCACTCGCGAAGACGCCCTCATCAAGGTTTCCCGCGATGCTTTGGCCACGATTCAGACCAAACAGAGCTGGATCGACTGCGGAGGCACCTTGTTTCGCGGGCTCAGCACGGGGTCCGTGCTCATTGTTGCCGCCCTCGGGCTGGCCATTACCTTCGGTCTCATGGGGGTGATCAACATGGCGCACGGCGAATTCATCACCATCGGCGGTTATACCTGTTACATGACCCAGGTGTGGTTCGCCTCCATGTATGGCGGCTCCGGCGTCCGCTTTGACAATTACTTTTTGGTCTCGCTTCCCCTCTGCTTCCTCACTGCGGGAGCCGTTGGCTGGTTCGTTGAGTGGTCCATCGTGCGCCATCTGTACAACCGGCCGTTGGAGTCCCTGCTCGCCACTTGGGGGCTCTCGATGATCCTTCAGCAGTCCTTCCGCCTGAAATTTGGCGCGGCCAACGTCCAGGTGCAGTCCCCGAAATGGCTCGCCGGCAATTATGAGTGGATGGGCATCACCCTGGGCTGGAACCGCCTGTTTGTGATTGCCTTCGCCCTGGTGATTCTTCTGGGCACCCTGCTCATGATGACCAGGACCCCCGTCGGCATGCAGTTGCGCGCCGTCATGCAGAACCGCCGCATGGCGGCCTCGCTGGGCATTCGCACGGCCCGGATGAACGGCTTTACCTTCGCCTTTGGTTCGGGGCTCGCGGGGCTCGCCGGCGCCTTCCTCTCGCAGATAGGCAACGTCGGGCCCAGCATGGGCGAGAGCTACATCGTGGACAGCTTCATGATCGTCACGGTGGGTGGTGTGGGCAACATTGTCGGTGCCTCATTGTCCGCCCTCGGGATCGGTTCCGTCGATCAAATGCTGCAACCCGTTCTCGGCCCTGTGATGGGCAAGATCACCACGCTCATGGCCATCATCCTGATCCTGCAGTGGCGCCCGGGCGGCATTTTCCCGTCCCGCAGCCGCAGCCTCGAAGGCTGAAAATCTGGCATGGGTCCTGCGAACTTGATGCCGTCACTTCACGAATACTTTCTGCCATGATATCCGGCCTTTCAATGCGCGTCCGTGCAGTCTTCATCGCCCAGGTCGCCTCTCCAGTCACTGTTGCCTGGGCACACTCGGGCCACGAGCACCCGGTTACGCCAGCAGGGCATCCCATGCACTGGTTGTTCGAGCCGGATCACGCCCTTCAAGCGCTGGGTCTGCTATGTATAGCCTGTGTCTCGCACGCGTTGGGAAAGCACCTGCGTGGTATGTTTGAGCGCATCTCCCTTCGCCGTCAGAAAGCCAGACGCTAACATGAAGCAAGCATTAACGAACTGGCTCGGCAGGACCGCCCCAAAGATCGGCCCAGCAGCCGTGAACCACTGGGCGGGCTTGGTGGGGCTGCTGTTCTTCACCCTGGTCATTCCCCTGCTCAGCTCGCTCAGCCCCTCCTTCCAGCTCAACATTTGGGGCAAGTACCTGTGTTACGCCGCGCTCGCCGTCAGCCTGAACTGGCTGTGGGGCTACACCGGCCTGCTTTGCCTGTGCCAGAGCCTGTTCTTCGCGCTCGGCGGCTACATGGCGGGCATGCACCTCATGCTGCTCATCGGCAAGCTCGGGGCTTACAAGAGCGAATTGCCGGATTTCATGGTCTTTCTTGGCTACAAGCAGCTGCCCACGTTTTGGCAGCCCTTCCACAGCTTCATCTTCACCTCCGGTGCTGTGATCTGCCTGCCTGGTATTGTCGCCTTCATCTTTGGCTGGCTGGCCTTTCGCTCACGCATCAAGGGGGTGTATTTCTCCATTCTCAGCCAGGCTCTCACGTATGCCGCCTGCCTGCTGTTCTTCCGCAATGACCTGGGCATGGGCGGCAATAACGGCTTCACCGATTTCCGATTCATTCTCGGCATGGACATCCGTGCCCGCTCCACCCAGGTGCTGCTGTATGAGCAAACGGTTCTCTTCCTGACCTTGTGCATCGTCTTCGTGAACTGGGTTACACACACCAAGTTCGGCATGATTCAGCAGGCCGTTCGCGACTCTGAAAATCGCGTGCTCTTTTCCGGCTACGCCACCACCGCCTACAAGCTCTTCGTCTTCACCGTCAGCGCCATCATGGCCGGTATCGCCGGTGCCTGTTATGTGCCGCAGGTGGGCATCATTAATCCAAGCGAAATGGCCACCTCCAAATCACTGGACGCAGTGGTATGGGTCGCTGTCGGTGGGCGCGGCACCCTTTATGGGCCCGTCATAGGCGCGATCCTGGTGAACCTCATGAAGAGCTTCACCACTCGCTATTACCCGGATTACTGGCTCATCATTTCGGGCGCCATCTTCATTTTTGTGGTGCTGTTCATGCCGGACGGTGTGATCGGCTTGCCAAGGCAGCTCGCGACTCTATACCGCCAATGGAGCGCCAGACGGAATCGCGACGCTGCGGCCGCCACGGTCATTTGATCCATTCCCAACGCCCCATACCATGTCCAACCCCCCCGGTCTTGTCTTGGCGCTCGAATCCGTGACCAAGAGCTTCGATGGCTTCAAAGCCATCAATGACCTCAACTTCTATCTTGATCACGGTGAAATGCGCGCCGTCATCGGTCCCAATGGCGCGGGTAAGAGCACCTTCATGGACATCGTCACCGGACGTACCCGGCCCGATGCTGGCACCGTCACCTATTACCCGGACCACGGCAGGGAAATTGATCTCACAACCCTGCGTGAGCATGAGATCAACAAGCTCGGCATTGGCCGGAAATTTCAAACCCCTGCTGTGTACGAGAAACTCTCAATCTGGCACAACCTGCTCATCTCCCTCAACCGACCCCGGGATCTCTGGAGCACGCTGACCTACCGTGTCACCGAGGAGGACCGGGACCGCATCGAGGAAATTCTCAAAATCGTGTCCCTCTCCAACGTGCGCGATGACCATGCAGGTGCCCTCTCCCACGGCAAGAAGCAATGGCTTGAAATTGGCATGCTGCTGGCTCAGGAGCCCAAGCTTCTGCTCGTCGATGAGCCCGCCGCCGGCATGAGCGATGCCGAAACCGAGCGCACCGCGGAGCTGCTGCTCAGCCTCAAGGGCAAGCACAGTATTGTCGTTATCGAACACGACATGGAATTCATCCGCCTGCTGGGCCAGAAGGTCACAGTTCTCGTGCAAGGACATGTGATGAAGGAAGGCACCATCGACGCAGTGTCTGAGGATGAGGAAGTGCGCTCCGTGTATCTCGGCCGCAAACGAGAAAAGAAAATCGCCGCATGACCGCTGTATTGCCCAATCCAAAAGTGGATCCTTTGCCTGGTGTCGGAAGTCTCGCCATGATGCTGCGGATCAACAAGCTCGAGGCGCGCTACGGCGAGTCGAGCATCCTGCGCGATGTCAGTCTTGAGGTGCCGGAAGGCACGCTCGTCAGCCTCATGGGCCGCAATGGCGTGGGCAAAACAACCACGCTCAAAAGCATCATGGGCATTCTGCCGCAGAGCGCCGGTGAGATCATTTTCGCCGGCAAATCGTGGCATCGGGAACCTCCCGAATCGCGCGCCCGTGCGGGACTGGGCTATGTGCCCCAAGGACGCGATATCTTTCCCAGCATGACCGTGGGGGAAAACCTCCAGCTTTGCGTCACCATATATGGTGCCAAAGCCCGCGAGCGCATGCCCTTCGTTCTTGATCTGTTCCCGGTGCTCAAGGAAATGCTCAAGCGCAAGGGTGGCGTGCTTTCCGGCGGCCAGCAGCAGCAGCTCGCCATAGGCCGCGCCCTGCTTACCTGCCCCAAGCTGCTCATTCTTGATGAACCTACGGAAGGCATTCAGCCCAGCATCATAGACCTGATTGAGGATGCTCTGCTGCGGCTGAAACGTGAGATGGGCATCAGCATTCTGCTTGTCGAGCAGTACCTCGACTTCGTGGCCGCCGTCAGCGATTACGTGTACATCATGGATCGTGGCACCATCATCGCCGAAGGCAAGGCAGCCATCTTGGCAGATCCTAACATCACCAGGCATTTGTCCGTCTGATTCTCCATGCATCTCAGCCCACGCGAACAAGAGAAGCTAATGATTGTGGTCGCCGCTGACCTCGCCCGCCGTCGTCAGGCCCGTGGCGTAAAGCTCAACTATCCCGAATCGGTGGCCATCATCACTTACGAGATCATGGAAGGCGCGCGCGATGGCAGGACCGTTTCCGAGCTCATGAGCCTGGGCACCCGGCTGCTCAAGCGCGCCGAGGTGATGGAGGGCGTCCCCGAAATGATTCACGAGGTGCAGGTGGAGGCGACCTTTCCTGACGGCACGAAACTTGTGACCGTGCACCAGCCGATTGTGTGACCGGGCCTACCGCCCCACAAACCCCCGCCACCCACCGTACTTCGTAATATCCTCCGCACCCTCCGCTGCCACCGCCTCACACAAGAAACCTTTCACCTGGCTGCCATCTTCCAGCCGCACCGTGCCAATGCCGAGGGGTGCCGGAATTTTGGACACGAAGTCACCAAAGGCCGCAGCGGACAAGGCGTAGATTTCGAGTTCAATCGATCCGCCGTCTTCCTTCACTTGAATCATGCCTGGCTTGGGGGGGACGGTTCCAGGCAGCGCGATCAGCTTGTAACCGGGGGCGGTGTGGGCGGTGCGCACGAAACGTGCATTCATTTCCGCGAGCTGGTGATGCAGCGGCAGGCCACGCAGGTGTGCGCCCACCACCGCGAGCTGAACCTCGCCCTCCTGCATCGGAGGTGAAAGCGCGGGCTCACCCTGGTGCTCCGCCGCCAGCGCCAGCAGAGCATCATCGTGAAACGCGGGCCCGATCAGCGTCACCCCAAACCCCGGTCCGGCGACAAAGCGCGCGGTGGAAATCGTAACTGCGGAAAGGTCGAGCAGGTTGACGAAGTTATTGAAAATGCCGTAGTGCGAATTGAGCTTCACCGGCTCCGCCGTGACCTCGGCAATGGAGTACAAGGCAGGTATGGTCGGCACCAGCAACACCTGCATTTTCGACCATTCGTCCTGGGAGCGGCGGGCCAGCTCCTGGAGCCGGTAGAAAGATTTGAAGGCGTCCACGGCTTTCAGTTCACGCGCGCCACGAATGATCGCCGCGACCGTGGCATCGAGCCCGTCATGGTCGCCGTCTACAAACTCACCCACGCCGGAATGGCGCTCCGCCACCCAAGGGCCTTCATAGAGCAGACGCGCCGCGCTGGAGAAGGGAGTGAAGTCGATGTCCACGGTCTTCGCGCCCAGTTCTTGGATCTGCTTCACGGCTTCGCCATACAGTGCCCTGACTTCCACCGAACAATGCATTTGCAGGTAATCGTCGGGAACCAGTCCCACCACCGTATCCGCCCAGGCACGCATCCGCGGTGCATCCGACGGCATGGATCTTGAGAAGGGGTCGAGATCATCATACCCGCGCACGATCTGGGCGACCTCCAGGGCATCCTGCACGGTCTGGGTGAATACCGATACGCAGTCCAGCGACCGGCATGCAGGCACGACTCCGCGTGTGCTGATCAGACCCTTGGTGGGCTTGTAGCCGACCAGGCCATTCAAGGCCGCAGGCACGCGGCCGGAGCCCGCCGTGTCCGTACCCAGGGCAAAGGCCACGTGCCCGCGTGCCACGGCCACGGCAGAGCCGGAGCTTGATCCGCCCGAAAGATACTCGGGCGCGAATACATTGTGGCAGGCCCCATAGGGTGAGCGGGTGCCCACGAGCCCGGTGGCAAACTGGTCGAGGTTGGTCTTGCCCAGCACCATTGCTCCCGCGTCGACCAGGCGCTGCACCGCGTGGGCGGACTCTGCCGGCTCATAGGCATAGCTGGGACAGGCCGCCGTCGTCGGCATTCCAGCCACATCAATGTTATCCTTCACGCCGAAGAGCATGCCGCTCAACGGCTTGCCAGTGCCGGAGTTCGCGGGAGCGGCGAGATGAATCCAGGCCGGACTGCTGGAGTCCGCGTCGATGCGCGCCCGCGCTTGTTCGAGAGTCGGTGATTGCATGTGTCGATGGTTCAACCTTTGGCCTGCGTCCCCGCGATCACCGGCCTCCCTCCATACTCAGCATTTTCTGCACCACCCCGGCGACAGGACTTCGTGATTTCTCGAAAAGCATTTCTCTCCGGCGCTTTGCACAATTCGTGCTTCCTCTCCCATGCATGATACCCGGCGAAATCATTCCCGATCCCACCAGCGATTTGATTGAAGCCAATGTCGGGTTGGCAACCCAGGTCATCCGAGTCGCCAACACCGGCGACCGCCCCATCCAGGTGGGCAGCCACTATCACTTTTTCGAAACCAACACCGCGTTGAAATTTGACCGTGCCGCCGCCAGAGGCTTCCGCCTCAACGTCCCTGCCGGCAACGCCGCCCGCTTCGAGCCCGGCGATGAACGCGAGGTCGAGCTCGTCGCCCTGGCCGGCCAGCGCGTGGTGTTTGGCTTCAATGATCTGGTGAGCGGGGCGCTGGACTGAGCTGGCTTATCCCCGTTGCAGCTTTCCCGCGTCATGGCACTGAGCCTGCTAAGGCACACAGTGGTACATAATGCCTCACCACCCATGGCCCTGACTTTTTCCCGCAGGCAATACGCCGAACTCTTTGGCCCCACCACCGGGGATCGTGTGCGCCTCGCGGACACGGATTTGTTCGTGCAGGTCGAGCGTGATCTCATCGCCGAGGGCGGGGGATATGGCAACGAGGTGAAGTTCGGCGGAGGCAAGGTGATCCGCGATGGCATGGGGCAATCACCCGTGGCGCTGGATGCGGAGGTTCTTGACCTTGTCATCACCAACGCACTCGTGATGGATGCCGAACTGGGAATCCTGAAGTGCGACCTGGGCATCAAGCATGGCCGCGTGGTGGGCATCGGGCACGCTGGCAATCCTTGCATTCAAACGGGCATTGGCTCGGCGTTTCCGGATGCGATGGGGAAGTACGATCCCATGATCATCGGCGCGGGCACTGAAGTCATCGCCGGTGAGGGCTGCATCATCACTGCGGGCGGCATCGACACCCACATCCACTTCATCTGCCCGCAGCAGATCGATCACGCTCTGGCCAGCGGCCTGACCACCATGATCGGCGGCGGCACCGGTCCGGCGACCGGCACCTTCGCCACCACCTGCACCCCCGGCATCTGGAACATGGCCCGCATGCTGGAGGCTTCGGATGCGTTTCCCATGAACCTCGGCTTCCTTGGCAAGGGCAACTGCGCCACGCCGGAGCCCCTGCGCGAACAGGTGAATGCGGGTGCCATCGGCCTGAAGCTGCACGAGGACTGGGGTACCACGCCTTCCGCCATCAATACCTGTCTCGGAGTCGCGGATGAAATGGATGTCCAGGTGGCCATCCACACGGACACACTCAACGAGTCGGGCTTCGTTGAAGACACCATCGCGGCCTTCAAAGACCGCACCATCCACACCTACCACTCCGAAGGCGCGGGTGGTGGGCATGCCCCGGACATCATCAAGGTGTGCGGTTTTGCCAATGTGCTCCCATCCTCCACCAATCCCACGCGGCCCTTCACGGTGAACACCATCGACGAGCATCTCGACATGCTCATGGTCTGCCATCACCTCGATTCTCGCATTCCCGAAGACGTGGCGTTCGCCGAGAGCCGCATCCGCCCGCAGACCATCGCGGCTGAGGACCGTCTGCATGATCTCGGCGTAATCTCGATGATCTCGAGCGACAGCCAGGCCATGGGCCGCGTGGGAGAAGTCATCACCCGGTGCTGGCAGACGGCGCACAAAATGAAGACCCAGTTCGGCGCGCTCAAAGGTTCCAGCCATGAGGCGGCGGACAACTTCCGTGCACTGCGTTACCTGGCCAAGTACACCATCAATCCCGCCCTCGCCCACGGCATAGCACACGAGGTGGGCTCGTTGGCCGTCGGCAAAATCGCCGACCTCGTCGTCTGGAAACCGGCATTCTTTGGCGTGAAGCCGGAGTTGGTGATGAAGAGCGGCTTCATCGCCTGCGCCAACATGGGCGATCCCAACGCCTCCATTCCCACCCCGCAGCCCACGATGTATCGCCCGCAGTTCGGTGCCTTCGCCGGCGCCCGGCATCAAACCAGCCTGACCTTTGTCAGCCAGGCGTCGCTGGACAACGGCACCATCGGCAGGCTCGGGCTGAACAAGCGTGTGAGCGCCGTGCGCGGCTGCCGCAAGGTGGACAAAAAGGACATGCTTTTCAACGACGCGATGGGCAGGATTGAAGTCGATCCTGAGACTTATGTCGTACGCTACGAAGGCACCGAGCTCACCTGTGAACCCGCCCTCGTGCTGCCCATGGCGCAGCGATACTTCCTTTTTTGAAGAAAGCCATATACCGATAATTTCCGCCCATGCCGCTGATTCAACAAACCCTGCCTGACTCTCGAGAGGCGCTGCAGGAGCTCACCATCGCCGCGGATCGCGACACCCTCACTCGTCGTCGCTGGCGCGGGGCCGCGCTGGATGGTACCGACTTCGCGTTCGCTCTCACCGATCCGGTGCGGCATGGCTCCGTCATTTGGGAAGGGATGGGCAAGCGCTACCGTGTGCGCCAGCTTCCCGAGCCCGTGCTGGTGGTGCCGCTTCCAGATGAACCTCTGCTGGCGGCGCGCACCGCGTGGTTCTTTGGCAACATGCACCTGCCCATCGAACTGCGCGCCGGCGAGCTTCTGGTGGCGGAGGAGCCCACCCTGCGCGAACGCATCACCGCCGCCGGCATGGCCTGGACCGCGCGCGAGGACGTGTTCCAGCCCTCCAAACATTGCGACACCCCCGCTCATTCCCACGCTCCACAGGAGGCGAAAAAGGAAGGCGGATGGCATCACCACGGTGACGGCCAGTGGCATAAGCATTAAAAAATCATGCGCATCGCCCGCCATTCTGATCCCGACCGCAGCCTCGCCTGGCTGGGCCTGCTGCTGCACTCCACGGACTCCGCCTATCCGATTGGCGGCTTCGCGCACTCCGGCGGCCTGGAGGGGCTCACCGGCAGGGGGCAGGTCACCACGCTGGAACACCTCGGCGAGTTCCTGCACCACGAGATCGTCGATACGCTGAAATTCGTGGAACTGCCGCTGCTCTATCAAGCATGGATGGCCGCGACGGCCGAAGACGAGCACTCACTGGTCCAGCTCGACCGGCTCAGCGAGGCCGTGCGCTTCGGGGCCGAACCCCGGCTGGCCAGCCGCAGGCTCGGGATCCAGCGCTGGTCCTTGTTTAACAAGCTGCATGCCGCCTCGATGGAGCCGCCTGAGTTCGAGTGGATCAGCGCCCTGGGCGTTGTCCTGCCCCACAAGCACCTGTGCATCATCGCCGGTATCGAAGCTGCGACCATGGGGGTGCCGGCCGCCGCCGCGATGACCGCTCTCGCCCATCAAACTGTAATGATGGTGGCCCAGGCTGCGCTCAAACTTGTTCGCGTCGGCCAGACTGGCGTGCAAACCCTGGTGGCGGAGCTGGCGCTGCGCAGCCCTGAACTCGTCCACCAGGCCATGCAGCTCGACCTCGCGGAAATAGGCACCTGCCTGCCGCGCTATGACATCGGCACCGCCTGGCACGAAACGGCTCACGCCCGAATGTTTCTCTCATGACCAGACAACTCATTCGAATCGGCATTGGGGGCCCCGTGGGCTCCGGCAAAAGCACCCTCTGCATCCACCTCTGCAACCATCTGCGCGACCGCTTCGACATGGCCGTGGTGACCAATGATATCTACACGCGCGAAGACGCCGAGATGCTCATCCGTCACAACGCCCTGCCCGCCGAACGCATTCTAGGTGTGGAGACCGGAGGCTGCCCCCACACGGCGATCCGCGATGACATCGCCATGAACCTGCAGGCCATCGACGAGATGAAGATGCGCTTCCCGCAGCTGGAGGTCATTCTCGTGGAGAGCGGCGGCGACAATCTCACCGCCACTTTTTCACCCGAGCTCGTCGATGTCTTCATCTATGTCATCGACGTGGGTGAAGGTGATGATATCCCGCGCAAGGGCGGCCCCGCCATTGCCCGCAGCGATCTGCTTCTGATCAATAAGATCGACCTCGCCCCCTATGTCGGCGCTGACCTCGAAATGATGCGCCGCGATGCCGCCAAGGCGCGCGGCGAGCGTCCGTTCGTTTTCAGTGATCTCAAATCGGGCAAGGGCATCGATGAACTTCACGCATGGCTGGATCACAGCGTCTTCTTTACCGACCTGGTGCCGGCGTGATGCCTGCCCACGTTGGCGCCCGAACCGTCCGTGGTCGCATGACTTTGCGTGCGGAGGTGGATGCCCGCGGCCACACCGTTCTGACCGAGCGGGTGCATGAGGGTGCGTATCACCTGAGCAAGCCCTACTGGGATGGTAACGTGCTAATGCTCCAGTGGGTCAATCCTACCGCAGGCATCTTTGCGGGCGATGTGCTCGACAGCCGGATCAGCGCCGGCGCCGGCGCCTCTTTGCTCGTCACCACACCCAGCGCCACCCGCATACACACCCGCACCTCCGCAGACCTTCCCCCTGGTGAACAGCTCCAGCACTTCCATGTCGCCCGGGGTGGCTGGCTCGAAGTGCAACCCGAATGGCTGATCCCGCAGCGCGGCTCCGCTTTTCTGCAAAAGACCCAGATCGACATCGAGCATGGCGGCATGCTCTTCTATGCCGAGCTGCTCGCCCCTGGCCGCGTCGCCCATGGGGAGGCACTCGTCTTCGATACGCTCGACCTCCGCACACGCCTCATCGTAGGCGGGCAGGTCATTGCCCAGGAGCGCTTGTTTGCCAGCGCACCTCTCCGTTGCTGGATGCTGCAATCACGGGAGGGCGAGCCGATGTTCAGCGCCACCGCATGGCTGGTGCTGCCCGGGCTCGCAGTGCCTGTCGTCTCCTCCGTGCGCGAGTGCCTCGCCTCGGTGGAGGACTGTGAGTCGGGTGTCGCTGTGCTGCCGGGTGAGGTGCTCGGCATTCGTCTGCTGGCTGCGCGAGGCATGACCATTCGCAAGGTCATGCAATCACTCCGAACGGTGCTGGCGGAATCCTTCCCGCCGCTGCGGACGAACATGCGCAAACTGTGACCGCTACGCCGCGCCTGGCATGACGGGTGCTTATGAAACTGGATTGCACATGTCACAAAACTCTCACTTCAGCGCCCCTGCCAGGGCCCCCGCCATTTGCGCGCTGGTCGCCGGGCTGCTTGTCAGTGTGGTAGTGACTTCGCTGCTGGTGAAAAATCGCGAGCGTGCCCTGGATGATGAAGTGCGGCGGCGCGGCCAGGACCGGGCGGAGCTTATTCGCGGGCAGTTGCTGCGTTCAATGGAGGTGCTCCACGGGCTGACCGCTTTTTTTGAAGCCCGCAGCGATGTGACCCGGGAACAGTTCCGGCACTTCGTGAGCGCGGCATTGGAACGTCAGCCGGAAGTGCAGGCACTGGCTTGGGACCCACGTGTGGCGCATTCTCAGCGTGATGCCTGGGAAGTGCGTGCCCGTGCCGAGGGCTTCACCAATTTTCACTTCACTGAGGGGCTGGCCGAAGGCCTGAAGGTGCCGGCCCGGCAGCGAGCCGAATACTTTCCTGTTTTCTACCTGGAGAGCCTGACCAAGAACGCGCCCGCTCTGGGTTTCGATGTCGGCTCGGAGCCCCAGCGGCTCGCCGCCCTGGAGAAAGCGCGGGACAAAGGTGAGCCCATCGCCACGGCACCGATCCGTCTGGCCCAGGAGCCGGGATCACAGCGCGGCTTTGTGGTGTTCGAGTCCGTGTACCGCGGGGTGCCGGTGAACACCCGGGAGCGGCGCGACTCGCTGCTCGGCTTTGCCACGGCGGTGTTTCGTGTGGGTGACCTGGTGGAGATGTCGCTGCGCTTCGCCGGCAACAATGGCGTGGGCTTGTCGCTCTATGACAAGGCCGATGGCAGCTTGCTCTATGAGCAGGCAGGAACCAGGCTTCCTCACATGCCACGGTGGCAGACTGATGTCGAGCTGGCGGGCCGGCACTGGACCCTCCTGTTCCAGCCGACCTCCGCCTTCCATGGCATGCATCTGGATGCCTCACCATGGGTTGCGCTGGGGGCGGGACTGCTCATCACCGGCCTCGTGAGCGCTTATTTGTGGAGCAGTGCCAAACGCGTCGCCGAGATGGCACATTCAAAGCAGATGCTGCTGGCCGAGGTCGCAGTGCGCAAGCATGCCGAAGCTTCAGCGGAGGCCGCCAACCACGCCAAGTCAGAGTTTCTCGCGAGCATGAGCCATGAGATCCGCACGCCAATGAATGCGATTCTGGGCTATGCGCAGATCTTGTCACGCGATGGCGCCCTGCCACCGTTTCATCGCGATGCGGTAGCCACGATCCTGAGCAGCGGCGATCACCTGCTGCACCTGATCAATGAGATTCTCGACCTGTCAAAAATCGACGCTGGCCGCATGGAGGTGGAACTCACGGATTTTGATCTCACGGCGCTGTTGCGTGAACTGGTTGCGATGTTTCAGCACCGTTGTGAAGAGAAGCATCTCGGCCTGCGGCTGGAGGCTCCCGATCACCCCGTGCTGATCCACGGTGATGAAGGCAAGCTGCGGCAGGTCCTCATCAATCTGCTTGGCAACGGGGTGAAATTCACCGAACGCGGGCGCGTCGTGCTGCGCGCGCAACAAGGTGATGGCGACACTTGGCGTTTCGAGGTGGCGGACACTGGCATCGGCATTTCACCCGCCATGCAGCAGCGCATTTTCGAGCCGTTCCAGCAGGGCCACGAATCAAGGCGCGCAGGCGGCACCGGCCTGGGACTGGCGATTGCGAAACGGCAGGCCGAAATCGCTGGCGGGCATCTCGGAGTGATCTCTGAGCCGGGCGTGGGATCGTGCTTTTATTTCACGCTCACCCTGCCTGTGGCATCATCCCCGAACAAAACCACGGCAGCCCCCCTGCGCGAGATCAGCGGCATCGCCTCCGGTCATCGTGTGCGTGCGTTGGTGGTCGATGACATTCCGGAGAACCGCGAAGTGCTGGCCACGATGCTCACCCTCATCGGCTGCGAAGTGGTGCTGGCCGAGCATGGCCGACAGGCCGTGGAAGTAGTGCGGGTGTCGCGACCGCAGATTGTGTTCATGGACATTCGCATGCCCGAACTCGATGGCATGGAGGCCACGCGCCGGATCGCGGCGGAGTTTGAAGAGGTGAAGATCGTCGTCACCTCGGCGTCAGCCTTGGCGCATGAGCGCGAGGCCTGCCTGAAGGCTGGCTGCGATGATTTTGTGTCCAAGCCCTTTCGCGCGGAGCGCATCTACGGCTGCCTGCATCGTCTGCTGGGCGTCGCATTCGACTACAAGGAAAGGCCTGGGATTGCGGTGAGCGAAGAGACCATCGACCTGCGCCAGATCACTCTGCCGCAGGAGCTGGCTGCGCGGTTGACGATGGCGGCCGAACTGCACAGTGCGACCGTACTGAAGGCCTGCCTTGCCGATCTCGACCAGCTCGGCACCGCCGGACAGCGGCTCGCCCGGCACCTGCGCGGGTTCCTTTCCAGCTACGACATGAAAACCATTCAGCGTATCATCGCGCAAATCCCCGTGACATGAGCCAGGGCCGCATCCTCATCGTTGACGACACCGCAGCGAGCCTCAGCCTGCTCAGCAATGTGCTGGAGCCGCAGGGCTATGAAATCCTTGCGGTGAGCAGCGGCAAGGATGCGATCCAGGTCGCCGCGCGTGCCCGGCCGGATTTAATCCTGCTCGATGTGATGATGCCCGGGCATGACGGCTTTCATGTCTGCCGCACCCTGAAGGCGGAACCAGAAACTCAGGACACGCCGGTCATTTTCATCACCAGCAGGAATGAAACAGAGAGTGTCATGAAAGGTTTCCGCGTGGGCGGGGTGGATTATATCGTCAAGCCCTTCCAGGCCGGGGAGGTCATCACGCGTGTGGCCACGCATATGAAGATCGGCCGGCTCACCCGCGAGCTTCAGCAGCGCAACGCCGAGCTCGAGGCCGAAGTGATGAAGCGCCGGGAGGCCGAGGAGGCCCGTGAGAAGGCGGACCAGAGGCTGTCGACACTGGCGTCGCGCGAGGCGCAGCACTGGGGGCTTGCGGGCTTCGTCGGCGAGAGTCCGCACCTGCGGCGGATCCTCGCGGACATCGGGCGATTGCAGCAATTTGGCAGGACCAGCGTGCTCATTACCGGCGAGAGCGGCACTGGCAAAGAGCTCGTCGCCCGTGCTGTCCATCATCACAGCCCGCGCGCGAAGGGCCCTTTCATTCCGGTGAACTGTGTGGCCGTGCCCGCGGAACTCGCGGAGTCGCTGTTCTTTGGTCACACGAAGGGCGCGTTCACCGGCGCAACGGCGGACCGGAAGGGCTACTTCGAACTGGCAGATGGCGGCACCTTGTTTCTCGATGAAATTGGTGACATGCCTGCCGCGCTTCAGGCCAAGCTTCTGCGGGTGCTCGAGGATGGCATGGTCACGCCCGTGGGCTCCTCCCACCCGCGCAATGTGGATGTGCGTGTCGTCAGTGCGACCAATGCTGACCTGGCCGCGAAGATCGCCAGCGGTGACTTTCGGCAGGACCTCTACTTCCGCCTCGCCCGCTACAGCGTGGAAACGCCGCCACTGCGCTCCCGCCCGGAAGACCTGCCGCTTCTGGCCCGTCATTTCCTCACCCTATTTGCCGCGGAGATGGGCCTCACCGCACCTGACCTGACGGACGAAGCTCTTGCCCTGCTCAGCAATTACCCCTTTCCTGGCAATGTGCGCGAACTCAAGAACGTCATGGAACGGGCGTTGATCCTCAGCGGTGGTGCACCCGTCAGGTGCGGGCATTTGCAGCTTCTAGGCGCTGCTTTGCCTGCTCCTGTTCCGGTGGCCAAGGCACCGCTCGCCGCAGATCTGCCGCTGAATCTTGAAGCCGCCGAGCATGCGCTGATCCAGCGCGCTCTGGAACAGACCCACGGCAATGTCGCCGAGGCCTCGCGCTTGTTAGGCGTGAACCGCAGCCGGATCTACCGGCGATTTCCCGATCTGGCGGCCAATGGGTGAGTTTTGCAATTGCGCCATTCCATGTTTAATGCCTTCCTCGATTTCCGGCCTCTTGCCGGCCGCATAGGCTTTGGCGGCTTTGAAAAGGTACTTGAACTTGTGCACGCCTTCGGTGTCCCAATATTCACCCACTTCCGGTGTGAAGGCAATGAGCGCGAGGCCGGGGTCTTCCTTGCCACCGGGAAACCAGGTGTGAAACCTCTCATTCCATAGCTGGTTCAGCCTGGTACGGTCATGCTCCAGGCTGGCGCGACCGCCGATGGAGAGATAGGCGCTGCGGTCATTCTGGCAAACCAGATGCACACGTGCGTCATGCTCGATTTCATGGGCCTTTGCAGTCTCCGCACTGGTGAGGAACCAGACCTGTCCGGCGTCCTCAACCTGGGCGATCACCATGGGCCGCGCCCGCAGGTGGTCCTCATCGCCATGGGTGACCAGCATGGCGGTCTTGAACTCTTTGAGGAGCTTGTACAGGTGTTCACGCGGCCCGGCGGGTATCGAAGAAGCGCTCATGACCATGATTCGTATGCCGGTGGGCCGGTGGTCTTATCATGCTGGGACAGGCCAGGGGCCTCGCACTGTGCCCACTGTCGCGCCCTGCAACACCCGCAACAGCAGGGGGCACCTCACTCCAGCGAGGTCCGTGAAGCGCCAGCCCTTGCGGATCAAGCGATGCAGCGTTTGCGTCTGCTCCTGGCACCGGTGTTGCGATGTGTGGAGGCGACCCAAATACCTCACTCCCACACAATGAAACTGCCTCCCCACCACCGCTTCTCCAAGATGCTGGCGTTTTTTTCGCTCGCGGCTTGCGCCACTCTCACCACTCCAGTTTTTGCGGGCACGCCGGACCCCAAGACTCCGGTCATGACCACGCCGGAACCGGAGCCGTGGCTTCATGCCTTGCTGCAACTGGACTTCTCCGATCACTACATCACGCCGCGCGGCCTTGATGTGGAGAACCGGGGCCTGATCTTTCAGCCGCTGTTCCTGGTCTTCGCGGATCTATATTCCGACAAGACTGGCTTCCTTCAGGATGTGACTTTGACCGGCGGCGTGTGGAGTTCGATCCACAGCCGCAAGTCAGGGGCCAACCCAGGGCATTGGAACGAATTTGATCCCATCGGAGGTATAGCCTTCAAATTCGCCGACTACTGGAAGTTCGAAACCAATTACACGGCGTTCGACAGTATCGTGGACTCGTATCCCACGTCACAGCATCTGGAGCTCAAGCTGAGTTTTGACGACACCAAATTTCTCGGAGCCTTCGCGCTGCACCCCTACGTAGCCTACTGGAACGAGCTGGCTAACAAGGCGACGGTGACTTTCGATCCGGCTACCTCGGTTGGCAGCTATTACTTTACCGCAGGCGTCGATCCGTCCGTCAAGATCGGTCCCGTCAAGGTCGAGTTCCCCACATACATCAATATCGTGGGCAAGGACTTCTACCAGAAGCTCGACGGCTCTGGCGGTGGTTCCGGCGTGGCGGTTTTCGGATCCGAATGCAAACTCAGCGTGCCACTTTCATTCGTTCCCAAGGACCTCGGCTTCTGGAGTCTCTATGCAGGCGTGAAGTACTACCATCTGAACAACGCAGGCCTGCTGGATGGGAACATGGTCCTTACCGCGCACGAGCACACGAAAGATTTGTGGCAGATCCATGGCGGCATCTCCATCTTCTTCTAAACCTGGCACTCTCCAAGCACCCAAGCACCAGCTGGAGGAACCGCCATGAAGGATCTACTCAGCATCGAAGCCGAGCCGTATGTCTTTGAACTTGTGCCCGCAAAGTGTGCGCTGCTCATCATCGACATGCAGCGTGACTTCCTCGAACCCGGAGGTTTTGGCGAGATGCTGGGCAACGATGTATCACAGCTCCGCCGCACTATCGAGCCTAACAAGGAGTTGCTCAACGCCTGGCGTGCGGCGGGGCTCACGGTGATGCATACCCGCGAGGGACACCGGCCAGATTTGAGTGATCTGCCGCCCGCCAAGAAGGCGCGTGGCCGCGGTGCCAAAACCATCGGTGACATCGGCCCGATGGGCCGCATCCTCGTTCGCGGCGAGCCGGGGCAGGACATCATCCCGGAACTGTATCCGCTGCCCATGGAGCCCGTCATCGACAAGCCTGGCAAGGGCGCGTTTTTCGCCACGGATCTGCACGCTCTTTTGCACAACCTTGGCATCACCCAGCTCGTGGTCACGGGTGTGACGACGGAAGTGTGCGTCAACACCACGGTACGCGAGGCGAATGACCGGGGCTTCGAATGCCTCGTGCCGGAAGACTGCGTAGGCTCCTACTTCCCCGAGTTCCAGGACATGGGTTTGAAGATGATCAAGGCCCAGGGCGGCATCTTCGGCTGGGTTACGCACTCCTCCAAAATCCTCGCCGCGCTCGCCTGAGCCCTCACTACCCCTTCATTGATGAACCCACGACAACCCATACTGCCGCCATGACAACTGATGCCAAACCCAAAATATGGACCCCCGGTGACTGGAATGCCTTCTTCGGCTTCGGCACCAACATTCTGGTCAACCTCCTTACCTTGACAGCGCTGCTGCGCTTCGTCTTGAAAATGCCGGACGCCATCGTCTTCGGGCGCATTTTGCCGGCCACCGGACTGATGCTCTGTTTAAGCACTCTATACTATGCCTGGCTGGCCTACGGCCTCGCCAAGAGGACGGGGCGAACCGATGTTTGCGCCCTGCCATCGGGCATCAGCGTGCCGCACATGTTTGTGGTCACCTTCGTCATCATGCTACCCGTCGCGCTCAAGACCGGCGATCCGGTCAAGGGCTGGGAGGCGGGCCTGACGTGGGTCTTCATCCAGAGCTTCGTGCTCATGATCGGCGGCTTCGTTGCACCGGTCATCCGCAAAATCACGCCCCGTGCCGCCTTGCTCGGTACCCTTGCGGGGGTGTCCATCAGCTTCATTTCGATGCGACCGGCGCTGGAGATGTTCCAGACACCCGTCATCGGCATCACATGTTTCGCGATCATTCTGCTGAGCTGGTTTGGCGGTGTACGCTACTATAAGGGCATCCCTGCGGGCCTCGTGGCGATTGCGGTGGGAAGCTTCATCGCGTGGGGATCTACTCTGTTCGGCGGCAGTTACGGAGGAATGACCATGGCTAAGCTGCATGATTCCTTCGCGAACTTCGGCTTCTCACTGCCTATGCCTGCCATTGGCCACATCTTCTCTGGTTTCCAGTTCCTGGGCGTGATCCTGGTCACCGCAATTCCGTTCGGCATTTACGATCTGGTGGAGGCCTTGGACAACGTCGAGAGTGCCTCTGCGGCGGGTGATGAATTCCCCACGACTCGCGTACTCACGGCAGACGGTGTGGTGAGTCTCATCGGCTGCTGCCTGGGCAACCCTTTCATCAATGCCGTGTATATCGGTCACCCCGGCTGGAAGTCTATGGGGGGGCGCATTGGCTACTCCGCTGCTACCGGCGTCGTGGTCATCGTGTTCTGCACCTTCGGCATCATCTCGCTGATGTCCTCTCTCATTCCCATCGTGGCCATTTCACCGATCCTTCTCTACATAGGCATGCTGATTGGTGCCCAGGCCTTCCAGGAGACACCCCGGCGTCATGCTCCCGCCATCATCCTCGCTCTCACTCCTCACCTCGCGGCCTGGGGCAAGCTCTTGATTGACAACTCCCTGGGCGCGGCCGGCACCAACGCTGCTGCGGTGGGCATGGACAAACTGGGCCAGGTGGGCGTGCTCTACCACGGGCTGGAGGTAATGGGCGGCGGGGCCATCCTCTCCGGCGTGGTTCTGGCGGCCGTGGCGGTCTTCATCATCGAACGGAAATTCGTCAATGCAGCAGCCTTCGCTGGTGCCGGAGGCGTTCTCGCATTTTTCGGGCTCATGCATGGCGAGAAGATAGGCATCGGCGAATCACCGATTGTCGCCGCAAGTTACATGGTGGTGGCGCTGATTCTCGGTGGCTGCGCCAAGTTTGCCACGGCATCCATGCCTGTCCCCGAAGAAGATGAAGAACTGGACGGCGAGATGCACGCCGCCGCAGAGTAGTTGTGTGTGTTAGCAAGGGTTGAGTGGTGACGGGGTGATTCAGCGGCGGGTGTCGCTGAGTCGCTCCGTCATTTTACCGGTCTTTGATTTGTTACCCTTGAAATCCTTCCCCCATGTCCTACGTCGAAGCTGATCCCTATCCCTGGCCGTACAACGGTGACCTCCGCCCTGACAACACCGCCTTCCTTGTCATTGACATGCAGACGGACTTTTGCGGTCCCGGCGGATATGTGGACAAGATGGGCTATGACTTGTCGCTCACCCGCGCCCCGATCGAGCCGATTCAGCGCGTGTTTGCCGTCGCGCGGACCCAGGGTTACCACGTGATGCACACCCGTGAGGGACATCGGCCTGACCTTTCGGATCTGCCAGCCAACAAGCTCTGGCGCAGCCAGCGCATCGGCGCGGGCATTGGCGATGCCGGCCCTTGCGGTCGCATTCTCACCCGTGGTGAACCTGGCTGGGATATCATTCCGGAACTCGCCCCCGCACCCGGCGAAGCCGTCATCGACAAGCCTGGCAAAGGCTCCTTTTACGCCACTGATCTGGACATGCTGCTGCGTCGAAAAGGCGTTCAAAACATTGTCCTCGCGGGCATCACCACCGACGTCTGCGTCCATACCACGATGCGCGAAGCCAACGACAGGGGTTATGAGTGCCTGCTGCTCTCCGATTGCACCGGCGCGACCGATTACGGCAACTATCTGTCCGCGCTGAAGATGATCAAAATGCAGGGCGGCGTCTTCGGCGCCGTCTCGAGCTCGGACGCTTTCATCAGGGCCATTGCATGATTCTGCTCGCCATGCAGCGACTCGCTCCTATCATGCATCGCATCTGTGAATCACGCCCCTTCTGAATCCGTGCCTGCTTTTCCATTCATCGAGCTGAGGGAAGTGTTCAATATCCTGCAGCACGAGGATGAGCTCCCCTGGACCTATTTCCGGGATGGCGTGGACATTCATCGCTTCTATGGAGACGGCCTGCATGGTCCCTCCGCTGCGCTCATTCGCTTCCGCAAGGAGGCGCGCGTGCCCATGCACTTGCACACCGGCTGGGAGCACATCCTGGTGCTTGCTGGCACCCAGCACGATCAGAACGGCGTAATCGGTCCCGGCACTTTGCGCGTCCACGCCCCCGGCACCTATCACAGCGTCGTGAGCGAAGCCGGTTGCATCGTCCTTGCCATTTACGAGAAGCCGGTGAAGTTTTTGGAACACGGCAGTCTCGATCACGAACCCGCCAGCCAGTGAACCCCGGTTTATGCCGGCTGGATTGCAGCAGTGGAGGGGTCAGGTGGCATCTCCCTTGCCCACCCTCTGGAGGCAGCGGCTGGAGGAACATCTCTGGGTGAACTGAGATCCATCCAGATCAGGCACTATCTCTGGTGTTATTTCAGCTTGCCTGCCCCTTCTTCGACGGCTTCAGCCGGAACCGGGAAATAACCGTCTTTCACCACGATGGTCTGGCCGGTTTTGGAGAGCACGAACTTGAGGAATTCGCCCGTCAACTTGTCCACCGGAGCGCCAGGCTTCTTGTTGATGTAAACGAACAGGAAGCGAGCCATCGGATAGTCCCCGCTGAGGCAGTTGGCGTATGTCGGCTCGATGAACTTCCCGTCTTCGCCCGAGAGCGGCACGGCCTTCACCCCGGAGGTGGCGTAGCCGATGCCAGAGTAGCCGATGCCATACTGGTCGGCGCTCACGCCTTGCACCACCGCCGAGGAGCCGGGTTGTTCTTTGACGGTGTTTTTGAAGTCGCCCTTGTCCAGCGCGTGGTCCTTGAAGAAGCCATAGGTCCCGCTGGCGCTGTTACGACCGTAAATCGAAACCGTTCGTCCCGCCCAGCCTGCAAGACCTGCCTGATCCCAGGTGAGGATCTCTGAAGCCCCGCTCTTGCGTGTGCTGGAGAAGATGCCGTCGAGCTGCTTCATCGTGAGGCCCCTGACGGCGTTGTCCTTGTGAACGAACACTGCCAGCGCATCAATGGCCACTTTGATTTCAGTGGGCTTGTAGCCAAACTTTTTCTCGAACGCATTGATTTCCTCCGACTTCATCCCGCGGCTCATCGGCCCGAGCTGCGCCGTGCCTTCGATCATGGCTGGCGGCGCGGTGGCGGAGCCCTTGCCCTCGATCTGGATATTCACGTTTGGATACAGCGCCTTGAAGCCCTCCGCCCACAGGGTCATGAGATTGTTCAGCGTGTCGGACCCAATCGAGTTCAAATTGCCGGAGACCCCGCTCACTGTTTTGTAGTCACCGATCTTGGTGTCCAGCGCGACATCGGAGGCATGGGCAAGGGGCAGGCCGAGCGCGGCTCCTGCCAGGACCAGCCAGCGGAAATTCGGAGCGGTGCAATTCATAGGGAAGTCGAGTATGGATGAAGCGGGGACGATAGCATCCGCGACGGGGTGACGAAGGCCCCCAATCCTGTCACGGCCCCGACCCTCGGCAATTCGCACTCCGTGAAGAAAATGTCACTCGAAACTTTCCGGCCAGGGGCTTTATAGATCGCAACCGCTGATAAACCCGCAAGGTCTGCTTTGCCAGTCACGCCCCTCAAGCAACAGGAGATGCGACGCAACACGGCACCTCGCATGTTGCATAAGCGAATCCCCGTCCGGCTCGCGCCCCGAGCCCCGATGTCTTTGGGCATGGCCTCAAAACCGGGCTAAGTGCACGTGCTTCAGCAATTCCTGAGGGGCCTGTGTGGAATTACATCGAAAGCCTCCAGTGAGCCTGACGCAGCACCGCAAGCTTGGGCTCCTTCATGGTCTCATACCACACCGTGAGCAGCGCGCCGTCCGCGAGCTCCACTGTGCTGGGGTAACCAAGATCACCGCCCATGCCGTCACCCGAGATGATCACCTCATCGCTCCATGTCCTGCCGTTGTCCATGCTGACGCGTGCCTGATTGCCGAAGGGCTTGCGGCGGTGGCCATACGTCATCAGCAGTCGCCCGTCGCGAAGCTTCAGCAGGTGCGACGGATTGCCGAAGCAAATCGGATGCGGTTCGCTCCAGGTCGTCCCTCCGTCGGTAGATTCGGTTTGAAGAGTCCAGTTTGCATCGGCTTTGGCGTGATTGCGTATCTGCGCAATGAGGGTTCCGTCGCTGGCTTCAACCGCGTGCAACTCGTGATAGTCTTTTGCCGCCGAATCGCCTTTGCGCGTCGGGATGTCGGCAAGCCATTGCCACGTCAGGCCGTCGTCGTTCGATTCGCAGACCCCGATCTTTTGGTCCGCGGTCCATAGTTGTTTGCCTGCATAGAGCAGCCGCCCGCTCTTGAGTTGAATTGGACCATGCGGGCTGTTCACGATGGTGGGCAGCCGCGCGGACCACGTCATGCCGCCATCAGTGGAGCGGATCAGCCATTGCCCCAGCTCGGCTTTGCGCTCGACGTCATTCAATCGTGCATGGCACGCTTTCCAGCGGGCGAACTGCGCGGGGGACATGCCTTTTGTAACCCAGCCCTTGGGTGTCAGTTCGGCAAACGCGCTCGCCTTCGCAAGATAAGGCTCGTAAGCGAGCGACGTGAAGGTGGTGGCCAGCAGCGTGCCCTTGGCCGTCTCGATCACTCCCGAGTCGCGATCATCAATGGCACTGTCCAGCAGCACGCGCGGCCAGGTCCAGGTCTTGCCATCGTCGCGCGAAGTCATGGCATGAACTTGGCCGAAGGGACAAATGTGCGATTCGCGCCCTCCGGACCACGTGACCCACAGCTCACCATTCTGGCGCCGTGCTACAGTTGGCCAGCCGTGATAAAACTCCGGTTGCTGGGAGATCACCTTGGTTTCGATGACGTTCGCCGCGGGTGAGGCACCCGCATGAAGCGGCGTTCCGGCAAATGCGCCGGCGGTGAGAGTGCCGGCAGTTTGCAGGAAATGACGGCGGGAAACCAGGGAGGTGGGTGGGGATGTCGTGATCATGGTGAGTTTGGAATGGAAGCGAATCTGAGGGCGAAGATGCCGTGTCCTTCAGCAGGAAGAGCAGGCGCATGGGTTGACCGGCGAGTGAGGCGAGGTACCGGCAAAGCAAATGTGATTGGGGGGATTCATTGCTTGATGTTCATCGATCGATGTACACCGCGTAAACCTTTGCTGCGCTGGCAGCGGGAAAGCCGAGCTTCAATGCGACTTTGCGTCCTGCGGGGCCGCCGGCGTTTACAAGCCTCGGCCACACGATGCGCTGAGCCAAACCTGGTTCGGTGATACGTGCGGCGTCCGCGCCCGAAGCTCCGCTGACCGGGCGGTCGGAATCATCGAGCAGTTCGGCGGTTAGCGGTGCCTCCGGCGTGACACCATCCACATTGAGGCTCACCCTTCCCTCCGTGAACGGGCTGGTGATAAAGTGCGCGTCGTTGCCGCGCTCCTTGAGCGAGAGGTGGCCAAAGCCATCGCGTCGCAAAGTGGCCAGCCCGATGTCCATCGACTTCAAACTCCCGCCCGTATCCCAGTGCGAATACCAGATCATCGTACGGTCACCTTCGTTGACGAACGCATGTCCCTGTAGCAATGCCGTATCGTCCCAGTCGCCTTCCTTGCCGCGGGCGATGACTTTGAAATTCGGTACCGGCTCGCGAAAATGGATGCCGTCATTGCTGACGATCAGCCCGAGATCAACGTGAACACCGAGGAGGTGCGACGCGCCTTTTGGCGGTGATGCCGCAGCATCCTGCCACATGCCGTAAAGCCCCAGCATGACGTTGCCGCGATTCCACATGCCTGCGCCCATATGGGTTTGCTGGCCCTGAATGGGCGGATTTGCGAGCTGGCCGGGCCGGGCAAAGGCCAGCGCCTTTGCCTGTGACCACGTTTTGAAATCCGGCGAACGATAGGCCAGCATCACACGGCCCGCATCACTGCCATCGGCGCGCCATGACCACGGGGAGATGAGCTGCCCCGTGGTATAGTAGAAGTTACCGAACCGGTAGAGTCCCGAAGCCTCGAAGCGTTCGCCGCCGGCATTGGCAGGACGATCACCCACGACCTTCCAGCGCAAGCCGTCGGCGCTCGTCGCGCAGATGGTGGAGCAGACACGCCGCTCCTTTGGCCCGATCTTACTCATGCCGCCACGGATGTCTTCATATGGCACATGCGCGATGAACGCGGCCTTATAGCGGCGCGCGGGGTCGGGATCGCCGGGATCATGCAGCACCGAGAGAAAATCATCCACGCGGGTCAGCGAAAATGGCTCGCCCTCGATCAGGCAGATGTTGTTTTTTTTGCTGCCATTGAAATCCACCAGCCCCAGATCCGGCCTGCTCCAGTGCACGCCATCCGTGCTCTCGGCGTGGCACATGGGCCGCCAGTAATCAGGTGCTTGACCATGCTTAAACTCCGTCTGGCTCATGGCGAGGTACCACATGCGAAACTTCGCGCCGACCTTGATGACCGTGCCATAAAGCGCCGCATGCCCGTGATCCGGCGCTCCTTCCGGCCCGCGACGCAGCACGGGATTCTCCGGGTGCTTCGTGGCGGGCACCAGCGTGACTTTCAAGTTGTGCTGCCACGGGATGCTCTGGTCGTCGAACGCAAAGAGCACGCGCTCCTCGGCGTGTGAAAGCGAGAGGTTCATGCTGCATGCCAGGGCGAGAGCTGAGATTGCTAGTCGTAGGTTCATGTTTTTGTACTGTTAGATGGCTTTCATTGGTCCCGGGAGCGCCGGTTGCGGTTATGGCACAAAGCGCAAAGCGAAGACATCCGCGTCTTTGATCACGAAACGCAGGCGCACCGGTTTGCCGGCAAGGGCGCCAAGATCGGAGCGGCCTTTCCAATTCACCACCCGGCCGAGTTCGTTGCCGATTTGCTCCTGGCAGTCAGACAGTGAAAAACCGGGCAAGGGCTTGCCGCTCGCGTCCTGCAATTCAACCTTCACACCGCCTGCGGCCGAGGTGGAGAAATTCAGAGAAAGCTGCCTGCCTGCAAACGTCAGTGGTTTGGTCACCATCTCGCCACCGTGGTAGCCGGCCCGCAAGGACGCAAATCCATCGAGCCGCATCGAGTAGCGCCGCAGATGCGCGGTGGGCTGCGCATAGTCCTGGTTCACATACAGCGACATCTCCGCCGGACCTGTTTGCACCACGTTCAGCGCAGGGTAGTTGGTGCGCGACACCCAGTTCTGCGGCCCTATGCCGCCGCGAATGAAGCCCTCCAGGAATGTCCGGTCGTAAAAGTCGGCATGCCCGGAGCCCTCGCCGGGGCGGGTTGTCATGAAAATCGCATCGGAAGTGTCCTTGAAATAGCCGGGATTCACCTTGATGGCCTTGGCCTGCTCGTCAGTGAGCACGCGCCGGCCGGGCATGAACCGCGCGGCAATGGCTACATAGAGGTGCGGTGCGCGAAAGTAGGGGTGGGTTTGATTGGTATAGAGATGCTCGATCGGAGCCGGACCAGACGGATTGCGATACTCCATCAGCACCGGTGGCGACCAGTGCAAAAAGTCGTCACTTTCACTGCGGACGATCCGGCGGATGTTCCTTTCGAACACACGGTAGTAGCAGAGATATTTCCGTTCCGTCGCCGACCAGAACGGCACGTTCTGTGAGTCGAACATGTATTTGAATGGCACCATTGCCTTGGGGATCACGGGCTGGGCACTCATGCGCTGCCAGCGCAGACCGTCGGGTGACTTCCAGGCGGTTAAACCGCCGCCCTCCATCGTTCCACCGAGAGCCTTGAACCGCTCGTCCGCTGGAACTCCCGGACGATCGTCGAGGAACGGGCAAAAATTGTGGGTGGCGGGCGAAGCGTTGGCGAGGACGACATTGTTTCTCTTCATTCCTTGGGCCTCGAAAAGCTCCAGGTCAGGACGGGTCCAGTGCACACCATCGCGGGACTCGGCGCAGCAGGTGACCTCGTTCACGCTGCCATCGCCGTCCGCCACGGGCTTGCCGCGATAGTAAGCGAGGAGGCGATCACCATCGCGCACGATTGTTGTGTAACCGCTGAACTGCCCCTCCCAAGGCTGGTCGAAACGCAACGCGATTCCCTCATCGCGCGGCGTGTGCAGGTGCAGCTGCGCGCCGCTGAGCCGCTCGATCAGGAAGTGATCCACAAAGAGCTCACGGCGGGTGCCGATGTCGAGCGGCGCATCAGCGCCGCAAACCCCGTGGGCTGCAAACATAAGCAGGCTGGAGGCAACTGCCAGCAGGGGCGGGAGGATGCTTTTGTGGGACATGGTGGTGGAGGGTGTGTTGTGGAGATGTGTGCGAAAGTTCATCGCTGCGTCATCGCTGGTTGCCAGTTACTCGCCGGTCACATAAGCCGCATAGAATCGAGGCTCGGCGTGTTCGCCCTTCTTCAAATGAATGCGCAGGCGCACGGTCTTGCCGACCAGCCCATCGAGACCGGCTTTGGGCCACTTCACCGCGCAGTCGAGGCCGTCCTTTGCGGTAACCATGCCTGAGTTATCGCCGGAGTATTCCGGCAGCAGCGAGAACCTCTCGTCGGCTATTTCCACGTTCATGCCCTGCACGCCGTCGGCATTGAGAGTCACCTTGCAGCCAGCTTTGTCGAGCGTCATGGGCGCAGTCCACACGGTGCCTTCCGTGGCACGTGGATACAGCCCGAGCGCACCCCAGCGGTCGCGTGGCAAGACGGCCAGACCGATGTCCGCATAGTAATTCTCCAGCTTTTCGGAATTCACCCAGCGACCGTGGTAGATGCGTGTCTCGTTGCCGACATTGATGATGCCATTGCCCTGACACAGCACTTTTTCATGACGAACATCCGGCGACACGACGGTGCTGGAATCATTGCGATGCAGGAATACATGGCCTTTCACTGTCTCGCGGAAATGCTGGCCATCATTCGAGACGACTAAGCCCCAGTCACCCGAGGTCGTCGCGCGTCCGAACCAGTCGCCCGCATAAGGCCGGGCATGCCATTGGGTGTAAAGTCCCACGAGCACATTGCCCATGCCTATCGGAGCCACACCCAGATGCACCTGTTCACCGGCACGATCAAGACCCCGGTCATTCGGATTCACCGGTTCCGGCAACAAGAACGATTCACCGGCCTCTTGGATCCAGTTGGTGAAGTCTGGCGAAACCCAGACGAAACCCTGGCGTCCTCCCTTGTGCCCGCCCTCGCTCACGCCAAAGGGCGCGAATTGCGCATTGATGTAGTAGAGGCCGTTGTGCTGGTAAAACGAGCACGGCTCCAGCCCCTCGTTGATGGGCGCATCCAGGCCGGCGGTCCAATGAACGCCATCCGCGCTGGTCGCTGTGCGCACCGACATACATCGCTTATGTCCGGGCAGGTTTTCATAGACCATCTTGTAGCGGCGGCTGGCATCGGGATCGCGCTCATCCTTGATGACGAACGCGCCCTCGATCTGCGTGTCGGGCAGCGCGATGGCGTTGTTATCGCGACCTCCGTTGCATTCCACCTGTCCCAGATTCGGCTTCGTCCACTTGATGCCGTCCTCGCTCTCGGCATAGCAGATCGGACCCTCCTTGATTTTGTAATTGACGCTCTTGTTTTCCAGCTTGGAGAGCCAACTCGCACCATAATACCACATTCGGAACTTGCCGCCGTCCTGCAACACCGTGCCATAGAAATGCGTGGCCACGGTGTCCGTCGCGTGCGGATTGTCGCGGCTCGGCGATAGCACTGGATCGGGTCGCACCTTGGGCTTCGACAGGTAGTAGCAGAGATCTTTTTTCAACGGCAACGAGTAGTCATCAATCGCAAGCAGCGTTGCTCTGCGCTCGACATGGTTGCCGAGAATAGTGACGGCACTGACGGGTTGTTTTTCAGCGGCGAACCCGATCCCCGACAGCAGCGGTAACAAGGCCGCGCCGAGGAGTGAGGATCTGAGGATGTTTTTCTTGGTCATGGGTTGGATGGATTCATGAATTTCAGGTTAAGCTGGTGGATTTGCAGCCGCAGCGGTGTAAGCAGTCTTGAGCGCGGGATCGGTCTGCGTGTGACTGCCACGAAACACGAGCAGGAAGCCGAGCCGGGAGTGATCACTCGTGTTCGGCTCCGAGTGGTGAATCGTGTTGCAGTGGTGAATCGTCGCATCGCCCGGAGCCAGCAGGCTGCGGAACTGCTCCTCCAGAGAAACGGCGGAAGGCTCGGCCATGCCAATGGAGTTGCCGCGCACACCCGAAGGCTTTGTGGGCAGTGCACCGAATTTGTGCGAGCCTTTGACGAAGTACACCGGACCATTCGCCTGCGTCACGGCATCAATCGCGATCCACACCGTAAGCATGTCCGGCGGCGTCTGGCAGAAGTAGGCGTTGTCTTGGTGACAAGGCACGCCGGAGCCGAGGCGGGCCGGCTTGTTGAAGGTCTCCACGGCGGCCAGGACGGGTTCGCCATGCACCAGCGGCGCGAGGAGCTTACGGATGTCTTCGCGTGCCGCGAGAGCCCTGAGCTTATCGTTATGCAACTCCAATCGCCACAGGTTGCGCACGGTCGCGCCATCCGCTTCCATCGTGGCTGCATCTGCTGGCTTGGAGGCGAGATCATCGCGGATATAGCGCTCCAGTTCCGCGCGCACGGCGGCGACTTCATCGGCGCTGAAAAACTGACGGATCAGCACAACGCCATCACGCTCATAGTCCTGAAGCAGCCTTGGAGGATCAGTTGTCATTCTTTGGAGGGGTGGTCACGTCCAGCAGGTCCATGAGATACTCTTGCACATTGGCATGCCCGGTTCTGCCATCGTTCCGGTAACGCAGTTGCACCTTCACGCCGAGTGCCTGCAGTTTGCGCTCCAACATCAAGCCCGACACGGCGGAGTGGTTCGGATCGGTCTGAGCTTCGCCAGGAACGGGCGGCTTGTCCTGAGATGGGAATTCCATGAAGACGGGCGGATCATCTTTGCTGGCTTGCTCGATGGGCGAGTAGCGCCTGATCTGCGGCAGGAAGGAGTCGCGTGCGGCGAGGAAGGGAGCGAAGGAGCTGGCACGGGTCATCTCACCGAAGCCGAAGGCATGAGCGCTGAAGATGCTGTTCGGTATCCACTCGCGCAGTTGTTTTGGGTCGAGCGAAACCACGGGTGCCTTCACGGCGACGCAGTAGAGACGAGTGGACTCCCGGGCCACGGGATCGGCGCTTTGCAGTTCAGCCATGTCATCATGCATCGCCAGCCACAGCGAGGTGCAGCCTCCGGCGCTCACTCCCGTGGCGGCGAAGCGTGCCGTGTTGAAATGCCACTCACCGGCCTTTGATCGCAGGAACTGCACGGCGCGCGCGGCATCGCCCATCGCCCATTGCACTGGTGGCGCGATTTTGGCGGCGTTCGCATCTTGCAGAAGCCGATAATTCACCGACGCGACCGAAATCCCGGCATCAAGGAACGCGCGCACGTCCAGATGTTCGTGGATGTCGCTTTTGTCCTCCTGCGCCCAGCCGCCGCCGTGGAAGTAGACGACCAGCGGCGAGGGCTTGTCCGGGTCTGCCTGCCACACATCCATCCTCTGGCGGAAGTGTTCACCATAGGGCACGTCGGTAAAGCTGGCGGGGGAGGCGTCCGCCTTCGCCGTGGCGCACTGTTTTTGCACATCGGCGGGCGGCATCCAGCCCGTGGGCCGCACCTCCTCCGGTGTGTAGCTGCATGTCACAAAGAAAAGCCCTGTGGACCGGGCCTTGGCAGGTGGCACGCTCACCTGCACCTGCGTGAAGCCATCGGCGAACCAGCTTGCATAGCCATCGGTTGCGTCCGGCTTCAAAGGCTCACCGTTAAGCTGCACCTCGATTTTCGTGAGTTTGCGATATGGCAGCCGCAGCCGAAAGCCGATGCCGTGCTCGATCTTCACATCATCGGACTCCTTCGCTGCGAGGAGTTGTGGATTAGCCGCGTCCATCGCCAGCTTGACTTCAGGACCCGCCTTGATGAAGCGCTCAATTCCCTGCGCTCGATCACCGAAGAGGCCCCGTAGATTGGCGCGCAGCGAGGCCAAGTCGTTCACTGCGACGACTTTCTTGGCCGCTGCCGTCGTCGCACAAACCAGGCTCTCGCGCCCATCGGTCTGGGGATACATGAAGCCGAGAGCGAACTCGCTTTGCTTGGACCACAGCTCCACCCGGCCCTGCCGACGCTCGGTGGCAGTGTTTCCATACGCCGTGACGAAGTGACCGACGAAGTGTTTCATGCGGTTCACGGGATAGCCGGGAACGAGCTCATCATTCCAGACGCCGTTGCCGATGCGCATGAGCCCCTTCATGCGCGCTACCAGGCTCTGCTCCCAAGCCACCTCCTGAGTAAGGATCATCGTGTGATACTTTGCGTAGCCATAGTGCGCAGAATAGAACAGCGGCATTCCGTGCCAGAGTTTCTTTCCCAATGGTGCCAGCTCCGGCCCCCAGAAAGTGCGTTGGGCATCGGCCTCGAAGCGATCCGAAGGAAAGCCCGCCTCACGGCCGGCTTCGATCATTGCCTCCGTCACGCGCCAGTCCCACGGGCGCAGCGCGTAGTTGGAATAAGCGCCACCCGTGACCTCCGTCATGATCTGACCGTGATACATACGTCGCGCACCAAGCTGCTCCGGCGCATATTCCTGCAATCCGGTGCCGTGCAGGTCCGCATGAACCTCTGGCTGGTATTCATCCATCACCGAAAGCACTGCAGCCAGTTCGGGTGCGCCCTCCGGCTTGTTGAGCGAGAGCGTCTTCACGTCCCATATTTTCCCCACACGTCCGACGCCTGTGTAAGGATCAACGCCGTTCTCATTCCGGAACCGGTCCGTAAAGAACATTGCCAGCGGATTGATCACAGGCATGACGAGCGCGACCTGCCTCCGACGGGTTTCCTCCGCCACCGGATCATCGCTTAACAACCACTCGGTGAAAGCCAGCGCCCCGGTCGACCCAGTGCGCTCGGGGCCGCTGTGCAAGGTGGTGATGAGGCACGTCTGCTTGTCTGCGTCAGGCACGGTGCTGTCGGTGATCTTCAGCAGATACACTGGCAGGTTTTGCCCGCTGAGCGCCCGTGATTGCAGCGTAATCCACTGCGGGTGCTGCTTTTGCCAAAACCGCAGCGTGCCTTCATACTCCGCCATCGTGAGACGATGGATGGGCGCATACTTCTCCTGGCCGTTAGCCGCCACCAACAGGCCGGCCAGGAGGCTCAGAATAAGTCGTTTCATGGTATTTCATGGAGCGTTGATCACCACTCGCCCTGCCGCCGGAACCGGGCCTTCACATTCGCACTGAACTGGGAGATCGAGCTTTCAAGGCCCGCCAGCATCTCCTCCATGTTGCGGCCGGCGGAGCCGCGTGCGACGGGAATGATTGTGTTGCACTCATTCGCGTCCATGAAGCGTGCGGCGTCGAGCAAGTTGGGCTGATCCTCCGGTGAGATGACCATGAAGCCGTGCTTGTCCGCGTGGATCAGATCGCCAGGCCGCACGGTGCGTCCAAACACCTCCACCTCACAGTTCCAGCGCACGTGATGCACATGCGCGTGTCCCACGCACAAGCGCCGCGCAAGCGCCTTGAACCCGGCATTGGTCATCTCGTCCACGTCGCGGATCGCTCCATCCGTGATCGTGCCGACGCATCCGAGGGCGCGGTGGATGTTGCTGTTGACCTCACCCCAGAAAGAGCCAATCACCCCTGGCTTGTCGAGATCCTGCACGACAACGATCTTTGGACCAGGGATGCTGGCCAGGTGGCGGTGATACTCTGCGCCCGCGTTGGGATTTGCTTTTCGGTGTGCGGCGTTGCTTGGCTCAATGACTACCGTCACCGCATAGCCGACCATGGGCCCCATCTGGGGCATGAAATCGCGCGTCTCTTCGATGTTGAAGGCATCCGATCCCGTATCTTGCTTTGTAATCTGCTCCCAGCCGTTGTAGATGGTGGGTGTGTTCCAGCGCTTGAGCTGGAGAAGATCGCTGTGCGAGAGGCTACGGGCGGAATCAGGAGAGGCATTCATCGTGCTGGAACAATGGCTTGCCAGCTGCCGGCAAACAAGCATCCGGTATTGGTCACATAATGAGACCAGGCGAAACGGCTTGGCGCGCGGGAGGTCTGGCGTAAATCCTCAGCACGGATGCATTCCATTCTCATCATCGGCTGCGGCAGCATCGGCGAGCGGCACTTGCGCTGCTTTCAGCGGACACAGCGCTGCACTGTCGCGGCATGCGATCGCAGCGCGGCCTTGCTCGCCAGCATGGACGATCGTTATGCTGTGCCGGTGTTTGACTCGTTGGATGCGGCGCTCTCCGGAGCCCATTTTGATGCCGCCGTGATTTGCACGCCTGCGCAACTGCATTTGCCGATGACACTGAAGGCGCTAAGCGCGGGGCTGCATGTATTCATCGAGAAGCCGCTCGCCATTGATGAAGCGCTCCTGCCTGAGGTGCGCGCGGCCATTGGCCAGGCCGGGTCGGGGCGCTTTGTGGCAGTGGCATACATCTATCATCTTATGCCGTGGATTGCCGGCGCGCGGCAGTTTCTGAGCCAGGGCGCGCTTGGCAGACCGCTTCACGCCAGTGTCACCGCAGGCCAGCACTTCCCAACCTTTAGGCCCGCGTATCGCGATATCTATTATGCGCGCCATGATCAGGGTGGCGGTGCGGTGCAGGATGCTCTCACTCATGTGGTGAACGCGGTGGAGTGGCTCATCGGTCCATGCACGCGCGTCTACTGCGATGCCGCGCATCAGGCGCTCGATGGTGTGACGGTGGAGGATACAGTCAATGTCAGCGCACGGCATGGCGATGCGCTGGTGAGCTACGCGCTAAACCAGTTTCAGGCCCCAAACGAGTCCACCATTCTCATCAACTGCGAGCATGGCAGCATCAAGATCGAGAACCACCTGCAACGCTGGGGCGTTCTACGGCCCGGCGATAAAGAGTGGTCATGGTACCAGACCCCTGTGGAGGATCGCGATGACTTGTTCATCGCCCAGGCGAGCGCCTTCCTCGATGGCATGGAAGGCCGTGCCTCGCCGTTATGCACTTTCGAGGAGGCGGTGCAGACACTAAAATTTAACCAGGCCGCACTGCGCTCAGCGGAGGCTGGCCTGCCCATCACGATCGAATGAAACCGCACACGAAAGAACTGCGCCTTGCCATGCTTGGCATGATCGAAGGCAACGGCCATCCCTATTCATGGAGCGGCATCGTCAATGGCTACAGCCCTGCCGAGATGGCCAAGTGTCCATATGCAGCCATCCCCGCCTACATGGGCTGCCAACAGTTGGAAACGGTGAGCATCCCAGGCGCCCGTGTGACGCATGTCTGGACGGATGATCCGGCCGACGCCCCAAAGGTGGCTGCGGCCAGCTTGATTGCCAATGTTGCCCGGAACGCCGAAGACGTCATCAATCATGTCGATGCGGTGGTGATAGCCACGGATGATGGCAATGATCATGTCCGCCGCGCAAGGCCCTTCATTGAAGCTGGTCTGCCCGTCTTCGTTGACAAGCCCATGGCGACGAACGTGGCCGAGCTCCGGCAGTTTGTGCAGTGGCATCAGGCAGGCAAGATAGTGTTGTCTACCAGTGGCATGCGTTACGCACCGGAAATGAAATTGAACGATGAGCAAAAGGCCCGCATTGGCGATCTGCGATGGATCACCAGCTTCACCTGCAAGACATGGGAGCGTTACGGCATTCATGCACTCGAGGCGGTGGAGCCCTTGCTGGGCCCTGGCTTCGTCTCCGTGCAAGCCCATACCGACAGCGGCGGCGACGTGATGCATCTCACCCATCGCACCGGCGTTCGTGTCACCATCGGGGCGTTGCACGATGCCTACGGCAGTTTTGGGTCGGTGCATCTGTATGGCACCAAGGGTGATCTCGCGCTCAAACTGGTCGATACCTACCACGCTTTTCGCGCCCAGCTTGTTGCCTTCATCGACATGTTGCACACTGGCATACGACCGCTTCCTTTCGACGAAACCGTTGAACTCATGGCCGTCATCATTGCCGGCATCCGCAGCCGCGAACTGGGCGGCTCCAAGATCAATGTTACCGACATCATCAACGAAACCACATCACCATGACACTCCGCCACTCAAGGCTTCTCCGTGAACTGAACGCCGGCCAGAATCCCTGCACTCTCAAGCTCAACCTCAATGACCCGCGCATCGTCGAGATGGCAGGGCTTGCCGGAGCCTCTGCGGTGTGGCTCTGCAACGAGCATGTGCCCAATGACTGGACCAATCTCGAGAATCAGGTTCGCGCTGCGAAGCTGCATGATCTGGACAGCATTGTGCGCGTAAGCAAGGGCAGCTACTCCGACTATGTGAAGCCCTTCGAAATGGATGCCACCGCCATCATGGTGCCCCATGTGGGCACGGCGGAGGAAGCGCGCAAAATCGTGGAAATGACGCGCTTCATGCCCTTGGGCCGAAGGCCAATTGATGGCGGCAACATTGATGGCGGCTTTTGCCAGATACCGATTGTGGACTATCTCAGGCACGGCAACTCGGAGCGCCTGCTCATCCTGCAAATCGAATCACCTGAAGCCCTTGCGAATGTCGAGGAAATCGCCGCCGTGCCCGGTTTCGACATGCTGCTGTTTGGTCCTGGCGACTTCAGTCACATCATTGGCAAGGCCGGACAAGTGGGTGCCCCGGAAGTTGTGGCCGCAAGAAGGCGGGTTGCCGCCGCGGCGCAGAAGCATGGGAAGTACCTCATGATGCCAGGCATGATCGCACCGCTGGCGGAACTCGAAGCGGAAGGCTGGCGCATTTTCAATCTCGGCGCGGATGTCGTCAGTCTCGGCTCAGCCTTCAATACGCTGGTGGCAGGTTACAAAGGCGCCACCGCGACAACCCCGGCAGCAGTTTACAACACCAAGTCATGAGCACGCTCGCCAGCTTCAGTTTGAAAGACAAGGTGGTCCTGCTCACGGGTGCGGCCGGCCTGTTCGGACGCGGCCTGGCCAGCATGCTCGCGGAAGCAGGTGCGACGCTTGTCATCGCTTCGCGCAACGCGGACAAATTGCGCGCCGTCGCAGACGAAGAAACAGCGCGCGGCTTTTGCGTTTATGCGGAGGGCTTCGATCAAGGTGACGAGGCGTCCATCATCGCGCTGAAGGCACGGATCGAGGAGCGTTTCGGGGTGTTGCACGGACTTGTGAACAATTCCGTGCTGCGTCCGATGAAGGGCGCGAACGGCACGGTGGCGCAGTGGGAGGAGTCCATGCGGGTGAATGCCACGGGTCTTATGCTCATGCACCGTATCTTCGGTTCCGCCATGGCCCAGGCGGAACGTGGCAGCATCGTGAACATTGGCAGCATCCAGGGCATGATCGGCCCCAGCTACGATTTGTATGAAGGCACCGCGATGGGCGACGTGCCCCCGGATTATTTCTTCCACAAGGGCGGCATGTTGAATCTCACCCGCTTTTACGCCGCACTCTATGGACCGAAGAATGTGCGTGTGAACTGCCTTTCACCCGGGGGCTTTTTCAACCATCAGCCGGAGATCTTCGTGAAGCGGTTCAGCGAGCACACCATGCTCAACCGCATGGCCGATGAGCACGATCTTGGCGGCGCGCTGGTGTTCCTGCTCAGCGAGGCTGCACGCTACATCACTGGGGTGAACCTGCCCGTGGATGGAGGCTATACGGCGAAGTGAAAGAGGCTGGCAGGTGCTGGTCAGGAGCGTTGGCGTGCCGTCCACACTACCGCCGCCCGGACGACATCAGTTCTTCCACCCTGATTCGCCACATGCCTGCGGTTCGATGCTTTTTTTTGTCTTCGCCGCCGAGAGCATAGATCCATTCGCCATCCCTGGTGAGGTGGACCATGCTCTTGAGCGGCAGGGCCATCGCTTTGGCGAAGGTCTGGGTGGAGGCATCGAAGAGCCAGGCTTCGTCCGTAAAGCCCGCGTCATCCCCGGGATAACCTCCAGCCAGGTAGATGAGCCCGTCCGTCAAGGTAATGGCCGTAATGCCACGAATGGGCGTGGGGAGATGAGCGTTCGTCGGGAGAGCCGAGCCCTGCTGATCGACCATATGCAGGGTGTCAATGTTTTGCACCACGGTCACAGGATCGTGATGCGCGCCGCCAAAAATGAAGACCTTGCCCCCGGAGGCTGCCGCCGTGCCGGTGCCGAAGCCTTTGCCGCTCAGGCAGGGAAGGGCCCATACTGTGGCGTGTAGCGGGGCAGGGGTGATCGTTAGGCGGAAGGCGTCGCTGGTAAAGGTGCCAAGGTCCGCCGGATCAGTCGCGCCCCCTGCGAAGATCAACTGCTCGCCACACACAGCGCTGTTGGTATAGATGAGTCCCTTCGTCATGTTGCCACAAGGCTGGCACCGCCCGCTGGCATCAATGGCGAGGATGTCCTGCAATCCGCTTTTCCCGTCGCTGCCGCCGGCCAGGATAAGGTGGTCATGCATCACTCCGCAGGCTCCGTACGCCCAGGGGTGCGGAAGCTGGCCAAGCGTTGACCACTGTCCAGTCTGTGGATCGTAGCATCGGATGGCGCTCAACCAGTGCTTCTGGTCGTTCCGCCAGAGCGTGCCGCCCGCAATGATCAGCTTGCCTGCAATGAAGCCGCAGGCAAAGCCTCCGTTGGCTTCAGGCAAGGAAGGCAGGCTTTGCCAGTCGGCGAGTGCAGGAGTGGTCATGCAGAAAAGGGCGGCGCAGAGGGTCAAGAGAGGCTTCATGGCGTGGCTTTGTGGTCGGGATGGGTGGCACGCTCATAGTGGTCCATCGAGCCGGTCTGCCAGTCTGGCAGCAGCCGGACGTCATGCTCCGCACTTAATTCGCCGACCGGGCCGGGCACGGTCGAGTCGTCAGCACGGCGCATCTCCCACCAGCACTGCCCGGCATGATTGTGCTCATGGTCGATGATAAATCCCGCGTCCTTCATGAGCGGGCCGATCCAGCCAATGCAATGGTCGCAATAGTCGTGGTAATGCACGAGGCCGTTGCGAATGAGGAAGCCCTTTGACGGGCAGTCGTGCATGTCGACGCGATAGACGCCGGGGGCCTCTGTGGCATGATAGCCGGCAGCCTCGTGCTCGAGCGTGTGGCCCCAGTATTCGCGCATTCCTTCGATCCCTTTGTCCCGGATCAAGGCCGTGGCATGGCGCTGGGAATCGCCGTAGATGGCCTGTTCCCAGTATTCCAGCACCAGTTCATGCCCGCCCTGCTGGCGCAGCCATTCGAACGTCCACTCATAGTGGCCGCAAAAGTCGTAACAGCCTAGCATGGGACCTCCTTGATTTGGGCGAGGTCTTGCGCGGGGACCTGAGTACCAAGCCGGTGGAAGCTTTGCCGGCACGAGCCGTTGCCGCCGGTGACGCGGGCGGTGAAACCAGCCGGACCGGCGATAGCCTCGTTGATAAAGTAGCAGTGCTGGCAGAAGCATGGGGTGATTTCGCGGCCATGCTCACGTAAATGCTTGATGGCGGGGCAAACCTTCACATCAACAATGATTGCATCCTCCGACTCAGACACCTCTGCTTCAGCGCCCGGTTCGGCGGCGAAGAATGCGCGCCAATAGGTCGCGATTGCGCTTGTGCCGCCCACGCTCCATTTCGCGCTCACCGGGGCGAAGTAATGCGTCCCTAAATCGGACCAGTATTTTCGCAGGCCCTCCATACCCAGGCGCTTCTGGATGAAGCGGAAGGTGGCGTTGATCGCAAAATAAAAGTCCGCGGCACCGGTGGGCTTGGTGTCGGTGAAGGGAAGGGGACTGGATTCTGGAATCATGGCGGTCAGTAGGTTTTCCCGGGTGGGATGGCGGGCACGCCCGAGGCTTCGTTAAGCAGGGCGTCAAACTGCTCAGCGCACTCGGAAAAATGCTTGTGGAGACCTCCGAATTCACTGCCTAAGACAACGAGTTGCGCGCCCAGTTCAATGATGACGCGGGCATCGTCGGCAGTGCCCACTGGCCTGCCCCAGGTCTTTCCATGCTTGCGACAGGCGGCGGCAATTTTCTTCTGAACCTCCAGCATCTTCGGATCACTCACAGCGGGAGAGCAGCCAAAACGCAGTGACATGTCGCCAGGGCCGAGAAAGAGAACATCCACGCCTGACACGGCTGCGATGTCATCGACATTGTCGAGCGCCGCCGGCGTCTCGATTTGCACGGTCAGAAACGTCTCGTGATTCGCCTGCGTGGTATAGTCCTTCGGTGCGCCAACCCAGAAGCTTGCATCGCGTCCACCGCCGCAGAAGCCGCGATCGCCGAGCGGTGGAAATTTCACTGCCTGCACCAGAAAACGCGCTTCCTCAGGGGTGCCCACGTGAGGAATCATAAGGCCGGACGCGCCCTCCTCGAGCAGCCGGTAAAGGGCGTTTTTTTCCTTGGTCGGCGGCCGCCACAGGCAGTCAATGTCCGCCGCGTGATGGCATGCGATCATGGCTTGCACTTCGCGGGGATCCCAAGTGCGGTGCTCTGCATCAACCCAAATGCCGTCATAATGAAAGTGGGCCGCCAGTGCAGGAAGCATGGTGATGGGCGAACCAGTGCAGCACAGACGCGCGACTTTGCCGGCCCGAATTTTGGCGAGGATTTTGGATCTTCTCATGGGTGATAATTTCGATGGTTGGGGTCACTTCTCATTGTCAGCCGCGTCGCGTTGGCCTGACCAAAATCAAGAGCAGGCCGCTTATCAGCACGCCCAGGGCCGAGCCCATGAGCAGAAAGCTCAGGTCCACATGCCGTTCCTTCATCCAGCCGCCGAGGTAGGCGGCGACACCGCCGATGCAGCAGCTGAAGAAGTTCAGAATGCCATAGCCCGTGGCGCGATGTTGCGGTTCAGCAACCTGGCAGAGAATGGGCATCATGTTCGAGTCAGAGCAGCCGCGGGCGAAGCCGAACGCGATCAGGCAAACGACGGCGAACCACAGCGCCTCGGTATGTGAAGTCATGAATACAAACGGCGATACCAGTGTCAGCGCGATCATGGGCACCCACACACGGCCACGAACCTGGGTGCGGCTCCAGCGATCTGCCCACGCTCCTCCCACGAGCACCCCCATGAAGGCGGCGACCTGCATGTAAGCCGTGGCGGTGAAGCCTGCCTTGGTTTGCGTGAGGTGATAGTGTTCGCGCAGAAAGGTGGGCATCCAAGTCGTAAACGCCCACCCGGCAAAGCCCAGCAGACCCCAGTGCAGCGCGATGATCCAGAACGTGCCGCTGCCACCCAGCGCGCGAATTGTATCAAGCGGATGCACCTTCACATTGCCCGCATTGGCATGATGGGCTCCCGGCACATCACGAAGAAAAATTGCGAGCACCGCACCCAGTGCGAGCCCCACGCCGCCGAAGGTGGAAAAGCCGGATGCCCAGCCGTGATGGTCGGCCATCCAGCCGCCCATGCCGCCGAGCGCCACGCCTGCATAGATCCCGCTCATGTGAATGCCCGTGGCCAGTGAACGCGTGCTGCCACGATGGTAATCCGCGATCAATGCGAGCGCGGCGGGAATGTAACAGGCCTCACTCACACCCATGAGAACGCGGGTGGCGAGCAGTTGCTCATAGGTGTGCACATAAGCCGTGGCCAGCGTCACTGCCGACCACACCCCCAGGCTCACCAGAATGACGCGGCTGCGGCTGAAGCGGTCCGCACACCATCCACCCACTGGACTGAGCACGCCATAGACGACGAGGAAAGCGGTGAACAACCCGCCGAATTCATCATCACCCATCGGTATAGCCTCCTTGATCGAATCACGCATCGTGGTGAGCATGTTGCGATCCAGATAATTGAGGCAGCCCACACCCCAGAGCAATCCGACGATGAGCCATGCCCTGGGCAGCGGACGGAGGTCGGGAGCATTGCCGGGCATCGTGGCGGTATGAGCAGACATAAGATGGGGCAGTGCTGGATAAGGCTCAATTGAGAAACGGCGAGGCGGCCATTGATAATGATGAGATTTTCACAATGGCGCGGCCTGGAAGCTTCTGCAGCAATGAGTGGCGAGGATCGGGAGGTGCTTCATGCGGCTTTCGGTGTGATTGGACTCATTGGGGGCGCATCACGGAATTTTGAGCAGGTTCTCAGGCAGCCAGGCTTCGTGGCGGTCACTGGCGGCGCTGCGGATCGCTTTCACGGTTTCAGGTTCGACGGGGGCGGCGGTGTGTTCCCATTCGCGACGGATGTAGGTAAGAATGGCAGCAACCTGTTCATCATTGAAAACGCCCAGCCCCGGCATGTCGAGACGGTAACTGCGGCCTTTCACGGACAACGGACCGGTGAGGCCATGCAGGACGATGCGCGCCAGACGCTGCTCGGAACCCAGCACCCATTCCGAATCCACCAGGGGAGGTGCGACACCTTCGAGGCCGAGACCGTGCGGCTGATGGCAGGCAGCGCAGACACCTCCAAATAACACCTTGCCCATATTGAAGCGCGCCACCTGTGCGGTGGTAAGTGGCGCAACGGGAGGTTCAGGCTTCGCGCCGGGCTTGCCGGGCCAGGTCATCAGTGTGGTGATCTTGGCGGCACGTGAATCAGCCAGCATGCTCAACTGCGCCAGCGCAGACGGTTCGCGTTTGAATTTCACCGGCTTCCTTGCGGTGGTGGATGCAGTTTGAAGAATGCCATCGATCAGGCTGGCCGACCGCGATGATGAAACGATAAGTGCCAGCAGGTGATCGACCTGTTCGCTGTTGCGTGAGGCAAAGACGCAGCGTGCGAGAGCGCCGAGGAACTTGTCCGTATGAGCGGCGCTCTTTTGCCAGCCGCTATCGCCGAGAAGGTGTTCGAGCAAGTCCAGCTCACGGCCGGCCAGGCCGCTGAGGGCGGCGTCCTGGATGAAGAGGTTGCCGGGAGCCTGCTTGACCAGCATGGCCATGGCGCGGTCGGCCCCCTGGTCACTGGCTTCGCCAAGAGTGAGGACCAGTTGCTGTTGGGTAAACGGTGCGTCCTCGCCGGCCATGGCGATCAGCTTCGGCAGCACGCCCGCCCGCCCTTCTCCCTTGAGGAGACCTTCGCAGACGCGTATGGCGGCGGCCCGCACTCGCGCGTCCCCGTCCTTCAGCGCGGCCGTGGCGGTTGCAGCGTCCAGGCGGCTCATGCCCTCCAACGTCCACAGCGAATGAAGGCGGCCCAGTGGATTTCTGCCGCTCTTGGCGAGTTGTTGGAGCGCAGGAACAACCCTTGCGTCATTGCGCTCAACGAGCAGTCGTTGCGACGTTTCCCGCCACCAACTGTTGGAGTCTGATAAATGACTGACCCACTGCGCCGGAGTCTCTTGATGGAGATTTGGTTTCGGTGACGGAGCTTTGCCTTCCGGGACAATGCGGTAGATGCGACCAAGGTTGATGGGTTTGTCCAGGCCTTGTTCCTCGGCGTATTTGCGAAGGTAAGTGGTGATTGACTCGCGGTGCTGGAGCACTCCGCGATACAGGTCCACGACATAGAGGGCGCCATCGGGACCGGTGTAGAGATTCACTGGGCGGAAGCGTTCGTCGGTGGAGGCGAGAAACTCATGGTGGTCATACGCCTCCTTCGCTATTAGCGTGCCATTGGCGGCGGTCAGATGTTCGCGTTTGACGAGGTTGCCAGCGGGCTCGCAGATGAAGGCGTTGCCGTCGAACTCCTGTGGGAACAAGCCGCCGCGGTAGATGCACGGCGAGCACGCGGCCGTGAATTCTTTGAGCCGCCCATTGTCGCGGAGCACTTCCGCGCGATAGCCGCGATTGACTCCGGGATTCACGCGGATGGGCCACACCAGCTGATCGGTGTAAACCTGGACGTTGATGCCGCCGCACTGCGGATGGCTGGGATTCCGCCCGGTATAGTACGAGGGCAGGATGTCGGTGCGCAACGGGTCCTGGTTTGAGTTGTAGAAAAAGTGGCCGTCATTGTCCTGCGTCAGCCCCCACTGGCCGCGAAACGTTGTCACTCCGCTCGTCCACTTGCCGCCGTCGTAGCGGAATTTCCGGGTGTAGTGCGCGCTATAGATCCAGTTGTCGATTGCCCACAGCGGCGAGTTTGGTTCCTGTTCGGGATTGCCAAACTCGGGGCGGAGGGGATTGTTCAGCGTGCCATAGTTGGAGGCCACCTCGATTTTTTCATCGGCGCGGCCATCACCATTCGTGTCGCGGCAGAACCACAGGTGCGGCGGAGCGCCGATGAGTGCGCCGTCGCCCACCAGCATGATGGCGCGTGGCAGGACGAGGCCGTCTTGGAACACCGTGCGCTTGTCCATCTTGCCATCGCCGTCGGTGTCCTCCAGCACCACGACACGGCCCACGGGGGCTTCTTCGCCATGGCCATCCAGATCCGCCATGAACCCACGCATCTCCACGACCCAGATGCGGCCGTCTGGACCAATGGTCATGGCCACCGGATCGCCGATAAGCGGATCACTGGCAACCAGCTCGATGTGGAATCCTGGTGCGAGTTGGAAAGTCTTCATCTCCTCCTCGGAGGAGCGTGGCGTTGCTGGCGGGATCAGCTCGCGCGGCACGACGAGACGTTGCAGCTCGCCCGGCTTGTCGCGTTTGTCGCCGAATTCGGCGGCGTGCGCGATGCAGGCGAGTGAGAACAACGCAACACATGCTTGAAGGCGCATCGCCGACGTGCCAGGGCTCATGGTGTTGGCTTGGTTCATGAAGGAATTCGAGAGTATTCTTGAGCCATGCGGGCTCATCAGATTTATGGCCGCAACTGCTCCTTCAGCCATGTCAGCAACACTTCGGACGTGGCTGCTGCATTGCCTTGCTCACGCGCGACCATGTGCAGGTCCTGGGCGGCGATAAGACGCCTGGCAAACTCCTCATGCCGGCGCTCTTCGGGTGTTTGCAGGGGCTCCGTAATGGAGGGCGGAACGGCCACAACATCCCACTGCTGGGGACCAAAACTCAACGACAGGTTCATGATCCATGCATAATGCTGGTGGAACTCCTCAGGCGTGGGCGCTCCAGCGGAAGCAGGCACCGCGAGCAGAACAAGATCCATTCCCATCATGCGCACCTTGGCCGCCGCCTGTCGGATCTGGCTCAATGACTGCCCTTCCGTTGGCCAGGCGGTCACGGTTACTTTGGCATCAGGATAAAGCTGAGTGAGTGCCGGGGCGATCAGTCTATCGTAAGGCGGCATGGCCAGCACTCTCACTTGCTTGCCGGCCTCGAGCAGCGCACGTGCATGCCTGAGCGCAGGCCGGGGCGGGCCTGCATCATTCAGGGAGATGGCCTTCCCCGAAATGCTCCGGGCGAGGGCTGCGGCGAATACCTTGTGCCCATCCATGTTGGGGTGGATCTCATCACTGTGCAGCAACGTCCACGCGAACGTGTCATTGGCTCGCACGGCCTCAAAAAGTGCAAAGCAGTCCACCACTCCCACTCCTTCGTCCTTGCCCACCTCGCGGATGGCCTGGGTGAATTCGGCAAGCTTTTGTCCTGGCCGTGCGGCCGTTTCCATCACGGAGTCTTGCGTGCACAGCAACACCTCTGCTCCGCCGTGCCGGCAGCGAGCGGTGATCTCCTTGAGGTTCTTCTTGAACTCGGCCAAAGGAATCCGCACGAGGTCGTTCATGCCGAACATGACCGTGACCAGTTGAGGCTTGTGAGCAATCACATCGCAATCCAGCCGGGCCAGAGCCCCACGAGTCGTATCACCGCTGACTCCTGCGTTGCGCACCGTCACCCGCGCTCGCGGATAGATCTTGTGCAGCGCAACCTCCAGCATCTCAGGATAGGCCCGCAGACCGCCCGTATGGTAATAGACACCTGTGATGCTGTCGCCGATGCAGACGATCTTCACCGCTTGATCACCCGCAGCCAGCCGTTGCGTCGTCTGCAATGATTGGGCGAAGACGGGCACTGACGCCACGATGTGGCACAACATCACCAGCGTGCTGATTCGAAGCAGGGGTTTGAACGGGCTCATAGGCAAATCAGGGCTGCTGGATCCATTCCAAAGGAATGCGCCTGATGCGCAATCGGTTGAGCGCCCCCACCTTGCTGTCGCCTGCGCAATACCCGAGCAGCACCGCGTCACGGGTGAAATGGATGGCGGTATAGTGATAAAGGCCGTCAGGATCGCTCTCGACCAGCTTGCGCTGCGGCCATGTCTGGCCGCCATCCTTGGAGACCGCCGCGACCAGGGGGTTGCGCCTGCCCTTGGTGAACGGAAACTTGCCCGAGTGGTCATTGTAGATGGCCAGTAGATCGCTCCCGCCCGGCAGACGCTTGATGCTCGCCGGGCCTTGCGGGGACTTCAGCTCGGTTGGCTCGGGCGGCGTCCAGGATCTGCCCGCATCCTTGGAGCGGAACCCATACTGGGTGCCCTGGCCGGTGCGGCACCACGAGAAGAGGGTGCCGTCCGCCAGTTCCACCACCCCGGGCTCCTGCAAACCGCTGGCGCTCCACACCGGCATGGCCCACCAAGTTGTAGACTCCTGCCAGGTGCCGCCCTCGTCATCGGAATAGATCCACATGGTGATGGCGCGAGCGTCCCAGGACTTGATCGAGTGCGGATCTTCACCCCGCGCCCGGTGGAAGGCCAGCGGAATGATGATTCGCCCCTTCTGCGTCTGGATCACGCGGTCATTGTTCATCACGAAGTACCCGGGCGCATCCAGCACTCGCTTCGCTTCGCTCCAGGTCGCACCCTCATCACTGGAGACCCGCATGTGCGGACGGCAGTCAATCCAGCTGTTCTTCACGCAGTAAAACATGGCAAGCTTCCCGCTGGCGAGATGCAGAAGCGACACGCTCATGACATTGCAGCCGCTCTTGTTCTCCACCACCACCTCCGGGTCGCTCCAGGTCCGGCCCTGGTCGTCTGAGTGGATGCGCACAATCCGTGCCGGACTTTCATCCGCCGCACCGCCGTAAAACTGCGAGTAGCAGAAAATGATACGCCCTGATGCCAGCGTGACGAAAGATCCCTCTGAGTTGCGGGGGTTCTCCTTGCTGGGCTCCAGGTTGAGAGTGACCTCGCCCGGAGGGGCATCAGCTGCGGTGGTGAAAGGGGCTGGCAATCCGCATAGGACCGTTACCAGCAGGGATTTGAGAAGGCGGCGTGTTGTCATGAGTGTGGTGGATCAGTTGGTGAACTGGAAGGCGTAGACATCGGCATCACGGAGCACGAACCGCAGCCGCACGGGCTTGCCAGCGAGCGAACTCACATCACCGCCGCTCTTCCATGTCACTGTCCGTTCAATGGTGTCGCCAAACAAGGGCGGGCAATCTTCCAGCGCGAAGCCAGGCAAAGCGTGTCCATTGGCATCCTGAAGCTCGACCTGGACACCACCCGCTGCGGACGACTCGAAGTTGAGCACGAGCCGTCTGCCCTGAAAACGCAAAGGCTTGGTGATGAGTTCACCGCCGGTCATCGGAGCGGCGGCTGACACAAAGCCATCCAGCCGCAAGGTGTAGCGCCGCAGCAGGCTGCTTTTGCCGGTCCAGTAGCTTTCAGTCGCGAACAGCGACAGTTCATTCGGCGCACCATCCAGGGCGGACTTGGTCTCAATCAGGTGCCAGCCAAGATACTGATTGCCATAGGCCCAGGTCCCGTCGCGTTCTGGGCCCGGGCGAACAAAGGCTTCGTTCCAGCGCTTGAACTTCACGCCATCACGGCTGGCCATGAACAAGCCCTCCGTCAACGCCACGCCATACCGCTGATTGGCTTTTGCTCGCCACTCCCGGTGCTCTCGCTCTGGCAAGGCCCGCATGGAATCCGACCAGCCGCGCTCAATATAGCGCGTGGGGAACCCAAGCAATAGATGCGGCGCACGATGATAAGGCTTTACTTGATTGGTATAGAGCTGCTCACCCGGCGAATCCACGTACTTGAGATCCGCCTGGTTTTCCCAATGGAGGAAGTCTTTTGATGTCGCAGTGCGAATCGCGCGCTGGCCGGAGGGCTTCCAGTTGTCCTTGTCAATCACCCCACTGGTGAAAGCACGCCAATAGGCACGATACTCACCGCGCTCACCATCCCAGAAGGCCAAGTTCTGGGAATCAAATGCACCATCCGTGATGATGGGTGCATCGCTCATCGGTGACCAGTGCAGACCATCCGCCGACTTGAAGGCGAGCAGGCCCCTGCGCTTGTCAGCCGGAAGGTAATCACCTGGCATCAGGGCCTTGTATCGGGCATCGGGAGGCGCCGCCGGGTTCTCGTCTTTGAACACCGCAGGTTCTCCAGGCACGGACTTCGCTTTCCCCACCTTCTCAGATACAAAGACGATGTTGTTAGCTTTCGAGCCGTTGAACTCATGCAGGCCGAGTTCGGGCTTCGTCCAGTGAATGCCGTCCTTGCTTTCGGCATAGCAGCAGAACATCGGATGCTCGGTGGTGTTGACCTTGCCTGGCGTTACCGTGAGCTGCCAGCCCTTGTAATACATACGGAAGCGGTCGCCATCCTTGAAGATGCTGTGATAGCCGGTGCCGCTGCCTTCCCAAGGTGCATCGTGGGTCAGCGCGAGCTCCTGGGGCACGGGATGATGAAGCCGGAGCTCCGCCTTGCCGGCAAGCTTTTCCACCAGCGTGTCGTCCACGAAAAGCTCACGGCGCGATCCGATGTCGAGCGGCGCATCCCCGGCCAGCAGGCCTCGCCCTGCAAGGATGATCACGGTGGCCGCCCTGAGGAAGGTGGCGCGGGAAGGAATGACGGAACAATTCATGACTTTGGGGTGGATTGCGGGGTTGTGTTGAAGATCACTGGCGGAGCAGAAGTCAGGGCCGGCCGATCTGTGAGGTGGTCAGGCCGCCATCAATAACGATGATCTCGCCCGTGATGTAGCTCGCGGCGGAGGAGCAGAGAAAGGTCACCGCTCCAGTGCAGTCAGCAGGTTCGCCGACATGGCCCAGCAGGATCTTCCGCTCATAGTGCTTCAGCAGATCATCGGCGCGTGGCTCCATCCATGTCGTTGTGAGCGGCGTGCGGATCAGGCCGGGGGCGATGCCATTGACGCGAATGCCATGCAGCGCGAGTGACACGGCGAGCGAGCGTGTCATCATCACCAGGCCGCCTTTGCTTGTGTCATAGGCCACGCTGTCAGCCTCGGCCTGAATGCCGTTGGTGGAGGATACGATCACGATGCTGCCGCCACCGCCGCGTGCCGCACGGTGCCTGGCAAAGGCCTGCACGATGAAAAACGTCGACCGGAGGTTCAATTGCATCGTCCTGTCCCACAGCGCTTCCGTCATCTCCAAAAGCGGCACATCAAAAAAGCTGCCTGCATTGCAGACGAGAGTGTCCAATGCTGGCTCAGCGGCTATGGCTTGTTCGATCAATAATGCGGGTGCGGATGGGGCGCACAGGTCACATGGGACATATGAAGCGCCTTCGGGCAGGCTGGCAGGGCGGTCCTGCAGCCCGTGACAAACGACGCGGGCTCCAGCTTCGTGCAATCCCTGAGCCACCGCCAGGCCGATGCCTTGCGATGAGCCGGTGACAAGGGCGGCGTGTCCTTCAAGAGAGAATGCTTTCATCGAGGAGCTTCAGGAAATTGAGGGTGTTTGTTGCGGCGATGCGGCGCACCACATCGGGCGGACTGGCTTTCAAGGCGGAAACTTCGCGCTCATAGGTGCTGATGAGCTTCACAACCTTCTGGTTGATCTCAGCCGCATAGCTGTAGAACGGCGAATCGCTGCCCCACATGAACTTGCTTGGATAGGCGGCTGCCAGATCGCGAATGACACGCGCCGGATCAGTATAGTCGCTGTCGAACCGGCGCGCGCGTGGCGCGATGTAGGCCATGTCATTCACCGCGCCGATGCAGTGGATGCAGTGCGCAGAGTTGTCGAACCACACATTTGGCAACTCATTCACCCGGTCCAGGCATTCCTTGTCGAACCGGCAGGAGTGTGCGGCGCAGAAGCGGATGCCTGGGTTAGCTTCGGCAATATCGAGGATGTCATGCGCCTGAGCCCACAAATCGGTCTCGGCGACGCTGCTATGAATGAGAAAAGGCACATCCCACTGGCGCGCGAGATCGAGGAAGACGCGCCCTTCGTCTGCGAGATGCTTGATGTCGGCCTGGATGATCGTGCTTTGAATCTTGATGCCGTGAAAACGATGCTCCGAGCGCAGCTTCATCAGTTCCGCTGCCTGCGCATCCGTATCGCGCATCGGGTCCACCATCACAAAGGGCAGCGTCCTGCCTCCTTCTTCAGGAAACAAGCGATGGCATTCCTCCAGCAGTCGACGGTTTTCGAAGGCATATGGCACCGTTTCCAATCCGTTGCCAAAGCCGATGCCCCCGGCACGAAACTTCGTCACGTCCATTGCGGCGTAACTTACAAAGGGAAACACGATCCAGTGCGTGATGCCGAGCGGATCGCCTTCCTGCTGCATCTGCACCAGCTGCTGTGCATAGGGGAAGTCGCCATGCAGGTAGAACAGCAGATCCGCGCCGATGTGGTTGTGGCAGTCGATGAGCATAAGTTTAAGAGAGGGGTTACCACGAAGTCCACCCGCCATCCACGGCGAGGTTCTGTCCGGTGACATAGCTCGCGGCGTCGCTCAGCAAAAAGGCCGCGGCGCCTGCGATTTCGGGTGCCTGGCCCACACGGCCCAGCGGCACCCGTTGTGATATTCGCTCGATGAAGGCAGGGTAATCGGACTGAACACCGGGATTTGGAAACGGACCTGGCGAGATCGTATTGCAGCGCACGCCGCTCATTCCATAATGAACCGCGAGATAACGCGCCATCTGCTGGATGCCCGCCTTGCCCACACCATACTCGATGGGGTTCGGGTTCATGGGCGGAGCATACACCCCCAGATCAGGCGACACACTGCCATACATGCTTGAGAAAAGCACGACGCTGCCGCCGCCCTGTTCCGCCATCGAGTTGGCGACAGCGCGGGTGAGCACGAAGGTTGCCGTCAGGTTGCCGTGATTCATGAGATCGAACTCCTCCGGCGTAAGTTCACTGAGGCGCTTCGCCGTGCTGGCGTACGTCATCACCACGATGCCATGCGGGACACCACGAGCCGCAATTTGGGTCTTCACAAAAGTCTCCGCGGCAACCACGTCATTCGCATCCAGCACAGCAGGCGTGACCTGCGCCTGCAAACCTGACTCAGCGATCATGCGCTGCGCGCGGTCGTCCAGATCTACGCAAAGCACACGTGCCTGCATGGAGGCACGCAACGACACCACCGCACAGCCCAGATAGCCGGCACCGCCAAAGACCCAGATATCCCGGTCGTTGAACTGAAAGGGTGCAGCCTGTGGGTGATTCATTGTGCGAAGGTGGGTGGGTCTGGGTTCCTTGTACGGCCACTAAGCCGATTTCCATTCCTCAGCGTGCCTGGCAAAGGCTGGCCCGGCCCTCTCAAGTGCTTCACGGATGTCGGATTCAGCATGAGCAAGGCTTATGAACCACAATCCACGTTCAATGGCCCGCACGCCGGCCTCCAGCAGACAAAGCCGCAGGTGCGCCCAGCGTGGGGCGTCCTGTCGCATCACGTAATCGCGATAATCGCGGACCAGGCCTTCGGCAGCCCCTGATTTCAGCATCAGCGCATGAAACACCAGCCCTGGCCCCTGCGGACGAAGCGGAATGCCATGGTGGTCCGCAAGTGTACGCAGTCCGTCCATCAGCTTCTGTCCGAGCTCCTGCGCCACCCGTGGATGGCTGTCACCCAAAGAGGCCACATGATCGAGGCACCATTTGCTGGCCGCCAGACAAAGCGGATTGCCGTTCAAGGTTCCCGCATGGACCACGGTCCCATCAATGATCTTCTGCATCGCCGCCTTCCTTCCCGCCAGTGCGGCAAAAGGCACGCCGCCGCCGATGGCCTTGCCTAGAATCGTCAGATCAGGCACGAAGCCGAGGTGCTTCTGCGCACCCCCGGCGCCGAAGCGGAATCCGGTGATCGTTTCGTCTGCAATCATGAGCATGCCCTCGTGGTCGCAGAGCTCACGGATCGTTTCGATCATTCCTGGCACCGGCTCCATGCAGCAGGTATTGCACATGATAGGCTCGAAGATGATTGCCGCGATCTGGCCTTTGTGTTTCTCCACCTGGCGGCGCAAATGGCCAGGATCGTTCCAGCGCGCGACGACAAAGGTGTCCAGCACGGCGGGAATCACTCCCTGGCTCGGATGCAGCCGCGTGGGAGCTTCATCCTCACCCCATTTGTCCGCAGGCGGAGCGAAGCCCACGAGACCTTCATCCGCCCAGCCATGATACGCACCTTCGAATTTCAGGATCAGCGGCCGCCCCGTGTGGCCGCGTGCGAGACGCAGCGCCGAGAGCACCACCTCCGTCGCGGAGTTGTTGAAACGTACCAGCTCTGCTGATGGGATCATCGCTTGCAGCCGCTCGGCGACTTCAATCTCCAGCTCCGACTGCGCCGCCCAGTGCGTGCCGAGCCTTGCCTGCATTGCGATGGCTTCCGCCATCCCGGAGGGCGCATGACCATAGAGCAATGCCCCCTGGCCGATTTGGAAATCAATGTATTCATTGCCGTCCGCGTCCCACAAGCGGGGACCCTCGCCTCGCTGGAAGTAGAGCGGCACCGGTTGCTCCATCTTGCGGATGCCGCTGTTTACCCCTGCGGCGATACTGTGGGTGGCACGCTCATAGAGGCGGCGGGAATTGGCGAAGCGGTCAGTCATTTTGGAATTGTCCACGAGACAGGCGGCAGCGGATGCACATTGCAGTTTAGACAAAGTGTTGTCGCGCTCGATGCCATCTTCAGCTTGCGGGGTCGCACCGCCAAGGTTAAACCTTTGGTCACTTTACGAGACCAGATGAAATCCAATGTGCCTCCTACACCGGCTTTGCCAAAGCGTTTGTCGCTGGTCGCACAGACCGAGAAAAGCTTGCGTGAAGGCATTCGCACGGGTCACTGGAAGGAGAGTCTGCCCGGCGAGCGTGAACTGTGCGAGTACTTGCAAGTCAGCCGTCGCACCCTGCGCGCCGCGCTCGGGGAACTGCAGCGCACGGGTTGGCTTGAAGTTTCGCAGCGGCAGCGCCGGCGAATTCGGGCCAGTCGAGCCGCACTGCCTGCCGCCGTCCAGAAGAAAACCATCGCAGTGCTTTCTCCCTGGTCCTTCCAGGCCCTGTCCATGCCCATGACATTTGTGATGGACGCCCTGCGGGACAAACTCGCCAAGTCGGGCTGTGTGGTGGAGTTTCATTTCAACCGCGCCTGCTTTTCCGCACAACCCGCCCGCGCCCTGGCCAAACTTGTTGATAGCCATCCTGCCACCGTATGGCTGGTTTTTGGCTCAAAGGAGCCGATGCAGCGCTGGTTCATCGGTCGTCGGCTTTCGTGTCTGGTGGCGGGATCGTGTGCGCCAGGAATAGCTTTGCCCTCCGTGGATGTGGACTACCGCGCTGCCTGCCGCCATGCCGGTGGCGTGCTATGGCGCAAGGGCCATCGACGGCTTGCCCTCGTGCAGCCCCAGGATGCCTATGGTGGCGATGTGGATGGCGAAGAGGGCATGCGTGAATCATTGCGGGGCCTGCCTGGGGTACATTTCCAGGTGCTGCGCCACGACGGCACCGCCGTTCACCTTTGCACGCTGCTGGATGATGCCATGCGCGCACCCAGCCCGCCCACCGCATTTTTGGTGGCGCGCCCGATGCATGTGCTCACGGCGATGATGCATCTGCTGCGTCGCGGTCTGCGCATCCCGCAGGATGTGGCGGTCATTTCACGCGATGACGCTCCCTTTCTGCAATCCACCAGTCCCTCCACGGCACGCTACGCCACGAACCCTGCCGTGCTCGCCCGCCGTGTTTTCATGGCAGTCCGGCAATTGGCGGAAACGGGAACCGTGCCCGCCCAGGCCATCCGGCTGATGCCAAAATTTATCGACGGCGAAACTGTATAGCCTGGTTCATTTCGTTCAAAGGTCCTGCAACCCTTGGTTTTGCAGGGAAATGCGGGGTACGCCCGGCAAGGATCGAACTTGCGACTAACGGATTAGAAATCCGCTGCTCTATCCACTGAGCTACGGGCGCTTTTGTTTGGATTTACAAGGGTTTACAGGGCATTGGCCCCATTTGCAACTTGCGTTTTCACGGTCCTGTTCTACGGTCCAGGCATGAGCGCCGAGACGACCGTGAAAACGTGGGAGAAAACGAGGCTGCAAAATATGGTCCGCCATAAATCCGGTGGCTACTATGCCCGATTGTTCCTCAATGGCAAAGAGGTTTGGAAGTCCCTCAAAACCAAGCATTTCACGGTTGCCGAGTCTCGGCTGGCTGAAGCGCAGAAGGAGCACCGGCAGCGCAAGGGCAGGGAGGCCAGCGCCTCCAGTGCCAAGATGACCTTTCAACAGGCCGCAGACCTCCACCTCCAACACCTTGACGTGAAGGTGACCATCAAGCGCCGGACGCGGACCTACTGGCGGGAAATCCTCGCTGCCGTTCTCAAGAGCTGGCCGGAGCTGGCCGCAACCGAAGTGCGGCGCATCACAACGAGTGCCTGCCGCGATTGGGCCGCGCGTTACGCCAAGACTTCAAGCCCGACGCGCTACAACAACTCCCTCGCCCTGCTACGACACGTCATCGCTGTGGCTGTTGAGAGCGGCGTCGTGTTCTCCAACGTCGCCGATGGCCTGGAACGGAAATCCGTCAAAGCGAAGAAACTCGAACTTCCAAGCCTGGAGCAGTTCTCGGCCTTCATCGCGGAGATGCGGGCTCCCAATGCCCGGTTCTCGCAAGCCTGCGCGGACTTCGCTCAAGGGCTTGCTTTCACTGGTTGCCGACTTTCGGAAGCAGGGAGAATTGAGTGGAGCGATCTAAACTTCACCGCTGGCGAAATCCTTGTGAAAGGGGACCCGGAGGAGGCCACCAAGAACGGTGAAGTCCGCAGGGTGCCGATGATTCCCAATGTCCGCACCCTTTTTGAGAAGATGCGTGGGCAGCGGCCCGATGAATCAAAGAGCACTCCGGTCTTCAAGGTGCGGGAATGCCAGAAGGCGATGGACCGGGCTGCGAAGAAAGTCGGCATGACGCGAATCACCCACCACGACTTGCGTCACTTTTTCGCGACCGTCTGCATTGAGAGCGGTGTCGATATTCCAACCGTCTCCCGCTGGCTCGGCCATAAAGATGGCGGGGCACTCGCGATGAAGACCTACGGCCACCTCCGCCGTGAGCACTCCGTCGCGCAGGCGCAGAAGGTTTCCTTCGGCCCCCAGGCAGCCGCCTAGCGTTCCGCTGGCTTGCTGGCCCACACTTTGGCGATTCTTCTGCGACCGGAGTTCTCAGTTTTAGCCGTCGTTTTCGGTCCTGCGTGAGTGCGCTTTTTGGAAGGCTTTTCTCCGCTCTTTGGTGGACTCGCGTCCTTCCCATCGACAAATCGCTTCAAGATGCTTTTCTGCTCCGGTGTGAGTTTCTCACGCCTTGCCTTCGCCTGCTTCGGCTTCTCCTTGCCATTGTAAATCCCCGCGCCCTCAAGAACCCGCTCCACCTCCTTCGCAGGGATCAGAATCCTGCCATGCTCTGTAATCGTGGTGACCTTGCCTGCGTAAATCTGGCGGTAGCCCCAAGTTTGGGACTTCCCAAAAAGTTCCGCAAACTCCCCTGGGGAGAAGGCGACGCGTTTCAGTGGTGAGGAGTCAGGCATTTGGTTCTATGCTTTGAGCGCTTGAACAAACAGGTGCCGTTTGTCGATTGGAAACAGGTCTGTCGCTGGCACCTTCAACGCTTCTGCGATTTCAACGACTTCCACGTCGGTGACGCAGCGAATGCCGGACTCGATCTTCGCCAGTGTTTCCCGCGAGATGTCCCAGCCTGAAAGCTGGCAATGAGCAGCGAACTCCGCCTGGGACATCGTGAGCCCACTCCGAAGGAGGGCTATCTGACGACCGACAAGATTCTTTGCTGGGGAGGGCATTTGGAGCCCCTGAAATAACAGAATTTGCCCTTGCTCCTGTTCTGATTACGGAACAATGTTCTGAAAACGGAACTGGCAGTTCTGTTTTTGGAACAACCCGCCGAGACCGTTATGAAGCCCTTCACAACCCTTGCCGTCATCTGTTGCTTCTTCTGTCGGCTGTCCCTCGTGGGGGCAGAGCCCGCAGAGTATTTGCGGTACTTCGACCCGGCGAAGGGCTTTAGACCGGCTCAGGTGAACCTGACCAACGTCTTTTTACAGGCCGCCGGGAGTCTTGAGTGCAACGGCAGTCCCGAGCCCTACCTGCGCCACATGCAGGCAGAGCATGTGCGCGTTGCGACGAAGTACAAAGACAAGACGGGTCGTGAACTTCTTGGGCACTGGCCGTCATACATGACGGATGAATACCTTGACCAGGTCATCGCCAATTGGAATTTTCTGGCCCCGAAACTCCATCTCGAATCCCTCGCCAAGGACGCTGGCCGCTGCACCCGCGAGGCGATTCGTGGCACACGGAATGGCGGCACCATCCTTGTCGGTATTTTTAACCACCATCAAGACCTCGTTATTGACGCCATGCAGGGCGGGAAACAGGGCGAGGGTTTTGAGCATTTGAAGGCGACGCTGACCACCGAGCTGGAGCTCAACAAGGATCGAGTCTCCCTACGGGGCTACGAGGTAGCCCGGATGGATGCCGTGAGTTATGCAGTCATATTTCGAGGCATTCTTGATGAGCTGTATGCGAAGCTGGACGCCAGTCTTCCCCCGGAAAAGGCCGCAAAGCTCAAAGGGGCCGTCAGCAGCGTGTTCATTGACCTTGGCCGGGTGGCCCACGCAGAACTGGAAATCGGCATGGTGGAAGCGGCGCTCCAGTAGCCGACTACTTCCGGTGGCCTTTGCCGTTTGTTGAACCAGGACTTTCGGGGAGCGGCGGCGGCAGGTTTCCGACCGCATCATCAATCCCCTTGAGGTCCTGGAGGTCAAGCTTGATGCTTCCCATGTTTTGGGCGGAAGCCACCTCTTGAAGAGGCTGACCAGCCTTTAGTGCCTCAGCATGGAGAATCCGAGCGGCATCTAGAACAGGATTCTTCGCCACGGTACCGGGGGAAGGTGCCGTCGCAACATGGTCGGCAAACGACGGGCGGTTCAGAATCAAATAGGACTGTTGCCGCTCCCCATACTCCCGCGCCCGAAGGAAGTCGGTCTTGTCTGTCTCGGGAATATTGCTCACATCTCCCTGTAGTATCGTGGGCCGGTGCAGAAGCTGCTGCACTTGCTGGGCCTCTTTCTCCTTCACAACATCAGGTAGTTCATTGAACTGGTATTCACCTCGGCGGACGCCTTCCCAAACACGGTGGCTCATCTGGCCTTTGCCGTCATCCGTCAGCTTGTCCCAGGAGTGGCTGTAGAAATGCTCAAGGTGACCGAAATCGCCACGGGTAAAGCAGTCTTTGGACAGGAAGCCGGCATATTCCTCTTGTTCGCGCTCACTGAGTGCCCTTTCACGTTCGACCATCATGGCCACTGCGGTCTGCTGGGCAGACGCCTCCTTTTCCACCTCGGCTTGGTGCCGGCCTTCCGTTTCAATTTTGGCCATCCGGTGCCTGGCATTCTGCACAAACTGCCGAAGCATGCCCGTGGCATGGCTGTCCGATCCACCCGCGAAGTGGATGGCGTTTTCGATTCGAGTGACGGCTTCCTGGAGACTCCAGTACTCCGCCTCTTCTGCTCCCGAAAGTTTCTCGTCCATGACTACTACAGTGTAACACGCGATTGTTAAAGTTTTGTGACGGGCTGAAGCAACCCCTCAGAGTGGCGGAAACCGGCCCTTTGACTCAGTAGCTGACCTTGAAGGTCGGCGAGTCTTCCGGCTTCATCGCCCGCCTGTCATAGAGCCTTGTAGTCGCGATGCTGGAGTGTCCCAGCCACTCTTGAACCTTTGCGATGTCTGCCTCGTGATCCAAGGCGTTCGTGGCGGCGGTGGCGCGGAGGCCATGCACGCACACGGCACTGCTCTTGATGCCAAGCTGCTTCGCGTACTTACGCACCACGTCCTTGTAAACGCCCTGCCCCGTGAGCGCACCTTCCAGACCGCCCTTGGCGTTCTTCACAGGACGGAAAAGGGCGTCTTCAGAATTCTCACCGTGTCCCGACCGCTCCAGATATTCGCTGATCCGCTGGGAGCTGTGCGGATGCACCGGGACGAACCGAATCTTGCCGCCTTTGCCTTGAACACGGAAGTGCATCACCCCGCGCCGCGACTGAACGTCACCCACGCAGAGAGAGCAAAGCTCGGCACGGCGCAGACCGTGAAACAGCAGGGTGGAGAGAATAGCACGGTCGCGCAGCCCCTTGATTGTGTCGGCAGCGGGCGCTTCGAGGATCGCCTTGGCCTCAGCATCGCCGAGAGCCGGCGACTTCCCTTCGTTTGCGCCTTGATTCGGACGTTTCACGCCGTCCGCAGGATTGAACGGGACGGCATTGCACTCGCACAGGTGATCAAACAGCGATGCCACCGCCGACAACTTGCGGCGCACCGTGGCGGCTTGCAGCGCTCGCGTTTCAAGCTGTTTGCGCCAGGCGATCAAGTGCGCTCGCTTCACCAGGCGAAATTCCTCCGCCTGTTGAATGCCCGCGAACCTCATGAACTCGCGAACGTCGTTCCGGTACGCCCGTCGAGTGTTCGCGTTTTCGATGTTGGCGAACCACTCCACCTCTGGCGGCACGTCCGCCAGCGATTGAAATTCCCCTGCCGTCAGCAATCGTTCCTTCGTCTCGACTACCAGCCCCGATAAACCATCCACCATTTATTAACCCCTCTTGATGCCTGCCATTATAGTATTGATAAAATACATTATCAATACCAACGGGATCAGACCTGACTACCCAGGTTTCATTTTGCGAAGTTGTTACCTTTCGGCAACACCGGCGTTTGCACATCCTTGAATGAGGAATGTGCCAAATAACGTGCAAGAAAGTGTGCCACATGGCCTGAAATATTTCAGTTTATGGGAACGCTGACTCATCAGGGGCACAAAAGACAAACGGTCTTATTCCGGCAGCTTCTTGAAATCGAACTGGCAGCAGCCCAGGTCGAGGACGTCGTTGTTCACGATGAGATGTTTTTGGAGATTGGCGACCAGGGCGTAGAGGCGATGTTGCCCCTGTTTTTCATGGCACACCAGCCCTGCTTCGCGCAACACCCGGAGATGCTTGGAGACGTTATACTGCGTGAGGCCGAGTTCCTCAGAGATTTCGTTGACGCTGCGCTTGTCCTTCAACAACATCCGCACAATGCGCATGCGGCTTTCCTCGCCAAGCGCTCTTAACGCGGGGATGCAGTTGAACTCTTTCACAAGCTCCCACATAGCCGACGCTGATTACCTTCTCAAGCACGTCGGCAATCAACAGCAACCTGTTCCGGGTCTGCAACCACCCATGATCACTGGTGCTTCGCCGTCTCGGTGTGTAGGAGTTGGCTTGCCGGGGCTGAAGTGCTCTTCGTGGTCAAGACTGGCGTTCAGAGTTGGAACGCCAGCGCTGACTGCGTTGAGGCCTTCACGAACCGCGCCAACGAGAAGCTCGGGCTCGCCCTCAGCCCGGAGATTGATGATGAGCTGGCCGCCCTCCGTTGGCTCATCCAGTTCCATGCCCAGTTCAGGAACATAGTCACTTCGAACCAGGTTGATGGAGGCCAGTTCACCTGCCACCCCATTTTCGGGGCTGAATGTCATTTTGAAGTGGGCGATCTCTGTGCCCTGCAATCGCTTCTGCACATCGGCAGCCAGGGACTTCAGGAACGCGTTGGCATCAAACTCATCCGTAGCCTTCAGCGTTACTGTCGCGTTGAGCCAGCCGAGAAGGGCTTCGCCATCCGCATAGACCTCGTAGTCCAGTGACATGGGATTGCGCTCACTTTGCTCGCCATCCATCATCAGGCCAAACCATGCTTCAAGGCCCGTCTCCTGGCGCGAGGACGCCGAGATGATGCGGGCGTTTGGGAAGTTGTGGCGCAGGACATTGCTCAGTTCCGCCATCTGCTCCGAGCCGATCAGATCGCTTTTACTGATCACGATCACGTCGGCTTCTTCGAGCTGTTTCTTGAAGATATAGACCACCTTGCTGGAAAAGGTGCCGCCGGAATCCAGGCCGAAAACGCGTCTTGCACGGACGGGGTCTACCAGGACACTGAGGGGGGCGACGGTGAAATTGTCGCCATACATGCGGCGAAGCGGATAGGTCACGGTGGCGACCAGATCGGTGCAACTGCCCACTGGTTCGGCGATAAAGACATCCGGCTTGGCTGCGTCGTTCAGCTTCGCGGCTGCCTCCACCAAGGTGTTGAACCGGCAGCAGAAACAACCGCCAGCGATCTCCTCCGTGGCAAATCCCTGGCCTCGAAGCAGCTTCGTATCCACGAGGCCGCCAGCCTGATCATTGGTGATGAGACCCACCTTCAGGCCTTGTGCCGTGAGATGATGAGCAAGTTTGCCGATGGCGGTGGTTTTCCCGGCACCGAGGAAGCCCCCAATCATGAGGTAGCGGGCTTTGTTCGCAGCGATGGTCATATGGCGAGTAAATCAAGCCTTGGCGGAGCGGGCGTCAACGTGACCGAGCATTTGTGTGCTGTGCACCAGCGTGACGCCAGCGGCCAACGCGGCAGCCACATGCACTGCTTCCATCATTTCAGCTTCGGAGAGGCCCTGATCCAGGCACGAATTGGACAACGAATCAATGCAGTATGGGCATTTCAGTGCATGAGCGACCGCCAGACCGATCAAGCTTTTCTCACGCTTGGTCAGCCGGTTGGTCTCCATCACCTTGCCGTAGTAGTCGAAGAAGCCATTGGCCATCGCCGGGTTCGAGCGCCCTATCTCACCAAAGCGGCCGAGGTCTGCGGATTGGTAATAGCAGCTTTTGGCGCAGGCTTCGGAGGCAGTGGCGCAGCAGGCTTGGTCTGGGGATTTGGCGTCTTCGGGCATGGGCGGATGGAGTTGAAACGAAAATGAATATGCGCAAACGGGCAAACTTCCCACACTGTTTCAGCGAATCGGAGTTTCCTCACGCCGTCGGCCCAACAGCAGCCAGACACCGACCAGAAGCAGGACAGTCACCAGCACCGCTACCCCGGATGCGGCGGCGACGAGAGGACTGAGTGTGTACCGCAGGTTGGGCCAGATCACTTTGGGCAGGGTTTCGATGGCCGGCGTGCAAAGGAACAGGGCCATTACGAGTTCATTGAACGAAACGATGAACGCGAGCAAACCGCCCACCCCAATGGCGGGCAAAATCGTCGGCAGAGTGACCATGAAGAAAGTTTGCGTGCCTCCCGCCCCCAGGCCGTGTGCGGCCAGGTCCAAATTGGGGTCCATGTCTTCCAATGCCCCTTTCACTGCCTGAAAAACCAGCGGCATCCCCCAGAGGCTATGGGCGAGAGCGACTGAAACCAGGCTCCCCCAAAGGCCGATGGTGCGCATCACCGGCAGCAGTGCCATTGCAAGGACCAGAGCGGGAATGAACAAGGGAAGCATGACAGCGCTCTGCAGAATCTGCCTGCCAGGAAACTGATGCCTTGTCACCGCAACCGCCGCCGTTGTGCCGCACACCAGTGAAATAGCGGTGGCCAAGCCTCCCACTGAGAGGCTGTGGTAGAGGCTGTCTGTCCATTCACTGCGGGCAAAGAATGCCTCATACCAGCGCAACGACCAAACCCCTTTGGGCGGCAGGAGCATCTCTCCGGGCGTAAAACTCATCCACATCGCGTAAACGATGGGCCACATGAGTGAGGCAAGCACCAAGAGACAAAACGTGCTGAGTATGGACTTGTGCAGGTTCATCGTGGGGACGCGTACTCCCTGGGCCGAATCAAGGCGAAGCCACCGGCAATGAGGGTGAGAGTCAGCAGCATTGCCACGCCTTCGCCTGCGCCTCGCGGCCAGTGCAGGTTTTCAAACATCTGCCGCTGCACATCCACGGCCAGCGTGATCTGATCCGGGCTGCCAAGCAAGTAGGGGCTGATGAAGGCCCCGAGCGCCCAAATCAAGCTTACCAAGGTCGCTGCCGCGAGTGCCGGAAGTGACAGCGGCAAGGTCACCCAGACAAACGATTGCCAAGTGGTCGCGCCCAATCCTCTTGAGGCGGAAATAAGGCCTCGATCAAGTCTTTCCAAGCCCGCCCATATGAGCAGGATCGTGTAGGGCAGCACCAGCAATGTCTTCCCGATCACAACCCCGGTGGCGCTGTGTTGAAGTGCCAAGGGCTCCTTGATGACGCCAAGCGCCTGCAACGCGGCGTTAACCGGCCCAAAGTCCCCGAGGATGATCTTCAAACCGTAGATTGTCACCAGAAGGCTGGAGAGTTTCGGGATGATAACAAAGACCAGTGCAGCGGGTTTCCATCGCTTCGGCAGTTGCCACAGAAAATGCGCCGTGGGATAGCCAAGCACAACGCACAGGGCCGCGACGACAAAGCCCAGCCAGACCGTGAATCCCAGAACTTCCCAGAAATAGCGCTCAGAAAGCAGGGTGGCATAAACCTTGAGCGTCCACGTTCCTGGCTTGTAGAAACTGCCGCCGATGCCAAAGCCGCTTTGGCTGCCTCCTTCGCACAAACTCAAGCGGACAAGGTAGATCATGGGCCACACTAGCAGCCCAAGAAGAAGCACCACCGATGGGGCGGACCACAACCAGGCCCTTTGGCGGGCTGTTTTCATGCGTCGGGGATTCTGGTGACAGCCTCCGCTGGAATCTCCACCTTCACCCGATCACCGACCTGATGCTCAGCGTCATGAGTGGTATGGACATCAAGTTCCACGCCATTGTCCAGACTTACAGCAAGCACCCGATGCGAACCGGTAAAGACCATGCGCCGGACAATGCCTGCATGCTGGCCAGCCTTGTGTATCCGCAGCCTCTCTGGCCATAGCAAGACAGTTCCTTCCATTCCACATTTCCCGGAGGCTTCGGCAGTCAGCACGTTTCGATGGCCAAGGAAGATGGCGACCGTGGTGTTTGTAGGCTGTCGATAAACCTCTTCAGGCGTGCCCAATTGCAGGAGACGGCCTTGATCCATCACAGCAATGCGGTCACCGAGCGCCAGGGCTTCATCGCGGTCATGCGTCACGAGGATTGTGGTGATTCCAGCCCGGCGCTGCACCTCCCGCATTTCTTCCCTGAGCCTCTCCCTCAGCGACCGGTCGAGATTCGCGAACGGTTCATCAAGCATGAGCAGGCTGGGACCAAACGCCAGTGCGCGTGCCAGGGCGACACGCTGTTGCTGGCCACCGGAAAGCTGCACAGGACGGCGATGGCGCTCGTTGTGAGTGAGGCCCACCCAGTCGAGCATCTCATGCGCTTTCGCTTCGCGCTCCACTTTCGACACCCCTTTCACCCGCAGCCCGAAGGCTACGTTGTCCAGAGCGCTTAGATGGGGAAACAGGGCATAGTTTTGAAACACCATGCCCGTGTTGCGCCGCTCGGGTGGCACCTTCGTCACGTCGCGATCATTGATCCATACGCTGCCGGTTTGAGGCTCCAAATAACCCCCTATCAAACGCAACATCGTGGACTTGCCCGACCCGCTGGGACCGAGCAAGCAGAAGAATTCGCCAGCAGCCAGCTCGAAGGACACATCGTCCACCGCGAGCGTGCCGCTGGCGAAGCCACAACTCAAATGATGCAGGCGAACCGCTGCCATCAGGCTTTGCGCAGAATTTCGTGGTCCCAGACTTTGACGAGGTCGTCCCAGTTCTTCATGTACGTGTCATACGGGTAGTATTGCACGCCCGCAAGGCCCTCGGCGGTGCTTGGGTAGATCTGACCCCAGAAGGGGTTCTCAGCGGCGATTTTGGCCGCCACCGAAGGAATTGCGGTAGCACCACCAGCCCGAGCGAAACCTGCCTGGATGTCCTCGCTGAGCAACAGGTTGATGGCCTCGTGAGCCAGGTCTGGCACCTTGGTCCCAGCGGCCACGACCCACATGAGAAGCACGAAAGCGCGGTCCTTTTCCGGCACCACGGCACCGAGTTCAGGGCTGTTTTTCAGCGCGGGAATCATGTCCGTACCGTGCATATTGCCCAGAGCGCAGTTCTTTTGGGAGAGGTTCAACGCCATGTCCGTGGAGGTAGGCCACCAGAGCTTCACCGCATCGCGGTGCCCCTTGGCGAACTCGATCACGTCTTGAAGCTTTTCGTTGATCAGCTTTGCCGCCGTTCCGGGTGCGCCGTCGGCTGCGGCTTTAGCGCAGGCGAAGGTGTAGAGCGACATGTAGAACGAGTTGTACATCCCCAGCTTGCCCTTGTACTCGTCCTTCACCAAGTCACCCCAGCTTGTCGGCGGTGCCGACACCAGCGTCTTGTTGTAGCCAAGGGTGTGCACGGAATCTGGAAAGGTGATGCCGTAGCTGTCCTTGACTACCCAGTTGTCCAGGGCGGAGGCGGCGAACTTGCTCTTATTCGGAATCTTGGTCAGGTCGATTTTTTGGAAGAGACCTTCCTTAATGGCTGGATAGCCTTGAGTGGCATCAGTGAGGACGAGGTCGAAAGCGGGCTGGCCCGGAGGCGAAGCCTTGAGCTTGGGGATCGAGTCCCACCAACCCGGATCAACAATCACCTTTGCTCCGGTTTGCTCTTCAAACTTTGGCACGAAATTGTCGCGGAACCCCTTCTCCCATGAACCGGAATAGACAAACACACGGAGGGTCTGACCGGCGAAGGGCTTCTTGCCTCCGCCGCTGGCGGATGACTCTGGTGCCTTGCCACAATTGCTGAGGCCAAACATGCTCGCACCGGCACCAAGAGCGGTGGTGGTGAGGAACTTGCGACGACTGGAGGTAGGAGGTGTGTGGATCATGAGTTCGATGGGTGAGAGGTTGGGGACGAGTTGCACAGTGAAAAGGAAGGGGCGTATGCGTCGCGATACCTGGTGCCAGGATGGTCGTCTGCGAGCCGTGCTCTGCCCTGGCCATAGAGCTTCTCTCGCAGCGTGCCTGGTGCGTAGTCGGTCTTGTAAATGCCCCGCCGTTGCAGCTCAGGCACAACCATATCCACGAATTCGATAAAATCGCCTGGACTGACCGAGTAGAGAAGATTGAAGCCATCCACTCCGGTGTCGTTCATCCATCCCGCCAACTCATCGGCGATGGTTTCCGGTGATCCCACCACGATGGGGGCAAACCCTCCGACACCCAGGAATTCGGCGATCTCGCGCAAGGTCCAGACACGATCAGGATCAGCGCTGGTGAAGCCCTCCACAAAGGTTTGAATGGCGTTGCTCTCCACGTAATTCAAAGGCGTGTCGAGATCGAAGGTGGAGAAATCAATGCCTGAATAGCCACCGAAAAGCGACAGTGTGCCTTCGATGCTGACATAGCTTTTGTATTCCTCGTGCTTTGCGTTGGCTTCCGCATCGGTCTTGCCAAGGACAACGGAGAGAGCTGTGTAAATAATGAGGCTGGCGGGATCACGACCGTTTGCCGCAGCACGCTTGCGAAGGTCTGCCACAGTCGCTGCCACCATCTTGCGGGTGAGGCCGGAGATGAACACACATTCGGCATGGCGGGCTGCGAACTCCCGACCGCGAGTCGAGGCTCCGGCCTGAAAGAGTACCGGGGTGCGTTGCGGCGAAGGTTCGCACAGGTGGTAGGCCTCCACCTCGAAATGCTTTCCGTGATGCTTCACCTTGTGGATTTTTTCGGGATGGGCAAAGACCCGGTTCACCTTGTCTCGTGCCACCGCACCGTCTTCCCAGCTTCCTTCCCAGAGCTTGTACATGACCTCCATGTACTCCTCCGCCATCTCATAGCGGTCATCATGCGCAAGCTGGTTGTTTTTCCCAAAGGCCTTCGCAGCGTTGTTGAGGTAGCCCGTGACGATGTTCCATGCGAAGCGCCCTTTGGTCAGATGGTCGAGTGTGGAAACCCGGCGAGCAAAGGAGAAAGGTGGCTCGTAGGACAATGTGCCCGTGACGCCGAACCCCAGGTGCTCAGTCACCATTGCCATTGCCGGGACGACCAGGAAGGGATCACAGACCGGGAATTCCACAGCATTGCGGAAGGCGGCGTCCGCATTGCCCTGATAGACATCGTACACGCCAAAGATGTCGGCGATGAAGATGGAATCGAACTTTCCGTGCTCCAGAACCTTCGCCAGTTCCGTCCAGTACTCCAATGTGTTGTAGCCGCCAGTCTGGTCCCGTGGATGCGTCCACAGGCCGGGAGTGCAGCCCATGCAGTTCATGTCCAGCGCGTTCAATCGAATCTGCTTGTTCATGATCGAAGGAAGCGCGCTGGAATGAACCAGAGATGAGGGCTAGAAGCTCCAAACAAGGGCCAGTTCGTAGCCATCGTCATAGCGGGAGCTGACACCCGCGCTGTTGCGCACGTTCCACTTCACGTACTCGGTGTAGAGCGTGAGGTTCTTGGCGAGCTGGAAGGTAATACCGGGATTGAAGATGAACTGCTCGCCGCTAGGATCGTGATACCATCCCCTGGAGAAGTTCACATGCGCGGACACGGGGCCGAACTTGTAATTGATGCCGGTTTCGAAGCTGTCCTGCCGACTGCTGGGGCCGCCCGAAACGTAGTTCATTGGTGAGATTACCCCATTCGAGTTAATGTACTGCGCAAAGACGCTGAGCTTGCCCATTGTCAGGGTGACATCGGTATCCCAGGCCGTCTGTGTTGAGCTGATGCCGCTGAATGCGCCCGCGTCAATGCCACGCACCAAGCCTGCTACACCGAGGGCGATTTTGGTATCGTCAGACAACTTCCAGGTGGGCACCACGCGGACGAGCCCGGTGTTGCGTTCTTGGAGTCCGCGAGTCGATGCTGCGGATGCGCCAGGCTCTGCTCCGCTCACCCGGTCTCCCCGGACGAAGTATTGGAGCGCCGAATCCACGCTGAAGTTGCCGGAGACTTTCCAGGTATTTTCCCAGCTTCCGCCCCATGAGGGATTGAAACGGTACTCGTCAAAATAGGGCACCCCCTCCCACCAACTGTTGTCCCAGCCAACGCAAAAATTCTGCACCACTTGGCCCACCTTGAATACGCCGATATCGGTTTTGGCATAAGCATAGGCTTCGTAGGTCCAAACGGTGTCGTCGTAGAAACCGCGCAGTTTATTGCCGCTGTCGCGAATGCGGCCTTCGACATGAAGGCCGATTTCTTGGGCGAAACTGCCGGGGTCCAGCTTCACTTTAGGATCGAAATCGAGAAAGTAATAGTACGTGCCGCTTTCGCCGGGAACGCCGTAGCCATTGCCGTAAATGTGCTCGTTGCGGTCAATGTGCCACCAATGGTTCGCACCGATGGTGATGGGAATGTGATTGTCCGCCTTCCACTTCTCAATCGCATCATATGCGGAGTCCCACGCATTGTCCGGCCCCAGAAAATACTGGCTCAGCGAGGTGGAGTTCTCGAATGAGGTGGGACCCTGGGCGGGCGTGGTAGAAACCGGTGATTTGTCCGGCGATACGCCAGCAAAGGCGCAAACCTGGGTGAGGCAGGCGAGCAGAGTGAGCTTGGGGAGGTGCATGGTGTTAATAATATGCGAACTAGCGCATACATGCCTTAACGTGCACTGGTCAACTTAATTTCTGATATTTTGCTGCCTTGCAGCTCAGACTCAGCACCCGGCCTTTACCGATGCTGCCAGATGAATCACCGGAGCGGAGGGTCGCAGGTCACAACCCGCCTTGGCCCCGTTGGATTTCAAAGGCCCGTAGGCGAATTCCAGTGGAATGCCGCGCACCACCGCATCCTCCGTGGGATAAATCCAGTGCTTGGCCGCCACTTCAATGTGGCAGCAGTACACAGGACGCCCTTTGCCCCCCTGCGGGATGTGCCCCCACCCCAAAGCGTCGGCACGAGCGGGAAGCTGGTCGAAGCCAGACTTTACGAAGTCATTCTCGCGGCGCAGATCAATGCCAAGGTGATCCAGATGCGGGCGTGGGCGGCGATTTTCATCAGTTTCAGCCAAGTTGTCCTGGGCCACTGGGATCGAGGAGAAAATGGCGTTCACTCCATCTGGGAAACGATACTTCACGTATCCGGGCTGCCCATGATCGAACTCGGCACCGTGGGCCAGAAACTCATCCACCGGCAGCGCGTCTGTATCGTCCACGCGGATGTGCAGGTGGATGGAGTCGGCCAAAAGCATGGCTGCGGCGAACTCAAAGGAAGGCTCGAACATGCAGGCCGCAATCTGTTGTTCTGCGGTGCTGAGGAGTCCGGCTTCATGAAGCCATTCCATAGTCGAGGAGACAGCGGGGGTCTTGTGCATTGGAGTGAAATGGGGTTGCTCTGAGACGGTGGCTGGCAAATATGCTCTAGCATGCATACACCACCAACGGAATCAACCAGCTTTGTCGCCCCCTGCTGTCTGCCTTCCGTGGGAGCACCCAAAGACCCTATGGTTTATGACGGCGGCGGCGTCACCCGCCTCGCGGTCATGGGCGGGTCTTACGGTAACGTGCCTGCCTTTGCCGCTTGCATTGAGCATGCGAAAAAAGCTGAGTGCGATGGATTCGCGTTCATTGGCGATGCCACGGGTTGCTGTGGCCACAGCGACGAAACCATCCGGTTGATCCGCGACAGCTTCCCATTTCTTGTGGCCGGCAATTACGAACAAAAGGCGGCGGCTCGCGAAGAGGACTGCGGCTGCAACTACACCAACGACGAGGACAATCACTACGGTGGCATTGCCCATCAGTGGGCCATGCGCTCCTTGAGCGATGAGAATCGCGCCTGGCTCGGTACCTGGCCTGATCTGGCAGTGCTCGAAACCAGTGCTGGCAAAATTCTGCTCTGCCACGGCAGTCCCGCGCAGACCAACGAATTCCTCTACGAGTCCCAGTTGGATGACAGCCGGTTGGAGTGCTGGCTCGATCAGCACGGCGCTGTCGGCTTCGTGTGCACGCATTCGGGCTTCCCCTGGATTCGACAACTGCCTCACGGTCGCTTCGCGATCAACTGTGGTGTCTGTGGAAAGCCCGACCATGACCATGATGCGGCAGTGCACTATGCCACTATCGAGTTGCGGTCGAATGAACTACCTGTGCTCAACATAGAGCGTGTGGAATACGATCACCTCGCCTGGGCTGACCAACTTGATGCCGAGGGTGTGGACGATGTGTTCACCATCCCCGTCCGCAATGGCGTATGGACCTGCGGCCTCCTGAGCATGCCTGCGACAGAGCGGGTTCTACGTCCCCGCCCGGTGGGATGGCTTGAAGGACTGAAGCGGCAATAGGGCGCGATGATCGTGAGCAAAGATTTATCACGGCTTTTCTGGACACATGCGCAATGACGCATATATAGCGACCTCTCACCCACCACTCTCTACACCGATGAAATTATTCTCGTTCACCAAGCTTGCGACCGTTGTCGCCCTCGCATTGTCCCTCCCGGCTGGAGCCCAGGAAAAAGTCGTGGTGCAATACGACTGCATCCCCAACTACGCGAACTGGGGTGGCGTCACTGAAGCTTATTTCAAGGCTACGGGTGTGCGGGTGCCACCGGACATGAAAGGCAGCTCAGTGGCCATGGCAGCCCTGGAAGCCGAAGCCGCCAATCCCCAGGCTGACCTGGCGTATTACTCCGGTGCCATCGGATACCAGGCGGCGCTCAAGGGGCTGCACCAGGGCTACAAGCCTGCGGGTTTCGAGAAGATCCCGGACGCCCTGAAGGACCCGGAGGGCAAATGGTGGACGGTGCACACCGGCTCCATCGCCATTCTGGTCAACACCTCGGCACTCAAAGGCAAGCCCATCCCCAAGTCCTTCGCTGATCTGCTGAAGCCTGACTACAAAGGCATGATCGCCTATGACGACCCGACCTGGGGTGGAACCGGCTTCACCTTCGTTTACGGCATCAATGCCGTGCTGGGCGGCAAGGCGGACCTGAACGCCGGGTTTGAGTATCTGAAGAAGCTCGACGCCAACATCTTGAACTACCCGCGCGAGAACATTTACAACGACCTGCTGCGCGGCGAGGTGCCCATCTGGATCAATGCGGACGGCAACGGACTGAAAGCAAAGCACGTGGACAAAGCCCAGGTGGAAACCATCATCGCCGAGGAAGGCACCATTGCGATGCCGCTCGTCATCGGAATGGTCAAAGGCGCGCCACATGCGGAAGAGACCAAGAAGTATCTGAACTGGCTTCTGACAGATGACGCGCAAAGATTGTTCGCAGCCTCATTTTTCCGTCCGGTGATGAAGGTCGATCTCGGTGCCGAATTGAAGGGCAAGTTTTTGCCCGATGAAGCCTATGCGAAGACCGTCGTCATCCCGCTTGCCGAAATGGCCGACAACGCCGTGGCCGTGAAGGAACGCTGGACCAAGGAAATCCGAAGCGGACGCTGAACAGCCTGAGGCCGGGCTGCATGAGTCGTGCTCCATCACTCGTTCTTGGTTGATGAAAACACGCCACGCCGCCCTGTTCCTCCTCCCGCTTTTGGTGGTGGTCTTTGCGCTCTTGTTGTGGCCGCTTTGTCTTCTGGGTTACGCAAGCCTGCATCGAGGCGGAGCGTTTTCGATTGGCAACTACCTGCGGATATTCGCGGACCTTGCCTACTGTGACGCGCTTGTTCATTCCCTGATTCTCAGCTTCCTGGTAGCCGCCTTCGCAACGCTGGTCTGTCTCGGCCCCGCCTGGTTTCTTGCGCAGCACGACTTCCTCGGCAAACGCGTCATTCGCGCAGCGTTCACACTGCCGCTATCCCTTTCCGGCATCATGGTCGGCTTCCTCGCCATCGTGATGCTGGGCAGGGTCGGTTTTATCCCCCAGTCCACCGAAAGGCTGACAGGTACGCCATGGCTTTCCGGCGCTGCCTATCAACTGACTGGACTGGTGATTGCCTACCTGTATTTTGAAATCCCACGTGGGGTTCTGTCGCTGGAATCATCATTGCGTAAATTCGACCCGCAGATGACCGAAGCTGCGGCTTCTTTGGGGGCCTGTGGCTGGCAACGATTTCGCTGGGTGATACTACCATTGATCAGCCCGGCCCTTTTCTCCACGTTTGCCCTTACCTTCAGTGTATCGCTCGGGTCGTTTGGCGTTGCGCTGATCTTGTCTCGGCGGTTTTCGGTGCTGCCGCTGGAACTGTTTCATCAGTTCACGGCCATGTCGGATGCTCCATTGGCTTCGGCGATGGCAATCATTCTCGCTGTGGTTGCCCTTGCGGTCCAATACGCAGCCCATGGTCTGACGAACCAGATGCCACGATGAAGACCCAGGCACGAACCATCTCCTTCTGGCTGCTGGCGATGCTCACGCTGGTGTTGTTGCTCATTGTGCTCGTGCCTTTTGCAGTCGTCATCGCGGGTGCGGTGCTCAACACCAGTTTTCTGGGCATCTCCACCGAGCAGTGGGCGGGTGACAAGGGATCATCGCTTTTCTCCTTCCACTGGTTTTCTTATGTGTGGGGCCTGTATCACAGCTCGTTTTATTTCAGCCTGAAACTGGCGTTGCTCAGCGTGATCCTGTGCCTGCTTGTCGGCGTGCCCGGCGGTTACGTCCTCGCGCAGTCGCGCCTTCCGGGTCGCAGGCTGATCGAAGCCCTCGTCATGCTGCCTCTTGCGTTGCCCGGCATCGCCATGTCCATCGCTTTGATCCAGGCCTATGCTGTCATTCGGGGGGCATGGTGGCTTATTCTGTGCGGACACCTGCTCTACACGATTCCTTTCATGGTTCGGCTTGTGATCAATGCATTGCGAAGCTTCGACCTCGCAGAGCTTGAAGCATGTGCCCAAGGCCTCGGGGCGACGTTCAGGCAGCGATTTACCATGATCGTGATTCCAAGCCTGCGGCCTTCGATGATCGCCGGGGCACTGATGGTGTTTGCTGTCTCCTGGGGTGAATTCAATGTTAGCTACCTGCTGAACACGCCCGTCAATCAAACATACCCCGCTGCGCTCTACGCCACCTACACGTCCAACAGCTTCCAGGTAGGCAGTGCTGCAACCGTGATCTTCCTGTGTGTCATCATCCCGGCGCTGTTTGGGATTCAATGGCTCGGAAGCAAAACGGATTCTGCAATCAACGAACTTGCCTGACATCCACCTGAAATACTCACCATCGCATCGCCCACACATGAAGCCACGAATCGCCATCATCGGAGCCGGTCCTACCGGCCTTGAAGCAGGATTGGCCGCCACCCAACGAGCTTACGAAGTGACGATCTACGAGACAGGCGAAGTTGCCGACTCCGTCAAGCGATGGGGGCACATTCGTATGTTCTCCCCCTTTTCCATGAACACTTCGGCGGATGGTCTCGCGTTGCTGAAGAAGCGAGGACTTCCCCTACCTGCGGATGACGATTACCTCACGGGCCGGGAGTTCGCCGCAGCCTACCTGGAACCCCTGGCACAAGATCTTCCCGTCCTCAGTAGAACGCGGGTGAAGGCCATTGTACGCGAGCACTCCGGCAAACGTGACGACATCGGAGAACCAAGCCGGGCCGACACGCCTTTCAGACTTTTGGTCGAGAGCGATGGCGTAGAGCGTCACGACTATGCGGAAATCATCTTCGACTGTAGCGGTACCTTCCATAACCCCAACCCGCTGGGCGACGGCGGAATCCATGCGCTGGGGGAAAGTGCCGCTCGAGAACTCATTCACTACGGGCTTGGAGAGGCGTCCGATATCCGGGCATTTGGTGGCTTGCGCGTGCTGGTCGTCGGAGGCGGCCACTCCGCAGCGAACCTCATCGTTGCGCTGGAGTGGTTGAGAAGGCAGGCACCCACCACAGAGATTCATTGGGTCGTCAGGAATCTTGGCAGATCTCCCTGTGCCCGCACACCTGAAGATCCCTTAGCCGAGCGAGATAGCATCTGCACCTCTGCCAATGCTGCGGTGGCCACAGGCAACGTCATCCATCATGAAGGAGCGACCGTCATGGAGGTGTCAAAACACGATCAGCATTTGAACGTCACTCTTGTGGCAAGCAACGGCATCAATGTCATTCAGGTGGATCGCGCCATCTCTGCAACAGGGTTCCGGCCCGATTGGAGCTTTGTCAGAGAACTTCACCTCCAGACCTGCTGGGCTACGGAAGGCACCTATCCACTTGCTGCGACACTGCTCGGAGAATGCGGTGGCGATTGCCTGGCCATTCCCGCATTTGGGGCTGACACCCTGTTGCATCCCGAACCACATTTTTATGCCCTAGGCATAAAAAGCTACGGTCGATCCCCTGACTTCTTGATCTCTACGGGCTTGCGACAAATTGAGTCTTTGATGAAGCGGCTCGACGCGGACCACCCTTAGCGGTAGAAGAGCGTGACGCTTGACGTCAGATGATTGTGGAACTCACAGCGAGTTCTGAAACCAAGTAGGCAACCGCCAAACTTCGCTCTGGTTCACTATGAGCAATAAAAGCTGGCTTTATTGCTCATAAAATGGCATTATTGTGAGGCGTAAACAGAGGAGCTTTGCATCATGCCCCATAAAACCACCTGGAATTGGCAACAGGATGACTGGCCACAATTCCGCTACGACAGCACCAAACTCGATGCTCTCGAAGTCGCCTTTCTCCGCCAGGCCGGTGTCTTCCTCGGTGCCGTCAAGCATGTCACCGACGCTGATCGGGAACAGCTCACCGTAGAACTCCTGGGCGATGAGGCGCTGAACACGTCCGAGATCGAGGGCGAGTTCCTCAATCGGGATAGCCTTCAGTCATCCATTCGACGGAACTTTGGCCTCACTACCGACAATCGCAAGATCCCGCCCGCCGAGCAGGGCATCGCACAGATGATGGTGGAACTCTACCGCCAGTTCGATGCTCCGATGTCCCACGACTTGCTGTTCCACTGGCACGAAATGCTGATGAATGGCAGGCGCGACCTGACCGACGTTGGCCATTATCGCAGCGAAGATAATCCCATGCAGGTAGTCTCCGGGCCGCTCCACGCGCCAAAGATTCATTTTGAGGCTCCGCCTTCAAAAACCGTGCCCGCCGAAATGGACGGCTTCATTGAGTGGTTCGCACATACCGCGCCGAACGGAAAGTCACCACTGCCTATTCTGACCCGCGCAGGCATCGCGCATCTCTACTTCGTCTGCGTACATCCATTTGAGGACGGCAATGGCCGAATCGGCCGCGCCATCGCCGAAAAGGCACTTTCCGAGGGGTTGGGGCAGTCCACCTTGATTGCGCTGTCGCAGACCATCAACCGGGCTCGCACGAGCTACTACGAGATGCTGGAGAGCAGCAACAAAGACAACGAGATCACTGCCTGGCTCGTTTACTTCGCCGAAACAGTCATCGAGGCTCAGAAGCAGGCTCAGGACATGGTGGAATTCATCATCGCCAAGACGAAGTTCTATGATCGGCTTCGAGGGCAGTTCAACGAGCGCCAGGACAAAGTGATCGCCCGTATGATGAGCGAAGGTCCGAGCGGGTTCAAAGGCGGCCTCAGTGCCGAGAACTACATGCGCATCACCGGAACATCCCGCGCGACGACCACCCGTGACCTGCACGACTTGGTGGAGAAGAAAGCCCTCGTTCTCACCGGCACGTTCAAGAGCACGCGCTACCATGTTTACATCACGACCAAACCGTAGCTCTGCACTCCGCCAGGAAGTGCCGCTTTGCCTTCCATGCCTCCTCTGGTTCTCCCGCCTGGCACTTTGGGAAACGTAGCAGCCGCGCAGGGCAGTCAATACCCGGCCCGCTCCAAGAATCCGTGTTGGGCATGACAACACCCCGCTTCACCGGCTGCCTTCACGCTCCCAATCCCATCGGGGAGAAACCAAAACAAGGAGTCTTTATGAAAAGCAAACCAGTCCACGAAGTCCGAATCGGCGCAGTCAAGGCCACCGTCTGGCGCAATGATGGCAAGGCAGGAGCCCGCTACACGGTCACCACTTCACGCAGCTTCAAAGCCGGCGAGGAATGGCGTCAAACATCCTCCTACCACAAGTCTGACCTGCCGAAGCTCATCGAAGCCCTCGGCCAGGCTGAACAGTGGATGGCCAGCCGCGAAACCGTCGCTGCCGCCTAGCAAGGCCAATGCCGCGCTTCGGCGCGGCATTTCGCTTCGCCTCTCCCAAGGGCGTTGACTTCTGACTCCCTCTGCGCAGCTTCCGCCACGCCACTGCGACCTCTATGAAACCTCCCTATACTCAGCTCCTCGTTCTCGCCTGTTGCCTGTTCCCGTTGTGGCCGGTTGCTGCGATGTCCGACAAAGAGATCGTCGCCACTATAAACAAGGTGGTGATGAAGGTCACAGGCGGCGATGTCGCGGCGTTGGACGACCTCAAAACGCTCCCCTCTGACACCACGGTCGCTGCGGCGCTGATGTTCTTCAGCCAGAACTTCTACGTCTTTCGCAAGACGAAGCAAAATGGCGTAGTCGCGGCGAAGACGGCTGAGCTTGCCACTTCCGCCCCCACGTCCGAACTCTATTTGAAAAACATGCTGAAGAAGCAGCCCGTTAAACCCAACAACAAAATGTTGCACCAGCGGGACACGGGTATCGACTGCATGGTGTTCATTCACAACAAGGTCGCCGTCCGAGTGTTCGGCGAATTGTTGAGCGATCCCGAGCTGGCCATTCCGATTGGCACAGTGAGCACGTCACTCGCAGACATGAACCTTGCAGGTGCTCCGTATTCCGCGAAAACACGCAATGACGCCAAGACACCCGAGGCAGTCGCGAAGTGGAAGGAGTGGTGGGAAGCCAACAAGAGCCAGTACGCTGAGCCCCCGAAGTGATGGCGGGTTCGTTTTTCACGGCCTTTCCTGCCTTTTGATTCATCTGCCGGGAAAGGCCTTTCCCTCGCCGCTACTTCGTGGGCGGCTACCCATTCCAGCGGGGACGCCCCGCAACGCCCCGTGGCTCCGTTCGGCGGCCGCGAGCAAATCCCGCCGAAATGGACGCGCAAACATCACCGGCTCCCCACACGGGTGCCGTGAATTCTGCGCACTCCTTTGCTCTGTTCCGAGGCTATTTCTTCTTCAAGAACTGGGAGAGCGACTCTCCACCGGCTCGCTCGCGCAGAGTGTCCAGGCGAGTGTCGCTTCGGACCCCGGGAGCAAAATCGCTCCCGTAAGTCTGCCGCAGTGTTCGTACCAGCGTGTCGCCACGCTTCTGACGAATTTCACCGTCCAGGTCGCGGGACCTGCCATCAAGACCTGTGTGGCCCTTATTTGTTTGGTTAGGCATATTATTCCTCGGGTTTGGGCATACAAGACTGCCTTGATGCCCGCGCCTCAATCTTGTGTTCGTTTGAACTGTTTGTCAACTTGGGTGAGCCGATACCAATGGCGGGAAAAGTCTTTCCCTCGCGCCTACTTCGTGGGCCGCTACCCATTCTAGCGGGGGCACCCCGCAACGCCCCGTGAGAATGGTTAGCCAGACGCGAGTGCGTCCAAGGCTGCTCACTTCCGCGCTCTGCTTGTGCAGTTTCGCCCCGTAGGCGCTTGCGCGGCCTTTCCCGTCCCTCGCTGAACCTGGCTCTTTGCCTCGCTCACGTCACGCCAATCAAGGCGGACAGAAGCAAGGAGGACAACATGACCATCAGCGATTTTGCACTGCTTATCAGTTCAGTAGCTCAACTGATCGCTTCGTGTATAGCAATCATCAGCACCAAGCATCGCAAACGCTAGTGCTGCGGGCGCTTGGCCTCGTGCTGGGCGCTCCTTCTTTACGGCAGGGCATACCATGTGCCCTTGCCCGCTCCGTGCTTGACCAAATGGCCTTGCTCCAGCAAGTGCCGGAAATGCTCCTTGAGCGTGTTCCGGCTCGCTCCAGTCACCTTGATAATGTCGCCCATTGTCACGCGGCCATGCTGTCTTGCATGGTCGATGATCTGGACGGCCAGTTCTGGCAATGCTGCCATGACGATTTTTTCGCGCTCCACCTTCACGGCCAAGCGGCGTTTCTGCTGCTGCAAGGCACGCAGGAAGAACAGCAACCAAGGCTGCCAGTTGGGCGCGTTGGTGCGGATGGTTCCTTGGGTCTGGCGAAGGCCGAGATAATAGCCCTCCTTGCTGTTCTCGATGACGCTCTCCAGTGAACTGTAAGGCACATAGGCGTAACCAGCCTGTAGCAGTAGCAAGGTGGTCAGAACGCGGCTCAAGCGGCCATTGCCGTCTTGGAAGGGATGGATTTCCAAGAACACCACTACAAACACAGCAACAATCAGCAACGGGTGCGTGCGCTTCAGCTCGCGATCCTCGTTCAGCCAAGCGACAAGCTCGGCCATGAGGCGCGGTGTGTCGAAAGGCGTAGCCGTCTCGAACACGATGCCGATCTGCTTGCCGTTCTCATCGAAGGCGGCAACGCTGTTGGAAAGCGTTTTGTATTCGCCGCGATGCCGCTCGTCCTTCTCGCTGTAGCGCAGAAGGTCGCGGTGAAGCTGCTTGATGTGGTTCTCGGTGATTGGGATGTCTTGCCAAGCATGGAAGATTGTTTCCATGACCTCGGCATAGCCAGCGACCTCCTGCTCGTCGCGAGTGTCGAACTTTTTGATTTCCAGATTGGCAAGCAATCGCTCAACCTCGCGGTCGGTGAGCTTGCTGCCTTCGATGCGCGTTGAGGAACCGATGCTCTCAATGGTCGCGACGTGGCGCAATGCCTTCAAGCGTTCAGGGGCAAGCGTGCCAAGGGCACGCCAAGCGCCTTTGAACTCGTCAATTTCGGCAATCAACGCCAGCAATTCGGGCGTGATGTGAATGACATCTGTTTTGAACATAAAAGTCTCCTAGACTCCATATATACACCCATAAACACCCAAAAGTCCAGCCGAAAAGACACCCACAAACACCCATATCTGCCCGTAAGGGGCTGATTTTCCGTTTAACGGTCAACGTCTGGTTCGGGCGGCTGGCGCTGCTGGTCTTTCGCTACGTCCGGCTTGGGCTTGCTCTGGCGCGTCGCTTCCTGCTCCTGCTCGTATTGCTCTCGCACGGCATCGCGCACCTTATCGAGGCTCTGCGCTGGGTGCTGCTTGGCGAATCCGGCGCGGAGTCGCTGCCCCAGCTTTTCAAGCGCGAGTTCTGCTTCCGTGGGTGGCTGTGGCATGGTCAGGCAACGAGTGATTTAGCTTCTTCCAAACAGCGTCCGATTCGCATTCTCACATTATCGTAGCTGAGGTTTTGCTGCTCGGCAATTTCGGCGTAGGCCAGCCCGAAAACAAAGTGCTTCCACAGGTATTCATAGCAGTCGGGTTTGGAGCGGGTGAGCAGCTTCATCGCGTATTCAAGATCATGCTTGTCTTGATGCGATAGCGGCGCGTCCTGCGCCGACGCTTCAATCAATTCCGCAAGTTCATCGTGCGACATCGGCTGCATCCGGTCGCTCGCCTCGCGGCGGTGGTGGTCGGCCAGCTTGTTGCGGGCAATGCGATAGCACCACGCCCAAAACGCAGGCAACGTGTCGCCGTTGAACTTGCCTAGAGACATGGCAACGGCCTTCAGCACTTCCTGAAGCACGTCATCAGCAGAGGATGTGTGAAGCGCTTTGAACACGAAAAAGCGCAAGTGCGGCTCGATCTGGCGGAAGATGTCTTCCGCGAGTCGAAGCCGTTCGGCCAGTCCCGCAGTCTGTCGGTAGGTGCGGACAAGTTTTAGCAGGTCATCCATTGTTCGTATCAGGCTAGAATCCGGCATTTCGCGACGCAAACGATTTTGGGGAAATCATCTGTTCGGAATCGTGGGGCTGCTGCGACTGAGTGGGAAATGGAAATGCTCGCCTCCACCCATGAACCCCTGCTGCTAGCCCAGGCCATTGCGGCGCTGCCTGCCTTGGTCAAGCGTGTGACTACACTGGAGGCGGAAATTGCCGCACTCAGAATGGCGGCGAAGCCCTCTGGCAAGAAATGCCTTTCGCTCAAAGAAAGCGCCGAGATTCTCGGCGTATCTGAAAAGACGGTGAGCCGCTTCATTGATCGTAAACTTTTGCGTCGTAGCCCACTGACTTCATTGGTGCGGATTCCGAGAGGCCGGGGAAGCCGGGGATTTTCGACAGGCATTATGTTGCAAGCAACATACCTCGCCGGGGGGACTCCAAATCCGTCCCCCGGACCCCGCTTTTTACGGGCGAATTGCGCCCGTGCGAGGGCGTGCCGCCCTTCAAAACCCTGCCCAAGGGTTGCCCCCTTGGAACCGGCCATCAGGGTGCTGCCGCCCCTAAAAACCCCGCATATTGCCACCACGGGCGAAACCTTTCTCTTGCCCGTGCCAAGTTTCCTGCCAACCTCGCGCCGATGCTTTTTGGCAAGAAGGGGTTGCCCGAATTTCACCCGCAAACAGTTCTGCGCGATTGGGGCAACGGAGAAGCCTTCAGGCTCTCCGACGCTCAAACTGGCGTCTGCGTTTTCGGGGCAACCGGCAGCGGCAAGACCAGCGGCCCGGCCAAACACTTGGCCTATGGCTACCTCGCCGCCGACTTCGGCGGACTGGTCTTGTGCGCCAAAAAGGAGGAGCGCCAGCAGTGGCAGAAATGGGCTGCCGATACGGGCCGCACCGACGACCTGATCATCGTCGATAGCGCTGGCGACTGGCGCTTCAATTTCCTGGAGTGGGAGGCCTCCCGCGCTGACGCCAGCGGCGGCCTGACGATAAATATCGTCGCCATTCTGGACGAGATCGCCGGAGCCATTGCCAGCTCCGCAGGCAAGGCCGATTCCGGCGGTGGAGGAGACAACAAGTTCTGGGACGATGCGCTCCACCACATGAACACCAATCTGGTGGACCTGCCCATCTTCGCAGGGCTCCGAGTGTCGCTGCCACTCATGCGGTCCATCGTCACTTCCGCACCCCAAAGCCTGGCGCAAATCGACGATGCCAAGTGGCAGGAATCCAGCACCTGTGCGGCCATCATTAAAGAGGCCGACAAGGCGACCGCGAAGGCGGGCGACGATGTTCGCGCCGACTTCGAGGAGTGCCGGAATTACTGGCTTCAGGAATACCCGGTCCTGTCGGAGAAGACCCGCAGCATCATCACCCTGTCGTTTTCGATGCTGGTACGCCCGTTCATTACACGCCCTTTGCGTAAATTGTTCTCTACCGATACCACGGTGAAGCCGGAGGATGCATTCGATGGCAAGATCATCATCATTGACCTCCCCGTTCAGGACTACCGGCTTGCGGGCAGAGTCGCGAGCCTCGCCTGGAAATACTGCTTCCAGGTGGCAGTGATGCGCCGCACACCGCCCGCTACCGGCTACCTGCGCCCCGTCTTCCTTTGGGCCGACGAGGCGCAGAATTTCGTCACGGATTTTGATGCTGAGTATCAGGCCGTCGCCCGCTCCGCTGGCGGCTGCACGGTGTTCCTCACCCAGAACCGCGAGAGCTATCGGCGGGTACTGGGCAACGCCGATGCGGTGGACGCACTGCTTGGGAATCTTCAGGCAAAATTCTTCTGCCAGAACAGCGGCGACACCAACGAATGGGCTGCCAAGCTGTTGGGCGAACGCTGGATGGACGTGATCAGTACCAACGTCGGACGCTCCGGGACGGACACACCCCAGCAGTCTTCGGGTATCACCCGCAGCGAGCAGCGCCGCTACTTCGTCGAGCCCTCGCGCTTCACAACGCTGAAGCGCGGAGGTGAGCATCACAACTTCCAGGTACAGGCCATCGTGTATAACGGCGGGCATTTATTCCCGACCGGGGCCGCAGGCCGCGAAGACTTCCTCCCCTACAAAATGCTGACCTTCAACCAGAAGACCTGACCCCATGAACGATCAGAACCGCAAATCCGACGAGCTGACCTTCTGGCAAAAGCTGGAGATCATCCGCGCAGTGTCCATGTACCCGGCGCTCACCCTCATGGTATTCACCCGCCGCAAGATCGGGTTCCGCATCCTCAAGATAAACGGCATCGTCATTATGGGCTTGATCATGCTCTTTGTGGCCTCGCTGGTGAGCAGCAACTCAGACACCTCCGGTGCGCCTCTCACCGTCTTTGCTCTGGCGATGATAGGCATGGCCATCTTCCAGCGCACCATGCGCTGGCGCGACCTCACCCAAGGCGTGCGCTGGCACACCTACTGTGTTGGCATCTCCTACCTGGAGATGGTTCCGTGGCCGCCGGTCATTGCCTCCCACCGCAGAGTCTATCGCTATATCGAGCCGGTGGCGTGCTTCCTCGTCGGGATGCTGATCTCGTGGATCATTTCCCGGCCACTTGGCATCTGGATCATGTTCTCCTCTCTGGCGCTCTCGGTTTTTGAGCAGACGCTTTTTGAAAAGCATCTGGAGCGCGACCTCGATATTCTAGACGGCTTGATCTCCGCAGAGGTGCAGGGCGAGACCGCGAAGTTCTTCGACGGCCCGCAGCCGGGCGAAAAGCAACGCACCCTGGAGGACACCGCCGGCATTCCGACCGGCGTTGCCCCGGACATCCACCGGCAGGTCGAAATCCGCCGCGCCAAACTCGCCAAAGCACCGGACAATTTGGCGACGGAGACGCCGGATGCGGTGGTGTGAGATCAGAGACTATCGCACTAGCGTTTGAGTTGCTCTCTTCTGCTGGACTCGGTGCAGCAAGTCTCTCAGACCCAGTCCATTACCAACACGGAGAATCGCAGCCGACAGGCCATTGACCCATCTTCCCGCAGGGACTACGTCTCCGAAGGCACCATGCGGGAGAACCCAATGGACAGCAACACCTTAGCCTTCTATATCTGATTGAGAAAAAACAACAACGCTACGATTCGCGCATCAGCGAAGAGGGGGGAAATTGACGGTGTTTAGTCTCGATAAAATTCAAGCGGGCATGGCCTTGGAAGGCATCGAGCCTTCCGTCATCTGCACCGTCATTGCTGTTGTGCCGATTGCGGTGGGTGCAATCCAAGTGATTTACAAGACGCCTGACGGGACTCTCAAAGACAGGCTGCTCGGTTATGCTGACGAATCGCAAATTACCTTGGCGACTGTCGAAAGGCCGTGGTCGTTCGACGGCGACGGCGAAACTTTCAAACTCACCGTAGAGGCACGACGCATTGACCTCGCCTTTCTGTTCGACCCGATGATGGCTGTCCACACCTCCAACGTGGACCCACTACCGCATCAGATCACCGCCGTATATGAATCAATGCTGCCGCGCCAGCCACTTCGATTTGTCCTCGCTGACGACCCAGGCGCGGGGAAGACTATCATGGCGGGCCTTTACATCCGCGAACTCATAATGCGGGCCGATGCACGACGCATCGTTATCGTCGCACCCGGCAGTCTGGTCGAGCAGTGGCGGGACGAAATGTTTGAGAAGTTTGGCCTGGAGTTTCGCGTTTTTTCCCGCGAATTGGAATCTGTCACGCCCAGCGGCAATCCATTTGAAGACCTAGACCATCTCATCGTCCGGCTCGATCAAATGGCACGCAACGAAGACTTGCAGGACAAGCTCTGCGCCGCCGGTTGGGATCTCGTAATTTTTGACGAAGCGCACAAACTCTCCGCCCATTTCTTCGGCAGCGAGCTGAAGAAAACCGGACGTTTTAAACTCGCCGAGAAGCTCGGCGCTTGCACTCGGCACCTGCTGTTGATGACCGCCACGCCACACAACGGCAAGGAAGAAGACTTCCAGTTGTTTTTTTCGCTTCTCGATTCCGACCGTTTCTACGGTAAATTCCGAGATGGAGTTCACAAGGTGGACACCTCCGACCTCATGCGCCGGATGGTCAAAGAGGAAATGGTGAAATTCGACGGCACGCCCTTGTTCCCCGAACGCCGCGCCTATACCGCCAATTACAAACTCTCTGACATCGAAGTTGCGCTATACGAGGCCGTCACCCAATACGTGAAGGCGGAAATGGGCAAGGCGGACCAACTCCCTGGCTCGCGTAAAGGTTCCGTCGGCTTCGCTCTAACAGCACTTCAACGTCGCCTCGCATCCAGCCCTGAAGCTATCTTCCAGTCACTCAAACGCAGACGCGAACGCCTCGAAAGACGCATCCGGGAAGAACGACTCACTGGCCGTGGTCAGCAGTTGTTGGCTGAGACTCTCTCGGAAGTCCCAGAAGATGAAGACGAATTGAATGCGGCGGAACAGGAAACGCTCGAAGAAACCCTGGTTGACCAAGCCACTGCGTCCCGCACTGTTGCTGAACTTGAAACTGAGATACTCATTCTTAAAGTTCTCGAAGAACAGGCTAAGGATGTCGTAACATCAGGTCAGGACCGGAAATGGGAAGAACTTTCCCATATCCTCCAGCACAACCCGCAACTGCACGACACCGACGGGCGACTCCGTAAAATTATTATCTTCAGCGAGCACCGGGACACGCTGAACTACCTTCATAAAAAAGTGGCTGGTGTCCTTGGCAGTGAAGAATCCATCGTCATTATTCACGGCGGCACTCGTCGCGATGAACGACTCAAGGTTCAGACTCTTTTTCGTTCCGACCCGCAAATCCGTGTTCTCATAGCCACCGACGCGGCGGGTGAAGGCGTCAATCTCCAGTGCGCCAACTTGATGGTGAATTACGACCTGCCGTGGAATCCGAACCGCCTAGAGCAGCGCTTCGGGCGCATCCACCGCATCGGCCAGCAGGAAGTCTGCCACCTGTGGAACCTAGTAGCCAAGGAGACCCGCGAGGGCGAAGTTTACTTCCGCCTGCTCGAAAAGCTCCGCGTTGAGAGTGAGGCACTGAAGGGCCGTGTCTTCGACATTCTGGGAGAAGTGTTTGAGGAAAAGAGTCTCAAGGACTTGCTCATCGAGGCCATTCGCTACGGCGACCAACCGGATGTAAAGGCCCGCTTGAGTCAGCGCATTGACCACAATTTTGACCGCGAAAACCTGAAGAGTCTGCTCAACCGCAACGCGCTCGCTCAGGAGACTCTCAGCCCTGAGCGGTTGTTCGCTGTAAAGGAGGAAATGGAGAAAGCAGAAGCTCGTCGTCTTCAACCGTATTTCGTGCGCTCTTTCTTCATGAAGGGCTTCGAGCTGCTGGGCGGCTCCAGCTACCCTCGTGAGGCCGGACGCTTTGAGATTACCCACGTCCCAGCCGTCTTGCGCGAGAGGGATCGTGTCATTACCGGACGCAACTGCCGCGACCTCGCTCCAGTGCTGAGACGCTACGAACGCGTGTGTTTCACAAAGGAAGCCATCCGACCCGTCGAAAGCACCGGTCTCGCACCCGCCGTGATGATTCATCCCGGACACCCACTCATGCTTGCAGTCAGCGACGTGCTGCTGGAGCAGCACGCCAATCTCCTGCGACAAGGCGCTGTTCTTGTGGACCAAGCAGACGATGGCGAACAACCGTCGCTACTGTTCCTGTTGACTCATGAAATCAAATCCGGCAATGGCATGGTCATTTCCAAGCGCCTGCAATTCGTTCGTGTATTGCCGGACGGCAGCGCCAGCTTCGCTGGTTGGGCACCGCATCTTGATCTCGAACCACTCGACCCTGCCGAGCTTCCACTGCTTGCTGAGGTATTGGCTGCACCGTGGTTGACCTCTGGATTGGAACAGCGAGCGCTTGCCCTCGCAGCTTCCACGCTCGTGCCGGAACATTATAGTGAAGTCGCCGAAAGGCGCATTGCCCATGTGGATAAGACCCTGGCGGCGGTTCATGAACGGCTCACCAAGGAAATTGATTTCTGGTCCGACCGATACGTCAAGCTCACCGATGACAAAGCCGCAGGAAAGGAGGTTCGCCTCAATCTCGAAAACGCCCGCCGCACTTTGACCGACCTCGAATCGCGTCTGGAAAGCCGCAAGCGAGAACTTCAATCCATGCGCCATGTCACGTCGGCGACGCCGGTCGTGCTCAGCGGCGCGTTCGTGGTTCCCGCTGGATTATTGCGCAAACTACGTGGAGAGGAATTATCCGACAACGCCGCGTCCACAGCCTTTTCCTCCGACCCTGCCGCCCGTTCCCGCATCGAGAAGCTGGCGATGGATGCCGTCCGGCGCGTCGAAGAGTCTCGCGGCTGCCGCATCGTGGATGTCTCCGCCCAGAAATGCGGATGGGACATCACGTCATACCCGCTGACCACGGACGGTAAACAACCCGAGGCGCGCCATATTGAAGTCAAAGGCCGCGTGAAGGGCGCGACCACCGTCACTATCACGCGCAACGAAATGCTCTATGCGCTCAACCAGTCCGAGAAATTCCATCTCGCCATCGTGCTCGTAGGTGAAGATGATGCTGTGGAAGGCCCGTTTTATCTCCAAAACCCGTTTGACTCGGAGCCAGGTTGGGGTGTGTCCTCCGTGAACTACGATCTAAAATCTCTGCTCGAAAAAGGAACACTCGCTTGATGAACTATCCCGTCAAATCACCCCGCAAGCTCATCGAAGTCGCCCTGCCGCTGGACGCGATCAATGCGGCTTGTGCAAGCGAGAAGACTATTAAATCTGGGCACCCTGCCTCATTGCATCTTTGGTGGGCTCGGCGTCCATTGGCGGCGGCGCGAGCGGTCATCTTTGCACAGTTGGTCAATGATCCCGGCTACCAGCAGGGTGGCGGTTTCAAATACGGGAGGAACAAAAAAGAAGCCGCCATCGAGCGGAAGCGCCTGTTCAAAATCATTGAAGATATTGTGCTCTGGGAAAACACCACCAACGAGGAAATGCTGGAGCGCGCCCGCGCGGAGATTCGCCGCTCGTGGCAGGAAGTGTGCGAGCTGAACAAAGACCATCCGCTGTCCACTGAGTTGTTCAATCCTAACAAACTGCCCGCCCTGCACGATCCATTTGCTGGCGGCGGCACTATCCCGCTGGAAGCCCAACGACTGGGATTGGAAGCCTATGCCTCCGATCTCAATCCTGTTCCGGTGCTCATCAACAAGGCCATGATTGAAATTCCGCCCAAATTCGCTGGTCGGCCTCCGGTCAGTCTGGCTCCAAAGGGTGCAAAACGACAGAAGAAAGACTTAGGTTTGGATCGGACTTGGCCAGGAGCAACCGGCCTTGGCGAAGACGTCCGTCACTACGGCACGTGGTTGCGAAATGAAGCGGCAAATACCCTCGGTGGCCTATATCCAAAGATTGAAATCACTCCGGATATGGCAAAAGAACGGACCGATCTCAAACCACTCATTGGACAGAAACTCACTGTAATTTCCTGGCTATGGGCGCGCACTGTAAAGAGTTCTAACCCAGCTTTCTCGCATGTGGATGTCCCACTGGCCTCCAGCTTCATCATTTCCAGTAAGGCTGGGAAAGAGGCATATGTGCAGCCCGTTATCCAAGGGGGAACATACCGTTTCATAGTAAAACTTGGGACGCCGCCACCTGAAGCAGAGAAGGGAACAAAGCTATCTCGGGGCGCGAATTTCCGCTGCCTTCTCTCGGACATTGCAATGGAGGGCGATTACATCAAAGCGGAAGGCTGTGCTGGACGCATGGGGGCCAAGATGATGGCGATAGTTGCAGATGGGCCTCGGGGCCGCATCTATCTCAATCCGACCAACGAAGCAGAAACAATCGCCAGAAGCGCCAAGCCTACCTGGAAACCGGAAACACCACTACCAGACGACCAACGGAATTTCTGGACCGTTAGTTACGGGCTTACCACATACGGTGAGCTTTTCACACCGCGACAGATGGTTGGTCTCACGACATTCAGTGATTTACTTGCCAGTGCGCGAGACCAAATTCTCAAAGATGCACGCGACGCAGGTTTTGATGACGACGGTAAAGGTCTCGATGCCGGAGGCAGTGGTGCAAGCGCTTACGCCGAAGCCATTAGTGTATATCTCGCCTTCGCCATAGATAAGATGGCCGATCTAGGAAACAGTTTGGTTCGATGGGAACCAATTGCGCAATGCCCTCGGCAGCTTTTTGGCAGACAAGCAATCCCGATGGTTTGGGATTTTGCCGAGGCTAATCCGTTGGGAGACTCATCGGGATCATGGGATGTTTTTGTTAATGGCTTGTCCAAGGCGATTACCAAAGTGTTTGCGGAAACGCAACCGTGGTTCAGGGGCTATGCTGTGCAAGCTGACGCACAGACACAGACTATTTCACAAGGTAAGTTCATATCAAGTGACCCGCCGTATTACGACAACATCGCTTACGCGGACTTGTCGGACTTTTTCTACGTTTGGCTACGCCGCGCGTTACGTCCCGTTTATCCAAACCTACTCGCCACGATTGCCGTCCCAAAAGCTGAAGAGTTAGTCGCAGCCCCATACCGCCACGGAGGGAAAGATCAAGCTGAAGTGTTCTTCTTGGACGGGATGACATCTGCAATGCGAAGTCTAGCAAACCAGGCTCACCCCGAAGGACCGATTACGATTTACTACGCCTTCAAGCAGTCAGAAACGAATAGCGATTCCGGCACGACATCTACAGGTTGGGTTACTTTTCTCGAAGCGGTGCATCGTGCTGGCCTTCAACTCAGTGGCACGTGGCCACTGCGAACAGAAAACGCGTCGCGAATGATCGGCCAAGGCACGAACGCCCTAGCCTCCAGTATCGTCCTCGTCTGCCGAAAGCGCCCGCTGGACGCACCGACCATTTCCCGTCGCGAGTTCATCCGAGAGTTGAACGGCGTGCTTCCCGAGGCGCTTGACGAAATGACCAAAGGTTCCGGCGACGAACGTTCGCCCGTAGCCCCGGTCGATCTTTCGCAAGCCATCATCGGGCCGGGCATGGCGGTCTTTTCCAAATACGCCGCAGTGCTAGAAGCAGATGGTTCACCGATGAGTGTTCGCACTGCACTTCAGCTCATCAACCGCTTCCTCGCCGAAGACGATTTCGATCACGACACGCAGTTCTGTCTTCACTGGTTCGAGCAGCACGGTTGGGGTGAAGGTGTTTTTGGCGAAGCCGACACGCTCGCCCGCGCTAAAGGGACGAGTGTGAACGGAGTGAAAGAAGCGGGCGTCGTTCAATCCGGAAGTGGTAAAGTGCGCCTGCTCAAATGGGCCGAATACCCCGCTGACTGGAATCCAAGCACGGACGCCCGCCTGCCCGTTTGGGAAGCATTACACCAGATCATCCGTGCGCTTCGGCAAGGCGGTGAATCTGCCTCTGGAGCGTTGCTCGCAGCTCTTGGTGGGAAAGCCGAAGCGGTACGGCAGCTTGCCTACCGCCTCTACACTCTCTGCGAGCGTCTCGGCCACGCCGAGGATGCCCGCGCTTACAACGAACTCATCACCAGTTGGACCGGAATCGAATCCGCCGCTGCAAGCGCACCAAAACCTGCCCAGCAGGCAACGTTCGACTTTGAAGAATAAGGAACCCTTTATATGAGCCTGAAACCTTGGAGAGAAATCATTGTGCCGCATCCAGACGTGTTGGAAGGCACATTCCAGCAATCCGAATTTGCCGCTGACCTCACTGCTGTGCATACGGGCAATGCGACGGCTGAATACAAAGACGCCAAAGCGTTCTATGATCGCACCTTCATCACCGAAGGAATGAGCAAACTCCTTATCCAAGTCGCTCAACGGCTCAATGGCAAGGGCGGCGAGCCAGTCATTCAGTTGCAAACAGCATTTGGCGGCGGCAAGACGCATACGATGCTCGCGGTGTATCATCTGGCATCGCGTCAATGTGCGCTCAATGAACTCACCGGCATACCAGCTCTGCTGGATCAGGCGAAGCTGCTTGATGTGCCGCAATGCTCTGTGGCGGTGCTGGATGGCACAGCACATTCTCCCGGCCAGCCGTGGAAACATGGCAAACAAGCAATCCAGACGCTCTGGGGCGAGCTGGCTTGGCAACTCGGCAAGGCAGAAGGTTATGCCATGGTCCAAGCATCGGATGCTAACGGCACCTCACCTGGCAAGGACGTCCTGCGTGACTTGCTGTCCCGCTACGCTCCGTGCGTAGTGCTTCTGGATGAGCTGGTGGTTTACATCCGGCAGTTCGTCGAAAGCCAAGCAATCACCGGTGGCACTTACGACAGCAACCTTTCCTTTATTCAATCCCTCACTGAAGCGGCCAAACTTGTGCCGAACGCCGTAGTGCTGGCTTCTCTCCCAGACTCCAACAGTCAGGCGGGTGGCCCACGTGGTCTTGCTGTTTTGCAGGCCCTCGAAGCCGTTTTCAACCGAGTGCAGGCACTATGGAAGACGGTTTCTCCTGAGGAGGCGTTTGAGATTGTCCGTCGCCGTCTCTTCGAGCCGATTCGTGATGCTAAAGCTCGCGACCAAGTGTGTCGTGCCTTTGCCGACGCCTACATTGCTGAAGGGGGCAAGATGCCGCATGAAACTCAGGAAGCTCGCTACTATGATCGGATGATTCAGAGCTACCCTATTCACCCGGAAGTGTTCACTCAGCTCTATGAAGAGTGGACGACTATTCAGGGATTTCAACGCACTCGCGGTGTGCTGAAACTCATGGCGAAGGTGATTCACCGCTTGTGGCAGGACAATGACAAAGACCTCATGATATTGCCAGGCAGCCTACCTCTCTATGATGGCAGCACCCGCAATGAGCTGATTAACCATCTTGGCCCAGGCTGGGACCCGGTAATTGACCGCGATGTGGACGGTGACGGCGCGGAAACAAAGCTCCTTGAGGCAAAGGAGCCGCGCTTCGGCACGGTGCAGGCGGCACGTCGCGTCGCAAGGACGGTCTTTCTGAGCAGCGCTCCTGCTTCAGTGAACACGAAACCGGGAATCCGTGGCATAGTCAGGTCGCGAGTACTGCTTGGATGCCTTCAGCCTGAGCAGACTTCATCGCTTTACTCCGATGCACTGAACCGCCTCGTAGATCAGCTCCATTACCTGAGTTCATCCGGTGATAAAACGCAGGACTCAACCCGCTTCTGGTTCGACATACGTGCCAATCTCCGGCGGGAGATGGAGGAGCGCAAAAAGCGTTTCGAAGAGAAGAATGAAGTGCGAGGCCGGATGGCAGAGGTGCTCAAGAAACTTGCTGGCGGCGCGACATTCTTTGAAGGGGTTCACATCTTCACCCCGCACGCTGATGTGCCGGATGACAGCGGCTTGCGCTTGATTGTGCTGCCGCCCGAACAGTTTTATTCCCGCGAGGAGCCACGTATGGCCAGTGACACCGTGATGGAATATCTCCGAAAACACGGTGCGGCTCCACGCTATCGCGGCAACCGCTTGCTCTTCCTCGCCCCTGATCACGGCGCACTGATCCGCCTACGAGACTGCATCCGAACAGCACTGGCCTGGAACTCCATCGTTGATGATGTGGCCGCGATGCGTCTGGTGCTGGACAACTTGCAAGCAGAACAGGCGAAAAAGGAACTTAAAAGTGCGGAAGAAGTTTTGCCACGCGTCGCTCGTGAAACCTACAAGTGGTTGTTGTGCCCCTCACAGGAAAAGGCCACGGACACGAAACCCGTGGTGGAAGCTAGGCAGCTTAACACCTCCAGCGGTGCGCTTGGTTCCGAGATCGAAAGAGTGTGTCTGGACAATGAATGGGTGATCCCCACCTGGTCGCCGATTCATTTACGCACGAAACTTCAGGAACTATATTGGAAGGCTGACAAACCAACCTACGGTGCGCAGGCCTTCTGGGAGGACTCGCTTCGTTATCTGTATCTGCCTCGATTGAAAAATCAACACACTCTATCCCAAGCGATCACCAAGGGGGCGGGGAGCAAGGATTTTTTTGGCACAGCCTACGGTCAAAGCGGACAGGGCTTCGAGGGCTTTAGGTTTGGAGATTCAAATATCCAGTTTGACGATACGCTATTGTTGATTGAGCCTGGTGCAGCAAAGCTGTTTGCGGATGAGCAAGCCAAGAAAGAGTCCGAATTAAAGACAGCAAGCTCGGGCGATTCATCGAATTTGGTCTCTGCCGTCACTCCCCTGGTAACCAGTTCAAAGTCCACTGCTTTGTCTGAAGATCCCGGCAATGTTGTTCGCGAAGCACCGCCCAAGGCCCACTCATTTTATGGCTCCGTTGACGTAAATCCAACGACCGCCAAAATGCGTCTTCTACAGATCGCGGAGGAAATCATTTCCGCTTTGACCTCCGATCCGAATGCAGAAGTCACCGTGACAGTTGAGATAAACGCAGCATTTCCCAACGGTGCATCTGATCAAGTGAAACGTGCTGTAACGGAGAATGCAACAATTCTTGGCTTTAAGGCCAAGGTGTGGGAGTAAATTGATGAATTGGCCACTTATCTCTAGCGTCACAAGGAAAACCGCTGCCATCTTCGATCAGATGAAGACACTTAAGCGCAAAATTCAAAACCTCCGCCGCACCCGAGACCTTCTGTTGCCGCGTCTCCTGTTGGGGCAGGTCAAAGTCAAAGAGACCTGAGTGATGAATGCGAAGGCAGACTTATCGCCAATTAAGCAGATACCAATCATTGAGGTTGCGAAACGTCTTGGTATTCAAGTTCGCGGCACGAAGGCGATGTGCTTTTCTGGACATGATAAAGCATCGCCGAGCTTATCCTTTCTCAAAAGCCGAAACACATGGCGCTGTTTTGGAGCGTGCGGCAAACACGGCAACGGAATCACTTTGGTGATGGAGAAGGAAGGGCTTGATTTCAAATCAGCTCTTGAGTGGTTCGCACAAAACTTTGCAGTAGATGTTACCCGAGAGTCTTGGGGACATCGGCAGCGAGGCCGCCTGCCCAAACGAAAGAAAATTGCGATTGCCGTCAGAACGGAGCCCCCACAGGAGCAGGAGTTTGCCGCAGACCCTGAACTCTATGCCTGGTTCATTGATAAGTGCGCTAGCGTTTCAAGTGCGGTTGGAATCACATACCTCGATTCCCACGGTATCTCGAAGGAATCGGCTAACCACTTCAACGTCCGAGAGCTGCGTGACCCTGATTATGCATACGGCAAGCTAGTGGAAAAATGGGGCGAATTGCGGGTTTACCAAAGCGGAATAGCTTGGGGAAAGAATGGGCATCCAGAGCGGCTAATCTGGGGTTCCTACGCACTACTGTTTCCTTTCTCCGAACAGGGGATGGTTACCTATATTCAAGCTCGAATGTTCGCAGGTAATAGGAAATACATGAACCCGCGTGGTGTTTCCAAACCGCTATTCAATACGGACAGGCTTCGCGATCTACTAGCGGGCTATCCGGTCCATCTCTGTGAAGGTGTTCCCGACGCCATTGCGTTGGAATCGCATGGCCTCGCTGCGGTTGGCATTTTGGGAGCGACCTCTTTTCGTGCTGAATGGGTGAACCGCTTTTTTAAGTTCAAAGTGGTCTTGCTTGGTGATGGTGATGCAGGGGGGGCAAAATTTACCAGGGATATTTCTACCTATTTTATGGAACGCGGCAAGGCGGTGCAATCCATGCGCCTGCCAAAAGGCAAAGATGTGGCTGATATGCTAGCACAGGAACGGAGGGTCAAATGAGCTTTCTGGAGACTGTCACAGACCAATTGAATCTACGGTGGGCATGGGAGATGGTTCGACAAGCTGCCACTCCGGGCGACATGTGGATCGATGAAATCGAATTGGCTGGGTTCGAAGTTGAATTGGAGCGCAATCTCCTGAGCATTGCAACGGAGATCCGAAAGGGACACTATCGCGTGCGTCCTTTACGGCCAATGGCCTACCCGAAGCATCCCACGAAGGACGGCGAGCAGCAAGTACGCCAGTATTTCAATGTCACTGTGCGTGACCAAGTTGCGTGGACAGCAGTTGTGAATGTGATAGGGCCACTGCTCGACTCGCGCATGCCCGCGTGGAGTTATGGTAACCGACTCTTCCGAAGCATTTGGGTAGACACGGACGACGACGGGATTCGCCATCGCAAAATTGGCAGGTATCGCCATTCTTCTGGGAGGATCTACCTTCCCTTTGGGCAAAGCTGGCCAATTTTTCGTCGCCATGTCTTCCTTGCTACGTCGGCGATGACCGCCGAAGGGGGAGAGACGTCATCGACTCAACTGACGGAGGAGGACGCTGAAGAATTATCGCTTCAGGAGCTATTGAAGGATGGGCACCGATGCCCATTCGTGCGGAAAGAATATTGGAATGAACGCCAGCCAGCCTCGGGTAAAAAAAGTCTTTTCTGGTGTAGCGTTGACTTGGAGAAATTTTACCCATCCCTGAAACTAAGTGTTATACAACAAAACATCATCGAATTTCTTCCTGCCAACTTTAAGATTGAAGCTCAGAGGTTGCTTGGTTCAATGATGCGGTTCAGGGTGGATACTGCTGGATGGTCAAGCGAGGACTTGAAGCACATCGGCCTTTCTGCCCGTCAGCGGTCCTTCAAATGCATCCCAACCGGACTATATGTGGCAGGCTTTCTCGCCAACGCGGGTCTTATCAAAGTCGATCTTGAAGTTGCTGAGAGATTGAAACAAAGTGATGTCGCTCACTTTCGCTTTGTTGATGACCATATTGTCTTAGCATACAGCTTCGAGGATCTCGTAAAGTGGGTTGATGAATATTTGATGCTGCTGGACTCTTCTCAGAGTGGCGCAAAAGTTAATCCAGAAAAAATCGAGCCAAAAGAGTTGGCGGAATTCTATTTATCAAGAAAGAAGTCCGCAAAGAGACTCAAAGCTGTCACTGCTACCGCAGCAAAAGCTTGCAAACTTAATCCTCAGTTTCCAACCCCCTTGATGACTAAGACTCTCGCCTTAGTCTCAGCTATTGCACGGACGGATTTCAATCTTCTAGAGGAGTCTGAGCTTACATCACTGACCGACCAACTTGAGCACATGCTTTTGGTTGAGCTACCTGAAACAGAGATTCCGGAGAAGACGCGTCTTTCATTTGCGGCAACCAGGCTCATGCGGCTGGCCGAGTGTCGTCTATCAAACAATTCACGGTTGGCCGAGTTGGCCTGTCGCTGCCAAGCTCTGGACGCAGAGTTGACCGACAAGGAACTCCCTCCCGAGCGCCGGGCTCTATTGGAGGCAGAGAGCGAAGTGAATCATAAGGAATTGCGCACTCACCATGATGCCCTCGACCGCGAGATTGGCAGAGCTTTCGGCCTCTTGCGCAAAGTGCTTCAAGAGCGACCCGATCGGGTGCGGCTTTGGACGAGAGCTGTTCAAATGTGTCGCCAAACTGGAGTTAAAGGACTGGCAGATATTCTTGACGACATTGAGCAAATCAGACGTGACAACAAGGGTAGCGTGGCAGCCGATCTAAGCGCCGAATATCTGATGACGAATACTCTCTCACTTCTGGGTTCTGAAGTGACCGTCGCGGCACGACTAATCTGCGACCCAGAGGTTGCAGAATGGCGGCGAAGGGCGGCACATGCGTTTCTATCCGACGTTTGCAGTGCGCCGTTGGCAAAACCAAATACGTCTGGACGTCCTTGGTTTCTTCCAACAGCGTGGGAGCAGTTTTGCTTCGGATTATTCTGTGCGGATTTGATTATTAAGTCGTCGCCCCCTCCGGAAATCGAATACAAATGCCAGTTGCCAAGCGAGCTTGTCGCTATTGGCGAGAGATGCCTCACTAATCATGAGGTGCAAGGGTCTCCGCTGAGTTGGGCCTGGTGGGCAGCGCGTCCGTCTTTGCGAGAGCTAAAATCCCGCGCCGATAGTTGGGTTGTCCAAATCGGAGCCCGGCTATCCAACACAAAGGAATGCTATCCTTTCTGGCGCTTCTTTCCCTTTGATGTTCCCCCAGACGTCCTGAGTAGTCTCCGTGACAGCAGAATCCATGCACAGAATGTGGCCCATATGGCCGGCTGGTGGCACGATGCGCTCAGGGTGCAACCCGAGATCGCCCCCACGTTCTCGACCAAGAGACGCAACCCGGATGCGGCTTGTGCTATTAGGAATATAAACTCTACAAGAAACAACGCGTCCTTCGTTTCGTTGCAAGAGTGGTGTGCAGAAATTCAAGGCATTTACGAGAAAGATACCACGGACCCCAGAGCGGGCGAGTGGACTGCGTTAGAAATTGTTCGGCAGGTTGCCATCCTCATCAATGGTCCTCAGGAATTTGGAATTGATTATGTCATCCGAATGAGTAAAGCCGGTGCTCCACATCCGGTGTGCTTGCACCCTGCCAATTTCCGACTTCCCCGAAAGTGGCTAGAAAGGCCATCGTTAACATGGAGCGGTTGGGTAAATCAGATTACCCCCCCAAACTCGCCAACACAAATTGAGATTGTTCCAAAGAACCTGCGTGTTATCGATTCTCGCTATACCCCCGTTGCAAGTCCAGAAAATGCTCTGTTCGATACGATTAACCCAGTTCGAGGCCTGGGACTGTTGCTCTATGGCCTTCTGAAACACAATTTCGATTTACCTTCTGTTTGGAACGGACCTGGGCACGGCGATGTTCTCAGCCTATTACCACGTTTCCTCCTGAAGGAGATGACCTGTTCGTCGTGGACTCTTGGTATTTTGCAGGCTTGCTTACAACCACGAGCGATGGAGAACCTATTTTTCAAAGCGCAGCATTTGCCAGATTTGAAAATAGACGATGACTCACTCCATGACCCTCTCCGGCTACGCAATTCCAATGAATTATGCACAGCGATCGCTATATGCCAAACGGTTCTAAGGAAAAACCAACTTTCGACACTCAATCACAGGGCTAGACAACTGACGCCAATTAGCATTCTGCAATTGTCTCAACCAAACTGGGCAAAGGTATTCGAGAACTTAACTGAAGGGGGTAGTGCAGATGAGCAATAAGCCAAAATACGACGAATACCTTCCTGTGGGCATCATCCAAACCACAGTTAACGCAGAATTGGCTTGGCCGAAGAATGGAACTTCGCCCAAGATGTCCGCTGCGCAAGATGCGCATGCTTGGCAGGAAATTTGCAAAGCCCTCAGGGCATTCAAAGACGGAGATGTAGCGCCAAAAATGGTTGTTCTTCCAGAATTATCATTGCCACGAACACGCTTAGTTGATTTTGAAAAGCTTGTTTGCGCTCTGAACGTTATTGCATTTGTAGGCGTGGACTACCGGCTGAATCGTGCAGAAAAGCAAGTCAGGAATGAGGGGATCGTTTTCATACCTACTGGTTTTTGGAGAGGACGGCCCTCTCGAAACTGCACGCGCGTAGTTTTTGGCAAATTTCATGCAGCCCCTGGCGAAAGGAGTGCACTTAATAAACTGAGCCCTTCGTGGTCGTTTATTGGTGATGAGAATGTTTATGTGTTCGATGCTGGACAGTATGGCCGCATAGGCGTAAGCATTTGTTACGACTTTATGGACCTCGAACGTGCATTGATGTATCGTAACCGAGTCCATCACCTTTTTGTGTTGGCCTATAACAAAGACTTGGGGATGTTTAGGTCACTTGCGGATTCACTTTCTCGAACAGTGTTCTGCAATGTTATAGTATGTAATACCGGAATATTCGGAGGGTCGATTGCTGTGGCTCCCTATCATGCCGCCTACAAGCGCACTCTGTATTCACACAGTGGCAACGGTCTCTTCACAACACAAGTGGTCCGGTTGCCCGTGAAGGGAATTGAAGAAGCCATGAATGGAAAGACAGGGGCAATTAAGCAGAAAGAGCGCACTGAGAAACTGTTCAAAGATCCACCGCCTGGTGTGATCGAGGAGCCCAATCTTTCGCTTGTGGGTCAAACGCTCAAACAGCCGACCGCCTAACCATGTCCCATGCCTATACCGAAGACCAGCTACCCTGCTGACCTTTACAGACGAATATGTTTATCGGTATTTGAGTATTTCCATGAAATCTACCCAGAGCGTAATGTGAACGTATATTTTGGGGCAACTTAATTCTGCGGGAGTTATATTCGAGTTATTTTTGTTGGGAAAGGCCTTTCCCTCGCCGCTACTTCGTGCGCGGCTACCCATTCCAGCGGGGACACCCCGCAACGCCCCGGCTCCGCACCAACGTCCGCCGCTCGCGGAACGAACCGGCTTCCCTGCACTCCTCCGCCGCAGGACGCTGCCATGCGGACAGGCTGCTTTCCGGGAATCCAGTTCCATCCGCTCTTTGCCCTCACCACTTGTGTGCGCCCTCATGCCTTCTGCCTGGCACCAGGGCGGAAGTCTCCACCGCCCGGCACAGTCCCCAATACAGGCGCTCTTTCGTCGGCGTGCCGACCCGCACCTGTCTCGGAAACACTGCCGTTGCCACCTCTTTTGAAGCACCGAGGCAGCATCCGCTGCGCTCCGGTTCCCTCCGCTTCGCTGACACCGCCTCCGTGCGAATAGCGTCCGCGCTGGGACGCGCGGCAGTTTGCGCCGCCTTCTTGATGGGCGGCTTCGATGCCTCACGGTCGTTCGGGCCGTCAAGGGCATCCACAGGCTGTCCCTAAAGGGCACCCTCCTGCGGAGCCTCCCTGTGACTGCCCGCCCGTCCTCCGGCTTGGGGCACTCATGTTTTTGCAAACGCAAGCTATGTGCAAAAAGCACAGGAGGATATTATGAGACAAGACATCTACCAACAAGTAACAGACCGCATCATTGAACAACTGGAAGCAGGGGTTGTGCCCTGGAAATCCCCGTACTTCTCAAAGGTCGGGTTCCCTCGCAACTTTTCCACCGGGAGGGCCTACCAGGGAATTAACGTCTTCCTTCTGGGAAGCTTTCGCTTCACTTCGCCCTTTTTCCTGACCTTCATTCAGGCCAAGGAATTGGGCGGCCACGTCCGCAAGGGCGAGCACGGTTCGCTGGTGGTGAAGTATGGCACCTATTCCAAGGAGGACGAGGCAGCCGCCGCAGGCGAGGACGCAGAGACCCGCCGCTACCTGAAAGCGTACACGGTGTTTCACGCCTCACAGATTGAGGGCATCGAGTTTCCGGCACCCCAGAACCTGCCGGAGCTTTCCATCACAGAGAAGACCGACCGCGCCCGCGCCATCGTGGCAGGGATGCCAAACGCTCCCCGGATTATTGAAGGGGCAGCAGTTCCGTGCTACCGCCCCTCCACTGATACCGTACACATGCCGGAGGGAGTGTATTTTGAGAGTGAGGAGGCCCTGTTTTCTACCCTCTTTCATGAGCTGACCCACTCGACAGGGAGCCTGACCCGCCTTGCCCGAAAGTCCCTTCTTGAGAACCGGGGCATTGACGCCTCAGGCGATACGGCCCAGAAGACCTACGCCGAGGAGGAGCTTGTTGCAGAAATGGGCGCTTCCTTCCTGAATGCCCATGCCGGCATCATTGAGGACGAACTCAGCAACTCCGCCGCCTACCTGCAAAGCTGGATGGATGCCCTGAGGAGCAAAGACGCCAAGGGCTGGATTATCCGCGCTGCATCGCAGGCGCAGAAGGCCGCAAACTACATCCTGGACATCAAGCCCGAGGAGGTGGCCCAATGAATGCCGTTGTTCGCATGACCGGGCCGCATCTCGGGGCCGTGACCGTGAACGGCAAACCCCGCCGCGCTTGGCGCGTTGCCGTCATCTCCACCGAGGACCAGCAGCCACGCACGAAGGCCTATCTCTGCCTCAGCTACCGCCGCGCCGTGTATCTCTCCTGCAATATGGCGCATGACCGCAGGTTGCACCTGCACCTGGAGGCACTGCCCCGCTAGGGGCAGGAATGAGGGAGCGGGTGCGCCGTTCGCGTTCGCTCCCTCTGCCAGTTTCGCAGGGTGCCCGCCCGGCCCGGCCCCGACTTTGCCGCATGAATGCGGCCCCGAGCCGCCTTGAGCCTGCGACGTTTAGGACTCACGACTGTGCCAGAGCATTCCATCGACACGCACACTGCGGAAGGCATGAAACGCGACTCGGTCACGAGGTCAGCAGTGGTTGCGTCACTCATTCCGGCAGTGTCTCCTGAAGACGTTCCACGGGAGCGCCACACGGCCTTTTTGATGGCACGCTAAATTCCCCGCCGGTCCGCTCAAGCAGTAAACCGGTTCCCCCTGAAGGTCTCCCCCGATTTTCTGTCTTGCCCGGTGCGCTACGCCCCGGCTTTACGGGAATTTGTTTGGTGGCCATCAGGCCGCGATTGGCGCAGCCCGAAAACACAAAAAGGAGACTTTACCATGAGTGATACCAAACCCGCCACCGCCTCGAAGACACCGAGCCACTTCGCCTACCACATCAAAGACGGTGCGAGCGACAAAAAGTTCTGGACCCGCATCGGCAGCGCCTGGGTTCACAGAGACGGCCAGGGGTTCAACATCCAGATCGACACCGTGCCACTGGACGGACGAATCACCCTCCGAGTTCCTTCCGAGAAACCGAAGTAAACGCAATCGGGCGGGCCTCACGGTCCGCCCACAACCTCACAGGAGTTTTTCATGCGTGATTCAATCAATCCCTTCTACACCGCACAGCGCCGTCAGGTTGCGAATGCCCCGACCACGACGCAGGACAACAAGGGAGTTTACGCCCGGCTTCCATTGGCTCCGGTCAATGCCAGCCCGGTGCCGCATCTCACGAGCCTCTACCACTTTGACCAGGCAGGCGACCACGGCGACCGCAGCTATCCCGGCAATTGCGGCGGGAGCCTTATTCGGGACTTGCTCCGGTTTTTCCGTCCACGGAATGCCTTTGACCCCATGACTGGCAGCGGCACTTGTGCCGACGTTTGCCGGGAACTGGCCATTCCCTGCCTGTCGCAGGACATCCGCGAAGGCTTTGACGCCACCGATGCTCAGGGCTTCCGCAGCCTGCCCACCGGCACTACGTTTGACTTCGTGTGGGCGCATCCGCCTTATTGGAGGCAGAAGCTCTATACCACCGATGCACGCGACCTGTCCCGTGCTCCCACGCTGACAGTATTCCTGGAGCGCTATGCCGTCTTCATCCGCAATTGCGCAGCCGTTCTGGCCCCTGGCGGTAAACTCGCCATTCTGATGGGCGACTACCCCGACCGTGAAGCGGGATTTATCCCCCTCACGTTTCACACCAAGCAGCTTGCCTTTGCAGCAGGGCTCCGCCTGCACTGCACCGACATCATCCGATTCAGCCACGGCGCATCAAGCAGCCGCAAGCAGTATCGCACCAGCTTTATCCCCACACTTCACGACACCTGTATGGTGTTCGAGAGGTGACGCAAAACTACATCTCCGGCTCCATCGGCTCCGGCTCCCGCACCGGAGTTGGAGACTCAATCTCTGGGCCGCGTGCAACTTCCTTTTCTTGTGCATACTGCTCACGCACGGCGTCTCTGACCACATCAAAGCCGGTCTCCGGCATGGGATGCCTCTCAGCCACGAGCGCCCGATACCTCACACTGAACTCGTGCAAGGCGAGCTGTTCTCGTTGGGAAATCTCGGCCACGCTGTGATTGTGGTTCCAGTTGCGCTCACGGCAACCTGTTTTCATGGACCCCGCAGCGCCATGCGGCTGGGGAAGCGCCGCGTGCTGCTTTCAGTTGCCTCGCCGGTGAACTGGCGAAATTAAGCTCTTGCCATGCCTGCGATATGGCGCAGTTTTCAACCGCTCAAATGGGCGGCGTTAGCTCAGCGGTAGAGCGGCTGCTTTACACGCAGCGGGTCGGGGGTTCGAATCCCTCACGCCGTATTTTTCTTCGGTCACGGGCCTCTATTGCGGCCCTCTGTTACCCCCATTGTTGCCCCCGACGACCGAAAATCGGTCTTTCCGTGTCTGGTTGAAAATCCCCGTTTACCTGGGGAAACGGGCTTTTGTCCTGTCCTGTCCATCTCAGGGAAACCGCTTCGCAAGAAGTGTAAACGAGCCGCTCTACCGCTGAGCTATCCGCGCGTCGCTGTCTGCGGCGACCATCGTGCCCGGATCAGGCTCGATGGCAAGGGCAATGTGAAGGATTGAGCTCCGTTCCCTCAGGATTTGTCCCGGTTCCGGCGCCCATGCCCATCCGGGTGACGACGATGCCCCAGGTGCGCGATCAGCGCCCCCCAGGCGGCCTATTTTTCAGGCACCCCTATTCCCTCTGCAGGGCTTATGCCAGGCCGATTGGAGGACTTTGTGAAAAATTTCACAAATAGGGCTTGCCCTGATTTGACCCTTGGCTAATCATCCTGCCGCCCTTTTAGGCCTGCTATCTGCTATGAGTTTACCCTTCACCCATTTGGAGTCCATGCCCCTCGTGCTCGCCGTCGTGAGCCCGGAAGCGTTGCCATTGGCCGGGTTTGTCACCAATTCCATTTTGGTGGCCCTCATTGTTCTCGGGCTTATTCTGTGGGTGAGCAACAAGGCCACTGCGGGCATGACGCTGGTGCCTCACAAGTGGCAGAATTTTTTCGAGCTCGTCATCGAGTTCCTCTACAACCAGATCGAGTCAATCGTCGGTAAGAAGGTCGCTCCCACCGCCTTTCCATTGCTGGCGACGTTATTCATTTTTATTCTCGTCTCCAACTGGTTTGGGCTGTTGCCCGGTGTCGGCAGCATCGGCTGGGGCGAAGGCGCGGGCATGTTCTCGCTCGCAGAAGTGGATACGCCGCTGTTCCGTCCGGTCACGGCGGACATCAACGCGACGCTGGGCATGACTTTGGTGGTGTTTGCTTTCTGGATTTACGTCACGCTGCGCGAAGTCGGTGTCTGGGGCTTCCTGTCCCACACCTTTGGGCCCAAGGGTGGGCTTACCGGCCTTATGGGCTTGGTGATGGCGGTGATCTTTTTCATGGTCGGCCTCATTGAGGTTTTCTCCATCCTGCTGCGCAACCTGACGCTCCCCATGCGGCTCTACGGCAACATTTATGCGGGTGAGAACGTCCTGCATACCATGTCCGGGATGCTTGCTGACAAGGGGCCTGTGGTGTCCTTCCTTGGCAGTGTGATGTTGCCCCTGCCGTTTTACTTCATGGAACTCCTCGTGGGCATCCTCCAAGCCATGGTCTTTACCTTGCTGACTGCGGTTTACATCAAGCTCTCCACCGAACACGGGGATGGCCATGGTGAAGAAGCGCACCATTGACCCTTTTCCTGTGAGACCATGCAACGCGTGGGCACGGGTCACCCAAAAACGACAAACCAAGAAACACACACCACATTATGATCACTGAACTCTTTTCCATGGCCGCTGAAGCCCCCGCCGCCGTCGCCCCTGTCGCCGCTGGCATTTCCGGCAGCGTCGTCGGTGCCTTCGCCGGTCTCGGTGCCGCGCTTGGCGTGGGCCTGATTGGCTCCAAGGCTGCTGAAGCCGTCGGCCGCAATCCTGGCGCCTTTGGTTCCATCCTGACCATCAGCATCATCGGCATGGCTCTTGCAGAAGGTCTGGGGATCATCGCCTTCTTCGCCGTCAAGTAAGCGAAGTTGGCTCCGGCCATTTTGGCGGGCCGCGCTTCTTGCGCGGTCCGCATTTCAAACGTTTCTTCACAAGTTCCCACCTAGCGTATCCCATGACCGTCGTCCTCGCTGCCCAGTTCGGCTTTGCGCTGCCCAATCTGCTCGCTCAGATCATCATCTTTTTGATCGTTTTCACGATTCTCAAAAAGAAGGCCTTCGGTCCGATCCTCGCCATGCTGGAACAGCGCAAGCAGCGTATCGCTGATGGCGAATCCAAGCTTGAAAAGATCGCCTCTGATCTTGCGACTGCCGAGAAGAACGCCCAGGCCATTGTCGACAAGGCCAATGAATCTGCCGCCCGCATGGTCAAAGAGGCGGACGAGAGCGCCAAGGCCCTCAAGGAAGCCCGCGCTCAAGAAGCCATCCACGAGGCCAATCAGATCATGGCCAAGGCTCGCGAGGCCGCCCAGCTCGAGAAGGAGCAGCTGCGCGCCCAGTTGAAGCAGGAATTCGGCCGCATGGTGACCGATGCCACCGCCCGTGTCACCGGCAAAGTTCTCAACGCCGACGACCAGTCCCGTATCAATCAAGAAACGGCCGCCCAGGTTTCCGCTTAACCGCGCCCTTTCTTTTCTCTCATCCCTTTTCTCTTTCCCAATGAAAATCAGCAAGGAAGCCCGCCGATCCTCTCGCCAGCTTTTCCGCGCCTGCCTCGCAGACGGGAAACTTGACGAATCGCGGGTGCGCACCGTGCTGACCCAGGTGGCGGCCGGCAAGCCCCGCGGTTACATCGCCATCCTGAGCAACTTCCAGCGTCTCGTGACCTCCGAAGTTGAGCGCTCCAGCGCCCTGGTTGAAAGCGCCACCGAACTCACCAGCGCCCTTCGCACCGAGCTCCAGGCAAGCCTTACCAGCAAGTATGGCCGCCCTATCACCCTGTCTTTCCAGACCAACGCCGAGCTGCTCGGTGGCATCCGCGTCAAGGTGGGTAGCGACGTCTGGGATGGTTCCGTCAAAGCCCGTCTCGAAGCCCTCAAAGCCCAACTCGCCTAGTTTTTCAAATCATCAGTCCCGACACGAAGTATGAGCAACATCCTCCAGGAGATCGAATCCCAGATCGCAGGTTTGAAAACAGCGGTCACGAAGTCCAATGTGGGCATCGTACGCGAGATTGGTGACGGCGCAGCCAAGGTTGAAGGGTTGAGCGACGTCATGCTCAACGAAATGATTGAGTTCCCCGGCGGCGCGTTCGGCCTGGCACTCAACCTCGAAGAGACCGAAGTGGGCTGCGTTATTCTCGGTTCCGGCGAAGGCATCAAGGCCGGCGACGAAGTCAAGACTACCGGCCGCCTCCTTTCCGTCCCCGTCGGCAAGAGCCTCCTTGGTCGCGTGGTCAATGCCCTTGGCCAGGCCATTGATGGCAAAGGCGACATCAAGGGTGAAGCCCAGTACCCGGTCGAAAAGCTTGCCCCTGGCATCATCGCCCGTAAGTCCGTGTCCGTTCCCGTGCAGACCGGTATCATGTCCATCGACGCCATGATCCCGATTGGCCGCGGCCAGCGTGAGTTGATCATCGGTGACCGCTCCACCGGCAAGACCACCATCGCGGTGGACACCATCATTTCCCAGGCGCAGCAGAACAAAGCGGCCGAGCAGGGCAAGCTCCAGGGCCACAAGCCTCTCTATTGCATCTACGTCGCCATCGGCCAGAAGCAGTCGAACGTCGCACGCGTCGTCAAGACGCTGGAAGACGCCGGCGCCATGGAATACACCGTGATCGTCAGCGCGTCCGCTTCGGACAGCGCGGTGAACCAGTACCTCGCCCCGTACACCGGCTGCGCCATTGGCGAGTGGTTCATGGATCAGGGACAGGATGCCCTCATCGTTTTCGATGACCTTTCCAAACAGGCCGTTGCCTATCGGCAGGTCTCCCTCATCTTGAAGCGCCCTTCCGGTCGTGAAGCCTATCCGGGCGATGTGTTTTATCTTCACTCCCGTCTCCTTGAGCGCGCCTGCCGCGTCAACGAGAACTACGGTGGTGGTTCCATGACCGCACTGCCGATCATCGAGACCCAGGCCGGCGACGTCTCGGCGTACATCCCGACCAACGTGATTTCCATCACCGACGGCCAGATCTTCCTCGAAACCGACTTGTTCTACCAGGGTATCCGCCCCGCCATTTCGGTCGGTCTGTCAGTGTCCCGTGTGGGTTCCGCCGCCCAGACCAAGGCCATCAAGAAGGTCTCTGGCACCACCAAGCTCGATCTCGCCCAGTTCCGTGAACTGGCCGCCTTCGCCCAGTTTGGCTCCGATCTCGACGCCGGCACCAAGGCCAAGCTGGACCGCGGTGCGCGCATCGTGGAACTGTTCAAGCAGCAGCAGTATCAGCCCAAGAGCCTGGCCATCATGGTCTGCTCGCTGTACGCGATGCAGAAGGGTTATTTCGACAGCGTGCCGGTGGACCGGATCAAGGAATGCCAGGCCAAGCTCGAGGATTACCTCACCAATCGCAAGGCTCCCATGCTCGAGAAACTCGCCAACGAGAAGACCCTCGACAACGTCGAAGCCGATCTCAAGACTGCCCTCGAAGACTTCAAGTCGAGCTGGAAATAAGCGGCTGCCAAGGCAGTCCAATCCGCAATCCGAAATCCGCACTCCGAAATGCCCTCCACCCGCGACATCCGCCGCCGAATCAAATCGGTCAAAAGCACGGCCCAGATTACCAAGGCCATGCAGCTCGTCGCGGCTGCGAAGATGAAAAAGGCGCAGGACCAGGCCAACAATGGCCGGACCTATGCCGAGCTCATGAACAAGATCCTCGTGAGCCTGCGTGAGAGCGCTGAGGATTCGGTGCATCCCTTCTTCTCCGAAGGCAAGGGCGAGAAGACCCTGGTGCTTGTCATCGCCAGTGACAAAGGCCTCTGCGGTGCCCTGAACACGAATCTGCTCAAGAAGCTTCTCAGCAGCAAAATCCCCGGCGAAGTCGAGTACGTCACCATTGGCCGCAAGGCCGCTCAGGGCCTCGCCCGTCTGCGCAAGACCTTGATTGCAGATTTCGTGGTCAAGGACCCGGCCAAGTTCCCTGAGACCCGCCCCGTCGGCCACTTTCTCCAGGACAAATTCCTCACTGGCGAATACAAGAAGGTTCTGGTCTGCTACAACAACTTCATCAACACCGTCACAGTGGTTCCCGCCGTTGAGGAGTTGCTGCCCGTAAGCAAGGTGACATTGGGCGGCAAGCGCCATTCTGAAGCTGAAGACACCTCAACCGGAGCGGCTGGCGGTACTTTGCCCCAGTACACCTTTGAGCCCAATGCTCAGGCCGTCTTCGAAACCGTGCTGCCGCAGTACGTCAACAACACCATTTTTCAGATGCTCATGGAAGCCCGTGCTTCCGAGCACTCCAGCCGCATGGTGGCCATGAAGAACGCCACCGACAACGCCAAGCAGATGCTCAAGGACCTCAGCCTTGAATACAACAAACTGCGCCAGGCCGCGATCACTAACGAACTCCTCGAAATCACCACCGCCAAGATGGCACTGGAATAGCCGCTGCTGCTTCCCTCAACACTCAACTTTCAACTATCAACTCAACCATGAGCAACATCGGCAAAATCGTCCAAGTCATCGGTCCCGTGGTGGACGTGGATTTCTCCGCCTCCGGCAAGCTGCCTGAGATTTATAACGCCCTGGAAATCAGCCTCGACTTCAATGGCAAAATCAGCCGTCTGGTTTGCGAAGTGCAGAGCCATCTCGGTGATGGCTGGGTCCGCTCGATTTCCATGATCTCCACCGACGGCCTGAAGCGCGGCATGGATGTTCTCGACACCGGTGGCCCGATCACCGTGCCGGTCGGCGAAGAAGTACTCGGTCGCATCTTCAATGTCACTGGCGACGCCGTGGATGACCAGCCCACGCCCAAGACCGCCAAGCGCTACGGCATTCATCGCAAGGCCCCGGCCCTGACCGACCAAAACCCTTCCGCCCAGATCCTCGAAACCGGCATTAAGGTCATCGACCTCATCTGCCCCTTCACCAAGGGTGGCAAAGTCGGCGCCTTCGGTGGTGCTGGCGTGGGCAAGACCGTCGTGATCATGGAACTCATCAACAACATCGCCAAGGGCCACGGTGGTTTCTCCGTGTTTGCCGGGGTGGGTGAACGTACCCGTGAAGGCAATGACCTTTATTGGGAAATGATTGAGTCCAACGTTATTGCCACCGAGAAGGACGAAAAGGGCCATACCAAGATCGATGACAAGGGTCGTCCGGTCCTTGCCCCCGGCTCGAAGGTCGCCCTCGTCTACGGCCAGATGAACGAGCCTCCAGGTGCCCGTCTCCGTGTCGCCCTCTCCGCCCTCTCCATGGCCGAGTACTTCCGCGATGAGAAGAACCAGGACGTGCTGTTCTTCGTGGACAACGTTTTCCGTTTCTCTCAGGCCGGTTCCGAAGTCTCCGCCCTCCTGGGCCGCACGCCATCTGCTGTGGGTTACCAGCCCACTCTCGCCGCCGAAATGGGCGCGATGCAGGAGCGAATCACCTCCACCAAGAGTGGTTCCATCACCTCCTTCCAGGCCGTTTACGTGCCTGCGGATGACTTGACGGACCCTGCTCCCGCCAACACCTTCGCCCACCTTGATTCCACTGTGGTGCTTGAGCGTTCGCTCGCCGAGCTGGGCATCTACCCGGCGGTCGATCCTCTCTCGTCCGTGTCCAAGGCCCTCGCCCCCGACATCGTCGGTGAAGAGCATTACCGTGTTGCCCGTGGCGTGCAGCGCGTGCTGCAGCGCTACAAGGATCTTCAGGACATCATCGCCATTCTCGGCATGGATGAGCTCAGCGATGACGACAAGCTTACTGTGTTCCGCGCCCGCAAGCTTCAGCGCTTCCTGTCCCAGCCTTTCACCGTGGCCGAAATCTTCACTGGCACCAAGGGCGAGTACGTCTCCGTCAAGGACACTGTCCGCGGCTTCGCTGAAATTCTCGATGGCAAGCACGACGACGTCCCCGAAGCCAACTTCTACATGAAGGGCAGCATCGACTCCGTCAAGAAAGCCTAATAACGTTCACGGTTGATGGTTCTGGGTTTCCGGTCAAGGCTGCGTAACCCAACCGGGAGCCCTGAACCTCGATCTTCCCGCCCATGCCTTTAAAACTCGAAATAGTTACTCCCGAAGCCCGCATCTTCTCTGATGAAGTTGATTCGGTCGTGCTTCCCGGCATTGAAGGCGAGATGGGCGTCTTGCCACAGCACGCCCCGCTGGTGACCACCCTGATGCCCGGAGAGCTGCGCTACACCAAGGGCAGCAAAACCATCAATTTTGCGGTCGGTGAAGGCCTGATCGAAGTCACTGGCACCCATACCCGCGTTCTCACCGACATGGCCATCAATGTCCATGACATCGACGAGAAAGCCGTGGAAGAGGCCATGGCCCGCGCCAAACTGGATCTGGAGAGCATCAAGGAAGGCGAGCGTCCCGACGAAGCCGCCGCCTTCATGGCCATCATCCAGCGCTCCACCGCCCAGCTCCACGTCAAGCGCAAGCGCCACACGCTGTAGCCCGGTTCCACATCCATTCCTCCCGCGAACGCCGCTTCCCAGGAAGCGGCGTTTGTGTGTAATGAACCCGTCACGCCCTCCTGGGGCACTTCAGTCACTCAATGGCTGGTCAGGGTGCGCCAGCTACCTTTGCAGCTATGGATTTCGGCCCTGGAGGCTCAAAATACGGCCACTCCGATGGCGGCTCCAATGGCCCCATTGTAACTTGGAGGCAGGCGACCATTACAATTTTGTAATGACGGATCCGGAAAAGCAAATTGCCATCCAGACCCGCCCTATAGTAGGATTTTCGCATGAAAAGCTTGGCGTTTTCCCGCGTGCTCGCGTTCGTCGGGCTGCTGGGTCTGAACCTTCCATCAGCCCTCTTCGCCGCAGGCGGGCAATGGAATCTGTTTGGGTGGAACAACCTCGGCATGCACTGCATGGATGATGATTACTCTGTGTTCTCCATCCTGCCGCCCTTCAACACCTTTGACGCTCAGTTGGTTGATCCTACCGGAACGCTGGTGACCAATCCCGCGGGCATCACCGTCACCTATGAAGCGGTCGCCGATCCCGACGGATCTTTCAATTCGACCTCGGTCGGCAAGTCGAATTTCTGGGACTACTCCCAGATGCTTTTCGGCGTGGCCTGCGCTCCGGACACGGGACTGACCGGAATGAAGATGCCCGGGCTGGCGAACGTGCCCCAGCCCATGAAATGGTCGTCGGGAACGAACTGGTTTGAGGGGGCCGGCGTGCCTGTTATTCCCACGGACGACGCAGGGCGGGCCAACACCTACCCGATGCTGCGCCTGACGGCGAAGGATGGCACGGGCACCACGCTGGCGACGACGGACATTGTGGTGCCGGTGTCTTCCGAGATGAGTTGCCGGGAGTGTCATGCTTCGACGGCAGGCCCCGCCGCCCAACCTGCCGCCGGCTGGGTCAATGATCCAAACGGCAAGCGTGACTTTCGTCTGAACATCCTGCGCCTGCACGACCAGCGGCAGGGCTATGACCCAACTTTTGCCGCCGCGCTCGCCTCGGCGGGCTACGACCCGAACGGTTTGTATGCCACCGCAGTCGCGGGCAAGGCCATCCTCTGCGCTTCCTGCCATGCCTCGGGGGCATTGGGAGCCTCCGGATTCCAAGGAGTGGAACCCCTGACCCAGGCCATGCACCTGCGCCATTCGAGAGTCACGGCACCCTCCACTGGAATGACTCTGGACGCCTCTACCAATCGTTCGGCATGTTACCAGTGCCATCCAGGGTTCGCCACGCGCTGCCTGCGTGGCGCGATGGGATCAGCGGTGGCACAAGATGGCACCATGGCCATGCAGTGCCAGAGCTGCCATGGATCAATGAGCCAGGTGGGCAGCCGCACCCGCACCGGCTGGATGGACCAGCCGCAATGCGCCAACTGCCACACCGGCAGCGCCACCTCCAACAACGGCCAGATTCGCTATACCTCCGCGCTGGACTCGAATGGCGCGTTGCGGGCCTATGTGAACGACTTGTTTGCGACCAATCCGGACACTCCAACGCCCGGCAAATCGCTGTATCGCTTTTCCAAAGGGCATGGCGGTCTTCAGTGCGAGGCCTGCCACGGCTCCACCCACGCGGAGTTTCCATCATCGCAGCGCAACGACAACCTGCAGAGCTGGCGCGCTCAGGGCCATGTAGGCATGTTGTCGGACTGCACCACCTGTCATGCGACCACTCCGAACACGACCAATGGTGGTCCTCACGGCATGCACCCCATCGGGGCCGATTGGGTGCGACGGCATGGAGATGGGGGAGACGGCGGCGGTGGTGGTGGCGACGGAGGAAGGGACGACCGCAAGAATTCCAGCGGCGGGGTGCAGCAATGCACCGCCTGCCATGGTGCCGACCTGCGTGGCACCGTGTTGTCACGCGTCCAGGGGGATCGCAGCTTCACCATGGACTGGGGCGCGAGAAAATTTGCCCGCGGCATGGAGGTCAGTTGTTACTCCTGTCATGATGGTCCAGGCGGAGAGGGTGGGGGGCGTCACCCGGCCCCGGTCGTCGCCGCCGCGAGACTGCAAGTGCTGCCGGGCAAATCGGGCACTCTGTCCCTGACCGCCCGCATGGTGGGGGCCACAGCACGCATCACCCAGCAGCCCATGCATGGAACCGTCGCCTTGAACGGCCTCGTCGCCACTTACAACCCCGAGCATGGATTCACCGGTCCTGACTTTTTCACCTATCTGGCCAGCGATCCGGGCGGATACGTGGATTCGGCTCCTGCCACGGTATCCGTTCGCGTGGGATCCTTCACGGCTCTCTCGGATTCCGATCAGGACGGCATTCCTGACATGCTGGAATACGCCACTGGCCTGTCACCTTCCTTTCCGTCGCCGGAGCGCGTACCCGCCCAGAAGGTCGAAAGCATCAACGGCGTGGACTACTACACAATGTCGGTGGTCAGGTCCATCGTCCCGCCCGATGCCAGCATCCAGATTCAGGTCTCCGGCGACAAGCGAATCTGGACCCCGGCCGTCATTCTCAGCAACACGCCGGAACTCCTCAAGGCACGTGACATCGCGAGGTATTCGGCCAAGACACCGCGGTACATGCGCGTGCAGGTGCTCAAACCGTGAGCACCTGAGGGGTCCGTGGCGTTGCCAGGGGGCTTTGGGCCATCGGGAGCCAGCCATCCGCAATCTCGCCTGGTTCACCGGCGACCATCCACGCCTGGCTTTCGCTTTGCTTTGCGAGGGGGAAGCCGGGGGAAAAGGTTAGTGGCGGGGGCATTTGTGCACCGATGGTGAAAACCATAGTCGAAGAGTCCTTGGCCGTGCTCGACGGCAAGCCAGCCATTGGAGCCAAACCTTGATCAGTCGGCAGCGCCTATACGCAATCGAGGGATTGCAAGTGGGCTCCGTTCGAGTTGGTTGTCCCAATCCATCTGCCATGAGAAGCATTGTACCAGCTCTTGCCCTGACAACCTTTGCCTTGCTTGCCGGCTGTGGATTGCGCGGCATTCAAGGCGATGGGCACCTAACGACTGACAGGCGGGCCGTTTCAGATTTTACTACTGTGGACGCAGCCGGCGGCTTCGACGTCTCGTGGTCAAGCGGGCCGGCGGCGCTTGTCATCACTACGGACCAGAACCTTCTCCCCCACATCAAGGCCGAGGTGACTGGCCACACGTTACGAGTCTATGCCGACAAGTCGCTGGCTCCCACCAAGGGCATCAAGATGGTGCTGTCCAGCACCGCCTTGCAGGGCGCGGCTCTAACAGGTGCCATCCATCTGACCGCGAACCATTTGACCGGACCAGCCCTCACCCTCACCTCGTCCGGTGCCGTGACCATCGACGCCAGCGGCAGTGTAAACACACTTGCCGCAAATCTAACAGGTGCCAGCACCCTTAGAGCCGCAGGCCTTGATGCTCAGGACGCAAAGGTGACCATGGTCGGGGCTTCCCGCGCCGACCTCTCGGTTGCGAAGCACCTCAAGGCGTCCATTGTCGGTGCCGGCTCCGTCTCCTACTCCGGGAACCCAGCGGTGGAACAAAGCATCACCGGTGCGGGAACAATCCGTCGTCGCTGACAAGTCGCACTCCCTCTGAGGGATGCGGGTGGACTACTGCCAGTTCAGCGCGGTGCTGGCGGAGGCACAAAGACCTGCTGCGTAAACGTCTCGATTATCTGCCGGGTCGCTTCGTTCACGTTATGGGTGGAGTCACGCATCCGAAGGGTCCCGTCTGTTGGCGCACACACGCAATTGTGTGTCCGGGCAGCTTGGCCTCCAGCGCTGGTTTCATGTTGATCTGCGGCGTGCCGCACGAGGGCAAGGCCACCAGGGATGCCAAAATGAAAATGCGGTAGAAGATGCTCATGCAAACCCATCTAAAGGCAGGACATATTGCCGAATCAATTACGAACAATACAAAGCAGGAGCATTTCAAGCACCGCTGCTGAAGACCGCCCGCCTCCATGGCGCCAAAGCGAGCCGACTTCCAACCCTAGGATGATTAAATTGGCCCTCTTGAGGAAATAAAACTCGACTTGCCCATGAAACCCGAATAGATGTTCGACCGAACACTTTTCTAATCAACGACTACTCCTACTCTGTTATGGCCAAAGCACCCAAATCCGACTCCGACTCCGCCCCGCCTACCAACAAGGTGGCCGAGGCTCGCAACCGCAACCTTGACCTGGCCATCCAGCAGATTCAGAAGGACTTCGGCGAAGGCTCGATCCTGCGCATGGGCGACAGTACAAAGCTTGACGTCAGCGTGATCCCCACCGGCAACCTGCTCATCGACCAGGCGCTGGGCGTGGGTGGCGTGCCGCGTGGGCGCATCATTGAAGTTTTTGGCCCGGAGTCCTCCGGCAAGACTACATTCGCCCTCACCGTCATCGCCCAGGCGCAGAAGGCCGGCGGCCTCGCCGCCTTCATTGATGTTGAGCACGCGCTGGATCCCACCTACGCCCGTCGGCTCGGTGTGAAGGTGGATGAGTTGCTTGTCTCCCAGCCCAGCAGCGGTGAGGAAGCTCTGCGCATCTGTGAAACGCTGGTGCGCTCTAATGCACTCGATGTCGTCGTGCTCGATTCCGTCGCCGCGCTGGTCACCCGCCAGGAATTGGAGGGTGATATCGGCGACTCCACCGTGGGCGCCCAGGCCCGCCTGATGAGCGCGGCGATGCGCAAGCTCACCTCCATCATTGCCAAGGCCCGCACCTGCGCGCTCTTCACCAACCAGATTCGCGAGAAGATTGGCGTCATGTTCGGCAACCCTGAAACCACGCCCGGGGGCCGCGCCCTGAAGTTCTACGCGTCCATGCGTCTCGACATTCGCCGCATCGGCGCCATCAAGACCAGCGATGGCACCGTCACCGGCAACCGCACCAAGCTCAAGGTGGTGAAGAACAAGCTGGCGCCGCCCTACTGCGAAGCCGAGTTCGACATCATGTACAATGAAGGCATCTCCGCCATCGGCAGCCTGCTCGATCTCGCGCTGGAATTCGACATCCTGCAGAAGCGCGGAAGCTGGATCAGCTACAACGGCACCCAGGTTGCCCAGGGCCGCGACGCTGTGAAGGAAGTCCTCAAAACGGACGAGAAACTTTATGCCGAGCTCGAAGCGGCCGTGAAGGCCAAGCTCGACGAAAAGGGGATGCCTGCCACGACTCCTGCCGAATAGCCGGCTTGGTCCAGCCGTATAAACGCACAAACCGCGTGACCCTTGAGGGATCACGCGGTTGAGGGTGTCAGGCGGCAAGCCGGGCTTGCCGCAGGATCTTCAAGCCAATGCTACTTCTTCTTTTCCGTGGGGCAGGCGTGCTTGACGGCCTTGCCATCAGGGGCGGAGCATGATGCGCACTCTTCCTTCTTGGGCGTGTGGCAGGAGGCGAGAACGAGAACGGTGGCGATGGTAAGGAGTGGCAGGATGGCTTTCATGTATATGGATCAGTGTATATAGAACTAGGTTTGCAACGTCTCAAAAAGACGTTCGCAACAATTACGCAGCAGTTCCGGCGCTTAATCCACCAAATTTTGTGTCATTCGGCGAGAATGATATCCCGACGCTACAGTCCGGCTTCCTCCTGCGCTTGGCCCAGCGCAGCTTCCAGGGTCCAGAGGGTGCGATCAAAGCTCGTCTGGCGGGCGCGGAAAACCTCCTCGCTCTCGCTGATCCGGAGCTTTTCGAATTCCGCACTCGCGAAGGCGGCGTGCTGCTCCAGCGCCTGCACGCGAGTTTTGAAGTAGTCGCGCTGGCCCGGGCCGCCCGAAAGGTCCTTGAGAACTGCGATCTCGGCCGTGTAGCGGGCGAGGGTCGTGGAGGCGCTGTCCGTATACTCAGAGCGGCTGAGCCGTAGGTTTTCCTTTGCGGCATGGAACCATCCCCGGCTTTCAGCCTTCACCTTGCCGCTGATCTCGACCACCTTGTCCTTGGTCTTGTCCACGGCCCGCCGAACCTTCTCGGCGATTGTGTCTTCGGCGGTGGCGAAACTGCTCAATGCGAGCAAGGCGAGAAAAGCAAGCGTACGGGTCTTCATGGTGGTAATAGTGGAACGTTGTCCACTGACATTGATGCCCGCTTGCGAGCAAAGCAAGGCGCGCCGATGGGGTGTACACCGTACTGTTCAACCCACTCGCACTCCTTCCTGCTTCTGCTCCGTTCCCATGCTTTCCGTTTCGAACCTTGAAAAATCGTATGCTGGCCGCACCCTGTTCAGCGGCGTTTCCTTCCACCTGCAGCGCGGCGAATGCGTCGGCCTTGTGGGGCCCAATGGCGCGGGCAAATCCACTTTGTTCTCCCTGCTGCTGGGCGAGACCACGCCGGATGACGGCCGGGTGATGTGGGAAAAAGGTGCGAATGTGGGCTTCCTGCCCCAGGAAAGCGCGCCCGCGGGGGATGAGACCGTGCTGGAGCTGGCGCTGGCCAACGTCGCCGAGGCGGTGCGCTGGGAGGCGGAGCCCAAGGCCAAGACCATTCTGCGCGGTCTGGCGTTTCGAGAGAGTGATTTTGATCGCAAGGCCCGCACCATGTCGGGCGGCTGGGTCATGCGCGCGCATCTGGCGCGCCTTCTGGTGCAGGAGCCCGATCTGCTGCTGCTCGATGAGCCCACCAACCACCTTGACCTTGAGTCCCTGCTCTGGTTTCAGGAGTATCTGAAAGGCTATCCCGGGGCCATCCTGATGATTTCGCATGACCGCGAATTCCTCAACCAACTCACCAACAGCATCCTCGAAATCGCCCGCAGCAAGCTCATCCGCTACCGTGGCAACTACGATGCCTATGTGCTCGAAAAGGCCGCCCGCGAAATCCAGCTCGAAGGGGCTTACGCCAACCAGCAGCGGGAAGTGGCCAAGCTGCAGACCTTCGTTGACCGCTTCAAGGCCAAGGCCTCGAAGGCCGCCAGCGCTCAGAGCAAGATGAAGCTCATCGCCAAGCTCGACGTCCTCGATGCCCCTGAGTCGCGCGAAAAGAGCGTGAAATTCCGCTTCCCCCAGCCGCCGCGCTCCGGCCTGCGGGTGATGGCGCTTAAAAAGCTCGAGTTCAGCTATGACAAAACCCCCGTGTACACCGGCCTCGACATGGAGATCGAACGTGGTGCACGCACGGTCCTGGTAGGGCCCAACGGAGCCGGCAAATCCACGTTACTGAAACTCCTCGCCGGCGCGCTGAAGGAGCAGGGTGGGCTGCGTGAGCTCGGTCACAACGTCAAGCTCGGCTACTTCGCCCAGTACCGCATGGACACGCTCAACCTCAAGCACACCGTGCTTCAGAGCGCCATGGACATGCCCACTCCGGTGCCCGAAGTCGCCGCCCGCACCATTCTGGGCTCCTTCCTGTTCCGCGGCGACGACGTGTTCAAACCCGTAGGCGTGCTCAGCGGCGGCGAAAAGAGCCGTCTCGCGCTGGTCAAACTGCTGCTCGACCCGCCCAATTTCCTGCTCATGGACGAGCCCACCACCCACTTGGACATGGGCAGCATCGATGCCCTCATCGCCGCTCTCGAGCCCTACGAAGGGACCCTCGTGTTCATCAGCCATGATGTCCATTTCATCCGCGCCATGGCGAAAAGCGTGATCCACATCGATGCCGGCGTGCTCACTCCTTATGCAGGCGATTACCAGTACTACCTGGACAAGACCAAGTCCGCCTCTGCCCGCACCGCCTTGACGGCCAGCCTGACCAACCACCAGCCCATGGCCTGGTCGGAGAACGGCCAGAAGAAGTCCAGCGGCGGCAAGACCAAGGAGCAAAAGCGCGAGGAAGCCGAGGAGCGCCAGAACCGCACCCGCAAGCGCAAGGAAGTGGAGCACCTCGTGGAGCAGGCAGAGCACGCCATCACCGCCAAGGAAAAGCGCCGTGATGAGATCGTCGCGCTGCTTCAGGACAGCGAAACCTATGCCGATGGTGCCAAGGCCGTCGCCCTCCAGCGCGAGCACGCCGAGATGGATGCGACGCTGGAGAAGCTCACCGCAGATTGGGAGGCAGCCCTGAGCCAGTTGGAAGCGCTGGGCGTGGCGTGACGATGCTTCAGGTCGTTGAATGATATCCCCGGGGGATACGCCTTTGCCCTCACCTCATGCGGAGCCTGCAATGGCTTCCTCACTGTCCATACCCGTCATTCCCCCCCCCGGTGGGCATAACGAAATTCCTCGTCGGGGGTGAAGATTTTGGCAGGCGCAGGAGCACTCGCGCGCCATCGCGCCCTGACCGGCCATCGAACGGAACCCCCGCGGGGAGGTCTGAATTTGGCATGAATGCGATTTTGTCCCAGTGCGACAGCCAGAATTCGGTGCGGCGGCGAGGTGGCGGTTGGCGTATCGGATAAGGTCTCAGAAGTGAGAAACACCTTTGGGACCCGGTATTTTTAGATTGCCTCTCTGACATGCAATGTGTTTACATGGTTAATCAATTGCCAAAATCACCGCCCCTGTCTGTGGCCTCGGCCACCGGCCTCTTTTGCCCCGCTTTTCGCACGTTGTTCCCCGCCGTCCGCTGAATTCGCCCACCCCTTTCCGCCATGACTACACTTCGTCCTTATCGCAAGGTCCGCCAGCAGGTGGGCACAGCGATGATCATCGCATTGAGCTGGTCGCAGATCCAGCAGTCCGCGCATGCGACGGACTACTTTTTGGACGGGCGCGGTTCCTCAATCATTCCCGACGGATTAAACAACTTCGCCAGCTACGTCAAATTCTCGCCTCCCACAGCTAGCGACAACATCGTCGTGGGCAATCAGGTGACCGGAGCGCTCACCCTGGATGGCATCGTCAATGGCAATGGGCTGGGCGTCATGAGCATCAATGGCATTCGCGTCGCCAACAACGCCGGGGGGGCCGTGACCATTCAGCCCTTGGCTACCGGGCCGGTGCTGCAGACACTTCGATTGGGCGCGGGCGGCTTAGACCTCTCCGTCGCCAACGCGAACCTGACGATCAACAAGACCAACACCCAGACCCTGGCGCTGGCGCTCACTGCCGATCAGACCTGGATCGCTGGCAATGGCCGCACGCTCACGGTCCTTGCCGACGCGACCGGCACCGCCAATCTCACGCTCACCACGCTCGGCACCGGCGCGCTGACCACGGGCCTGCTCAATGTGGGCGTCGATGCGCTGACGATCAACAAGCAGGGCACCGGCACCATCACCGTCGGCGGCGCGCTTACGGCAGGAAACCTCAACGCCACTCTTGGCACCTCGGGCAATCTCACCTTCAGCAGCACCGTCACCGTGCCCACCATCACGGTGAACAATCAGAACTCCGGCACGGTGACCTTCAGCGGGGCCGTTTCCTCCGCGACTTCTGTCGCCGTCACTTCCCTGTCAGGGGCCGTCACCTTTGGCAGCACGCTCAACACCCCCACGCTCAACCTCACCACTGAAGGTGGGGGTGGCGCGACCTTCAGCGGAGCCGTGAGCCTGACCAATTTGAATTACACCAACCAGAGCTCCGGCACGGTCACCTTCTCCAGTTCGTTGGCCGTCACCAACGCCCTGGCCTTGACCATGGTCAAGGCGGGCACGCTGAACTTCAACGGCTCAGTCACCACGCCCAGCCTCAACCTGACGGCCCTGGGCAACGGTGGCAGCATTGTGCTGGGTTCCGGAGGCTCGCTGAACCTGGGAGGGGGAAGCGGGGCATTGACGGTCAACCAGGTCGGCACCAACACCCTCACGGCGAACGCCGCCGTCAGCGCCGGCGCGATTTCGCTCACCACCCAGGCCGGCTCGGTGATCAACCTGACCAAGGCGGTGTCCGGCACCACCGTCAATGTGATCGACAACAGCACTGGGAACGTCAGCTTCGGCACTGCCGTCACCGACGCCTTGAACGCATCCACCTCTTTCTCGCTCACCTCCTACAAAAGCGGCACCGCAACCTTCCTGGGCAACATCGGCACGGTTTCTTCCACCCCGGTCAATTTCACCACCTATGGTTCCATGGCGCTGAATGTGGGTTCCTCCACCCTTGCGACCACCCTAAACAGCTCGGCGCTGACTCTCACGGCCTACGGCACCAATACCTCCACCTTCAACGGCATCGTCGGCGGAACGACGCCTGGCACCATCACCCTTGCCATGAATCAGGGCTCGGTGGTCAATTTCACCAAGGCAGTGACTGGAACCGTGGTCAATGTCACTGACAACAGCACGGGCGCTCTGACCTTTGGCGCGGCGGCAACGTTGGATCCCTTCTCCGCCACCACCTCCCTGAGCGTGACCAATTACCGGTCCGGCGGCACCACCTTCAATGGTCCTGTGACTTCACCGACCATCACCCTCACCCAGAACGGCACCGGGGCTGTCACCTTTGCGGGGGCGAACTTGATTACAGCCACTACATCGCTGACCGCCACCGCCATTGGCAGTTCCGCTTATTCCTTTGGCGGAGCGATCACCTCGCCCCTCATCAGCGTCACCACCACTAATGGCAACGCCACCTTCACGGGAGCCGTCAATGCCGCCACCTCCTTCACCTTCAATGGTCTGGGCACTGGCACGATTACGGCCAATGCTATCACCTCGCCTGTCATCGCGATCGGCGGCACGAGTACTCTCACGCTTAATGGCGCGCTCTCAGGCACGGGGGCCGCCGCTCCCGTCGGCATCACCAACAAAGGCACAGGGACCGCCACCATTGCTGGCAACATCACAGGTTCGACGAGCAATGAGGCCGTCACGCTGACCAACAATTACATCGGCACCATCACTGTGACTGGTGCCATTCTTGGTGCCAGCGGCGCCACGCTCACCATCCTCAACAAGGGCATCTCTGGCGCAGGAGGCGCGGTCAACTTGAATGGGACCAACACCTACACGGGCGCGACAGTGATCACGGGCGGCACTGTCAACTTGGGGTACGCAACCACTAACACCCCCAAGCTCTCCACGGGGGCGCTGACTTTGAATCGGACGATTTTAGCCTTGGGCAACGGCACGACGGCGGCAAATGAGTCGGTGGCCAGCACATTGATTGGAGCGGGATTGACACAAATCACGCGGGCATTGGGGACAAGCACTTTGCAAGCCGGCCAGATTACCCGAAGCATCGGTGGCGTGCTGGATCTTGGGGCCGCCAACATTGTCACGACGAACCGCTTGAATACGAACAGCATTGTGGGCGGATGGATGACCGTTGCCGGGACCGATTGGGCCACAACCGCTGCCAGCGGCACCAACGTTGCGATTACTGCACTGCCAGCCGGATCCTACACCACCGCCTGGCCGGCAGTGGCGGCCACCAACAATGTGTCCCTCACGGCGACGCCGGGAACGCAGATATCCGCGACGGGCACGACCACGATCAATTCCTTGAAAATTGACACGGCAGCCGCAATTACCCCTTTCTCGTTGACCCAGCCTTCCGCCAGCACCCTGGTGGTCGATAGCGGTGGCATTCTTGTTCGCGGTACCGGCGTTGGCGCGACAAAGAGCATTGGCAGTACTGGAGCCTTCCTCACGGCGGGGACCACCACAGACTTCACGGCGTACAATGCGGGGGCGGTGGCATTGAACAGTGAACTCTTCTTCCATGTGGTCAGCACGTCGGCAGCCACGGTGAACTCCACCATCATCAACAACTCGGCCCTGACGCCAACAACCGTCGGCCTGGTGAAGACACAGTCGGGCACCTTGATTCTCGCCGCCAACAATACCTACACCGGCCAGACCACGGTGGAAGGCGGCACCTTGCAGATCGGCGTGGCCGGAACCACGGGGTCGCTGGGTGCGGGAGGAGCGGTGGTGCTCACAGGCGTGGGCAGCGTGCTCGCTTTCAGCCGCAGCGACGCGGCTCTCTCGGTGAGCAATAACATCACCGGAATTGGTGGAGTGACGCAGAACAGCATCACTGACACGCTCACGCTCACGGGCACCAACACCTACTCGGGTGATACCAACCTTACACTCGGCGGCATCACCGGCGGAGGTGCCAGCCTGTCCGCCTCCTCCAACTTCAATTTCGCCAATGTGGCCTCGGCGGTGCTGACGCTGAACGCCGCCTCCCAGGTGGGGAGTCTGTCCGGCGGCGGCACCACTGGCGGCAATGTCGTGCTGGGCGCCAATACCTTGACCTTTGGCGGCCCGAACATCACCAAGAGCTACAGCGGCATCATCAGCGGCACCGGCGGCAGCATAGTCAAGACCGGGGCGGGCACACAAACCCTTGCGGGCAATAACACCTTCACCGGCACCATCACCCTTGGTGCGCTTGCGGATCCAAACATTGGTGGCCTGACCTTGTCTGGCACGAACGCGGCCACGGGAGCCACAGTGAATGCGGGTACGCTGACGATCAGTGCTCCAAGCGCCACCTTCGGCGGCAACGTGGCGGTGAATGGCGGCACGTTTGTCATGTCCGGCACAGGCACGAGCCAGATCTCCGGAAATCTCAGCCTGTCCCATGTGGCCGTCGCCAACCTTGGCACAGGCACAAGTCCCACCACCAACATCACGGGCACCACCACCGTCAATGACCAGGGCGCTTTGACAGTCAGTGGCATTGCCAATTTCACCGGCGCGGTGACCATCAATAACCAGGGCGTGCTGTCACTGCCCACGGGCGGCGTGGCCAACAGTTTTGCCGGTGGTTTGACGGTGGGGCAGACGGGCGCCGTCAGCACGCTGGCTGGCAACAACACCTTCGGCACGGTGGCGAACGGATCGGTGGGTGCCACCTTCCACAACGGCGGCTCGCTCTCGGCGGGGGGGCTGAACCTTTTCAACGGTCCGCTGGTGATGGATGGCGGGCTCACGCTTACCACGGGCGGATCGGTGAATACCACCGCCTACAAGGCACCGGTGACCATCTCCAACGGTACCTTGACCGTGGGCGGCAGTGCGAGCGGCAGTGTTTCGCTGACGATTACCACCGCCGTCACCAATTCGTCAACGGTGACGATTAGCGCCGCGAACACCAACCTTGCGGTAGGCATGCCAATCAGCGGCACAGGCATTCCGATCGGCACAACCATCAGCACCATCTCCGGAGTCACCCTGACGCTTTCAAACCCTGTGACTGTGACGGCCAATCTGGGTGTCACCGCCACGGGCATTGTCACCACGGCCGTGGGTTCGACCAGTGTGACGGTCAACAGCTCGGCTGGATTCGCGGTGGGCCAGAACTTTGTCGCGACTGGCATCCCGCCACAAACGACCATCTTCTCCATCTCCGGCACCACGCTGGTGCTTTCGAAGTCAGCCACCGCGACCTTCGTCAACCAGCCTTTCAGCGTCACCAACTCCACCAATACCTTTGACCAGCTGGTGACGGTCAGCGGCCAGGGCGCCTTCACCCCCAATGGCACCAACACATTTACCTCGGGGATCGCGGTCAACGACACAGGTGTGCTCAACAGTGTCTCCGGCAACAATACCATTGGTGGAACCGGGCTGACCCTCAAGAATTCCGGCGGCGTATCCTTGAGCGGGGTGAACACCATCAACGGCCCGCTGCTCATTGATGGCAACGGCACTGCGGCGCTGGGGGTGAGCCTGGGCAGCTCGTTCAACTCCACCACGCTCAACGGCACGGTGACACTGAACACCGGCAGCCTGACAGTCGGCGGCACGGCTGGTGCCTTCTCCCTGGGAAGCAGTGGCTCCACCACGCTTGGTTCTAACAAGGTCCTGGTCGCCAGCACGGTGCTTTTGGTTCCTGGCATGTTGGTCAGCGGCACGGGCATTCCCGCCGGCAGCACCATTGTCTCGGTGGATAACACCACGAACACCTTCATCATGTCGCAGCTCGCCACGGCCACCAACACGGGGCAGACCTTCACCGCCACCAGCATCATCACTGCCGTCAGTGGCACCAACATCTCCGTGTCCACCACGGCCGGGCTGCTGCCGGGCATGATCCTGACCGCTACCGGGGTGCCGTTTGGAACGACGATCAGCCAGATTACCAATTCCACGGATCTGGTGCTCAGTGCCAGCGCCGCATCGACCGCGTTGGGCGCGACCTTCAGCGCGGGCACCAACACCAGCACCTTCGCCCAATTGGTTGCCGTCAACAATTACGCGAACTTCACCGCCAACGGCAACAACACCTTTACCGGTGGAGTGACGGTGGCACAGAATGCCACCATCGGCGGCCTGGCTGGCAACAACAGCTTTGGCGGCGCGGGCCTGGTTCTCAACAATGTTGGCAGCCTGACCATGGCTGGCACCAACGCGGTAAACGGCCCGCTTACGGTGTCCGGTTCATTGCTGCTCACGATGCCGGGCGCGGACACTTTCACCGGCCCCATCACCGTCGGCAGCGTCAGCCAGACCGCCGGCAGTCTGACTGCCAGCAATGCGGCCAACATCCTGAACGTCTCGGGCAACATTGCGGTGTCGAACTACGCCACGGCGATTTTGAACAACGCCGGTACGGGCTCGGTTTCCGGTACCACGACGGTGAGCAATTTTGCGAGCCTCACCATGCCGGGCACTGTCAACTTCACCGGCTTGGTGACGGTATCCGGCGCAGCAGGCCTCTCGATCGGCTCCGTCGCCGCCGTGGCCACCGCCACCACCGCCGCCGCACCGGCTACGCCGGATGTGTTCAGCCAGGGTGTGAATGCAGTGACCACCAATGGCAGCCTGATTTTCCTTGGCAACAATACCTTTGGCGCCACCACCACGCTGAGCACCACGCTGGGCGCGCTTGCGCTGCCGGGCAACAACAGCTTCACCGGGCCCTTGGTTCTCAATGCACCTGCCACTCCTTCCGGCTTTGTGCCCATGGGCGGCACGAACACTTATACCAGCTCCGTCACCGTCAACGGCGGCAATTTCTTGATGACTGGCAGTAACACCGGCTTCACTTCGCTGACGGTGAACAATGGCGCGTCGGTGACGCTGGGCACCACCTCGGTCGGCCCTGCGCTGACCTTGAGTGGATCGGGATCCACAGTGGTGATGAACTCGTCTCAGTCCTGGGCAACACTCACGGGGGCCTTTGACACCCGCATTGGCATTGCTTCGGGCCAGACATTCACCCTGACGGATTCCAGCCCTTCGATAACGTTGATGACGAACATCACCGGTGCCGGCGGCTTCACCAAGACCGGCACTGGCACACTGACCCTCGACACCTCGCAAACCTTCCAGGGGCCGCTCAGCATCAACGCCGGCACGGTCACTCTGCAACCCGATGCGCTGTTGCCGAACGTAAACGGACTCATTGGCGACAAGACGCCGGTCGTGCTCGCCTCCGGTGCCACGCTGAATTTGAACGGACGCGCTGAAACGGTGGGCTCAATTCAAGGGGCTGGCAATGTGAACCTGGGCGTCAACGGATTGCTGATCACGGGTGGCAATGGCGCCAGCACGGCCTTTTCCGGAATCATCTCAGGCTCTGGCACGAACGGAGTGACCAAGCTGGGCGGCGGCACGCTCACCCTGTCGGGTGCCAGCACCTTCTTTGGAGAGCTCAAGATCAAGGGCGGCGGTGTCGTGCTCAACAACGCCGGAGGCACCCTGAGTGCTGTTGATACAGTGAGCCTCGCCCGCCCTGGGGCTTCTTTGACCGTCAATACCAGCCAAAGCCTCGCAGGCATGACCGGTGCTGGCGGATCCTCGGTGGTGCTTGGCACCGGCACCACGCTCACGGTGGATTACACTGATCCCGCACCCTTCTCGATCAATGCCAACACGGTCGCTGGTTCAGCTTCACTTACCGGATTTGATCCGCCCTACGCGAGCAACCTCACGCCTGGTTTGATGATTGTGAACGGGGCCGGAGTTTCGCCGCCTGCGTTTGTCGTGCAGGTGCAGGGTTCGGGCCAGCCCAATGCGTTAGGCCTTCTGATGAATCAACTCTCCACCGCCAGCAGCAACGGCGGCTCGGCGGTGCAATTTGTGCGTGTGGGCGTTCTCAACAGCGCCCTTTCCGGCCCCGGCAACTTTATCAAGACCGGCAGCGGCACCCTCATCATGACCGGCAAGAACACCAACACCGGGTATACTGAAATGACCAACGGCACTCTCATGCTCGGTGGCATTGCCGTCGAAGGCCAGTATATCCACCAGAACATTCTCAGTGACCAGTCGCAGCTCTTGTTCCCCAGCAGCGGGTCGCAGACGGTGAATTTCGCGGCCAATGCCCTGAACCTGGGCAGCTTTGAGCGTGTCGGCAGCATTTCCGGGGGGCCGCCAGGCGTCGGTGCGTCCGTGATCAACCTCGTCAGCGGCGGCAACGTCGGCTCGCTGGCCTTTGGTGGTGACAATAGCAGCACCACTTTTTACGGCGGCTTTATCGGCAAGGATGATACGTTGCAGCGCGTCCTTCTGGAAAAGGAGGGGACGGGTACCTTCACCCTCTCCAGCACCAACACCAGTTTCGGCGGCACGATGCGGGTCGATCAGGGAACCCTCGTCATCGCCCCCAATACCGCGGGTATTGATGGTACGCGGGCCCATCTCGAAATTACCAATGCCCCGGGAGTGACCTATGCCACCAACATCAATGACACCCTCCAATACGTCACCGGTGGTCCTGGCGTCACCGATAACTTCCGCAACGGCATCACCGGAGCCCTGGTGGGCAACTACCTGAATGGCACGGGAGGCGAAATTCAAATTTCAGCCGGCAACAGCGTGGTGTTGGAGAACAATATCGCCACCGTGACCACCCGCTTCAGCGGCGTCATTTCCGGGGCTGGCAACCTGACCAAGACCGGCCTTCACACCAGTTTCCTATACGGCGCCAATACCTACACCGGCAACACCAACATCACAGAGGGCACCCTGGTGCTGGGCGCTCTCAGCCGCTCCGCCGGAGTGGGCGCCAGCGTCGGCAATGACCGCGTGGGCACCCTCTCAGCCCAGACGCTGGTAACCATAGGCACCGCCTCGCTGGGATTGAACAACATCGACCAAACGGTGGCTGCCCTGGTGGCCTCTTCATCCGTGGCCACCGTGGAGCTTGGCCGCGCAACCCTGACGCTGGCAAACTCCCAGGGCAGCTTCAGCGGCACGGTCGTCACCGCCTTTGGGGCCGACACAGGCGCGGGGCTCACCAACATTGGTCGCTTGCAGGTCAACGGGGGCACTTGGAGCGTGGAGCCCAACACTGTTCTCAACACGCCGACGATCAATGGTCCGGCGCTGGCGGTGACTGGTGCCGTGGTCACTTTGGACGGGCATCAGACCCTCGCAAGCACCACCTGGGTCACTCTGGGTACAGGCGGGTTGCTGAATTTTGGGACAGGGGACCTTGCTGGGAGCACGGACCAGATCGGCTCGCTCCAGGGCGCGGGGACCGTGGATTTAGGCTCCAGTCACACCCTCATGATCACCCAGGCAGGTGGCAGCTCGCAGGGCGCGTTTTCCGGGCAAATCATAGGCACTGGCCAAAGTCAATTGATCGTGGACGGCCTTGGCACTCTGAGCCTGAGCGGCCACAACACCTATGCCGGCGGCACCATGGTGCAGAATGGCGCCGTCATTCAAGTGGTCACCTCCTTGAGCTCCCCATCGGCTCCTGCCACCATTTTGCCCGGCGATCCCGTCAATGGTGTGACCCTCGCCCAGGGCACCCTCAGGATCGCGAATACGCAGACCCAGGCGCTCGGGGCCACCATTTTGAATCCAGGAGAGAACACCATCGTGCGGGAGCTGACCGCCACCGGCATGTTTGATCTCGGACCTATCACCGCTGCCGGCGGCGCCCTGATCACCCAGCCTTCCGCTGCCATGACGAGCTCGGCCAACCACAGCGGCTCAGGCATTCTCGGCGGCTACGCCGTGATCGGTGGTACTGATTGGGCGACGGTCGCGACGACTGCGGTCGCGGCGACGGCCAATACGCCCGCCGTCGTGGTGGGCCAGCTTGTGCCATTGCCGCTGGCGGGGTACATTTCCTCCACCACCTCCACCACCTCCTTTGGGGTGGCCGGCAACGGCAAGGCGAGTACGGATTTCACGCTCGCCGGCCCTGTCTCCGCCACGCCTACCGATTCGGTGGCCGCCACCCTCCTGTTCAACAGCGGTGCGCGCACGGTCTCCATCTTTGACAATGTGTCTCTGTCGGAAGGGGGCATCTTGGTCACCCGGGCGGTGGGATCCACCGTCACCAAGATCATCCCATCGGGCGCTGCGAACAATGACCCGGTGCTCACCAACGATACGGGCGGAGGATTGTTCATTCACCAATTCAATGAACTGGGTGAGCTCGTGATCAACGTTCCCATCAAGGACAGCACGACGAATGGCGCCTCCACCCCGCTTTCGGTCACCAAGACTGGTCCAGGCACGCTGCAGTTCACCGCAGACAATGGCTTTACGGGTGCGCTGGTGATTGGTGACGGCACCGTTCAGTTGGGCAACGGAACGGCGGTGGGAACTCTGGGGCAAAACGCGGGTATCTTGATGAATTACGGCGTCCTGGCCCTAGACTTTGGACTAACTTCGAACCCTTCTCTGGATCCGTCGGTGGCGCGCGCCATTTCCGGCTCCGGCATGATCCGGAAGCTGGATGCGGGAAAGCTGTACCTGACCCAGGCCAACACATACACCGGCCGCACCAGCATCCTGCAAGGCACCTTGGTCGCCGTGGATCCTGCTTCACTTGGCTCGCCCGGTGGGCTGGCGTCCGTGGAGAGCGGCGCCACCTTGGTGCTCAACGCCATACCCGGCATTGGCAACAGCGCCGAGTCCCTCATGCTGAAGGGTGGCATGCTGGTCGCGGGAGCGAGTGGCATGGCGCTGTCGGGCCGTATCACGCTCACGGCAGACAGCACCATTGATACGGGAGTCTCAAGCTCCTTTTTCAGGGCTCCGATCATCGCTCCCCTTTCAAATGCCGTCGCCCTCAACTCCGCCGCATCGAACGGCACCCTCACGCTCAGTACCAACAATTTCGTTGGCAACGTCAGCCTCAATGGCGGCACGCTGACCCTTTTCACCGATCCGGTGTCCGGGAGCAGCGGCTCGCTTGGGCGTTCGCCCATTGCCATGAGCAATCAGGCGACCTTGGAAGTGAGTCTCGCGGACGCCTTCCGTGTCCTGCCCAACTCGATCACGGGTGATGGCAGCCTCATCGTGGACCAGAACAACCTCTACCTCACGGGTAACAACACCTACACGGGCACCACCTACGTGGGCTTGGTTAACGCGGCGGTGCTGCATCTCGGTGCGGATTCGTTTTCCGGCAGCGCCGGCACCGGAGACATCACCATTGCTTCCTCTGTGGGCGCCGACTCCCAGGTGCGCGTTCAGCGCGCAGACTGGTTGACCATGAGCAACAACATCATTCTGGTCCCCAATTCCAATTATAACGGCTCTAACAATCCCACCGGGCTCAATGCCGATTTCGTCAAGGAAGGCATTGGCAATCTGACTCTCACCGGCACCATCAGCGCCACCCCGATCAATGCTTCTCCCGCTAGTATCCCCCCAGCCACGCAAAGGGGTCTGATCACGGTCAACAGCGGGCGCCTGATATTTCAGGATGCCACTATCGATGATCCCAACAACCCGCAGGCGGTGTCGATCGCCAACAACGCGCATGTGGAGTTCGGCGGCACCCTCACCGGACCCAACCAGGGCAACTATCAAATCTTGGGTGAACTGCGTGGTGGCGGCACCTGGGTGTTCAACACCCCGGGAACGGTCACCCTCAACAACACCCTTTCCGGTCCAACTGCGAATCCCGTTCCCATCGTCAACAGCTGGAGCGGCCTCGCCTTTGTGCTGCGGGGAACTCTGGCCTCGGCGACTAACGCGGTCAATCAACTGGGCGACGGCATGAGCGTCATCCTTCTGGGGCAGAGCACCATGGTCAGCCAGGAGGGCGACTTGGTGGGCAATTTTTACACCACCACCAATTCATCGCTGGTCACCAACAGCCTCAGTACCCCGCTCACGGTCGGCAATAACAATGAGCGGCTGATGGCTGGGATGATTAGCGGGCAGGGAGGCTTCGGCTCCGGCACGTCAGCCTCCCCTTCCAGCCTCACGGATCTCTATAACACCGGCAATAATTTCACGGGAGACCTCTTCGTCTACAATGGCACCGTGCGTGTCATGTCCCTGGCGAATGGAGGCCTGGCGAGTGCGGCAGGAGCCGGTACCACCATCCATCTGGGCCAGGGAGGCAACGCTGGCACCCTGGAATACATAGGCAAAGGCAGCACCACCAACCGCACCCTTGCTCTCGATGGCACCACGGGTGGCGGCACCCTTGCCGCCAACGGCTACGGAGCCGTCAGCTTCACCGGCGATGCGGTGGACACCGTCGGCGACGGCAGCACGAAGACCTTGACGCTCACAGGCACCAACACCCTGCACAACGTCTTCAGCGGGTCTGTCACGCTGGCCGCCACCGCCACACCGGATATCATCGGGCTTGCTAAAACGAACACTGGCACCTGGCAGTTGACCGGCTCGCGTCCCGGCCTTCAGGGGCCCGTGGTGATCACCGGCGGGATCCTCGAAGTGGATGGTGTCGCTGCGCTGGGCGATCCCACGGTGGCGCGCACCTTCACCACCGGGCTGGGCACCTTGCGCATGTTGCCGGTCACCAGCACGCCGCAGGTCTTCCCTGCGAATATAACGTTCGCGACCAACGGCAGCTCCACCGTCGTCAATGCCGTTCAGAATGACGCCAGCTCGTCCTCCGCCACGGTGACGATCGCAGGGGCTGTCACCCAGGGGGCGGGCGGCTCCATCCTGGCCCTCGGTGGAACCAATATCGGCACCAACACAATCACGGGTGTCATCTCCGGCGGCGTGAGCCTGGTCAAAAATGACGCCGGCCAATGGATTATCAGCAATGCCGCCAATACCTTCACTGGCAGCACTACCATCGTCGCCGGCACGCTGGGAGTCAGCGGTGGCAACGCCCTGCCGGACACCGGCACCGTCAATCTTTCCAATGCCGGCAACAATGGACTGGCACCAGGCAGCGCCACACTGAATGTACTGCAAAGCGAAACCATCGGCGCGCTTCAGGGTGTCATCGGCACCTTCGTTGACATTTCCCCAGGCCAGACCCTTACCCTCACCAATGGCACCACTTTCCAGGGGATCATTCAGGACGGCGGCGGCATCACCCAAACCACCAATGCCAGCGGCACCGCACGCGCCACCACGCTTTCGGCCAAGAGCACCTTCACCGGTCCGGTCAAGATCATCGCGGGCCCGGGCAATAACAGCGGCAATCGCTTTGATGTGTATCAACTCGCGGATGGCGGCATGGCCTCGAGCCTTGGTGCTTCAACCTCTGACGCCGCCAACCTGGTGATCGATACCGGCACGGGCGGCGGTGGCCTCCGTTTCATTGGCTTCACCTCGCAATCCACGGACCGGCTGTTCACCATGGGGGTGGGCAGCGCTGCCGCGGACATTTGGGCCGACGGCCAGGTGGTGGGGAATTTTGTGCCCACCGTCAGTTTCACCAACACCGGCGCCATCGCCTTCAGCGGCTCCGGTGCACGAACCCTGACGCTGCGTGGCCAAAACCGTGGCAGCAACCTGTTCGCGCCGCTCATCTCCGATGGACCTGGGGGCGCGACATCGCTGACCAAGCTGGAGGCTTCGACCTGGATTCTGAGCAACGCTAACACCTTCACGGGTGTGACCACTGTCTCGGCCGGCGTGCTGGCCATCACCAACAATCTGGCGCTCGGCAGTACCACCGGCGGAACCACGGTCAATGGCGGGCTTTTGGATTTGCGGGGGGTCACCGTCCCGGCGGGCGAGGCACTGACCATCAGCAGCGGCCTGTTCGGTGCCAGCGGTGGCACCAACAGCACCTGGGCTGGAACGGTAAACAACAGCGGCTCCAGCGTCTGGGCCGTGTTCAACAGCCCGGCCCTGGCGCCCAACGGTACCGTCACCACCCCGACCAACCTCACAGTTTCGGGTATTATAAGCGGAGCGGGGGCCATCAGCAAAGAGGGCACCGGCACTCTTACCCTCTCGGCCACTGAGACCTTCACCGGCCAGTTCAATTTGTTAGGCGGAACGGTGGTTTTGGACTATGCCACCAGCAGTACCAACAAACTTGCCACTGGCGCGGCGCTCGTTTTTGGAGGCACCGGCAATGTCGGCGGTTTCCAGGCGATGAGCACGCGCGGCCAGGACCTTGCTTACTTCAACCATGGCGGAACTTTGGTCCTCTCCGGCGGCTCCTTCTCCCAAACCGTCGCCAGCACCACTTTGAATGGCGGTGCTTCCTATATTCAGCGCCCCAGCGGCACCTCCACGCTGCAACTGAACGCCATCACCCGCAACATCGGTTCCACCCTCGACATCAGTGTGGCCGGTTCTGTGATCACTACCACCGGCAATCTTCCGGGCGGCATTCTGGGCGGCTGGGCCACCATCAATCAGACCGACTGGGCGGCGAGCGGCGCCAGCTCGGCAGCGCCGATCACGGCTCTGGCTCCTGCTGCCTACCAAACCACTTGGGCAGGCTTCAACAACACGGACGTCACCACCGCCAGCCTGTCTGGCACCGGACAAACCGGCAGCCTGCGCTTCAACACTGCCCTGGCGGGTACTGTTACGGCCACGGGCACCGCGTCGCTGAATTCGGGGGGTATCCTGGTCACTCCGAATGTGGGGAACAACCTGAGCAAGATCACCGGTGGCCTGCTTACCACCGTGACCGCGACGACCTCGGTTCTCGATCTGTTGCAATACAACACTGCCGGAGCCTTGCAGATCGATTCCCAGATCACCGGCCCCACCGTCTCGATCACCAAGTCAGGCCTTGGCAAGGTCATCCTGACCGGCCCCAATGATTTTGCCGGGGGTGCTTACATCAACGAAGGCACGGTGACTGTCAGCGGCAGCGGTACTTTGGGATACCAAGGTGGCGCATACACAGGCAACTTTGTCAGCGGCTCGGCCACGATTACCGGCATGGCGTCAACGCTGGGCATGCTCCCTGGCCAGGCCGTCTATGGAGCCAGTGTGCAGCCCGGTTCCGCAATCCTGCAGGTGCTGAGCGGCACCAGCATCCTGCTCACCAAGACCGCGCGGGCGACTGCGAGCGCGCAGAGTTTCAATGTCGCCGGCTTGATTTCCACCGCTTCGCTCCCCACCGCCGCCAACATGCTGGGGGATCTCGGCAGTGGTTCTGACACGATCACCAACTTGGCTACCACGGTGGGCCTGGCGGTGGGCATGACGGTTTCCGGCACCAACATCCCGGGCTCGACCACCATCAAGGCCATCCTCGACGGCAGCCGCATCCAGCTTAGTGCGCCGGTTACCGGCTCGGCGGTGCAGCAGACTGTCAGCGTCGGCATTGGTGCGGTGCAGCTCAATGGCACCCTCGTCTTCGATGGCACCAGCAGCGCCGCTGAAACCCCGCTTGGAACGTTTGGTCTGAGGGGTGATGGCACCGTTCTGCTCGCCCCCACCAACACCCGCACCGTGCTGATGAATGGCGACGCCAGCAGCTTCCAGGGCCCGATTATCATCAATGGAGGCACTCTGGCCGCTTCCTCCAACAACAATGCCCTGGGCAGCGCGCGCGGTTCGGTGACCATAGACACCACGGGCACGCTCGACATCCGCAACATCAGCACCAGCGTCGAAGTCAGCCTGGGGGCGGGGACGCTCATGTCCTCCACGGGTCTCTCTGGCACCATTGCGGGCACCGTCACCATCACCGACCCCACAGCCGCCATGAATGTCGCATCGGGCGCGCGGCTGACGCTTTCCAACACCATTTACACTCCTCTCGGCACCTCCGGCACCCCTTCCTTCACCAAGACAGGCCTCGGTACGCTGATCCTCTCGGGCAGTGACTACATCGCGCCGCTGGACGGCGATGTTAACCGCACCCAGACCCCCTCGCTCACTGGTCAGATTCTGGTCAATGCGGGGGATTTGTGGATCGGCAATTCCCGCATGGGTGCCACAGGCACCGGCAATGAGATTGTCGTGGCCACTGGTGCCACCGTCGATCTGCGTGGCCAGTCGCTGAACTATGGCGATGATTCCGATCCAAACCGCAAGGTCATTCAGATCCAGGGCAACGGCTTGTACAATATGGGTGCCCTGCGTAATACCAGTGGCACGGGTACCTTGTCCGCCCTGGTCTTGACGGGCAATGCCAGCATAGGCGCGTCCAATGGCGGGCGTCTCGATTTGAATGCTTTCGACATCAATCCCCAGGCCGGCAACGGCAGTCTGGGTTCGGTTTACGCTCCCATCGCAGCCACCATTGATGCCCACGGCAACGGCCTCACCAAAGTGGGCATCGGCCTCGTGGACTTCCGCAATGTGAATTTCCTCAGTGCGATCAGCCTCCTCACCGTCGCGGAAGGTGAGATGCGCTTCGAGCAGAATCTGCCGCCCGCGGTCGCCAGTTCCAACACCGGTATCACTACCGATGCGATCCAGCAGATCAACGTCGCCTATGGCGGTCCCGGTCTTATCGACGCGACCAATCCCGCGCTCGGCAACGCCCAAATTGTCGGGGCACGTCTCGGCTTCTATCGCAACTCTGGTCTGGTTAATACCACGCCCATCCTCCTCGATGGCATCACTGCCGCCGCCAACAAAGGCACCAATTACATCGAACTCAACAGCGATACGATTCCCGGGATCACCACCTACCTTGACGGCATGATCAGCGTGCAGGGTCCCGCCCGGAACAATATCTTCAACATTGAAGGCGGTGGCGGCGGTACCGTAACCACCCAGGGCACGCAGACCGTCGATGCGCCGTCCAAGATGGTCATTGGCGGCCTCGATGGCTTCGTCGTGGACGGCCCGGGCGGGCCGGGCGGGATCACCAAAATTGGCACCAAAGAGCTGCGCCTGACCAACCCCAACACCTACACCGGTGCCACGGTCGTCGAGCGTTCCGGTTCCATCGTGCTGCCTGCCCGTACGGATGTCGTCAATGTCAACGGCACCAACTTCCAGCCTCTGGGCCTTGCGGAGAGCTGGGGCGAATATGGCCTTACCCTCAACGGCAATGGCGCGATCACCGCCACTTCCAATATCATCTTGGAGCGGGCCGGGTTGATCACACTGGACAATTCCACCCGGCTGGACGCCTCATCCGGCTTCGACAATACTGGCAATCACGCAGTGGTCACGGTCAACAACCCCAATAGGATCAACGATGCGGCCCCCATCCTTATGAACACAGGCTGGTTGCGCCTGATCGGCGATGGCGTTGCTCTCACCGGCGGCTCAACCGTGGCAAATTCGACCACCGTGACGGTGGACAGCACCGCTGGCCTCGTCATTGGCATGAGCATCGTCGGCCCCAACATTGCTGACAGCACCACCATCACGGGCATTGACGTGGATGGCAGGCATTTGACCCTCAGCCAAACAGCGACGGATACCGGCACGGGCCTGGCATTCTCCGCGGCCTCGCCGGTCACTTCGGAGTCGATCGCCAGCGCGGGCACCGCGACGCTTAATGTGGCCTCCGGCTTCAACCTGATCGATCTGTGGCCCACCCAAGGTACCGGCCAGAATGTCGCACTGACCATCGGCCAGATCACTCGCGCCCCGGGCTCGGTGCTGCGCTTCCGCGATCTGGACTCCACTTCGAACTTCACCACCACCGCGAGCTCCACCTCGGACAGCGTGACGGTGACTCTCAATTCGGCCGTCGGGCTCACGCAGATAGGCTCTGGTGCCACTTCCACCTCGCTGCCCATCGTCGTCGGCTTGCTGGGCGGCATCGCGCCGCAGACCCAGTTTCAGGACACGCGCATCTCCTCCGATTTGTACACCCAGGAGCGCAACCGGCAGAACGCCACCGGCAGTTACTTCATGACTTACGACAGTGTCACCAAGACGCTCCGCCCGCTGGGTGCCACGGAATTTTTCACCCCCACCAACGGCCAGATCGAGCCGGCCACCGCCACCGGCCAAAACGTCAACATTTCCGACTTCACTTATTATGCCCGCAGCAGCTTGTCGATCAACTCGCTGCACATCGGTCCGCTGGAGGACAGCGCTGGCAACGGTACCGGGATGAACAGCGGCACGCGCCTGACCACCTATGTGAACAACTGGCAGCCGACTCTGCTCCTGGATGACAGCACTGTGCTCACGGTGGCGTCCGGCATGATCTCCTCCGCCGCCTTTGGCATAGGCAACAACAACAACACCACGGCCATCCGCGGCGGCACGGTCAACTTTGGGACGAACGAAGGCATCATCAACAACCAGAACTTCAACTTGAACTTGGTTTCTGGCGTCTATGCCAACAACGACTTCCAGGTGGAAACCACCCTTGCCGGTTCCGGTGGTGTGACCAAGACGGGAGCTGCCAACACCTACTTCGACGCCCCCAACACCTACACCGGAGTCACAACGATCACCGAAGGTCTCCTGCTTGATCGCACTGGCCGTAATGGCTTTGGCGCGGGTGGCCCGGGCAATGGCATCATGATACAGGGTACGGGTCAATTATACCTGACCAGCGGCATTCAGATGGGCACGGCAGCCGCGCCGAAGAATCTCAACATTGGCTTGATCGTTCTTGACGGGCAGCAGGTGCTGCGCGGTGACATCGGCAACAACAATTTCTTCGGCAACATCATCTATGACAATGTGGACGCCACCGGCATTGCCCAGCCCAACGGCGGCCCGAGCTCCCTTTCCCGGCCCCGCATTTCCGTTAACACCAACCAGGGACTCATTATCAATGGCAACATCTTTGGCGGCAACACGCCTGTGTCGCAAGATACCTACTATACCGATTCGCGGATTGTAACCATCAACCCGGGGTCCGTCGGCGGGGTCGGTGGGTTTGTGTCCATCCGTGGCAACATTGGCGACCATGGCGATGCGAACGGCAACGCCATTTCGGTCACTGATCCCGTATCCTCGCTGCCCGATCTGGCGGGAACCCGGACCAATGAAAATCAGGTCTTCCGTCTGCAGATCACCGGCAGCAATGATGGCAACGTGACCATGAGCGGCCGCTACAATGCAGCGGGCCGCCTGGCACTGGACAGCGGCATTCTGCTCATCAACTATGATCCCACTCTCCTGCCGCCGAGTGACAATGGTTTTTGGACGGCATCCGCCATCACTGCGCTGACGGTCCCTGAGACGACGACGGTGGGCGCGGTTACCGCGACCACCAACATTGCCACCTCCAGCGCCATTGCCACGAATGGCAATACCAGCATGCAGGGCTTCCTGCTGGGAGGCAATTTGGGAGATGCCGGTGGCACCACCACGTCCGCAGTGTTCCTCACCATGCCCGGCGAGACGTTCAACATGGGAGAGTTCCATGTCACCACCAACTCGACAGGCATCTCCTACATCGGTGGCACCAACAATTTAGGCACGGTCACCTTCGGCAGCATCGCCAATACAGGCAGCCTGTTCCTCGACAAGACTGCCGTGCGCTTCTTTGCAGCGGATGGCGGCACCACCGTGATGGATTACCGCCTCAGCGGTGCCGGCAGCTTCGCCAAAATCGGCCGAGGCACCACCATCCTGAGAAACACCGGGCTGGCCGTGGGCAGCGACATGCCATCGCTTGAAGTGGGCGGAGGCACCCTGGTGCTGGATCCGAATGGCGCCTTCACCTCCACGGTGGTCTCGGCCCCGTCGCTGCCGGTCAACACACCAGTCAATTTGGTGGGCACCCAGAACTTTACCGGCTCCGGCGGTACTTTGCGCGTCCAGGGCGTTACGGACAGTTGGTCGGGCCTGGCCGGATCCGCGCCTTCCAGCGGCAACATCACCGTAGGCATCGCCAGCGATGCCTCCGCAGCCTCCCATGTCGTGACCTTTGCGAGCGGCCTGACTCAGATCGTTGCTGAAGCGCGCGGGGGCAAGAACGTGACGCTCTCCCTTGGCAACAATTTCGCGAGCACGATTCCCACTCTGGTGCGCAACGTCGGCGCCACAGCCGCCTTCGTCGCCTACAATTCAGCAGCGCCGGGCAGCTACACGCAGTCCGCGACGATGGTGGCCGGCACCATCTTGCCGCAGACAGTGTTCCTTGGCGACACCAGCATTGACGACGGCCATGTGACCGTCAGCGATGGCGTCTTCAACTGGTCGGAGGCCAGCGGAACGGTCTCGCCATGGACCGTGACCTACTCCGCCGTCACCAACTCCGTGGTCGTCACCTACCTCTCACCCCTTGCCTCGCCTCGCTCCCTGACCATCGGCTATACTGGCCAGGGCAACAGCCGCATCAATTGGGCCATCAACTCGGGGACCACCGCCGCGCTCTCCAACACCTTGATCCCCTGGGCCGTGATCGGTTCGGCTCCCGGGCAGGCGAACGATTTCGCCATGATCGATGCGCTGAGTGCCAACCGCGTGGTGGCGTTCCCCCGCTCACCTGACGAGTATCAGAATTCCGTCGCCACCTGGGTGCAGGGCATGGATGTCTCTGAAAACACCCTGCCTGGGGTCGGCGGCACCGGCTTCTATGGCACCCTGCCCAGCAGCATGACGGTGAGTTCCATCCGCTTTGCCTCCGACGCGGACAGCGCCATCACCCTCGCGGGCGCACAAACGATGACTCTCTCCAACTCCATCCTGGTCGCCAGCAGCGCGGGTAATTCCAACAAAACCATCACCGGCGGCCGCATGGTGGCCACCATTGCGCAAGCCGGCACGCTTACCGTCAATTCAAATATCGTCGCCGGCCTGCCCTCCACCTCGGGGCTCTATGTGGGCATGGCCGTCCTCGGCGCTGGCATTCCCGCCGGCACTTACATCCAGGAAATCGTCGATGGCACCACCGTCCGGCTCAACAACAACGCCACGGTGAGCAGCAATTCCAAGCAGCAGCCCATCCAGTTTGGCAGTCCCGAAATTGTCATCGACCAGTACGGCACCGGCAATCTCACCATTGATTCCACGCTCGGAGACGGCGGCGGCACGTTGACGGCAGGCAGCACCACCGCCGGCTCATACCTCATCACCGTATCCAACACCACGGGTGTCACCCAGGGCATGTCGGTCACCGGACCGAACATTCCCAGCGGTGCGACCGTCGTTTTGGTGAATAGCACGACGCAACTTACGCTCAATCTTCCGGCGACGGGCACAGGCACCGGACTGGCGTTCGGTGTCAATGGCGCGAACGACCTGTCCACCGTGATCGTCGGCGCAACAACTGCCAACAACAGCAACGTGGTGGCCATTCCCACCACCCCTGCGGGCACAACGACTGCGGGCCTCGGCCTGCAGGTGGGCATGCGGGTGATCGGGCCTAACATCCCCGATTTCACGCGTATCGTTTCCGTCAACAGTGTCAACGGCACGTTTACCATGAGTGCCAATGCCACGGGCACCAACCCGACGCTGCTGGTGGCCGCACTGCCACTTCCCGTCGCCTCGACCATCGTTACCACGGGTGGCACGACCACCGGCACCAGCCCCACGGTCACCATGACCAGCACCACCGGTCTGCTCCCCACCATGCAGATCACAGGGACCACCATCCCGTTCGGCACCACCATCTTGTCGGTGGACAGCCCAACTCAGATTACGCTCTCTGCCAATGCCTCTGGGTCGGCCTCGGGCTTGAGCTTCAGTTCAGCTTTTGCCAATGCCAGCGCCCGAACCATCACGGCCAGCACCACCTCCGCTTCGGCTGTCGTGACGCTGGGCTCCACTGCGGGGCTGGTCACTGGATTGACAGTCGCCGTGCTCAATGTGCCGGTCGGCACCACAATCCAATCCGTGGACAGCGGCACCCAGATCACGCTCTCCCAGAACGCAACCGCCACGGCATTGGCACAACCAGGGCTGGCTTACGTGGACTCAACCTTCCCATTGTTGCTCACGAACGGCACCACGACCGTCGCGACGAACATCGTCACGGTGGACCCCACGGCTTCGGCTGCCGTCCTCGCCAGCCTTGCCAACCTGACCGGTGCTTCCATCGTCGGCCCCAACATCCCCTCAAACACCACCATCCAGACGGTCAATACCACACTCGGAAACATTGAGATCAGCAACAATGCGACCGCAACCGGCAGCTCTCTCTCGTTCTTCGTGGACACTCCGCGTCACCTGCCGATGACGATGCTCAATGGCACCGTGACCAGCGGCAGCGCCCAGGTGACCGTCGCCAGCACTGCCGGCCTGACTCCGGGCCTCATCGTCGTGGCCGTGGGCATCCCCAACCAGACTCAGGTGTTGTCCGTGGACAGCAGCACCCAGTTCACTCTTAGCACCCCTGCCGTTGCAAGTGGCACCGGCGAGACCATCGTGGTCACCTCGCCGCTGAACCTCACCATCAGCGGCCCTTCCACCACCGCGTCCACCGAAGTGGGGACCTCAGGTTCGGTGGTCCTCACCCAGGCCAACAGCTACTCAGGGAGAACCGTTGTCAACGGGGCGGCACTCAGCATTTCTGATGACAGCAACCTTGGCATCGCCCCGGCCAGTGTCGTCCCCGATCAACTCATCTTGAACGGAGGCACGCTGGCATGGACCGGCGGTGCGGGGCAGCTTGCGCCCACTCGCGGCCTCACCATCAACGGTGCGGGCGGCGTGATCGACGTGCAAAACACCACCGCCAACTTCACTCTGTCCAACGCGATCTCCAACCAGGAGCAATATCGTGGTGATCTGATCAAAACCGGTCCCGGCACCCTCACTATGTTGGGCGACAGTTCCGCCAACCAGGCCAACTTCCGCGGCTTGATCGATGTCCGCCAGGGCACTCTCCGGGTGGCGGGCGACACCCCCACGGTGGCCGCCACGACCTCGACCATCTTCGGCACCAACAACACCTGGGCTGATGGTACCATCATGGAAACCGGCACCAACCTGATGATGCAAATGGGCAACGCCAATGCGAGCGGTGACTGGGTGGTGGAGGAATTCATGACCTTCCAGGGCAGCAACCGCATGACGGTCGGAACCTTGGGTGGTGCCGTCCGCCCCTTGGACTGGAACGCTCCTGTGGCGATCAACGGCCCGCTGACCGTTGATGTCGTGCAAGGGGACATCTTCCGCTGGAACCTCAGCGGCGGCTACCTCCAGGGTACCGGCGACATCATCAAGGATGGCCAGGGGCAGCTGGAATTCCGTGCCAACAGCCCCGATTGGAACGGCGGTCTTACCATCCTCAATGGCCGTACGCTCGTCCTCAACCAGGCCGACGCCCTCGGCACGGGCCAGACCGTGGGCAAAAGCATCACCCTCGGCGCAATCGACCAGACTGGAATCGCCGAACTCGAAATTCAGGCCGGACTGGGCACCGCCGGCAGCCAGTATGAAGTCAACATGCCCATCAACGTCACCTACAACCCGGCGCAGGTTAAACGGATCGGCGTGATCAACCAGCCCAGCCCCGGCGGCATGATCTATTCGTACAATGGCAACATCACTCTCAATGACAACCTCCTCCTCTACTATGAAGGCACTAACAACGCCACGTCTGTGGGCGGCGCATTCCCCATCATCAATTACAATGGCAATTTCATCGATGGTGCCACCACCAGCGGCAACTTGGTGGTGCAGACTCGCGAGGGCGCTCCCAACCCCAATGACGGCAACAACGGCCGCTTCTATGTCACCCACTCCCTCAATGGCAACAACTCGGGGTGGAGCGGTGACTTGGTGATCAGCGACAATCTGGCCTACAATCAGGACCAGAACTCCATCGTCCGCCTGGGCAACGATCTGGCGCTCACAAAGAATAATGATGTGACGATGAATTACAACGCCATCCTGCAGGCGGGCGGTCACAACGTCACCATCGGCAGCCTCGCCACTCAGGGCGGTAGCGGAGCCCTGGCGACCAATGTGGGCACCATGGGTTCGAGCGCCGGTGCGAGCACGGATGTCATTGAGAATGCCGCAGTCACACCCGGCACCCTGCACATCACGCAGTCCACTCCTGCCACGGTCGAGGTGCCATGGAATGCGTTGTTCCGTGATGGCACCCCCGCCAGCCATTGGCTCGTTCCGGGCCAGGGCCTCGGCGGAGCCAGCCTGAGCTTGGTGAAGGAAGGCAGCGGCTGGGCCACGTTGACCATGCCCAATGAGTACACGGGCACTACCGAGGTCGCCGCTGGCATCCTGCAGGTGGGCAGCAACGGCATTGGCACGACCGGGGCGGCCCCGCCATACGTCACCAGCTCAAGCGGCGTAACCGCCGCCGGCAGCCGGACGGTGACGGTCGGCAGCACCGCCGGCCTGCTGCCAGGCATGCAAATCACTGATCTCACTGGGACCTACGTCCCCTTCGGGACCACCATCGTATCGGTGGACAGCTCCACCCACCTCACCCTCAGCAGCCCAGCCTCTGCGGTGGGATCGGGACTGATCTTCAGTTCTGCCCCGGCAGCCGCGCGTGTGATCGTGGACCAAGGTGCCATCCTTGCTGGCACCGGCACGGTACAAGGCAACACCCTGATCAATGGCCTGCTCAAGCCCGGCGACGTGGGTGGCGACGGGATCGGCACCCTCACCATTAATGGCAACCTCACACTGAGTGCCGGTTCCACCACGATTCTTCAGATTCATGCCGCTTCGTTCAACGTGCCTGAGCTGATGCCTTCCACCGAGCTGTCGAACTTTTACAACCTTGTGTTGAACGGTGCTCTGACGGGCACACCTGCGACCCCTGCGACCTATGCGAAAGACCTGACCACCCCCGTCCTGTCCAACCAGCATGACCAGGTGATCGCCGCCGGTACCATCACCATCAACAGCGGCGCGATGATCCAGTTGGTGTTGAACGGCTACTCGCCCAAAGCCGGCGATGTGTTCCAATTGCTCGATTTCAATGCCCTCGGCGGCTTGAATACCAATGCCCCTGGCGCCTTGATGGTGGATTCGTCCTTCAATCCAGGAAGTCAGTTCCGCACCGGCGGCGAAGCGGGCACCAATCTGGACCTGCCCTCGCTCGGTGAATCCTTCCGCTGGGATACTTCGCTGTTCATGACCCAGGGCCTGCTCGCCGTGGTCGCCTACACCTCCCTTTCGTCCGATGTCATCATCGACCCTGTTTTCGCTCCGCAACCCCAATGCCTCGTGGTGCCCATCGGCACGGCGGCGACCTTCACGGCGGATGCCTTTGACAATAACATGCCGATGCAGTTTGTCTGGCGCAAGAGCGACGCCGTCATCATCGGCTCCACACCTGGCAAAAGCTACACCACCCCGGTGCTGACCAAGTTGAATATCGCGGCCAATCTGGGCAAGTACTCCGTGCTTGCCACGGATCATGTGGGGCACAGCACGGCTTCAGTGGAAGCGGAGCTGGGTGCGGTCGTCACCGATCCGGTGGCCCCGATGGCCGTCGTTGATGGTGCCACCACCACTCTCAGCGTCGTAGCCTACGGCACCACTGTCAGCTACCAGTGGAAGCGCTCTGGCGGCACTCACGTCGTTGATGGCACCCAGCCGGATGGCACGGTGTTCAGCGGTTCTCAGACTGCGAAGCTGACCATCAAGACAATTCATCCCACCGAAGCCAGCACTTACCATTGCACCGTCACCGTGGGCACGAACAGCGTGCCCGGTCTGGCTGCGGCAGGCCATCTGGATGGCCCCTCGATCACTGTGAACGTGGTGCAGAAGCCCGTGCCCGTGACGATCCCCGGCAACGCGCTGCCGACGGGTATGGTCGGCATGCCTTACACCTTCACTTATCCGCGCACCGTCTCGACGGATCCCACGTTGATCAACGCTCCGACCAAGTTCACGTCCACGGGAGCGGCACTGCCTCCCGGACTGACCATCAATCCCACCACCGGTGTCATCAGTGGCATCGTCACCGGCAGCTGGACATCCCCCAAGACCTTCCCTGGCATCAAGATCACTGCCTCCAATGCCGCTGGTGCCGTCACCTCGGCTGCGCTCTCCATCACTATCAATCAAGGGCTGCCGCCTGTGCTTGGCACCCCCGGCACCAGCTTCTACTCCGGCAAGGTTAATGTGAGCTACAGCTACCAGATCCCATTTGACCCGACCCGGCCGGTCACCGCCTGGAGCGCTTCCGGCCTGCCTCCAGGGCTGACGATCAACAAGACCACCGGCCTGATCAGCGGCTTCCCTTCTGGAATCTCCAGGCTCGCCATCAGTTACAAGTCCGTCAAGATCACCGCCACCAACTACGCGGGCTCCGTCTCCTCCCCGCTCTACACCATTGTCATCAGCCCCGGCGACATACCGAAGTTTATGACGCCCGTGCCGACGACTCTCCCGGACGGCAAGGTGAGTGTGCTCTACTCCGCGGCCGCCCCCTCGCTCGATACGGCCAGCTTGCCAGACTCCGTTCCGGTGAAGTGGTCCGCCACCGGTCTGCCGTCCGGTCTCACCATTAATCCTGTCACCGGCTTGATCAGCGGCCGTCCGGCATTGGCGGGCACCTTCAGCACCGTCAAGGTCACCGCGACCAATCTGGCCGGGGCCGTATCCACCACCCTGCGGATGATCATCGCTACGGGGGACAAACCCGTTCTTCTGAGCTCCGTCACCCTTCCCTCTGGCCAGGTGGGCGCTGCCTACAGCTTCCCCTATCCTTATGATACCAGCAACCCTGATGCGGCACCGCTGAAATTCACCGCCATCGGCTTGCCGACCGGCCTCACGATCAATCCCACCACGGGGGTCATCAGCGGCCGTCCGACGGTGGCCGCCACGTTCAGTGCGGTCAAGATCACCCTTTCAAATCTCGCCGGTCCCACGGTCAGTGCCGCCTACTCCATCACGATCAGTCCTTTCGACAGCCACGCGCTGGGGACCTTTGTCGGCTTGGTGGATAACTCGGGCACGGTTACTTCCCTGACCTCACCCGCATCCACCGGCACCACTCTGGGTGCCCGGTTCGACCTCACCACCACGGCGGTCGGCGGCTTCTCGGGCAAGATCACCATTGGCACCATCGCCTATCCCTTCTCCGGCCTGCTGGACACGGCACCAACCAACCCGCACGGCACCGCGACCATCAAGCGTGTGGGACTTTCCGTTCTGACTGTCGCCTTTGACCTCCATGGGAACAACATGGTCAGTGGCACCCTCAGTGATTCCAATGTGACCACCGCTGGCATCAGCGGCTGGCGCAATACCTGGACCGCGACCAACAAGGTGACGGACCGACTAGGCGTCCACAACTTCATTGCTGATCCCGCCGTTACCCCCACCCTCGGCGTGGAACCTGAAGGCACCACCTTCGGTTCCGCCTCCATTGTGGCTGCGGGGACCGCCACGGTCAGTGGCAAGACGGCCACAGGAGTCGTATTCGCCACCGCCGTGCCTCTGGGTCCCAATGGCGAAGTTCTGGTTTACCAGTCTCTCTACACCAACACCGGTTCATTCACCGGGCTGATGGCCGTTGATCACGACACGACCACCATCGCTGCCGCCACGGTGCCGGTTCACACCGTCACTGGGGCAATGACCTGGAGCCGGGCCGCTCAGACCGCCGCCACCGATTTCACCTACAAGGCGGGCTGGGCTCCCATCAGTCTGACTGTCAGCGGCGGTCTCTACTATCCCGCTCCGGCTGGCAAGGTGGTGATGGATCTCGCCACGGGTGGCGCTGCCAACGCTCAGGTCGCCTTCGAAAATGCCGGCATTAGCAGCGCCAGCCTGCAACCCAGCCTTCCCGCTTTCGTGCTCAAGCCAAACCCCACCACCGTCGCCGTGTCTCTAATCGGGGTCACCAATCCGGCGAAGACTACACTCAACGTCACCAGCGCCACCGGTGCTTTCTCTGGCACTTTCACCCTGGTGGACCCTGATCCCAATTCGACCAAGGTCCCGCCGGCCTCAATCACTCGCGTGGTCTCCTATCAAGGCCTGATCGTTCCAAATATAGTCGCCACGGGCGATCAATACAGTGGCATCGGCCACGGCTGGTTCCTGCTGCAGCAGCTTCCTGGTCTCACGACCACGCCCACCACCTCGCCCATCTACTCCGGCCTTGTCACCCTGGAAGCCAAATAGAACTGGCAGCCCGACCCGTTTCAACCCAGTCCGAGCGGAAAAACCGCCCATATCCGGCCTTTGGCTGGTCGGGCAGCAAAGGCTCAAACAGGTATAGGCAGCGAATTTCGCCCCCAAATCCATGCTTGTGTAATTGCTTTGTAATTTCATTGACATGGCCTTTGGCTTTTGATCAAATGCGTCATAAGCGAATTAATCGACCCCCACATCAGTATGAAACGAAAACTATTTGGCTTCCTGCGGTCGGATCGGCGGGGACTGGCCTTGATCTCCGTTCTTGGAGTGGTCACCCTGACCATGATCTTGATTCTGGCCTTATTTTCCGTGAGTGATTCCGAGTTCAAGGCCTCACGGGTGTATGCGGACGGTTCCACCGCCCATCATTTGGCGGACAGCGCGATCAATATCGTGATGGGACAGATTCAGGCGGCGGCGACCGGTGCCGGAACCCCTAACGCCGCTGCCGGCTCCGCTCCACTTGGCTCCACGATCTGGGCTTCCCAGCCGGGGGCGGTTCGCGTGTACGACAGTAGCGGTAATTTCATTTTGGGCCGCACTCTGTTTTCCAGTTCGCAGATGGTTTACACTGAGGGTAGCACTGACGGTGAGCGGAAGATGGCGGACTACGCTCCTTCCGCCAACTGGAGCAGCAATCCAGACCAGTGGGTGGACTTGAACAAACCGGTGTCCCGGGTCAAGCTGGGATTCCCCGAGCAGGTTTATTTCCCCATCTTTGATCCGCGCGCCTCGGATCCGGCGGCCGTGCCCAGCCCTCCCGAGGGATTTCAGATTCTCGATCAGACTACTGGCTCAGGCGCCCATAAGGTGTCGAGTGCGACACTCGGAGTGATCGTCTCTGGCGCGACCAATAAGTGGCGCCTGCCCATGCCTGTCGAATGGCTTTATGTGCTCAAGGATGGCAGTGTCGGGACGGTATCAGCGAATGGCTCAGGTGCTGCCGAATGGGTCGCGGCAGGCGGCGCAATGGGGCCGACGGAAGATAATCCCATCGTTGGCCGGGTGGGATTCTGGACGGACGATGAGTGCTGTAAAATCAACATCAACACGGCTGGCGAGCCTGGCTATTGGTCCTCGCCCGAGGTGATGCATGAACGGGATCACAACTGGGCGGATTGTCCGCCCGCGATTTTCGAATATCAGCGCTTTCCTGGCCATCCGGCCACGGTGGCGCTTAGTTCCGTGTTCTCTCCAGGGTTCGATCCCAACTTCGGGCTCCCTGGCACCACGCCCAATCTGGCCTTCAAAAATGCCCTCTATGGTTTCGCCCCCAGGCTTGCCCCGGGCGCCTCTGTGGACGGTACGGTGCCCTTTGCTACCGATGATTTCATGGTGGGGGTGACGAGTACTGGTGCACCTACTGACATTGGTATGTTGGCAACCGGGATCATGGCCGCCAAGTCGAAGCCGTTTTACGCCTCGGTCGATGAGGCGCTGTTCAATACCACCATGGTCAGTGGCCCCTTGGGCAGCCAGCGTGGTCTGCGCGTGGTGACCGGCCCGGTGGCTGGCAGCAATCTCCTCAGCCCTGCGATGCTGGAAAGATCCCGGTCCTTCCTCACCGCCCACAGCCGCGCTCCTGAAACCAATATGTTTGGGCTTCCCCGTGTCGCCATCTGGCCGGTGCCGGACACCTCCAGCCCTCCCGGTGGACAGGACTGGCATTCCTATCGCACCGGCTACGACACGGCGGTCGCCACCTGTGCCAAGCTTGGCACTCTGGTCCCTTCGGCGACCCTTACCGAAATGCAGAACAGCTATTACTTCCGCAGGCTCGATCCTGGCAGCCATCTTACTGACATGGGCAAAGATTCCAACGCCGCCGGCCAGTCGGGCCTGGCTCGCAACGCCAATCTCATGAGCTATCTCGATAATCTGATTAAAATGACGATGCCGGGCGGCCAGTCATTCTTTTCGAAATACGCCGGATACGGTGGCAACGATGCCGAGCAGGTTCTCGTCGAGATCTTCGATTACATTCGCTGCACCAATCTTTATGATGGCTTCTTGAGCGATGGCGATGGCTCGGCCCTGCACAAGGGCAATCCGGCCGACACTCGTGACAATACCCTGCCGCTCAAACTGGACATGACCAGGGTCGGCGGCGACACGCCGGGCCTCCTTTGGGATCAGGCACCCAAGCGAAACCAGTACTTCACTTACACCGCACCTCGTTTCAAGGTTCTTCGAACTGCCGGAAGCATCGCCGCCGGAAAAGGCGCTGATGCGGGATTGGGCGGTGCCGTGCAGGCGGATCAAAACGCTTACAATAGCAAGCCAGAGTACCCCATGTCCGGCGCCTATCCAGGGCATGGCCAGGTGAAACCCATTGAGTGGACTGCTCCCGACACCGGCACGACTTTAAAGGGCTTTGGCCGCTTCCCGACCATATCGGAAGTGGCCTTGCAATTCATCTGCACGGCGGACGGACTGCATGATTTGGGGAGTTACAAGGTTAAAACGCCCCTCAAAACCTTCTACAGCGGTGGTAAGACCGCCGAGCGCATCGACACCGGAAATTACCAAAATCGCCGCGCGCTCGTCGACACTCGCGGCACCCGGTATTATTACTCCAACATTCCACCCTTTCCAGATGCCGACTTGTTTACCTTGTGGGGCTGCAACATGGCTCATGCCAATAAGGGCACCCCGGATGATCCTGTCCTGCATCCGGCCTGGAATGCTTATAACTGGAATTGCACCCTGGATTTCAATAACTCCACCAAATCGGGCATCCCCCTGGCAGAGACCGAAAAACGCATCCAGATCTGCCTGCTGATTGAGACCTTCGTTCCGTCTGTGGGCTACACGAAGTACGTGCCGGACTACACCCTGGTCCTCAAAGGTGATCAAGTCAGCGGCATCAAGGTCATGGATGCCACTGGGGCTTGGAAATCCGTCTTCAGCACGACCGGTCCCCAGGTGGTTCAGTCCACGTATGCCTTTGTGGGCGATACCCGCGGTCTCAACGCCAACAACGATGTTTCGCCGTTGGGCGGCAGTTTCGGCCCCAGTGCGATTACCAATGGTCGGCAGGTGATCGCCATCGGCAAGATGCCCAATGACCCCTCATATCAGCCCCAGGCCACCGGCAGCGTCCACGCCCAGATGCTGAATTTCCCCCTGGTGAGCAATTTCCTCACCGTCAAGCGCACGGACGCCAACGGCAAGCCCGCAACCCTCCAGTTCAAAGTTGAAAAGCCCTTGGAAGTGGACATCTACGCCTCGCATGACTGGCAGGGCGTCAACCCAGGCCACAGCGTACCGTCGCAACGTGTGAATGTCCAATTTCCCCCCGGCCAGCAATCCACGCCGGTCCCTCATCTCGTCGTCTATTCCACCGAACCGCGTGAATACACGGACGCTAATGGCAACTACATCAAAACTATCGCCATACCCTGCGTGCGCTGGTGGGCATTCAACTATGGTGGCGCGATCAACCGCTATCAGGGCACTGGTTTAGCCAGTGGCAATGCCGTCAGTTGGAAAGGTGTCCTCAACGTCGTGGAAAACCAGCCTTCCGGTAATATGACCTACACCTATGGTCGGTTCCATTCCACCAGTTACACCTCCGTTACAACGAGGGACCCACACAACCGGGGTGTGATCGGCGGCTCTTCAAACGGGGTCGCGGTCCCCGGCGGCGGGCTGATTTATGGCTACTCGCCGGTTTCCCCCTTCAACAACGTTATGTCCGATCCCAACCTGGATCTGCCCAACGTCGATGTCTATGTGCCCGGCAATAGCGCGAGTGACATGGGGCGGTACGAGTATTATGGCACGGACTCGGTAAGAAGCATCATCCCGAGGCACGGTGATTACCGTCTCCTGGCCGCTCGCAAGGTGGTCGACTCCACCATCTGGGACAAGCACCCGGTCTGGAGGACCCAGCCTAACGCCTTGTTTGCGCATAGCCTTTCAGGTGCTTATTCGGATTCCACGGTCGGTTTCGACATGGGAGGTGTCACCGCCACCACCATCGATACCCATAGTGCCCAGTACCGCTTGGTCCCGGGTGCCTGGTATGAATCCAACAGCGGCACGGACCCTGATCTCAAAACCGGACGCTTTGCCGTCGTTCCCGACACGCCGCTTACGGCGGCAGCCGCAGCCGGGTCATCCCGTTTTCGCGACTTCGACAATGGCATCGGCAATCTGCGGGACGGGGCCTACATCAACAAGCCGGACGATGGCAATATGAGCGTGTTGCAATTTTATCATGCGGCCAGCCCTCTGGATACCAGCGGCAAGACGAAGGGATTCTATCTGGTGCGCAATGCCTACTTCTCCAGTTCCTTCCTCCAACTGCCATCCAAGGGTGCGTTCTTCACGCCCAACAGGATCATTTCCTCGCCGGGCATGTTTGGATCCCTGCCGACTGGGGTATGGGGCTCTCAGTCCTCCCACTCCGACCTGGCCACCAAGGGCAATGCCCAAACCGATGGCATTCCATGGCGCACGCTGCTCTTCAGAGCGGATGTGGACGGCCATGTCGGGGCGGCCGGCTGGTCCGGCGGCGTCGCCGGTGGCGGGGCCGATCCGGCGGACCATTATTTCATGGATCTGTTCTTCATGCCCGTCGTTGAACCTTATGCCATCACGGACAGTTATTCCACGGCGGGCAAGATCAATTTGAACTACCAGATCTTGCCCTTCACCAATATCAAGCGGGCGACCGCCGTGTGGGCGGCGATGAAAGGCGAGATGATCACCGCGTTCTCCAGCCACGACATTGATCCCCGCAAGCCCAAAGCCCTCCCGCCTAGCGCGACCAACACGGCCATTTACAAGAAGATCAAGAATGTGAATACCATCCCGCCAACCCTTTGGTCAGAAACGGGCCCGGATAATATTTACTGGCACCGCGAGATCGACGTCGCGGAGACGGTGAAGCAGCTGGATGAGCGCTTCGCCTTCTCCAGCGTTCCTTACGCCAGGGGCAACGTCGGCCTTATGCTGGCACCGTCCCAGGTCTGCGAACTTCACTTGATTCCGAAAATCCCCCCCGGCACGGCCCGGCCACACGACCCAACGACAGGTATAGTCGCCGCAACGCGCAAACAGGACATGGCCGCCTTTTGGCTGTATAACGATTTGACGGGCGACAACACCCGCGAGCGCCCCTATGCCAATTTGTATCAGAAGTTCACCACCCGGTCGAATACGTTCCGTGTGTTCTTCACTGCCCAAACCCTGAAAAAAGCGCGCTCACTGCCGCCCAACCAAGTGGATACGCGCAAGGACAGCATCACGGCGGAGTATCGCGGCTCCGCCTTGTTCGAGCGGTACCTGGATTTCAGCCCGGCAGGCTCTGCCAAGCTCGCCGCGCAAGATTATGGTAACGGCTTGCCCTTGGCCGGCCGGCCGACCCTCGAAGACTCTTATCATTACCGGGTGATTGAGATGAAGCAGTTTTCGCCGTGAGCCCTTCCCGCACCCGACATCTGAGTATGAAAAGCAACCACCAATCGACTCACCGCCATCGTCGCGAGGGCTTCTCGCTCATCGAGACGGTGCTTGCCCTGGGCATCATGGCCCTGGCGATCACCTCCATGCTGGGCTTGCTGCCGCAGGGTATTGAGATGTCCCGAAAGGCTGCCAATGCGGCGGCGGAGACCCGGATCTTGGATACCTTGACCAGCCAGCTCGCCAGCATGCCCTTTACGGCGCTTCCCGCGCAGAACCTGAAGGAACTTCACTTTGATGATCAGGGCGTGGCTGTGGACGGCACTATCGATGCCGCTTTATCGACCTATTTTGTCCGGATTAAGGTTTCGAATACGATCGGGGGGGTAGTTCTTCCCGGCTCTATGAAACCCGAGTCCAAGCTCGTGCGCGTCAACATCCAGATCGCGCAGACACCTCTCAGCCGGTTTGCCTTCGATACACAGCCTTCGCGCTCGTATACGACCATCCCGGTGTTGATCGCTGCGCAGTCCCCCTGAGGCACCCTTTACCGCCCTCGAAACCATGTTCAGATCTCCAACAGTCACGCAACAAGCCCGGGCCCGCTCGTGCGGGTCCAAGGCAGCCTTCACTTTGGTCGAAGTGCTTGTTTCAATGACCATCCTTTTGATGATGCTGCTCATCATGACCCAGGTCATTGGCACCACCCAGAAGACGTGGCATGCCGCCTCGTCCCGGCTCACACAGTTCCGCGAGGCCCGAACCGCCTTCGATACCATCACCCGTGGATTGACCCAGGCGACGCTGAACCCCTTCCGTGATTTCACCTATGAGGGCTCCACCACTCTGGGTTCTCCGCCAATGACAGCTCCCACAGCGGCGCCCACCGGCTATGCGACCTCGGCGGATCTCGGGTTCCGTATTGGCGCTGCTCCAAAGATCTTCACGGGGTTCGGCGCCCCCAACATGATGCCCGGCCACGCCGTCATTTTTCAAGCCCCTCTCGGGAACACCATCACGGAGGTTGATCGCCCGCTCAACAGCCTGTTGTGCGTCAGCGGTTACTTTGTGCTCTTCGGCACGGATCTGAACTATCTTCCCATGGGCTTGGTGGGCCGGCTGCAGCCCAGGAGCCGCTACCGCCTCTACCAGTACCTGCCGTCCACCGAATCCAATCCGGTTTATAATGACGTCGCCAGCCAAAAGCGCGACGCCTGGGTCACAGTCGATTCTGCCACGGCGACTCCCGATATTCGCCCCGTCGCGGAAAACATCGTGGCATTGGTTTTGGCGCCTTCATTTCCCGATGCGAACGGGGGCGCACTGGTCCCGCTTGGCCGCTCCCCGCCCGGGATGGTCTATGACTTTAATTCGTACCTCGATACCACGCACAAGAACCAGCTGCCCAGTTCCGTCCGGGTGGTGATGGTGGCGATGGACGAGGAGTCTGCTGCGCGGGTTGAACAGAAGTATGGCACCAGCGCCCCCACGCTTTTCGGCGCCACCTTCGTCAACGCGGACAATCTGGATGGCGATCTCAGGGAGGTTCGTGTGGCCTTGGAGAAACTCCGGCTCAATTTCCGGATCTTCAGCTCCACGGTTTTCATTCCCGCCGCCGATAAATAACCGCAGGAGGATTTCGTTTCCATGTTTCCACCATCCCATATCGCACGTCCATCCCGTCGGCTTATCCGCGTCGCGCCGCCCGTTCACTGCTGCGACCAGGCACGGCGGCGTGGCTTCACCTTGATCGAAATGCTCGTCGTGGTGGCGGTGATCGCTTTGGTCACGTCCGCCATCGCCCCCATGATTTTCAGCACGCTGATGTCCACGCAGATCACCTCCGCCGGCGACACGCTGTCCTCGCAGATTGCTTTGGGGCGCCAGCTGGCGGTGTCAGGCAATCAGGAGATCGAAGTGAGGTTCTATCAATACGTCGAGCAGGCAGCCCCTGGCTCGGTCTCGAGCTTCCGCGCCCTCGCGCTGGTGCGGACCGCCGGCACAGAAGGAGCCCAGTTGGGGCAGCAGGTGACTGATACCTACTACCTGCCTTCGGGCGTTGTCGTTTCGAACAACGCGTTGCTCTCGCCACCCCTGCAAGTGCTGCCCACGACGCCTGACAAGGAAGGCATCATCAAAAAGGTGCCAGGGGCCACCTACCGTGCCTTTCACTTCTATCCTGACGGCTCCACGGATCTCCCCGAATACAAGCTGAAGGCCAAACAGTGCTACATCACGCTCGGTGAGGAACGCATCATCGCCGATGGCACAATCCCAAAGAATTTCTACGCCGTGCAGGTCGATCCCAATACCGGCCGCACCGTCCACTACCGTCCGTAACCATCGGGTGCGGCTTTCACGACTTGGTTTTCGGTGCAGGCCCAGGTGGCCAGTCGTTCATGACGGCTGTGATAGACCGCCCCGCCTGCCCACGGCGAAAACGCCGGAAGAATCCAGTGTTCAACCTTGGTCTCAGCGATCCGGTCCTGCACCAGCACTGGGAGTTTTAGTTTCAGGCCCGCCCCGTCGCTGAACGGCAGCGCCGGGTGTTCGTGCCCGGTGATATGCACCGCTGGCTCGCCCTCTTCGGTGGCGCGCAGCACCATCGCAAAGCGGTGTCCATGTTGGAACACAAAGCCCTCGCCGCGGTGCCAGGGCACAAACTGTTCATCGCGCTTCAACGCCGCGCGATCATGATTACCCTCCACGCACACAAGCTCTGCCACCTGAGTTCGCAGCCTGCGCAGAAGCTTCGTCGTCTCGCGAATCGAACCGCCGCCATCCATGATGTCGCCCACCATGATCAGCGATGCCGGGCGGTAATGGCACAGCAGTTCCACGAGGCGCTGCTCCGTCGCGGCCATGCCCCACTGCGGTGGCAGCGCCCCATGCTGGCGTGCACGGTTCAGTTCATAACCGAAATGCACGTCCGCGACCGCCAGCCAATTTTGTGTTTCATGGTACAGCGCGCGGCGGCTGTCCAGCAGGCAGCCGTTGCCCACCTTTGCCGTGGCAAAGCGTGATTGAGGGATAAATGAGGTGCCCACCCCCCACCGTAGCGCGGATGGCGGAAACTCAAGCGCCTTCAGCGGCCCTGGCATCGTTTGTGCCTTCGACGGCCAGGGCAAGGGCGGCACGAATGGCCGTTGCGTCGGCATCGCTCACCGGCCTGTCTTGAATGACCGCCAGGCTTACCACCCCATAGCGTGTGAGCACCGGCAGCACTGTGAGCACGCGCTTGGGTCCCAGGGATCTGTCGATGCGTTGCGGTTTGATCCCTTGTGGCGTCATACTGGTGGCGCTGGCTCGTTGCGCGGAGTGCCAGGCCATCATCGTGGATATCACCAGCGCCGTCTGCCCCTGCGCACCCCAGAGCACATCGCCATAATCATCCACCAGCAGCACCTCTTGGGTGCCCAGCCGCGCGCATACCCAGGCTCCCAAACCGTTCAGTCGCTCGCTCAGCCCCAACGGGGACACCACGAACGGAGGGCTTGCGGCCACCACCGTGGGCAGCATGCTCTCCGGTTTGCTCATGGGCTTGGTCAAGGGTGGTGCCGGAGCGGCGAACAAGGGTTCGAAGGCAGAATGGTGCCCCATTCTTGCGAACGGACCTTCAACCGCGGTGGGTGCTGGCGGCGGCTCCGGCCCTTCTTCATCGTTGAGATCGGGTTCGCTTGGCCAGATCACGGCTTCTCTCTCCTTGCCCGCCTCGGTCAGCTGACCGCCTTGGGCGGCGGGCTCACGAGCGGGCACGGGCTGGAACTCCGCCCTCGCCTCAGGGGCTTCAGGGGCGAGGGCCGGGGTACTTCCTGCAGGTGATCGCGTGAGAATGCCCGCCATCTGAGCCTTGTCGCGCAGGGCGCGCAGCCGTTCGCGGATACGCCACAACTCGGCGTTGGCCGGGCTGGCGGACACTTCTTCGTCCAGGACTGGGCTGGCAGGCCGTGGCACCGGGGCGGGACTCTCGGGCAGGATCTGCGGTTTAGCGGGTCGCTCCGCCATTGGAGCGGCTGGCAGCGTGTGGACCTCCCACCCGGACACGCTGGAACCCTGCCGGGGGCCTTCAATCTGGCGCAACAGGTCGCGCACCTCGTCGGGATCAATCCAGGAGACTTGCATGGTGATAGCCTTGTTCTTTGTCGCGCATGAGGCCCACGCGTTCTTCCAGTTCGGCCGCGATCTGGTCGAACAATATGGCCTCGGGCGGCGGATTCTTCTTGAGCAGGGCCACTGGCAATCCCTGGGCGCTGGCCTCCAGGAAGGACTGCAAGCGCGGGATGCTCTGGGTGAATACCAGTTCTGGCGGAAGCACCTGACGCAGCTCGCGCGCCACCTGCAGGCTGACCGGCGAGTCACTCATCACCATGCTCAGCAGCACCCCCGCCACCTTGGTCCCGGCCCCTTCTGCGCGGAAGCGCGCCAGCGTCTCCAGCATGTGCGGCACGCTGCGCACTGCCAGCGGCTCGGACTGCTGGGGGATCAAGGCATAGTCGGCCGCCTTCACCACCATTTCCGTGACGCCCGTGAGTCCCGCCGCAGTGTCGAGCAGCACGCAGTCCACGCCGTGCAGTTCGGCCCCCCGCAACAAATCGCGAATGCGCCGGGGCACACTCTCCAGGTGCAGGCCCTGCCTCGACACCGCGTCATAGTGGCCGGCCGGCAAGATGCTGAATTCCGGCAGGCGCGTGGTCAGGATGAAGTCCTTCACCTCCGCACCCCCCGCAATGAAGTCATAGAACCCCGTCTTCAGCCGCGTGCTTTTCGCCAGCGAGAGGCCCACGGCCCCCTGCGGATCAGTGTCCACAAGCAGCGTGTTCCACCCTCGGCGCGCCAGCGAAAACGCGAGGTTCACGCAGACAGTGGTTTTGCCCACTCCCCCTTTTTGACTTGCCGTTGCGATGGTGATCACGAGATGAGTTCTACGGGCCGGGGGGACAGTTTCAAGTACGGAGTGAGGGGGGTCACCACTGTTTCAGTGCGTCAGCCAGCGCCGGTTCGAAAGGTCGCGAGCCTTCGTGCCAGCCCAGCCGTTCGTCCAGCGCCTCCATCCGATGGATGAGGTCCGCCACATGCTGGCGCGGGTAGGGGCCGCCCGCCGCCGCGCAGAAGTGGGTGCGGCAGCCGAACGGGCGGTGCGCATAAATCGCGCATTTCCCCTCTTTGCCCAGCATCGGGCACGCCCCATCCGCCCGTGCCACCAGTTTCTTCCGCCCGGCCGCCCGCACCCCCTGGGCTGCGAGCAGGGCCTCAACGCGCGTCACAACAGGCGTCTTGCCAGTCAGGCGGAACTGGCAGCAGCCGGTGCGCAGCTCGCACTGCCGGGGCAGGGGCCGGGCCTCCACTTCCTCGTAAATGGTGCGCAGCCCGGCAAGCAGCTCTTTGGTTTCTGTCTTCATTTGTTTGCGATGATCAGTCTATACGGCGGAACCGGGCTTTTCGCAGCGCAAACCATGTGGCCACGCGAAACTACCTTCCCCGCGGCGGCAGCCGGTGGGCGGACAACGCCACCACAGCCCGGGCTCCAGGCTGTGCCGGAAAAGTTTGCGTCCTATAATATGACATACAATGGTGTAAGTCATCCGCGACGGTTTGCGGCGCGCGGCACGGCTGGAGCGTCAGGTCCTGCGGAGGCCTAACAAACGTAAGGTGGTAACTTCGTGTCATGGCGCCCAGCCTGATTATGGAGGTTAGATTATCAGCTTGCCTTTCGCCGGTTGTGAGGTACAAGCACGGCCCGCAAACCTGCCCCGGCCTCTGTGAGTCCGGGGCGGAACGGGGAATTGACGGGGCTGCAGTAGGTCCCGCCATATGAAATCATGACATACCTGCAACTGCCCCTGCTTGCCGCCCTCTGTGCGGGTTCCGCCGCCTGTCAAATCGCCCCTCAACACGGTGTCACAAGCGCCGCTGCACCCAAGGTGATTCACAATGTGAAGACCACCGCGTACACGCACAGCGAGGGTGATCACATCGAGCACGGCGCGAAGAGCGCCACAGGCTGCGGCCTCAAGTATGGCAATGTCCGCAGTGCTGCCGCCGACTGGTCCGTCTACCCCGTGGGAACCGCCTTCAAAATCCAGGGCGAACCGTACGTGTATGAAGTGGACGACTATGGCTCCGCGCTGGTGGGCACCGGCACCATCGACTTGTACAAGCCTTCACGGGCGGCCATGAAAAACTGGGGTGCGCGCCATGTGGACATCGACGTCATCCGCTGGGGTTCGGTCACCCGGAGTCTCGCCATCCTGAAGCCCCGTGAGCGCAAGAAGGGACACATTCATGCCATGGTGTCCAGGCTCGAAAGCGGCCGGGAGCCTTCGACATAAAGCAAGAGACACTCGGGGTGTTGGCAAAAACAGCGGGCCCGCCTGAGCCGTCTTCGCTTCGTGAGAAACCCGCGTGCCGCGCGGATGGGCGCAGTTATTCCCGGTTGATACCGCCCCGCACTGCTCTTTGATAGCGGCCCATGCTGCAGCAGTGGAACATCCGATCCCGCGCCCATCAGTGCGCCGTCTCTGAACGCCCGTTCGCGGACGGCGAGAAGCACTACACCGCGATCTACTTCGACCCGGAGAGCGGGGGCTATTCGCGTCGCGATGTGGCCTTCGATGCCTGGGAGCAGGAGCTCGCCGAGCGCAAGCCCTTCTTCTTTTGGAAGTCCGTCTATGTCAAAAATGCACCGGAGGAGAGGCCAGAGATCACCTCCAAAGAGTCTGGGATGAGCCTGCTGCAACGCATGATCGAGGAGGATGAATCCTACACGGAGAACGCGCGCTACATCCTGGCGCTCATGCTTGAGCGCAAGCGTGTGCTTTCGCCCATGGCCGTGAAGGACACGGAGCAGGGACGCATGCTCTTCTATGAGAACAAGAAGACCGGGGATGCTTTTATCATCCGCGATCCGGAACTGCGGCTCGATGAGATCGCCGGCGTGCAGGAGGAAGTGGCCACTTTGCTGGGCTTCAGCAGCCCCGAGGAGCAGGCGGCCAAGGCGGCTGCTCTCAAGAAGAGCCACCGCGAGAAAAAAATGAAGCAGGGGGCGCCTGGGGCACCCGAAACCGCAGGCGAGACTGAGGCAGTCTTGGACGGAGAGATCTCACCGCAGGCAGATCCTGAGGCCGGTCCTGCCCCGGAGGCGGAGACCGAAGTCGCGAAAGCGGATCCTGAGGGAACGGAATCCCATGCCGCTCCGATCGAAGACTGAGCCGCGCCGCGCTGGTGGCCGGGACTAGAGGGCGAGAGTCCGCAGAAACTTCATGAACAAAGCCACTCCGGCTTCGAGTTCGTCCACCGCAATCCACTCATCCTTGGTGTGGGCCTGCGCAATGCTGCCAGGGCCTATGGCGATGGCGGGGATGCCTGCGGCCGCTAGAAAGGCCCCATCGCAGAACCAGGGTGCGCCGGTGATGCCGGCCCCACATTTTTCCAGGTGCTGGACGAAGGGGTTGTCGGCGCTGGTATCGAGCGGCATGGCCTCGCTCACGGCCAGGGTGCTGGCCGTGGGGTCAATGCGGTGGACGAATTCGCGCAGCAGCTTTGCCGCGCCCCCGGCGCGGTATAGGGCGGGCGTGGTGCGAATGTCCACCCGCAGCGTGCATCCGGACGGCACGATGTTGGAGCGCGTGCCGCCGTTGATCATGGCAATGTTGAGAGTGCTGCTGCCGAGCAGATCGTCCACGCCTCCCAGTTCCACCAGCAGGTCGCGGAATTCCGTGTCCAGCGCCTGGATGATGGATGCCATCTTGGTGATGGCGTTGACGCCCTGCTCCGGCGTGGCGCCGTGCGCGGCGATGCCCGTGGTCACCACGTCGTCCCACAGGCAGCCCTTGTGCTTGAGCACCGTTTTGAGGCTCGTCGGCTCCGCCACCAGCGCGAAAGCATAGTCCGGGTGGTGCTTGGCGAAGTGCTGCGAGCCGTGCTGGCTGGACTCCTCGGACATGAAGCCCGCGAAATGAACTTCCACCGGTAGATCGGCGATCTCTGCGCCCAAGGTCTTCAACGCCCACAGCATCGACGCCATCGGCCCCTTCGTGTCCGAGGCGCCGCGTCCCCACACCCGGCCCTCCCGCAACTCCCCGATGAAGGGTTCGATGGTCATCCCGCCCACCCCCACCGTGTCCAGGTGCGGACCAAACACGATGCACGGCTTCTTCCGGCCCGTGGGACAGGGATTGGACGGGAAGCGCCCGATCACATTGGGCCTGCCTGGCAGCACTTCTTCGAGCACCGCCCTGGCTCCGATGCTTTCCAGAAATTCAGCCACGAATGCTCCGCACTTCGCCTCGCCGGTTTCAGTGGTTCCGGGCTCGCCATCCGGGTTTACGCTGGGAATGCGGACCAGGGCCTGGGTGAGTTCGGTGACGTTCGACAAGGCGGGGAGCATGGCGTGCATTCAGCCACAGGGGTGGCGAGACGTCCACAGGAGTTGTGTGAGGCGAATGCCTGTTGCCAGTCCGGCACCCTCCGCCATTTCCTCTCGCATGTATACAGTTGTGCCGTATATCCACAACACTGCCGCCCATTCCTGGCGTGGCGAATGCTTCCACCCTTCGCATGACAATCAATTTCAAATGGCTTCAGGCCGCCTCGGCTGCGGTTTTGGTCACGGCAGCCATGGCCGTGCCAGCGGTTCGCTCGAACGGCCTGCTCAAGCGGCCCGCCTTCACCGCTTACAATGATGGTACCCTGCCCAAGACCGCGCCCATTCTGGCGGGGGACTGGTCTGTACGCCCGGCCTTTCCCGGGCTGACATTCCAAAACCCGCTGGGTTTGAGCCCCATTCCAGGAACAAACGATCTGCTGGTGTGGGAGCGCGAGGGCAAGGTGTGGCGCTTCACCAACGACCCGGCGACCACTGGAAAGACACTGGTGCTGGATCTTTCCGACAAGTGCCAGGGCTGGCATGACAGCGGGCTGCTCAATGTGGTCCCGCACCCAAAATTCGCCGACAACGGCTGGATCTTTGTCTACTTCACCTTCGTCCCCGAGGGCCAGGTGAAAGGAAATGCCGAGCATCAGCCGCCTACGGACGTGGTGAACCGTGACCGCCTGATCCGCTACACCTGCAGGGCGGACGGGGTTGCGGACCCCGCCAGCGGCGCGATCCTCATTGACCAAGTCTCTGAGACGGTCTGGCATGAGGGCGGCGGCCTGTTCTTTGGGCCCAAAGACGGCTTTCTTTACCTCTCACTGGGCGATGATGCGCGCGCCAAGAATTCGCAGCAGATCAGTGGCGGCCTTTTTAGCGGTGTGGTGCGGCTGGACGTGGACATGCGCGGTGGCGCTGTGAGCCATGCGCCTGTGCGCAAACCCTTGCCGCAGGGCAGCGCCACCGAAAATTACTTCATCCCGAACGACAACCCGTTCGTGGGCAGGCCGGATACGCTGGAGGAATTTTTCGCCCTGGGACTGCGCAATCCCCATCGCATGACGTGCGATGCCGTCAGCGGGCGCATCTTCATCGGCGATGTGGGCGAGGGCGCCCAGGAGGAGCTTAATACCATCGAGCCCAATGATCCGCGCGGACTGAACTTCCAGTGGCCGCTCGCCGAAGGCCCGCCGGACAAGCCCATCAAGATCAAGATCGGGGCCAGCAAAGGCCCGCTGCTTGCCTACCGCCATCTCGAAGGTCGCGCCATCATCGCCGGCTACGTGTACCGCGGTCAGGAATTTGCACGTGATCTTGGCGGCAAGTTCATCTTTGGTGACAACGTCACCGGCAGCGTCTGGTATCTGGATGAAAGCACCACACCCCCGAGCAAGCACCTGCTCTGCACTGTGCCCGATGGGCCGGGACCGAATGCGGGCGCCAACTACTGCGGCCTGTCCTCGTTTGGCGTCGATTTGAAGGGCGAACTCTATCTCTGCCAGATGTCGAGCACCGCTGGCAGCATTCTCAAAATGTCGCGCCAGGGCCCGCCCCCCGTGGCCCTGCCGAAGCGCCTCTCGGAAACGAAGCTGTTCTCCAACTTGGCGAAGATGATCCCCGCAGCTTCGCTCATCCCCTATGATGTGAACAGCCCGCTGTGGTCCGATGGCACCTCAAAGCAACGCTGGTTCGCTGTTCCCAGCGGCAAAAAGATCGGGTTCACCGGCACCGGAGCCTGGCAGTTCCCAGACGGCAGCGTGTTTGTGAAGCACTTCGAATTCGCCCGGCTGGGGCCGGATGGCAAGACCCCGGCCAGTGTGCGGTTGGAAACCCGAGTGCTGGTGCGCGATGCCACCGGCTTCGTCTATGGGGCGAGCTACCGCTGGCGCCCGGACAACAGCGATGCGGACTTGGTCGAAACCGGGCAGAATGCCAGCATCGTGGTGATGGCCGGGGTCAAGAACCAGCCAGACAAAACTCAAAACTGGTTCTTCCCCGGCCGCCAGGACTGCCTCACCTGCCACACCCGCGCCAGCGGCGGGGTGCTGGGCGTCAACACCCGCCAGATCAACAAGTCCTTCCGCTACAAGGACAGTGGCATTACCGACAACCAGCTGCGCTCGCTCGCCCACATCGGCCTGTTTGATCACCCCCCTGCCGACGCGGAATTCGCCCTGCTGGACCGCTTGGTGGCCGCCGATGATCTGGATGAGCCCGTCGAAGCCCGTGCCCGCAGCTACCTGGACTCCAACTGCTCGCACTGCCACCGGCCTGGCGGCGTGCACGCCTTCTGGGATGCGCGCTATGAATCGGCCATCGAGGAGGCAGGCATTGTCAACGGCATCGTCAACAACAACCTCGGTCAGGGCGATGCCAAGGTCGTGGTGCCGCGCGACTGGACCCGCTCCATCCTGTTCAAACGCATCAGCGTGGCGGGCCAGCCGCACTCCATGCCGCCCCTGGCCAAACAGAAGGTGGACAAGACCGGCATCGGTCTGATCGCCGAATGGATTGCCAGCATGGAGGTGGAGGAAGACGGCCCCGTGCCGGACGACTGGAAAGTGGAGGGCATAGGTTCGCATCCCCAGCCGCCCACCGCCACCTGGCGCAAAGGCAGCTTCTTTCTCAACGCCCAGTGCCGCGACCTGTGGGATGTGAATGACGAGGCGCTCTTTGTTCACCGCGCCCCCATGGCTGCGGGGCAGATCACCGCGCGGGTGGTGAGCCTCACCCCCACCGATGCGTGGACCAAGGCCGGCGTCATGATTCGCGAGAGCATGAGCCCGGATGCTCGTCACGCCATCATGGTCGTGACCCCGGGGCAGGGCAGTGCCTTCCAGCGGCGCGAAGCCCCCGGCCAGACGACCAGGCATGTCCCCGGACCTGCCGTTACCGCTCCCTACTGGGTGCGGCTGCGCTGGAGCAATGGCGAGGTCATCGCCAGTGCTTCGGTAGATGGCAGGACTTGGAAGGAAGCCGGCCGGGCTCTCGTTCCCTTCAGCGGACTGGTCTTGCCAGGGCTCTGCCTGTCAGGCCATCACGCCGGGCAGATGGGAGCCGCCAGTTTTGACCAGGTGAAGATTGAAGCCTTGAACCTTCCATGAACACGACGCACGAAACCCCGGCTCACGCGCTCCCGGAAACCTTCCATCCGGACGCGCCGACTTTGCAGGCCATTGTGCGCCAGACGCTGGCTGATCATGTCGCTGAAAAGGTCACCGGGGCCATCATTTGCGGCGACATCGCGGAAGGCTCCATGATCGGAGAAGTGCGCCTCTCCTCGCAGTTGGGCGTCAGCCGGGTGCCCGTGCGCGAGGCGCTTGTCGAGCTCGCGCACGAAGGCATTGTCGCGTTCGACAAGCGCGGGCGCGCCTGGGTCAAGCACTTCACCAAGCCTGACTACGAGGAGGTCATCTCGCTGCGGCTCACGCTGGAAAGCATGAGCGTGCGCCTCGCGGCCCAGCATCTCACCGCCGATGACGCAGCCGCCTTGAGCGCCAACATTGCCGCCATGGAGGAAACGGCCGATGCCATCGCCTTCAGCCGGCTCGACATGGAATTCCACGACCTCATCATGCGCGCCGCGCGGCACGGGCGTCTGCTCGCCTGCTGGGACACTTTGCGTTCCCAGTTCACCGTCCTGCTGGCCCGGGTGCAAAAAACCTTCGAACAGGCCAGCATCGAGGTCGCCCGTGCCGCAACCACCAACGACCACCTGGTGATTCTCCGGGCCCTCAAAGCAGGCGATGCCAGCAAGGCCGAACACGCCATGCAGCGCCACATCAACTCCTGGCGCGAATGGGAGCCCACCTTGGTTGCCTTGGGGTGAGGACCGGGCAACCGCGACCAACCTTCAGCTTTTCATTCGCAGCCCGCCAGAAAGGTTCCCGGTGATCGTTATTACCGGGTATGACCGCTGTTGCCATGATTCGTTCTTTCGCCTGCCTGCTCCTGTTTTCATCTTTGCTTTCGGCCAAAGATCTGCCGCCCGCCTTGCAGCTGCCAGGCCAGGGCTTGATGTTCAACGGCTGGAGGATCTCGCCCGCCGGCACGCACGCAGCGCTTCCCGGTGATATGCCTTTAAAGACCATCCTCGCCCCCGATGGCCAGGTCGCGGTGACGGTGTGCGCGGGCTTCAACAATCCGGGCATTGGCGTGCTCGATATGGCGACCAAGTCCACCAAGCAGTTCCTGGAGCTCAAACACACCTGGAACGGCCTGGCCTTTGACAAGGAGGGCAAGCGCCTCTTTGTCAGCAGCGGCGCCACCGGCGAAATTCACGTCTTCAGCTATGACAACGCGGAACTCACACCCTCGCCCGCGCCTCCCGTGAAGGTGGGCGCGGCCGGTGAGCAGTGCTTCCTCGCGGGCATCGCCGTTCACCCCGACACAGGCAAGCTTTACGTCTGCAACGAGGCGAACCAGGAAGTATGGGTGCTCAATGAGCAGACGCTGGCCGTGGAAACCAAAATCGTGGTGGGACCATACCCCCACTCCTGTGTGTTCGGCGCGGACAAGCGCCACCTCTACGTGAGCAACTGGGGCGGTCGCAGCGTCAGCGTGGTGGATACCCAGAGCAGCAAAAAGTTGCGCGAACTCGGCGTCGGCGTACGCCCGAACGACATGGTGCTGGCGTCGGACGGGCGCTTGTTTGTCGCCTGCTCGGGGGACAACACCGTGCATGTGATCGAGACCCGCACCTTGGAGAAAAAAGGTGAGGATGCCGATTCCTCCCGCCGCCTGTGGGACGGCACGCGCGAGATCATCAGCACCTCCATCTACCCCCAGTCCCCCGAAGGCAGCACGCCAGACGGGCTTGCAGTGTCCCCTGATGGCAAAACCCTCTTCATCGCCAATGCAGACAACAACTGCATCATGGTGGTGAACATCACCGGCTCCCTCAACGGGGCCGGCGCGAAGTACGCGGAAAAGGTCAGCGTCGTGGAGGGCTTCATTCCCTGCGGCTGGTATCCCACCTCGGTCGCGGTCTCGGCGGATAACAACACGCTGCTGGTGGGCAATGGCAAGGGCTTGGGCAGCCCGCACCCCAGCAAGGACGGCGAGACACTCCTCGGCAAGAAGCCCAAGGCCATCCACCCGGCGCGCACCCTCGAGGGCAGCGTGTCCTTCATCGCAAAACCGGATAACAAGCAGATGGCCGCCTATACGGCGCAGGTGCGCAAGAACAGCCCTTACACGCCCGACTCGCTGCACAAGGCCGCGCAGCCCAGTCACAGCGTCATCCCGGACAAGATCGGCGCACCCTGCCCGATCAAGTACGTGCTCTACATCATCAAGGAGAACCGCACCTATGATCAGGTGCTGGGCGACATGAAGGACGCGCACGGCAAGCCCATCGGCAACGGCGATCCCAGCATCACCATCTATGGCGAGGACGTCACCCCCAACCAGCATCAGCTCGCGCGCGACTACGTCCTGCTCGACAACTTGTACTGCAACGGCGAGGTCAGCGTCGACGGCCATAGCTGGTGCGATGCCGCCATCGCCACCGACTTCAACCAGCGCTCCTGGATCCTCAGTTACTCCTCGCGCAGGGACAAGCTCCCGGGCAACGACGAGATGGAGAACCCCACCAACGGCTACCTCTGGGATTCCTGCCGCCGCGCCGGCTTGAGCTTCATGAGCTATGGCGAAGGCGCCCAGCGCATGCCCAGCCTCAACCGCGGCCGGTGGAGCGAACCGCGCGACATGGACAAGTGCGAGAACTGGATCCAGGACCTCCACAAGGCCGAGGAAACCGGGGCCATGCCGCGCTTCACCATCATGGCGCTGGGCGAGAACCACACCAAAGGCACCCTGCCCGGTGCCTTCACCCCCGAAGCCGCCGTGGCCAGCAATGATGTCGCCCTGGGCAAGATCATCGCCGCCGCCACCCGCAGCAAGTTCTGGAAGCAGATGGCCATCTTCGTCATCGAAGACGACGCCCAGAACGGTCCCGATCATGTGGACGCGCACCGCACCACCGGCTTCGTGGTGAGCCCCTACACCAAGCGCCACTACGTCGATCACACCCTCTACACCACCGCCGGCATGATCCGCACCATGGAGCTGATCCTGGGCCTGCCGCCCCTGACCCAGTACGACGCCGGCGCCACCCCGATGTTCCGCAGTTTCAACGAGGAGCCCGTGGCGACCCCCTACGCCGTGCTGCAACCCAAGGTCGATGTGCTGGCCAAAAACACCCCCGCTTCACCCGGAGCCAAGCAAAGCGCCATGATGAACTTCGACGAGTACGATGAAGCTCCCGAAGACCAGCTCAACCGCATCCTCTGGGCCGCCGCCAAAGGACCCAACGCACCCTATCCCGTGCCGATCCACCGCGTGCTGTTCACCGCGGAGTAAAGTAGCCATCACCAAAGCAGCCATCACGCTCCGCGTGATGAGCCCTTCGGCGAACCTCACGCGGAGCGTGAGGAGTGCTGTGGAACGCTCGCGAGCCTCAGGCTTGTGGGTGGTCAGGGTGTGTCATTTGGCTTGTCTCGAATTCGTTGGCTAATTGGTCAAGATTTGTGTCGGGGTGATCGAGACTGCCAAATAATCGCTCCGTCTCGGCATCTGAGAATGAAAACACCTCATCATAGAGAGAGACAAAGGATCCAATGTCAGCAAGTGCCTGCTTAGATAGGCGTCCATTCCGCCAGCGCAAGATGATGGAAGCGAAGTGCCCTCTCGTAAGTTGAAGGCCAGCACCGTCAGTATTCAGTAACGTATAGGTGGTGGCTGAACCACGCTGAGTCTCTGATTGTGGGGCAGGTGAGTAATCGCTCTTGTCACATAAAATGGCGATTAGCCTATATGCGTCCATCTCTCTGCTTGAAGTGCTCATGAGATCATTGGTCTGGGTCGCGAGATGGCGGGGAGTTTGTCTGGTTTTGTGTTGGCGATTCCAGAATCGCCCATCTTTACTGAAAGTGTCTTTAAACATTCCTGGTGGAATTACGTTGCACGGGAGGGAGTTAAGAATTCATGGTCAATCACTGTTCGCCTGGCAGCTCTTCTCAGTTCAGCGAGGCGGCAACAACTTTAGTATCGTTAGGCATATTAATGCTGGCACAGCAAAGATAAAAAACATCATTGCAATAGTGCCTGGCTGGTGGGCGAGCCCGCTGGCGAGGCTTCCCACAATTGTGATCAGATCCCAGTAGTACTTCTGAGGGTACCCTGAAGACAGCCACTTCTGGCAAGCCAAAGTACCCAAAGCACAAATGATCCCGAATCCTATGCTTATCGCCACCTCAACACTGCTTCTCATAAAGGTTATGAATGGAGATTGGAAGTTCCTGGAGGCTGCCGGGAGTGATTTCACACTTTACCGATGAGCCTTTGACGTGCTACCTCAACAGCCGCGAGCAGACTCTTAAGATCAAGGTTTCGGCAAACCATGCTTTGATCAACACTAGCGTCGGCTAGTTCCAATTCGATGTTGTCCGCCCCCTTTTCTTTATTTAACAAAGCAACAAAAGCCCCATCAAAATAGATCTCTGCCACAAGCTCGCTGTATTGCGATGAGCTGGCTAAAATCACTTCAAAGCCCTTATTCATGGGTGTCATAGCTAGTGTGTTCTAAGCTTCCAAGAAGCCCATCAGATTGGTCCGGGTTGCGAGATGGCGGGGAGTTTGCCTGGCTTTGTGTTGGCGATTCTACAATGGCCCATCTTTTATTGAAATGGTATTTAAACATTCCTGATGGTGCCACGATATAAGGACGGGAGTTAAAAAGCCGCCGTCAATTACTGTTCGCCAGGCGTTTTTTGTCTGAGTGGTCCAGGATATTCAGTTACCACCTCATAGGGCAATGCGCGCCAGAGCGCCTTACGCTGCTCTAATGTTGGAAGCTCATGTTTGATATTAGCCCATTCGAATTGCCCAGACGAGTCTGCGGCCAAAATGGCTGAATACCCGTCAACTCTGGTGAACACAAACAACACGCGGACATCGAGCGATGGATCCACGTCAGCGGGTTCCAAGGTGTTGAGCCGTGTCACCAACTTAGTTATTGTGGCTATGCCTGGCCCGCTCTCTATATTCACAACATTAGGCCGTCTTGCGCTTAGTCTAGGAAGAGTGGAAGCCAAAATGCTATTTGCGCTGATCCGCACGGGAGACTCCGTTCCAGGGTCCATGTAAACAATTTTAAAACTACTTTGCCACGCAAGCGATATCGGCTCCGTATCTCCTCCCCACCCCGAACCTGCTGTTCCCAAGAAGAAAAGGGTGGCAAACCCTGTTCTGATAAAACGTATGGGTGCTTGTTTCATTTAAAGAGTCAAGTTATCTGGTTTTGGAACTGTAGGCTTTTTAGGAAAAAAGTTTCCACCACACGATGTTCTTGTCCTGCACCGTGTCGCCAGTGACCGTGTGCTCTTCATGGGCGGCCTGCTGCCGGTTCTGGCAGGTGGGCCCGACACCACGTTGGGGCATGGCCCAGCCAGTGCTTTGGACGAGGCCAAGCATCAGGCACAAGACCCGGAGATGGAAGGTGGGAGACACAGGGAGGGTCGGGCACTGCAGAGGCGGTGCTCCCAATCAATCACGTTAAACCATATCCCGCGAGGGAATTGGATTCCAAAGAATCCACTGTGAAAGCGCATGTCACCTCTGGTAAGCTGCTCCCAGCCATGTCCACCGATTACCGCCCTTGCAAAGACCTGCCGCCACTGGCGGGCATCGCCAGTTTTGCCGAGGCGATGAAGCCTGGCCTCAGCATCGAGGAGTGCGTCCACCGAGTGAAGCGCTACCACTTCGCGTTCAAGCGGCTGATGCAGATTTTCCAGGCACGCCTCACGGCCGAGCCCCTCTACGAATTGAAGATGGCATTCAGCCTGCACAGCCATTACTGCGCGGAGCATTGCACCGCGATGCGCGAGCGGGTGGCGGAGATGCGCACGCCGCCGCTGGGGCTGGATAAGATCCCGGATGCGCACCTGGACACCTTCTTCAAGGAGATCCAAAACGCACCCACGACGGAGGAACTGATGGTGGGCCTCTACGGCTACGCGCTGCCGGCGCTGGAGCGCGGCTTGAAGCGGCACCTGGAGGACACCAATCCGCTGGCCGATCACCCGACTACGCGACTGGTGAAGTTCGCGCGCCTGGAAATCAATGAGGCAGTCGAGTATGGAGAGAAAGCCTTGCCCTGTCTGGTCAGCGTGGAGCATCGGCACGCCATGAAGCCGTGGACCGACCTGCTGCAATCGCTGCTCGCCGCCGCCGGTGATCTGGATGGCGCCGAGACTCCGGTGCCGTGCACGCTGGCGCCGATGCACAGTGCCAGGCCCTTTGTCTTTGCGCGGGTGCCTGAGCGCGACGAGCGCTTCCCGGACCCGTACAACATGGGCGTGCATGCGGAGGAGTTCCTCTACGACCCGCGGTTCCGCAGCCGCGACAAGACGCTCATGATGTACTACAAGCGCCTGCGCGAGATCGACGTGCCGGAGATGATGGCGAGCATCCTCACAGAGACGCCGGACAAACCCTGGGGCTACTACAGGGATATGACCCGGCAGCTTTGGGACGAGGCGCGTCATGCGATGATGGGCGAGGTGGGCTTCGTCGCCCAGGGCATCGACTGGCCGAGTCTGGTGATGGTGAACTTCACCTGGGCGCTGGGCTTGAACACCCAGCTCAAGCCCTGGGAACGCCATGCCGTGCTCTACTTCATCGAGCAGGGGCTCATGACCAAGACCGGCAAGCGCTTCGAGTGGGAGGTGGGCACCGAATCCGGCGATCCGCTCTCTCGGCTGTTCCAGGACTACGACTGGGCTGATGAAGTGCTGCATGCCCACATTGGCAAGGACTGGTACGTAAGCCAGTTCGGCGACCAGAAGGAGGCCATCGAGTTCGGCGGTCAGTGCTGGAACAAGGTGCTGGCCGGCTGGAGCGAATGGAAGGAGGAAGGCAAGACCGCCCATCGCAACTGGTGGCCTGATCTGTATCGCGCCTTCTGCGAGCGCCAGCACCTGGAGCCCGACCCCAAGGCTCTTGCCTTTGCCACCACCTATGAAACCACGCGCGCGGACCTGGAGAAGCTGGCGGCGAGCGCGTAACTAGCCGTGAGACACCGGCCTGGATAGCGGCCTGGATAGCGGCCTGTTCGCCGATAGACCGCGCCATCAGGTCCCGTCATGGATTGACCATGCGTTCCTTCTTCCTCTCGCTCGCTTCGCTGCTCCTCGTCACGGCCGCCCAGGCCGCCCATCCCTTCCTCTGCTGTGACTACGGCGGTGGCAAGGTGTGTGTCGTCTCCGACAAGGGCGAAATCACCTGGCAGTGGGATTGCAAGAGCCCGCAGGATTGCTGGAAGCTGGCCAGTGGCAACTACCTGTTCTGCTTCGCCACGGGCGCTCTGGAAGTCACTCCGGAGAAGAAGGTCGTCTGGGAGTACAAGGCTCCTACGGATGTGCCGGTGGAAGTGCATTCCTGCCAGCCGCTGCCAGATGGCAACGTGCTGGTCACGGAGTGCGGCACCAGCCGCATCATCGAAGTGGATCGCGCGGGCAAGATTGCCAAGGAGATCAAGCTCGTCACCGCACCTGAGATCAAGCTGCACAACCAGTTCCGCGGCACGCGCAAACTGGCCAACGGCCACTACATCGTGTGCTTTAAGGGCGAAGGCAAAATCGTTGAACTCGACGGCGCGGGCAAGGTGCTGCGCGCGATCAAGGTGCCCGGCGACCCGCACGCGGCGGTGACGCTGCCGGACGGCCATCTGCTGGTGGATTGTGGCGACGGCCACAAAGTGATCGAATTTGATGCCCAGGAGAAGGTGGTGTGGGAGCTCAATGAAAACGACCTGCCCGGCAACACGCTGCGCCTCATGGCGGGCTGCCAGCGCCTGGCCAACGGCAACACAGTCTTCTGCGTGTACCTCGGCCACGGCCACCTCGGTCAGCAGCCGCAGGTGATCGAAGTGACCCGCGACAAAAAAGTGGTGTGGGAAGTGGCCGACCACGCACATTTCAAGACCATCAACCAGATCTTCCTGCTCGACGAGCCGGGCCCGGCGGTGCGCTAGGTCCAGTCATGGACTGACTGGACTCTTCCGGCCTGTCTGGGTAGGGTGCCGGATGCCTGTGGCCCGCGTCATTTTTCACCTCGACATGGATGCGTTCTACGCCTCCGTGGAGCAGCGAGAGAACCCGGAATGGCGCGGCAAGCCGGTCATCGTGGGTTCGCCGCCGGACCGCCGCGGCGTGGTCTGCGCGGCGAGCTATGAGGCGCGCAAATTCGGCGTGCGCTCCGCCATGCCCAGCGTGACGGCGGGCCGGCTCTGCCCCGATGGCATTTTCGTGCGCCCCCACATGGAGTTATACAAGACCGAGAGCCGCGAAATCATGAGCATCGTGCAAAGCTTTGCCGGCGAGCAAGTGCAGCAGGTCTCGGTGGATGAGGCTTACCTCGACGTGACCGCGCATGTGAATGGCGGGGCGGGCGATCCGGACACCCTGCTGGAGGCGGCGCTGCCACTGGCCCGGGAGATCAAGGCCGCGATCAAGGACCGGCGCGGGCTCACTGCCACCATCGGCGTAGCGCCTAACAAGCTGCTGGCGAAGATTGCGTCGTCGAATTTCAAGCCGGATGGCCTGACATTGGTGAAGGACAGCGAAAAGACCGCCTTCCTGCGTCCGCTGCCCGTGGGCGCCCTGCATGGCGTGGGCAAGGTGACCGAGCAGGCGCTGCTGCGCGCGGGCTTGAAGACCGTGGCGGACATGCAGGAATTCACCGGCGACTTGCGCTCCTACGTGGGCTCCTGGGGTACGGAATTGAAGCGCATGGCGTTTGGCGAAGACGACCGTCCGCTGGAGCTGGGGGATGACATCAAGAGCGTCAGCAGCGAGAATACTTTCCTGCACGACACTGCGCACCGGCCCACCTTGCGGCATTGCCTGCGCGAGCAGGCGGAGGAGATTGCCGGGCGCCTGCAAAAGCGGCGGCTGGCGGCACGCACGGTGCAGGTAAAGGTGCGCTACGGGGATTTCACCACGCTCACGCGCCAAGTCTCCGTCGAGGAGCCGATTGATGACGAACGCAGCATCTATCGCTTTGGCTGCTGGCTGCTGGCCAGGCATCAACTGGTGAAGCGCCCCCTGCGCCTGCTCGGCCTGGGGGTGGCAGGGCTGGGCGAAGTGACAATCCGCCAGATGGTGCTGCCGTTTGAGGGGTGAGAAGGCGGAACACTTGGGGGGCGAGGAATGAAATGCGGGGGTGAGTTCCGTCAGTTCATGTCTTCTGTCTTACTTCTGGCACTTCGCACAGTAAAACGTGGAGCGGTTGCCCTGCACGATGCGCTTCACGGCGGTGCCGCAGCCGATGCAGGACTGGCCCTCGCGATCATAGACGCGCAGTGTTTGCTTGAAGTAGCCCGGTTCGCCGTTTTCACGCAGGAAGTCGCGCAAGGTGGTGCCGCCCATTTCGATGGAGGCGGCGAGCACCTCTTTGATGGCGGTGACAAGGGCCTGAAGCCGAGGTTTGCCCACCTTGCCGGCTTGGCGCGTGGGGCTGATGCCAGCCATGAACAGTGCTTCGCAGGCATAGATGTTGCCCACCCCGACCACCAAATGCGAGTCCATGATGGCTTGCTTGATCGGAGCCGTACGGCCCTTTGTTCCTGCATGCAGACAGGCTGCGGTGAATGCCTCACTGAGCGGTTCCGGGCCCAGATCACACAGCAGGGGATGGGTTTCGGTCTCGCCTTCGACCAGCAAAAAAGCCCCAAAGCGGCGCGGATCGTGCAGCCGCACCTGCAGGCCGCTGTCGAGTTCCAGTGCCACGTGGTCATGCGTGCGCCAGGGCGTGGCGGCGTCTGTCACGCGCAGGCTGCCGGACATACCCAGATGCAGGAGCAAGGTGCCGGGCACGGTCTTGAACAGCAGGTACTTGCCACGACGGCTGCCGGACTGCACGGCGTGACCCTCCACGCGGTGAATCGTTTCCGGCACCGGCCAGCGCAGGCGTCCATTGCGTACGATCACGCGCTGGATGATGCGCCCGATGAGGTGGGGGCTCACGCCGCGCAGGGTGGTTTCGACTTCAGGAAGCTCTGGCATGGGACAGGAATAGCAGGTAAGAGCTGGCATTCATCTTTCTTCCCGCGTCGCCCGGCTTGCGATTGATCGTGTACGATCTACCGTCAGCCCAATTCCGACTCCTGACCGTGATGCAGATTGTATTCAATGAAATCAGTGCCGCCGAGCTTTCGCGGCTGCCCACGCAGGTGCAGTTCCGCCTGCTCGAAGCCATGAACATCCAGCCATCTGATCTGGAGGGCGATACGCTGGCCAGGCGGTTTGGCGTGCTGGAGCGGGCGGCCACAAGGCTTTATCGCTGCCGGGCGGGAGATTATCGGATCTATTTCGCGGTGGAAGAAGGCAATGTGCGCGTGCACCGCGTGCTGCACAAGGGCACGCTCGCCGACTTCTTCTTTCGCTCGAACCTGCCGGTCAGCGAGGATGAGGCGCTGGCGCAGTCAAAGAATTTCTGGAAACTCATCGACGAAGGGGCGCGCACCCTGAAGGTCTGGTAACAGGCGGGGTGCTGTTGGCCCAACCGCACCTAGGCCGTGTTTTGAAATTGGGCGGGGTGGCGTTTGCGTTCCGGGGCAGCCAGGGCAAGGAGAGAGCGCCGTGCCTGTATCCGCAGCGATACTGGCCCAGCGAAGCGACGCCGCCATGGCTGCCCCGGAACACAAACCGGAGGGCAAGGGAATCTGAGCATGCCTGGCGGCGTTGCTCGCCTCGCCGTTAGGGTTCCAATAGCGGCTTCGGCTCGTGCCTTGCCATTCACGCCCAGATTCCCTTGCGACACCCCGCCCAGTTTTAAAACACGGCCTAGTGTGCTGAGGCGAGCTTCTGCAGGCGCTGCTGCTCCCCGGTGGTAAGCACCCCGCTATGCATTTCCATGGCGATCTGCGCAAGGGTGGGGATGTCCTGGGCGGCGGGTGAGCCGGGGTAGTTCAGGTGCTCGCACAAATCGATGAGATCGGGCAGCGGACTGGCGCGCAACAAGTGCTTTGGCACGGCGTGGCGCACTTCACTGTTGTGGGGAGGGTCCAGCATCAGCCACGTAAGGAACACCCGGTAATCTTGCACCGTGGGATACGCCGTGGGATGCGTGCCCCCCACCAACTGCGCGGATTCCGCCCAGGTGCTGTCCTGCACTTTGGTCACCCATGGCTTCATCGCCGCATGACTGCTGGCCAGACTCGCGATCTTGCTGAGGCGCCATACGTCCCCCGCACTGATGGGCAGGGCTTTTTGCACGGGAGGTGCCTGGCTGGCTGGCGGCGTGGTGCCATGTGCTTGAACGCTCGCCGTGCTCACCTTGCCCGCCGTGCTGTCCGAGGTGGCCACCGTCGGCACGCCAAACCAGCGATGTTGGGCGGCACCGAGGGCACGAGGCAGCAAATCGGGCTGGATCACCCATATCCCTGCCACGATCACCATGCCGAGAAGCTGGCCCGTGAGAAACGGCATGGTGTTTGAGGTCGGCACCATGACCACCGGAGGCGCTGCAGTCACACCGGGCTTGTCCGGGGGCTTCGCAACGGAAGGCGGGTCTGGTGCAGGCGGAGTGGGTGCTGGTGCAGGCGGACTTGGCGCTGGTGTATCCGCTTTGACCGCTGCGATGACCGGTTCCGCTGCGGATTGCCCAGCCATCTGTCTGGCCCACCATGAGCTTGGGACCAGCTGTTGAAACAGCGCGGCACAGGGCATTTCCAGTTTTAGCTGCCCTGCCAGCGCATTCAGTGCGCTGCAGGCCTCGGCGCTTGACCAGGTAGTGTCCGTCTCGGACTGGTGCAGGCATAGCTGCCAGAACGCACGGTCTTCGGGAGACATGGGGTCAATGAGTTCTCCGGCAGCGAGCCAGGAGCGCACGTTATCAATCACATCCTGGCCGGCGGGAGGGTCGCTGATCTTGATGGCCAGTTGCAGGAGGCCGGCCGCCCGCTTCGGCTTGCTCAGGGCGAGCAGGCCGGCAAACACCGCCAGCACCTCCGCGGCAACGGGGTTGTTCAGACGCTCTTGGTGATTGACCAACGACTCACCAAAACGGGAGATTCGCTGGGTCATGGTCCCTGCCTGCCAGCGCAGCGCCACCATCCTGGTTAGCTTGTTGCCCCCGTGCTCCAGCTCCACGATGAGATCCATGGTGCGCACCAGATTGATGAGCACGCCCGGCTCATCGGCGAACACGAGGGTGACGAATTCGCTGAACGCTGGGAGGGTCGAAGGGGCGGCGATGGCTTGATCGGCAAAGGCAATATACGCCTGGCCCACGGCTCCACCCGATTCCACGGCCCGCCGCAAGGCATCACCAAGGGCCGTAAGGCTCCCGGGCAGTTCGGTAGGCTCCCCAGGCTTGCTTTTCGCCTTCCACAACTCAGCCAGCGCATGGGACGTAATCCGCGAGATCCGGGTGCGTGTACCAGTCCGGTTTACAATTGTCTCGGGAGACGGCGCGTCCTCAAGCGGATTGGGCTGGAGATCGGAGGAGGGAGTGTCCATACAGGAGGAAGGAGTCAACAGGCCACGGCGGAGCAGCAACCAGACCATAGCTGGCCTGCGGCGGGGGCGCCAGTTAACTTCCTGCCCCCCGGTGACCGGCTTGGCACCAGCCCGCGTCGGTTGCCGGCGTGAGCAATGGGGGCGGAACATGGCGATGGTGATGACCTAAATGGAAGGTCGTTTTGATTGGCGGATCATGACTTGCGTGGCGTTGCGCGCGGGTGGCAGACCGTGTAGAGGGGGGATCATGTCCCTGCTTTTCCGCATCGCCGCCGTGCTGACTCTCCTGATCATGGGAGCGGCTGCCGCCTGCCAGATATCGAGCCGCTCATGGCCGCACACCGTCGCCACGGTCCAGCAGGCAGGCTGGGACGGCGAGCTGAATCTGGCCCATCGCGGCAGCAGTGAGTACAGCATTCACTACACGTACCAGGTGAACGGACAAACCTACACAAGTTCGCGCATCGGCTTCGGCGAGGGCCGCAGTGCCATGTTCATTCTCAATGCCAAGGAAGAGCGCCAGCCGCGTGAGGAGGATCAGGTGAATGTCTCCTATGCGCCGTATTACCCTGGGCTCAGCGTGCTGGTACCCGGTCCAGCGCCCACCCTGTGGATCTGGGGCATGGTGTCGTTTCTGTCCGCCGTGTTATTTTGGATGGTTGCGCGTGTCCTTCGCGAGCCGGTGATATGAGAAGGATGGTCGAGGGTTGAGAGACAATCCCGCAAAGCTTCTGCTTTTCGACCGGCGTCAGGGGTGAACGGCGTTGCTTCATAGCCGGCAGGTATCAGGACCTTCAATTCCCCTGCGCGACTTGTGGTGGCTCAGCCATCACTTCTCGATGTCCGCCGCTGCTCGAAGAGCCATTTCCAGACCTCAGGGTTGTCATAGGTCACCGTCCAGCAGTCATGCTGTGCGTCCGGATAGAGGGTGAACTTGACCGGGGTGCCGAGCTTCGTCAGCAAACCATGCATGCGTGTCGAAAACGCGGGATCGACAACGGGATCTTTGGCACCGTGGAAGATCCACTCTGGAATCCGCCGGATGCGCTCCGCCATGACAAAACGTACCCCTGTGCCACCGCAGATCGGCATGATAGCCGCCCACATGTCCGGGTATTCCATCGCCGTTTCCCAGGTGCCGAATCCACCCATGCTGATGCCGGTGAGATAGACGCGATCAGGGTCCACCTGGTGGGTGTGCATGATCTCGTCGGTGAGCGCCTTCACGCCATGCGGATTCCAGATTTGATGGGGAGCCACCTGGGGGGTGACGATGATGGCCGGGAAATTTTGGCCGGCAGCGATGAGTTTTGGCGGGCCATGCTTCTTGACCAGTTCCAGGTTGTCTCCGCGCTCCCCCGAACCATGCAGGAACACGATCAGAGGCCACTTTGTCTTCGTGTCAGCAGGATCATAACCCTCGGGAAGGTAGAGCAGGTACTGATAGTGGACTTGCAAGGTGACTGCGGCAGTGAAATTCCCGGGGCTCTGGCGGCCCGCCGGTACGCCAGCAAGGGCTGGCATGGCAGCGGTGGCAAGGCAGAGGAGAACAAGCGGGAGGAGGCGATTCATGGGGTGGCTTGGAAGATTACTTCTTGTCGTCTTTTTTGTCCTTCGGGAACATGCGCTGCCAGATGCTGCGCTTCTTTGGCGCTTCGTCTGTGCCCATGGGCGTGGTAAGGGGGGGCAGGGGACCGTGTTGAGTGGCACCCGGTGCTGGCACCGGCTGCGTTCCTGCCGCAGGGGCAGCGCCGGGCACTGGCAGGCGTGGAACATTGCCCAGGCTTGACGGTGCTCCCTGGCCCTGGCTGGCTGGGGTTCCCTGGTTGCGATCCAGAGCATTGCGGGGCGCCGGACGGTTGGTGAAGTCAACGACGGCGGCTTTCATGTCAGGGGCCTGCACATTGTAGGTCTGAGACTTCGGGGGGAGCTCGTTGCCCTGGGCATCGTAGGTGAACATGATGCGTTGATAAACTTCGCCCTGCAGGGTGCTCAGCCTCTCCTCGGACATGCGGCCGAGTTCATCAAACAGGAACTGGGCGCGGGCCTTTAGGACGTCGCGACCGTCATAGATGTTCCCTTGGATGGTCTGCCCCTTCTCGTTGAGCAGAAAAATCTTCTTGGAAATCATCACGCTGTTCTTGTCATACGTGAATTCACGCTGCTCATGCAGCGAAGGGTCGCGGATGGATTCGGTGCGGGTGCCGTCAGCATGGTACACCGTGCGCGCATTGATGATGTTGGAGTTGTCTTCAGCCCCCGCACCACAGATGAAGGCGAGCAGCAGAAGCGCGGTAAGTGAAGGAAGTTTCATGACGGTGTGCAATCGTTGCGTACTAGCTGAGCATATCCAACGAGCCCGCCGCCGACAACGACAAAAGCCTGCCGCCGGGTGCGTTACTTTGCTGTACGCTTCATTGACCCCACCTCCCCCCATTCACCATGTCCACAAGCCTTCAAACACTGCCCGCCCAGCCTTCTTCCAAGGACTGGAACGCCTTTCTGATCCACGTGCTCGCTGAATTCGATTGTGTCACGGGCACCCTGCACCGCCTCGATCCCGCTGACAATCTCCTGAAACTTGTCACGTGCGAGCGCATCCCCGACAGCTTGATTCCCGTGATCCAGGTCATCCCCGTGGGCAAAGGTGTGGCCGGGGCGGCTGCTGAACGCAAGCAGCCGGTGGAGCTGTGCAACCTGCAAACCGACACCTCCGGAGTCGCAAAGCCCGACGCAAAGAAGACCCAGGTGCAGGGCTCTCTCGCCGTGCCCGTGCTGGGCGAGGGCGACCGCCTTTGCGGCACCCTAGGCATTGGCAAAATGCAGCCACATGACTTCTCCGAAGCAGAGAAGGACACACTCATGAGCATCGGGCGTGGGATCGCTGACCGGTTGGCGACAACGAACTAGAAACGGCAGAAAGCCGTTTCTATCGGTTCATCGGTTCTGTGGCGGCCACGCCGAGCGGCAACGGTCAAACCTGCTGGTGACTATCGCCGGGTATGGGTAACCGCAGGTCAGGTGGGGAGGGAGCTTTGATGGGCGCACCCCGTCACGGCGCTCAGGTCTCTGCCGTCGCTCCCCACGCCTGGCGCAGGAACCGCAGGTAGTTGCCGCTCATGATGTTATTGATATCCGCCTCGCCATAGCCGCGCTTCGCCAGCATGGCGGGGATGAGTGCGAGGTCGGCGATGGTGTCTAGATCAGCGGGGGTTTGTTCGGTGCCGTAGCCGCCGTCCAGATCAGTGCCGATGCCGGAGTGCAGGGCATTGCCGGCGAGCTGGCAGACGTGGTCGATGTGATCAACAATGACCTCCAGCTTGAGTCCCACGTCGTTCGGCAGGGTCTTGCCGCGAATCCAGCCGGGGGTCATCATCCAGGCGTCCAGGGCGGCACCGATGACGCCGCCGCGCTCGATGAGGGCCTTGAGCTGATCATCACTGAACTGGCGCGGATCGGGCACCAGCGCGCGGCAGTTGGAGTGGCTGGCCCAGACGGGACCGTTGAAGACCTTGAGCGAGTCCCAGAAGCAGCCGTCGGACAGGTGCGTCACGTCAAGGATCATGCCGAGGCGGTCCATCTCCTGGACGAGTTCCTTGCCATTGGCCGGGAGGCCGCCCACTTGGTCATGGCCCAGGGCATAGCGGCAGACGCCGTAGTGCGCGGGTCCCATGGCGCGCAGGCCTTGCTCCCAGCAGCGTTCCAGATGGCCGACGGTGCGAATGGAATCCGCGCCTTCGAGGCTCAGGACGTAGCAGATGGGCTTCCCCTCGTCCGGCTCATCGTTGTTCCAGAGGGCGATGGCGGCATCCAGATCGCGCAGGTTGAAGATCTGTTTTATCACGCCTTCCTCCTCCATGGCATGGTACCAGGAGAGCTGGCCCTGGGTCTGCGCCCAGGCTTGATGCGAGGACATCCAGCCGGCAATGGGGCGGGGCCCGGCCATACAGCCGGCGAGCTGGGTGGCGACGCAGATGCCGACACGCCCCTGGCGCATTTCCGGGAAGGCCGTGGTGCCACAGGCAACGCCTTTGCCCGTCATCCCGGCCTCACGGCGGCGCAGTTCATGAACGGGAAGACGGAGGTCGCGATTGAATTCCAGGCCGTTGAGGCTGAGGTCCAGATGGCAGTCGAAGATCAAAGGGGAGCGCATGGTCGGACTCATACGTCGGACAGTGCGTCCAACATGCATGCGGTATCACTGGCCCTGATATTTTGGGTAATCCTTTTTTAGCAGCCTGCGCATCTCGTCGGCCTTGATCTTCTCGCCAAGGCGGTCGAGGGCCTTGGCCTCCTTGCTCAGCGCCTCCGGTGTCACCCGGGCATCGGACAGCACCTGGCTGGGGACCACGTATTTCCCAGCGGCGGAACGCCACTTCGCGGTGGCGCCATCGTGATTGCCCTCGGTCTCCAACTTGTCACCTTCAGCGAGCAAGGCATCGCCCTGAAGGATGAGAAACTGACCTTGCACGCCGCCGTCCTTGACGATTCGCAGGCCCTCATCAGCGGCGTCCTGCGCGCTGTCCAGCTTGCCCAGGCCGAGCAGCGCCTTGGCCTTTGTCAGCAGTCCAAGAGCCTTGGAGAGGGCGTCTGGCGACGTGGCGAGGAAGTGCTCGGTCGCCTTCAGGCAGTCGTCGTAGCTCTTAATTTCGAGCAGGGACTGGGCGAGGAAGTTCCAGATGCGTGGATCCGTATTCTGGGGCACGTCGGGCGTGGAAGCCCAGGTGAGGTACTTGACGCTGCGATTGTATTCCTTGCGATTGAAGAAGGTGAGCCCCAAAAAGCCGAGCATGCTGGGCGGCATCACTGCATCCTTATAGGTGGCGCGATAGGCGTCCACTTCTTTTGCCAGGGCCTCCACATCCTTCTTATTCCAGAGGCAGAGTTGAATTTTTTGCGAACCGATGTTGCCGTAAGCTTTCGGGTCGGTGCTGACGGCGGCGCGCAGAAACGGCAAAGCCCTTTCGGTGTCTTTGAGTTCGATGCAAGCGACCCCGGCACGGTAGAGCGCTTCGGCCTTGGCGGCGCTGCCCGGGAAGAGCTTCACCAGCATGTCGAAGTCGTTCATCATTTCCTTGGTGTGGCCCTGATCGCCATGCACCATGGCGCTGAGGTAGTAGGCCAGCTCAACCGAGTCATCCTTGGGAAACTCTTTGATGATGCGCTGAAAATCTACCAGCGCCTTGTCATTGTCATGGGATTCCTTGTAGCAGAGGCCGCGCTTGGCAAGGGCCTTCGCCAGACCAGGATCACCGGGCGAACCTTTGATGAACTCCGTCAGGGATGCGATGGCATCGCTGTTTTTGCCGGATTCCGCCTCCGACCAGCCCTTGTGGTACCAAGTGCTGGAGCGCAGATTCTCAGGCAGGGCGGTCACCTTGATTTGCGCATACTCGTCCGCGGCCTGGTGATATTCCTGGCGGTTGAAATGATGATCCGCGACGAGCAACCGCGCCTTGTTGATAAACTCGTGATCCTGATGCGCGGGACCATACGTGGCCACGAATTCGCGGGCGAGGTCACCCAGCCGCTTGTCCTCCAGCATATAGTAGCAGTACAACCGCCAGTAGGCGGCCTCGAATGTCAGTTCGGTCTGCGGGGAGGACTGCAGGATCGTTTCATAGGGAACAATGGCGCGGGCATAACTTTTTTTCGCGCGGTAAGCATTCCCTAGCTGCATCAGCAGGCGCGGACGCAGATCGACCGGCGGCAGCAATCCGGCATTGCGGTTGTAGCTGTCGATCACCGATTCGTAATTGCCCTGGACGCTCAATTCGCCGATGAGCCCGACGAGGGCGGCACCCCGCTGTTCCGGCGGGGCATCCTTGTTCTTGAGCACCAATTCATAGAGCCTGACGGCCTCTTCGGGGTTCTTGAGATCGCTCTGAATAATGGCGGCCTTCAGGCCGGCATCGCCCTGCACTTTCGGATTGGTGGAGGTGGCCAGCAACTCCGTGAGAATGGGCAGGGCTTCTTTATTTCTCTGCTCTTTTTGGAGGATTGTTGCAGTGGAAAGCAGGGCGCGCTCCAGGAAATCGTTGCCCTTCTTCACCGCCAGCACTGGTTTGAGCGCTTCCATCTGCTTCTTGTGATCTTTCAGCCCGCCATAAGCCTCGCTCTTGTAGAAGGCGGCAGCCAGTTTCACGGCTGGCACGGTGGTCTTGGCTTCACATATACCAAAGTAGCCGGCTGCGGCCTTGAAATCGCCCGAATTATAAGCGGTGACGCCTAGCCAGTAGGCGGCGTTAGGCGCGGCCTCGCTGCTGGGATACCGGTCCAGGACGTCCCGATCATAGCGCTCAGACTCCTCGGTGCGGCCCTGAAGGCGGTAGCATTCGCCCAGGCGGAACAGTGCCCATGGCGCTTGCCGGCCCTGCGGGTAGGTTTGCATGTACTTGTCAAACGATTGGGCCGCGATGGTGTAATCCTTCTGGCCGAAAGCAAGCATCGCATAGTCAAACAGGTCCTGGTCCTGGCCCTTGGGAGTTTTGTCCTCGGCCACGGGCTGTGCCTTCGGCACTACCACCCCATCGGGTCCCACAGGCAGCGCACGGGGCACCGGTTTGACCTCATCAACAGGCACGGCGCGGGGAATTTTTTGCGCCATGGCAACCGGTGCGGCCAGCAGTAGCACTGCGACCAGCAGGCGCATCTGCGAGAGCCCGGGAGACATGGGGGGCGGAACGGGCGAGGGCTTCATCGTCGTGTTAGTTCGAAGGCGGTACGTCCTTCATATCCCGGGTCGCGAAGGCAATGTTCCAAATGCCGGCTTTCTGACAGGTATCCAGCACCTTGATGATCTTGTTGTATTCAGTCTTGGTGTCGCCGCGGATAATCACGGCCTGATCCTTGGAAATGGAGGCGATGTGTTGCAGTTTTCCCAGCAGCTCCTCTGCTGTCAGTACCTGGCCATTGACGACAATGGCCCCGTCGTCCTTCACATTGACGATGATCTCGCCCACGGGAGCCTGCTTGCGGTCCTTGCCTTCCTCGGCGGCAGGTACGCTCACATCCATGAGCTTCTCCTCCAGGCCCGCCTTCCAGGTGACAGCGAAGAAGATCACCAGCAGAAACAGCACATCCACCAGCGGGGCGAGCTGCATGGGCACAGGATCAATGGAGTGCGTCTTGCGGAAATTCATGGTGTGGAGGGCGGCGCTTGAGCTCCAGTGCTTACATCGCTGACTCGCCGCCGGATTGCCGGGCTGCCACGGCCCGGGCGGCGCGCTTGTACTGAACCGCGAGCAGGGCCATCAAATGCGTGGTCGCCGCCTCCATTTCTGAAATCAGGCGGTTCACTTTGCCACGGAAAATGGAATAAAAAATCAGCGATGGAATGCCGATGACCAGGCCGGAGGCGGTGCACAGCAGCGCCTCGGACACGCCTTGCGCCAGGCCCAGCTGACCGCTGCCGCCATAGCTTTTGCCAGTCATTTCGTGGAAGGTGCGGATCATGCCGATCGTGGTCCCGAGCAGGCCCAGCATGGGCGCCACCGCGCCCACGTCGCCCAGGTAGGCAATGCGCGAAAGCAGCAGGCTGGACTGGCGGTTGCCTTCTGCCTCCGTCACCTCCTTGACTTCCTCAAAGCTCGCCGTCGGATTGCGGGTGGCAAAGTCCAGTGTCTTGGAGGTGATGCGCGCGATGCATTCGTTGCGGCGGTTGCACACCGCCAGCAGCCCCAGATAGTCCTGCTTGCGTATCAGGGCATCGGCCGAATTCATGAACCCATCACTGACGACCGAGCCCTGGCGGATGGTGAACGTGTAGAGCACGATCAAAAAGAACGCGACCATGGAAAGCAGCACCAGCGGATAAGCCATGATGCCCGCGCCCTTGATGAAGGTTTCAAAGGACAACGGTTGCCCCCCATCGTCGGGCACGATCTTCGCGGCACCCGCAGGCACCGGGGTGACCACGATTTTCGGGGCCGATTGTGCTTGCACCCTGACCGCCCAGCCAGCCAGCACCACAGCCGCAATTATCAGAAGGAGGAACGTTTTTCGGAACATCGGGCGCGATTCTAAGCTGATACGCTGTTCTTGCAATCGCGAAGGCGCTCGTTGCGGCCAGCGTCGCGCAAATGCTTTTCATCCGGGTCGTCCCATGACGGGCTGGCACGGGAAAGACCGTCCGGCCCCGTCGCGTAGCGTCTCTCATGTCTGATCTTCCCCCTTCTTTTCCGCCCGGCACGCCTGCCACCTTGAGCCGTCGCCGTTTTGTCACCTCGGCCGCAGCGGCGACGTTTGGTTTTCAAATCGTGCCGCGTCATGTCATCGGCGGGCCGGGCTTCATACCGCCCAGCGAGAAGCTCAACATCGGTTGCATCGGTATTGGTGGCCAGGGTGGTGGCGACATCAAGGACCTGGACAGCACCGGCCTGGTCAACATCGTGGCGCTGTGTGATGTCGATCTTGATCATGCGGCGGGCACGATCAAGACCTACCCAGGTGCGAAGCTGCATCGTGACTATCGCAGGCTGCTTGATCAGCAAAAGGACATTGATGCCGTGCTGGTGGCCACGCCGGATCATGTGCATGCGCCGGCGAGCATTCTGGCCATGCATGCAGGCCGGCACGTGTATGTGGAGAAGCCGCTGGCACATTCCATCGGCGAAGCGCGCCGGATGGCAGAGGTGGCAAAGGCTACTGGCCGGGTCACGCAGATGGGCAATCAAGGCCACGCAAGCGAAGGGCTGCGCCTCATGCGCGAGTGGATTCAAGCGGGCAGCATCGGCAAGGTGACCGAGGTGCATGTGTGGTCAGACCGGCCAGGGCATTTTTGGGACACCCAGGGCAAACCGCGTCCCGTAGACACGCCGCCAGTGCCGAAAAACCTCGACTGGGACCTCTGGCTGGGCCCCTCGCAGGCGCGGCCCTATCACCCGGACTATTGCCCGCGCAAATGGCGCGGCTGGTGGATGTTCGGCAACGGTGCCCTCGGCGACATGGCCGTGCATAACGCCGATCCCGCCTTCTACGCACTTGATCTGGGGCCGCCCGACTGGGTTGATGCGGAGACCGCGCCGAACAACGGCGAATCCTTCCCTGCCTGGAACATCATCACCTACCACTTCCCCGCCCGTGGTGATCAGCCCCCGGTGACCATGAAGTGGTACGACGGCGGCAAGATGCCGCCCAAACCACCCGGCATGGAAGAAGTTAAGAAGCTCGGCGACAACGGCATCTACTTCGTCGGCGACAAAGGTGCGATGATTGCGGGCGGCTGGGCGGGCACCCCGCGGCTGGTGCCGGAGTCGCGCATGAAGGACTTCGTCATTCCTGCCCGGGTCATCCCGCGCTGTACCGTCGGTCATCGTCGCGAATGGATCGAAGCCTGCAAGGCCGGAAAACCGGAGGACGCGAAGTCCGGGTTCCATTACTCCGCCCCCTTCACCGAGACCCTGCTTATTGGTCTGCTGGCCGTGCGTTTCGGCAAACGCATCGAGTGGGACAGCGCCAGTCTCAAGGCAAGGAACATGCCTGAGGCCGACGCCTTCATCCACAAGGTGTACCGGCAGGGATACGGAATTTGATCCAATATCACGCCAGCAGTTCCGGGATTACCTGTCCATGCACATCGGTGAGGCGGCGGTCGATGCCGTTGTGCCGCCAGGTCAGCTTCGTATGCTCGATGCCAAGCAAATGCAGCATGGTGGCGTGGATGTCATAGACTTGGGTGGGGTTGGCGCGGTCGAGGGGTTTGTAGCCCCACTGGTCGCTCTCGCCGCAGGTGACGCCGCCTTTGATGCCGCCGCCACAAAGCCAGTTGGTGAAGCAATAGGGATTGTGGTCGCGGCCTTTGCCTCCTTGGGTGGAGGGCATGCGACCAAACTCAGTGGTCCACAGGATGATCGTGTCGTCGAGCAGACCGCGCTGCTTCAGATCCACAATCAAAGCGCTTACAGCCTTGGCCATGCCCCAGGCGAGCGGGCCGTGATCACGCTCCACGTCTTCGTGGCTGTCCCAATTGCGGCGCGGGAAGCCGTTGTCATTGCCGCTCCAGATCTGCACAAAGCGGACGCCGCGCTCCAGCAGACGGCGCGCGGCCAGGCACTTGCGGCCCATGTAATCAGCCTCTTCTTCGGGATTGATCTCCGTGGGCCAGACCTTGCGATGCTCCTGGACGCCATACATGGCCTTCATCGCCGCAGACTCCCTCGAGAGATCGAGCGCTTCGGGCGCGGCGAGCTGCATCTTCGCGGCGAGTTCGTAGCTCTTGATGCGTGAGTCCAGCCGCGAATCTTCCTCGCGCTGCGCCAGGTGCCTGTGATTGAGCTGCGCCAGCAAGGCGAAGCCCTCCCGGTCCGCCTGCGGGGTGATGTAACGGCCTGACTTGTGCGGAAACAGATCGGCAATGGGGGGCTCCGCGCCTGGATAAATGATCGTGCCGGCATGCTGTGAGGGCAGGAAGGCGCTGTCCCAGTTCTTCGGCCCGTTGGAAGCAAAGCCGCGGTGATCGGGCAGCACCACGAAGGTGGGCAGGTTGTCATTGAGCGATCCGAGACCATAGCTGACCCATGCGCCCGCGCCGGGGAATCCTGGCAGGTTGAAACCGGTGGCTTGCAACAGCGTGCCCTGCGAGTGCACGCCTGTCTTGCCCACCATGTTGTGCACGAAGGCCATCTCATCGGCGCAGGCACCCAGCGGAGCGACCACATCACTGAGCATCCGGCCGCTGCGGCCATAAGGCTTGAAGTCCCACACCGGCTTTTTCCACGGCCCCAGGCCATTTTGAAACGCCTCGACCTTCTCGCCGAAGTCCGAGTCCTCGCCGTGGTGCTTGATCAGCTCGGGCTTGTAATCAAACAGGTCCACATGCGAGGCCGCTCCGCCCATGAAGAGCTGCACCACCCTCTTCGCCTTCGGGACAATGACCTGCGAGCGATGCGAGGTCTCCGCTGCCTCCAGCGAGGCAAAGGCCAGTGCGCCAAAGCCGTGGCCTGCAGTGTGAAGCATCGCGCGTCGTGTCAGCATGGTGGATGTATGGCCCGAAAGGAATGCGGGTGCCAGTCACGCTTATGCGGGACGCAAACCTCATCAACAGCGCTCAATCGCCATGGCGATGCCCATGCCGCCGCCGATGCACAAGGAAGCGATGCCGCGAGGCAGCCCTGCATCTTCCAGCTCATGCAACAGGGTCACCAGCACGCGCGCGCCGCTGGCTCCCAACGGGTGGCCCAGCGCGATGGCTCCGCCGCGCCGGTTGACCTGCGCAGCATCGAGCCCGAGTTCACGCAGGCAGGCCAGGACTTGCACGGCGAAGGCTTCGTTGATTTCAAAAGCTCCCACCTCGTCCGCCGACCAGCCTGTCTTGGTCCAGAGTTCCCTGATGGCGGCCACGGGGCCGATGCCCATCTCCGCCGGATTGCAGCCCGTCGCAGCGCTGGCGATGATGCGGGCACGCGGCTGCAGGTGGTGGCGGTGCAGCGCCTCCTCGCTGGCTAACAAGCAAAGGGCGGCCCCATCATTGATGCCGGAGGCGTTGCCAGCCGTCACGCTGCCATCCTTGCTGAAGGCTGGTTTGAGTTTGGCGAGCTTGTCGAGGGTGGTGTCGGCACGCGGATGCTCGTCGTCAGCGACCGTCCCGTCCTTGGTCGTGACGGGCACGATCTCGCGACGAAAGAATTCGCGGGCGGCGGTGGCGCGGAACTGGCTTTGCACGGCGAATGCGTCCTGCTCTTCACGGCTGATGGAGTAGCGGCCGGCGAGGCGCTCCGCCGTCTCGCCCATGCCGGCTTTGAGCAGCGGATCAGTGAGACCGTCGGCAAAGATGGCATCCTCGGCACCGGCGTTTCCGAGCTTGTGGCCCCAGCGCAGGTCGCGCAGGTAGTGGGGCGCGTTGCTCATGGATTCGGTGCCGCCGCAGAGCACGAGGTTGGAACTGCCCGCTGCGATCGCATCGGCGGCCAGGGCCACGGCCTTCAACCCGGAGCCGCACACCATGTTGACGGTGAAACCTGGAACGGCCTGCGGAATGCCCAGCCTCAGCCCCAATTGGCGCGCGACGTTCATGCCGCAACCGGCAGGCAGCACATGGCCGAGAATGACTTGGTCGATGAATCCGCGCAGTTCCTGTGCCAGAACGGCTTCGCCCGCCGCCAGGGCAAGGTCGGTGGCACTGAGGGTCTTCAGCCCGCCGCCGAAACGGCCAATGGCGGTGCGACGGGCATGGACAAGATAAACAGGACGCATGAAGGCCACGCTAGCCAGGATTGCCCGCAAGCCAACTTGAACTCTGGTCCGGTCTGTTCACGAACACGCCAAAACGGCAAGCGGGCAATGGCGCCCTGCGCCCCAGCGGCCTCCGATAGCTGCGGTGAATTAATCACCACGCTACGAGGACACTGAGCCGGGCAGCGGCACTACAATTTCCTCGCCCACAGGCGGGAGGTGGGGGCTGGAGAGCTTGTTCTTGCGTTGGATTTCAGCGGCGCTGGTGCCATAGATTCGGGCTACGCCTTCGATGGTATCTCCCGGTTCCACGCGATAGCTGGTGACGCCTCTGGAACCACTCGGCGCCGCGATCGCTCCAGTGCCAGTTCCCGCCGCAACCGGGGGCGGCGCCTCAGCTTGGACTGGGGCCGGTTTGGGAGCGTCGGACTTGCTGGCAACATGCCCCGCTTCACTCTTGCCCGCGACGACCTTGTTAGCGACGACCTTGCCAGTGGCGATTTTGCTCGCCGGAGTCTTGAGCGGGCTGCTGTCGGCTGGGTGGTCTGGAATGGCGAGCTTCTGACCCACGACCAGCAGGTCAGGGTTGCGGATGTGATTGGAACTTTGGAGGGTGCTCCTTGAGACCGAGTATTGCCTGGCAATTTTGCTCAATGTCTCGCCGGGCTGGACGACATGCGAAGACTTCGTTCGGGAGACGGACGTCTCGGCAACCACGCCACCACTTTTATTGCCGATCTTGACCGGGATGCTAAGGAGAAGGCCTTCCTTGAGAACGTTGGATGAGAGATGGTTGGTGGTTTTGATTTCGCCCACGCTCACGCCATATTGGCTCGCGATGGTTTGCAGCGAGTCACCATGGTCCACTTTATGTGTCACGCTCCTGCCGCCGGATGGTGCATGCACGCGGCTTCCCACTGTGATCTTGCTTTCCAAAGCATCTAGACGGCGCTCATGGCGGCGGTCATTGGCTTTTAGCTTTTCCACCTCATCGGCCAGATAGCTCGTGTTGGTCGGTCGTAGGCTGGCAGGTCTCGATGCGGGTTGAGAATCAGATGCTGTGGGTCGCCGTTTCGGTTGGGCCCCAGCAGTCCCAGGGTACGGGTAAGGTTGTACCTTTAGATGGTAGCCCGGCTTGGCGGCCTCCGGCTTCCGTGGCTGGTGGGCGGGCTGCTGGTTATATGGCGAGGACTGCTGCACCGGGTCCTGATCGTTGGCGCCGTCCACGTATGTCGGCTGGCTCGTCACGCCTGTCGCTGTCGCGCGGGTGCCTCCACGGGCAGGAGGGTTCGGGAGTTGGTCGCTCGAACCACCGTAGCTCAAGGAGACCACGGCAAACGAACCCACGGACGTGGCGAGGAAGGCAAGCCCCCGAGCCCACGAGCTGGCAAAAAGTGCGGCTCGAATTGGAATGTTCACACACTAATTTTAACTTCCGCCGATTATCTTGCAAATTAAATTTTTAGCTGTTATGAAAATTCTCACCTGCCGTCCTTTTGCTTGGGCTCCCCCAACTTCGGTCGAGCAGCCTCGGCAGTCTGCGGCCGAGCTTGGTCAGGCGATTTGAGGAGGATGGCAGGGCGGACGGTTTGCTAAGGGAGCCGCCGCCGCCGAATCCCCATAAATCATCGCCGATTCCTCACAGAACGTAGGCTTGACGTTCCCTTCCCGACAGGCTCCAATCTGGCCCTCTATGGCCGAAGCATTTCCTGACATCCCCAAGATCGCCTACGAAGGTCCGAAATCGAAGAACCCTCTTTCCTTCAAGCATTTCAATGCCGACGAGGTCGTCGCAGGCAAGAAGATGCGCGATCATTTGCGGTTTGGTGTCGCCTACTGGCACACCATGCGCAACACCCTGTCCGATCCCTTCGGTGGTGGCACTGCGGTGCGCCCCTGGGACGACGGCACCAATTCCATCGAGAATGCGCAGAACCGGGCGCGGATATGTTTCGAGTTCATGGAAAAGCTGGGAGTGGACTACTACTGCTTCCATGACCGCGATGTGGCACCTGAGTGCGCGACGCTGGCCGAGAGCAACAAGGCGCTCGACGCCGTGGCCGACGTGCTGGAGGCCGAACAGCAGCGCACCGGCAAGAAGCTCCTTTGGGGCACCGCCTGCCTTTTCGCCCATGCCCGTTACTGTCAGGGTGCGGCCACCAGCCCGAACGCCGGCGTGTTCGCCTATGCAGGGGCCCAGGTGAAGAAGGCACTCGAAGTGACCCATCGCCTCGGCGGTGAAGGTTATACCTTTTGGGGTGGTCGCGAAGGTTATGCGACGCTATGGAACACCAACCTCAAGCGTGAGATGGATCACCTCGCCACTTTCCTGCACATGGCTGTGGCGCACAAGAAGGCCATTGGTTTCAAAGGCCCTTTTTACATCGAACCCAAGCCGCGTGAGCCCTCCACTCATCAGTATGACAGCGACGCCGCAGCCTGCCTGAACTTCCTTCGGCAGTACGACCTGATGGAGCACTTCAAGCTGAACCTGGAAACCAACCATGCCACGCTTGCCGGGCACAGCATGCGCCATGAAATGGAAGTCGCCGCTGCCGCAGGCGCGCTTGGCTCCATCGACGCCAACACCGGCGACGAGCTCATCGGCTGGGATACCGACCAGTTCCCGACCAACATTTACCTGACCACCCAGATCATGCTCAGCCTGCTCAATGCCGGCGGCTTCACCACGGGGGGCCTGAATTTTGATGCCAAGGTGCGCCGCGAGTCCTTTGAGCCGGTCGATCTCTTCCATGCCCATATCGGCGGCATGGACGCCTTCGCACGCGGCCTCAAAATTGCCGCGGCTGTCATCGAAGATGGTCGTCTCGACGGCTTCATCAAGCAGCGCTACAGCACCTTCGACAGCGGCATCGGCGCCCAGATCGAGAAGGGCGAGGTCGGCTTCGCCGAACTCGAAGCCTACGCGCTCAAGAACGGCGAGCCCCTGCTCGGCAGCGGTCGCCAGGAATTCCTGGAGAATCTCATCAACGAGTTCATCTGACACGCCCGGTGGATTTCATGCGCCCGGTGCCGCAAGGCGCCGGGCGCTTTTTGTTGAGGGAGACCATAAGGCGGTCGCATGATCGTTGCCGCCCAGCGCTTTTTGGGTTTCGTATCCCTCCTGCCCATGACGACCGACCTGCCCGTGCCCGCGAACGCTGCCGATGAAAACGGGCGCACCAATTTTCTGGCGTATCCCAGCTCCCGGCTGGGAGCGAAGATCGTGCCGCAGGATTTGACCTCATTCAAATCGCGCGGCATCGGCAAGGTGGAACGCGAATTGCAGCAGGAGCTGGTGGAGCTGCGCGAGCGTTACCTGGCGGTCATCGACAGCTTCAACTGGAACAAACTGGTGTACGAGGCGCACTACCGGTTTGAACCCGTGATAGGCGAGCACTACCACCTCTACGAAGTCAACGGCGAGCACTGCCTGAGCATGATCGCACCTGAAGAATGGCCTCAACGCTGGGTCGGTTCGTTCCGGCTGAACTCCGATGCGCGCTGGGAGGTGGTGAAGACTTCGCCGGACTTTGATTTGCGCGCATGGATCGGTGCGACGAGTGACTAGCCGCAAGCTGTCACAATCCCCCTCACCCCTTGATGAGCGCTCATCCCTGTTCCACTATCGGTTCCCGTCTCTCCGGTTCCAGCGGCATCCAGGAGCTGATGGATGATCTGGGGGAGGCGCTCACCACGCATCCTGACATGCGCATGCTCGGCGGCGGTCAGCCGGCGGCGATACCCCAGGTGCAGGCGCTGTGGCGCAAGCAGATGCACGAGATGGTGGACGATGGTGAAGCCCTTGACCGTGCGCTGCTGAACTACGACCCCCCTGGCGGCAACCCTCATTTCCGCGAGGCGTTTGCGGCCTTCCTGAAGCGCGAATGCGGCTGGGAGGTGACGCATGAGAACATCGCCGTCCTGCCGAGCAGCCAGAACGCGTGCTTTCTACTTTTCAACCTGCTGGCGGGTGAGTCCAGCACAGGTCGCAAACGGATTCTGTTTCCTTTAGTGCCTGAGTACATTGGTTATGCCAATCAGGGCCTGGCTGAAGACATGCTCATGGGCGTGCCGGCGCTGATCGAGGAGCACGGCGCGCATGAATTCAAGTACCGCGTGGACTTCGATCGCGTGACGATCACCCCGGATATTGCAGCCATTGCCGTCTCCTGTCCGACTAACCCAACCGGCAACGTGCTCACCGAAGAGGAATTCACCCGGCTGCGCGAGCTGGCGCGAGAACACGGCATCCCGTTTATCGTTGACAACGCCTATGGCCATCCCTTTCCCGGCGTGATTCACAACGGCTTTCAGCCACTATGGGAACCGGGCATGATCTTCTCCATCAGCATGAGCAAGGTGGGGCTGCCCGGCGTGCGTACCGCCATGATCGTGGCCTCCAAGGAGATCGTGAAAGCACTGGGCAACATGAATGCCATCGTCTCGCTCGCGAATGGCAACATTGGCCAGGCACTGATGATGCCTCTGCTCAAGGATGACACCCTTCTACGAGTGAGTCGTGAAGTGATCCGCCCGTTTTATAAAGAGCGGTCAGAGATCGCCGTGTCCGTGTTGCGCGCAGCGCTGGGCGACAAGGTGCCCTGGGCGTTGCATGCGCAGGAAGGCGCCTTCTTCCTCTGGCTGTGGTTTAAAAACCTGCCGATTACAGCGGCGGAATTGTATCAGCGGCTGAAGGCGCGCGATGTGCTGGTCATCCCCGGGCACTACTTCTTCTTTGGGCTGGCGGAACCCTGGCAGCACCGGCATGAGTGCCTGCGGCTGACCTTCTCCCAAAATCCGAAGGTTGTGCGCGAGGGTTTGCAGATCATTGCCGAAGAGGTGATCAAAGCGTGGCAATGACCGAGCCGTTTTCGAGCTTCATGGAGCGCGCGCTATACGATCCCCTGCGCGGCTACTACACCGCCCGCATCAATACCGTGGGCGCGCGCGGTGACTTCAGCACTGCCGCCACCCTTTCGCCGCTGCTGGGCAAGGCCATCGCCCGGTGGCTTCTCGATGAAGCCAGGCAGACCGGTGTGCGCACGATCATCGAAGTGGGTGGTGGCGACGGTTCGCTCATGGAAGCGGTGCTTGACGGGCTGGGCTGGTGGAAGCGCCGACGCTTTCAGGTGTTGATGGTCGAAACCTCTCCTGTGCTCCAGGGGCAGCAGAAGCAACGCTTCGGCCGGAGGGTGAAAGCATGGTTCGACACCCTCCCCGAGGCACTTGCGGCGAGTGAGGGCAAAGCTCTCATTTTTCACAATGAACTGCTCGATGCCTTCCCGGTGGATCTCATTCAAGCCGAAGGCGCAGCCTGGCACGCGGTCTGGCTGCGCGATGAAGGCGGCGCGATCAAGGAGGAGCTGCGACCGCTGGCGCTGAGCGTGGAGCCATTCAGTGTGCTGCGCGTCAAGCCTGCGGGTCGCCGAGAGCTGCACACCGCCGTGCGTGCCTGGCTGGCGGACTGGATGCCCATGTGGAGCAGGGGAGCGATGCTCACCATTGACTATGGCGATCTGTTCCCCGCCTTGTATCACCGCCGCCCCCTGGGCACCCTGCGCGCTTATCTTATGCAGCAACGGCTTACCGGGCCCGAGGTCTATCTCAACGCTGGACGCCAGGACATCACTTGCGACGTGAACTTCACGGACGTGCGGGCGTGGCTGGCGGAGTTTGGTGCTCAGGAGACAAGCTTTGAAGCTCAGGCCGAGTTCATTCGGCGGCTGGCACCTTTGCCGGGCGGTGCACGGGAAGCCTTCATCATGCACGAGCAAGGGGCCGGGCAGGCCTTCAAGTGCCTGGGCATGCGGCGTATTTGACATTGACGCGCAAACAAACTTTCAGTTACGCTGCGACTGTGGCCTCCTCTCATCATGAATGGCTTCTCACGCAGCTTCCGGAATGGGAGCGCGAAGGCCTGCTTACCGCAGATGCGGCGGCGGTGTTGCGGCGGCGAGCCCAGGCGGCTGGTGCCCATGGCGGGCAGTTGGGGCTGATCATATTCGGTGGCATTGGCACCGTGTTGGTGGCGGGCGGCATCATCGCGCTGCTCGCGCATAACTGGGATAGCTTTCCGCGTTCGGTGCGCCTGATTCTGGGCTTTACTCCGATGGTCACCGGACAGGTGCTTGCGGCCTGGGTCGTGCGCGGCGGGTCTGCCATCGCCGCCTGGATTCGCGAGGCCGTCGCACTGTTCCTGGCTCTCAGTACGGGCGCCTGCCTGGCGGTTGTTTCTCAGATCTACAGCATGGGCGGCGAATGGGAGGATTTTCTGCTCGCCTGCTGCCTGCTGGCGGTCCCCGTGCTTTGGCTGCTGCGTTCCAACACGCTGGCCATGTTTTACCTGCTAGGCATCAGCGTGTGGGTCCAGAGAACCAGTGGCTGGTGGGGAGGGCACCCCCAGGACGAGAACTGGAAATGGTATTCACTGCTGCTCTTGCCTCTGCTGGGCTGGTGGCCGGGTCCCCAATGGCGGGCGCTTCAGGCTCCACCCCTGGGTTTTCGCTGGGTGGCCGCCCTTTGTCTCATGATGGTAATGGTGGCCAGGGCGGATCTTGTGGAAGTGGGGTCGCTACTAGCCCTGGCAGCGGTATACCTGTTGCTGCCGGAGCCCGGGCGCAGCCTTGCCCGCCAGCCTTTTATCCTGCTGGGTTCCCTCGTGCTGACTGGCTGCGGGTTTGTCCTGAGCCTTTGCACCGCAAGTGGCGATAAGATCTGGCATCCTCACAAGCTGTCGTTGGTATGCTGGCCTCTGGCGGCTCTGGCCGCCGCCCTCGCAGTGCTTGCGATACGTCGCCATCGCTGGCCGGTGCTGGTGCTCGCTCCGGTCGCTCTATTGCCGGCTCTCTCCCTCCTGTTGCATGCAGGATCCCTGTGGATTATCGCCACGCTCCAGCTCGTGCTTGCTGGCGTGCTGATGATTCTACCCGGTTTCCGGGGTGAGGAGGGCTCGCCCAGGCTGGGGGCTTTGCTAGTCTGCGCGGTGGTGGCGGCGCAGTTCGCCAACAGCGATCTGCCGCTCACCGCTAAAGGCCTGGGTTTCATCCTGGTGGGGGGCGGGTTCATTGCGTTTAACATCTTGCTGGCGCGGAGACACCGCCTCCCTGTGCAGCCATGAAAACCCTGTCATGGCTACTTTTTGGCGTGATGGTGCTGGCCCAATGGGCCGCGCCGCTGCATCAGGTTATCAAGCACGAACAGGTGCTGGCCGAAGGCGTTCTGGTCCGTTTCAAGTGCCAGGCTCCCGATCCTTACGACCCGCTGCGGGGGCGCTATCTGAACGTGGCGGTTGAGACGGCCCGGGTGCCGCTGTCCGCCGTCAAAGACCTCCAGGCTGGCCAGGAAGTCTATGCAGAGGTCGAGATTGGCGCGGATGGCATGGCATCCTTTGGCCGCATTACTGCCGTGCCGCCGTCCGGTGGACTGTTCCTGGCCTGTCGGATGCCGCGCTATCTCTACGATCCCGTGCCACTGGAACTGCCCATTGCTAGATACTACCTGAACGAAACTGCGGCACCTGCCGCTGACCGCTGGCTGGCAAGCCTGCGTCGCGATCCGTCAAAGCCCACCTGGGTGGAAGTTCGGTTGCTGAACGGTCTGGCCGTGATCGTGGACATCAAGCACGACGGCGTGTCCGTCACTGAAGCGGTCAGGCAGGGCGGAAAGTGACGCGGCACTTTCTGTTTTGACGTCTAGAGTCCAAATCGAGCATTCCTCATCGGCTCACCAGCCTGTTCGTGCGTGTCTCACCGCACACCGGGGCGATCAGTCCGAGCCAGAAACGGTTTGCGGCGCGGGGTGCTGCATGGTAGCAGATGCCCCCTTTTTTGACCCCCCCTTTTACTATCGCGATGAAAGCACAGCAGCTTATCCAGTCCATCAGCAAGGACCTGCAGCAGGAGATCCTCAATCACCTCTTCAAGGAACACAAGCCTGCCTATCGCATGGTGCTCAACACCCTCGCGGCCAACCGCAAGCTGCGGCCGGTGTTTGTGGAACGGAAAAACAAGGACGAGCAGTTTACGTTCATCCTGGAGCAGTTGCGTCTGCGCACCAATGAGAGCGTGGCAGAGCAGGTAATCCAGCTCTGGTTGCTCAAGGGGCAGCAAGGACTGCTCAAGACGTTCCTGGATGCCGTCGGCATCGAGCATAAGGACGGCGAAGTGGAAAACCTTCCGGAAGAAATCAGCGAAGAAACGGCCAAAGCAGGCATCGACGCGCTGCTTGCCGGACACTCTGCAGAGAAGGCGGCGGTGTACCTCAACCTGTTCCAGATGCAGCGTCCCGACGGATGGGAAGGCTTGACGAAGGCCATGGCCGCCGAACCCCGGCTGGTCTTGCCGGCCGCTTGACGGGTCAGCGCGGTTTTAGCAGCACCAGTTCGGCAATGCTCCAGACGTTCGGGTCGCCGACCGTCTGCGTGATGCGGATGAAGCGGCCCTTCTTGGGGCCGGAAAAGATGATCTCCGTGGGTGTCGCTGAGCCCCAGCCTTCGGCGGCTTTAGCCCAGGCCTTGCCGTCGGGTGACAGCTCCACCCTGTAGCCGCGCGGGTAGTCGTTGGTGAAGGACGCATCAAGCACCACGCCTCCAATCTCTGTTTCGGCGGGCAGCTCGATTTGAATCCACGTGTTAGGCACCATCGGTGCGTTCGTACTCCAGCGGGTGGCGAGAATGCCGTCGGCGGCCAGGGCGGGGTTTTCTTTGGGCACGCTGGAGGTAAGCTTCCAGCTTTTACCGCTGTTGTCCATGAGGGGCAGCTTGGTCTGCACACGGTCCTTCAGAGGTTTCGAAGGGCCGCCGGGGAAGTACTGGTCACGCAAATCTTTTTCCCACAGCGAGCACTGGTCCTCCCGCAACGGGGTGGCAAACACAGCGCACTCGGCGATCTGGCCGTTGAACTGGTCCGGGGTGTCAGCAACGCCGCCCAGTTCCATCTGGTAAAGCGGTGCTTGTGGCGCGGGCAGCTTGGCAGTGACTTTGTTGCCGGTGCCGCGGGCATCGCGTGTGCGCAACTGAACCTCGTTGGTTTCCGGGCTCCAAGTCAGAATGGCAAGGCAGGGTTTGGTGCAGTCAACGCCGGCGGAGGCCAGCTTGCTGGTGCCGGCGGGTGACTGGAGTTCTGCCTCGAGGTTCTTGCTGGCCAGCACGCGCAAAGTTACGCTGCTCGTTCCTTCGGAAGAATAAAGCCGGACCACCCGGCATGGGAGCCGGCTGCCGGGTTGGAAGACGATGCCAAGTGTAAGCCCTGCGGGAAACGGTGCGGTGGGGGTGCCAAAGGGGAAGCTGTCCTTGTGCTTGTCACCCTGATAAAGCTGCATCAATGCGGGCCTGCCCGTGCGGGAGGTGAAATCCAGCACATACCGGTCAGGTTTCAGGTAGCCCTCGGCATTGGCCCACTTCACGCGTTGGGGGCTGGTGTCGGGATTGAGGTTGAAGCTTACCAGCGGTGTGTTGTCGCCTCGCTGTGCCAGGTCGTCCCACACCGACACCGGGCTGCCGCCGTCGTTTTTCACAGGCACGGAACTGCCATTGTAACCTCGCGTGGCTGCCTTGGCGATGAAGTGGACCACCCGCATTTTTTCTGGCGGCGGATAGGCTCGGTCGCTGGGGAACAGGTTCTCCCGAGGGGGACCTACTTCGATCCCAGTGACGGCGGTTGGATTGTCCCCGCCACCACGAGAGCCCGCTTTGCCACCCTTGATCAGGTAGGCTCCGATGCCGCCCAGAACCACCACCACCCCGCCGACAACGAGGAGGACGGTACCTAGCCCGGATTTGGCCGCCGGTCGTTGAGCGGGGCGACGGATTTGCTGCGGGCCGGTGGGCTGTGTGTATTCGACGTACGGGGCCTGCTCCTGCATGGCCTGGGGATGCACAGGCACGGATGAACTGGTCGCATGCGGCGGCGCATAGTAGCCCGGGGCCTGCAATGGCACGGTGCCGGTGCCGTACTGAGGGGCGGGTTGTTGCGGATAGCCGTACCCATAGTTCATCGGCATCCACGGCATCATGTTGGGTGCCGGGGGCAGCTTCTCCCAGGCGCGATACTCCTCGATGGCCTGCTGTGCACTGGCCGGGCGGTCTTCCGGCTTGCGCGCCATAAGGCGCATCACCCAGTAAGTGAGCCATTGCGGCAGATGCGGGCAGAGCGTGTTGAGCGGCACCACGTCATGGTCGAGGTGCTTGTCGATGACTTCGCTGACGGACTTGCCATCGAATGCCTTGCGTGATGAAAGCGCCTCATAAAACACGCAGCCCAGCGAATAGATGTCCGTGCGCACATCCGTGGGCTCACGCGAAAGCTGTTCCGGGGCCATGTAGTAAATGGAGCCCATGACGGACCCCGCCTGATCCTCCGTCTGCTTGCGCGCGCCGAGCCCGGAACGCGCCAGCCCAAAATCGATGATTTTCGCCTGAAAGCGCCCGCCGGGAAGGCGTTCCACCTTGATGTTCTCGGGCTTCAAATCGCGATGAAGAACGCGCAGTTGATGGGCTGCAAGCAGCGCTTCCAGCGTTTGTTCGGCGAGCTGTTTGAAATCCTCGAGCGTCAGCGGTCCATGCTGCGTGGCGTCGGCAAGGTCCGGCCCCTCGAGCAGTTCCATGACGATGAACAACCCCTCGTCGTCACTCGACACATCGAAGATGGTCACGATGTTCGCGTTGCGCAGGGAGGCCAGCGTGTCGGCTTCCCGGCGCAGTTCCTCAAAGGTGGAGTCATCGGCGGTGATTTCACTCGCGCTGATCAGCCGCTTGATGGCCACCCAGCGCTTAAGCTGGGTGTCATAGGCTCGGAACACGGCACCATTGCCACCCGCGCCGAGTTGTTCATAGATCTTGTAGCGCTGGTCCGCCATCAGCAGTTCTCCGTGAGGTTGAAGCGGAACCTAGCAGCATCATCAACCGCTGCCAATCTTCATTGTAGAGGCCGTGTGTAATACCTTGTCGATCCCTGGCGGAGCCGCGCTCACCCCAAAAACTTGCCGGGATTGAGGATGCCGGCCGGATCCAGGGCGGCTTTCAGCCGGCGATGCAGGATCTGTGAACCCTCTCCCACTGCCTGGCCAAACCAGCGCTGCTTGGCGATGCCCACGCCATGCTCGCCGGTGATGGCTCCATCCCAGGCGATGACTTGATGGAACAGCTTGTCCAGAGCCGTCTCCGCACGCTCGCGGATGGCGGGATCGGTCATGTTCGGCACCATGATGTTCACATGGATGTTGCCATCGCCCGCATGGCCGAAACAGGCAATGGGGAAGCCGCTTTCCGCCTGCAATCGCTCGGCGAAATCCACCAGATCCACGAGCCGGCCGCGCGGCACCACGATGTCTTCATTGAGCTTGATAAGCCCGGTGTTGCGCAAGCTGTAGCTAAATTCGCGGCGCAACTTCCAGAAGCGCTCGCAAGCTTCTTCGCCGATCGCGTCATCCAGGCAGATGCTGCCGCAATCGACCACCAGCGCCTGCAGCCCTTTCAATTCCAGCGCGACGGATTCCGCATGGCCATCAATTTCCACGAGCAGGTGGGCGTCGCCATTGGGCGTCACCGATTCGCCCAGATACTCTCGCGCCGCCCTCAGGGTGAACTTGTCGGCAATCTCAAGGGCGCTGGGCAGGTAGCCGCTGCCCAGGATGCGCTGTACGGCCGCCGCCGCATCGGCGAAGCAGTTGAAACCCGCGCTGATCATCGCCCTGGTTGGCGGATGCGGCAGCAGCCGCAGTGTGATTTCCGTCACCACGCCGAGCATGCCTTCGGAGCCTACGAACAGGCCCACGAGGTCAAAGCCGGTCTTGTTTTTGTGGCAGCGACCGCCGGCATTTACGATGGTGCCATCCGCGAGCACGGCTTCGAGCCCCAGCACATAGTGGCGCGTGACACCATATTTCAGGCAGCGTGGGCCGCCTGCATTGGTGGCGACGTTGCCACCCAGGCTGCATTCTTTCAGGCTTGCCGGATCGGGCGGGTAAAACCACCCAAGCTTGCGCACCTCGCTCTGCAGCCTGCCAGTGATCACCCCCGGCTCAACAACCGCCACACCATCCGCAGTGTTAATTTCCTTGATCCGGTTCATGCGCGCGAGCGAGAGTGCAATGCCGCCGCGCAACGGCACGCAGCCGCCGACATAGCCCACGCCCGCTCCACGGGCCGTGACCGGGATGCCCTGCTCATTAGCGAACCGCAGGAGCATGGATACCTGCCCCGTGCTGGCCGGAAAGACCACGACTTCAGGCGCAGCGGACGCAAACCATTTGTCCGTGCTATGCACGGACAAATCTTCCGCAGAGGTGGAGACGCACTCCGCACCAAGCAGAGCGATGAGTTGTTCAACGAGCGAGGACATGTTCATCCACCATCCACCGTCCAATGCGGTTGCGCCACTGGCATCCTCTTTCATGCACCCACGAAAAAGCCCTGTGGGGACCGGAGTCCCCACAGGGCTTTTGTGAGACGAAGATTTTCGTCCTGTGGTCTTCAAGGCCGCGAGGGCCTCAAGGCTCTACTTCTTCTTCGCGGCCTTCTTGGCGGCCTTCTTCGCAGGGGCGGCCTTCTTGGCAGGGGCGGCCTTCTTTGCAGGGGCGGCCTTCTTTGCAGGGGCGGCCTTCTTTGCAGGGGCGGCCTTCTTTGCAGGGGCGGCCTTCTTAGCAGGGGCGGCCTTCTTAGCAGGGGCGGCCTTCTTAGCAGCTTTCTTAGCCATGGTATTTGTCCTCGTTGTTTTGTTGGTTGCTTTACTTTGTTTGGCCGTGGAGCCAGCGCCCTTACGGGGGCTTTTTCCACGGACATTCGTTGGCGCTGCGGCTTGCGCTGCGGCGGCTCGCTTCTCTTCGATCGCTGCCTGCGCTGCGGCAAGGCGGGCGACGGGGACGCGGAAAGGACTACAGCTCACATAAGTGAGGCCTGCTTTGTGGCAGAATTTGACGCTGTCAGGATCACCACCGTGTTCGCCGCAGATGCCCAGCTTGATGTCCGGGTTGGTCTTGCGGCCTTTGGCGATGGCGATCTCAATGAGCTGGCCGACTCCGGTGGTGTCCAGCGTGGCGAAGGGGTTCTTCTTGAAGATCTCGTTCTCCGTGTAGGGCATCAGGAAGTTGCCCATGTCGTCACGGCTGATGCCGAGCGCGGTCTGCGTCAGGTCGTTGGTGCCGAATGAGAAGAACTGCGCGGTCTGCGCGATCTCATCAGCCGTCAGAGCACCGCGAGGCACTTCGATCATCGTGCCCACGAGATAGTCAAACTTCACTTTCTTTTCGGTCATGACTTCTTTCGCCACACGATGGATGATTTCCACCTGCAGGTCGAGCTCCTTTTTAAAGCCGACCAGTGGAACCATGACTTCAGGCTTCACCTTGATCTTGTTCTTCACCACGTCGGCAGCGGCCTCGAAGATGGCACGGGCCTGCATCTCAGTGATCTCAGGGTAGGCGATGCCGAGACGGCAGCCGCGGTGACCGAGCATCGGATTGAACTCGTGAAGCTGTTCCACGCGATGAGCGACCTTTTCCTTGGTCACACCCATCTTCAGCGCCAGTTCCGCCTGTGCCTTGGCTTCATGCGGGACGAACTCATGCAGAGGCGGGTCAAGCAGACGAATGGTGGCTGGCAGGCCCTTCAGCGCGGTGAAGATGCCGGTGAAGTCTTCACGCTGATAAGGCAGAAGCTTGGCCAGTGCGGCCTTTCGATCCGCCACATTGTCAGCCAGGATCATCTCACGCACGGCATCAATGCGGTTGCCTTCAAAGAACATGTGTTCAGTGCGGGTGAGGCCGATGCCCTGGGCGCCGAACGCGATGGCGTTCTCTGTCTGTTCGGGATTGTCCGCATTCGTACGCACCTGCATGCGGGTGGCCTTGGCGCACCACTTCATGAGCTGCAGGAAGCTTTGGAACTTCACGGTCGCCTGCGCGGCCTTGTCGCCATGCAGCATGCCCGTGATGATCTCGGACGGCTGAGTCTTGAGCTGGCCGGCATAGACGATGCCGCTCGTCCCGTCGATCGAAAGGAAGTCACCCTCCTTGAACGTCTGACCGGAGACGGTGACCGTCTTCTTGTCGTAATTGATGTTCAGCGCCGACGCTCCGCAGATGCAAACCTTGCCCATCTGCCGGGCCACCAGCGCCGCATGTGAGGACACACCGCCCTTGGCGGTGAGGATGCCTTCGGCGGCGATCATGCCACGAAGATCTTCAGGGCTGGTTTCATTGCGCACCAGCAGGACTTTTTCACCCTTCTGCTCGGCAATCACCGCGCGATCCGCGTTGAGATAAATCTTGCCGCAGGCAGCGCCTGGACCCGCAGGGAGACCGGTGGCAATGGCCTTGGCCTTGGCGACTTCGGTGTGGTCGAAGATCGGAGCGAGCAGCTGGTCAAGCTGGTCAGCAGGGTTGCGCAGAACGGCAGTTTCCCAGTCGATCAGCTTTTCCTTCACCATGTCGATGGAGAACTTCAGGGCGGCGGCGGCGGTGCGCTTGCCATTGCGCGTCTGCAGCATGAACAGCTTGCCTTGCTGGACGGTGAACTCGATGTCCTGCACGTCCTTGAAATGCTTTTCCAGCTTGGAGCGAACCTTCAGCAGCTCGGCATAGGACTTCGGCATTTCCTGCTGAAGCTGGATCACGGGCTCGGGAGTGCGCACACCTGCCACGACGTCTTCGCCCTGGGCATTGATGAGGAACTCACCGTAAAACTCGTTGGTGCCGTTCGCTGGATTGCGGGTGAAGGCCACCCCGGAACCCGAATCGTTGCCCGTATTGCCAAACACCATGGCCTGCACGTTCACGGCGGTACCCCACTCGGCGGGGATGTTGTACTTGCGGCGATAGACGATCGCGCGGTCGTTCATCCAGCTTCCGAACACGGCGCCTGCCGCACCACGCAGCTGTTCCCAAGGATCGTTCGGGAACGAACGGCCGGTGCGCTCCTTGACCAGCGCCTTGAACCGCTTGACCAGTTCCTTCTGGTCATCAGCCGTGAGTTCGCTGTCCACGATGTCCGCATGATACTTCTCATGCTTGAAGGTTTCGATCGCGACTTCAAAGGGCTCATGGTCTTCACCTTCGCGCTTCTGCACGCCGAGCACCACATCACCGTACATCTGCACGAACCGGCGATAGCAGTCCCACGCGAAGCGCTCGTTCTTGGTGGCCGCCACAAGCGAGAGCACCGTCTGATCATTCAGGCCGAGGTTCAGGATGGTGTCCATCATGCCGGGCATCGAATCCCGGGCGCCGGAGCGCACGGCCACCAGAAGTGGGAAGCCCTTCGCATCGCCAAACTTGTACCCCATGATCTTTTCCATCGCGGCAACGCCCGCTTCCATCTGCTTCTGCAGCTCGACTGGGTACGTGCGCTTGTTCGCATAAAAATACGTGCAGACCTCCGTGGTGATTGTGAACCCGGGAGGCACTGGCAGGCCGATGCGGCTCATTTCGGCGAGGTTGGCACCCTTGCCTCCAAGCAAGGGTTTCATGGATCCGTCGCCATCAGCGCTGCCGGCTCCCCATGTGTAAACGTATTTCACCTTGTTTGATGCGCCTTTGCTTGCGCCCGCCTTGGTTGCTGTCTTCGCCATATTAAAGGAAAAAGCGATGCTATTTGTTAATCGCCTTGTGTCGTGTTGATGTTTTGCCTCGAGCTGGTTAAAGTGCAAGAGTATGTGGAGGCTTTACACTGTCAACCCTGATATGCAAGCGTGGGAACTGGTGCGTGAGCCGCGCGATGTCCGCGGCCCTGGCCGGTCATCGCGGGTCTGTTGATGATCCCCAGGATCTCCTGACCGTTGTTTGCCGCACTGCAATTCGCAAGGCGATCAAACAGAGATGGTGGCGCGCTGCGGGCTTTGCTGAAAGCTGGCCGGAGCAATGTTTGAGTTCAGTGGCTGGCCCTGGCCGAACGGCCCGGTGGCGGATGTAAACATGGTGCTGGGTTTATCGCTTTGGTGGGCAGATCCAATCACGGATGATCTGCAAAACTTCGGAGGGTTTGGCCGCACGCGGGGGAGGGGGGAACAAAATAAAGGGCTGCAGCATGCGTGCCTTGGCTGGAAAAATGAGGCTGGCTTTTTCAACCTCATGCGCCGGATTTTGCGTGTCATCGGCTGAAACTTCATCGTGCTGATACGCCAGGACCGGGCCCTCTCGGCGACCGAGTCCCTGGCTTTGCCGTTACAAAACGACGGCCACTTTCTCCTTGCCCCTTTGTGGCGGGCCGCCAGACTTCCCAAACAATGAACAAGACTCTTGGATTCGGTTGTCTGGCCATCGCTCTGCTGTCCCTGTTCGTGTTCGGCATGGGCGGCTGCACGGTTTATAAGGGCTACAACAATCTTGTGACGCTCGGCGAGGGCGTGGACAAGCAATGGGCGAACGTGGAGAACGTCTACCAGCGGCGGCTCGACTTGATTCCCAACCTGGTTTCCACCGTGGAAGGGCAGGCCAATTTTGAGAAAAGCACGCTCACGGACATTGCCGAGGCCAGGGCCTCGGTGGGCAAGATTCAATTGAAGGCGGGCACGGTGCCGGATGAGGCGACGTTGCAGCAGTGGGAAGGCGCCCAGGCTCGTTTGGGCGGCGCCCTTGGCCGCCTGATGGCGGTGTCCGAGAATTATCCCACGCTGAAGGCGAACTCGGGATTCCTGAATTTGCAGGCTGAACTAGCCGGCAGCGAAAACCGCATCAGTGTGGAGCGCGGGCGGTTCAATGAGGCCGCGCAGGACTTCAATACCAAGGTGAAGCAATTCCCCACCATGCTGTATGCCGGGGCGATGGGGTTCCATCCGAAGCCGTACTTCAAGGCTGACGTGGGTGCGAGCGTGGCACCCAAGGTGCAGTTCAATTTTGGCAAGCCTCCCGCCAAGCCTGCGGGCACGCCCGCTCCTGCGCCAGCGAAGCCATAAAGAGCACGAGGTTGGAATGCATGTCTCCGCCGCCACGGGCGAATCCTCCCCAGAGACGAACATCACGGGCGCGATGAATCCCCAAACATCCATGGCAACCCACCTCCTTATCGCAGCCAGGGGCCATGCCGTGCTCTGTGCGTCGTTGGCCTGCTTCTTCGCGGGCACGATGTTCGTTCGCGCCGAACCTCCTTTGCCGCCCAAGCCGGGGCGTTACTTCAACGACTATGCCAAGGTGGTCCCCGCTGCCGCAGCGACAAGCATCAATGCAAGGCTGGAGCAGTTCGAGCGCGAAACTTCCAATCAGATCCTCGTTGCGGTGTTCCCCAAATTGCCGGAAGGCACGTACCTGGAAGATTTCACCGTGAAGACGGCGCAATTCTGGGGGCCGGGCGGCAAGAAGCGAGACAACGGTCTGGTGCTGTTCGCGTTCATTGCGGACCGAAAAATACGCATGGAAGTGGGCTACGGCCTCGAAGGCGTGGTGCCAGACAGCATCGCGGCCAGCATTATCCGGGATGTGATCCGGCCTCAGTTCAAGGCGGGCAACTATGCCGCCGGCCTGGATCAGGGGGTGGAGGCTATCTTCAAAGCAACGCGCCACGAATACCACGGCACCGGCCGTACCTTGGCTGACAAGAGCACCGGACGGAAGGGGAGCGATGGCACCGCCCTGTTGGTTGGGTTCGTCCTGCTGGCCGTGTTCCTTATTTGGTGTCAGATGGGCGACACCGTGGTTCAGCGTGGCGGTCGCTTTCTGTTCTGGAACCTGCTTGTCAACAGTGTCGTCAGCGGCCGGTCATCAGGAGGTGGCTCGTCAGGGGGTGGCTTCAGTGGCGGTGGTGGAGGCTTCAGTGGCGGCGGCGGCTCTTTTGGCGGCGGCGGTGCCAGCGGTGACTGGTAACAAACCCATGCGATGACACGCTCATGATTCACTGGTGGTTCCTTTTCCGGCTCAAGTCGAAGCAGCTCGTCGCGGCAATCGCCGAGGCAGAGAGCCACACCTCGGGCGAGATCCGCATCTACATCACGCACAAGAAGTGCGCCGACCCGATGGCCGCAGCGAAACTGCAGTTCGAAAAGCTGGGGATGACGGACACCGCGCACCATAACGGCGTGCTGTTTTTCGTCGCGCCACGCTCACGCAACTTCGCCATCCTGGGTGATAGCGGCGTTCACGCCAAGTGTGGGGATGGCTTTTGGCAGGAACTGGCAGCGCTGATGAGCGCGGCTTTCAAGGAAGGTCGCTTAACCGAGGGGCTGGTTCACACGGTTCAGCGTGCGGGCACACTCCTCGCCGAGCATTTCCCCAGGCAGGAAGATGATCGCAACGAACTGCCCAACGAGATCGCCAGGGATTTTTAATCCTACTTCTTTGCCTCACCGCCGCCGGCATTCGCCAGCGCCGCCTCCGAGGGCGGCAGGAAGCCCTTGAAGCGCGCCTTGTCGATCGCCTTCATATAAGCTTCCATGGGGCTGACGACACCGTCCCGCAGCTTTTGCCAGATGGTTTCATCCATGAACTGCATGCCCTGGGCCTTGCCGCCAATGATCACGTCATAGAGCTTTTGCGTGGCGCCTTCACGGATGATCGAACCCACGGCAGGTGTGGAGACCATGATCTCATTCACAGCGACACGCCCTTTGCCGTCGGCCGTCTTCATGAGGAGCTGTGCAACCACGCCCTTGAGCGAGGCGGCGAGCATGGTCCGGACCTGGCTCTGCTGGTCGGAGGGAAAGACGTCCACGATACGGTCAACGGTCTTGCGGGCATTGTTGGTGTGGAGGGTGCCAAACACGAGCAGGCCGGTCTCGGCGGCCGTGAGGGCCAGCGAGATGGTTTCCAAGTCGCGCATTTCACCCACCAGACAGATGTCGGCGTCCTCACGCAAAGCGGCGCGCAGACCATCGGCGAAACTAGGGGTTTGGATCGGCACTTCGCGCTGGGTGATGATGCTGCGCTTGTTGCGATGCACGAATTCGATCGGCTCCTCGATCGTGATGATGTGGCGGCGGAAGTTAATATTGATATAGTCGAGCAGGGCAGCCAGCGTGGTGGACTTGCCGGAGCCGGTGGGGCCGGTGATCAGAACCAGGCCGCTGCGCAGGTGACCGAACTCCTTCACCACCTGTGGAATGCCGAGCTGTTCAAGGCTGGCAATCTTCGTGGGAATGATACGAAACACGGCGCCATAACCAAACTGCTGGCGCAGGTAATTGCAGCGAAAACGGTTTTCCTCATCCATCTCGTAGGCGAAGTCGAGATCGCCCCTGTCCGTATACTTGTTCCAGGCGCGGTCATCACAGATCTCCCTCATCATCTTCTCCATCCCCTCTTTTTCGAGGATCTCGTCGCCGATGGGCTTGATGCTGCCGTGGACCCGGATCTTTGGCGGCTGGCCCTGGCTGAGGTGAAGGTCGGAACCGCCGAGCTCGATGAGCTTTTGGAAGTAGGCGTCGATGATTGGCATGGCTGGAAAAGGAGATGAAAGGTGGGTGCGGGCTTGGCAGCGTAGGGGCCGGAGGTTGTTTCAGTGCTTAGTGCCTGGTGCTGAGTGCGAAGCGGGAGCGTGGTTCCGGGGATCTTACATACGGGGCACTTCGCACGTCAGGGTGGCTACGAAGTGAAGAAGGCCTTCATGATCGCCTTGTCTTCGGCACGGGATTCGCACTCTTCGCGGCTGATGATCCCGCTGGTGTAGAGCTGGCGCAGCGAGTCATCCATCGTGATCATGCCCACGGACTTGCCGGTCTGCATGATGCCGTTGAGCATGAAGGTCTTGCCATCGCGGATGGTCGCCGCCACGGCGGGCGTATTGACCAGAAGCTCGAGTGCCATCGCGCGGCCGTTGCCGTCGGTCCGGGGAATCAACTGCTGGCTGACAATGCCGCGCAGAGATTCCGACACCATGACGCGGATCTGATCCCGTTGATCGGAAGGAAACACATCAAGCACACGGTCCAGGGTGCGGGCGGAGTTGCCGGTATGCAGGGTGCCGAGCACCAAGTGGCCGGTTTCAGCGGCGGTGATGGCGAGTGAGATGGTTTCCAAGTCGCGCATTTCACCCACCATGATCACGTCGGGGTCTTCACGCAGTGCCCCACGCAATGCCGTGGCGAAGGACGCCGTATGGGTGTGAACCTCGCGCTGGTTGACGTGGCAGCTTTTGGGCTCAAACACATACTCAATCGGATCTTCGAGCGTGATGATATGGTCCTGGCGCTCTTGATTGATTGCATCCACAAGGGCAGCAAGCGTGGTGGACTTCCCACAGCCCACCGGCCCCGTCACCAGTACCAAACCATTGTGATAGCGGATCAGGGTGCGCACGACATCGGGCAGGCCCAGCTCATCAATGGTGCGGATCTTGGTGTTGATGATGCGGAACGCCATGTCAATCCCGAGGCGCTGCCGCACCACGGAGGCACGAAAGCGCCCGTAGTCAGGCGAATAGGCGAAGTCCACATCACCCTTGGTTTCCAACTGCTTGATCTGGGCTTCACCCAGGAATCCATAGGCAAGGCGCTTGGAATCCTCCGCCGTCAGATTCGCGGCGCGATGAGTGCTGCTTTCCCAGATGGGCTGCAGGTTCCCATACCGGCGCCAGATGGGCGGCGAGGCGGTGGCGAGGTGAAGGTCAGATGCATCGTATTGCACGCAGAACTTGAGGTAATCATCCACGGAATCGAGCACCGGAACGATTTGGGGTTCTTCAACGACGACGACGCCTTGCGGGACGGAGGATTCGGCAGTTTGCGACATGAGCGGTCAGACGGGGTCTTGGCGATTCAGGATCGTAGCGAGGTAATTCTGGGCGTGCTCCCGCAGGTGCGTGGAAGCGTAATTTGTCACCGCACGACGCGCCAAGTCGAATATGAACCCGGCGGCAAAGGCGCCGACCCCGCGTTTTCTAGCGGTTTTGGCAGAATTGTCACTCCTAAACTTAGGCGGCATCAAGATGCGTATCAAAATCAACCCGGCCACCGTGCCCCCGGCGACCCACGCCCAGCGATGTTTTTCCATGCTCCGCCGCGCGATCGCGGCCGGGTTCAACTGCACCTGCGCAAGGGCGGCTTCACGAGTGATCGCGGTGCGCGCCTCGGCCAATTCCACCAGCAGGCGGTGTTTTACTTCGGCTGCGTCTCGTTTGCGACCCATGAGCGATCCTTTTCGAACTGGTTCAGGCTTTCTTCAAACAGCTTCAGCCGCTGCAGCCGCCGCTTCAGGCACAGCAGCAGGACCGCCGCGACGAGCAGATGAACTGCACCCACCCCTGCCGCAACAGATTCCCAGGGTTGCTGCAAGCGCTTCGCAGTGAACGATACGGCGGCAGGCATCAAAAGCAGCCAGGCACCGCCCAGTGCTCCCAGCCCGGTCACCGCCATCAGGGCCACCATGGCAAGATGGCTGCCCGCCTCCTGTGCCTCGATTTGAAACAATCTCCCACGCGCCGCTGCATAGCGCAGCACGGCCTGCATCACGCCCCTCACCCGGTCCATGTTGGAACCGGTCGGTTCTGACGGCGGCGATGGAGAGGTCTCAGCCATGAATGCGAGGGTGGCCGAGCCGCCACCAACTGAACTAGCGACGCAAGATCAGGCCCAGGAACAGGCCGACGCCAAATGCCGTGAGCACTGCGTGCATCGGCTTCTCGCGGACAAATTTCTCACCCTCCTGGCGCAAGTCGGCATAGCGGTCACGTGCCTCGGTGAAGGCCTGGTCGGCATACTCGCGGAACTCCCCTGCATGCTGCTCAGCGGCAGTCTTGAGCTGCTGTGCCCGCGCCTCGGCGGCGGCACGCAGGTCCTGAGCCTTGGCGGAAGCGGCGGCACGCAGTTCCTCTGCCGCCTTCATGGCGCTGGCTTTGGCGGTTTGAAAAGGGTCGGTCCCGGGGGCAGACCCAAAACCGGCGTCGGAAGAAGTGGACTCGCTCATGACAGGATGAAGAAGAGGGGTTGGATCAACACACGTGCGTTGACATAGGCTCGTATTAAACCCATGCCCGTGGGATTAGCGAGGGAAAAGTGTGCTCCATACGGCCACGGCCCAGGCCTTTCGGGAGCATCTGGCAAACACCTTGACCGCTCCTGGATCAGCTATCACATAGCTCCTCCCATGCCCCTCTCCTGCCGAAATTTTCACTGCTTTCTCCCAGGAGGAGCGGGCACTTGTGGTCAAACCGTTGGATGGCTGCGCCGATGAAAGTCATGGTAATGGGCGCCAATGGACGCCTGGGCAAAGCACTGCTGCGCCGCTATGCCGCCCAGGGCATCGAGGTTCAGCCGATGGGCCGGGTGGAACTGGATCTTGAGAAGCCGGACCGTGTTGCGGACATCCTCTCCCAGCATGAGTTCAAGGTGCTCATCAATGCCGCAGGCAACACCGATGTGGATCACTGCGAGCTTCATCCTGAGAAGGCACGGCTGGTCAACGCCGCCAGCCCCGCCGCCGCCGCCGCGCACTGCGCACAGCGGGGCGCGCGCTTCGTCCATGTCAGCACTGACTATGTCTTCGCGGGGGATCAGCCCGCCGCCCGTCGCGAGACCGATCCCACCGAACCAGTCAATCATTATGGCCGCAGCAAGCTGGAGGGCGAGCAGGCTGTGCTCGCCGCCATGCCTGAGGCCATCATCGCTCGGGTGTCCTGGCTGTTTGGCATTGAAAAGCCCAGCTTTCCGGACTGGGTGATCCGCCAGGCGCTGGCTCAGACGGACGTCGGCGCAGTCGATGACAAATGGTCCAATCCCACCTATGCCGACGATGTGACGGAGTGGCTGCTGGCATTGTTGCAACACGAGGCGCGAGGCGTGGTGCATCTATGCAATCAAGGTGCCTGTTCCTGGCTCGAGTACGCCCAGGCGACCCTGGACATCGCCTCCGGTCTTGGCCTGCCCCTGAAAACGCGCACGGCGCGTGGCCATACCATGCACGGATTCCCGCCCTTCAAGGCCACCCGCCCACCTTACACCGCCATGGACACCTCCTTGTTCACCCAGATCACAGGCATTACCCCGCGCTCCTGGCAGGCAGCCTTGGAAGATTATGTGCGCACGCGGTATTCATGCCGTGGCTAAGGCGAAGGGGTGCACGAACAAGGTCGAAATGAGGAATCACTCAAGGTTTGATATCCGCCGTCCTTCCCATCACCTTTCCACTCGCCAGCCCCGCCATTTCAGGCTACCCAGTCAACCCTGGCATCCGATGCCGACATGGCGAAATGGTAAACGCATCAGACTTAAAATCTGATGGCCGAAAGGCCTTGTGGGTTCGAGTCCCACTGTCGGTACGGTTGGGCTTTGTGAATGGGTAACTGATCAGCCCATCGCCAATGTAGGTGTACATGGATGTCGCAGCCGCCCCGGACATGTTGATCTCGCCGAAGACCCCGGCGAGCCGCATGATCATGGTGCCGGCAACCCCCAGATGAAGACGGAATTGTAAGGCCGCAGGCAAACAGGTGTGAACCTTGTACCAGGAACATTCAATTACCATGGCACTGCAGTGTCATATCTACCGGCGTCGGCGGCTCACGACGATCAGGGGCTCCGGTGCGCCTGACTGATCAGGGGTTCGAATCCTCTTTGCGCAATCCTTGGCAAACGAAGGGCCTGGATCAGGGAGCCTCGAGGGCTGCGGTTCTAAGTTTTTCGAAGCCCGCCGCGACATCCGTTGACGCCGCGATGCTGACGATCACAAACTTGCTGGTGGGTGTGTTGCAACGGTCGGCGACACTGTTCACTGGCACCAGCACGTTGGTCTCCGGAAAATACGTGGCGGTGCAGCCGCGCGGGATCTCGTAAGGGGCGACCAGAAAATGCCTGGCGCAACGCTCCTCGCCATCGCCAAAGTGACTGGTCAGATCCACGAGCTCGCCTTGCTGCAATCCTGCCTCGCTGATGTCCTGCACATTCATGAAGACCACGCGCCGGCCGTTGTAGATGCCGCGATAGCGGTCATCCAGGCCGTAGATGTGGGTGTTGAACTGGTCATGCGAACGCATTGTCATCATGATGTAGCGGCCGGCAGGCACTTCGTTCCTGGGAATCGGATGCACCATGAACCTGGCCTTGCCCGCGCCGTTGTTAAATTTGCGGTGGTCGCGCGCGTCGTTTGGCAGATGAAAAATGTCCTTGGTGATGCGCTCATTAAAGCGCTCAAAGCCGGGGATCACGTGTTCAATGTGGTCGCGGATGCGGTCATAGTTGGCCGCCAGCCCCTCCCAGTCCACCGAAGTTCGCGCACCCAGCGCAGCCCGTGCCATGCCTGCCACGATGGCAGGTTCACTGCGCAAGAGTTCGCCAGGCGGCATGCGCGCGCCGCGCGAGGAATTGATGATGCCCATCGAGTCCTCGACGGTGACGAATTGTTCTCCTGAAGCCTGCCGGTCGATCTCTGAGCGCCCCAGGCAGGGCAGCAGAAGGGCCATCTCGCCGGTGACCAGGTGGGAGCGGTTCAGCTTGGTGGCGACGTGCGTGGTGAGCCGGCACTGCGCGAGCGCATGGGCTGTGTACTCCGTGTCCGGCGAGGCACCAAGGAAGTTGCCGCCCATGGCGACGAAGACGCGGATCTTGCCCTCGTGCATCTGCTTGATGGTCTCCACGGTGTCGGTACCAGGCTCGTGGGGAGGAGTGAAGGCGAACTCCTTGCCCAACTGCTGCATGAAATGGTCGTTCATGCGATCCCAGATGCCCATCGTGCGGTCGCCTTGAACGTTGGAGTGGCCGCGCACCGGGCACGGTCCCGCACCCTGGCGGCCAATGTTGCCGCGCAGCAGCAGGAAGTTCATCACGGTTTGAATGGTATCCACTGCATTCTTGTGCTGCGTAAGTCCCATGGCCCAGGTGCAGATGATCCGCTTCGCACCCATCGCGATATCCGCCGCCTCGCGAATCTGGGTCCGTGTGAGTCCGCTGCTGAAGAGGATGTCGTCCCAGCTGGCGCGGCGCAGATCCGAGATGAATGCGTCGAAGCCCGTGGTGTAGCGATGGATGAACTCGACGTCGAACACCGTGCCAGGGCGTTCGTCCTCCTCCGCCAGCATCTCCTTCATGATACCCTTCATGACCGCCACATCACCATTGATGCGCACCGGCAGCCAGAGATCGCTCAGTGGGCTGCCATGACCGAACACCATCGCCGGCGCGTGCAGCGGGTTCTTCAAGTCCTGCGGATTCTTGAAGCGCAAATTGCCCACCTCGGGCAGCGGGTTGATCGAGACAATCCTGGCTCCGGGCGAGCCGTCGCGGCCCTCCTTGGCGCGCTGCAAGCTGGTGAGCATGCGCGGATGATTGGTGCCGGGATTCTGGCCGATGATGAAGATGGCATCCGTGTCTTCGATATCCTCCAGCTTGACGCAGCCCTTGCCGATGCCGATGGACTCGCTCAAGGCTTCGCCACTCGCCTCGTGGCACATGTTGGAGCAGTCCGGCAGGTTGTTGGTGCCGAACTGCCGCGCGAACAATTGATACAGAAACGCTGCCTCGTTGCTGGTGCGACCGCTAGTATAGAATGCCGCCGCATTCGGGTCAGGCAGGGCGTTAAGTTCCGTCGCCAGCACTTCGAACGCATCCTCCCACGAAATCGGCGCATAGTGGTTGGCACCCGCTCGTTTGATCATCGGCTCCATCAGCCTGCCCTGCTGGCCCAGCCAGAAATCGCTGCGCCCGCGCAGTGCCGCCAGCGAATGGTGGAGGAAGAATTTGGTTGTGGCCTGCTTTGTGGTGCCTTCATCAGCCAACGCCTTGGCACCGTTCTCGCAAAACTCCGCCACATGGCGGTGCTCGTCGTGGCTGGGCCAGGCACAGCTCTGACAATCGAAACCGGCCTTTTGATTGACCCGAAGCAAGGCGGCAATGCCCTCGACGACACCCATTTCTTTGAAGACAAATCGCACGGACTGATAGACTGCGGGGAGCCCGGCCGCGATCATGGACCGCTCGTCCATGTGTGTGCCCTCGGTGGTCTCCGGCGACAGGGCTCCAGGCATCGGATCCTCGTGATCCCGATGGGCATCAACTGCCCCTGCCGTCGTGCGTGGCCCGGTGCCCAGCATCGGCGGGTTTTGCGCGGTGGTGTCCAGTTCGTGGGCTGGGTGGTTCTGTGACATCCGGTGTAACTGAATTCTCAATGGTTTCGCCGCTGCTCCGGGCAGTGCGCGTGCTTGAATTCGCTGCGCCGGCCAGAGCACCGTGCCATGGGGTAAACACCCCATGGCACGGCTGAATTGCCGATCGCAATGCCGGCACCGATCAAGACATCGTCCCCCCGGCGAGCAGCACACCGATGGGCGCCGGGATTGACCCCGGACCTGAGTTGTTTTTCGCCCGATCTGCCCAAAGGAGAGACCGTGGGCAGCGCGAGGGATGACGCCGTTGCCCCATGTTAATCGCCATTGCTCACCTCCATCTCTGTGCGAGCTTGCATCTGCACCATGAAAACCAAACAAAGGGATGTTGTTGGTCTTCGGCTCGCAGGCTGTGCGGGAATTTTCATCGGCCTGCTTTTGCCCACCGGCTGTACAAAGAAAGAGCGTGTGAACCTGTTTGAGGGTTCGGCGGCGCAGGAGGCGCTGACGGAACTTTCGACGAAATTTACGCAGCCTGCCAGGGCCCTGAACCTGGAGATCACGCCGCTGAAGCTGACGGTGCGAGTGCAGGACCCGGCGCAGTCCGGTCATGTGGACGAATACAGCTATGAGCACAGGTATCTGCTGGTCGATCGCATCCATCAGGTCAGCGTCTCCGGCCCGAGGCCGGTTCAGCTCGACCTGATCAACCCGAAGCTTGAAGAGAACCTGTTCAATCTGGGCGACGTTAACATTGCCGGAACGGCGGAGACGGCGCGCATTCAACGCCAGCTGCATCTCATTCCCGTGGCCACCCGCGGCGATGTTGAGTGGGATTTTTCCGTGAAGAGCGACCGGGAATACGCCAGCGTCTATGCGGATGCGAAGGGCCGCATCACCCGTCTCAATCTGGACGGCACGGACCGCGCGAAAAACCTCGACCTGTTCGCCGATAACAAGGAACTGCTTCACATCGTGGGCATGATGCGCGAGACCTTGGGCAGCAAGCCTGGCATCCTGAAGCTGACTCTGAACCGGAACTTGATTGCCTTTGATGCGCGCAACCCGCGGAAGCCAGCCAGGCTGATGAGCTTTCGGGCCAATCTGAACGGGGTGCTGATGCAAATGGATGCTTTCTCAGGCGGTCCCGGGGCTCCGCCACTTCCCGACGGCCGGTTCTTCGGCGTCGATGAAGTGGACTGGACGCGCGTGCCGGAAATCCAGAAACAGGCCGCCGCGAAGCTGGCGATTCCGAACGGCAAACTATACAAGGTCACTCTCGCCAAACCAACTTTCGAAGGCGAAGCGCAACCATTGGGATGGACCATTGAAATCAAAGACGACGAAGGCGAAGACGGGGAAGTCGAATTTGATCCACGAGGCAGCGTGACCCACGTCACACTGCCCAAAAGCAGGCGCGCGGAGGTGAAGATGTTCGATGCGGCAGGCATGACACAGGCCATTGAAGGCATGAAAAGGACGTTTGGTGCTCATGCCAGGATCATCGAGCTGGCGTTCGATGATCACCACGCCACGATCACAGCGGGCAACCCCAAAAAGCCGGGACGATTGCGCGACTTCATGTTTGACGGCGATCACTTCGCCGACTTTGCCGGAACGGACATGACACCCTTCTACCGGGAGTTGCAGGATGCCTCGTTCTTTGATCTCGATGAAATTCAATCCACGTTGCCCCCTCAGCTGGCCGAGCTGGAAAAGGCCGCCATCAAGCGCTTGAAATTGAAGGACGGGAAGCTCAACCGCATCGTAGTCGCCAGGCAGCAGAAGATGCAGCCGCCCGGAGCCAAGGTCGCCGTTGAAATGCGCGTCAAGGACAGCACCGACAGGGAGGGCTCGGTGACCTTCGATCTGCAGGGTAACATCGTCAGGGTGATGACACCTTGATGCGTGACAGAGGGTCGGAGTCCCGGGCCGCGTAGAGTGTGGATAAAAAATGAAAGCCGTGCAGCTCGGAATCGGTGAACTTCCTGCCTCAAGGGTCGCCAGGCACGGCGATGAAGTCCATGGTGATGCCCTGGCCGCTCCGGCCGACGCCGGTGACACTGGCCTTAGAGGCGGCCGGCGGAAGCCGCGGGCTGAAGTAGTCGGGGCGCACGGTGTTGTGCCACTTGTTCAGCTCGTCATCATTCACATAGTAGGTGGCCTTCACCAGATGCATCCAGTCGCTGGCGGAAAGGTCGAGCACCTGTTTCAAGTTCGTGAACAGCGAGCGCAGCTGCGTCTCTGCCGGAGACTTGGCATCGGCGGGATAGAGTCCGCTGGTGTAAATGGTGCTTGGATGGCGCACGATGGTGAGCCGCGAATAGACGGCTGGAGTGGTCATGCCTGGCGGGGTGCGCACCTCGACGACGGGGCCCTGGGCGAGGGCGCTGCTGCCCGCCGCCGACACGATCATTTCGATCTCAATGGGCAGGCTGCTCTTCTGCCATTCAACGAAGGCACAGGGCGGCGCTTTCATCTCGTTGAAGAAATGGACGATCTCGTTTTCGGTATCGGCGCAGCTGGCCATGGAACTGAGGAAGCACTTCACCTGCACCACCTGCTTCTTGTCGAGACCTAGAAACTGCAGCGTACGCTGCAAGCTGGCCAGCGTTTGCTTCGTGGCATCGGCAAGTGTGCCATCGCCCTTCTCGGCCTGGCCCGACACATACACGCGCGGTCCCACCGGGAGCGCGGCACAGGCATTGCCAACCCTGCCGCCGAGAGTGTCAGCAGCCGCGGCCTGATGGCTCCCTTCCTTGGCGACGCCGACCGCATCCATCGCTATCAAGGCCTTAGGCCAGGGGAGTGCCGTGGTGACAAAACTCACCGCCGGCTTATGCGGACCGGTGAACGCCACTGCCAGTGCTTTCTCCACGCCGGCAACGGCGCTGTCCTGCGTGACATAGACATTCAGCTTCACGGCCTGGGCGAGAGAACTGCCGCCGCTTTTTAACGCTGCATCAATGTGGTTTAGCAACGCCTGAAGCTGGTCCGGAAAGCCGCCGCCATCTCCCTTGGCGTCGACACCCATCAGCTGGGCGGTGTGGGCCAGGGGGGCGGGGCCGACGACTACGCCGCGCGACGATCCACCGGCGGGCGCGATGCACTTCACGTCTGCAGCTTGAAGCATCGAGGTGATGATCACAGGAAGGAGCAAGTAGATTTGTTTCATGTGCTGATGATTCGGGTAAACGACTTCTAAATCACAGCCTCATTTAAGCAGGTCATGCACCTTGCCAATGATGCGCTCTTCCAGTGACTCGGCGAGCCAGCTGGGATGCAGTGGATTGGACCAGTAAATGATGGAGGTTTTGGCTTCGTAGCCGCCCTCGTTCAGTACTCGTTTGCTGGGGATGTAAGCGAGCACGTCGTTGCAGTAGCCGGCGACCCAGACGGAGGCGGAGCCGGCGAGCTCGCGCTTCAAGCGCAGTGAGTAGTCCACGCAGGTCTCACCGCTCAGCGCGACGAAAGTGAGATCATCTCCGAAGTGTACGACCTGGACGGGGTAGTCGTAGTGGTCGCGCAAGGTGCCCTGCTGCATGGCGAGCAGTCGCCGGCGGTCCCAGTCGCGCATGTAGAGGCTGTAGCCCGGGTCGGTGCCCTTGGGAATGGCGAGGCGCTTTTGTAGTTCCTCGCTGCCCGGCGTGGGCTGGTAGTCGAGGCGCACGGTGTCATAAGCCAGGCGGAGGGTGCCGTTCACTTTCCGTGTCGTGGTCCCCAGCGCGGCTTCCACGGCCATGGCCAGACTTTGCCCGTGGCGTGCGCTGAACATCTCGGCAAAGCGCGGATAGCCGTTCTGGTCGCCGCCGCAGCCCATCATGAACAGCGCGATGGTGTTGGGATGCGCCTCCTCAATAAACTTCTGCGCATGACCCGCATAGTCGGCGTGCCATAGCTTGATGCTCAAGGTGGTATTGTGACAGGCATAGCCAAAGACGATGGCGATGAGCGACTTGTCCGCCCGCTCCACGGCCAGCACTGGCACGTCGTGATCCACGGGGCCGTCAGGGTTCGGGCTGTTAAGGTAAGGCTCACCCGTCGGCTTGTCGCTCTTCAGCCGCCGGTTCATGGCGAAGCCGCAACGCGCATGACTGTAGGACAGGGTCACCGGCTCAAGTTTACCCAGCGCCTCGCCGATGATGTGCGTGATCTTGGCGATCAGCGATGCGTTATAGCGCAGGCAGCGTTCCTTGCGCAGCGGGTCGTTCAGCTCGGCAAATTCATCATCTCCGAAGCGCAGCTCCGGGCCGCAATGGGTATGCGAGCAGTTGAGCAGTAGTGACTCATTAGGCAGGTTGAACTGTACCTTTGCGTTGGCGGCCACGGCATCACGGATCTGTTTGGGCACTTCCACAAGGTCGAGCGTCACCATCACAAAACGGGTGCCTTTGGCGTCTTCGATCGCCAGGGTCTTCGCACTCAAATCCATTCCGGTGCCTTCGGCGATGACCACCCGGTTGGCGAAGCCAGAGAGATACATCGGCTCGGTGGGGGTGATGACAGTCCGGGCGGCGGCGGCCTTCCATTGGCTGAACGCCGGGGTGGCGATGGCAAGGATGGCACTGGTGAGGATGCAGAGCGTTTTCATGATCGAATCAAAGGGTGTTGGCTTTCAGCACACGCAGCACGTTTTCACCGAGCACCTTGCGGATGGTCTCATCTGAGTGCCCGCGCATGACCAGGCCGATCGTGTAGATGGGCCAGTTGGTCCAGGCGATGCTCTGCTCGGCTGCGGGGCTGGCTTGATAGTCGTCCTTGGGCCCACAGGTGCTCCCAGCGGTCGGCGGAGCCGCCAAGCGCTGAAGTGCCGTCCGCCCGCTTCTTGATCTTGAGCCGCTCTTCCTTCTCAAACCGCGACACATACGAACTGTCCACGCCGATGGCGGCATGTGTAGCGCCAAAATTCTTGATGAGGTGGTCAAGGTGATCGAGCAGCGCATTGATGTCGCCCATACCGCCGAGGAAGCGCGGGACGCAGCAGATGCCCACCAGACCATCGGTGTCGCAGATGGCCTTGATGGCCTCGTCGGGTTTGCCGCGGAAGTGCTTGTAAACCCCGGCGCAAGTCGTGTGGCTGGCGACCATGGGTTTCGATGAAGCCTTGGCCGCATCGGCGGCTGTCACCCACCCGCTGTGCGCGACATCAACGATCACGCCCACCTTGTTCATCTCGGCCACGGCGGCGTGGCCGAAGTCGCTTAGCCCGCCGTCGCGAGGTTCGCCTGCGCCGTCACCGATGGGGTTCCTGCGGTTGTAAGTCAGGTGCATCATGCGGATGCCCAGCTCATGAAAGATGCGGATCAGGCGCAGCTCGTCGCGCACGCTCTGCCACTGCTGCCGCAGGGGCACGCCATTGCCGGTGAAGCACAAGCAATGATTCCCCGCCTTCTTCACTGCGAGGATCTCCTCCACGGTGACCACCTTCGAGAGCGCCGGCTTCATCAAGTCCGTGGCGCGGGTGAAATGGGCCAGGCGCTTGATCAAGCGCAGCGGATCGCTGCCCTCTTCACCGGCATTTTGGAAGGTGCAGGTCACGCCTGCAGCGCGGAAGGCGTCGAGAAATTCCTGCCGTTCGCGCTCATTCGTGGCACCCCGGTTCATCATCATCGCCTCGCGCATGTCTTCGAGTTCATCACTGGAAGCACCGGACGCCACCGCCTGATTGTAGGCTTCACCATCTATGGCGAAGCGCGGCGCGAACCCATACGACTCGAACACGAGCGAGTTGAAGTGCAGTTCCCAGGCATGCTCGATCTGGGCCTGCGTCGGCTTCAGGATGCCCAAGGCGATTTCGCGCGGCTTGTCGATGGTGGGATTGCCGGTGAGCCAGATCTTTTTTGTCTCTTGGCCCCGCACATGGATGTGAAAGCTGCCAGCGAGTGCGGCGAGCGGGAGTTTTTGCAGGAGGGAGCGACGGGTGATCGGCTGGCGCATGGAAGATGGGTGCGAAGGTTCCTTCAACTACAGCCGCAGACGGCGCTTCCTTGCGAGCAAGGCAGGGCCTCACGTCGAGGGCGCGCGCAGGCGTTGCCGTGAATCATGGTTGCGTGGCAGTGGCAGCCAGGTCCTTCAGCACCTTCAGCGCCTTGGCCTCAAACAGTTGCTGCCACTCAGGAGCCACGAGTGAGTCGCAATCTTCTTGCGCATAACCCGTGTTGTTGCGCTGCGCCACCGTGGGCGTGTAGTAGATGTAGCCATTGGTATAGCCGGCGACGAAGGCGTGCGGATCATGCACAGCCTTTTTGAGGTTGAGGCCAATTTGCACCGTCAGCTCGCCGGGGAAGGTCACCAGCTTGAAGTCACCGATGCGTATGCCGGCCACTTCGACATCGAGCGTGGGCCTTGCGGAAGCCTTGTTCTGTTGCAGGTGCTTCTTGAGCAGGGCGAGGTTTGTGTTCAGCCGGGTAAGCTCCTCCATGAGCTTGAGGTTTTGCAGGTAGGCATCCACGCTCACGCGATTGTCGGCATCGAGCTGCGACAGCGCTTTGTGGTCGAGCGCCTGGTCGTGCAGGTAGCTCTGCGAATAGTGCGACGGGAAGTCCGGCGACAGCTTCTGCTGCAACAGCAGCGGCAGAAAGGTCTTGAAGTTGATGTTAGTGGGCTTCAGCGATCCCAAAAGCTTTGCCTGCTCTGCCTGGATCGCTGCGATGCGCCGTTCCAGATCGGTGCCGCGCGGCACCGCAATGACTTCGTTGCTGATCTTCAATACCGCGCCAGTCGTGGTTTCGATCTTGCGCACTCCACGCATCACACTGAGGCCGAGCAGGTTTCCCAGCGGCTCGGCATCTGCCGGACGGCTCACTTCCTTGTAGCGCACCGGATTGATATCGCCGCCGCAGCCCTGCACAAAGAACGCCATCGCGCCCTCGCCGAGCGTCTCCTCTATCACCTTTGACGCGAAGCCTGGATAGTCCGCCGAGCAGCCCTTGCTTGGTGGATTCATGATCGGGTGGCAGGCGAAGTTGTATAGCACCGCCAGCGGCCTGCCATCTTCGTGGTCCAGGCGCAGCAGGCCGATCTGCGGATCAATCGGTCCCACGCCCGCAACGTCCTCATCGCGCGGCATCGAGTAAGCCCGGCGCATGTCCACCTCGCTGCCGTCTTTCATTTTCACTCGCCGGTTTTCACTGATGCGGTCCTCCTGCCCCGCACCAGCACCGGCTTTCACCACCACCAAGCTCTTCGCTGCCTCCTTCACTGCCTGCACCACCAACTGCGCGGTGTCGCCCCGTACGATGCCATGACAGTGGCTCGCGTTGACCACCACACTTGAGGGTGGCACCCCCAGCTCCTTCTCCAGCCGACCCCGCACCGTCGCCAAAAACCCGTTTCCGATCCGGCCGATTTCCCCCACTGCCACGGCATCCACGGTGATCAGCACCACCGTCGTGCTCCCGCTCTTCAATACCAGCGCCTTGGCAAAACAAGGGTCGTTCACCGGACCGGTGGCGCGGTCCGTGATGTCGATTTTGGCGACGCCTGCGCGGAGTTCGGCGGCTTGAAGCGATGCCGTGGTGAGGAGCAGGGCGCAAAGGAAGGCGAGTTGGGATTTCATGGTTGATGCAGATACCAAACGCTTCGAGCACCGCGTTTTTCTGTCATCTTGTTCGGCCAAGGCTTCATGGCCGGGCATTGTCGAACGGATTCGAACCTTCAGCGGTGGGCGTGCTTGTGAACTTTGAAGATTGAGACGGGCCGCCGGTCACGTAATGGCCTGCCATGACACGTCGCCTTCTTCTCGCATCGTTCGCACTGGCTGCCTCGGCTTTGGCTCAAGAAGCCAAACCCTTGCGTGCCGGCATTATTGGCCTGGACACCTCGCATGCCATTGCGTTCACCTCGTCGCTGAACACCAAGAACCTGCCACAAGCCAAGGGGGTGCGGATGGTGGCCGTGTACCCTAAGGGCAGTCCGGACATCAAAAGCAGCACTGATCGGGTGCCGGAATACACTGAAAAAGTGAAGGCGATGGGCGTGGAGATCGTGGATTCGATCGACGCGCTGCTGAGCAAGGTGGACGTGGTCTTCCTGGAAACCAATGATGGCCGCCCGCATCTGGAGCAGCTGCGCCCCTGTCTCGCGGCGAAGAAGCCTGTATTCATCGACAAGCCGATCGCGGCCTCATTGAAGGATACACTGGCGATTTTTGCCGAGGCCAAAAAGGCTGGAGTGCCGATTTTCTGCTCGTCCTCGCTGCGCTTCAGCAAGAACACCCAGGCAGTGCATAACGGCTCGGTGGGCACGGTGAAGTACGCCGAGACTTTCAGCCCGGCGCATTTGGAGCCAACCCATCCTGATCTCTACTGGTATGGCGTGCATGGTTGCGAGTCGCTGTTCACCGTCATGGGGACAGGCTGCGTGAGCGTAAAGCGCGGCACCACCGAGGATGGCAAGATCATGGTCACTGGGACCTGGGCTGGGGGCCGTACCGGCATTTTCCGCGAAGAAAATGGCAAGGACCGCAAGAGCTACGGTGGCAAGGCCGTGGGCGACAAAGGGGAGGCGCCAATAGGCAGCTACGACAACTATGATGTGCTGCTGTCCGCGATTTTGGACTTCTTCCACACCGGCAAAGTGCCGGTGACGGCCGAGGAGACCATCGAGCTCTACGCCTTCATGGAAGCCGCCGATGAAAGCAAGCGCCGCGGCGGTGCCGAGGTGACCTTGAAGGAAGTGCTCGACAAGGCGAAGCAGTAACAGACTCTACAGTTTCAGCGGTACATCCCGGTTCGGGTAAGTGGCCTCGCAGGTGAGCTGAATGCCACCGCGCGGGGCAAACTTGCCGCTCACAATGGCCTGCCGTGGCGCGCAGGCCTTAACCACGTCGTCAAGCACGCGGTTCACGATCTCCTCATTGAAGGAGGCGTGGTTGCGATACGAGGCGAGGTAGAATTTCAGCGACTTGGTTTCGATGCAGCGCTGGTCGGGGATATAGAAAATCTCCAGGTGAGCCGTGTCTGGCTGGCCCGTGACCGGACAGATCGAACTGAACTCCGGGCAGTTCAAATGGATCGTGTATGGTCGGCCCGGCGTGCGGTTCGGAAAGGTCTCCAGCGTCGCTTCTTGAGGCGAGGCCGGCAGACGGTGCTCGGAACGGCCCAGGAGGCTGAGGTCACCGGTAATGGGTATGTCTGACATGGCAGTTGCATAACACTGTCATAGAGTTCAGCCTGTTCAATCTTTACCGAATGCCAATTACTCCCGTAGCGTCGGGAGATTGAAGATTGAGCTTTTGCCATGCCCGACTTTAAAACATACCTTGCCGACCGCAGCGCCCTTGTTGACGCCGCGCTTGATCGTTTCATCCCCAGCGCGGAGACTGCGCCGGCGACCATTCACAAAGCCATGCGGCACAGCATGTTTGCAGGAGGCAAGCGGCTGCGGCCCATTCTGTGCCTGGCGGCTGCGGAAGCCTGTGGCGGCACCGTGGAAGCGGCCATGCATGCCGCCTGCGCGGTCGAATGCCTGCACACCTATTCTCTGATCCACGACGATCTGCCGTGCATGGACGATGATGACTTCAGGCGCGGCGTTCCAACCTGCCACAAGGTCTTTGGAGAGGGCATTGCGGTGCTTGCCGGGGATGCCTTGCAGGCGCTGTCGTTCGAACTTGTGGCACGCACACCGGCCACCGCGGCATTCAACGCGGCGGACTATGTGCTGGAACTCGCGGTCACAGCGGGCAGCCGCCATCTCATCGGCGGCCAGGTGATGGACCTTGAAGGGGAGGGCAAGAAGCTGCCGCTCCATGACTTGCGCTACGTACATGAGAGCAAAACTGCGGCCCTGCTGACGACCTCGGTCAAACTCGGAGGCATGAGCGCCGGAGCAAGCGCAGCACAGGTCACGGCCCTGCATGCGTTTGGTTGGAATACCGGGCTCGCGTTTCAAATCATCGACGACATCCTGGACGTCACTCAGACCAGCGAGAAACTAGGCAAAAGCGCTGGCAAAGACGCGGCCAGCGACAAGTCCACGTATCCGGCGTTGCTGGGTCTCGAAGCCTCTCGGCTAGAGGCGGACAGGCTGACACTTGAGGCGATGGCGGCACTTGACGTCCTGGACAAACCAGCTTTCAGACTGCGGCAGCTGGCAGCCCATTTGTTTTCTCGCGAACACTAGGGTGCCGCTGGTTATCCGTTCAGGCATTTATCAAAAAGTACCGTAGCAACCGCTTGCCGAGGGATGGCAGGTGTTCAATTCACCAATCCCGCCCCCTCTCCCATGAGTACAGCCGTACCGCTTGCCGGGCGTTATGAACGCTTTCGAAACGATATCTTCAGCGGCCTCGTTGAGGAGTCTCCGGCACTTCCCGGCTGGAGCGAGCCGATGCCGGAATTGCATTTGCAGAGCCTGTGGTTCGCCGGTGAGTTCGGATCTGAGTTCACGACGGTGGACGGCCAGCGGGTGACTATCCGCGATTTTGGCATCTGGAATTCCGGCGCGGGGCCCGATTTCGCCCACTGTGCAGTGCTGTTCAATGGCGAGGTGCTCACTGGTGACATCGAGCTTGACCCCGATGTGCGCGACTGGGAGCGCCACGGCCATGGCGGCAATGCCGATTACAACCGTGTGGTGCTGCATCTGTTCATTCATGTGCCGGCGGAAAGCCGCGCCTACACCCGGACTGCCGAACACCGCGAAGTGCCGCAGGTGCAGCTCTCGCCAACGATGCTGGGCGATGGTTTTGTGCGGCCTGCACACCTCGCGGCGGCCAGGCTGGGCCGCTGTGCAACCCCGCTGCGGGCGATGGGTGAAGCCTCGCTTCAATCGTTTCTTGAAGCCTCCGCGCAGTTTCGTCTGCTTCGTAAATCGAAGCGCCTGCACCAGTGCGTCACAGCTCATGGTCGCGAGCAGGCCATTTTTCAATCCCTGGCCCAGACCCTCGGTTATCGCCAGAACCAGCGCCCTTTCACCGTGATGGCCCAGCGGCTGACATTGAGCAGCCTGCAGCGGATGGAATCCGGGGCGCGGGAAGCCCTGTTGTTTGGCGTTTCCGGTTTTCTCGATGCCACGCCCTATGATGAAGCAAATGACGCCACGCGTGACTACCTGCGCCAGCTCTGGGAGCACTGGTGGAAGCTGCGCAGTGAGTTCAGCCGCTGGCGGGAAACGTCCCAAGACCTGCCGTGGAAGCTTGCCGGCACCCGTCCCGGCAATCATCCGCAGCGCCGCCTGGGCGCGCTTGCGGCCTTGCTCACGGCCTGGGGCAAGGTCTGCCTTCCTTTGAAGCGGGCGGAGGCCTGGGATCGCGAATCTTGGACCAAGGCGATGGTGGGTCTGCACCACAGCTACTGGGATCAGCACTACACGCTGAAGGCCGATCCTTCAGCCAAACCGGTGGCAATGATTGGCGTAACCCGCATCAACGAAATGCTCGCGAATGTCGTTTACCCGCTCCTCCTCCCGGAACGGCCGGAAGTGTGGGCTGAGTATCTGGATCTGCCCGCGCTTCTGGACAACCAGAAGGTGCGCCGCGCCTCGCTACGTCTCTTCGGTGATTCACCACTGGCCCGGGTGTTTCAAAAGAAGCTGCATCATCAACAGGGACTGCTGCAGATTTATGAGGATTTCTGCCTGGAAGATGATTCCGCCTGCGCTGAGTGCCCGTTCCCGGAGCGGGTGATGCAGTGGACATGAGGTTCCCGGTTCAGGGTTGCTGTGGCGGATTCATCATAAAACTTGTCCGTCGCACCCGCCTCGGTCGCTGCGTAAGTGTTTACCTCTCCTCATTTATGCATCACCGCTTCGCTCTCTGGATTCTTGCCTCTGTCTCCCTGGTGGGATCGGCCTTCGCTGTTGAACTTGAGGGCACCCGGGCCGCGGCGACCTCCGCCTGTCCGTCTCCGGAAGAAGCACAAAAGCTGATGGCCGTGCCCGATGGCTACGAGGTGCGCTGCTTCGCGCACGAGCCGATGATCATCAATCCGGTGGCCATGAGCTGGGACAATCGCGGCCGGCTGTGGGTGGTGGAGGCGTATGAGTATCCCGAGGGCACGAAGCTGGCCAACCCGCCCTTCAGCGGTGAGGCCAAGGATGACCAGTATCACCCGATGCCCAAGCTCGATGCCAGGCATCCCATGGACCGGGTGGTGATTCTTGAGGACACTGACAACGATGGCGTGGCGGATAAGCGCACGGTCTTCGTCGAGGGCCTGAACCTTGCCAGCGCCATCCTGTGCGGCGACGACGGCGTCTATGTGGGCCAGCAGCCGCATCTCCTGCACTTCCGGGACAACGACCACGACGACAAGCCGGATGAATGGCGCGTGGTGCTCACCGGCTTCGGCCGCGAAGACACCCACGAACTGGTGAACAGCTTTTGCTGGGGTCCGGATGGCTGGCTGTACATGACGCATGGCGTGTTCACCAACAGCAAGGTGCGCCGCCCGGGCGAACCCAAGGACAAAGGCTTCAAATTCGATGCTGGCATTGGCCGCGCGCGGCCTGCGGCATCCGGCAAGGCCGCGCCTTGGGAGTTCGAAGTCTTCGCCGATGGAACCAGCAATCCGTGGGGCTGCGATTACGACGAAAAGGGCAATTTCTTCGTCAGCGCCTGTGTGATCGATCACTTCTTCCATATGGCTCCCGGCGGCATTTACGTGCGCCAGGGCGGCGCGCCGGAGAATCCGTACTCATATGAATTGCTGCCCAGCATCGTCCATCACAAGCATTTTCGTGCCGCCTACGCCGGTGTGCAGATCTACCAAGGCGGCGTATATCCCAAGGACACCTGGGGCCATGCCTTCATCGGCAACATTCACGACAACGCCATCCACGAGGAAGTCCTCACGCCCGTGGGTTCCACCTTCAAATGTGAACCCCGCCGCGATTTCCTCCGCGCCAACAACGGTTGGTTCCGCCCCGTAAGCACCAAGACCGGACCGGACGGCAACTTGTGGATCATGGACTGGTGCGACAAGTACCCCTGCTATCAAAACGCCAAGGCAAACCCCGAAGGCGTGGATCGCGAGAAGGGCCGGATCTGGCGGGTGGTCAGGACGAAAGGGAATGAAGACGCTTCGCGGCCGACGAAGGAAATGGATTTGGCGAAGCTGGATGCTCCGGCGCTGGTGAAACTGCTCGGGGATTCTAACAACTGGATGCGCAGAATGGCGCGAAGGGAACTGGTAGAAAGGCCCAAGCTTGGCGAAGCGGCCAGCAAGCTCGCGAACGACACTGTGAAAGAATCCACAGGTCAATTCAGTCGCGAGGCATTCTGGACTCTCATGTCTAGAAACGAAATACCTGATGCTCCGGCCGACTCCCAAGGGGGGAGGATATTACCCTTGGCGCATCATCCGGACGCTGTCATCAGGGACTGGCTGGCCCGCTGGATTGCTGATCAGTTTCGTTTCTACGATGGGCCCACTTTGGCGGAAATGGCGAAGAACAGCGATTCTCTGACGAGATATGACATCGCCTATGCCACAAGGTACATGTTCAATTTCTCCACTGCTGATCGGACGCGCCGCGCATGGACACCACCTGAGGCCTGGCTGCCTCCGGTTCTCTCGGAAATCATGCACGCAGAGGCAAAATCCGCCGATCAAACAATGGCTTTTGCGGTCTGGATGGCGATCGAGCCGTACCTGAGCAACGCAAAGTTTTGGACTGAATGGCTTGCGAAGCTGGGTCCCGAGTGCCAGCCCCTCTCCCAAGTCATTACTTATAAAATGATGCGCCGACTGTGCGACACACGGGATGCGAAGAACCTCGACCTCGCGCTCGCCTTCCTCACCAAAATCAAAGCCAATGACATCCTCCTCGCCCACGCGCTCGAAGGTCTGGAGAAAGGCCAGGAAAACGGCGTTATCAAACCCACCAAGGACTTCTCTTCCCTGTTCACGGAGTTCGCGAAGAACGACAACGCCGAGGTGCGCAAGCATGCGCAGAACCTGGGCGTGTTGTGGGGTGACCCGAAGGCGATGCAAGCTTTCGTCGCCACCATGCTCGACACCAAAGCCGACGAATCCAAGCGCATCACTGCGTTGCAATCACTGCGCCGGGTGAAAAATGAGGCCGCGAAGCAAGGCTTTGCCAAGGTATGGGCCGCCAGCAGCGGGGCGCAGTTGAGGCTGGAAGTGCTTCGCGCCGCACCTGATTTGGGCGATGCCGAAGCGGGGAGATTGATTCTGGCCCTGTGGCCTGAGCTGACGCCCGCCCAGCGCGTTCCGGCGACTGAAGCCCTGCTTTCCCGCCCTGCCTGGGCTGGCGAGCTGCTTGATGCGGTAGAAGCGAAGCGCATCGACAAATCCGCCCTGCCAATGACAGTGGCGCGCAGCTTTGCCAAGGGCCAGGATGCTATGTTGAAAAAGCGCGCCGAACAGGTGCTTGGCGTGTGGCACGAATCGAATGCTGACACAAAGGCGCTCATCGCGGCAAAACGAAAGGCCTGCCTGGAGGGCACGCCGGATATTGCCGCCGGCAAAGTGCTGTTCCAGACCGCTTGCATTGTCTGTCACAGTTTCCACGGAGGTGGCCAGAAGGTGGGACCAGACCTGATCGGCAGCGGCCGCAGCAACCTCGATGCGATCCTTTCCAACGTGATCGATCCCAACCAAATCATCGGCAACGGCTACGAGAATTTTATCGTCACTACCAAGGACAACCGCACACTGAGCGGCCGAGTGACGGAGGACACGCCCACGCATGTGAAGCTGCTGGCCATCGGCGGGGCCGAGCAAACCGTCCCGCGCGATCAGATCGTGAAGCTGGAGAACACGCACCAGTCATTGATGCCGGTCGGCTTTGGAGCCCTGCCGGATGACCAGTTCCGCAACCTGGTCTGGTACGTGCTCGCGCCGCCGGAAGAGGGTCCGCTGACACCAGAAAAGAAGAAGCTGCTGAGCACTAGCATCGACGAGACTCCGACGCCAAAACGCGCCACTGGCAACTACGCCATCGACTGGGAAGGCGTGAGCCTGTGGAACCCGCATTGGAAGGTGATCGCACCCGAGTTCGAACGCACTCCGTTGAAGCTGGGAGAGTACTATGGCCGTCGGAACGTGCTGCTTATGCACCCCTTCCCCGACAAGAAAACCCCCACCGCGCTGGAACGGAAACTCACCGTCGATGCGGCGAAGCACTCTCTGAAATTCGCCGTGGCGGCTGACGACCGGGGTGACTGGGAACTGGTCGTCAAGGCCGATGGCAAGGTGCTCAAAAAGATGCCCGTGAATCACGAGAAGCCGCGCTGGCAAGAAATCGGCATCGACTTGGGCGCCTATGCCGGGAAGGAAGTGACGCTGCGCCTGGAAGGGCATGCCACAGGCTGGTCTTATGAATTCGGTTACTGGGCCGATATTCGCATGGAATGAGGGCGGTGTTTTTGCTTGTCATGCCGCCACCTGCTCCACATGCTGACGCAACATGAAAAGCCTGTTCACTCTCTCATTCATTCCCAAGTCCGTTGATTTTGGGTTGCTGGTGCTCCGGGTCTGGCTGGGCCTGACGATGCTTCTCAATCATGGCCTGTACAAGGCCACGCACTTTGCGGATGTGGCAAAGAAGTTATCTCCGATCATCTACAGCTCGCACGTGAGCCTGGGGCTGGTGGTGTTCGCGGAGGTGGGCTGCTCGGTGCTGCTGGTGATCGGGCTGCTCAGTCGTTTTGCATCGCTGGTTCTGGCGATCAACATGAGCGTGGCGTTCATCATGGTCCACAAGGCCTCATTGGCCCCGGGGCCGGCCTCGGGTGAACTGGCCTTCATTTATCTCGCCGGCTATATCGCATTGCTCATCGCCGGCCCGGGCAAACTTGCCGCCGACAAGGCGTGACTAGTGCAGGGAGTTCATCGCCGGCTCCCCTGCTCGTGCCTGCTCATCAATCGCCAAACGTGGCGACGACTTTAATGGGCTCTCCAGGCTTGATCCGAAACACCTCGCAGCTTGCGGCATAGGCATCGGTTTTGTACCGTTGCTGAAGATCGTCCGCAAATTCGGCGAGCATCTCGGGTTTTGCGGGGAAGAGATAGAGCGAGTGGCGGTCTGGCACGACGGCCCAGAGTTCACCCTCGAATGCTTGCGCCAGTGCCTTGCCGAACGAGGGGGCGATGAGCAGCGAAGCGATCAGCGGGCTGTCGCCCCGGTACACGGCATAGCGGGTCTTGCCGGTGCCGTCCTTGATCAACTCGGGCTGCAAGTCTTTAAGCCGGGTTTCGGCAGCCGCCACCGCCCGTTCGGTGAAGGTGTCCACGCTGATGCCCAGCCTGGCAAAATCCTCCTTGGGGTACATCTTCACGCCTGGGGCTTCCACCGTTTCATGAGCGGGCGACAGCACGGTCCGATGAGCGCCCACTGGTGCCCGCGACAGTTCCGTGCGCAGCGCCGAGGGTTCGGGCAGCAGAACATAAGCTTCCAGTTTTTTCGTCGCGGTTTGTGCCTGGGCCGGCAATCCGGTAATGCCGAGAATGGCGAGGCAGAGAAGACGTCGCATCATGGGCGGCTAGCGGGCGAGGAGTTCGCGGCCATGGAAGATAACGCGCTCCACCAGACCTTTCACCTCTTTGCCCAGGAAGGGGGTGTTGATGCTTTTCGACTTCATGAACTCCCGGGTAAAGGTGGTGGTGCGTGCGGGGTTGAAGACGATGAATTCGGCGATTCCGCCCTCTTTGACGGGCACGGGATCAAGCTTGATGAGACGGCGGGGTTCGGCGCTGTAGCGCTTCACCAGCAAATTCCAGCCGAAAACTCCCTTGGAGATGTAAGCATCAAAAAGTGACGGCAGGGCGGTTTCCAGTCCAGTGATACCGAACGGGGCGCTGCCAAAGTCGTTGTTCTTTTCGAACTCGGTGTGCGGCGCATGATCGGTGGCAATCACGTCGAAGATGCCGTCGATGAGCCCTTGCAGCAGCGCGGCATTGTCTTCCGCCGTGCGCAGCGGCGGGTTCATTTTGTAGCGGGTATCATAGTTGCCGATGTGCTCATGGTTGAACAGCAGATGATGCGGCGAGATCTCGCAAGTCACCCGCACGCCATCTTGCTTGGCACGCTGAATCGCCCGCATGCCGATGGCACTGGAGACATGCTGAATGTGCAGATGTGCACCGGTGAACTGCGCGAGACGAATGTCGCGCTCCAGGCAGATTTCTTCGCTGCATGCCGGGATGCCGGGCAGGCCTAGCGAGTAGCTCACGCTGCCTTCATGCATGCAACCGCCAGCGGACAGTTCCTTGACCTCGCAATGGCTCGCCAGCGGCAGGTCAAAGTCCTTGGCATACTCCATGGCGATGCGCAGTAACTGCGGATTGTGCACCGGATCGCCGTCATCGGTGATCATCACCGCCCCGGCATTCTTCATTGCGCCGATGGGGGCGAGTTCCTCGCTTTTGCGGCCCTTGGTGATCGCTCCTGTGGTGTAGATGGCGATGCGCGATTTGGATTTGCCGATCTCCAGCACGGTACGCACCAGGCCGGCCGTGTCGATGGCCGGCAGGGTGTTGGGCTGCAGCACCATGCCAGTGACCCCGCCATTGATGGCAGCCTCGCTGCACGTGTGAATGGTTTCTTTGTCCTCGCGGCCGGGTTCACGGGCATGGACATGGACGTCGAACAAGGCTGGCAGTAGAATGCGCCCCTGGCAGTCGATGATCTCCGTGTCATCATTGCTGACGATGCCGGGCGCGACTCCGATGATGCGGTCACCTTCCACCAGCACATCGGCCCGGATTAGGGTGGCGGAGTCTTCTGTGGCGATCTGGCCGTGGCGGTAGAGACGTTTCATGCGAACTCGCAGAGATAGGCTGGATGCGGGCAGGTTCAAGAAGACAGAAGACCTGAGCGCGCTGACAGCGCGGATTGAAGGTCAGATCTGGCTTTTAGTCTCCCAGTCTTTTCTCTATTCCTATAAAAATCCCCCGTTGCCCTCTGAGGCTTCGGGAGGGAATCCAAGTCGACTTAACGGCAGGATGAAATGATTTTTGTGAATTCAGGGCCTCCATTTAAGTTTTTTTAGATTATGCAAGGTGACCACAAGCGAGGAGAATGGAGAACGGCCTCGCACATCATATGGTATTTACTAAAAACATGTCGTTTAAACAAGGAAAGGGTTGTGTATGCGTTGGACGATTATTGCCACCGGGAAACCTGCGATAGGGTGGGCCAAGCAAGGGATTGAAGATTATCTGTCACGCCTTCAAAGGACTGGAACGGTGGACTGTGTTTACGTTCGTGATGGCTCACCGGACGATGTGACCAAACGGATGCTCACTGCCAGTGAAGGCAGCTTGCGGGTGCTGCTCGACGAGCGCGGGACGCAGCACAGGAGTAAAGGGCTCGCACAGTGGATCGAGGCGCGTCAGCTTGAAGGATGCAAGCGTGTGTCAGTGCTGATCGGCGGTGCCAACGGCCATTCGCCGGCACTGAAGGAAGGAGTCAAGGAAAGCTGGGCGCTTTCCGCCATGACATTGCAGCATGAGCTGGCCTTGCTGGTACTGATGGAACAATTGTATCGTGCGCATTCGATTCTCCGAGGAGAGCCCTATCACCGCGAGTGAAGGGGCGATTTGAGATTTTCCGCGGCCCAGTGAATTCACTGTAAATTGTTCACCTCGCGCGCCTTTCGCCTTGTTGCGAAGCCACTCATCTTTCATATTTAGAGGAGTCATTTTTTAAAATCATCGTTCGCGCTCCCGCATGTACCAGCCTGCTCCCGTCCTGCACAGCGTGACTCATCCCAAGGCTTCAGGGCAGGGGACAATGGCGCGCCCCTTGGTCGGCCAGGTCGGCGATGCGACCGCGCCGCCCGGGGAGACCGAGGATTTTGAACTGGTACTCAGCGTACTGGTGGAAAACGCGCCAGTGGCAATGGCCATGTTTGACGGGCAGATGCGCTATGTGCTGGCCAATCGGCAATGGATCAATGACTTTGGCCTGCAAAATTTCCTGCCGCTGGTGGGGCGCTGCCAGTTTGATGTGTTTCCGGACCTGCATCCCGGCTGGCGCAGTGTATACGCCCGCGCGATGCAGGGCCACATCGTGCGCAGCGAGAACGACGTGATGCCCGGTCCCCATGGGAAGCCCATGATTTTCCGCTGGGAAGTGCGGCCTTGGCGGCGTTCCAAAGACAATGCTGTGGGTGGCGTGATGGTGACCTGCGAGAAATTCGCGGCCCCCGCCCAGCCTGGTGAAGCGGAGCCGCTGGTTGTTCCGGTGGCTCCGCCCCCGGTGGAAGAGCCTGCCTCGAGCGCGGTGATGGACGCGGCACTGCAAAAGGAGAAGCGCCAGCTTGAGGACCAGCTCGCCGACACCGCCGAGAAACTGCGAATGCTCCAGGACACGGAGCGGGCATACAGGTGTCGTGAGCTGCGCCAGCGCGAAGTGCTCGATGCCATGCCTTGCGGCCTTATTGTGCTCGATGAGCGCGGGCGGCCCACCTTTCACAACAACCATGTACGCGCTCTTTTCGGCCGTGAACTCAAGGTGGGTGATACCGTCGAGGACTGGCTCATGCAGGCTTGCCTCGACGACCATCACCGGGAGGAGGTCGCCATCGTCTGGCGCGAGAGCGTGTGGCGCCGTCAGTTGAGCAAAATTGTGTCTCTCAGTACGGCGGACGGGCTCGTCAAGGATCTTGAATTCCGCCCCACCGCGCTCGGTCACGGTTGCCTGCTGCTGACCATCCATGACGTGACGGACACGTGCCGGCTGGAGGAGATGTTGCGCTCCACCGAGGCGAAATTTCGCGTTATGCTCAACGGGAGCCCCGTGGCGGCGGTACTGACGGATGTGACCGGTTCTATTTTTGAGGCGAATGCCGCCGCTGAGAAGCTCCTGGGCCATCCCAAGGCCGAGCTGCGGCGCATGGGTATTGATGAGTGGCTGGCACCGGAAAGCGCCCTGGGCCGGCGCGTCGAGATACAGCGCATGACAGCGGGCAGGCTGGCCCATGGCGTGCTCCAGGGGGAGGTTGCCAGTGGCCGGCAGCGGCCTTTCCATCCGATGCAAATCCGCCTGGCGGCCGTTTATGATGCCGAAGGCCGGTTGCATTCACTCATCCACTTCTTGCAGCCCAACTTCCCCGCCTTGGTCGAGACAGTCGCACGGTCGGTGCATGCCTCGCCACCATTGCCAGAGTTGGAAATCCCCAAGGCTGAGAAGCCGCAGCTGCCACCTGAAGTTGTCCAGGAGCGCAAGCAGCGGCTGGGTCCCCTGCTGTCCGTCACCCGCCACTGGCCAGAGGCCAATCTTGAACGGGAGCAACTGCTGCTCACGGAAGCCCATCACCGGATCAAGAATCATCTCCAGATCATTTCCAGCCTGCTCAATCTCCAGAGCAACGCCTTGGAAGACGCTAGTGCCAGGCAGGCGCTCTGTTCCAGCCAGACCCGGGTACGGGCCATTGCATCGCTGCATGAGCACCTCTATCAGCTTTCGCAGGGTAAAGAGATCGGCCTCCAAGAGTTCACAAATGAACTGGTGGTCCGCCTGCGCGATTGTTACGACATCCCGGTCGAACGGGTGGCCGTGACCATGCACCTTCAGCAGTGCGAGATGAGGGACGAATGGCGCGTGCCCCTCGCCTTGATCCTGAATGAAGCCGTCTCCAATGCCTTCAAACATGCTTTCGCAGACGGTCGAAGCGGAGCCATTGACATCAAGCTGACGGTTATGGACCTGGAGGCCCACCTCACGATCCGGGACAATGGCATGGGTTTGCCTGCTAATCTTGTTGGATCGTCCGGTCCTGGCCTGGGGCTGAAGGTGGTTGGTGTTTTCGCCGAGCAAATGCGGGGCAATGCAAGCATGGAAAATATGGCTAACCAAGGCACTTGTTTTATTTTACGTTTTCCTGTGGAATATAATGATAATTAGAAGCATCTTCTGAAGGATAATTGCATGACTGCCGTCGACCGAATTCGCATATTGATCGTAGAAAACGAAGGTTTGGTGGGCTGTGACATCGCTGCCACCCTTGCAAATCTTGGTTATCACGTCGTCGATGCGTGCCGGTCAGGGGAGCGCGCAGTTGAGCGGGTGCTGGAATTGCACCCTGATCTGGTGCTCATGGACATTCACCTCGCCGGTTCCATGGATGGCATCGAAACCGCCAGACGGATTCGGCAGATCGGCAGCGCCGCCGTTGTGTACGTTACCGCCTGCGCCGACCTGGACACGGTCGCCCGGGCGCGCGAAACCCAACCCCATGGCTACCTCTTGAAGCCGTTTAGCGAGGACGAACTGCGTCTTGCCGTCGAAGCTGCCGCTTCGGGCCTGCCCGCGTCCCAACCTGACGGCACTGTCTTAGAGCACGTGGCGAATTCCGTCCCTCTTGTGGATGTGGGGGAGAGCATCTCCGATCCTCTGATTGCTTTGGATCGCCTGTGGCGCCTGACCTACGTCAACGCCGCCGGCGCGGAGCTCTTCAGTCGCGACAGGCTCGCCATTCTGGGCACGAATTTCTGGGATCTCGTGCCCCGCGTCGTCCGCGACATCCATTTCGATACCCTCGCCCATGGGATGCTGCATCGCGATGCTGTTTGCCGTGACCTGCACTTGGAAGCCCGGCAGATATGGCTGGAACTGCGCGCCTACCCCTTCGGCGAAGGCCTGCTCATTCTGATGAAGGACATCACAGCCCGGCATGAAGAGGCCGAACGGCTCAACCGCATCGACCGCCTGGAATCCCTGGGCCTGTTGGCACGCGGTTTCGCGCATGATTTCAACAACCTGCTCACCATCCTGCTGGGCAACCTTTCGCTCGCGGAAATGAGGCTGCGCGGCAATACCGAGCGCAGCCCTGAACTGGCCACGGCCAAGCAGGCCACGCTGCAGGCGCAGAATCTTGTCCAGCAACTCCTCACCTTTGCCTGCGGCGGGGTGCCGGTCAAACGCCAGGTGAAACCAGGCGAACTGATAGAAACCTTTTTTCTGCACCATTCGCGCGCCGCCGATATCCACTACGGCATCGAAATTCAGAAGGGTCTGCCCATGATCGCCGTGGATCCCAACCAGATCCGCCGGCTTCTCGGCAATCTCATCCGCAATGCCGAGCAGGCCATGCACGGTGGCGGCGACCTTGCCATCCGCTGCCTGGCTCCTGACCCTGAAGAACTATACGGCATCGATGGTTCACCGGACATGTCAGAGCATCCACAGGGCATTGTCATCGAAGTGAAGGACAGCGGTGAAGGCATCGCCCCCGATCACTTGCCGCACATTTTTGAGCCCTACTTCAGCACGCGCAAAGCCCAGAACGCTACCGGTCTGGGCCTCACTGTCTGCGAATCTATCGCCAAGGCCCACGGTGGCAGTCTGTCCGTGCGCAGTGAGCACGGTCATGGCAGCACTGTGCGCTTCTATCTGCCTGTTGATGCCGATGAGGAAGCGGCGGATGGTCTTGGACTTTCTCGCGGCACTTTCGACCTTGGCGCAGCAAGCTCCGCTCCGCGCATCCTTATCCTGGAAGACGATCCGCTGGTACGCCGCCTGATCACCCGCAACCTCGCCACGCAAGGCTTCGAGGTATGCGAGACTGCGGAGGGTACCGACACCATCCGCCGCTATCAGGAGAGCATGGACCAAGGCCGCACATTTGATCTCGTGGTGCTCGACCTTACCATTCCCAACGGCCTCGGCGGCATCCTCACCATGGAACGTCTGCGCCTGCTCGATCCCAACGTCGTCGCCATCGTTTCCTCCGGCTACTGCGACGATCCAGTCATGGCCAGGCCCGCCGCTTATGGTTTCTCCGCCGTGCTGCCCAAGCCCTATGAATCCAGCGACTTGCTGCGCCTCGTGAAAGGCGTCCTCAATGCCAGAGGCCTGCGCAAGGACTCGAAAGCCTAGCCGCTCGTCCGGTCTCCGCGTGACGGGGTCAGATATAGCGGACACTCTTGCGCATGATGCCTTTAACCCGCATTCAAATTTCCACCTTGAACATCCGCGAAGTGACTGGACTATTTTGCTGACGCCGCATGCTGGAAGCCATTGATTCCTTCATTCTTTACCTCGCAACCGAGCGCGGGTTGTCGGTGAATTATCAACTCACCGTCCGACGTTGCCTGGAAGCTTTTGCCGGCTGGGGGCAGTCGGAGCGTGCCCTTACCGATATAGCGAAGGTGAAGACCCAAGATCTCACTGACTACCTTGTCAAATGCAAGCGCAAGGGTCTCGCCTCCTCCAGCATTCGCCTTGAACTGGTGGCATTAAAGATTTTTTTTCGCTGGCTGAACGCACGACGCAAACGTGACGGCGATCCTGCTGAAGCCATCCTCCCGCCCCGCATGGACCAGCACCTGCCAGACACCCTGAACGAAACCGAGGTGCAGCAGCTTATCGAGTCCGTGCGAGGCCAGGAGCCGCTCGATCTGCGCGACCGCGCCATTTTGGAACTCTTTTACGCCGCCGGTCTGCGTCTCGCTGAGCTCACCGGCGCACGGCTCGAAAACCTCAGCACTGACGAGGGCTGGATTCGCGTGACCGGCAAAGGCAAGAAGACCCGCCTTGCACCCGTCGGCCAGGCCGCGATCTCGGCGCTCACCCGCTACCTCGATCACAGCCGCCCTCAGCTTGTGAAGCAGCGCACCACAAGCTGGATATTCCTTTCCCAGCGTGGTGGCCAGCTCACCCACACCCGAATTCAGCAGATTGTCAAAGAACGAGCCCTGCTTGCCGGTCTCGATCCTGCGCGCGTGCATCCACATCTGCTGCGGCACAGCTTCGCCACCCATCTTTTGAGCAACGGGGCTGATCTGCGCGTGATCCAGGAGATGCTGGGCCACGCCGACATCTCAACGACACAGATCTACACGCACGTCGATCAGGCCCGGTTGAAGGAGGTGCACCGAAAGTTTCATCCGAGAGGGTGAGGGATGATGAAAGTGCGGCATGCGCAGTTCTGAAAGTTAGCGCTTCAATCTGGGCTCCGAGCAGGTCCCCCCTCTCACGCCGTTTTTACCGCCACCGCCTCGATCTCAAATTTCAGCGCGGGCGGCAGGCAGTTGATGATCGTGGTGCGCGCGGGGAAGGGATCGCTGAAATACTCGCGATAGAGCTGGTTGAAGTGCGGCACATCCACGGCATCGCGCACGTAGTTGCGCGTCTGCACCACGTGCGCCAGGTCGCTGCCGGCGGATTCCAGCACCCGGCGCAGGTTTTCCACGCTGCGGCGGAATTCGCCTTCGAAGCTTTCGCTGACAATGGCGCCCTTGGCATCGACTGAGGCCTGGCCGGAGACGAAGATCAGGTCTCCCGCCTGCACACACGGGCTGAACGGCAGATGCGAGGTGGGCGTGGAGGCATCTTGAGGGTAGCTGACGAGAGGATGTATCATGATCCCTTGCATTTTCTACTCTCCAGCCGGCAACTTCAAGTGCCGGTATGGAAAGGTGCTCAGGTTGCTGCTGCACGGGCCTGACGTGTCCACCCACAGCATGCGCGTGGCGATGCCATCATAAGCGCGGCGGTGGGCCACGGCGGCCTTCACCCCAATGATGGAGAGCTGGCGGGGCTCGATTCCCTGGCTGCGCCATTGGCCAAGATCAAAAGGCGGCGTTTTCACCGAGGTGAGCAGCACCGTGATGCCGCCATGTCTCACCACGGCACAGGCACCCATGTCGAACACGTCGCCGCACATCGACGCGAGGTGGCTTTGCTTGTCCTCCAATTCAAAACGTCCATCACGCAGCGAAACGAGTTCCACGTCGAGCTCCAGCGGTCCCGCATCCAGCTGGCTGCCTTTGCCTCCGATGTTCAGGGTTTTTCTCGCCCCTGCGCTCATGCCTTGCAGTTCGAGCACCGCCTGGGGATCGTTGATTGCCACGGCGGCATTGCTCAGGCCGTGCCGGATAAGCGCCCGAAGAAGTCCTGTGCCATCTCCTGGCGCACCGCCACCGATGTTGTCGGCGGGCTCAACCAGCACCGTGAGCCCCTCCGGCAGCGGGGTCAGCCCGGCCAGCACTTCGTCAACGGGCGGATCAGTGACCAAGCCCTGCGTACGAAGATCCCAGGCGAGTGCGCACAACTCGTCCAATGCCCGTTTGAACACCTCGTCTGAGCCGGTTCCTGAAAGAGCGAAACTCACGCCCGCATCGGGAGTGTCCGCGAACGAAAAGCCTGCAACCACGTTCGCGACTGCGATGCCGGGCTGCTGCTCGAGCCGCCGGGCACGGGCTTCCAGCGACTTCATCGGATCGTTTGCCGTGCCCGTGCCTGTAGGCGGCCACACAATGCCGGCATGCCGCCAGACCATTCGCGGGAGCTCTCGGGTGGTCAGGCACCGCTGCAGCAGGTGAGCGGCCAGTTGCGCCATCTCACGACCATCAATGTGCGGATTCTCGCGGTAGGCGACCAGGCAGTTCGACAGCCGCGCCATGCGTTGGGTGAAGTTCGCGTGCAGGTCGAACACCCCAAACACCGGCAGTTCCTCCGCCCCAGGCAGGCGGCGCAGCCGCTCCAGTATCTCGCCCTCCACGTCCAGGCAGGACTGCGAAACCATCGCGCCATGCAGTACGAGATAAATGCCATCCAGACCCGCGCTCAAGGCAGGCCGCGCAACCTGCTCCAATTCGCTCCAGAACGTCTCGATCACGGCATCTTCCACCGTGGCGGAGGGTTGCGCCCGGAAATCAACGGCCGGCACAACATCCCAGCCAAAATCCCGCGCACATTCCAGCATACCGCCCAGGGGTGAACTGTCGCCTGCACACGCCAGCATTTGCTCGTTTCGGAGGATCTGGAATTCCGCAAGCGGCGTAGTCCCCTCCAGAAAAGTGTGTGTTTCGTGAAATAATCCGGCAAGGAGGATTCGTGGCATGACAGCATGTAAGCTGCGAAACCGGTTCGAATTGCATCGGAAATGCAGTTTAGGGCGCTGTTGGCGCGGTCTCAGCCCGGCCATTTGTTCGCTGATCGTATTCCGGGGGTTCCTTATGGCGAATAAAGCACGGTTTATTTGTGATTAGACGGACTACCACTACGTATGTAGTGCCAGCCATGACTCCGTAGTCCGCCATCTGGGGCGTTTTTCGAGCACCGCTTTTTGAGTCGCAAGCCCTATTTAATGCCGCAATTCTCGTCCATCCCTCCGTTATACCGCCAGTTTCGCCGGGTAGTACTTTCGATGTCGTTGTTCGTGGTTGGATGCTGGACTCATGCCTCCGATGTGATTCATCCGCCCCTGTTGCAAGCGGACCTTTTGGCCCCCATCGGGCTGGCGCAGCAACGCGCACCGGTTCCCCCGGCCCCCAAGCTTGTCAAGGCGCACATGGACAGTGTCACAAGGTCAAAGCCTGGCCCATGGGGGCCGCTCGATTATTTCCCTGTATTCCTGGAAGCCCCCGGCAACCTCATCGACCAATTCCCCATGCCCAATTCCAGGCCGCGTTGGGTCTTTCCCCTGGGCCAGCTTGCCGAACTGCCAGCCTTGTTTCAGAAGGCGGGCCTGGACCAGGCCTTCATCACGGACCTGATGTCGCCCACCACTTTCGTCAAGGATGCGGAGATGGTCTATCTGTTTCCGCCCCTGCCGATGCTCGAAGCCATGACGCCGGCCCAGCGTCAGGTGATTTACGCCGAATTACGCAGGTATCCGATCAACGAGTTCCATGCGGATCCTGTGCTCGTCATCAGCGGTGACGTGGATGAATGGTTCCGCACCGCGACGCTTCGTCCGGAACTCATCGCCAAGTTCAAACAGTTCACCTACAGGCGCGGTGAGGTCCTCGCCTTCAGCGATCTGCCGGCCCTCATCTCCTATGCCCACGACGAGGCTGAGGCGAAGTCCATGATGAAGGCCATCACCCGCACCCGTGGCCTGATGGTCAAGCTTTTCCTGGACGAACACACCGATCTCTCGGCCATCATGACATACTGGAATGGCGGGCTCGACGTGCGTCGCAAGGACCCTGTGCCGCTGCTCCAGTCCATCATTGACGTGGAAGGCACCAACCGCATCGACGTCGTCCACATGCTTCCGGCCCTGCCGCGCAAGCTGCTGATGACCTATCCCGACATCAGCATGGGCAAGGATGGCATCCTCCCGGACTGCCACTGGACCTCGCTCAACTTCTTCAATTACGACGCCCAGCCCTACCTGCTGGACTCACGCCTAGCCACCTCCGCGGTGCTCGAGCGATTCAATCCCGTCGAAGCGCCATACAAGTATGGGGATATTCTGTTCTTTCTGGATGCCAAGAACGGCGATGCCTTCCACTCCTGCGTCTACATTGCGGATGACATCGTGTTCACCAAGAATGGTCGCAACGTGCTTTCGCCATGGATCTTCATGAAGCTGGACGAGGTCAAAAAGATTTATCTCTTTGATGACAACGGTCGCATTCAGGGCTTCCGCCCCAAGACGGCCGCGCCGGTTACCGGTACCGCCGCCGACCCGGCTCGATGAGAGGAGGGGAGGCTACGCCGCTTCGGCAATGACCTCAATCTCCACCAGCGCACCGAGCGGCAGCTTCGCCACCTGCACCGTTGAGCGTGCCGGCTTGTGGCCTCCAAACGCCGCCTCATAGAGTGCATTCACCTTGGGGAAATCCACCATGTCCTGCAGGAACACGGTGGCCTTGACCACTTGCTGCATGCCCAGCCCTTGGGAGGCCAGCAAGGCACGGATGTTGGCGAATACCTGGGTCGCCTGGCCCTCGACATCGGCGGCCTCAATCTTGCCGGTCGCCGGATCAATCGGGATCTGCCCGGAACAGAACAGAAAACCTTGTGACTTCGTAGCTTGCGAATAGGGACCGATGGCACTGGGCGCACCAGGAGCGTTGTTGATGAGTTGCATGATTAGCAGGCAAAGAGAGTGGATGAAGACCGCGAATGAAGCGCGATAAGTGGAGTTCAGCAACCCGCCTTCGCAAGACCGGCCACACCATGCCTCTCCCCCTTCCTCTCACCGAAACCACCGTCGACGGCCCTAAAACCGTGCGCTGGGTGCTGGAAGCAGCGGACTGCAAGGCGCTGGCCGTGCAGCGCATCGCCAGGCTGGGCATTGACGAGGCAGTGGCTCCCTATGAGCGGGTGCGCCTGCATCCGGGCGGCAGTTTCATGATGATCTGCGTCGAAGGCTCCGGCCGGGTGCTGCTGGATGGGCGCTGGCTCACGATCGGTGCGGGATGGGCCTGCATGGCTCCGCCCCGGGTGCCGAATGCCTTCCACGCCCTGACCCGCAAGCCCTGGCGCTTCCTGTGGTTGCGCTACGATGAGCCGATGTTTGTCACGCCCCTGGTGAGCGCCGCCTCGCCCGTGCGGGTGAAGGTGATGGCCGCCCAGCTTCAGCGAGTGTGGGAAGGCCTGCGTGGTGAGTGGGAAAGTTCGCGCGACAGCAAGGCGCTGCATCACTGGATCGAATTGGTGCAGCACCATGCGCGCCGCCTCGCGGAACCTTGGCGGCGCGACGAGCGCCTGCGCAGCCTGTGGGCCAAAGTCCATGCCAGCATCGCCGATGATTGGAGCGTGGCCTCGCTCGCGCACGAGGCGCATGTCAGCGAGGAGCACTTTCGCCGGCTTTGCTGGAAGGAGCTGGGCCGCAGTCCCATCGCTCATCTCACCTCCCTGCGCATCCGGGCTGCACAGGCCATGCTGGCCTCGAATCAGGACAAGCAGGAAGTCATCGCCCAGATGGTTGGTTACCGCAGCCCCATCGCCTTCTCCCGCGCCTTCCGGCGCTGGGTCGGGTGTCTGCCCTCGGAGTACCGGGCGCGGGTGTGAGCGCGCGCCCTATTCCTGCGAGACAGCCTGGCCTTGAGTTTTGCCGCTTTTGCCAGCACGAACTGACGTTGATCACAGGCGATGAAGTGGACGCAAGTCCGCTAACATGATGCAATGAGCGGCGTTCCTTCCTCATCATGCGCCACACCTTCCTCGCTTTTCTCTGCCTTTCCGCACCGGCCCTGGCCGAACCCGTGTCCCTGTTCGATGGCAAGACCCTCAGTGGATGGGAGACTCCCACGCCAAGTCTGTGGCACGTCGAGGGCGGCGAGATTCGCGGCGGGTCGCTCACCGAGAAGGTCACGCACAATGACTTTCTCTCCACCCGCGAGGCATACGCGGATTTCGATCTGCGGATAAAGCTGCGCCTCACAGGCACCGGGTTTGTGAACAGCGGCGTGCAAATCCGCAGCGTGCGCGTGCCGGGCAGTGCCGAGACCAGTGGCTATCAGGTGGACTACGGCAAGGGCTGGTATGGCAAGCTCTACGACGAGTCGCGCCGCAACAAGGTCATCGCTGAATCGAAGGACATGAAGGCCGCCACGGCGGCGATCAAGGAAGAGGACTGGAACGAGATTCGCGTGCTGGCGCAAGGACCGCGTATTCAATCCTGGATCAATGGCGTGCCCGCGCTCGACTTTACCGAGACCGATCCTGCGATTGTGTTTGATGGGCAGATCGCGATTCAGATCCACGGCGGTGGCGCGGCGCAGGTGCAGGTCAAGGACGTCTTCATTGAAGACCTTCCGCGGGCATCGCCGCTGAAGCTTAAAATCGAAGGCGCCGACCTGGTGCCGAAAGGGCTTGTGGCGGCGGCCGAGAGTACACTGCAAGCCTGGTACCCGCGCATCCGCGGCATTCTCGGCGTGAAATACGATACGCCCACGGATGTGACCTTGCGTTTCAAGGATTTCGATGGCGTCGCGCACACGAGCGGCGGGGTGATCGAGGCGAGCACGCGCTACTTTGCGAAGCATCCCGATGATGTAGGAGCGCTGGTGCACGAGTTGGCGCATGTCATTCAAGCCTACCCGAACGGTGCTCCCGGCTGGCTGGTGGAAGGCATCGCCGACTACGTGCGCTACTATTACTTTGAGCCTGTGAAGGGCGCAGAGTTCAAACCACGTCCGGGGCAGGACTACCATGCCGGCTACAACCCCGCCGCAGCCTTGCTGGCCAAGGTGCAGGTGGGCAGGACCCAAGGCATCGTCTCCGAACTGAATCGCCGTGGCCATGCTGGCAAACTCACCGAGCAGGCATTCAAGGAAGTCAGCGGCATCACGCCCGATGAGGCGTGGAATAGGGTGCAGGGAAAGCCTGCAACCAACTAAAGCTGCAGCCCGCACCAGGTGGGTTTCAGTCAGCAAGTGGTGGACGCGTGACTGCGAACCTGCTGCAATGGTGAGCGTTCCTTCCTCATCATGCGCACCACCCTTCTCGCTCTCCTCGCCCTTGCCGCTCCGGCACTGGCCCAGCCTGTCTCTTTGTTCGATGGCAAGACCCTTGATGGCTGGGAGTCGCCCTCACCCAAATTGTGGAGTGTGCAGGACGGCTGTCTCACTGGCGGCGACGGCAACAAGATCCCGTACAACGACTTCCTTTGCACCAAGGCTTCGTACGCGAACTTCACCCTGCATCTGAAGATCAAGCTCACCGGCGATCCGAAAACCGGGATGATCAACTCGGGCATCCAGATCCGCACGCAGCGCAATGCCACCGGCCATGAGGTGTGTGGCTACCAGTGCGACTATGGCGAGCCGAACTGGTACGCCGCGATCTACGATGAGGGCCGGCGCAACCGCCTCATGATGAAATCGAACATGGAAGCACTGCGGCCCGCGATCAACCTGTGGGGCTGGAACGACTACCTGATCAAGGCCGAGGGCCCGCACATTCAAACCTGGATCAATGGCGTGCAGGGAGTGGACTATACCGAGCAGGACGCCAACGTGCCCAGCGACGGCATCATCGGCATCCAGATTCACGGCGGTGGCAACACCCAGGTGCAGGTGAAGGACGTCACGATCGAGGAGCTGCCGCCGACCAAGGGCGCACCCACCTGGAAATCATTGGGCGGGGTGGAGGCGGTGAAGAAGCTCTTGAACAACAAGCCCAAGGACAGCGCCGCCGCCCCGTCAACGAAGCGCGACATCAGTTACAACGACGTTCGCGGCACGGCGAAGACGGCGGAAGAGGAGCTTGCCGCGTTCAAGCTGCCGCCGGAATTCGAGATCGAACTGTTCGCCAAGGAGGGCGGCGACGCAGGCAAGTTCATCGTCTTGAACTTCGATCAGAAGGGCCGCCTGTGGTCGAACACCGCGTTTGAATATCCCGTGGATGCGAACGAAAACCCCGCCGCCGCCGATGCCCTGTACCAGAGCAAGGCCCGTGACAAAGTCCTGGTCTTCGACCACCCCTTCACTCCTGGCCCGCACCAGCCGCGCGTGTTTGCCGAAGGCCTGGCCATCCCTGAAGGCGTGCTGGCCTACAAGGACGGCGCCATCGTGCAGCATGGACACGATATTGAGTTCCTGCGCGACACCGATGGCGATGGCAAGGCGGACAAAAAGGAGGTGATTCTCTCTGGCTTCGGCGTGCAGGACTCGCACCTGTTCCCGCATCAGTTCACCCGTGCGCCGCTCGGCTGGATGTGGCTGGCGCAGGGTGCGTTTAACAATGGCATGGTGCACACCACATCGGGACAAAGCATCGAGTTCCCCAGCACACGCATGGCGCGCTTCCGGCCAGATGGCAGCGACTTCGAGGCCACCTCCACCGGCCCCTGCAACATCTGGGGCCTGGTGCTCACCGGCGAGGGCGAAGCCTTCATCCAGGAGGCTAACGACTATGGCTATCCCGTGATGCCTTTCCACGAGTATGCGAACTATCCAGGTTGCGCGGACAAGCTGTTCAAAAGCTATGCACCGCACTTCCCCGTCCAGGCACCTGATTTCAAAATGGGCGGCACAGGCTTGAGCGGCCTGGCGCTCACTGACAAGGGCCTGTGGCCCGCCGGCTACGACGATGTCATGTACGTGGCCAACCCCATCATCTCCAAGATACAGGCCATTAAAATGCATCGCGACGGTCCGCGCTACAAGCTGGAGCTGCGGCCCGATTTCATCGAATGCAGCGATCCCTTCTTCCGTCCCGTGGCGATCAACATCGGTCCCGACGGCTGCCTCTACATCGTGGACTGGTATAACAAGATCATCAGCCACAACGAGGTGGCCCGCAATCATCCCGACCGCGACAAGAGCCGCGGCCGCATCTGGAGGGTGAAGCCAAAATCGATGAAGAAAATCGAGGTGCCAGACTTCACCCAGTTGAGCGCCAGCGAACTGATCGCGAAGCTGGGAAGCTCGCCCACCGCGCAGGCCCATCTGGCCTGGCAGGCGCTGGCGGACAGACAACCCAATGACGAGGTCTCGGCCAGCCTCAGCGCGCTGGTGGCCAATGAAAAGGCAGGCGATGCCGCACGCATCCAGGCACTGTGGGTGCTGGCGGAACAGCACCAATTGCGATCAGAATCGGTCCTGCCCCTGCTGAAGAGCGCCAACCGTAACGTCCGTCACCAAGCGGTTGACTGCCTTGCCGACTTCAAAGACATCCAAGTGTTCGTGCCGGTGTTTCGGAGTCTTGCGGAGGACGCGGACGCCGAAGTCCGCTTCGCCGCCATTCGTGCGCTGGGCCGAAGATTGAAGGAGTGCCCCGAGTGTTTCCCCGCTCTTCTCACCTTCGCCAGGCCTTCGTTGGACGGCCCCACCGCATCGAGCCGCAGTGGCAAGCCGATCAAGGTCGGCGAAGCCTATGAACGCGAGTTTGAACGTTATCTGGTGCGCATGTTCCTGGAGCGTCAGCCGGAACTGACCGCAAAGTTCCTCGATACTCCGGAAGCCACGAAGCTGCCCGTCGAAGCCCGCGTGCTCGCGTCTTTGGCGCTGGAGCCCAAAGCCAGCGCACCGCGTGTGGCGAAAGTGTTGCCGCAGCTCAGCCGCGCGCCGAATGAGGAGGAACTGTTCCGGCTCGCCCAGTTCCCTGAGCAAGCGGGTTGTGGGGAAGCTTTGCAAGCCTTGCTGTCGAGCGCGACGTCGCGCGCCGCGGTGGCTGACAAGCTGCTGCTGCAAAAGACCAAGCTTGATCCGGCGAAGATCGCCCCGCTGCTGAACGACGCAGCGAGAGCCCTGCTTGCCGGCAACGCCGATGAACGCGGACTGGCCGTAAGCTTGATCGGCGGCTTCCAGCTCGCGACGCTGGAGGCCGATCTCGTCGCGATGGTGAAACAGAATACGAACGTGCTCGCGGCTTTGCAGGCGCTGCGTGAACTGCGCAGCAGTGCCATCGAGGTGTTCATCTCCCTGGCGAAGTCCACGGATCTCATTGTTCGCGATGAAGCACTCGCCGCGTTGGCTTCTTCGAAAAACCCGAAGGCTGCCAGCGAAGTTTTTGCTCTGTATCCAGGCATGACGTTGCCGCAGCAACGCGCCGCGCTGAATGCCCTGTCCAGCAACAAGGCAGGCGCAAAGGCGATGGTCGCCGCGCTCAAGGCGAACACCCTTCCCAAAGGCGATCTCGACGGCCCCATGGCCGAACGCCTTAACATCGTGCTGGGCGACGACAAGGACCTGGCGGCGTTGATGCAGAGCCTGGGCAACATTTTTCATCCCGTGCTCTCGCTGGACGGCCAGGACACGGCCTGGGCCGACACGAAAATCCCGCTCGACGGCCCATTCACTGTGGAGTGCTGGGTGCGCCTCGCTCCAGGCATCGACAATGCGGACGGGATTCTCGGCGCACCGGGCGGCGTGGACATGAATTTCTTCGGTTCCACTTTCCGGGTATACGCGGGCGGAGCGCTGAAGGATGTGGTCGTGGCGAAGAAACCGATGACGCCTGACCTGTGGACTCATCTGGCCGTCACCCGCGACGCCAAAGGCATCTGCCGCATCTATCAGAACGGCGAGCTCGATGCCACCGGCAGCAAGCCTGCACCGGCAAAGTTTGAAAACTGCCGCGTGGGCTGGAGCGGTCCGGCCAAAGGCACGGAAGGCTCGATTGCCGAGTTTCGTGTGTGGAACCACGAACGCACCGCCCAGGAGATTCGTGCCATGTTTGTCCGCAGTTTTGAGGGCCAGAGCAAGCCGGATGGCCTGGTGTTCTACAATCCCGGTGGCGAGGCCAACTGGGGCAAGCTGGGCAAGGGCGCGCGCATCGCCAAGACTACGGACTATCCGCCCATCCTCACCAAGGAGAAGGCCGACAAGCTGGACACCCTGTTTACCAAGTACTTCGCACTGGGCCAAAAGAAAGGGAACATCGACAAGGGCAAAATGCTCAGCGCCATCTGCATGGCCTGCCACACTATCAATGGTGCCGGCGGCCAGATCGGTCCCAACTTGAGCGGCGCCGGTGCCATGGGCCTGGAGGGCGTGCTGCGCAACATCATGGATCCCAACGCCGCCATGGAGGCCGGCTACCGCACCTTCCGCACCGAGCTCAAATCCGGCGACATCGTCGACGCCTTTTACGTGGGCGAGGACAAGGAAGCCTTTGTGGTGCGCCAGGTCGGCCTGCCCGACCGCCGCATCCCCAAAAAGGACGTGCGCACCACCCGCTACATCCGCCGCTCGCTCATGCCCGAGGGCCTGCTGGATGCGCTCAGCGATGAACAGGTGACCGATCTGATGAGCTACCTGATGACGCTGAAGTAGCGCCTACGTTTGTGGGACGAGGCTTCAAAGTGACGGGTGGTTTTGCGCAGCCGGACCCCGTGGTTGCCGCGCAAAACACACCCACCCCTCAATGGGCCCTTATGCCGCCTTCTTTTTGCCTTTGCCTTTGCCGGCGGGTGGCGTCACCGGTGCCATTTTTTCACCGGGCTTGGGCAGCGTCGCTTTCACAGCTTCCCATTCAGGGTTCAGAGTCGCCTCGTGGATGCTGAGATTGCGGAAATCCACGCTCTGGCCGCCGACGGTAAATCCTGGCACCATGCGCGCCTGCTTGAACAGGTCGCTGCTGCCCCAGGCCGTGAGGTCGTCCACCTTGCCGAGCATCGTGTCACCCACCATTTCCATGCGCACCTTGTGCCATTCACCCGGCTTGAGTTCCGTGGCGAAGCGGGCGAAGATCACCGCCTTGTCCGGGCCGTCGTGGTCGCTGTCGTCCTTCTGAATTTGCACCGAGGTGGGCGTCATCATGACGCGGGCCATGTGGCCTTTGGCGGCGTTGATGCTCAGGCTGGTCATCCTGGCACCCTCGAACTTGAATTCATATTCAATGACGAAATCAGCGAGCTGGTCAGGCAGGCGGGTGACAGCACCATGCTTATCCTCCGGCTTTTCGGAGCCGCGCAGCACCCCGTTCACGAGTTCCCATGTGCCCTTGGCCGCTTTCCACGGGGCTCCGGGTGCGGAGTCGAGCTTGTTCTCATAGACTGCCTTGCCGGGAATGGCGAGCAAGGGTTTGTCGGCGGCGCTGACTCGAAGGGTCGTGCCGAGGGCAAGGGCGAAGAGGAGGATGGGTTTCATGGATGCGTGAGAACGCAGCGGCGCATTCCGTGTTTCGGAAAATGAGGCTTATGTCCGTGTTTTGGGTGACCTCGGACAGGGACTGCGGAGAGCGATTCGCTGTGCGCATGGCGGATCATCCATCGCTGCCATCCGCTGCATTACCTCCGCGAGACCGAATCCGAACAACTCCGAACCTGGATTTCATGGTTTTATTCGTGCTGCTGGAAACGGTTCAATTGCCACGCGGGTATGACAAAACAGGCACGTTTCTGCCGGGAAGTGGACTTGACAGTTTACCTAGGCAAGTGAATTTTCACGAGTGCAGCGAATTGATATCCCCCGCAAATCCATCTATCGCCTTTCCATCTACCAGCGATGCCTCGCCAGGTTGCGGGAAAACGAGGTCGAAACTGTGTCCTCCGAGGCTCTCGCGAAGGCGGCCGGAGTGAAGAGCACCCAGTTGCGCAAGGACCTGACATACTTCGGCCAGTTTGGCACGCGAGGGCTTGGCTACAATGTGGAGCAATTGAGCAAAACCATTAGTGCGGTGCTGGGTCACAACCGGTTGCAGCCCGTGATCCTGGTGGGCCTGGGCAACCTCGGTTCCGCGTTGCTGCGGTATGGCGGCTTCCGCAAGGAAGGCTTTGAAATCGTTTCGGCCTTCGATTTGAACCCCAATCAGGCGCGGGTCGGCGAAACCAGTGTCGTGTTGCAGTCAATGGACAAGCTGGCTTCGTTTGTAAAGCAGCACCAGGTGAAGATGGCCATCGTCACGGTGCCCGTGACCGCTGCGCAATCCGTGACCAATCAGTTGGTGGAAGCGGGCATCCAGGCGATTTTGAACTTCTCTCCCACCGTGCTGGAGGTGCCTGAGCATGTGGTGGTCAACAGCGTCGATCTGGCCGTGGAACTGGAAAATCTGAGCTACTTCATCAAGTAGCTTCACCGGACAGTCGCCGTTTTCGCCCTTGCGAAAAGCGGCGACAGCCCCCACTTATTCGCCCCCCCGCTGCTTCGCCCGCGGTTGTTTCACTCCCCCTCGCAAATGAACAAAGACATCCTCGCCAAAGCCGCCAATCAAGCCCGTGGTCTCGCCATGGACGCCGTCCACAAGTGCAATTCGGGTCACCTAGGCCTGCCGCTGGGCATGGCGGAAATCGGTGCGGTGCTGTTCGGCCACGCTCTCCACTGTGATCCTGCCGCCCCGAAATGGCTCAATCGCGACCGTCTGATTCTCAGCGCAGGCCATGGTTCGATGTTCATTTATGCCTGGCTGCATCTGAGCGGCTATGACCTGCCTTTGGAAGAGGTCAAAAACTTTCGCCAGTTGGGCAGCCACACGCCCGGCCATCCGGAGTCGTTTGAAACCGTGGGTGTCGAGTGCACCACTGGTCCGCTCGGGCAGGGTGTGGGCAATGCCGTGGGCTTCGCGCTGAGCGGCAAGATGGCAGCGGCAAAGTACAACACCGCCGACCATCACATTTTTGACAATCACATCGTTGTCATCGCCGGCGACGGCTGCCTTCAGGAAGGGGTAGCCCGTGAGTCCGTGGCCTTCGCCGCGCACAACCGCCTGGACAATCTGATCCTCATTTATGACAGCAACGATGTGACCCTCGATGCGATGGCCAAGGTCACGCAGGACGAGGACACGCAGGCACTCTACCAAGCTCTGGGCTGGGACGCGGTGACCATCGACGGCCATGACATGGACGCCTTCCTTGCTGCCTTCAATACCGCCAAAAAGAACGACAACGGCAAGCCCAAAATCATCATTGCCAAGACCCTCATTGGCAGAGGCATTCCTGAAGTCGCTGGCACTGCGAAGGCTCACGGCGAAGGCGGTGCGAAGTTCATCGACGCCGCCCGCCTCGGCCTCGGCCTGCCCGCCGACCAGCACTTTTACGTCAGTGAAGACGTTCGCGCCCACTTCGAGCACCTGAAACTGGCGCGCGCCCAGGCCCACGGGCATTGGGAGGAGAAATTCACCGCCTGGGCCGCCGCTCATCCGGAACTCAAGGCCGCGTTTGATGCCTCCCAAGCGGAAGTCAGTGCCGAGGAATTGCTCAAAGTGCTCCCAGAATACCCTGCCGACAGCAAGGCAGCGACCCGCAACAGCGGCGGCGAAATCTTCAACCATGTGGCCAAGGCCCTGCCCCACGTCATCACCGGCAGCGCCGACTTGTACGGGTCCACCAAGAACTACATCAAGGACGCTGGAGACTGGAGTGCCACCAATCCCACCGGCCGTAACATCTGGTTCGGCATTCGTGAGCACGCCATGGGCGCGATCTGCAATGGCATCGCCTATGACGGGCTGTTCCGGCCCAGCGGTGCCACGTTCCTGGTTTTTGCTGATTACTGCCGCCCGAGCATCCGCCTCGCTGCCCTGGCGCAGCTGCCCGTGACCTACATCTTCACACATGACTCCGTGGGTGTCGGTGAAGACGGTCCCACGCATCAACCCGTCGAAACCATCAGCGGTCTGCGCGTGATTCCCAATCTGGATGTGATCCGCCCTGGCGATTCCGAAGAAACCTCCGCCGCATTCGCCGCTGCGTTCAGCCGCGCCGATGGCCCCACCCTCCTGGCTCTTAGCCGGCAGGACATTCCAAACCAAGGCCAGGTGCCTGCCAGCACCCGTCGCGCCGGCACGCTCAAGGGCGGTTATGTCATCGTCAGGGAGACTACGGCGCTGGACACCATCCTTCTCGCCACCGGCTCGGAATTGCAGCACGCGATTGTCGCCGCCAAGCAACTGGGCGCAGGTACCCGCGTGGTGTCCATGCCCTGCTTCGAGCGTTTCGACCGCCAGTCCGAAGCCTATCGCAATGAAGTGCTGCCCGCCTCATGCACCAAGCGCATCGCCATCGAAGCCGGCGTTTCCGGTTTGTGGTGGAAGTATGTCGGCCTGGCCGGCAAAGTCGTTGGCATCGACCGCTTCGGTATCAGCGCCCCCGGCAACACCGTGATGAAGGAACTCGGCATCACTGCCGAGAATCTCGTCGCCGTGGCCAAGGCATAAGCGGACAGGCAACGAAATCTCGACATATCCGCTGCCTCCGGCACCACAACTGCATCGGACTTCACCGTCCTTTGTTGGAGTGGTGCAAGGGGTGTTTGTGATTATTGCGATGACGTTGCTGAATATTCTGCTAGCCGATTGCTCGCGTCTCCTCTGAACGAAGCCCAAAACAACCGTGCCCTAACGAGCGATGAGCGACAACTCATCAATTGGATGCTTGAGCACGGCGAGTCCGAGGCTGTCCAGTTCTTGCCGCAGCTTGAGCGACTACAGGTTCTCCCGACACGTTGTCCTTGCGGCTGCGCGAGTATCGACTTCAGCATCGATGGTCGCCCCAAACCGTCTGGACCCATCCACGTCATTGCCGATTTTCTATTCGGCGGCGATACCGACCTCTGTGGTATCTTTCTCTTCGCGCAGGAGGAGCGCCTTGCTGGCCTTGAGGTTTATGGCTTGGCTGTGGACGCTCCAAAGACACTTCCCGCTCCAGACCTCTTACGTACAATTCCCAATGCGGCCGCAAACGCCTAACTATGCGCTGCTACGGAGGGTTGCGGCTGTCACGTTCGTTGCGGCGATCGGCTCCCTCTGGTACGCCGGGTATGTGCGCCCTCGACATTCGGACACGACGGAGTAGCCTCTCTTCATGAGCCAGACACTCCAATAGCTCACCGATGAGCGCGGTGAGCGCACGGCCGTCGGTCTTCCAATTAACGATTGCGAAAAGCTCATTAAGGACTTGGACCACCTGGCAGTAGTCGCTGTGCGCCGCGACGACCCGGTGATTCCTCACGATCAATTCATCGCCGACCTGAAGCGTGATGGACCCCTGTGAAATTCAATGGCGCAATTCGACCAAGAGAAACCTCCGCAGCTTGCAATATCAGGGGGGTGGCTCCGGGCGTTTCCCCACTTGCTCTGAAGTTGGCCGCAGCTTATTCTCCTACATGATTCAAACCATTGAAGCCATCGTTGATGAACGCGGCGCGGTGCGTTTGCTCGAACCGCTCCATCTTGACCGCCGCCACCGGGCTTTGGTCACGATTCTGACTGACGAGCCTTCGGACGCCCATGAGACGGAACTTCTGAGCGAGGCTTCTCTCGCTGAGGATTGGAACCGGCCCGAGGAGGATGCCGCATGGTCACACCTGCAACAGGCCCAGTAGTCCTGGTTCCTTTCCCGTTTTCTGATTTGTCGCAGTCCAAGCTGCGTCCTGCTATAGTGCTTGCAGATGCGGAGCGTGGCGACTGGATTCTTTGCCAAGTCACAAGCAAGTCATATGCCGACGCTCGAGCAGTCGAGCTTGCGAATGATGATTTCCAGCACGGCAGCCTTCGTCTCGTGAGCTACGCCCGCCCGGCCAAGCTCTTTACGGCGCACGCGAGTCTTTTTGTGTCTGAGGAAGGCGTTCTCAATGCCGAGTCGCTCAAAAGAATCACGGATGAAGTCGTGGCGCTCATTCAACCGAAGACCTAACCCTGTGCGAAGCTGGAGGTGCCAACATGGGACGAGCCTTCTCGCCCTCACATCAGCTGCATCGGGTCCACGTCCCAGGTGACGATGACGTCGCTGGGAAAGCTCATGGCACTGATCACCTCGTGGATGCGCCTGGCAAGAGCCCGGATCTTTTCGGAGCGCAGCAGCAGTTGGAAGCGAAATTGGCCATGGGCCTTGGCCAATGGCGAAGGCACGGGTTCGCCCATGCGAGTGTGGGCGGGCAGGTCTTGCAACAGCCGATGGGACAGGCTCTTTAGGGTGAATTCCGCCATCGACTCGTTCTTGCTGCGCGCGGTTATCAGCACCACATGATCATAAGGCGGGTAGTGAAAGGCGCGGCGCTGCTCGAGTTCCTGCTCGGCGAAACCCTCGAAGTCGCACTTTCGGGCGAACTGCACGGCAGGGCTGTGCGGGACGAAGGTCTGCACAAACACCTCGCCCTTGACCTCTCCTCGACCAGCGCGGCCCGCCACCTGGGTGAGCAGTTGAAAGGTGCGCTCGGCGGCGCGGAAATCGGGCAGGTTCAGCGCGAGGTCAGCGTTGAGCACACCGACAAGGGTCACATTGGGGAAATCCAGTCCCTTGGCGATCATTTGCGTGCCGATGAGCAGGTCGAGCTTCTGGCCGCGGAACTCGCGCAGGGTGTCGCGCAGCTGGTTCTTGCGCCGCATGGTGTCCGTATCCACACGGGCGATGCGGGCCTGAGGAAAGGCCTGGCGCATCACCTGTTCCACCCTTTCGGTGCCATAGCCTGCGAACTTGATGCCGGGGTCCCTGCACTCCGGGCACTTGCTGGGCGGCACGCGGCGGGCGCCGCAGATATGGCAGACCAGGCGCTCCTCGGTCTTGTGCAGCGTCATGGGTACGGCGCAGTCCTGGCACTGGCAAACGTAACCGCAGGCCATACAACTGAGGGAGGTGTTGTAGCCGCGGCGGTTCAGGAAGAGGATGGTCTGCTCGTTCTTTGCCAGCCGGTCCGTGATGGCCTGACGCAGACGCTCTGAGAGCACCCGGGAGTCCGGGCTTTGGCCACCTTTGCGCCGTTCCAGACGCAGGTCGATGATGCGGATCAGTGGCAGGGACTTGCCATCCGTGCGCCTGGTCATGCGCAGCAGTTCGTATTTGCCGGTGCTGGAGTTGTGGAAGGATTCCAGGCTGGGCGTGGCGCTGCCCAGCAGAACCACGCATTGTTCAATCCGGCCGCGCACGATGGCAAGGTCCCGGGCGTGATAGCGCGGGGCCTCCTCCTGCTTGTAGCTGGGCTCGTGCTCCTCATCGACGATGATGATGCCGAGTTTTTCCAGTGGGGCAAAGATGGCGCTGCGGGCTCCGATGACGATGTCCGCCCGGCGTTCATGAATCTTGAACCACTCATCGTGACGTTCACCATCGCTGAGGTGGCTGTGCAACACGGCGATGCGTTCCTTGCGCTCCGAGAAGCGGGCCTTGAAGCGCTCGATGGTCTGCGGCGTCAGGCTGATCTCGGGCACCAGGACCAGGGCGGTCTGGCCCCGCTCCAGCACCTGCGCGATCGCTTGCAGATAGACCTCGGTCTTGCCGCTGCCGGTGATGCCGTGCAACAGCAGTGGCTTGGCCTCAGCAGGCTTTTCCAGGGCGACGATCACCGCATTGTAACAGGTGCGCTGCTCGTCCGTGAGATCGAGCGGCAGAGTGGGCAAAAACTCCTCGCGTTCGAAGGGATCGCGCTCGACGCGTACTTCGGCCCGGATGATCCAGCCTTTCTTCAGCAGGGGCGCCAGCAAGGTGGTGGCACGCGGCAGTTCCCGCCGCAGCTGGCTGAGCGTGGCCTCGCCCTTTGAGGCGGCGAGAAGGTCCAGTATGCGCGCCTGCATGGGTGCCTTGGCGCGCAGTTTTTGCATCTCTTCGGCGCTTACGGGATGTGCCAGCCTCAGGTGGCTGTCCATGATGAAGCTCTCAGGTTTGGCGCGTACCGCCTGGGGCAGCATGGCTCGCAGGACTTGATGCACCGGAGTCACATAGTAGTCTGCCACCCAGTTCGCGAGCTTGATCAGACCCGGGGTGAACACGGGCTCGCCACGGCCCTTGAGATCGAGGATCTCCTTGAGCCGGTGCTCGTGGGGCGAGTGATCAAGCAGTTCCAGCACGACGGCCGGAATGTGCTGTCGCTGTAAGGGAACGATGACCCGCGAGCCGATGCACAGGCGGCCTGCCAGCCGCTCTGGAATGGCGTAGTCCAGTTCCAGCGCAGCCGCATCTTCGAGCTGTACCCGGGCGATGCGGCGACCCGATGATGCGCCCGCCTCTCCGGCCTGGATGGGAGCCTCAGGCGGCGCATCAAAGAGCAACCCCTGCTCCTGGGTTCGAGGCGGTGGTGGAGGCAAAGACACGGGCGGAGGGAAACAGAGACAAAAAAACCTCCCGGCTCGCACCGGGAGGTTTTACATGTGTTACGAGTTGACTGGGAAGTCGATTAGAACTTCACGGCCAGGCTCACACCGCCGAAGAAGCGGTTGTTCTCGACGGCATCAAGGGAATGCATCGGGAAGTTGATGGCAACGTAGGGGGAAAGCGTGGCACGCTTGCTCAGCTTGATTGGCAGAGCGAGGCTGAGGTCCACAGCGGTCCAGCTGCTGGCATGGGGGGTGAAACCACCAACGTTGAGCTGGTAGTTGTAGTCGTTAGCGAAGCCGATGTTAGCACCGGGAACGAGGCTGACGCGGTCGCACAGCTTGATTTCCGTGTTCACAGCACCTTCGAAGTAGAAGCCTTGGCCGTTGCCACCGAAGTCGCGGTAAGCGCCAGCACCAACGTTGATTGGGCCCAGCTTGGACGAGACGTTAACACCGACTTCTTCGCCGTTGTTAAGGATGCCGCGATAATCGCCCATGTTGTCATACCAGCGGAAGCCAGCGCCGACTTCGACGGGACCGAGGTCCGCGACAAGGTTGGCACTGAGCTGAAGACGCTCGAACGAGGTGTGGTCGAAGGTGCTGCCTTCGCCAGTGCCAAAACGGGAAACGTCGTTGGCGGCGGAACCGTAATTGGCGCCGACGTCGAGACGAAGTTCCTTGTTAATGGGAAGCGTCCAGTCGAGGGAGGAGGACACCCAGTTGTTGGCCATGTTAAAACCGCGGAAGTAATAGCGGCTGTCATAAGCCACACCCAGCGTAAGACCGAGGTCTTCTTCAGCGGGAGCGACCACAGGGCTGATATCCTTGGCGGACTTGTCTGTGCCGGCGAACGCCGAAGCGGCCAGAGCAGCGCTGCCAACGAGGGAGTAGACGAGCTTGTTCATTGTCATGGTTTGTTTGTTCGTTTGGTGTTGTGTTGAGACGGGTCCGGGGCGGCCTCCTCGACAAATACGCTCCCAGGGAAGAGAACGTTGCTGGGGAGGTACTACCGATCCGTTCGTGACTAGTTAGCAGCATCGTTCCCGTTGCGAAAGGATTTTCTCACAATTTCTACAAACCGTTGGGCCATTTTATGCTTTGACATCGCTGGTTTAGCCTTCTCCAAACGCCCGGAAATTCCCGCACTGGTGGGCGTTTTTGCCCGGAGGTGGTCCTGCACTTCACCGCTCTAGAGCATTTTCTATTTAATTTGTCGCTCAGGAGGGCAGTATGAGGTAAGCTATGGCATGAAGAGCTATAGCCTTGATTTGCGGGAACGCTTGGTGGCGGGCCGCCAGCGCGGTCAAAGCGCCGAGGAGCTGGCCCGTGTTTTCGGAGTCTCCAAGCGCAGCGTGGAACGCTATTGGAAGCGCCAGATGGAGGAAGGGACGTTTCAGGCCAAGGCACGTGGTGGCTACCGTCGTTCCCGCCTTGAAGGGCATGATGAAGAGTTGCGCCAGTGGATTGCACAGCAGCCTGACTTGAGCCTGGAGCAGTTGCGTGAACGCTTGCTTGAGCGGCTCAGCATCCGCATCGGCACAACAGCCCTCTGGCACCGGTTGGAGAAGCTTGGACTGAGCTATAAAAAAAACGCTGCACGCCGCCGAGCAAGACCGGCCTGATCTGCAGACGGCCCGCCGG